>Ga0209061_1000023_pt1 | contig 570456 bp, 524 predicted proteins | sample Coa_R1_10_FD_187157 | JGI IMG/M metagenome (GOLD analysis project Ga0209061, IMG submission 187157) | Surface soil microbial communities from Centralia Pennsylvania, which are recovering from an underground coalmine fire - Coalmine... | ecosystem: Environmental > Terrestrial > Soil >... | reverse complement strand
GAGTCGACACCCCCCACACCTAGTGCCCATCGTTTACGGCGTGGACTACCAGGGTATCTAATCCTGTTTGCTCCCCACGCTTTCGCGTCTCAGCGTCAGTACCGTCCCAGCGAGCTGCCTTCGCCATTGGTGTTCTTCCTGATATCTGCGCATTTCACCGCTACACCAGGAGTTCCACTCGCCTCTTCCGGACTCTAGCTCGGCAGTTTCCACTGGCTTTCCAGGGTTGAGCCCTGGACTTTCACAGCGGACTTACCAAGCCGCCTACACGCTCTTTACGCCCAATGATTCCGGACAACGCTAGCCCCCTACGTATTACCGCGGCTGCTGGCACGTAGTTAGCCGGGGCTTCTTCTGAAGGTACCGTCACTCCAGCCGGCTGTTAACCGACGGAGCTTCGTCCCAACTGAAAGGGGTTTACAACCCGAAGGCCTTCTTCCCCCACGCGGCGTTGCTGCGTCACGCTTTCGCGCATTGCGCAAGATTCCCCACTGCTGCCTCCCGTAGGAGTCTGGGCCGTGTCTCAGTCCCAGTGTGGCTGATCGTCCTCTCAGACCAGCTACCCATCGTCGCCTTGGTGAGCCGTTACCTCACCAACAAGCTAATGGGCCGCGGGCCCATCCCGATGCGGAAGCCGAAGCTACCTTTCCCCAGCGACCTTGAGGTCGGAGGGCACATCCGGTATTAGCCCGAGTTTCCTCGGGTTGTCCCGGTCATCGGGGCAGGTTACCCACGTGTTACTCACCCGTTCGCGGCTTTGCCCCAGGCCGAAGCCTGGTTCGTCGCTCCACTTGCATGTGTTAAGCACGCCGCCAGCGTTCGTCCTGAGCCAGGATCAAACTCTCCGTGAAGAACTGCGTGGGCGGGACGCCGAGGCGGCCCGCCGAACGCGGGCCGCAAGCGACCCGCTTCACAAAGAGTCGTCAGCGCCCGCTCTGCGCCCGCGCCCGGCCGGGGCGAAGCCGCAGGCCGAGGTCAGGGCGGAGGAGCCCAGGTACACCGCGGGCTCCGGAGCGCATGACGGGGTAGGTCTTGGCACCGCCGCCTGAAGGGGCCCACGAGGGGCCGTGCGGCGACGGCGTTCGAACCTGGACACACCGTCTCGACCGAGAGCCTCGGTCGAGGGTGCGCATGCTGTTGAGTTTTCAAAGACCGTCGCACCTCTTCAGGAAGGTGCCTCCTTCCTGGTGGGCGCATCCGCGGGCCTTCCGGCCTCCCGGAGCGGACCGAGGAGTATAGCGCCGAAATCGGGGCGTGGCCGGCGGGCTCGGCGGGGCGTGGCCGGCGGGCTCGGCGGGGCGCGGGCGGCGGGACCACCGGAGCGCGGCCCGCAAGCCTAAGGCGTGGCCGGCGGGCTCGGCGGGGCGCCACCAGGCCTCAGAAGATGACCTGCACGGTCACCGTCCGCCGGCGCGGGCGCTCGTCGAAGTCGAGCAGGACGATCTGCTGCCAGGTGCCCAGGGCGAGCTCGCCGTCGACCAGGGGAACCGTCTCTGAGGGGCCGATCAGCGCCGCCCGCAGGTGGGCGTGGGCGTTGCTGTCGTGGTTGCGGCGGTTGTGCTCGTAGTCGCCGGCCGCCGGGATGAGCCGGTCAAGCAGCGCGCGCAGGTCGGCCACGGCGCCGGGCTCGTATTCGAGCGTGGTGACCGCCACCGTCGAGCCGGTCGCGAACACGCCGACCAGCCCCCGCTGCACTCCGGCGGTGCGGACCACGCGTCTGACCCCCTCGGTGAGGTCGACGATCGCCCCGCGGCCGGGCGTCTCCAGGCGAAGGATTCCGCCCTGGACCGCCACCCTAGACCACCCGCACGCGGACGAACCGCCGCTTGCCGAGCTGCAGCAGACGCCCATCCAGCCGCTCGGCCGGCACGTCCAGCTGGTCGCCGGCCACCGTCTGCCCGTCGATCCTCACCCCGCGCTGGGCGAGCGCCCGCCGCGCCTCGGAGCTCGAGATGCCGAACGCCCGGGCCAGGAGGGCGGGCAGATGGACAGGGCCGCCGTCGCCCCGCTCCCACTCCAGCTCGGGCACCGCGTCCGGCAGCTCGCGGCGCACGAAGCGGCGATCGAACGCCTGCTCGGCTTCCCGCGCCGCCGCGGCGCCGTGAAAGCGGGCCACCAGCCGGCGGGCCAGGGCCCGCTTGGCGTCCCGCGGCGAGGCGTCGGCAGGCGGCGGCGCGCCCAGCAGAAGCTCATACCAGGAGGCCAGCGAGGCGTCCGGAATGCTGAGCGTCTTGCCGTACATCTCCTCCGGCGGCTCGGTCACGCCGATGTAGTTGCCAAACGACTTCGACATCTTGCGGGTGCCGTCGGTGCCGGTGAGCAGCGGCATGGTCAGGATCACCTGCTCGGGCTGGCCGTAGTGGCGCTGGATGTCTCGCCCCAGCAGCAGGTTGAACTTCTGGTCGGTGCCGCCGAGCTCCACGTCCGCCCGCACCGCCACCGAGTCATAGCCCTGCAGCAGCGGGTAGAGCAGCTCGAGCATCGATATCGGCTGGCGGGCGGCGAACCGCCGGGCGAAGTCCTCGCGCTCCAACAGCTGGGCGACGGTGACCGAGCGGGTGAGCGAGAACAGCTCGTCCATCGTCATGTCCAGCCATTCGCTGTTGAAGCGGACCTCCAGCCGGGAGGAGTCCAGCACGAGCAGCGCCTGGTCGGTGAACGTCCGAGCGTTGGCCTCGATCTCGGCCACCTCCAGCACCGGGCGGGTGCTCGAGCGGCCGCTCGGATCGCCCACCCGGGCCGTGTAGTCCCCCACGATCAGCACCACCACATGCCCCAGGTCCTGGAACTCCCGCAGCTTCTGCAGCACCACGGTGAAGCCGAGGTGGATGTCGGGCGCGGTGGGGTCGATCCCGAGCTTGACCCGCAGCGGCCGCCCGGCCGCCAGCCTGCGCTCGAGCTCCCCCTCGGGCAGGCAGTCGACGGCGTTGCGGGCCAGCCAAGCGGCCGCCGCAGCGGGGGTTGAGGGACGGGTCTGCGTGGCCATGGGGCGGACTATGCCGGATCGGCGGCCCCGAACCGAATGCTATGCTGCCGCCGCCCACGGAGACCGGGCCCCTGCCCTCCGTGGTCGTCAGCCGCGGCCGGCCTGGAGCGCCGGGCGGGGCCGCGGTCCGATCGCATGAGCGACGAGACGAGAAACCCGATCCGGCGCGCGCTGGGCGCGCGGCCGGCCCCGAGTGCCGCTCCGCCCCGGAGTCGGCGGACGAGGCATCTGCGCGCGCTCACCGCCGTGCCGGCACCGCCGGCGGCCGACCCGGCGGGGCTCCCGCCCGCGCCCCAGCCCGCAGGCGGCGGCCCACCCTCGGCGCTTGGGCCGGGCGGTGCCGGTCCCCGCCGCCCCCGCGGCCGCCGGCCCGCCGACGGCGGGCGACCCCGCGGCCCCCGTCCGCGGCTACGCAAGCTGCGCCTGGCGCTAATCCTGCTCGGGCTGGGCACGCTGGCCATCATCTCCGCCGCCTTCGGCATGGTGATGGCGGTCGCCTCCGACATCCCCCAGATCGAGAACCAGCAGGAGTACCGCACGATCGGCGACAACTCCTACCTGTACGACGACCACTGGCGGCCGATCGGCCCCTTCCTGGCCCGCGATCCCGAGGTGATCGACAGCTGGCGGCGGATCTCCCCGGCGGTCATACACGCCGTGCTGGCGGTCGAGGACAAGCGCTTCTGGTCCGATCCGGGGGTGGACATCAAGGGGATCGTGCGCGCGTTCGTCTCGGACATCAGCGGCGGCCCCACCCAGGGGGCCTCGACGATCACCGAGCAGTTCGTCAAGAACGCCCTGCAGCAGCAGGGCAACCGGACGATCCTCGAGAAGCTGCGCGAGGCCGCGCTCGCCTTTCACCTCACCCGCCGCTGGCGGCCGACCAAGATCCTCACCGAGTACCTGAACTCGGTCTACTTCGGCAATGGCGCCTACGGCATCGAGTCGGCCGCACGGGTGTACTTCGGGCGGCAGCTGGGCTATGACCCCAACGCCGCCACCGACGGTGCCCGCAGTCGCTGCGGCGACCTCGCCGCGCACCTGCCCTCGTGCGCCTCCAAGCTGCGCTACTGGCAGGCGGCGCTGTTGGCCGGGATGATCGCCGACCCGAGCGCCTTCAACCCGATCGAGCATCCGCAGGCCGCGGTCGGCCGGCGCAACCTGGTGCTGCTCGACATGCTCCAGCAGCACTACATCACCCGCGCCCAGTACGACTACGGCCGCCGTCAGCCGCCGCCCACGGCCGCCGACCTGCTGACGCCGTCCGAGCCCTCGGCGGCGCCGTACTTCGCCAGCTGGGTGGCGCCCCAGATCATCCACGCCCTGGAGCGCACCGGGATGCCCCCGGCGGTGGCCCAGTACAAGGCCTACTACGGCGGGGTGAAGATCCGCACCACCCTGGATCTGCGCCTGCAGCAGGCGGCCGACCAGGCGGTGGCCCAGGAGCTGCCCTACACGGGCCCCAACTCGCCGGTGGCCTCGCTGGTGGCGATCGACAACGCCACCGGCGAGGTGCGGGCGATGGTGGGCGGACCGATCGTCGGCGGCCACGAGGACTACGAGCAGTATCCGTTCAACCTGGCCACCGAGGCCGAGCGCCAGCCCGGCTCGGCGTTCAAGCCGTTCACGCTGGCGGTGGCGCTCGAGCACGGGTTCGGGCCCAGCTCGCTGTTCGTCTCCGCGCCGCTCAGCATCGTCGTGCCCCACAGCGGCGGCCGGGAGGTCTTCCACGTGCGCAACTTCGGCAACGCCTACTCGGGCGTGATCAGCCTCCAGGCTGCCACCGATGTCTCGGACAACTCCGTGTTCGAGCGCCTGGGCTGGTACGCCCTGGGCCCGCAGCGCGGCACCCGCGAGATCGCCCGCCTGGCCCAGGCGGCCGGCATCCAGACGCCGATCTCCACCAATCCGGCGATGATCCTCGGCGGGCTGACCGTCGGCGTCTCCCCGCTGGAGATGGCGCACGCCTACGAGACGTTCGCCGACGGCGGCAAGCGCATGTACAACCCCACGCTGGGCAGTCCCGACGAGGGGCCCACGGGGATCGCCGAGATGCGCTGGCCCGGCCACTACCTGCGCGACACGCCCAGCTTCACCCGGGTGATGCCGGCCCGGATCGCCCACGAGGTGCACGACATGCTGGCCGGCGTGGTGCAGTCGGGCACGGGCACGGCGGCGGCGATCGCCGGCGTGGACGTGGTCGGCAAGACCGGAACCACCACCAATGAGGCGGACGCCTGGTTTGTGGGCTGGACCCCGCAGCTGACCACCGCGGTGTGGGTCGGCTTCCCCAACAGGCTCGTGCCGATGACCACGCTCTACAACGGCGGCCCGGTCGAGGGCGGCACCTTCCCGGCCCTGATCTGGCACAGCTTCATGGTCCAGGCGCTGCAGATCCTGGCCAGCGAGCAGCCACCCGGTCACCAGACGAGCACCGTTCCCGCCCCCGCCACCGCCACCGCCCCCGCCGCGAGCTCGCCCCCGCCGTCGCCGGCCACCACCCAGCCCCAGACGACCACCGCGCCGACGGCCACCCCCCCGGCGGCCACGGCTCCGAGCACCCCACCGGCGGGCGGTGGCGGGGCTCCGGCGCCCGCTCAGCCCTCGGCTCCGGCGCCCACGCCGCCGACCAACCAGGGCGGCGCGGGAACGGGCGGCGGCACCGGCGGCACGACCACCACGTCCGGCGGCACGTCCGGCGGCACGGGCAGCGGGACGGGCGGGGGCGCCGGCGGGTCGCCCGGCGGAACCAGCGGCGGCGGGGGCACCACGACCCACGCGGGTGGCGGGGGCACGGGGGGCACCTCGGTCGCCCGCTAGCCACCGGGGCACCGGCGGGCGGTCAGGCGGCCGGGCGCACAACAGCGGCGTCGTCGGCCCGCCACCGCCACCCGGGGCAATCGGCGCGCGGTCAGGCGGCCACGCGCACCGGGCGGGAGAGGAACCGGCTGTCGGCGAGGCAGAAGCGCCACGGGAGCTCGGTGGCCTTGCTGATCCCGATCCGGCGATCGACCGCGACCGGCAGACCGCTCCGGGCGCGCGACGGCGGGTGGATCGAGATCGGCCCCAGGGCGAGGTCGACGCCGTTGTGCTCAAGCCCGATCCCCAGTGCCTGCGTGAGGCGTCCCGGCCCCGAGCACAGGGCGCGCAGCGGCTCAACCCCGCGCCGCGCGCGCATCAGCTCCACCCCCTCCAGCGGCTCGAGCGCCCGGATCAGCACCGCCGCCCCCACCCCCGGCGGCTCACAGACGGCGTTCAGCAGCGCGTGGATGCCGTAGGAGCGATACACGTACGCGCGCCCGGGGGGACCGAACAGGGTGCGCGTGCGCTCGGTCAGCCCGACGAACGCATGGCAGGCGGGCTCTGAGTCGTGGTAGGCCTCGGTCTCCACGATCACCCCCGCGCACGGGCCGTGACGGACCACGCAGCCGACCAGCTCCCGGGCCACCTCCAGCACCGGGCGGGCGTAGAAGTCGGCCGGCAGCGGCCGGCTCATCCCAGCGCCGCCCGGGCGCGCTCGAGCTGCTCGCGCACGCGGGCCAGGCTGGTGCCGCCGCGCGAGCGCTTGCTCTCAAGCCAGGCGCGGTCGCGCAGCAGGGCGTAGAACTCATCGTCGAGCAGCGGCGTTCGCTCGCTGAGCTCGGCGGGAGTGAGCTCGGACAGGCGCTTGCCCTGCTCGAGCGCGCGGCGCACCAGCTCACCCACCACCCCGTGAGCCTCGCGGAAGGGCATTCCCCGCCTGACCAGAAGGTCGGCCACGTCGGTGGCGGCCAGAAACTCGTCGGCCGCCGCCGCGGCCAGCCGCTCCCGGTCAAACACGATGCCGGCCAGCATCCCGTCGGCCGCCGTCAGACACAGCTCGAGCGTGTCGGCGGCGTCAAACAGGTGCTCCTTGTCCTCCTGCATGTCCTTGTTGTAGGCCAGCGGCAGCCCGTGCAGGACGCCGTGCAGGGCGATCAGGTGCGCGGCCAGGCGCGGCGCCTTGGCCCGCAGGAGCTCGGCCGCGTCGGGGTTCTTCTTCTGCGGCATGATCGAGGAGCCCGAGCTCCAGGCGTCGGGCAGCCGGCAGAAGCCGAACTCCTGGCTTGACCACAGCACGATCTCCCCCCCCAGCCGGGACAGGTGGGTGGCGCAGGTGGCGGCGGCGGCCAGATAGTCGAGCACGAAGTCGCGGTTGGAGACGGCGTCCAGCGAGTTCTCGGCCAGGCGCTCAAAGCCCAGCTCGCGCGCCACCCGCTCGCGGTCGGTGTCGAAGTTCACCCCCGCCAGCGCCCCCGCCCCGAGCGGCAGCGCCCCGGCCGCCTCGACCACGGCGCCGAAGCGGCTGCGGTCGCGCACCAGCATCCACACGTAGGCCAGCAGATGGTGGCTGAGGTACACCGGCTGGGCGCGCTGCAGGTGCGTGTACGCCGGCATCGGCCAGTCCAGGTGGGCCTCGGCCAGCGAGAGCAGCGTGCGGCCCAGGCGCCGGGCGCCGTCGGCGGCCGCCGCGGCCCGCTCGCGCACGAACATCGCCACGTCGGTGGCCACCTGGTCGTTGCGCGAGCGGGCGGTGTGCAGCCGCCCCCCCACCGGACCGACCAGCTCGGTCAGCCGGCGCTCGATCGCCATGTGGATGTCCTCGTCGCTCGGGGCGAACGCAAACGAGCCGGTCCGCAGCTCGGCCGCCACCCGCTCCAGCCCGTCCAGCAGCCGGTCGCGGTCCTCCTCGGAGATGATCCCCTGGGCGGCCAGCATCCCGGCGTGGGCGCGGGACTGCGCGATGTCGTAGGGCCACAGCCGCACGTCGAAGGCCAGCGAGTCGTTGAGCGCCTTGAACGCCGCGGCGGGGGGATCGGTGAAGCGGGACACGGCCCCGGGATGGTAAGGGCCGCCGGCCGGCGGGCCCCGGACGGGCACGTCTCGAGCGCGTGGAAGGTCGGGGCGCCGCTGGCGAGCGGACGGGACGGGCGCCGCGCGCGCGGAGAGTTGGCTCGACCGGTGGATAGGCGCCGTTGCCTCGACCGGTGGATAGGCGGCGGCGGCCAACTTTGTCCAGCGGGCCGAGGCGGGGCGGCCGGGCGCTCGGCGATGCTGTGTCTCGCCATGAGATCCTCTCCCGCGCGCATGAGCTCGAGGCCATGCCGCGCCTGATCATCTCCCACGACTCAGGGGCGCCATGGCGCGCCTGATCATCTCCTACGACGGCACCGTCAACGACGACGACGCGCTGGCGCTGGGCAACATGCTCCGCGCGGCCGGCTTTGAGCTCGTCCTCGCCTACGTTCGCCACGCCCCCGAGTTCGACCCCCGCCGCGAGGAGCTGGCGCAGCACGACGCCGAGCTGCGCCTGCTGCGGGGCGCCCAGCTGCTGGAGGATCCGCACGTCAGCCGCCACGTGGTCATGAACCCCTCCACCCGGGCGGGGCTGGAGCGCCTGGCGGAGACAGAGGGGGCGGGGCTGATCGTGTTCGGCTCCGACTACCGCACCGCCCCCGGGCACGTCGAGCCGGGCACCTCGGCCCAGCACCTGCTGGACGGGGGCACGGTGGCGGTGGCGATCGCGCCCGCCGGGCATCGCACCCGGCTTCAGGGCGCGATTCGCGCGATCGCGGTTCCCCTGGCCGGGCCCCGCAACGACGTCGCCCGCCGGGTGGCGGTCGAGCTGGCCGACCGCCTTCAGGCCCACCTGCTCGACACCACGGACGGCGCCGATCTGATCGTCGTCGGCTCCCAGCCGGGCGCGCCCCCGGGCCGGATCGTGCTCGGGGGCGACGTGCGCTCCGAGCTCAGCCGGGCCCGGGCGAGCGTGCTGGTGCTGCCGGCCGAGACGCCGCTGGCGCTGTGAGCCCTTCCTACATCCGTCCACCGTGGGGCTTCGCCGCCGCGCCCAGCGGGTATCACCGAGGCGAAGGGCGAGGGACGGCCGGGCGCCCACGGCGCCCGGGCTGAGCCTCGGAGAGGTGCTGGCACGGAATCGACCGGGCGCGGCCACCGGGCCCGGAGAGCGGAGGTACGCATGGGAATTGGAACCTCAATCCTGCTGATCGCGATCGGCGCGATCCTCAAGTTCGCGGTCACGGTCTCGACCAGCGGCTTCAACATCAACACGATCGGCGTGATCCTGATGATCGTCGGCGGCGTCGGGCTGGTGCTGTCGCTGCTGTGGATGACGATGTGGGCCGACCGCTGGCGCCGGCCGCGCACCACCTACGTCGAGCGCGAGGTGCCGCCGACCGAGCCCTACTGAGCCGCGCGGGCCGGGCGGGGCGGCCAGCCTGCAGCCCCGGGATGCGACGAGCCGACATCTAGCGGCCGAGCGCCGCCCGCAGCGCGCCCGCCACGCGCTCGATTTGGCCGTCGGTCATCTCCGGGAAGAACGGCAGGGCCAGCGAGCGGGCGGCCACCTCCTCGCACACCGGGAACTCGCCCTCGCGATGGCCGAAGCGCTCCCGGTAGTGGGGCAGCAGGTGGATGGCGGGGAAGTACGGTTTGGCGGCAACCCCCCGCTCGGCCAGCGCCCGCACCACCGCCTCGCGGTCGCTGCCGGGGGGGAGCTGCACGACGAACACAAACCAGCCCCGGCGCGCCCGCCCGGCGTCCGGGCAGGGCAGCTGCAGGCCCTCGATCCCCGCCAGCGCCTCCCGGTAGCGCGCCGCCACGCGGGCGCGCGCGGACAGCAGCTCGTCCAGGCGCTCGAGCTGCGCCAGCCCCAGCGCGCAGGCCAGCTCCGACAGGCGGTAGTTGAACCCCAGCCGGTCGTGCTCCAGCCAGCCCATGTCCGGCGCGCGGCCCTGGTTTCGCTCCGCGTCGACCCGCTGCTTGATCGCCCGCTCGCCCATCGTCAGCATCCCCCCCTCGCCGGTGGTGAGCTGCTTGTTGGCGTAGAACCCGAACGCGGTCGGGTGGCCGCGCCCGCCCACCGGGCGCCCGTCGGCATAGCACGCGCCCAGCGCCTCGCAGGCGTCCTCGACGATCGGCCGGCCCAGCCGCTCGAGCGCCTCCAGGTCGGCCGGATAGCCGAACACGTCGACGGGCAGCAGCGCCGCCGTGCGCTCGCTGAGCGCGGCCGCGGCGGCCTGCGGGTCGAGGTTCAGCGTCACCGGGTCGATGTCGGCGAACACCGGCCGCGCCCGCTCATACAGCGCCGCGTTGGCGCTGGCCACAAACGAGAACGGGCTGGTGATCACCTCATCCCCCTCCCCCACCCCGACCGCCCGCAGTCCCAGGTGAAGCGCCGCGGTGCCGCTGGACAGGGCGCTGGCGAATGGCGCCCCCACCCGGGCGGCGAACGCGCGCTCGAACTGCTCCAGGCGCGGCCCCAGCGACAGCCGGCCCGAGCGCAGCACCTCGAGCACCAGCGCCTCCTCCCGCTGGCCGAGGACCGGCCGCGCGAGGGGGATCGCCGGCTGGTTCGGGGCGGGTGAGGGCTCGGCCGGCGCCCGGCGGGCGCTCACGATCGCGCCGGGGCCGGGATCGCGGCGGGGCGCGGCGCCGCGGCGGTCGGGGCCTCTCCCGCGGGCCGACTGGTGGGCTGCATCGCGTACTCCAGCGACTCGACCAGCGCCTGCCAGGACGCGACGATCACGTTCTCGGAGACCCCGATCGTGCCCCACACCCGGTCGCCGTCGCTGGCGTCGATCAGCACCCGGGTGACGGCGCCGGTGCCGCGGCTGGCGTCCTCGAGCAGGCGGACCTTGAAGTTCTCCAGCTCGATGTCGGCCAGGTGGGGGTAGATCGCGCCGATCGCCTCCCGCAGCGCGCGGTCCAGGGCGTTCACCGGCCCGTTGCCCTCGGCGGTGCGCACGTAGCGCTCCCCGTCCGGTCCGGGCGGGGCCCAGATCTTGATCGTCGCCTCGGTCTCCACGTGCCCCATGTGCCCCATCTCCACGATCACCCGCCAGTGCTCGAGCGTGAACAGCGGCTGATACTCGCCCGTCTCCCGGCGCAGGAGCAGCTCGAAGGAGGCGTCGGCGGCCTCGAAGTGGTAGCCCTCGTGCTCGAGCTGCTTGACGCGCTCGATCACCCGCCCGGCCTGCTCCTGGCTGAGCTCGATCCCCGCCTGGCGGGCCCGGGCCTGCACGGTGCTCCGGCCCGACAGCTCGGAGATCAGCAGCTCGCGGCGGTTGCCGACCAGCGCGGGGTCGATGTGCTCGAAGGTGGCCGGGTCGACATTGACCCCCGCCACGTGCATCCCCCCCTTGTGGGCGAACGCGTTGCGCCCCACGTAGGGCTGATCGGGATTGGGACTGCGGTTCAAAAGCTCGTCGATGTAGTGGGCGGTGGCGGTCAGCGAGGCCAGCTGCGCGTCGCTGACGCACTGGCAGCCGAGCTTTAGCTTCAGGTTCGGGATGATCGTGACCAGGTTGGCGTTTCCGCACCGCTCGCCGTAGCCGTTGATCGTGCCCTGGACGTGACTGGCACCGGCCTCGATCGCCGCCAGCGAGTTGGCCACCGCGCAGCCGGCGTCGTCGTGGCAGTGGATCCCCACGCGCACCTCCCCGCGGGCCAGATCGGAGCCCAGCACCGCCGCCATCGCCCGCGCCACCTGCCCGGGCAGCGAGCCGCCGTTGGTGTCGCAGCAGACGAGCGTGTCGGCCCCGGCCTCCGCCGCCGCGCGCAGGCACTCGAGCGCGTAGCCGGGGTCCTCGGCGAAGCCGTCGAAGAAGTGCTCGGCGTCGTAGATCACCCGCTTGCCGTGGGCGGCCAGGAAGGCGACCGACTCGCCGATCATGCGCAGGTTCTCCTCGCGGTCAACCCTGACCACCTTCTCCAGGTGCAGCCCCCAGGTCTTGCCGACCAGCGTGCACACGGGGGCAAAGCAGCCGGCCAACAACCGCAGCGCGGGATCCTCCTCCACCGCCACCGCGCGTCGCCGGGTCATCCCGAAGGCGGCGATCGCAGCGTGGGCGAAGCGCGCCTCGGCCAGCCGCTCGAACAGCTCGCGCTCCTTGGGGTTCGAACTGGGGAAGCCGGCCTCGATCACGTCCACCCCCAGCTCGTCCAGCCGGTGGGCGACGCGCAGCTTCTCGTCCGCCGACAGCGACATGCCCTCGCCCTGCATCCCGTCGCGCAGGGTGGTGTCGTAGAGCTCGACGTCCGTCATGCCGTCTTTGTCGGCACCTGCACGGGATCCAGCCAGTCCTGATAGCGGGAGTCGCGCCCGTGCAGGGCGGCGTCCAGCGCCTCCTGCAGCTCGCGGGTGAGCGGCCCCGGCTCGCCGCCGCCCACCGGGTGGTCGTCGATCTCGCGCACCGGCACCAGCTCGGCCGCCGTTCCGGTCAGAAACAGCTCGTCGGCCAGGTAGAGCTCGGCCCGGGCCAGGTCCCGCTCCACCACCTGGTGTCCGCGGTCGCGGGCGATCTGGATCACCGAGCGGCGGTTGATCCCGTCGAGGATGCCGGCCGTCTGGGGCGGGGTGAGGATCACCCCGTCGCGCACCACGAACACGTTCTCGCCCGACCCCTCGCACACGAACCCGTGCGCGTCGAGCAGGATCGCCTCCTGGTAGCCGGCCTTGGAGGCCTCGATCTTGGCCAGCACGCTGTTGAGGTATTGGCCGCAGGCCTTGGCGTGGGGGATCAGGGCGTCGGGTGAGATCCGCCGCCAGCTGGCCACCTTGGCGCGCACCCCGGCGCGCTTGCCCTCCTCGCCCAGGTAGGCGCCCCACGGCCACACGGCGATCGCCACCTCGACCGGCGCGTCGAGCGGATAGAGCCCCATCTGGCCGTAGCCGCGAAACACGATCGGGCGGATGTAGCACTCCGACAGCCCGTTGGCGACGATCAGCTCGTGGGTGGCCGCACGCAGCTCCTGGCGGGTGTAGGGAATCGGCATGTAGTAGAGCTCGGCGGAGCAAAACAGGCGCTCGAGGTGCTCGTGATGGCGGAAGATCGCCGGGCCGCCGGGGGTCTGGTAGGCGCGGATGCCCTCGAACACGCCGGTCCCGTAGTGCAGGCCGTGGGTGAGCACGTGCACCCGGGCCTCCTCCCACGGGACCAGCTCGCCGTTGTGCCAGATCAACTCCGCTTGGTCCACGCCAACTCCTTCAGGACAGGTTCTGCAGAACTGCGCGGGTGGCCTCGGCGGTGGTGGCGCGGCCCCCGAGATCGGCTGTGCGCAGCCCCTGGGCCAGCGCCCGATCGACGGCCGATTCTACCGCCGCCGCCTGCTCCTCCCGGCCGAAGCCGTGGCGCAGCATCAGCGCCACCGACAGGAACATGGCCAGCGGGTTGGCCGCACCGGTGCCGGCGATGTCCGGCGCCGAGCCGTGCACGGGCTCGAACAGCCCGGGTGGGTGCTCGCCCAGCGAGGCGCTGGGCAAAAGCCCGATCGAGCCGGTGAGCATCGCCGCCTCGTCGGAGAGGATGTCGCCGAACATGTTCTCGGTCAGGATCACCTCGAAGTGGCGCGGGGCGGCGATCAGCCGCATGGCGGCGTTGTCGACCAGCAGGTGCTCGAGCTCGATGTGCGGGAACTCGCGGCCGTGCAGCCCGTGCACCACCTCCCGCCACAGCCGCGAGGTCTCCAGCACGTTGGCCTTGTCCACGCTGGTCACCCGCGAGCGGGCGGCGCGGAAGGCGACCCGGGCGATGCGCTCGATCTCCGCGCGGGTGTAGACGCAGGCGTCGGACGCGCGCTCGGCGCTGCGAGTGCGCTCCCCGAAGTAGATGCCGCCGGTGAGCTCGCGCACGACCAGCAGGTTGGTGCGCTCGATCACCTCGCGCTTGAGCGGGCTGGCGTCATACAGGGCGGGGAGCGGCCGGACCGGGCGCAGGTTGGCGAACAGCCCCAGCCCCCGCCGCAGCCCCAGCAGCCCCTGCTCGGGGCGGGGGCGGTGGGGGTCGGTGGTGTCCCACTTCGGCCCCCCGACGGCGGCCAGCAGCACCGCCTCGGCCCCCCGGCAGGCATCCAGCGTCTCGTCGGTGAGCGCCACCCCGTGGCGGTCGATCGAGGCGCCGCCGAACGGGTGCTCCTCGTACTCGAACTCGCCCGGGGCGACGGCGTCGAGCAGCTGGATGGCGGGCCCCATCACCTCGGGGCCGATGCCGTCACCGGGCAGCAGGATCAGCTTGTGGGCCACAGGGCGCGCACCGTAGCGGCTCGGCGCGCGCCCTGCCGCGCGGTCAACCCCGCGCCGGGCTCGGGACAGCGACCGGCGGTGACGGTAGCCCGCTGACCGGCCGGCTGCTCGTGCGCACGGTAGCCCGCTGACCCGCTGGCGCCCGATCCTGTGCGGCCGCTGACATGTTCCTGACCGGCGCCGGCGCCCGCGGGCAGCAGCCAGGAAGACGCCGCCGGACCGTCGGCGGCCAACAACACAGACGATGGAGGAACGACATGGGCTTTGACCAGTACCACGAGCCGGCAGGCGATCTGTCCGAGGAGGCACGCACGTTCGCCCGGATCAACGCCTCCCTGACCGAGGAGGCGGAGGCGATCGGCTGGTATGAGCAGCGACTCGCCGTGGAGCGAGACGAGCAGGCCAGGGCGATCATGCGCAACGCCCAGGAGGAGGAGTTCAAGCACTTCTCGATGGACCTGGAGTTCCTGTTGCGCCGCAAGCCCACCTGGCGCGAGATCGCCCAGGGAATCCTGTTCAAGGAGGGCAGCATCGTCGAGCGCGGCGAGCAGGCCGAAGACGCCGCGTCCTAGACCAGGCAGCGGGCCTCGACAAAGCTGACCAGCAGGCCGCCCGCTAGGGCACCACGTAGTTGACCGAGGTGCCCCAGTTGGCAAACCCGTCCCGGGTGCCGCCGCAGGTCCCGATCGTCAGCGAGAACTCCTTGCCGGTGCAGTTGGGGTACTGGATGTACTCGTTGGCGAAGTAGATCCGGTCGCCCGAGCCGGGCAGGTAGATCGCCCAGCTGTAGTCGCCCCAGCGCGGCCTGGTGGTGCCCGGGTAGCCCTGGTATTCGCTGAAGCCGTCCTGCGGCGACTGGCCGAGATCGGCGATGTTGATCGTCGATCCGATCAGCCCGCCCGAGGTGGCGCTCAGTCGCCCGTAGGCGGTGCTCGGGTAAAAGCCGCCGTGGTCGGCGTGGGTGGGGCCGCCGTCGCCGCTGAGCGTGAACGTCATGATCGCACCGCCGTTGCCGCCGCTCCCCTCGCCGGCCAGCGCCGGCATCTCCAGGTCCTCGTGGGCGGCCGAGACGTAGCCCTGGCTGGTCAGGCTGAGCTGGCTCGTGCTGTCAAACGCCCCGGTGCCCACCACCCAGTAGGCGGTGCCCATGTGCACCTCGGGAGCGGGTTTGCGCCCATAGGTCTGGGTGAGCTCGGTCGGGACCGACCCCCACAGCTGTCCCTGGGCCTGGGAGACCTGGGTCATGAAGTCCCCGTTGGTGGCGATCCCCCCCTCCGGGCAGGAGCTGGGTGGGGGGCTGCCGGTGCTCAATCCGGCCGCGCCGCACTCGTCGCCCAGCGGAATCGGGCCCGCCTTCTGGGCGCCGAGGTAGCCGGACGGCAGCGTGGCCGAGCTGGGGTCGTTGTAGGGCTCGACCCCGGAGAACAGCTCGCCGCCGAACCCGATCGCGCCGCAGGTGGCGCAGTGGGGGCTGGTCAGGTGCGCCAGCCCGGTCCAGTCCCACACCGCGATCCGGTCATCGCCGGAGGGCGCCACGCCCGCGAAGCTGTTGAAGTCAAGCGAGTCCATCATGAAGCCGGTCCCATCGTGGCCGTTGTCATACTGGCCGGCGTCGGCCGGCTGGGCGGGGATCACCGCCGCCCAGCAGTCGACCCCGGCGCTCCCGGCGCAGGTCCCGTCCGGGGTGGGCAGCGTGCCCATGTTCTCGACCGCCACGTTGAGCGCGGCGTCGGGGTGGCCGTTGGGGTCGATCACCGGATCGCCCTGCTCGAGCGCCGACTTGGTGAACGCGAACTCCTGCGCGCCGTTGAAGAAGCCGCCGCCCATCCCGGGTGCTGAGCCGTTGAGCGGGAACTCGTCATAGAAGATGAGGAAGGCGTCCCGGGTCACCCCGATCTTGGCGAAGTCGTTGAGCAGGTAGGGGTAGCCGGGCTCGCTCGGGTTGTAGTTGGCGTTCAGGTAGTAGACGTGATAGGGCCCCAGCGGGCTGGAGCCGTCGCTGACCGCGATCCCCTCATAGCAGCTGCTGGCCGCGGCCGCGAAGCAGCCCGCAAACGGACCGCCGCTCTGCTCGCTGCTTGCCGAGACGATCTCGGTGAAGAACCAGTGCCCGCCGTTGGCGGAGTCGTACTCGCACGAGGGGTCCCCGCCGCTGCTCCACCCGCGGGCGGTCAGCCCCATGATCGTGTCGAGCGGGATCGGCGCCGACTGACGCTGCAGGGCGGTGTTGAACACCAGGATCTCGCCGATGTTGTTGGCCTCCACCACGTAGCCGTTGCCGGCGCACAGGCCCTGGTCGGGCGGCTCGATGTCACCCACGAAGTTCGTGGGCAGCGAGGCGCTGTCGACCGCCTTGAGCCCCTTGACCCCCACGGCTCCGCCGGCTGAGGTGCTGATCGCGTCGCAGCCCGGCCCCGGGCAGCTGACGGTGGGCAGCGATGAGCCGGTCGAGGGCGCCAGCGCACCGGCGTGGACTTTCGCCGCGAAGCCGCGCCCGGCCAGTGTCGGCGCCGGCAGCACGCGCATCCCGAACTGACTCCCCGCCCGGGAGGAGGCGGCCGCCGCGGCCGGGTTGGCCGCCGTCGCGGAGCCGCTGGAGGAGGTGCTGACCGGCCCGCTCAGCAGCGCGCAGCCGCTGGCGCACCCGGTGGCGGCCGGCCCGACGAACGTGGGCGAGTAGGAGCCCAGGCTCGAGGTGCTCACCGCCGCCCGCGCGAGCGTCGGGGTGAGCGCCATCGCGGCGGCGCAGGCGAAAATCACGGCCGCCGGCGAGCGCCGGCACGGCCGCCAAGTCAACTTGCCCAGCATCGGCCAACCTCCCTCGTGACGGGAGCGCCTCCCTGCGCCACTCCTCTCTCTCGCGCCAAACCTATTGCCGTCCGGCGGCGCTGTCAAGCCGATCTCGCGCTCGCCTGCCCGGGGCGGCCGCCCGCCGGTGGGCCGGTCCTCAGCGGTCTCCTCGGCGGCGGCGCGCCGTGGCGCGAGCCTGAGGGCGGCGGGGTCGCTTCAGAGCGCGGTGGTCACCGGCCCGTGGCGCTCGCGCTCGCGCTCGTAGGCGGCGATCGCCGCCTCCTGCTCGAGCGTGAGCGCGATGTCGTCGAGCCCGTTGAGCAGCCGGTGCTTGGTGTCGGCGTCGATCTCAAACCGGGCGCTCCCGCCGGGCCAGCGGACCTCCTGGGCGGCCAGGTCGATCTCCGCCCGTCCGGCGGCGGCGATCGCCGCGCAGGCCTCCTCGGGCAGCGCCACCGGCAGCAGCCCGATCTTGGTGCAGTTGGCGCGGAAGATGTCGGCGAAGCTCGGGGCGATGATCGCCCGGAAGCCGTAGTCCTCGAGCGCCCAGGGGGCGTGCTCGCGGCTGGAGCCGCAGCCGAAGTTGCGTCCGGCGAGCAGGATCGGGTTGCGGGGCAGCTCCCAGCCGGGCTCGCGCGCCCAGTCGTAGAACAGAAACTGGCCGAACCCGGTTCGCTCCACCCGCTTGAGGAACTGCTTGGGGATGATCTGATCGGTGTCGACGTTGTCGCGGCGCAGGACCGACACCGCGCCGGAGATGGTGTCGATCGCCCTCATGCCCGCACCCCCGCGGCCGCGGTGGCCGGCTCCCAGCTGCGGATGTCGACGAAGCGCCCGGCGATCGCCGCCGCCGCCGCCATCTCCGGAGAGACGAGATGGGTGCGCGCGCCGCGGCCCTGGCGACCCTCGAAGTTGCGGTTGGAGGTGGAGGCCACCCGTTCGCGCGGGGCGGCCACGTCGGGGTTCATCCCCAGGCACATCGAGCAGCCGGCCCCGCGCCAGTCGAACCCGGCCCGCCTGAACACCTCGTCCAGCCCTTCGCGCTCGGCCTGGGCCTTGACCTGCTGGGAGCCGGGGACCACCATCGCGTAGACCCCGGAGGCCACGCGGCGCCCCCTGACCACCTCGGCCGCCGCGCGCAGGTCGCCGATCCGCGAGTTGGTGCACGAGCCGATGAACACCCGGTCCAGCCGGATCTCCTCGATCGGCGTTCCGGGCTCAAGGCCCATGTACTCAAGCGCCCGCTGATCCTGCTCGGAGGTCGGCTCGGGCACCGCCTCGGTCACCGGCGCCACCATTGCCGGGTTGGTCCCCCAGGTGACCATCGGGCTGATCGCGCCGGCGTCGATCACCACCTCCCGGTCGAACCTGGCCCCCTCGTCGCTGTGCAGCTGGTGCCACTCCTCGGGAAGCTCGGCGGGCGCCCCGGGCCGTCCCATCACCCACTCGAACGTCCGCTCGTCGGGCGCCACCATCCCCGCCCGGCCGCCGGCCTCGATCGTCATGTTGCACACGGTCATGCGCCCCTCCATCGACAGCGAGCTGATCGCCTCGCCGGCGTACTCGACCACGTGGCCGACGGCGGCGTCCACCCCCAGCTGACCGATCGTGGCCAGGATCAGGTCCTTGGCGCCGACGCCGTAGCCGAGGCGGCCCTGGTAGCGGATGCGCATCGCGCGCGGCTTGGCCTGGACCAGGCACTGGGTGGCCAGCACGTGCTCGACCTCGCTGGTGCCCACGCCGAAGGCGAGCGCGCCGAAGGCGCCGTGGGTGGCGGTGTGCGAGTCGCCGCAGACGATCGTCATCCCCGGCTGGGTGAGGCCCAGCTCCGGGCCGATCACGTGGACGATCCCCTGCCGCTCGGAGCCCAGCGTGTACAGCGGAATCCCGAACTCGGCGCAGTTGCGCTCGAGCGTCTGCACCTGCACGCGCGAGAGCTCATCGCGGATGCGCGCGGCGACCGGCGTGCCGTCGGTGGGCACGTTGTGGTCGGCGGTGGCCAGCGTGCGGTCGGGCCGCCGCACCCGGCGGCCGGCCAGCCGCAGCCCGTCGAACGCCTGCGGGCTGGTCACCTCGTGGACGAGGTGCAGGTCGATGTACAGCAGGCCGGGAGCCACCTCGTGGGCCTCCCAGATCTTGTCGAGCAGGGTCCTGGGCATGATCAGCTCCTTCGCAGCCCGGCGCTGAGCACGGCCAGCAGCCGCGCCTCGCCGGGGCCGGGGTTCTCGAAGTGGTGGTTGAGGTCGGCGTCGAACGTCACGCAATCCCCCTCGGCCAGCGCATGCGCCTGGCCGTCGCAGTGGAGGATCACCCTGCCGCGCTGCACCAGCGCCGTCTCACGGCTGCCCGGCTCGTGCCGCGGCGGGTCGCCCGGGCCGCCGGTGCGCGCGCCGGGCGCCAGCGTGTGCAGCGACAGCTCCGCCCGCTGGCCGGGCAGCGGCGGGGTGAGGATCTCGTACAGGTGGCCGGCGCGGTTGGCCGGCCCCTGGCGGCGCTCCGAGCGCCGCACGATCGTCACCGCCCCCTCCTCGTCCAGCCGCAGCAGCTGCGAGAGGCGCAGCTGCAGGCCGGCGGCGATCCGGGTGGCCACCTGGAGGGTGGGGCTGGTCTCCCCGCGCTCCACCTGGGAGAGCATCGGCGCGCTCACCCCCGAGCGCTCGGCCAGCTCGCGCAGCGAGAGCCCCATCGCCTCCCGCAGCGCACGCACGCGGGGGCCGACGTCGCGTTCGGCGCCGCGTGGCCGGGGGACGGGGGTGCTGTGGCTGACCGCGCTCAGGCGCCGTACGTTATCGCATACGCGCGTATGCCCGCTGCCGGGACGCTCGCCGCTAGCCTCCCGGCGATGCCCCTGCTTCCCGACGTGCTCGTGCTCGGCGGCGGCGGCGTGCTCGGCGAGGCGTGGATGATGGGCGTGCTGGCCGGCCTGGAGGACGGGTTGGGCCTCGACCTGCGCCGGTGCGAGTACTTCGTCGGCACCTCCGCCGGGGCGATCGTCGCCGCCCACCTGGCCGCCGGCCGCTCGCCTCGCCGGCCCGCCTCCCGCACCCCCGTCTCCCCGGACGGCTCGCGCGAGCTGGCGCCGGCGGCCCCCGCCAACCGCCTGGCCGAGGCGGGGGCGCTGGCCGCCCGCCGCGCCGGCGCCTGGGCGCTGGCCGCGGCCAGCACGTTCGCGCCGCTGGCGCTGGGGCTGGCCGCTCCGGGCGGCGCGGTGATGCGCGGGGTGCTGCTCCGGCGGCTGCCCCGGCCCAGCCAGCGGCTCGACCGGCTGCACGAGCACATCCGCTCGCTGGGAGCCAGGTTCGACGGCCGGCTGCGGGTCACCGCGGTGGACCGGGCGAGCGGGCGCCGGGTGGTGTTTGGCAGTCCGGGAGCCCCCCGCGCCAGCGTGGCCGACGCCGTCACCGCCTCCTGCACGGTCCCCTGGCTGTTTGCCCCGGTGGAGATCGACGGTCGCGAGTACGTCGATGGCGGCGTGTGGAGCCCCACCAACCTGGACATCGCCCCCGTCGGGCAGGGGGCGGAGGTGCTGTGCCTGAACCCGACCGCCAATCTCACCGCCACCGCCGACATGATCGGCGTCTTTCGCCGCGTGTCCCGCACCGCCGCCGCCGTGGAGACCCTCGCCCTGCGCCGCCGCGGCGCCCGGGTGCGGACGTTCGCCCCCGATGCCGCCTGCGCCCGGGAGATGGGGCTGAACCTGATGGACCGCGCTCCCGCCGGCCGGGTGCTGGAGGCGGGCTATCGCCAGGGGCTGCAGATCGCCTCCGGGTGATGGGCCTAGGGCGTCGGCACCGCCTCGGGCCGAGCGTCGCTCGCCGCTGGCTCGGTCCCCCGCCGGCCGCGCAGCGCGTTTGACAGCGCGCGCACGTAGGCGCGGGCGCCCGCCTCGAGGATGTCGGTGGAGACCCCCTGCCCGGAGCCGACCACGCCCGCGACCTCCACCACCACCGAGGTGTCGCCGAGCGCGTCCTGGCCGCCGGTCACCGCGTCCACCCGGAACTCGCGCAGCCGGGCGTCCACGCCGGTGGCGGCGTTGATGGCGCGGAAGATCGCGTCCACCGGCCCGTCGCCGGTGAACGAGCCCACCAGCTCCCGCCCGTCGGGCGCGCGCACGCCGACGGTGGCGTGCGGCGGGCGCCGCGAGGAGGCCTCGACGTCAAACCACTCCAGCTGGTAGCCGACCACCTGCTCGCGCAGCTCGTCGGCCAGCAGCGCCTCCAGGTCCATCGCGGTGAGCGCCTTCTTGCGGTCGGCGATCTCCTTGAAGCGCCTGAACGCGGTGTTGAGCGTCTGGCCGTCCACCTCGAAGCCCAGCTCGGCCAGCGCCCGCCGGAGGGCGTGGCGCCCCGAGTGCTTGCCGAGCACGATCGAATTCGCCTGCAGCCCGACCGTGGTGGCGTCCATGATCTCGTAGGTGGTGCGCTCCTTGAGCACCCCATCCTGATGGATGCCGGACTCGTGGGCGAACGCGTTGCGTCCGACGATCGCCTTGTTGGGCGCCACCGGGTAGCCGGTCAGCCGCGAGACCAGCCGCGAGGTGCGGGCGATCTCCCGGGTGTCCACCCCGGTCCGCAGCCCCAGGTAGGGCTCGCGGGTGCGCAGCACCATCACCATCTCCTCCAGCGAGGCGTTCCCGGCCCGCTCGCCGATCCCGTTGACCGCGCACTCCACCTGGCGTGCGCCGGCGCGCAGCCCGGCCAGCGAGTTGGCCACCGCCAGCCCGAGATCGTCGTGGCAGTGCACCGAGACGGTCACCTGGCGCAGGGCGGGCACCCGCTCGTAGAGCTCGGTGAACATCGCCGCGTACTCCTCCGGGGTGGCGTAGCCGACGGTGTCGGGCACGTTGATCGTGCTGGCCCCCTCCTCGATGGCGACGGCGATCACCTGGGCCAGGAACTCGCGGTCGGAGCGAAAGCCGTCCTCGGGCGAGAACTCCACGTCGTCGGTCAGCCGGCGGGCGTGAGCGACCGCCGCCCGGGCCTGGCCGAGCACGTCCTCGCGGGTGGTCTGGAGCTTGTGGCGGATGTGCACGTCGCTGGTGGCGATGAACACGTGGATGCGGGGCCGGGCGGCGTCGCGCACCGCCTCCCAGGCGCGCTCGATGTCGGCCGCAGCCGTGCGGGCCAGCGCGCAGATCACCGGGCCCTCCACCTGGCGGGCGATCTCCTGCACGGCCTGGAAGTCCCCGGGCGAGGTGATCGGAAAGCCGGCCTCGATCACATCCACCCCCAGCCGGGCCAGCTGCTGGGCGATCTCCAGCTTCTCCTGGGTGTTGAGCGAGATGCCGGGCGACTGCTCGCCGTCGCGCAGCGTGGTGTCGAAGATCAGTACTCGGTCGGGGTCGTGGATGGTGCTCATGTCGCTCTGCTCCTTGGTCTCGAACTGCTTCTCCTCGGGTGGTGTGCGGCTGCGAGCCGCCGACGCGCTATTCCCCCCGCAGGGGGAGGAGGAGAAGGGCGAGTCCGGATGTGAGCGCCATCGCGAGGCAGGTTAGCGGCGCGGGCACCCGTCCGTCAATCCTGGGCGCTGCGCCCGTCAATCCGGGGCGCTGCGCCCGTCAATCCGGGGCGCTGCGCCCGTCAATCCGGGCGCCCGTCCGTCGATCGGAGCTTGGGCAGCACGCGGCTGTCCACCGGCGCGGCCAGGCCCAGGCGCGAGGCCAGCTCCTGGAGCATCGCCGCCGTGTCGGCGATCGCCACCCCGGTCAGGTGCTGGCTGCGCTGCTCGAAGTCGCGCACGATCCGCTCCAGCGCGTCGGCGTAGGCGGCGCCGTCGCGCTCGGCCAGCGCCTGGATCGCGTCCGCGGCGCGGGCAAACGCCTCCCCCCCTGGGCGCATCCGCTGCGCCCACTCGCGGGCGCTGTCGCGCTCGTCCAGGATCAGCGCCGCCAGCGCCTGCACGTAGGCGGCGGCGGGAGACCGGCTGTCGTCCTCCGCCAGCTCGGCCCGGGCGTAGGCCGCCTCCTGCTCCCCCTGCCCGGCCAGCACCGCCGACTTCAGCATCCCGATCAGCCGCCCGTAGCTGGTGGCGGCGGCCAGCTCCCAGGAGCGGCGGTAGAACTCGGCGGCGGAGGCGAAGGCCTCCCGCGCGAGCGGCTCCTGACCGGCCAGCAGCGCCCGCTGGGCCGCGCCGTCGCGCTCGATCGCCGCCGCCATCAGCTCACGGTGCCCGACTGGCACCGCCGACTCTCCCAAAAGCGGATTTCATATCCAAACTTGTAGCCGCTATCGGGGGAGGCAAAACCCTGCTGCTCCGCCCCCGGGTTCCGCCGGCGCCTGCCGGCCACCCCGCCGGCCACAGCGCCACGGTGTGCTCGGGCGTTCGTCGGCCACAGCACCACGCCGGCCCCGTCCGCCACAGCGCCACCGTGCGTCCGGGGCCACGCCCCCCGCCCGCTACAGCGCCACCGTGCGCCCGGCCTCGAACCCCTCCAGCGCCACGATCTGATCGATCACCGCCTGGGGCACCGGCTCCTCGGTGGTGATCGCCATCACCGCCAGTCGCTCGGGCGGATCACTCGGTGCGGCCTCGCCGTGCGCCGATGCCTCGGCTCCCTCGCGTCCCACGGCGGCCGAGATGATGTTGATCCCGTGCTCGCCGAAGACCGTCCCCACCCGCCCGATCATCCCCGGCAGGTCGCGGTAGCGGAAAACGGTCAGCTGGCCCTCGAGCTGGATGTCGAAGCGCTGCCCCCAGATCTCGAGCAGGTGCGGGCGGTGGCGCTGGCCGATCAGGGTGCCCACCGCGCGCGTGCGCTGCTCGCCGCCGATCACGGTGACCCGCACCAGGTCGGTGTAGTCGCGGGCCCCCGTGCGCCGTGCCTCGGCCAGCTCGATTCCGCGCTCCTCGGCGATCGTCGGCGCGTTGACCGCGTTGACCTCCTCCTCGGTGTGGCCGACCAGCGCGCCCACCAGCGTCTCGATCGCCAGCCGTCGGGTGTCGCGCTCGGCGATCCGGCCCAGGAACTCGGTCTCAATCCGGTCGATCGAGGAGCCCTCCGCGAGCGTCACCGCGATCCGGCCCAGCGCCCGGCACAGGGGCAGAAACGGACCCAGCACCTCCATGTCCTCGGCCGAGACGGCGGGGGCGTTGACCGCGCTCGACACCACCCCGCCGGTGAGCGCCGCCACCACCTGCTCGGCGGCCTGGTAGCCGGCCCGGTCGGTGGCCTCGGCGGTGGAGGCGCCCAGGTGGGGGGTGACGATCACGTTCGGATAGCGAAACAGCGGATGGTCGGTGACCGGCTCCTGGCGAAACACATCCAGCGCCGCCCCGCGCACCTTGCCCGAGTCAAGCGCGGCCTGCAGGTCCTCCTCGACGACCAGCGGCCCCCGGGCCACGTTGAGCACGTACACGCCGTCCTTGCACCTGTCCAGCGCGGCGGCGTTCAGCCACCCCTCGGTCTCCGGCGTGCGCGGCAGGTGCAGGGTGAGGAAGTCGGCCGCCGCGTAGACCTCGTCGGGCGTCTCGGCGCGCTCGACCCCGAGTTCCCGGTAGCGCTCGGCCGACACGTAGGGGTCGTAGGCGATCACCCGCATCCCGAATCCGTGGGCGCGCTGCGCGACCAACTGGCCGATCCGCCCGAAGCCGAGGATCCCGAGCGTCTTCTCGTACAGCTCGACCCCGGAGAAGCGGGCGCGCTCCCAGGCCCCGCCGGTGAGCGAGGCGTGGGCCTGGGGGATGTTGCGGGCCAGCGCCAAGAGCAGCGCCATCGTGTGCTCGGCGGCGGTGACCACGTTGGACTGGGGGGCGTTGGCCACCACGATCCCCCGCTTGGTGGCGGCGGCCACATCCACGTTGTCGACCCCCACCCCGGCCCGCCCCACCACGCGCAGCCGTCCCGCCCGGGCCAGAAGCTCGGCGTCGAGCTTGGTCGCCGAGCGAATCAGGATCCCCTCGTACTCGCCGATCCGCTCGGCCAGCTGCTCCCGCGACCAGCCGTTGGCCACCTCCACCTCGAAGTGGCGCTCGAGCAGCTCGATGCCCGAGCGGCCGATGTTCTCCGCCACCAGCACGCGGGTCACAGCCGCTCCAGCAGCCAGTCGATGCACGCGCACAGCGCCTGCACGTCGGCGGGGTCGGTGGCCGGGAACATCGCGATCCGCAGCTGGTTGCGGCCGAGCTTGCGATACGGCTCCACGTCGAGGATCCCGTTGGCGCGCAGGGCCGCCGCCAGCGCCGCCGCATCGGTCCCCTCGTCGAAGTCGATCGTGCCCACCACCTGGGAGCGCTTGGCCGGATCGCGCACAAACGGCGTGGCGTGGGCGTGGCGCTGGGCCCAGCCATACAGGTGGGCGGCCGAGGCACGGGTGCGGGCCACCATCGCCTCCAACCCCCCCTGCTCGAGCATCCACTCGAGCTGGTCGGCCAGCAGCCACAGGGTGGCGATCGCCGGCGTGTTGTAGGTCTGGTCCTTGACCGAGTTCTCCAGCGCGGTGGCCAGCGACAGCGACGCCGGGATCCAGCGCGCCGGGCCGACGCTGGGGCGGGCGGCCTCGATCTCGGCGATCCGCTCCAGCGCCGCCGGGCTCAGCAGCGCCAGCCACAGCCCGCCGTCGGAGGCGAACGCCTTCTGGGGCGCGAAGTAGTAGACGTCGAGCTGCCCGGCGTCGAGCGGCAGCCCGCCCGCCGCCGAGGTGCCGTCGATCACCACCAGCGCCTCGCCGGCGTCGGCCGGGCGGCGCACGGGCACCATCACGCCGGTCGAGGTCTCGTTGTGCGCCCAGGCGATCACGTCGACCTCGGCCTGCGGGACGCGCCCCACCGGCTCGGGGGCGTCACCCGGCGCGGCCTCGAGCACGACCGGGTCGGCGAGATGCGGCGCGCCCAGGGTGCAGGCGGCGAACTTGGCCGAGAACTCGCCGTAGGCGAGGTGCAGCGCTCGCTCACGCACCAGGCCGGCGGCGGCGGCGTCCCAGAACACGGTGGTGCCGCCGTTGCCCAGCGCCACCTCGTAGCCGTCGGGCAGCGCGAACAGCTCGCGCAGGCCGGAGCGGATCCGCCCCACCAGCCCTCTCACCGGCGCCTGGCGGTGCGAGGTGCCCATCACCGCGGCGCCGGCGCCGGCCAGGCGCTCCAGCGCGCCGGGTCGCGGGCGCGACGGACCCGAGCCGAAGCGGCCGTCGGACGGCCTCAGGCTCGCGGGGATCTCCGGGACGGTCGTGGTCTGCGGCATGGCGGGCTCCTCGAACGTAGCGTGTCTCGGTGCCCAGGCGCGCGGCGGTCAGGCTGTCGCCGCTCCCCGGTGGTGTGGCTCCACCCGCTCGCGCCAGTCACGGCGACCCGGCCAGTTTACCGGGCGGGCGGGCGAGGGGCCGCCGCGCTACTCCTGAAACTCGGTGTCGATCCAGGGCATCTGCGCGCGCAGCTCCCGCCCCACCACCTCGATCTGGTGGCGCGACTGCTCCTCGCGCATGCGCCGGAAGCTCTCCTGGCCGGCGCGGTTCTCGGCGATCCACTCGCGGGCGAAGTCGCCGGACTGGATGTCGGCCAGGATGCTCTTCATCGCCTGGCGGGTGGCGTCGGAGATCACCCGCCGCCCCCGGGTCATGTCGCCGTACTCGGCGGTGTTGGAGATCGAGTAGCGCATCCCCGCGATCCCCTTCTCGTACATCAGGTCGACGATCAGCTTGAGCTCGTGCAGGCATTCGAAGTAGGCCAGCCGGGGGTCATAGCCGGCATCCACCAGCGTCTCGTAGCCGGCTCGCACCAGCTCGGTGACCCCGCCGCACAGCACCGCCTGCTCGCCGAACAGGTCGGTCTCCGTCTCGTCCTTGAAGGTGGTCTCGATCACTCCGGCCCGGGTGCAGCCGATCCCCTTGGCGTAGGCCAGCGTCAGCGCCAGCGCGTTGCCGGTCGCGTCCTGGTGGACGGCGATCAGCCCGGGAACGCCCGAGCCCTCCACGTACTGGCGGCGCACCAGGTGACCGGGCCCCTTGGGCGCCACCAGCGCCACGTCCACCCCGGGCGGCGGCTCGACCTCCCCGTAGTGGATCGAGAAGCCGTGGCCGAACAGCAGCAGGTTGCCGGGGGCCACGCCGTCGCGCACGCCGGACTCCCACACCTGGCGGTGGCGCTCGTCGGGCACCAGCAGCATCACCAGATCGCCCTCGCTGGCGGCGTCCGCCGGCTCGACCACCCGCAGGCCGTGCTCGGTCGCCTTGGCCACGCTCGGGGACTCCGGCCGCAGCCCCACCACCACCGAGACGCCCGAGTCCCTCAGGTTGAGCGCATGGGCGTGGCCCTGGGAGCCGTAGCCGATGATGGCCACGGTCCTGCCCTCGAGCACCCCCAGGTCGGCGTCGGCGTCGTAGAACATGGCGCGCGGGAGCCTAGCGAGAGCGCGGGCCGAGCGGTCCTGTGGCCGGATCGCAGCCGGCCGAAGCGCCTCACCCGCCGCCGGCGAAGCGCTGCTCGAGCGCCATCACGTCGTTGACGTAGCGCTGCGTGGAGGGGTAGATGCCGTTCTGCTCCACCGATGGCAGCCCCTGGTAGTAGCCGGCGGCGGCCAGCGCCGGGTTGCCGCCCGTGGCGGCCAGCAGCGAGTGCAGCAGGAGCACGCCGCCGCGCACGTTGTCGAGCGCCGAGGCCGGCGCCAGCGGCGAGGCGCCCGGCACCAGCGTCTGCTGGATCCAGTTCCAGGTGCCGGGCAGGATCTGCATCACCCCGCGCGCGTCGGCGGTGGACACCGCCGCGTTGTTGAAGCCGCTCTCCTGGTAGGCGATCGCGTCGGCCAGCGCCGGGGGAACGCCGTTGGCGGCCGCGATCGCGGCGACCTGGGAGGGGCTGACCGTCTCCGGCGTCGGGTAGGGCGGGTTGACCGGCGATCCCTCGGCCGCCGCGCCGACCGGCTGTGAGACCGCGGCCGAGGCGGGCGACAGCTGGGCGGAGACCGGGGTCGCGGCGGGGGCGGCGGCGCCCGACAGGCGGAGCACGGTGCCGGCCAGCAGGGGAGCCGCGGGATCAAGGCCGTTGGCGGCCGCGAGCGCGTCCACGGGCAGCCCGGCGCGGGCGGCGATCCCGCTCAGCGTGTCCCCCGGCGCAACCACATAGGTGCCCGCGGACGGACCGGCGGCGGCGGACGCGGCGGCGGATGCGGCGCCGGACGCGAGGTCATCGGCGTCGCCGTCGCCATCGGTGCTCGCGGCGGGCGCCGACGCCGAATCGTCGCCGTCGCCGTCGCCGTCCCCGACGGCGCTGGTGCCCGCCGTCGCGGTGGCCGCGCCCGTCGGCGCGGCTCCGCCGCCCGAGACGGGCGGGATCTGCAGGTCCATGCCGGAGATCAGCTGGGCATCCGGCGCCAGGCCGTTGGCGGCGGCGAGCTCGCCGACGCTCAGCCCATCGGCCGCCGCGATCGAGCTCAGCGACTCCCCCGGGCCCACCACGTGCACGAAGTCAGCCGACGCCGCGGCCGGAGCCGCCATCAGACCCAGCACCGCGATCACCAGCGCAAGGCGCACCCGCATGGCGGCGCATTGTTGACCACGTCAGCCGATCCTCAAGGGCTGCAAGGTCACTTTCACCCTGCAATTGGCCGTGCAGGCGTTTACCGCGGGCGCTCAGGCGGTGCCGGCCGCCACCAGCGAGCGACCGGGGAGGCGGACACCCCCCTCCTCGTTCACATACGGCGCCGCCAGGCTGGCGATCCGCTCCGCCAGCCGCTCGCGCTGCGCCTCCGACAGCCCCTCCCACACCGTGGCGAACGGCCGCGACAGGTCGATCGTCTCCTCGATGAACGCCGCCAGGCTGGGGTCTGAGCGCTCCAGCTCGACCGCCTCCACGACCACCTCGGTGAACCCCGCGTCCTCAAGCAGCGCGCGCAGGCGGCCGGGGTCGGCGAGCGCGAACATGCCCGGGGCGCTGGGGTCGGGCGCCTCCGCATAGCCGAGCTCGACCAGCGCGCGCGTGGGGATGCTGGCCCACGGGTTGGCCTCGGGCCGGTCCCACACGGCGAGCGCCGCCCTGCCCCCCGGGCGCACCACGCGCCGAATCTCCTGCACGGCCGCGGCCGGGTCGAGCGTGAACATCAGGCCCCAGCGGCACAGCGCGGCGTCCACGCTGGCGGTGGGCAGGTCGATCCATTCGAGCTCGAGCTGGCGGAACTCGACGTTGCGCACGCCCAGATCGCGCGCCCGGCCGCCGGCCACTCCGAGCATCGCTCGGGAGGCATCGCTGGCCAGCAGCGTGCCCCCGGGCCTGACCAGCTCGGCGGCCAGAAACCCGGTGTCGCCGGGACCGCAGGCCAGGTCGAGCACCCGCTGGCCGGGCTGCAGCGCCAGCTGCTCGACCATCCACACCGACACGCGCATCCCGAACTCCTGGATGGCGTCGGCCCGCCGGCTCCAGCCGGCGGCGCCCTGCTCCCAGCGCTCGAGCATCTCCTCGCGCTGATCGGCGGCCGACTCCACCTAGTGCCGGCCTCCGGACAGGCGATGGGTGATCTCGTTGAGCGCCTGATCGATGTGCAGGCTGAGGCGCTCCTGGAAGATCGTCAGCAGGGCCTCGGAGGCGGCCGGGCGCAGACGCTCGACCGCGTCCTCGATCTCCGGCCAGCGCTCGGCTGGCATGTCGGCCTTGGCGAACGGCCGCCACACCTCGCGCAAAAACAGCTGCACGAACGATTTGGACGCGGCGTCACAGTGCCGCTGCACGTCGCCGATCGCGGTCAGCGCCGCGCGCAGCGGAATGCCGCTCTTCACCGCCTCGTCGCCCACCGCCAGCAGCGACGGGTTCGGCGCCTCGTACTTGTCGCCCCCCACCGGGATCAGCACGCCGAGCTTGACCGCCTTGGCCAGCAGCGCCCGGCCCTCCTCGGGCTGCAGCCCGAACCGCCGTCCGAGCTCGGCGGCGGTGTGCGTCTCGCCGGAGCGGCCCCTGGCCGGCGCGCCCAGCGACTGGCGCACGCGCACCAGCCGCTCGACGTTGCCGCGCGCGTCCTCGAGCAGCTTCTTGATCCCGCCGAGGTTGAACCCCTCCTCCTGCAGCGCGCGGATCAGCCGCAGCTGGGCCACGTGCTCGGGCCCGTAGTAGCCGACGCGGCTGCGCACCTCGGGCGGGGCCAGCAGGCCACGGGCCTGGTGGGAGCGGATGTTGCGCACCGACATGCCCGTCTCCGCGGCCAGCTGCTCGATGGTCAGGCGGTTGGGCTCCGCCTCCGGGGAGGATGCCGGCGGCGCGCTGCGCGCCTCGCCTAGCCGTCTGACCGTTGCCACCGGGCCATCATACGAGCCCCTTCAGCTGCCGGCGCAGCAGTTTCCCGGAGGCTGTGCGCGGCAGCTGCTCGGCGAGCTCGATCGCCTTGGGAACCTTGAACGGCGCCAGCCGCGCGGCGCAGAAGGCGCGCAGCTCGGCCGGCTCGAGCCCCGCGCGCTCGCGCGGCACGACGAGCGCGACCAGCGCCTCGCCCCACTCGGGATCGGCGCGGGCGGTGACCGCCGCGTCGGCCACGGCCGGGTGCTCGAGCAGCACCGCCTCGACCTCCACCGGCGAGACGTTCTCGCCCCCGGTGATGATCGTGTCGCTCAGGCGGCCGGTGATCACCAGGCGTCCGTCCTCGAGCTCGCCCAGATCGCCCGTGTGCAGCCAACCGTCGGTGGACAGCGCCTCGCGGGCGACGATCGCCCCCCGCACCAGCACCTCGCCGTTGTCGGTCCTGAGCTCCACGCCCGGGAGCGGAAACCCGAAGGTGGCGATCTGCGAGCAGGCCTCGGTCATCCCGTAGGTGGGCGCCACCGGCACGCCCGCCGCCCGCGCCCGCTCGAGCAGCGCGGGGGCGATGGGCCCCCCGCCCAGCAGCGCCCAGCGCAGCGTCGGCGGACGCTCCAGGCCGGCATCCAGCAGCCGGCCGAGCATCGTCGGCACCAGCGAGACGAGCGTGATCCGCCGCCTGGGATCCATCAGCTCGTTCAGCACCGCCTCGGTGTCAAACCGCGGGTGCAGCACCGCGGTGGTGGCGTAGATGGCGCTGCGGATCGCGATCGACAGGCCGCCGACGTGGGTGAGCGGCATCGGGCACAGCCAGCGCTCCTGCGGATCCAACCCCAGGGCGACGGCGGAGCCGAGGGCGCTGGCCAGCCAGTTGGAATAGCGCAGCACCACCGGCTTGGGCGCCGCCGTGGTGCCGGAGGTGTGCATCACCGCGAGCGGCCGATCGGCGTCCGGATCGCTGACCGTCCAGCGCCCTGATCCCCGCGCCAGCGGCTCGGACACCACCACCCCGGCCCCCGCCAGCCGCTGCCGACGCTCCTCCTCGCTGAGCCGCAAATCGATCGGCACCGCGGCCGCACCGGCCGCCAGACAGCCGTGCAGCGCGACGAGGTAGTCCGGCCCCGGCGGTAGCGCCAGCGCCACGCGCGACCCGGCCTGGACTCCCATCTCGCGCAGCGTGAGCGAGGCCCCCAGCGCCTCCTCCCACAGCTGCCGATAGGTCAGGCTCCGCTCCGGCGCCTCAACCGCGGTCGCGTCCGGTCGCCTGGCCGCGGCGAGCTTGATCCACAGATACGACATGACCGAACACGGTAGTCTCGCCGCGTGCCGACCATCTGGAAACCCGCCGCGCAGTACACCGACATCCGCTACGAGCTGGCCACCGGCGAGGACGCCGGGATCGCCAAGATCACGATCAACCGGCCCGAGGTCCGCAACGCGTTTCGTCCCGAGACGGTGCTCGAGCTCTCGGACGCCTTCACCCGGGCGCGCGAGGACCTGGACGTGGGGGTGATCATCCTCACCGGCGAGGGCCCGGACGCCTTCTGCTCCGGCGGTGACCAGCGGGTGCGCGGCGAGCGCGGCGGCTATGTGGCGGGAGCCGACCCGGCGCAGGCCGGCCGTCATCAGGCGGTGGGACGGTTTGAGGTGACGGATCTGCACGTCCAGATCCGCCGGCTGCCCAAGCCGGTGGTGGCGATGGTGGCCGGGTACGCGATCGGCGGCGGTCACGTGCTGCACGTCGTCTGCGACCTGACGATCGCCGCCGACAACGCTCGCTTCGGCCAGTCGGGGCCCCGCGTGGGCTCCTTCGACGGCGGTTTCGGCGCCAGCGTCCTCTCTCGCCTGGTGGGGCCGAAGAAGGCCAAGGAGATCTGGTTTCTGTGCCGCCAGTACGACGCCCAGCAGGCGCTGCAGATGGGGCTGGTCAACGCCGTCGTGCCGCTGGCCGAGCTGGAGGCGGAGACGGTCAGGTGGTGCCGGGAGATGCTGGCGATGTCCCCGTTCGCGCTGCGGATGCTGAAGGCCAGCTTCAACGCCGACGAGGACGGCCTGGCCGGGATCCAGCAGCTCGCCCACGACGCCAACCTGCTCTTCTACATGACCGAGGAGGCGCAGGAGGGCCGCAACGCATACCTGGAGAAGCGCCGCCCGGACTTCTCCCGGTTTCCGCGCCGGGCCTGAGGATGGACGTCCCCAGCCTGCCCCGCCGCGTGAGCGCCGGCGCCCGCCGGGGTGGGGGCTCCGGCGGCGGCGCGGCCGGTGGCGCCGGGCGCACGGCGGCCGCCCCCCCGCGCGCGATCCGCACCCCGACCCCCGGCGGCGCCCGCATCTGGCTGATGGCGGCGCGGGTGCGCACGCTTCCCGCCTCGGTGGCGCCGGTGCTGGTCGGCACGGCGCTGGCCGGCTACCTGGGGACCTTCCATCCGCTGCGCTTTGTGGCCGCACTGGTGGGGGCGCTGTTCATCCAGGTGGGGACCAACCTGTCCAACGACTACTCCGACGCCCGCCGGGGCGCCGACGCCGAGGATCGCCTCGGGCCGGTGCGGGTCACCGCCGGCGGGCTGGTGCCCCCGCGGCGGGTGCTGGTCGCCACCTACCTGTCGTTCGCCGCCGCGGTGGCCGCCGGCGCCTATCTGATCGCCGTCGCCGGCTGGCAGCTGCTGGTGGTGGGCGCGGCCTCGATCCTGGCCGGCGTCCTCTACACCGGCGGACCGCGGCCCTACGGCTATGAGGGGCTCGGCGAGGTGTTCGTGTTTCTGTTCTTCGGGATCGTGGCGGTGGCCGGCTCGTTCTTCGTCCAGGTCCGGCAGCTGGACTGGGAGGCGTTCGCGCTGGCGGTGCCGGTGGGGCTGGTGGCCGCGGGCATCCTGATCGTGAACAACTTCCGCGACCTGGACACCGACCGCCGCGCCGGCAAGCGCACGCTCGCGGTCCGCCTCGGCCGCGCGCGCACGCGGGCGATGTTCGCCGCGATCATGTATCTGGCCTACGTGCTGACGCCCGTCACCTGGCTGTTCGGGCCGCTGAAGGCGTGGTTGTTTCTCCCCTGGCTGACCCTCCCGCTGGCCGCGGCGATCGTGCGCACGGTGCGCAACCGCACCGACGGTCCCTCCCTCAACGAGGCGCTGGCCCGCACCGGGATGCTCCAGCTCGCCTTCTGCGTGCTGCTGGGGGCGGGCCTGCTGCTCAGCCGGTGAGGGTCACGATCGAGCCCGTCTCGGCTCCGCTGGAACGGCCGTTCGTGTCCGCCTCGGGGGCGCTCGAGCGCCGCGAGCTGCTGCTGCTCGAGCTCCGGGCCGGCGACGGTCAGGTGGGGTTCGGCGAGGCGGCGCCGCTTGAGGGCTACGACGGCGTGCGCCTGGAGGACTGTCGGGCGGCGCTCGAGGACTGCCGGGCGCTGCTGGAGGAATCGGACGGCCGGGAGCGCGAGGCGCTGCTGGGCGAGTGCGCCCGGCGGGCGGTTCTGCCGCAGGCGCTGGCCGCCGTCGACCTCGCCCTGTGGGACCTGGTCGGCCGCCGCGCCGGCCAGCCGCTGTGGCGGTTGCTCGGCGCCCCGGCGCCGGCGCCGATCGAGGTCAACCACACGATCGCCGCCCCCGACCGGGCCGGCGCCGCCGCCGAGGCGGCCCGAGCCCGGCGGCTGGGCTTTCGCACCGTCAAGCTCAAGGTGGCGACGGGCGACGACGCCGGTCGGCTGGCGGCCGTGCGGGCGGCGGCGGGAGATGGCATGGCCATCCGGCTGGACGCCAACGGCGCCTGGGAGCCGGCCGAGGCCGAGGCGGCGCTGCGCGCGCTCGCCCCCGCCGGCGTGGAGCTGTGCGAGGAGCCGGTGCACGGACTCCGGGCGCTGGCCCGGCTGGCCGAGCGCTCGCCCGTGCCGCTGGCCCTCGACGAGAGCGCATCCGCGCCGGGGGCGCTCGACCGCCGATGGTGCGATGCCGTGTGCCTGAAACTCTCCCGCTGCGGCGGGGTCAGCGGCCTGCTGGCCGCCGCCCACCGGGCCCGGCGCGCGGGCTACCGCATCTATCTCGCCTCCACTCTCGACGGTCCCCTGGGCATCGCCGCCTGCCTGCACGCGGCCGCACGACTGGCGCCCGACTGCGCCTGCGGGCTGGCCACGCTCGAGCTGTTCGCCCACCGCCCGCATCCCCTGGCGCCCGCGCAGGGCCGGATCGAGGTGCCCCACGGCCCGGGGCTGGGGGACGGGCTGCTCGCCTGGTACGGCCGGTGAGCCGGCGGCAGGACATCGCGATCGTCGGCGCCGGGATCCTCGGCCTGGCCGTGGCCCGGGAGCTGCTGCAGCGGCGCCCCCACCTGCGGCTGAGTGTGCTCGAGCAGTCCCCCACCGTCGCCGGCCACCAGAGCGGCCACAACAGCGGCGTGATTCACGCCGGGGTCTACTACCAGCCCGGGTCGCTCAAGGCGCAGCTGTGCGTCGAGGGCGCCGCGCGCATGTACGACTACTGCCAGGCGCACGGCATCGACGCCCGGCCGATCGGCAAGCTGATCATCGCCACCCATCCGCGAGAGCTGCCCGGGCTGGAGGAGATCGAGCGCCGTGCCCGCGCCAACCGCGTCCCCGGCATCGAGCGGGTGGACGCGCAGCGGATCCGCGAGCTCGAGCCGCACGCGGCGGGAGTGGCCGCGCTGCACTCCCCGCGTACCGGAATCGTCGACTTCCGCGCCGTCTGCCGCCGGCTGGCCGAGGACGTGCGGGAGGCGGGCGGAGAGCTGCACCTGAACTGGCCGGTGCTGGCCCTCCACGAGCGTGACCGCGGGGTCGAGCTGCTCTCCCGCCACGGCCAGGCGATGCGCGCCAGCGCCGCCGTCGGCTGCGCCGGGCTGTGGGCCGACCGGCTGGCGGTGGGCGCCGGCGGGCCGCCGGACCCGCGCATCGTGCCCTTCCGCGGCGGCTATCTGCGACTGGCTCCCGAGCGCCGGGCGCTGGTTCGCGGCCTGATCTATCCGGTCCCCGACCCGGCGCTTCCGTTCCTCGGCGTGCATCTCACCCCGCGCGTGGACGGCGAGGTGCTGGTCGGGCCAACGGCGCTGATGGTTGGCGCCCGGGATGCCTACCGGCTCGGTCGCGTGCGCCCCCGCGACCTGCTCGACACGCTCGCCTGGCCGGGAACCTGGCGCATGGGGGCGCGGTGGTGGCGGACCGGCGTGCGCGAGCTGCGCATGGCCATCAGCCGCCGCGCGATCGCCGCCGAGGCGGCTCGCTACATCCCCGCCCTGCTGCCCGCCGATCTGCTGCCCGCCCCCGCCGGCGTGCGCGCCCAAGCGCTCGGCCGCGACGGGCGGCTGGTCGACGACTTCGTCCTGTCCCGCACGCGGCGCACGCTGCACGTCCGCAACGCCCCCTCCCCCGCCGCCACCTCGGCGCTCGCCCTGGCTCGGCTGGTCGCCGACGAGGTCGAGCGCCTGCTGTGAGGTTGGCCGGCCGGCCGTCGCAGCGCGCGCGGCGGGCGGTCGGCAGCTCAGCCCGCGGTCAGCGGCGCCGCCAGGCGGCTGTGCGGCAGCTCAGACGGCGGTCGGCGGCGCCGCCAGGCGGCTGTGCGGCAGCTCAGACGGCGGTCAGCAGTGCCGCCAGGCGGCTGTGCGGCAGCTCAGACGGCGGTCAGCAGTGCCGCCAGGCGACGGGGCGCCTCCAGGTGCACCGCGTGACCGGCGCCCGCCACCACCTCCAGCCGCGCCCGCGGGATCGCCGGAGCCATCCGCTCGGCGATCGCCCGAAACTTCCGGTCGCGCTCCCCCACCACCAGGGTGACCGGCATGCTCAGCTCGCCCAGCCGTCCCCACAGGGCAGGCAGCGCACCGGTGCCCAGGCCCCGCAGCGCCCGGGCCAGCCCCGCGGGTGTGTTGCGCAGCCGGTCCGCGTGCGCTCGCTCGAGCGCCTCCGGGGGCAGCCCGGCGAGCACCGGCGTGCTCGCCCACCGGCGCGCGAACGCCTCGATCGTCGAGGCCTCGAGCTCGCGCGCCAGCCGCTCGTCGGCGCGCCGCCGGGCGGCGCGCTCCCCGGGGTCGGCCAGGCCCGGGCTGGCGCCGATCAGCACCAGCCGCCTCACCCGCTCCGGCATGGCCAGCGCGCAGTGCAGGGCGATCCGCCCACCCATCGAGTAGCCGACCAGGGTGATCGGCTGCTCCGGCGCCAGCTCGGCCAGGTCCGCCAGAACCGCCTCCAGGCTGACCGGCTGGCGGTCGGCGGCGGAGCCGTGGCCGCGGATATCGGGTGTGAGGGCGCGGTAGCTTTCCCCGAGCGCTCCGACCACCTGAGCCCAGCTGGCCCCCGTGTGCGTGAACCCGTGGAGCAGCAGGAGCGTCGGCCTCATCGCTCAGATCATGACCGTCATCGACACGTATCTGCTGCTGCGCGCGTTCTGCGACGAGCTGGCCCGCTGCGGCATGCGCCACGCCTGCACCTCGCCCGGGTCGCGCTGCACGCCGATCGTCCTCTCGCTGGCCTCCGAGCCCCGCCTGCGCTGCTGGTCGCATGTGGATGAGCGCTGCGCGGGCTTCTTCGCGCTGGGGGCGGCCAAGGCGACGGGGCGGCCGGTGGCGGTCACCTGCACGTCGGGCACGGCGGCGGCCAACCTGGCGCCCGCCGTGATCGAGGCCCGGTGGGCGGGCGTGCCGCTGCTGGTGCTGACCGCCGATCGCCCCCCCGAGCTGCGCGAGGTGGGGGCGGGGCAGACGATCGATCAGCTCAAGCTCTACGGAGACGCCGCCCGGTGGTTCTTCGAGGTGGGGGTGGACACCGCCACACCCGAGCACCTGCGCTGGATGCGCACGCTCGCCTGCCGCGCCTACTGGACCGCGCTCGGCGATTCCCCGGGGGTCGTGCACCTGAACTTTCCCCTGCGCGAGCCGCTCGTGCTCGACGCACCGCTGCCCGCCGACCACACCGGCCGCCCGGACGGCCAACCCTACGTCCGGGTGCCCCTGGAGGGGCCCGCCCGGTGGGCGGGCGCTGTGAGCCGCTCGCGGAGCCTCGAATCGCCCGCACCGGGTGCGGCGCCCTCGTCGCCGCATGCGGCGACGCCGCCGCCGGGTACGGGCTCGCACTCGCCGGGTGCGGCGTCGCCACTTGGCGCGGAATCCTCGGCTGAAGCGAGATCGTCGGCGGCCGCGGAGGCGACGGCGAGCTTTCCCCAGCCACCGCCGGCGCGGCGTCCCGCACCGCCCGGTGGGCGACCGGTGATCGTGGCCGGCGCCCACACCCCGGATCCCCGCGGGCTGGCCGAGCACGCCGCGCGGGCCGGAATCCCACTGCTCGCCGACCCGCTGTCCGGTGCCCGGCGCGGGGCGGGGGCGATCGCCCACTACGACCTGCTGCTGCGCTCGCCGCGGTTCATCCGCGCGCACCCGCCGGACCGGATCGTGCGGGTGGGCGAGCTCCCCACCTCAAAGCCGCTACGAGCGTGGCTGGCCTCGCTGCCCGACGTGCCGCAGATCGCCATCGACCCCCGGGCAGGCTGGCAGGATCCGGACGCGATCGTGGGCCTGCGGCTGCCTGGCGGCCATCCAGAGGACGAGCTGCCGGCGGCCGAGCCGGGTTGGCTTGAGTCCTGGCGGCGCGCCGATGAGGCCGTGGCCGGTGCCGTCGATCGGCTGCTGGGCGAGGAGCTGTGCGAGCCGCTGGTGGCCCGTCGGCTGCCCGGCTGGCTCCCGCCCGCGACCGTCCTGTACATCGCCTCCTCGATGCCGATCCGCGACGTCGAGAGTTTCGCGCCCGCCCTCGACACGCCCCCCCGAATGCTCGCCAACCGCGGGGCCAACGGGATCGATGGCACCGTCTCCTCCGCGTTCGGGGCCGCCGCCGACGGCGGGCGGGTGGTGCTCCTGGTGGGCGATGTGGCGCTCGCCCACGACATCGGCGGCCTGCTCGCCGCCCGCCGGCTGGGTCTCGCGCTGACCGTCGTGCTGCTCAACAACGACGGCGGCGGGATCTTCCACTTTTTGCCCGTGGCCGAGCAGGGAGCGCCGTTCGTCGAACATGTGGCCACCCCCCATGGTCTGGAGTTCGCCACCGCCGCCCGGCTCTACGGCTGCCGGTACGAGCGCCCGGCCGACCCCGCCGGCCTTGAGGCCGCGCTCAGACGCTCGCTCGCCGGCCCGGACACGTACATCATCGAGGTTCAAAGCGATCGGATCGCCAACCGCGACCTGCACGCCCGCCTGGCCGAGGCGGCGCTCGGGGCGCTGGAGGGCGGGCGGTAAATTTCCTGGCGGGCCAGCTGTCGCCCGTCCTGATGCGTCCGTCTTTGAGGCTCGCCCCTGCCCGTGCTGAACCACCCAGCCCGCGAGGATCCAGCTCTGTGCCGGTTGAACTCCCCGGCCAGCCAGGATGTCCCATGTCCGTCCCTGCTGAACCCCCGGCCAGGCAGGATCCCGTCCTTGGCCCTGCTCAGCCCCCGGTGACCGAGCTTCATCGCATGTCCCTGTCGAGCCGCCGGCCACCGAGGTTCGTCGCATGTCCGTGCTGAGCCGCCGACGGGCGAGGACCCCGCTGCTGATGGCGCTTGCCGTCGCCGCCGTGGTGGCGATCGTGGTGGCCGGCGTCGAGCTCACCAGCCCCGGCACGCGACCGGCGGCAAACGCGCTGGCCACCAATCCCGACCTCGACCCCGGCACCCCGCTGTCCGGTCCCGCCCCCGACTTCACGCTCACCGACCAGTTCGACCGACCGGTGTCGCTGCACTCGTTCCGGGGGAAGGCGGTGATCCTCGCCTTCAACGACTCCGAGTGCACGACCGTGTGCCCGCTGACCACCACCGCGATGCTCGATGCGAAGGCGATGCTCGGCGCCGCCGGCTCGCAGGTGCAGCTGCTGGGGATCGACGCCAACCCGGCGGCGACCGCCGTCAGGGACGTGCGCGCCTACTCGGAGGTGCACGGGATGGTTCACCGATGGGAGTTCCTCACCGGATCGCTGTCCCAGCTGAGACGGGTGTGGCGCGCCTACAAGATCGAGGTGGCGGTCGAGCGGGGGCAGATCGACCACACGCCCGCGCTGTTTGTGATCAGCCCACAGGGGCGGCTGGCCGAGCTGTACATGACCCAGCTCGTGTATGCCGCGGTGCCCCAGCTCGGCCAGCTGGTGGCGCAGGAGGTTTCGCGCCTGCTGCCGGGCCACCCGAAGGTCAACTCCCGCCTGTCCTACGCCCCGATTCCTGGCATCTCCCCCCGCCGCCGGTTCCGCGCCCCACGGGCGGGCGGGGGCACGGTGCTGCTCGGCGCCACCGGCTCGCCGCGGCTCTACCTGTTCTTCGCGACCTGGGACCGCGAGGTGATGAACATCGGCTCCCAGCTTGAGAACCTGGCCGCCTACCAGTCCACCGCGCCCGCCGCCCACCTGCCGCCGCTCACGGCCGTCGACGAGGGCGAGCTCGAGCCCTCGCCTCAGGCGCTGCCCGCCTTCCTGAGCGGTCTCCCCCACCCGCTGCCCTACTCGGTGGCGATCGACCGCAGCGGCCGGCTGGCCGACGGTTACGAGGTGCAGGACGAGCCGTGGCTGGTGCTCACCTCCGGCACCGGCCGGCTGCTGTGGTACTACGACATCTCCACCGGCGGACCGATCAGCCGGGCCACGCTGGTTCGCGACGTGCGCGCCGCGCTGGCCCGGGCCCCCAATGCGCCCTCCACGGCGGTGGTGCAGGCCGAGCTGGCCAACTCACCCGCGCCGCTGGCCGCCCTGCACCGGCAGGCCGATCAGCTGCTGTCCGGCGAGCCGGCGCTGGCCGCCCGCCTGCGCGCGCTGCGGGGCTACCCGGTGGTGGTCAACGTGTGGGGCTCGTGGTGCGCCCCCTGCCGGGCCGAGTTCGGGCTGCTCGGCACCGCCTCCGCCTTCTACGGGCGGCGGGTGGCGTTCCTGGGGGCCGACGTCGGCGACTCACCCGGCGACGCACAGGCGTTCCTGGCCCAGCACCCGGTCAGCTACCCGAGCTACCAGATGCAGACGGCCGACCTGACCGCGCTGGTACCGCAGGGAATCGCCGGCACGCCGACCACCCTGTTCTTCAACCGCGGCGGCCGCCTCGTCTACGTCCACACCGGCCAGTACCTCACCCAGGGATCGTTGGACGGCGACATCCAGACCTACGCGCTCGGGGGCTGAGGCCTCTGCTCAGCCTGCCAGCAGCGGCAGCAGCGCCCCCAGCTTGACCTCCGTCTCGGCCAGCTCGGCCGCCGGATCGGAGTCGCGCACGATCCCGCAGCCAGCGTACAGCCGCGCCACCGGCCCGCGCAGGAGCGCGCAGCGCAGCGCCACGCAGAACTCGCCGTCGCCGGCGGCGTCGGTCCAGCCCACCGCTCCGGCGTACCAGCCGCGCTCGATGCCCTCCAGCGCCGGGATCATCTCCGCCGCCGCCCGCCGTGGCTCGCCGCCCACCGCCGGGGTGGGGTGAAGCGCCCCGGCCAGCTTGAGCGCGGGCACGGGACGCGCCAGCTGAGCGCGGATCGGCGTGGCCAGGTGCTGGATGTTGGCCACCCGCACCAGCACGGGCTCGGGGGCGGCGGTCACCCACACCGCGTGGGGGCGGAGCGTAAGCGCGATGCGTCGGGCGACGATCGCGTTCTCCTCGCGATCCTTATCGGAGCGCAGCAGCCGCTCGCCGAGATGGTCGTCCACCGCCGGGTCGGCGCTGCGGCCGATCGACCCCGCCAATGCCACGGTGGTGGCGCGCTGGCCCTCGCGCCGGACCAGCAGCTCGGGGCTGGCGGCCAGGAACGTGGCATCGCCGCGACCGACCGCGAACACGTAGCAGGAGCCGAACTCTTCGCGCAGCAGACCGAGGATGGCGCCGGGGTCGTGGGCGCGCGGTGCGTGCACCTCCACCTCCCGGGCCAGCACCACCTTCTCAAGCTCGCCGGCCCGGATGCGCTCCACCGCGCGCACCACCGCCTCCTCGTAGTGCGCCGGCGCCATTGCGCTGTGCACCCGGTAGGTGCCGGTGGGGTCCGGGTCCAGAAGCGGCAGCGGCCGCGTGCACAGGCGCTCCAGGCACCGCTCGGCCCGGGCGATGAGACCATCGAGCGTGTCGTCCGGCGCGACATCCAGGTTGACGGTGAGCGTGACCCGGCCGTCGCGTCGGGACAGGGACACCTCGGGCACGACCATCGAGGCGGCGGAGAACCCCTCCCAGGCCGGCCCGCCGTCGACCTCGGGCGCGAACGCAAAGCCGCCCATCGCCGCCAGGCCGGATCCCGGCGGCCCGTCATCGCCCGCGCAGACCGAGGCCGCGGCCAGCCTGCGCCAGCGCTCGGCGAGCACCGAGAAGCGCCCGTCGCCGGAGGCCTCGAGGGTGCGCACACAGCCGAGCCCGGCCAGCGCCCAGCCACCGCGATCCGGCTGCTCCAGGCAGAACCAGGGCTCCTGCGGGCGGCGCGACGCCACAGCCGTGGCGGTGGGATCGAGGGTGTCGCTCAGGACGGCGCTCGCGCTGGCGACGATCGGCGCGCCGGTGGCCCGGGCACGCCGCAGCGCGGGCGCGAGCACATCCTGGAGTCGTGCGCGAACGACGGCCCTGTCCGCGGGACGCAGGCCGGCGGCCGGCGGCCGCTCGGGCGGGCGGGAGTTGGGGGCACGCTCCGGCGGAGCGTCGAGCGCATTCCCGGCCGGCGCGGGCTGGTCGGGATGGCGCTCCCGCCGGGCGTGGCCGGGGTGCGGCTCCGGTGGAGCCGATCCGGCGGGACGACTAGGTCTCGCTGCGTCCACGCGAGATCGCGATCTCGCCCGTCCGCGCCATCTCGATCAGCCCGAACGGCCGCACCAGCTGCTCGAACGCGTCCACCTTGTCGCACGTGCCGGTGATCTCGGCCACCACCGAGCGGCGGGTGACGTCGACGATCCTCGCCCGGAAGATCTCGCAGATCTGCATCACCTCGGTGCGGGCCGGCCCCTCGGCGGCGATCTTGAACAGGGCGAGTTCCCGGGCCAGGGTCTCCTGGGGCTCGAGATCACGGATCTTCAGCACGTTGATCAGCTTGTGCAGCTGCTTGGTCACCTGATCGATCGGGTGAACGGCGCCGTCGAGCGTGAGCGTGATCCGCGACAGCCGCTCATCCTCGGTCGGCCCGACCGCCAGCGTGTTGATGTTGAACCCCCGGCGGGCGAACAGACCCGCGATCCGCGTCAGCACGCCCGGCTTGTTCTCAACCAGGATGGACAGGACGTGCTTGCGCCCCGTCCGCACCCCGCCGGCCGCCTCCAGCTCATCCAGCGAGAGCACGTCCTTGGTCGCCGGCTCACCCATCGTCAGCCGCGCCTCCCGCGGAGAGTCGTCCTCCGCCGGTCACCCGGCGTCCTCGTGCTCCGCCGGCCACCCGGCGTCCACGTCCGCCGCCGGCCACCCGGCGTCCACGTGCTCCGCCGGCCACCCGGCGTCCACGTCCGCCGCCGGCCACCCGGCGTCCTCCGTGAGGGTGATGCATTTGCGTTCATGGTGAACGCAAATGCATCACCCTCAGCTCTGCTCATTTCGGTCACGCCCACCCCAGCCCTCGCACGCTGATCCCGCCGGTCACCCTCACGCTCACCCCATCATGTTCCGGGCCGGCTGCCCGGCCGGGATCATCGGGTAGGTGTTTTCCTCGCGGGTCACGCGGACGTCGACCACCACCGGACCCTCGGTGGCCAGCGCCTCTCGCATCCCCTCCACCAGCGTGTGCTTGTCCTCCAGGCGCATCCCGGTGGCTCCGTAGGCCTCGGCCAGGCGGACGAAGTCGGGCCACTGGCCCATGTCGACGTGGCTGTAGCGCCCGTCCCAGAACAGCTCCTGCCACTGGCGGACCATCCCCAGGTAGCCGTTGTTCATGATGAACACCTTGATCGGGATCTGCTCCTGCGTGCAGGTGGCCAGCTCCTGGATGTTCATCTGCACCGAGCCGTCACCGGCCACGCACACCACCATCTCATCCGGGCAGCCCACCTTGGCCCCCATCGCCGCCGGCAGGCCAAAGCCCATCGTGCCCAGGCCGCCCGAGTTGATCCACCGCCTGGGCCGGGAGAAGTGGTAGTACTGAGCCGTCCACATCTGGTGCTGGCCGACGTCGCTGGTCACGATCGCCTCGCCGCCGGTCGCCTCATACAGCGCCTGGATCATGTACTGGGGCTTGATCTCGGAGTCCTTGGAGTCCTCGTAGCGCAGGGGGTGGCGCTCCTGCCAGGTGCGGATGCGCGACCACCACTCCTCGAGCCGCGCGGGGTCGGGTGACTGCGCCCGGTATTCGGCGGTCAGGCGGGGGAGGATGTTCTTGGCGTCGCCCACGATCGGGATGTGGGCGGGTACGTTCTTGGAGATCTCGGCCGGGTCGATGTCGATGTGGATGAACTTCGCCCGGGGGGCGAACTCGTCCAGCTTGCCGGTGATCCGGTCGTCGAACCGGGCGCCGATGGCGACGATCAGGTCGGCCTCGTCCATCGCGTAGTTGGCGGTGCGGGTTCCGTGCATCCCGAGCATCCCCAGCCACTGCTCGTGGGGGGCGGGGAAGGCACCGAGTCCCATCACCGTGCAGGTGACGGGTAGCCGGTCAGACAGGCACAGCTCGGTCAGCTCGGCGGCGGCGCCGGCGCTGATCACGCCGCCGCCGGCGTAGATCACCGGGCGCCGGGCGTTGGCCAGCGCCTTGGCGGCCAGGCGAATCTGCTTCTGGTTGCCCTCGATCGTGGGCTGGTAGCCGGGCAGGTGGACGTCGGTGACGGGCTCGTAGGGGATGTCGGCCCGGCTCAGATCCTGGGGGATGTCGATCACCACCGGGCCCGGCCGTCCCGTGCGCGCGATGTGAAACGCCTCATGGACGGAGCGGGGGATCTCCAGCGGGTGCTGGATCAGGAAGCTGTGCTTGACGATCGGCATCGTGATCCCGATCGTGTCGGCTTCCTGAAAGCCGTCGGTGCCCAGCAGCTCGGTGCGGACCTGCCCGGTGATGAACACCACCGGGACCGAGTCCATCATCGCGTCGCAGATCGGCGTGACCAGGTTGGTGGCGCCGGGACCGCTGGTGCCGAGCGCCACCCCGACCCGTCCGGTCGCCTTGGCGTATCCCTCGGCGGCGTGGCCGCCGCCCGCCTCGTGGCGCACCAGGATGTGGCGGATCCCGGCGTCGCAGAAGGCGTCGTAGGTGGGGAGGTTGGCGCCGCCCGGCAGCCCGAAGACGACGTCCACGCCCTCCGCCTTGAGACACTCCATCAAGGCATCGACGGCTCGCACGCTGCTGCTCCTTGGGGTCGCGGTGGGGGGCTGATGGGAGGGGCGGGCGTCCGCGCCCGCACGCCGAACGGCGAGTGTAACAAGCGCTTCTGCTCGCCCGACAAGCGCAGCTGCTTGCCGACAAGCGCCGCTGCTCGCCCCGGGAGGCCGCTGCTCGCCCCAGAAGCTCAGCTGCTCGCCTACAAGCGCAGCTGCTCGCTCCGGAGAGGCCGCCGCTCCCCCGGAGAGGCCGCCGCTCCCCCGGAGCGACCGCCGCTCGCCCTGAAGCGACCGTCGCTCGCGCGAGGCAGCGCCGCTCCCCCCCGGGAGCGCCGCTCCTCAACGCCGGCAACGCTCCTGCTCACGCCGGTACGCCCGGGCCCGAGCGCCGGCATGCGAGCCTTCAGCGAACGCCGCGCGCGCTCAGGAGTGCGCGGACGGACGCGGCCCCGCGTGCGCGGCCTGCCGCATCATCGCCTCGGAGGCCACCGCCACCTCCGGGAACTCGAGCTCCTCTCCGCAGTGCATGCAGACCGCGTCATACAGCTTGAGCACCCGGCCGCAGCCGGGGCACTGGCGGCGCAGCTCGCGGTCCTCCCAGCGATAGAAGATCGCCGTCATCAGCCCGAGGAACGGAACCAGCGCCGAGATCAGAAACCAGAGGACGAACGAACTGCCCTTCATCCGGCCGACTATCCCCCCGGCCAGGCCGAAGAACAGGCAGATCACCACATAGCCCGAGCCCGCCATCGTCGGGCACCTACCAGAACAGCGTCTTCAGCGCCCACAGCACGGCCAGCACGGCGGCCACCACCACCACCGTCCAGAAGATCGCCATCACGAAGCCGATGGCGAGCTTCACCGCCAGCGCCACCACCACCAGCAGCACGAGCCCGGCCAGCGCCCGGCGCAGGATCGGGGTACGAGCGGGACGGCCCTCCAGTTCAGTTCTCATGCCGCAAGCGTACCGCTGTCCGGCCGCCGCTTGTGAAGGATTGACTACGAAACCGGGCTGGGTGAGGAAGGCCGCTAATCGTGGGCGCGCTTCAGATAGTCAAAGCGACGCTCAGGCGGCTCGCTGCGCTCCTCGACACGAACCCGGGCCAGACGGTACCGACGAAGCGGAACCGCGGTCCCGGTGTCGAGCGCGCCACGACGATCCTCGATCAGCAGAAGCCTGGATGCGTTGTGCGGATGGGTCATGCGAGCATCTTCGGTCCGAAAGCTAAGCCCCGCATTGGCCGCGCGTATAGAGATCGGTAGAGCGGTTGCTCCGCAGGGCTCAGTCGCGGCGGCGGATGTGGATCACCTGCGCTGCCGGAGTGTGGCCTGCCTGCGCCGCCGGAATGTGGCCTGCCTGCGCCGCCGGAATGTGGCCTGCCTGCGCCGCCGAGCTGTTCACTGCCCGGGCCTGGAGGTGGAGTGTGCGCCGCCGGCTCTCGCCGGTTTGCCCCGGGGCTCAGCCGGCTTGGACTGGCCTCCGCCGGGCCTCGGCGAGCGCGACCGCCAGCGCCTCCCGCACCGGTGCCGGCACGCGTCGACGAACGCGCCAGGGTGCCCCGGCGAAGGCGAGGTTGGCCACGGTGGCGAAGCCGACCTCGTCCTCGCGCAGCGCCAGCAGCAGGTGGGCGATGCGATCGGCGGCTGGAAGCTCGGGGTCGGGAACCCGAACGCAGTAGCAGTGCACGCGCCGGCCGCCGGGCCGCACGAGCAGCGCCCCGGCCTCGCCGAGCAACCACACCCCAAGCCGGCCGCGCTCGAGCACCAGTCCGGTGCGCCGCTGCAGCTCGCGTGGGCGGTGGTCGAGCAGGTCGCCAAGCAGGCCGAGCGCCAGGCGCTCGGCCTCAGGCGGGCTCCGTCGGCCCCGTGACGGCGGCTTCAGCACCCGCGCGCCCCGCGCCGCGTAGAGCTCCGGGATGGCCCAGGCGTGGGCCAGGAGGATCAGCCCCACCGGAATCGTCAGCGGCCTGAGTGCCGCCAGCACGAGCGCCGCCGCCACAAGCGGAATCGTCTGGGCCAGCGCGCTCAGCGTCCACAGCCGCCCCGCGCGCGTCAGCGAGCGATCGCTCACGCGACGCCGCCACCACACCCCCGCCAGCTCGGGCAGGCCGCCCTGGTTGGGCACGGCGGGAGCGCCGGCCGGGATCGCGATCCCTCGCCCCGGCGTGCTCGATCTACCCGCCGTTCTCAGCCTCCGGCAATCGGGCGGCGCAGGATCACGGTTTCCGCCTCCAGCGGCAGCTCTCGAACCTGCTCGGCATGACCCTCGCCGCGCGAGACCACAGCGAAGTAGCCCTGGTCAAGCTGCTCGCGGAACCGGGCCACGGCGCCGTCCACACTGGCCTGATCACCCATCGTCCATTCCGCCAGAACGGTGTGGCCGGTGTGGTCCATGCGGATCAGCTGCGACATCTCTGCCTCCTCGGGGACGCGGTCCCAGCCAATGCTACGCCCCACGAAAGATCGACCCGCCCGGCGGCACATCCTCGCCGGCACGCCCGGATGGCCGGCGCTGCCGCCGATGCCAGCCGTGAGGTCCGGCAAAGCCCCGCGGGCACGCCCGGGTGGCCGCCGCCACCGCTGATCCTCGCCGGGCGGGCAGCGCCGCTAGGCGGCTCCGAGGCGCTCGCGGATCAGACGCGTCACCTCGCGACCGTCGGCGCGCCCCCGGGACTCGCGCATCACGTAGCCGACCAGCGGCCCGATCGCCCGCATGTTCCCCTCCCTGACCTGGGCCGCCGCGTCCGGATCGGCGGCGATCGCCCGCTCGACCAGCTCGCCCAGCCCATCCTCCTCGGCCGCGATCGCCCCCAGCCCCTCGCGCTGCACGATCTCCCGCGGGTCTCCGCCCTCGTGCACGAGCCGCGCCAGCACCTCTCGGGCGGCGTCGCGGGAGACCTCCCGCGCCCTGACCATCAGCGCCAGCGCGGCCAGGCTCCGCGGGCTGACCCGGCTGTGGTTGGGATCGGCGTCAGAGCCGATCCGCTCGACCAGCTGCGGAATCCAGTTGGCAAGCTCCACCGGCTCAAGGCTCCCGTCGGCCTCGCGCCCGGCGGCCAGCGCCCGCTCGAAATAGTCGGCCAGCTCGGCGCGGAACGCCAGCTCGCGCGCCCGCCGCGGGCTCAGCCCCAGCTCGTGTTCGAAGCGCACCGCCCGGTCCAACGGCAGCTCGGCCGGCAGCTCCTCGCGGGCGGCCGCGCGCAGCTCCGGCGTGACCAGCAGCGGCACCAGGTCCGGCTCGGGGAAGTAGCGGTAGTCGTGCGCCTCCTCCTTGGAGCGCAGCGGCGTCAGCGAGCCGCTGCGGGGGTCGAAGTGCAGCGTCTCCTGGACCACCTGCTGTCCGGCACGCAGCAGGCCGATCTGGCGCTCGATCTCCGCCTGGATCCCCTGCTGCAGGAAGCGGAACGAGTTCATGTTCTTGAGCTCGGTCTTGGTGCCCAGCTCGTGGCTGCCGACGGGTCGCACCGAGACGTTGGCGTCGCAGCGCAACGAGCCCTGTGACATGTCGACGTCGGAGACGCCGATCTGGCGCAGCGTCTCCCGCAGCCCGGTCAGCCACTCGCGCGCCTGCTCAGCGGAGCGGATGTCAGGCTCGGTGACGATCTCCACCAGCGGCGTGCCGCAGCGGTTGAAGTCCACCCAGCTGCGCTCCGCCCCGTGGATTCGGCCGCTCTGGCCCAGGTGGTTGAGCTTGGCGGCGTCCTCCTCCAGGTGCACGCGGTGAATGCGCACATCCCCCAGGCGGCCGGCCCGGCAGAGCGGAATGTCGTACTGGGAGATCTGGTAGGCCTTGGGGTTGTCCGGATAGAAGTAGTTCTTGCGGTGAAACAGCGAGCGCTCGGCGATGTCGCAGTCGAACGCCAGCCCGATCATCACCCCGAACTGCACCGCCCGCTGGTTGACCACCGGCAGCGCCCCGGGGAGACCCAGGCAGGTCGGGCAGGTGTGGGTGTTGGGCGGATCGCCGAAGGAGACCTCGCAGCCGCAGAACATCTTCGTGCGCGTCTTGAGCTGGACGTGGATCTCAAGCCCGATGACCGGCTCATACTCGGCCGCCGGATCCGTTCGCCCCCGGTCGCCGGGAGCCGCATTCGCGCCGCTCACCGTTCCCCCCCGGTCGCCGCAGCCTGCGCCCGCCGCGGGGGCGAGCCGTCAAAGCCAATCGCCCGCTCCAGCGCGAACGCTGCCTCCAGCAGCCGCGGCTCGCTGAACGCCGGTCCGGCGAGCTGCAGGCCCACCGGCAGGCCTTCGCTCAGCCCGCACGGGATCGAGATGGCCGGGATGCCGGCCAGCGACATCGGGACGGTGCAGAAGTCGTTGAGATACATGGCCAACGGATCCGCCGTCTTGGCCCCCAGCTCGAACGCCGTCCAGGGACTGGTGGGCGTGACGATCAGATCGAAGCTCCCGAACACCTCGCGGAAGTCCTCGGCGATCTTCGTGCGCACCTTCTGCGCCGTCCCGTAGTAGGCGTCGTAGTAACCGCTGGAGAGAGCGTAGGTGCCGAGCATGATCCGCCGCTTGACCTCCGGGCCGAACCCGGCCCCTCGCGTGCGCTCGTACATCGCGATCAGCCCGGCGTCTCCATCCACCCTGAGGCCGTAGCGAACGCCGTCGAAGCGGGCCAGGTTGGCGGACGCCTCGGCGGGGGCGATCAGGTAGTAGGCCGACAGGGCGTGGGGCGCATGGGGGAGCCGACAGGTTTCGACCGTGGCCCCCAGTCCCTCGGCCAGCCTCAGCGCGGCCTCGAAGCGCTCTCGCACCCCCGGCTCCACCCCTCCCGCGGAGCCGGTCAGCTCCTCGGGCACCCCCAGCCGCACGCCGTTCAGATCCTCGCTGGTGGGGAGCGGAATCGGTCCGGGGAGATCCAGCGAGGTCGAGTCGCGCCGGTCGCGCCCCACCATGTGGCGCAACAGCAGCGCCGCGTCGGTGACGTCCCGCGTGAGCGGCCCTGCCTGATCCAGGGAGGAGGCGAAGGCGATCATCCCGTAGCGCGAGCAGGCGCCGTAGGTGGGCTTCAGCCCCACGATGCCGCACAGCGCCGCCGGTTGGCGGATCGAGCCGCCGGTGTCGGTGCCGATCGCCCATGGCGCCAGGCCGGCGGCGACGGCCGCCGCGCTGCCCCCCGACGATCCGCCGGGGACCCGCGTGCGGTCCCAGGGGTTGAGCACCGGGCCGAAGGCGGAGTTCTCGTTGGAGGAGCCCATCGCGAACTCGTCCTGGTTGGTCTTGCCCAGCAGCGGAGCACCCGCCTCCTCGAGCCGGGCCACCACGGTGGCCGTGTAGGGGGGGCGGTAGCCCTCCAGGATCCGCGACCCGGCCTGGCTGGGCACGCCGGCGGTGCAGAACAGGTCCTTGACCGCCACCGGGATCCCGGCCAGCGGCGCATCCGGATGCGGCGGCGTGGCCGGCGGCCCGTCGGCCACCCAGGTGAAGGCGTTCAGCTCGTCGGCGGCCGCCCGCTCCCGGTAGGCCGAGAACAGCTCGCGGGGATCGAGCGCGCCCGCGCGCACGGCCGCCGCCGCCGCGGCGCCGCTCAGCTCGAGCAGCTCACTCACCGGCGTCCTGTCCCGGGCTGGGGACGCCAAAGCCAAGACCCGGCGCGGAGCTTCCCGAAAGCCGCACCTCGACCGGCTCGGGCGCGTCGGCGACCGCGACCTCCACCGGCAGCGACGCCTCCGCCTCGTCGGGGCGCATCACCCCCGCGAGGTCGACCACGTGCGAGGTGGGCGGGACCCCTTTCAGGTCCAGTTCGCGGATCTTCTCGATGTGGTCGAGCACCTTGGACAGCTCGCCGGCCATCCGCTCGACCTCCTCCTCGGCCAGCTCAAGCCGCGCCAGCCGTGCCACGTGCAGTACCTGCGCCCGTTCCAGCATGGGGTCCGATTCTAGTTTCGGGACTCGCCGGCCCCGGTCACCCGCTCCAGCTCGACCACCGGGATCTGGGCGGGAGCGTCCTCGGCGGCGATGCCCTCCAGGCGCACCGAGGCGTGGGCGCCGTAGACGATCGCCGCCGCACCCAGCAGGGCGACCCAGCCACCGATCTGACGCCCGCCGGGCGGCGCGATCCAGACCCTGACGATCAGCCACACCAGCGTCAGGAGGGCGAGCCAGCCGGCAATCAGCGTGAGCGCCACGGGAACCGCGGGAGCGCGCTGGCGGGCCTGGAAGAACACGACGGCAAGTGCGGCGATGACGGTCAACAGCATCACCCAGCGGGCACCGCTGAGCCCATGCCAACCGTCGAGCGAGACCGGCACGAGGTAGCGCGGGCCCGGCGGCGGCGAGGCCAGCGCGTACGTGTACCAGGGCAGCAGCAGCATCGCCGCCAGCAGCACGACCCCACCCGCTCCGATCACCCACTCGGGCCAGCGCACGCGCGAGAACCGCAGGCGCATGGCCGCCGATTATCGCCCGCCGCGGGCGGCGCTCAGCGTGTTGCGCAGCAGCATGGCGATCGTCATCGGCCCCACCCCGCCCGGAACCGGGGTCAGCCAGCCCGCGCGCTCGGCCACGGCGTCGAACTGGACGTCGCCCCGCAGGCCGTCGGCGGTCCGGTTGATGCCCACATCGATCACCGCGGCACCGGGCTTGACATGGTCGGGGCCGATCAGCCCGGCGGTGCCGACCGCCGCCACCAGCACGTCTGCGCGCGCGCAGACTTCGCGCAGGTCGCGCGTGCGCGAATGGCAGATGGTGACCGTCGCGTTGCGCTCGAGCAGCAGCTGGGCGAGCGGCTTGCCGACCAGCTGGGAGCGGCCGACAACGACGGCCTCGGCCCCCTCCAGCGGCACCTGGTGGCGGTCGAGCAGCTCGATCACGCCCAGCGGTGTGCACGGTCGCAGCCCCGGCGCCCCCTGCAGGAGCCGTCCGGCGCTGATCGGGGTGAGGCCGTCGACGTCCTTCTCCGGGGAGATCCTGGCCGTCAGCGCGGCGGCGTCGAGCCCGGCGGGCAGGGGGAGCTGGAGCAGGATGCCGCTGATCGCCGGATCGCGGTTGCAGGCGTCGATCGCGGCGGCGACCTCATCCTGGCTGGCGTCGGCGGGCAGGTGCTGGTGGTGGTCGGCGATCCCCGCCTCACTGGAGGCCCGGCGCTTGTTGGCCACGTAGATGGCCGAGGCGGGATCATCCCCGACCAGGATCGTGGCCAGACCGGGGGGCCTCCCAGCCTGCGCGGTGAACTCCGCCACCTCCCGCGCCACCTGCTCGCGGACGCTGGTGGCGATTGCCCTGCCGTCGATGATCGTGGCCGTCATGCTCGGGACGCTAATGGATTGGCGCCCGGCAACGTCCCCCGGTTCGCGTCCACGTCCGCCGGCTGGTGGGCCTCCCTCCGCCGGGTGGTGGGCCTCCCTCCGCCGGGTGGTGGGCCTCCCTCCGCCGGCTCGTGGGCCTCCCTCCGCCGGGTGGTGGGCCTCCCTCCGCCAGGTGGTGCGCCTCCCTCTGCGGGCTGGCTGATCCTCCTCACCGTCCCCGCGAAACCCCTCCGCCGCCGCGGTCGCTAGGCTGCCGCCCGACATAAACCCAGCCGAATCCCGCGGTGCTCCGGCGCCCGGGAGCGGGGGACCCGATGGGAGCCGATGGCCGTGCGGCAGGGGCACCGCCGGCTCCCCGGGGCGAGTCGCCGCCCTCAGCGGCGTAGCGCGTCCTCTTTCCGCGCGAGCCCGACAGCTAACCCCGCAGGCGTCGAAGAGAAAAGGGGTGGCCCATGCTCACAGTCTCGATCCGACGGGTGGCGCGATCGCTCGGCACCTGGGTGGCCGCGCTCGCGTTCCTCTTCTGCCTGGGCGCCGGCGCGGGGAGTGCCCGGGCGCAGAGTCCCTGCCCGCACGCCGGCGTGTCGGTGTGGCGGGCGAGCTCGGCGGAGCTCCGGGCGGCGGTGGTGTGCCTGGTCAATCACCTGCGCGCGCGCCGTGGCCTGCCCCCGGTTTTCCAGCAGCGCCAGCTGGATGCGGCCGCCCAGGCCCATAGCGATGCGATGGTGAGCGGTGACTTCTTCGGTCACGGGGATCCCGCCAGCCGCATCAGCGCCGCCGGTTTCGACTGGGGAACGTACGGTGAGGCGATCTCCACCGGCTACCGGACGCCGTGGAGCGCGGTGGCCGGATGGCTGGCCAGCACCTATCACTGTCAGCTTTTGCTCTCCCCCACCTACCGGTTCGTGGGGGTGGGCGTCAACCCGCGTGGGGTCTTCGGCTGGACCGCAAACTCGGGTACCTGGACGCTCGATTTGGCGCTTCCGCTGGGCTGGAGCCCGCCGTCGGGAAACTGGGCGCCCGCTGGCGGCTGTCCCTACTGACGGCCGGCCGCCGGCCCCTGCCGACGGCCCGGCCACTGCTCCTACTGACGGTCGGCCGCCCCCCTGCCGGCGGCCGGCCGCCGGCCCCGGCTGACGGCCGGCCGCTGCTGTGCCTGCTGACGCACCCGACGCGCCGAACAGAACCGGATGAGCTCAGCGGCGGCTTATCGGAGCCAGATCGGCCACCAGCTTGCGCTCGCTCCGGTCCCGGCTGAAGCGGATCACCACGATCCCGCCCGGTTCAAGGCCCGTCACCACCCCCTCCCCGAACTTGGGGTGGATCACGTCCTCACCCAGCCGGTAGGCCGCCGGTGGAGTGTCCGAGCGTGCTCGCGGCCGTCCGGCGGTCGCGCCGTTGCCACCCCGCCCACCGCCGGCGGCACCCCAGGAGCCGGCGCGTGCCGCCAGCCCTCGGGCCGGCGGGTGCTCATCGCGCTCGATCAGCGACTCGGGGATCTCGGCGATGAACCGGCTCGGGATCCCCCAGGTCACGTTGCCGAACACGCTGCGCGTCCGCGCGCAGCACAGATAGAGGTCGCGCTGGGCGCGGGTGATCCCCACGTAGCAGAGGCGGCGCTCCTCCTCCAGCCCACCCTCGTCGAGCGCCCGCGCATGCGGGAACACCCCCTCTTCGCAGCCGATCATGAACACGACCCCAAACTCGAGCCCCTTGGCGTTGTGCAGCGTCATCAGCGTCACCAGGGCCTCGTCGTCCGAGCGCTCGTCGGCGTCCGAGCGCAGCGAGACCTGCTGCAAGAACTCCTCCAGCGAGCGGCTCTCGGACTCCGAGGCGTCGTACTCGGCGGCCACGTTGACCAGCTCCTCGAGGTTCTCGATCCGACCCTGCGCCTCCAGCGTCCGCTCGGCCTCGAGCGCCTCCAGGTAACCCGTCTCCCGCAGCATCTCGGTCAGCACCTGAGCCACGGGTGCGCCCGCCTCGGCGCGTTCGCGCAGGACGTGCAGCGTCCCCATCAGCCGGCGCAGGCTCCTGGCCGCCGCGGCGGCCAGTCCGGGCACCTGCTCGGGCTCTGAGGCGGCATCCCAGATGGACATCCCGGTGGTGTTGGCGTAGCTCAACAGGCGGGAGACCGAGGTCGTCCCGATCCCACGCCGCGGCGAGTTCACGATGCGCGTGAACGCCCCCACGTCGTGGGGGTTGACCAGCGTTATCAGGTAGGCGATCGCGTCCTTGATCTCGGCCCGGTCGTAGAACTTCGTCCCCCCCACCACCTGGTAGGCGATCTCGGCTCGGGTCAGCGTGTCCTCCAAAACGCGCGACTGCGCGTTCGTCCGGTAGAAGACCGCGATCTCGCGGCGCGAGGTTCCCTCGTCGAGCAGGCGCTGGATCTCGCCGGCAACGAACCGGGCCTCCGCATGCTCGTCCTCGAGCTCGCGCACCTTGATCGGGTCGCCGCGGCCGAGCTCGGTCCACAGGGTCTTCGGCGTCTGCGCCCGGTTGTTGGCGATCACCGCATTGGCGGCATCCAGGATCGTCTGCGTGGAGCGGTAGTTCTGCTCCAGCTTGATGACGTGCGCGTCGGGATAGTCGTCGGTGAAGTTCAGGATGTTGCGAATGTCCGCGGAGCGGAAGCTGTAGATCGACTGGGCGTCGTCGCCCACCACCATCAGGTTGCGGTGCTCGCCGGTGAGCAGCTGCAGCCACCGGTACTGGGCGTGGTTGGTGTCCTGGTACTCGTCCACCAGCACGTGGCGGAAGGTCTCGGCATAGCGCTCGCGCACCTCGTCGAACAGCTGGAGCAGATCGACCGCCCGCACCAGCAGATCGTCGAAGTCCATCGCGTTCATGCGGTGCAGCTCGCGCTCGTACACCCGGTAGACGTCGGCCACCGTCTGCTCGAAGTAGGACCCCACCAACTTCGAGTAGGCGTCGGCGTCGCGCAGGCGGTTCTTGGCGTCGGAGATCTGCGCACCGATCGCCGCGGGCGTGTAGCGCTTGGGATCGAGCCCGAGGTCGTCCAGGCAGCGCTTGATCAGCCGCCGCGAATCCGACTGGTCATAGATCGTGAACCGGCGGGTGTAGCCGAGACGGTCGGCGTGGGCGCGCAGCATCCGCGCGCAGGCGGAATGGAATGTCATCACCCACATCGCCCGCACCCGCCGGCCCACCAGCAGCCCGGCCCGCTCGCGCATCTCCTCGGCGGCCTTGTTGGTGAAGGTGATGGCCAGTATCTCGTGCGGCTGCGCCGCCCCGCTGGCCAGCAGGTAGGCAATCCGATGGGTCAGCACCCGGGTCTTCCCCGAGCCCGCCCCGGCCAGAATCAGCAGCGGCCCGCCCGGGTATGTCACCGCCTCGCGCTGGGGGGGATTGAGCCCGTCAAGCAGCGCGTTCACGTCGGTTTGGAGCTCGGGCGTCGGCATCAGCTCCAACGGTACCGACGGCCGCGGCCACATCCGCGGTGGCGGCCGCTGCCATCCTGTGCCGATGGCGCCACCGCTCACCGAGCTCCGGGAGGGATGTGCGCGGGTGGCGGGCGAGGCCCGGCACGTGCGGATCGAGCACCGCAACCTCCCCACCTACGCCCGGTCGCTGCCGCAGCAGGCTCCCGCCCCGCCACCTGAGCAGCCGGCCGGCACCCGAGAGACCCTGGCTGCGTTCTGGCTCACGCTGGACGCGATCAACTTCGGCTCAGGCTGGTTTCCCACCCTGCGCAAGCGTCCGGGGCGCAGCGGCTACCACACCGTGGCGGCGGGCGTCGCAGAGCGATTCGCCACCGCCGGGGCGTGGAGCGCGGAGGAACTCGCCTCGATCGACGCCGTGGCGGTCGCGCGCACGCTCGGTCAGGATCCCGGGCACGAGCTGATGGAGCTGTTCGCCCGCTCGCTCCGCGACCTGGGCCGGCATGTCGCCGGGGGATACGGGGGTAGCTTCGCCGCCGTGGTGGATGCCGCCGACGGCTCGGCGGAGCGCCTGGTCGAACAGCTCGCCACCTGGCCGTGCTTTCACGACACCTCCACCTACCACGGCATTCGTCTGCCCTTCCTCAAGCGGGCGCAGATCGCCGCCGCCGATCTCGCCCGCGCCGGCGTGCTGGTGCCACGCGACCTTCACCGGCTGACGATGTTCGCCGACAACCTGGTCCCCCACGTTCTCCGGCTCGACGGCGTGCTCGTCTTTGACCCGCCGCTGGCCGAGCGCATCGAACGGGAAGAGCTGATCGAGCACGGCTCGCCGGAGGAGGTCGAGATCCGGGCCTGCGCGCTGCACGCCGTCGAGCTGATCGTCGCCGCGCGCCCGGGAGCGCTCGCCGCGCACGTCGATCAGCTGCTCTGGCTGCGCGGACAGGAGCCACGCTACAAGGCGGTGCCCCGCCACCGCTCGCGCAGCACGGCGTACTGAAGGCGGGGGTGGAGGTGATGGGGGGCGGAGGCGATGGGGGGTGGAGGCGAGGCGGCGGGAGGATCGCCGAGCCGCAGGCCACACGCCACACCCCCACCCGGATCAGAGGGTGTGGCCGGAAACCTCGGGTAGCCGCAGGCCACACGCCACACCCCCACCCGGACCAGAGGATGTGGCCGGAAATCTCGGCCCGACGGCGGTCCCCGGAAGACGATCAGGGCGATCAGGCGCCGGATCGGACCGATCAGACGCCGGACTCGGACCAATCAGACGCCGGACTCGGACCAATCAGGCACCGGCCCGGACCGATCAGGCGCCGGCCCCAACACCCCCGCGGCAACCTTTCCCCAGGGCAGACCCTGGCAGCGGTCAGGCCGCGGCGGCTGCCGTCTGCGCCGCCCGCGCATGCTCGGCGATCGCCTCCAGGATCTGCGGCCAGGCGGCGCGGGGCAGGTCGTGTCCCATGCCCTCGATCGTCAGCATCCGTGCGCCGGGAATCGCCCTGGCGGTGGCCACCCCTCCCGAGCGCGCGACCATCGGGTCCTTGGACCCGTGGATGACCAGCGTCGGTGCTCTGATCGTCCGCAGCTGGCGCGTGCGGTCACCGGAGGCGATGATCGCTCCCAGCTGACGGCCGGTGGCGGCCGGGTCGTGTCCGCGGTCGTAGCTGCGGGCGGCGATCTCGCGGGTGAGCTCGGTGTCCTGGGGCAGCCCGCGCGAGCCGATCACCGAGAACAGCCGCACCGTGTGCTCGATGAAGCCCTGGCGGTCGGCCGGCGCCCGGCGAAGCAGGAACCGGTAGACGCCGAACGAGGGCTGTCCTCGCCACCGGCTGCCGGTGTTGGACATGATCGAGACCAGCGAGCGGACCGACGCCGGGTGCTCGGCCGCCAGCGTCTGGGCGATCATCCCGCCCATCGAGACCCCGACCACGTGCGCGGGCTCCGGCCGCAGCCCGCGCAGCAGGCCGTGGGCGTCGGCGGCCATGTCGCTCAGCGTGTAGAGCACCGGATCGATCCGTCGCCGCAGCAGCTGCCCGACCGTCGGCGGGCGCCCGGGGATGTGCGTCGAGCGCCCCGCGTCCCGGTTGTCGAAGCGCACCACGTGAAAGCCGCGCTCGGCCAGCTGCCGGCAGAGCTCATCCGGCCAGCCCACCATCTGCATGCCCAACCCCTGGATGAGCAGCATCGGCGGGTGGGCCGGGTCGCCAAACGTCTCATAGCACAGCGTGATCCCGCGGCCGACGTCGCAGAAGCGCTCCGACATGGCCCCGTCTACCCGGCCAGCTGCTGGCGGCGCAGCGTCCACGTCTCGGCCGGATCCAGAGCCGGAAACTGCCCGGTGCGCGCCAGCCTGGCATCGAGCCCGATCACGGTCGTCTCGCCCCCGATCGGCGCCGGCGCGGTGGCGATCACCGTCAGCGAGCCGCCATCCGTCAGCTGGCGGGCTGAGGCGAGCGCGCGCCGCGCCGCCTGGTCGGGCACGCGCGCCAGCGTGTCGATCAGCACCACCGCATGCCCGCCGCGGGCGGCGATCCGCCGCCCCTGCTCGATCGCGCTGTCCACCGCCTGGCCCTGGGCGTCGGGCGAGGCGGCCAAATCGAGCGCCACCGCGGGCGCCAGCGGCCCGGCCCGCCACTCCGATAGCTCCTCCGGACGCACTCCGACCAGCACGAGCAGCACCTGCAGCTCCGGCCGGGCGACCAGCGCCTCGGCCAGCCGCCTGAGCACCTCGGTCTTCCCCGCCTGCGCGCCGCCGGCGATCGTCACCCGCGATCCCCGTCCGATCGGCGCCAGCTCGGAGATGGCCGTGAGCGTCAGCTCACCCGAGTCAAGCGGCAGACGGTGAGCGGGGAAGGCGGCGGGAAGATCCTCAAAGCGGGTGGCCTCGGCCACCTCGGAGGCGGGTTGGCCGTTGATCGTCTCCACCCGCACCAGCGATGCGAACCGCTCGGAGCGTCGCGGGGCTCGGCGCGGACCGCTGACCCGGTCGCCGGAGACCAGCTCACAGCGTCTGACCTGTGCGGCGGAGATGTAGACGTCCTCCTGGGATGGCTCGGGCGGATGCACGCGCAGGAACGCCGAGCCGTTGGGCAGGAGCTCCACCACCCCCTCGACCAGCTCCTCCTCCCCCTCGGGCGTCTCCCGGGCCTGCTCGACGCGCTCCTCGATCTCCTCAGCCCCCTCACCCTGGGGTCCTGATTCCTCCCCGAGCTCCCGACGCCCGCGTCGCCGTCCCCCCCGCCGTCCGCGCCGCCGCCGGCCGCCGGTCGGCTCCTCCACCCCGGTCGCCGAGGGCTCCTCCTCGGGCTCAGCCTCCGGCCCGGCCGCGGGCTCGCCTCCCTGTCGTCGCAGGATGGCCTCGATCAGCTCGGGCTTTCGCAGCCGCCGGTAGCCGTCCAGTGAGAGCTCGGAGGCGATCGCGTGCAGGTCCGCCAGCGGACTCTGTTCCAGCGCGGCGCGGTCGAGGACGGGCATGGGACCTCCTTGGGTCGGGACGTTCGGTGGGCTCCGGGCGCGTTGCGGCAGCGCCTGGCGAGATCGCTTCGGCATGCAATGTAGCTAGCGCCGCTCCCAGCGCAGCTCGTCGCTCAGCCGCAGCGACGAGGGAACCTCGGTCCGGCCGGCCAGAGCGGCGTCCACGGCGAGGAAGTCGGCCACCGCCGCCACGTCGTGAACGCGGAGGACGTGCACCCCGGCGTCGAGGCCATGTGCCACCGCGGCCAGCGTCCCGGCCAGGCGCCGGCGCGGAGGGCGGCGGGTGATCGCGCCGATGAAGTCCTTGCGCGAGACCGCCAGCAGGAGCGGCCGGCCCAGCTCGTGCAGGCGTTCGAGCCCGCGCAGCGCCTCCACGGTCTGGGCTGGCGTCTTGCCGAAGTCCGGCCCGGGATCGAGCAGCAGCTGCTCGAATGCCACCCCCAGCCGCCCGGCGAGCGCGATCCGCTGCTTGAGGAAGCTCAGCACGTCGTCCAGCACCCGTCCGTCCAGCGAGGGATCGAGCAGCTTCTGCTTCGGTGCCGCCCGCGTGTGCATGAGCACCAGGCCGGCGCCGGTCTGCGCGCACACCTCGGCCAGCCGGGGGTCGCGCAGCCCGCTGACGTCGTTGACCAGCGCCGCGCCGGCGGCGATCGCCGCCCGTGCCACCTCCGGCTTGTAGGTGTCGACGGAGACGAGCGCCCCGAGCTCGCCCGCCACCCGCTCGATCAGCGGCACCACGCGGCCGATCTCCTCCTCGACCGCGACCGCCGGACGGTTGGTGACGCCGGACTCACCCCCGATGTCGATCAGGTCGGCCCCCTGCGCGAGCATCGACCGGGCGAGGTCCACCCGCTGCTCGAGTGTCTGGTGGCGTCCGTCGTCGGAGAAGGAGTCCGGCGTGGCGTTGACGATCCCCATGAGCCAGGGCCGCTCGCCCAGACGCAGGCTCCCGCGGACGGTCAGCAGCCGGAGCTCAGGCGCCCTCACCGAACCGCGATCCCTTCGGCGGCCGCCTCGGCACGGAACCGCTCGAGCTCCCGCTGCACCCGCCGGGAGTCCCACCCGAGCTCTCGGGCCAGCGCCTCGGCCACGTAGGTCGGCGCGGCACACTCGCGCCGCGTCAGCTCCGCGCCCGCCAGCAGTCCCAGCCGGGTGCGGCGCAGGAGCACGTCGCCGACCGTCCGTGCCTGCTCGCGCCGGGCCGAGAAGGGCGCCTCGGCCAGCAGGTCGGGATGACCGGGGAGAATCGGCGCAGCCAGGGCCGGGTCCTGGGCGGCGAGCGCCAGCACCTCCTCGGCGGCGTGACCGTAGCGGGCGGCCAGCGCCGCATAGGCAGCCTCCGGCACCCCGTCCACCCGGGGCAGCTGGTCGGGATCGACCGGCTGGCCGAGGGGGATCTCGTGCGTGCGACACGGGGCCTGACGGCCTTCGCGCTCCACCAGGCGATCCACCGCCAGCTTGGCCATCCGTCGCCAGGTGGTCAGCTTGCCCCCGGTGATCGTGATCAGGCCGCTCGAGGTCTCATACAGCTCGGCCTTGCGTGAGATGTCGACCGACTTGCGGGCGTCGCCGGGCGAGATCAGCGGCCGCACGCCGGCGTAGGCGCCGGTGAGCTCGTCGGGGCCGAGATCTTTGGCGAAGAAGCGGTTGATGGCGTCCAGCAGGTAGGCGATGTCCGCCTCCGAGGGGCAGACATGATCGATGTCGCCGTCATAGTTGTTGTCGGTCGTCCCCACCAGGCTCCCACCCAGCCAGGGCAGGGCAAAGATGGAGCGCCCGTCGCCCACCGGCACGATCGCGCCCGCCGCCAGCGGCAGCGTCGTCGCCGCCATCGTCACGTGCGTGCCACGGCTGGGTGCGATCCGCGGGACCTCGGCCTCGGAATGCAGCTCCTCCGGGCGGATCCGGTCGGCCCACACGCCGGTGGCGTTGACGACGTTCGCCGCCCGCACCACGAATCGCTCCCCCGTCTCGGCGTCCGCCACCCTCACGCCCCCCTCCGACCCGAACTCGAGCAGCTCGCACACCTCGAGCCGGTTGGCGCAGATGGCCCCGAAGCGCTCGGCCTCGCCGAGCACCGTGAGCACGAGCCGGGCATCGTCGGTCTGACAGTCGTAGAACAGGTAGCCCCCGCTCGGCCGCCGGTCGCTCAGCGCCGGCAGCAGCCGGAGCACCTCCTGGCCGGAGATCGCGCGGTGACGGGCGGGACTCCAGTCGCTGTCCTCTCCCGGCGGCTCCTCGCCGTCGCTCTCGGCCCGGCCTGAGCCGCTCGCCGCCTGGCCGCCGCGGCGCGCGCTCAACCGGCCGCGGAGGCTCGGCGCGGCCATCACGTCGTACATGTTCAGACCCAGCCCGGTGAGCCGGTCGGGTCGCGCGCCGTCAAATGCCGCCACCACCATCGGCAGCGGCCGCACCAGGTGGGGCGCCAGCCTGACCATCAGCTGGCGCTCGAGCAGCGCCTCGCGCACGAGCCCGAGGTCGAACTTCTGCAGGTAGCGCAGCCCGCCGTGGACGAGCTTGGATGAGCGGCTGCTGGTGCCGGAGGCGAAATCCGCCTTCTCGACCAGCGCCACGCTGTAGCCGCGGGAGGCGGCGTCCAGCGCGACTCCGGCGCCGGTGATCCCTCCGCCGATGACCACCACGTCGAAGCGCTCACTGTGCAGCAGCTCAAGCGCGCGTTCTCGGGCGATCATGAGCGCCAGCGTAGCTTCGGCGGCGGGCGCATCGATGAGCGCGCGCGCCCCGCGTCCGCCCGAGCCGCGGGCCGCCCTGCGGGCGTGCTCGAACCCCGGACCGCCGAGCCGCGGGCCGCCCTACGGCCGTGCTCAGCCCCGGGCCGCCGCGGCCGTGCTCTGCGCCTGCCGGTAGAGCCCGAGCACGACCTGATACCAGGCCGGCGAGGTCTGCTGGTAGGCGGGGCAGCAAGGTGGCCCGCCGGGCGCGCTGATGCCGATCTCCAGGTGGGGGGCGTCGGACAGCCCCACGTCGCCGCACCCCACCTCGGCGATCGGCTCGCCCGCGCTCACCTGTGCGCCGACGGGCACCAGGGCGGGGGCGGCGTGCCCGTAGTAGATGTAGCGGCCGGCGTAGGGGCCGCTGGAAACCTTGATCACCGGCGCGTAGGGGCCAAAGCCGCTGATCCCCTCCTGGACGATCGTGCCGGAGGCCATCGCCACCTCCACCACCTTGCTGCCGCAGGCGTTGCCCTGGGTGCCGATGTCGATGCCCTGGTCGAGCGTCCAGTCGGCGGGCGGGAGCACGAGGCTGAGGGGCCTGAGCGGGAACACCAGCCCGGTGGAGCCCGTGCCGCCGCCGGAGGTTGCGGGCGGGGCGGCCGCGCCGGTCTGGGTGGCCGACAGTGGGCTGGCGGCGAGACTGCTCCCCGCCGGTGGATCGCTCGCCGCCCTGACCGCCGCCTGCAGGGCCCGGGCGGTGGCCACGGTGACCCTCCCACTCACCGGACGCAGCGCGTGGCTGCGCTGAAAGCTCTGGACCGCGGCCCGCGTCATGGTCCCGAAGTAGCCGGTCGCGGGCAGCTCGTAACCCAGCTTGCGCAGCCAGTTTTGAAGCGTCCGCACGTCGGCGCCGCGTTCGCCGATGTGCAGCAGGCGCCGAAACACCCGCGCCGGCTTCGCGCCCACCGCCGGGCTGCCCAGGCCCGCCCCGCCTGAGGCCGCCCAGGCCGCGGCCGGCGCGATCAGGCTGCCGAGCGTCAGCAGCAGGGTGATCCGGAGGCGCAGAGCGGGGGCGACAGGGTGCCACCGCCGCCGCGCGCGGCGGACGACGGCCGGCCAGCTCAGCGCCTGGGCGGCGCCACGCTCGCGGTGACCACTCGGCTCAGGGATGGGCCGACTCGCGGGGCGTGGGCGGTTGGGAACGGGCAAGCGAGAACCCTGCAGGGACCACTGTCGATGGCGCCGGTCGCCTGCGGGGTTAGCTGACGGGCTAGCGCTCGACCTGCGAGCGCATCCTGCGGATCACCGCGGGACTCGCCCCAAACAATGGGTTCCCCGCTCCCCGGATTGGCAGGTCCGGGAATTCGGCGGGCGCACCCTATCAGAAACCGACGGCGTCGCCCGCAGCGCGCCGTTCAATCCCCGCCTCAGCCCTCAGGACTGCGCCTGATCGCCCTGGTTTGGGTCGGCGGGATCGGCCGTGCCGTCGCGCCGACGCTCCTCGATGATCTGCCGGATCCGCTCCACCGTCGCCTCCGACATCCGGCGGATCTCCCAGTGAGTGAGCTTCAGCACCCGCATCGGCGAGGTGGCGATCACGTCGGCGCTGCGCGGCCGGCGCTCGAGCAGGCCCATCTCGCCGATCAGATCGCCCGCCTTCAGCACGGCGATTCGCTTGCCGTCCCTGACCACCTCGGCCGTCCCCTCCTCGATCGCGATCAGCTCCACCGAGTAGTCGCCCTGCTTCATCAGGATCTGGCCCTCGGCGACGCTGGTCTCGGTGGCGTAGGTGGCCAGGCGGCGGGCCTCCTCCTCGGAGAGGTGGGAGAAGATCGGGATCGCCTTCAGACGGTTGGGGTCCATGGCCGCGCGATCCTACAGCGCCACGAGCTACAGCGCCTCGCGCTTTAGCGCCACGAGCTACAGCGCCTCGAGCTACAGCGCCTCGAGCTCGGCGGTCACCTCGCTCACCGACTGCTTGGCGTCGCCGAACAGCATCGAGGTCTTCTCCTGGTAGAACAGCGGGTTGTCGATCCCGGCAAAGCCGGAGGCCATCGAGCGCTTGAGCACGATCACCGCCCCCGAGCGATCCACCTCGAGGATCGGCATGCCGTAGATCGGCGAGCCGGGCTCGTTCTTGGCCGCCGGGTTGGTCACGTCGTTGGCGCCGATCACCAGCGTGACATCGGTGCGCGGGAACTCGGGGTTGATCTCGTCCATCTCCTTGAGCAGGTCGTAGGGCACATCGGCCTCGGCCAGCAGCACGTTCATGTGCCCGGGCATCCGCCCGGCGACCGGATGGATGGCGAACTTCACCGTGACGCCCTTCTTCTCCAGCGCCCGCTCGAGCTCGCGCACCGCGTGCTGGGCCTGGGCCACCGCCATGCCGTAGCCGGGGGCGATCACCACCTGGTTCGCGTAGGCGAGCTGGATGGCGACGTCCTGGGGGGTGGTGGAGCGGACGGTGCCGGCGGCGGCCCCCTCGCGGCCGGTGGGGGTGACCGTCGCCCCGCCGAACCCGCCGGCCACGATCGCCGGCACCGAGCGGTTCATCGCCTTGGCCATCAGGTTGGTCAGGATCGTCCCGGAGGCGCCGACGATCATCCCGGCCACGATCAGCGCCGTGTTGTTCAGCGCGATCCCGGTGATCGCCGCCGACAGGCCGGTGAACGCGTTGAGCAGCGAGATCACCACCGGCATGTCCGCCCCCCCGATCGGCAGCACGACCATGTTGCCGAGGATCGCGGCGGCGGCCAGGATGCCGCCGATGAACAGCGCCTGCGAGTGCACGCCGCTGGCCAGCGCGATCAGGCTGCCCAGGCAGACGAGCAGCAGGCCGAGGTTGATCACGCTCTGAAACGGCAGCTTGATCGGGCGCCCGGGCAGCAGCTCCTGCAGCTTGCCGAAGGCGATGTTGGACCCCCAGAAGGAGATCGAGCCGATCACGGCGGCGATCAGCGAGGCGATCTCCGGCTTGAGCGCGTAGTGGCCACCGAAGCGGTGGCGGTACTCCACCCAGGCGATCAGCCACACCGCGCCGCCACCGACGCCGTTGAAGATCGCCACCATCTGCGGCATGGCGGTCATCCGCACCCGCAGCGCGGCGGGGATGCCGATCGCCGTGCCGAGCACCAGGCCGAGCGCGATCAGCCAGGGCGTCGAGGACCCGTGGAAGATGCCGGGCTGAAGCAGCGTGGCGATGAACGCGATCGCCATCCCCACGGCGGCGATCTTGTTGCCGCGCACCGCCGTACGGGGCCCGGTCAGCCCGCTCAGCCCGAAGATGAACAGGGCGAAGGCGACGATGTACAGGCCGTTGATGACGTTGCTGCTGACCGCGGCCGCAATCAGCATCAGGTCTGGCCCTCGTCCTCGTCGGTCTTGGGCGGCTCCTTGCGCTTGAACATCCCCAGCATCCGGTCGGTGACGAAGAAGCCGCCGATGATGTTGATCGTCCCGAACGTGATCGCGATCACGATCAGCGCCTTCTCCAGCACGCCGCTGGTCTGAGCCAGGACGATCAGCGCGCCCATCAGCACGATCCCGTGGATCGCGTTGGTGCCGGACATCAGCGGCGTGTGCAGCGTGTTGGGGATCTTCGAGATGACCTGAAAGCCGACGAATCCGGCCAGCACTAGGATCGCGATCTCGGTGACGGTGTTCACGACGCGCTCGCCGCCTCCACCGCCTGCCTGGCGGCCTGGTTGACGATCTCCCCCTCGCGGGTGATGCACGCCCCGGCGATCACCTCGTCCTCGAAGTCCAGCTCCAGGCGCCCATCCTTGATCATCAGCCCGAGCAGCGCCTCGATGTTGCGCGCATACAGCTGGGAGGCGTGCTCGGCCATCGTGCTCGGCACGTTGAGCGGCGCGAGGATCTTGACGTCGTGGCGGATCACCGTGCGCCCGGGCTCGGAGAGCTCCACGTTGCCCCCCGCCTCGCCGGCCAGATCGATGATCACCGAACCGGGCTTCATCAGCTTGACCGCCTGCTCGGTGACCAGGACCGGGGCCCGGCGCCCGGGCACCAGGGCGGTGGTGATGACCACGTCGACCTTGCCGATCGCCTCGGCCATCAGCTCCTGTTGGCGCGCCTGCTGCTCGGGGGTGAGCTCGCGGGCGTACCCGCCGGCGCCCTCCATGTCGCCGCCCAGGTCGAACTCGAGGAAGTGCGCCCCCAGCGACTCAACCTGCTCCTTGACCGCCGCCCGCACGTCGAACCCCTGGACCACCGCGCCCAACCGGCGCGCGGTGGCGATCGCCTGCAGCCCGGCCACCCCGGCCCCGAGCACCAGCACGGTCGCCGGGCGGATCGTGCCCGCGGCGGTCATCAGCATCGGGAAGAAGCGCCCGAGCTCCTGGGCGGCGAGCAGTGCCGCCCGGTAGCCGGCCACGTTCGACTGGCTGGAGAGGGCGTCCATCGATTGGGCCCGGCTGATTCGCGGCACCGACTCGAGCGCAAAGCTGGTCGCGCCCCGCTCGGCGATCGCCTGGACCCCTTGGGGGTTGGTCAGCGGGGCGAGAAAGCCGATCAGCACCCCGCCCGGCCGCAGCCGCGCGATCTCCTCGCGGCTGGGCGGGGCCACCTTGACCACCAGCTCGCACTCCCACACCGGCTCGGGGCCATCCACCAGCCGCGCGCCGGCCTGCTCGTACTGCTGATCGGGGATCAGCGCGCCGGCCCCCGCGCCGCGTTCGACGAGCACCTGGTTGGTCGGGCTTCCGTTCCCCGCCGGCGCCTGGCTGAGCTTGCGCACCACCTCGGGCACCAGCGCCACGCGCCGCTCGCCCTCCGCGGTCTCCCTGGGGACTCCGATCTGCATGAGCGCCGGGAGGCTACCGGGTCGCGCGCGATCAGCCCATCCCGACCGGGGCCAGCGCGAGCGCGTCCAGGACGCCGAGCTCGCCCGCCAGGCGCTGGGAGAGCGCCGAGGGGACGAAGCGCACGGCCAGGCGGCGTGCGTGTGGGCGTGCGCGATGCGGGCTCGGCCGCCGCCGACGGGCGGCGGCGTGGCGCCGGGGTGGCGGCGCGGCCAGCTGGCCGGCGGGGCGCGGCGGGGCCAGCGGCAGGGGCTTTTCGGCGAGCGCCATCGCCGCCTCGGCCGTCACCCACACCGGCGTCTGGTCCTCGCCACGCGAGTAGCGCACGTGACCATCGGGGGCGATCAGCGACCGCAGGTAGGAGAGCGCGCGGGTCACCGGGCCGCCGCTGACCCCGGCCGCCAGCAGCCCCTGGACCGCCCAGGCGGTGGACTGGGCGTTGGAGGCTGAACCGGCGCTGGCGGGGAAGCCGCCGTCGGCGTTCTGCTGGCGCTCGAGGAAGCCGACCGCTCGCTGTCGAACCGCCGCCGCGGCGGGATCGTCGGCCAGCGCCTCGAGCGCCGCGCCGGTGTCGTCGACGTCGCTGGCGGCGCCGGCGGTGGCGAAGTTGAACCCGCCGTCGGCATCCTGCTGGTGCGCGAGCCAGGACAGCATGTTCGCCGGCGGCGCGATGCCGGCCGCGCGCAGGGCGAGCACCGCGAAGGAGGTGAGGTTGGTCTGCTCGGAGACCGAGCCATCCCGGCCGACGTCGGCCTGCAGCGCCGCCACCAGGTTGCGCCCGCCGAAGCGGGTGGGGTCGGCGCCGGCCGCGGCGGCCACCAGGATGGTGCGCTCCAGCGATCCGGGATCCGACGCCGCCGCCGCTCCGGAGCCGATGTAGCCGAGCAGGCTGTGGCCGTCCCTGACCACCGTCTGCGGGCTGTGGCCGTCGGCCTCCAGCCCGAGCGCCGCCCAGCCGGAGTAGAGCTGGCTGGAGGGCTGGCCGGGGGCGGGGCCGTAGCCGCCGTCGGGATTCTGCGCGGCCAGCAGGTACCCCGCCGGATCGCCTGCCGCCCGCGCCACTCCGGCCGCTGGCAGCAGAGCCCAGCCAATCAGGCCGAGCGCCACGAGCGGCGCGACGATCTGACCCGGCGCCCGCCAGCTCACCTGGAGGCGCTCCGCGAAGCGGGCGACCGAGCGGGCCAGCGCCGGTCCGAAGGCGAGGGCGAACATCAGGCACCCGCCGGCGTGGATGGCGTCGAACACCAGCCCCTTGCCGACGTACACGCCGAGCTGGGCCAGGCTGTGGTCGCTGTAGGTGACCCAGTCGCCGAGGTCCTGAAAGGCGGTGAAGCCGAATCCCACCGCGGTGCAGACCGCCGCCAGCGGCCCCCTCCCCAGCCGCCTTCCGGTGACGGCGCCGAGGCCGGCGCCGATCAGGCCGCTGACGCCCCAGGCCGCCATCTGCCACGGCGTCCAGGGTCCCTGCCCGAAGAAGAAGTTCGACGTCAGCCCGGCCACCGCGCCCACCACGAAGCCCGGCGCCGGACCCAGGGCGTAGCCGGAGATCAGCACGATGTCGGTGGTTGGCTTGACGTTGGGCAGCGCGGCGAACGCGATCCGGCCGAGGGCGGCGAAGGCCGCCAGGGTGGCCACCAGCGCCACGATCCTGGCGTCGGGACGGCTGCGCTCATACCAGACGAAGCCGGCGGCCAGGCCGAGGGCGAGGATCGCGAAGGCGCCCAGCTGCCAGCTCATCGATCACCCTCAGCTCGTCGCCCGGGCTGCCGGCGCCTGGTTGCGGATACTGGGGTGCGCGGGCGCGTCACAGAGCCCGTACGCGTCACAGAGCCACCTCCAGCCTCCGCAGCAGCTCGACCCCGCGCTCCGGGGTGAGCGCCCGGCCGTCCAGGATGCGGGCGGTCTCGGTGGCGAAGTAGGTGCCACCGCAGAGCACCTCGGCGACCGGGGCGTCGGCGACGATCGCCCCGTCGGCCACCAGCAGCACCCGCTGGGCGAAGCCAGCCACGAACTCGGGATCGTGGGTGGCCACGATCACGGCGGCGGGCATCCGCTTCAAAAGCGCCGCCAGCTCCGCCTTGCGGGGGCGGTCCATTCCGCGGGTGGGTTCATCCAGGCAGACGACCGCCGGCGGCTCCTGAGCCGGGTCTCCGAGCACGGTGGCGAGCGCCAACCGCTGCTTCTCGCCGCCGGAGAGATCCCGGGGGTGGCGGTGGGCAAACGTCCCCGGGGCCAGTCCCACGGCATGCAGGGCCGCCGCCGGCGCCTCCTCGGCGACCGTGTCGTGCACCAGGTAATCGGTCGGGCTCTGCAGGAGGAGCGCCACCCGACCGGAGGCGACCAGGTGCCCGCGCGTGGGTCGCATCAACCCGGCGGCATGGCGCAGCAGAGTCGACTTGCCAGCGCCGTTGCCACCCATCAGGGCGATCCGCTCCCCCGGCCGCACGGCCAGCGACACGTCGCGCAGGAGCACCGGCCCCTCGCGCAGCTCATGCCAGATGTGCTCGAGGTGAAGCGCGAGGCCGGGTTCGGGGGAAGGGCGGCGGCCGGTGTCTGCGGATGGGCCGCGGCGGAGGGGACCGGGCAGGCGGTCGGCAATGGCGGGGAGGCGACGGCGGGCGAGGGTGGGCAGGCGACGGCGGGGGGCATCGGGCGGGCGGCCGCGGGCGAGGGTGGGCAGGCGGCGGGTGGGAGCGGCCAGGTTCCGGCCCGCCTCGGACGGGCGGTCTAGCGGACCGGGGAAGACGGATGCGGAGGCGGCGTTGCCGGCATTCTCCGTCGTCTCGAGCGGGTCGTGAGCGCACGGCTGGGTGTCGGTGTCCGGTGCCCCGAGCGGATCGTGAGCGCACCGCCCTGTGCCGGTGTCAGGCGCCTCGAGCGGGCCCCGAGCGCACCGCTCAGTGCCGGTGTCAGGTCTCTCGAGCAGTCCATGTGCACGCAGCTGTGCCCGGGCCGCCTTGACGCCCGCCACGGGTCTCAGCCCCGCTCCGGCCAGCAGCCGCGCGCCGGGGGTGGCCAGGGCCGGCGCCTCGGCCACCGCCCAGTCAAGGAACGCATCCGGCGGGGCGTCGCACGCCAGTCGGCCGCCGTCCATGACCAGCACCCGGTCGGCCGCAGCCAGGCAGCGCTCGAGCCGGTGCTCGGCGAGCAGGATCGTGGCGTCGTGGTCCTCGTTGAGGCGGCGCAGGCTGGCGATCAGCTCGTCGCCAGCCACCGGGTCCAGCTGCGAGGTGGGCTCATCGAGCACGATCAGCGCGGGTCGACAGGCCAGCGCGGCGCCCAGCGCCACGCGCTGCAGCTCGCCACCGGACAGCGTGGCGGTGGACCGCTCGAGCAGGTGCGCGATCCCCAGCGCCAGCGCCACCTCCTCCACCCCGCGGGCGACCGCACCGGGCGGAAGCCCGCGGTTCTCGAGCGGGAACGCCAGCTCGGCCCGCACGGTTCCCATCACGATCTGCGACTCAGGGTCCTGAAACAGCGTGCCCACCGCGCCGGCCAGCTCCCCGGGGGGATGCTGCCTGATGTCCATGCCGGCCACGCTCGCGCGGCCGCCAAACTCCCCGCCGTGGAAGTGCGGCACCAGCCCGCAGGCCACCCGCAGCAGCGTGGACTTCCCACTGCCCGATGCGCCGGCGACCACCACCAGCTCCCCGGCGCCGATCTCCAGCGTGACGTCGGTCAGGGCCGGCCGGACGCCGCTCGGGTAGCGGTAGCTGACCCGCTCGAGCTCGAGCAGGCTCACCGCACGATCCCCCTGCGGTCGGCAAACGGCAGCAGCGCGCACCCCACCAGCGCCGCCGAGAGCACGAGCTCCCCGGCGGGCAGGGGGGCTCGCAGCGCCGGGTAGGCGGTGAACGGCGCCAGGTGGGCAATGCGCATCGCGATCGCCGTCGCCAGCAGCGCCGCGGCGGCGGCCAGGAACGCCCGGTCGTGGCGGGAGTACGGCTCCCGCTGGCCTGACGGCCGTCGGGCCACGCCGTAGCCGCGCACCTCGAGCGCCGCCGCCACGTCGAGCGCGCGGTCCAGCGCGCCGGCGGTGGCCGCGCGCATCAGCTGGAAGCGGCTCGCCGGCCGTCCGGAGCGGCAGCGCTGGGCGTCGGCCAGACGGCGGGCATCGCGAGCCAGCACGGGCACCAGGCGGGTGGCCAGCGTGGCGGTCAGCGCCGACCGAAACGACCAGGGTCGAAACAGCCTGAGCACCTCATCCGGATCGACCGCGGAGGTGTAGAGCGCCGCACACAGCACGAGCGCGACCGCCCGCAGCCCAAGCACGGCGCCATAGGCGGTCGCCTCGAGCGTCACGTCCAGCTGGCCCAGCCCGGGGACCTGCCCAAAGCGCCAGATCACCGTCAGTCCGTCACGGGTGACGAGCGCGTTGATCACCATCACCAGCACGCCCAGCCCGAGGGCGAACGCCGCCGCGCGGCGGATCTGGCCTCCCACGCCGGCGGACAGCGCGGCCAGCCCGACCGCCAGGGTCACCGCGCCCAGGGCCAGCGGCGCCGACAGCACCAGCGCCGCTCCGGCCAGAGCCAGGCAGTAGGCCATTCCCGCCGCCGCGCGGGCGGCGTGCAGGGGACTCGCGCGCCGCTGGTAGCTCAGCTCACACCCCCACCCCGATCGGCTCCGTGGACGACGCCACACCTGAATCGCTGCCACCGGGGCGACTTCGCCCCGCCCTCCGGTGGCCGATCACGTTGCATCTGCCCGCCCCGCTCAACGCAGACCCTCCAGCGGCACCGGCAACTGGCGGGTTCCCTGGACGGCGAGGGCAAAGTGATCGTCGAGCGCCGCGGCCGTGAACGCGCGGGCTGCCGCCGCCACTCCGGCGGGATCGGTGCCGGTGATCAGCCAGGTCGGCTCCGATGACCCCTGTGCCACCGCCGCGATCAGCCCCGCCCCGCGACCGAGCGTCATCACCACCTGTCCTGTGGGGTTCAGCAGCTGAAGCCGGTTTCCGCCGGGGCCGGTGAAGCGGGCGTACACGCCGCTGGCCGCCGGTCCCCGGGCGAGCAGATCGGCCACGATCTCGCCCCGCAGCTGCGCCCAGGGGGCAACCGCCACCGTCAGCGAGTCAGAGCCCGAGCCGGTGCCCAGCAGCTGGCTGGCGATCGGCACCCCGATCGCCGTCATCTCGCTCGAGACGCGCTGGCAGGCGGCGCTCACGCCGCTGCCGCATTCGAGCGCGGTGGGCAGCCGCTTTCCGCCCACCCCGTGCACGAACGGCTCCGGAAACGAGCCCACCACCGCCGGCGTGTCCTGCGCGGCGCTCCAGTCGTGCAGGTCCCACCAGATCCGGTCGCCGCGGTGCACGGGCGTCACCGCCGCACCCTTCGGCGCCTCCACCCCATTGACGTAGTAGAACCAGTCGAGGTGGTTGGCGGTGCCGGACAGGCCGTCGATCGACTCGACAAACCCTCCGCCGTAGCGAGTCGTGACGCGAAAGTGGCGCTCGAGCATCCGCATGACGGTCTCCGACCCCGGCACGTGGCGCAGGCTGAGCTGGGCCACCTGGCGGCTTCCGAAGCCGCGGGTGACGGTCAGCGTGACATCGGCGGTGCCCTTGCCCGCGCCCAGGCCGCAGCCGCCGATCGCGACCGCCGCCAGGGCGATCGCGATCAGCCTGAGCGCGGCGCGGACCGGAGTGCGATCAGCTGGCGACGTGAACGATCGCCTCGGTGCGGACGTATCCCTTCGGTGCGGCGCGCAGCACCAGCACGCCAGCGTGATCGTCGAGCACCCTGGCCTCGCCCCGGCGGTCGGTCCGCACCGCCCTGATCCCGTTGCCGGTGATGCGCACGCCGCTCAGCGGCCTGACGGCCTTCCCGTAGCCGACCAGCCTGATCGTGAAGGCCCGGCCGGACACGGCGGTCCGGGGGGCGTCCAGAGCCGCCGCCATCTGGCTTCCGTTGCTGACCGCGAACAGGAGCTGCTCCCCGGCTCGCAGCTTGATGTCGCAGGCGCCAACGCTCGCCGGGCGGTTGTTGACGAAGATCGCCCAGTAGTTGCTGCCGGTCGGCCTCTCGCCCAGGATCGAGGTGATGAAGTACTCGTGGTAGGAGGGGTACCACTGGCCGCTCCAGTGTCCGCGGGTGGCCACATTCAGCGCCCCCTGGGCGCTCGTGGCTGAGCACTGCCCCTTCGGGGCACCGTCGCGGGTGATCCATCCGGTGCGTCCGCGCACCCGGGTGGGCAGCAGCAGCGTCTTCTTTGCGCCTTCGATTCTGATCGTGACCGCCGGTCCGGCCGCGGCAGCCATGGCGGCTGCGGCCGTCGACAGCAGGAGGAGGAGCGCTCCAGAGAGCGCGAGCAGTGTCTTGCGATTCACAGGGCCACCCCTTTCCGCGAGGGCTTATCGGCTTTCAGATCGGCGGCTGGTCTCCTGGCTTACGGGCCTACCAGCCGTGCCTTCCCGGCGAGTCGTCCTCGCCAGTGGCTCTCCTACGGCTGGCTTCCCCGGTCACAGTGGCGGGTCCGCTCCGGATTCTCACCGGATTCCCATAACCACCGACCTCGAACGCGCGAAATACTAACGGGTGCAGGGCGACCACCGGCGGCGGGCGGCCACCTGCTGAGCTGAGGGTCGCCGGGCCAGACGAGCTTGGGTAGGGCAGCCCACCCTGCAGCGCCCCTTGGTGGCACCGGGTCGCTCGGGGAGCTCCTCCCGGGTCGCTCGGGAGCTCCTCCCGGGTCGCTTGGGGAGCTCCTCCCGGCGCGCTTGGGGGCTCTTCCCGGGACGCTCGGAATGCGAAGCCACCGCTGAGGCGCCTCTCGCGACACCGCCACGCTTGGGAGCTCATCCCGGGCGCCACTCCTGCGACATCCGCTGGAGCTCGAACTGTCGGCGGCCCACCGCCTGGGCCACCACCGCGATCGTCTCGAGTGGGCGGCTCTGGATCATTTGCCTGGTCAGGCGGATCACGACGATCCCCCGCTCAGCCAGCAACCGCGCGTCACGGCGACGGTCGGCCTCAAAGCGGTGAGGCGAGCCGTGTGTGCGGTAGCCATCCACCTCGACCGCCAACCGCAGCTCCGGCCAGAGGAAGTCGAGGCGATAGCCGAGAACGTGTACGCCGAGGCGCGGCTCCGGCAGGCAGGCGGAGCGGATCATCTCCAGGAGCTGCTCCTCGACCGGCGAGTCGGTGCGGGTCGAGTGGGCGTGGCCGCCCAGCACCCGGGCCAGCCGCGCACGCCCCGGGTGGCCACCGGCGCGGGCGAGAACATCCTCCAGCTCTGCCTGCTCGACGATCCGGCGCACGAACAGTCCCTCGTCGAGCAGACGCTCAATGTCCCGGTCGGTCAGGTCCGTCGCGACGTCCAGCAGGGTGCGCGCCGGGGACGTGACGGGCAGGCCGCGATGCAAGCGCAGGTCGGGGTCCCCCGGGATGAGGCTGCGGTGGACGCGGACGCCCGGGAGACGCGGACATCCACGGCCGCAGGCGAGCGTCACATGAATCGGGCGCGCGGTTCCCGGCCGAAGCCCCCAGAGGGTCGCGGCGCTGTGATGGCTGAGTACCGCGCCCACTCCACAGGCCAGCAGCGCGCCGGTCTCGGGCGCATCGGGCAGCCCGGCGGTCTGCGGCAACGCGTAGACGCCGCGGTGAACCTGCTCCAGACGCCCGGTGGACAGCCTGCGGCCAATCGCGCTCGGGTCGATCCCGGCCGCCAGCAGCTGCCAGCGGGCGACGCGGCCGGACTGCCTGGCGGCGATGGCGCTGATCCTGGCATCGATGGGGGCGCCCACATCGACCTCAACTCGCCCATCACCGACCAGCGCCACAGTGCGTGGCGGGAAACGTTCGTTTTCCGCACTCTCCCCGCCACGCACGCCTCCGTCAACGCGTGTGTGGCGAGTTGAGCTCGGGGTGCGGCGGGCCGGCGGCGGCGTATCGCGGGTTGAGCTCGCCGCACGGCGCGCCGACGGCGGTGTGTGGCGAGTTGAGCTCGGGGTGCGGCGGGCCGGCGGCGGCGTATCGCGGGTCGAGCTAGCGGCACGGCGCGCCGACGGCGGTGTCTGGCGGGTTGTCTGTGGTGTGTGGGGTGGCATATGACCGTTAAGAGCGCTGGCGGCCTCAAAACCACCCCCCTCGCGGGCCAAGATCACCATCCTCGGCCCCCGCGCACGGCCCGTCCGGCCGCGCCCCAGGCACACGCGCTCGCCGGGCGGTGCCGCACGTAGACTGACGTGAAGCCATGACCGTGAACCTCACCCGCATCTACACGCGCCTCGGCGACTCGGGCGAAACGCACCTTGGGGACATGAGCCGCGTCCCGAAGACCCACCCCCGGATCGAGGCCTACGGCACCGTCGACGAGCTCAACGCCCACCTCGGGGTGGCACTCACGATTGCCGACCTGCCCGAGGAGTACGTCCCCTGGCTGCGCCGCATCCAGAACGACCTGTTCGACGTCGGCGCCGATATCGCGGCGCCGGAGAGCCCGGATCGTCAGCGGCTGCGCGTCACAGCAAGCCAGACCGAGTGGCTGGAGGCCCGCTGCGACCAGGTCAACGCCACGCTCGAGCCGCTGAGGTCGTTCGTGCTTCCGGGCGGCACCGCCGCCGCCGCCCATCTGCACGTCTGTCGAACGGTGTCCCGGCGGGCGGAGCGGCTCGCGGTGGCCGCCGGTACCGAGCTCAATCCCGAGGTGGTGCGCTACCTCAACCGGCTGTCTGACCTGCTGTTCATCCTCAGCCGCGGCGCCAACCGCGGTCAGGAGCCGCTCTGGGAACCGGGTAAACACCGCCAGGACTGAAGCTGGCAGGCCGGCGGCGGGTGCTCTCCTTGAGGGCGGGCTACTCCCGCTCGCCGCGGCGGGTGCTCTGTTGAGGGCGGGCTACTCCCGCTCACCCCGGCGGATGCTCTGTGCCTCGGCGAGCATGTCCTCCGCCTCCTCGCGCGCTCGTGCCGCGGCACCGGCCAGCAGTCGCGCGATGCGTCTCCCCCACTCCTCGAAGCGCTGCTCGACTCGGTCCGCCGCACCCCCACCGGGACCCTGAGTTGAGGTCGCGTCGGCGTCGGGTTGAGCGCTGACCGGATCCTCCGCCATCGCCGCCGAGGTTACCGCGCGGGTGGCGCTGGCCAGCGTTGCCCCGCCCCAGAGTCGAGGATGCCACGGCTGGCGCCGGCCGGAGTTGGCGGGGACGCGGACATCATTGGCCAGCATTGGCTCGCCCGCCGAGTGGTGGTGGGTTGCGTCGGCCAGCGTCGGCGGCCTTGCGCCCCGGGGTCTTCGAGCGCGCCCCATCAACCGCGGGAGCGCACCCATCAACCGGGCGCGCCGCCGTTCGCGCCACCGTCAGGTCCGCCACCACCTCCCGCCCAGCCCGGAAACCTGCTAACACGCACACAGGCCCCGCCTCGGGTTGGTCGCGGCAGGCGCCGGGTACTGTGGACGGAAAGGAGAACGCAGTGGGAGTCGACGATTACATGGACCGCGAGGCCGGGGCGGTGGCCGCCGCCACGGCCGCGATCGTCTCGCCGCGCGCGCGGGAGCTGCTTCGGCGCGGCGCCGTCTACGGGCTGGCCGGGGTGCTGAGGGCCGGTGATGTCGCGGTGGCGGCAGCCCGGGGAGCTGTGCGAGGAGTACGGGATGGAGTTGCCGCGAGCTCCGGAGCAGCCGGCGCAGGGACGGCGGGCTCCCGCTCAGCCGGTAGAGCGACGGCCAGCGGGCGCGGTTCGGGCGCCAGAGGGACGGCCGGTTCGCGCTCCACCGGCTCCCGCTCGGGCAGCGGCACCGGCTCCCGCTCGGGCAGCGGCACCGGCTCCCGCTCGGGCAGCGGCACCGGCTCCCGCTCGGGCAGCGGCGCCGGCTCCCGGGGAGGAGCGGCGCGAGGGCGCTCCGCCGGTTCGACGCGCGGCTCACGGTCGGCAGCGTCTTCTGGACGCGCTGCGGGGACCGGCCAGCAGGGAGCAACCTCGTCGGGCACCTCCAGCGCGTAGGGCTTGACCACGACGCCCGTTCGCCCCGCCCCGGGGGCCTCACCGCCGCGAATCCTCCACGCGCTGCCGGGGCGGCTCCGGGTGCATGTGGGCATGCACCGCACCCATGTCGCCGAGCGGCGGGCGATGGAGATTTCGGGCGTGCTCAGCGCCCGGGGCAGCAGCCGAACCGGAAACCTGCTCGTACGGTTCGACCCGCAGGCGACCGACGCCGAGCGCATCCTGGGTGTGCTCGCCGAGGTTGAGGACGAGGGAGCTGGCGCTCGAGGTCAGCGACCGCAAGGGGATCGGGCGCCGGAAACGAGCGGGACTGGCGAGACCAGCGGCGGAGGCCTGCGTGACGCCACCACGAAGAGACTCGCCGCCGTCCCCAGGGGCGCCGCCGCCGTCCCGAAAGGCATCGCCGCCGTCCCCAAGGGCGCCGCCGCCGTCCCGAAAGGCATCGCCGCCGTCCCCAAGGGCGCCGCCGCCGTCCCGAAAGGCATCGCCGCCGTCCCCAGGGGCGTCGCCGGTGCGCCCAGGCACGCCGTCCGGGAGGTGGGACGGCTTCGCCGCCGGGCGCGCATCGCCGTACGGGGGATCGATCGCGATCCCGAGGTCGCCCGCCGCGTCGTCGAGCGGCTGGGGCGCCTGCCGGGCGTCTCGCGCGTGACCGCCAGCCAGCTCACCGGTCGGGTGATGGTCGAGTACTCCGCGCACCTGCTCGACATCGAGGACCTGCTGTCGCATGTCACCAACCTGGAGCTGCCGCCGCTCCCCAACGAGGATGCTCCGTCGCACCCCCTCGACCCCGGGCCGCTCATCCAGAGCACGGCCCGGGTGATCGGCTCCGGCCTCGGGCTCGGGCTGGTGGGGATCCGCCGCGCGTTGGCCTCCGGCGAGGGCGCGCCCACCGGCCGGCGTGCCGCCCAGGTGGCGGGCGCGGTCGGGATCGTCGAGGGCCTGCCCCCGGTGGAGCAGCGTCTTGAGCGGCTGCTGGGCCACCATGGCGCTCAGCTCGCCCTCAGCGGGCTGTCGATCGTCGGCCTGACGTTCGCCGGCAACCCCCTGGGATTGGCTGTCACCGGCGCCGCCGCGCTGCGCCTGATGAGCACGGTGCGGGCTCGTCGGGCCGCCTGGCGGCGCTACGAGCAGCGCCTGGAGGAGGCCGAGCCGGCGAATCCGGGCGCGGAGGTTGAGCTTGAGCCGGGCGAGCGGGCACCGCTGCCGGGGACCGTGCTCAGGGGATACGGCACGGCCATCTCCGCCAGCGGCGAGGTGCTGGCGGTGGCACCCGGCGCCCGACTGGACGCGGGCGCGCGCCTGCACGGAGGTCCGGTGACCCTCAGGCTGGACACCGAGAAACCGTTCGTGCCCGAGCCCCGCTCGACACCGCCCACCCCCACCATCTACGACCGCTATCTGAGCGCGCTGCCGCCGGCCTCGCTGGCCGGAGCCGCCCTCACCGGCCTGGTCACCCGCTCGGCCGGGGCGGCGCTCACCGCGCTGCTGCTGATCAATCCGCGGGTGGCGCTGATCGGCGCCGAGAGCGCCGACAACGGCGCGGCCGCGCGGGTGCTGCGCCAGGGGATCACCGTCGTCGGCTCTCGCGAGCGGCGGCCGATCTCGCTTCCGGACGCGGTGATCATCGAGTCGCCGCGGGTGCTGATCGACGGCCTGCAACTGGCGGAGGTGACCGTCGGCACGGCGGCGGCGGCAACCCGCTCCGGCGCGACACCGGCGGCAACCCGCTCCGGCACGGCGGCGGTGACCGGCTCCGGCGCGGCGGCGGGCGATGCTCGTGACGAGCGCGAGGTCGTGCGGATCGCGGCCGCGGTGTCCGCCGCCGCAGGCTCGCCCTGGGGCCCGATCTTCAACCACCAGGATGCCGCGGAGGCCAGCGATGGCACGTTCGATGGCAGGGTGGCCAGCGCCGAGATCGACGGCGAGCGGTGGCTGCTTGGCCCAGCCCGCAGCCAGCCTCCCACCCGCTACCTGCTGGAGCTGCGGCTCGCCCGCAGGAGTGAGCCGGCCGGGAGGCTGGCGCTGCGCCTGGCTCCCGCCCCGGGTCTGAGGCAGCTGGTGGACACCTGCCGGCGGCTTGAGGTGCCGCTCGAGGTGGTCGCGCACGCCGCGGCGCCGGCGGCGGCGCTGAGCGACGAGCATGGCGTCCCGGAGCTCGAGGGGGACGCGCTGGATCGCGTGCGGCAGATCCAGGCCCGGGGCGGGATCGTGGCGGTGGTCAGCGACCGCAGCCATGCGGGGCCCGAATTTGCCGAGTGCGACCTGGCGATCGGCCTCACCTCGGGCCGCAGCGGGCACTTCGCCGCCCGCGCCGATCTGCTGGCGCCGGATCTCTCCAGCGTGGCCGCGATTCTGGACGCGGGCGCCCGGCGCGACCGGGCCGTGCGCGACTCGGTGCTGCTCTCAACCGCGGCCAACCTGGCCGGCGCCGTGTGGGGGTTGAGCGGCAATCCGCGTTTTGAGGGCGCCTCGCAGGCGACGTACATCGGTGCTCTGGGGGCGATCGCGGTCGGCTACGCCCGGCTGCGAGGGGGTGCGCGGGCGCGCTCGGTGACCCAGCGCCTGTCGGACCCCGAGCCCGAGCGGTTCGGGCGGCTGTCGGTCGAGGACGCGCTGGCGGCGCTGGACAGCCGCTGGGACGGCCTCACCGACGAGGAGGCCGCGGCGCGGGTTGTCCGCCGCCGCGAACGTCACGGTCGTGGCCCGCTGATCGGCTCGATCCTGGACCAGCTCAACTCGCCGCTGAACGCCATCCTGGGTGGCGGCGCCGTCCTGTCGCTGGCGCTGGGGGCGGTGGGGGACGTGGCCATGATCGCGGCGGTGATCGCCGCCAACACGGTGGTCGGTGTCTGGCAGGAGCGGGCGGCCGGCCGGGCGGCCGAGGCGCTCGAGCGGATGAGCGCCCGCACGGCCAGGGTGCTGCGCGACGGCGAGCTGGTCACCGTCGACGCACGGGAGCTGGTGCCGGGTGACGTGATCCTGCTCGGCCCGGGCGACCGGGTGCCCGCCGATGCCCGGCTGCTGGAGGCCGACGAGCTCGAGGTGGACGAGGCGGCGCTGACCGGCGAGTCGATCCCGGTCGAGAAGCTGGCCAGCGGCGGGACCGAGGCCAACCGGATCGTGCTCGAGGGCAGCGATGTGACCGTGGGCAGCGGCCGCGCCCTGGTGGTGGCGGTGGGACGCGGCACGCGCATGGGCGCCACCGCGGCGGCGGTGGCCATCGAGGAGACGCGCTCCAGCCCCCTCGGCCAGCGTCTCAGCCGGATGTTCAGCGAGGGCCTTCCGCTGATCGTCGGCGGTGGGGCGCTGGTGACGGTGGCCGGCGTGCTGTGGGGACGGCCGTTCGTGCCGCAGCTCGCGCTGGGGGCGAGCGTGGCCATCGGCGCCGTGCCCGAGGGCCTGCCGCTGCTGGCCGGCGTCGCCCAGGCGGCGGTGGCCCGTCGGCTGGCCGCCCGCCACGCGCTGGTGCGTCGCCTGGCCGCCGTCGAGGCCCTGGGACGGGTTGACGTGGCGTGCGCCGACAAGACGGGGACCCTGACCGAGGGTCACCCGGCGCTCACCTGCGTCAGCGACCCGGACGGCCATCACGCCGCCCCGGAGCGGCTCTCCGAGGACCTGCGCCGGGTTCTGGAGGCCGCCGCGCTGGCCAGCCCGCACCCCGACTCCCCCTCCCTGGCCGCCCACCCCACCGACGTGGCGGTGCTGGCCGGGGCCGAGCGGGCCGGCCTGCGCGCGCCCCGGGAGCTCGAGCGCGACGACGAGCAGCCGTTTGAGCCCTCGCGCGGATTCCACGCCACCCGGGCCGGGGGCCGACTGGTGCTCAAGGGAGCCGCCGAGGTGCTCGCTCCCCGCTGCACCGCCATCCGGCGGGGGGCCTCACACCAGGCGCTGAACGAGACGGGCCGGGACGCCCTGCTGGCCACCGTCGAGCGCCTCTCCTCGCAGGGGCTGCGGGTGTTGATGGTCGCCGAGGCCCCGCCGGACGCCTCGCTGGAGGACCCGCAGAGGCTGACCGCGCTCGGGTTCATCGGAATCAGCGATCCGCTTCGCGCCGGCGTGCGGGCGGCGGTGCAGCGCTGCGAGCGCGCAGGGGTGCGCGTGATGATGCTGACCGGCGATCACCCCGCCACCGCCGAGGCGGTCGCCCGGCAGGCGGGGTTGAGCCAGGATGGGGTCGAGCTGCTCACCGGCGAGGAGCTGGGGTCGCTGAGCGACGAGGAGCTGGACCGTCGCCTGGAGAGCACACGGGTGATCGCCCGCATCTCCCCGCTGGACAAGCTGCGCATCGTCGAGGCGCTGCAGCGCCGCGGGCACGTGGTGGCGATGACCGGCGACGGGGTCAACGACGCGCCGGCGCTGCGCCTGGCCGACGTTGGCGTGGCGATGGGCCGCGGCGGCACCGATGTGGCTCGCGAGGCCGCCGATCTGATCCTGGCCGACGACGATTTCGCCACCCTGGTGGAGACGTTCGTCGAGGGTCGTGGCTTCTGGCACAACATCCGGCGCGCCCTGGCCCTGCTGCTCGGCGGGAACCTGGGCGAGTTGGGGCTGATGGTCGCCGCCGGAGTGAGCGGCCTGGCCTCGCCGCTGACCACGCGCCAGGTTCTGGCCGTGAACCTGGTCACCGACGTGCTGCCGGCGCTGTCGGTCGCCGTCCAGCAGCCCGAGCACCGGGACCTTGCGGCACTCTCGCGGGAGGGCACGGCGGCGCTCGACCGCCCGCTTCGCCGCGGCATCCTGAACCGCGGGGCGGCCACGGCGCTGCCCAGCTTCCTGGCCTACGCGCTCAGCTTCCCGATTCCCGACCCGTCCCGGCGCCGGGCGGTGGCGTTCAACAGCGTGGTGGCCGCGCAGCTCGCGCAGACGCTGGACATGGGCCGGAGCGAGGGCCACCTCAGCCGCGAGGTCCTGGGGGCGGTCGGCGGCTCGGCCGCGTTCCTGGCCGCCGTGCAGACCGTGCCGGCGCTGCAGGGCTTCTTCGGGCTCGCCTTGCCGACCCCGTTTGGGCTGGCATTATCCGGCGGGGCCATACTCGGCTCGCTGGCGCTCAGCCGAGCGCTGTCGGCCACCGATCGCCTCGATCCCTCACCCAGCTAGGAGAAACATGGCACCCAATCCCACCGACGCCCTGTCCTCGGTCGGCGACTCGGCCGCGCAGGCGCTCGACGACGCCCGCCAGCTCGCCGAGCGGCTGGCCGCCCGCGCGCGCGAGGAGGCGGAGGACATGTACGCCGAGGCCCGCTCGCTGGCCGACCGGGAGCCGGGGCGGGACGCCGCGGTGTACGTGGGGCTGGCCGCGGGCACCGTGGTGGGCGCGCTGCAGCTGCCGGTGGCCGCGGCCGCCGGCGCCGCCTACGCGCTGCTTCGCCGCCGCCGCGGCGGCCGCTGAGCCGCTGAGCGCCCCCGCCGCCGACATCCGGCGCAATCTGCGCGGCCGGCTGCGCCCACCCCCGGCTCGCGCCCGGCGCTCGACAACCGGCGCGGCCGGCTGCGCCGAACCGCGCTCGCACGCCGCCCCGGCTCAGGCGAGCGCGTTGCGGGTGATGCGGATCTCCGGGGCGGTGCCGGTGCGGCGCAGCTGGGCGTAGTGCTCGATGTCCTCGGGCGAGGCGACCTCCACCCGCACCTCCGGGCTGAGCTCGAAGCTGCTGGCCTCATACAGCAGCTCCTGATAGCCGCCGATGGGCAGGCGCGCGTCGATGTCGAGGTCGTGGGCGCCGCAGCGCAGCGTCCACAGCTGGCCGGCCGCCAGTCGCTCCGCGGTCAGCTTGGTGAGGCTGCGGGTGTCGGCGGCACCGTCGATCCCCACGCCATCCAGGCGCAGGGCGGCGCGGGCCCGCTCGAGCGCCCGGGCGAGGCGCTCCAGGTTGCGCCGGTAGGGGGCGGGCACGATCGCCACCGGCCCGGGCTCGCGCGCCTGACCGCGGATCGCGGCCGCCACCGGTCCCACGAGCACGAACTCGATCCGGTTTGACCTCAGCCAGCGCAGGACGTCCAGCGCCCCCGTGTCGAGGTGGGCGAAGCCCTCGCTGACCTCCGCCGGGCGCCTCTCGATGCCATGGTTGCGTCGTTTGAGCAGCATGCTCTGCGTTTCGCCCCCACGGCTCGGACTCCTGCAATCAGACCTCGTGCTCCCGTACAAACGACAGAATCGCTTCGGCCACCGGCTCGGGGTGGGTGCGCGGGAGCCAGTGCGGCCCGTCCATCCGCGTCCGCCGCAGCCCGGGGGCGAAGCGCTCCGCCAACGCGTAGTAGTACTCGGGGATGTAGCGATCCCGGGTGGGCACGATCAGCTGCACCGGCGCGTGGGCGAACGCGTCACGGCGCGGGCGGACGAGCCGCCGGGGAATGTTGCGCCGATACAGGCCCGCGCCACGGATCGCATCCTCAACCAGGGTGCGAGCCGGGTAATCGCCGGCGGGCGGCACCCCCTCCATCCGCTGCAGCCGACGCCAGCGATCGCGCCCCAGCGCCCGCCAGAGGAGCGTCGGGGCGCCCGGCACCAGCAGCGGCGCGATGTAGAACGAACGCCACGCCTGCCACGGCCGGCGGCCGGCGCGCGAGCGGACCAGCAGCGCCACCTGGTCCAGCGAGGGGCCGGCGATCGCGGTGAACGAGCGCAGGCGCCCGGCGAGCTCCGGGCGGGTGGCCAGCTCCCAGCCCTGGATCCCGCCCCAGTCGTGGCCGACGACGTGCACCGCCTCACCCGGCGCCAGCGCGGCGATCACCGCCACGAAGTCGTCGGTCAGCTGGGCCAGGTCGTAGCCGGCCAGCGCCCCCGGCGCCTCCGACTCCCCCGCCCCCCGCACGTCGTAGGCGATCACGTGCAGATGACGGGCCAGCCGTGCCGCCACCGGTTTCCACATCGCCCCGGTGTCCGGATAGCCGTGGATCAGCACGACGGTCGGCGCCCCGGCCGCGCCCAGCTCCAGCGCGCTGAGCGCCAGCCCGTCGGTGGACCTCACCGGTCGTCTTTGTGCGCGTCCGGCCAGTCGACGGCTCAGACCTTCACCTGTGCGCCCATCAGCACCGTGCGCTCGGCCGGCAGCCCGAAGTGATCGATCGGGCTGGTGGCGTTGCGGGCCATCAGGATGAACAGCTTCTTGGCCGCCATCCGCCACGGCGGTGCCGGGGTGGGGGTGATCGCGATGCGGGAGACGAAGTAGGACGCGTGCTCGAGGTCGAGGCTGCGCTCGAGCAGGCCCTGTTTGCGGGCCAGGCGCAGGGACTCGGGCACGTCCAGGCGGTCGTGATAGCCGACGCGGACGGTCACGTGGAAGACCTTGTAAAGCCCCCGGCCGAGCACCTCCACGGTGAAGCGCTCAAGCGGGTCGACGTGCGGGATGCTGACCGGGTCCACCGACACGATCACCACCTTCTCGTGCAGCGTGTGGGTGTGCTCGACCTCCGCCCTCAGCGCCAGCGGGGTGGTCTCGCCGGTCGGGTTGAGGAACACCGCCACCCCTGGCACGCGCACCAGCGGCGGCCGGATCGCCGCCAGCCCGGCGAGGAACTCGCTCAGCGAGCCCTCCTGGCTGATCCGGTTGCGGCTCACCACCACCTGGCCGTGGCGCCAGTTGATCATCACCAGCGCGAGCAGGAGGCCGACCGCCAGCGGCAGCCAGGCGCCGTGCTCGACCTTGACCGCGTTGGCGCTGAAGAAGGCCAGCTCAACCACCAGGAACAGCGCGGCGACCGGCGCCAGCCGCCGCCACGGGGTTCGCCACAGCAGCCTGGCCACGCCGACGAAGAGCGTGGTGTTGAGCACGAACGTACCCGTCACCGCCACCCCGTAGATGTCGGTCAGGCTGTTGGCCGAGCGGAACACCAGTGTGAGCACGACCACCCCGATGCACAGCGCCCAGTTGATGATCGGCACGTAGATCTGCCCCTCCATGGGCGACGGGTGCAGGATCCGCAGCCGGGGCAGAAACCCGAGCTGGGCAGCCTGGCGGGCGACCGAGAAGGTGCCCGAGATGACCGCCTGGGAGGCGATCACGGTGGCGGCGGTGGCCAGGATGACCATCGGCCACAGCGCCTCGTGGGGGAGCATCTGGAAGAAGGGGTTGAAGGCGCTGCGGTCCAGGTGGGCGTCCGGATGGTGCAGGATCCACACGCCCTGCCCGAGATAGTTCAGCACCACGGCCGGGAACACGACGGCGAACCAGCCCAGCCGGATCGGCCCGGCGCCGAAGTGGCCGCGGTCGGCGTACAGCGCCTCGGCCCCGGTGAGCGCCAACACGACGCCGCCCAGGATCAGATAGCCACCCGCGCCGTGGCCGACCAGGAACCTGACCGCCCAGCTGGGCGACAGGGCCTGGAGGACCCCGGGGTCGTGCACCAGCTGAGCGATGCCGAACCCGGCGATGACCGCGAACCACACGAGCATCACCGGCCCGAACAGCCAGCCGATCGTCCCCGAGCCGAAGCGCTGAAGCGCGAACAGCGCCACCAGGATCACCAGCGAGAGCGGCACCACGAGGTGGGTGAAGGCGCTGGAGGCGACCGACACGCCCGACACGGCTCCCATCACCGAGATGGCGGGGGTGACGATCCCGTCGCCGAAGAACAGCGCCGCGCCGAAGATCCCCAGCGTGACCAGCACCCCCGCCCGGGCGCCCCGGCTGCGCTCCAGCAGCGCGGTGAGCGCCATGATCCCGCCGTCCCCGCGGTTGTGGGCGCGCATGATGAACCCGGCGTACTTGACCGACACCACCACCATCAGGGCCCAGAAGATCAGCGAGGCGGGCCCGAACACGTTGCCGGCGCTGATGTGCGCGGTGGCGTGGTAGTTGGTGAAGATCGCCTGGTCGGTGTAGAGGGGGCTGGTGCCGATGTCGCCGTACACCACCCCCAGCGCCCCGACCGCCAGCGCCAGACGCCCGGCATGGGCGATCACGTCGCGGTGGTAGTCCGATAGCTCGGCGAACCGTCGCCGGGCGTCCTCGGTGTCGGGGTGCCCGTCGGCGTCGGCGTCCGACGGCGCCCAGTAGCCCAGCTTGTGGGCGGCCTCGTAGAAGGTGCGCCGCTGCTGGGCCGTGCGCCGGCCCGGGCGGTGGTCCTCGACCGGCTCGTGTGTGACCTCGCGGTCGGTCTTGTGCGCCGCCTCGTGCAGAATCCGTCGCTGGGTGGGTCGCCCGCTCATGTGCTGCCCCGCAGCGTAGCCCTCCGCCGCCGGGATGGTGCGCCGCCGGGCCACCTCGGGCAGCGTTCCCACCGCGCCCGCGGCGGTCACTCGTGCAGGTGGAACGGCAGCGTCGCCACCACCACGTCGGTCCGGGCCTTGAGGACCGCCGCCAGCAGCCGCCCGCGCTGGTTGTGGAAGATCTCGTGGCGTCTGCGGCGGGGCACGACCTCGGGGATCAGCACGGTGATGGTCGCCTCGGCGTCCGGCACGGATTGGAGGTAGCGCAGCACGGTGCGGATCAATGATCGCTGGGGGTCGAGCAGCACCTCGATCGGCACGCCCGCGTGCCACTCATCCCAGGCCCGCTTGATCCGCTCGCACTCCTCCTCCTCGCCGGCCACCGCCACCGCCACCACCGTGTCCCCCAGCGACAGGGCGGCGCTCAGCGCCCGCTCGGTCAACAGGCTCACGGTGGTGGTGGGCACGACGACGATGCTCTCGCGCTGGCGCGGCGGCGGCGGCGTCTTGCCCAGGCGCAGCTCGCGGGCCACCTCCGCGTAGTAGCGCTCGCTGCTCCAGAACAGGTAGATCAGCACGGGGATCGCCACCGCCACCACCCAGGCCCCCTCCAGGAACTTGCTCCACAGGAAGATCAGCACCGCCGCGCCGGTCATCACCGCGCCGGTGCCGTTCAGCGCCGCGCGCAGCCGCCAGTGGGCGACACGGCGGCGGCTCCAGTGCACCACCAGCCCGACCTGGCTGATCGTGAAGCCGATGAACACCCCGATCGTGAACAGCGGGATCAGGCTGTTGAGGTTGGCGTTGCTGGCGACCAGCAGGGCGGCGGACAGCACGCCCAGGCTGACGATCCCGTAGCGGTACACGGGGCGCTCGGCGCGCAGGTAGAACAGGTGGGGCAGCCGGTGGTCGCGGGCGAGCAGGCTCATCAGCACCGGCAGCCCGCCGAAGCTGGTGTTGGCCGCCAGCGCCAGCACCAGAGCCACCGACAGGTTGCACAGGTAGAACATCCAGCCCCGGCCGAACCCCCAGGCGGTGAGCTGCGCCAGGACCGTCACCTGGCCGCGCGGCACCAGGTGGTGGGCGGCGATCTCCAGCGCCAGCCCGATCAGCATCACCCCGAGCAGCACCCCGAGTGAGATCTCCGTGCGCTGGGCGGTGCGGATGCGCGGCCGACGGAAGGCGGGGACGCCGTTGGAGATCGCCTCCACGCCGGTGACCGCCGAGCATCCGGAGGCGAACGCCTTGAGCAGCAGCAGCACCCCCAGCGCCTCGACCGCCGGGAAGTGCTCCGGGGTCCCGATCCGGGCCACCGGCTGGGCGTGCAGCGCGGCGGCGAGGATCACCGCCAGCGTGCTGGCCACGAAGATCGCCGTGGGCAGCATCAGCAGTCGCGCCGAGGCGCCGATCCCGAACAGGTTGACCGCCGTCAGCAGCACCAGGCCCCCGAGCGCCACCAGCACCAGGTGGTGGGCGAGTGCGGGAAACGCGCTCGCCAGGCTGGCGGCGCCGGTGGCCAGGCTGACCGCCACCGTGAGCACATAGTCGACCACCACCGCGCCGGCCGCCAGCAGGCTGGGCCAGCGACCCAGGCTGGCCTTGGCCACCGAGTAGGCCCCGCCCCCCTCCGGGTGGGCGTCGATCACCTGCGTGTAGGAGATGACCAGCAGCACCAGCATGGCGGCGATCACGACCGTCAGCGGCACCACGTCGGTGACCGCCCCGGCCCCCGCCGCCACCAGCACGGTGAGCATCGCCTGCGGGCCGTAGGCGACGCTGCTCAGCGCATCCAGACTGAGGGCGGCCAGCCCGCCCAGCACCCCCAGCTCGCCCGCCTGGCCCTCCCGGTGCGACCGCGGTGGCCGTCGCCGCCCGGCCCGGCGGGCGGATGGCGACGGCCCGATCGCGGTCATCCCCGCTCGCCGCCCCGCTACAGCAGCCCGTTGGCGGCCAGGAAGGCGTGGGCGACCGCGGCCGGCGACTGGTGGTCCAGCGCCACCGCGGCGTTCATCCTCTGGATGGCGGGGATGGTCAGCAGCGCGCTCACCTTGTTGAGCGTCTGGGCGAACGCGGGCCCCTCCGCGCTGAGCACGCTCTGCTTGACCACCGGGGCCACGTTCTGGAAGCCGAACACCTTCTTGGGGTCGCTGAGCACGGTGTACTTGCCGGTGGTCAGCTGCGGGTCGGTGGTGAACACGTCCGCCACCTGCACCTTGCCGCTGTCCAGCGCCGTGTAGGTGAGCCCGATGGCCAGCGGCACGAACGTCGGGTTCAGCCCGTACTCGCGCTTGAGGCCGATCAGCCCCTCAAAGCGGGTGGCGAACTCGGGGGCGCCCCCCAGCCTGAGCGAGGAGCCGAACCGGCGCAGATCGGAGATCGTGCTCAGGTGGTTCTTGGTGGCGAAGGACTTGAGCGTGCCCAGCGCGTCGGAGTCGTAGAACGGGGTGGGGTCCAGCAGCGTGAAGCCCTGCTTTTGGACGTAGGCCTTGGCCTCGTCGTAGGCCTGGGCGGCGCTCTGCGGCGGCGTGGTGATCCCGGCGATCGCGGTGAGCAGCGTGCCGGTGTACTCCGGGTACATGTCGATCTGCCCGGCCTGCAGCGCCTTGTAGGTGATCTCCGAGGAGCCGATGTTGCCCTTCACGGTCACCTTGTAGCCCTTGGCCTGCAGCGCCTCGGCATAGAGCTCGCCGAGCACGTACTCCTCGGTGAAGTTCTTGTCGCCGATCGTCACCGGCGGCTTGCCGGCTCCGGGGCCGCCGCTGGTTGATGTCGTGGTGGACGGGCTTGAGCTGGCGTGGCTGGAGCTCTTCGACGAGCCGCCGCACGCCGCCAGCGCGCTGGCCAGCGCCAGCACGGCGGCAATCACCTTCAGGGTCCTGGTCATCGTGCCTCCGGGAATCGTTGGTGTTTGGATCGGGTGCTCTCAGGCGGGCTCGGTGACGAGCGGCGCAAGCGCGCTCGTCACCTCCTGACGCTTGCTCAGCTTCAGTCCCCGCGGGGTCAGGGCCCGCTGCAGGCCGGCCAGCAGCCCCTCCACCACCAGCGCCAGCGCGGCGATCACGATCGCCGCCCCGAGCACCCCGGACAGGTGGTAGCTGGTCTCGTTGTTGATGATGTCGCCCAGGCTGCCGCTGTAGCCGGTGAGCGCGGCGATCGTCGTCGTGGAGACGACGAACAGCGCCGCGGTGCGAATCCCGGCGAAGATCAGCGGGACGCCCAGCGGCAGCTCGACCGAGCGCAGAATCTGCCATTCGGTCAGCCCCATCCCCCTCGCGGCCTCCACCGCCCCCCGGTCCACGCCGTCGATCGCCACATAGGCGTTGGTGATGATCGGCGGCACCGCCAGCACCACCAGCGCCAGCTCGACGTTGCGCAGCCCCAGCCCCAGGAAGGCCACGCCGATCGCCAGCACCGCCAGGCTGGGCAGCGAGCGCCAGATGTTGCCCAGGTTGATGGCCACGAACGAGCCGCGGTGAATGTGCCCCAGCCACAGGCCGATCGGCAGCGCGATCGCCACCGAGATCCCCACGCCGATGGCGGCGATCTTCACCGTGCCGAGCGTCAGGTGCACGAGCGTGGGCAGGTGCGGGGCGCCCGGCACCTGGCCGTTGCGGCCGATGAACTGCAGGGCCTGACCGAAGGCGCCCACCGCCGCTCACCGCCCCGCCCGCGTCCACGGGGTCAGCCAGCGCTGGATCAGCACCAGCAGCCCGTCGGCGATCAGCGCCAGCGCCACCGCCATGGCGCCGGCGGTGATCAGCTCGGTCTTGAACACCTCGCCGGAGATCGCGGTGAGGATCGGCACGCCAAGCCCCTCGTTGTCGATCAGCGCCGCCACCGTGGCCAGCGAGATGACGGTCACGGTGGCGATCCGCAGGCCGGCGATGATCGCCGGCGCGGCCAGCGGCAGCTCAACCCGCAGCAGCGACTGCATCGGCCCCATCCCCATCCCGGCGGCGGCGTCCTTGACCTCGGCCGGCACCTCGCGCAGGCCGGTCAGCGTGTTGCGGAACAGGATCAGCAGCGTGTAGGAGACCAGCGCGATCTCGGCCGTGGTGCGGGTGAGGCCGAACGACGGCGCCAGCAGCTCGAACAGCGCCAGCGACGGGATCGTGTAGAGGATCGAGGTGACGATCAGCACCGGCCGCTCGAGCCATCCCCGCCGGTAGGCGATCAGCGCCAGCAGGGTGGAGATGGCAAAGCCGATGGCGACCGCGATCACGGTCAGCACGATGTGCTGGCGCAGCGCCGGCCAGAGAACGCTCGACCAGTTCCGGGTCACCCAGTCGGCGCAGAACAGCCGGTTGGCGCGCTCGCAGGCGTAGGTGGAGGGCGCGCCTCCGAAGTTCGGGATCACCGGGCCGGAGGCGGCCAGCAGCGGGCTCACCGCAGCACCTCGGCGAACAGCTCGAGGTTGACGCGGCCAACCTCGCGGCCGCGCTCGTCGACCACGCGCAGCGGCCGCCCCCCCTGGGCCAGCAGCTGTGAGAGCGCGTCGCGCACGGTGCTGTCGCGGCTCACCGTCCCGGCCACGGCGGACCCGTCGGCCGCCAGCAGCTCCACCTCGGCCAGCGTCTCCAGCCCCAGGCGCTTGAGCGCCCGGTCCGCGCCCACGAACGCGGCCACGAACTCGTCGGCGGGATTCATCAGGATCTCCGCCGGGGTGTCGTACTGGGCCAGGCGACCGCCCTCGCGCAGGATGGCGATCCGGTCCCCCATCTTGATCGCCTCGTCGATGTCGTGGGTGACGAACACCACCGTCTTGCCCACCTGGTCCTGCAGCCGCTTGAACTCGTCCTGCAGGCGCGTGCGGTTGATCGGGTCGATCGCCCCGAACGGCTCGTCCATGAGCATCAGGGGCGGGTCCGCGGCCAGCGCCCGTGCCAGCCCGACGCGCTGCTGCTGGCCGCCGGAAAGCTGGGCCGGGTAGCGCGACTCGATCCCCTGCCGGTCCAGGCCGATCAGCTCAAGCAGCTCGGCCACGCGCTCGGCGATCCGCCGCCGGCTCCAACCCAACAGCCGGGGCACGGTGGCGATGTTGTCGGCCACGCTCAGGTGGGGGAACAGGCCGATCTGCTGGATCACGTAGCCGATCTGGCGGCGCAGCTCGTGGGGCTCGCGGTCGAGCACGCTGACGCCGCCGAGCAGGATGTCCCCGCCGCTGAGCGGGATCATGCGGTTGATCAGCCGCAGCGCGGTCGTCTTGCCCGACCCCGACGGCCCCACCAGCACGCACACCTCGCCGGCGTCGACCCGCAGGCTGAGCTCGGCCAGCGCCGGCCGTGGCGCGCCCGGGTAGTGCTTGGAGACGCTGCGCAGCTCCAGGCTGGCGGCTTGCGGGGACGACAACGGCCCCTCGGGCTGGGCGGTGTTGACGGTATCCACGAGAAAGACCGGTCGAGAAAGGCTACCCGGTGAAGGCGGGGCGAGGTCGCGGATGGGCGCGGTGGGGTCTCCGCCCCCGCCCGGTGGTGGGCGCGCGCCGGGTGGTGGGCGGGCGGGCGCCCGGACGACGGCCGGCCTGTGCGTTGGCGCCGCAGGCGGCGATCCGCTGCCGGTAGGCGGCGAAGGCGGGCTTGGGGGCGTAGTCGTCGCGCAGCAGCCCGAAGGCCGAGAAGCTCGGGGCGATCAGCGTCTGGGGACCGGTTGAGCTCGCGTCGCGCAGGTTGAACCACCGGTAGTCGGTGATGTGGAACGTGCCCGCGTAAGCGCAGGCGGCCTGCACCAGCTCCGTGAGCCCGGCGGCCTGCTGCGCCTCGGCCAGCGTGCAGCTGGGCGGGATGAGCGGCGTGTCGGGGCAGGGTCCCGGCGAGGGGATCCCGTTCTCGGTGAACCAGATCGGCACCCGCTCGCCGATGCGGGCCTTGGGCAGATAGCAGTCGCGCAGCACCCCCGCCGCCTGGGCCAGCTCGGCGCGATAGGAGTCGGTGGGCGCCATCGCCGGCGGATAGATCGTGCCCGGATAGAAGTCGAGCCCGACGAAGCCGAGCGCGCGGTGGAAGGCCGGTCCCCCGTGGCGGCCGAGGTAGGTGAAGAAGGCGGCATCGCCCTGGGGGGAGAAGCGGTAGGCGTAGGTGAAGCCGAAGCGCAGCTGGCGAAAGCCGCGGGCCACCGCCTCGGCGTGGGCCGCCTCGATTCCCGCCACCAGCGCCGCCTCGGCGCCCGGGTAGTAGCCGTCTGAGGTGTTGGGCGAGAAGGTGACGTTCACCTCGTTGGTGATCGTCATGTCCACCACCCGTCGGTTTGAGCCGAAGGCGTCGACCACGTGGCGCACGTACGCCACCCAGGCCGCGATATCTCCCGCCCGCCCCGCCGGAGGGTGGTAGCGCACCTGCAGTTCGACCGCGAAGCCGGCGCGCGTGTAGCGCGCCACCTGCGCCCGGAAGGCGTCGATCCCGCGTTGCCCGTCGGACCAGAACAGCCGGTTCAGGCGCACCACCAGCGCCCGGCCGGGCGGGTCGAGCGCGCGCACGGCGGCCAGGTCACGGGCCGGGTCGTCGGGCGCTGAGGGCAGCTGCACGCCGCCGGCGCTGCCGGCCAGCCCCACGTCCACCCCGAAGCGCAGCATCCCCGGCCGAGCCGCGGCACCCCCGTAGCTGCCGGTGCAGTAGGGGTCGGAGGCGCGCGCCGCACCCGCAGTCGGCGCCAGCAGGAGCATGCACAGGAGGCCCGCGAGGACGGCCATACGGCGCACCCTGCGATCCTACCCGCCAGATGGCCGGGATCGACCCGTTCCAGTTCCGCTCCCTCTACCGACACGGGTTCGCCCGCGTGGCGGCCGCGGTGCCGCACGTCCGCCCGGCCGAGCCGCGCTTCAACGCCGGGCGCACGGTCGATCTGGCTCGCCGAGCCGACGCCGAGGGCGCCGCCCTGGTGGTGTTCCCCGAGCTGGGGATCTCCGCCTACGCGCTGGACGACCTGCACCACCAGCAGGCGCTCCAGGCGGCGGTGCTGGACGGCCTGGCCGACGTGGTCCTGGCCAGCCGTCAGCTGGCCTGCGTGCTGGTGGTGGGCGCCCCGCTGCGCGCGCCGGGCGGGCTGTTCAACACCGCCCTCGTCATCCACCGGGGGCGCGTCCTCGGCGTGGTACCCAAGTCCTACCTGCCCGAGTACCGCGAGTACTACGAGAAGCGCCAGTTCCGCGCCGCCCGCGACCTGCTGGTGGGCGAGCTCGAGCTGCTCGGCACCCGCGTCCCCGTGGGGGCGGAGCTGGTGTTTGAGGCGGAGGACCTTCCCCACTTCAGCCTGCACGTGGAGATCTGCGAGGACCTGTGGGTTCCCGTCCCCCCCTCCACCTACGGCGCGCTCGGCGGCGCCACCGTGCTCGTCAACCTGTCGGCGAGCAACATCACGGTGGGCAAGGCCGACTACCGGCGCCAGCTGTGCGCCTCGCAGTCGATGCGCACGATCGCCGGCTACGTGTTCACCGCCGCCGGCAGCGGCGAGTCGACCACCGACCTGGCCTGGGACGGCCAGGCGATGATCTTCGAGCGCGGCGAGCTGCTGGCCGAGGCGGAGCGCTTCGCAGTCGACGAGCAGCTGATCTGCGCCGACCTCGACCTGGAGCGGATCGTCGCCGATCGCGCCACGACCAGCAACTTCGCCGACTCGATCCTCGACCACCGAGCGCGCCTGCAGTCGCTGCGACGGGTGCGCTTCGAGCTGGGCATCGGCCGCCCGCCGCTGCCGCTGCGCCGCCGGATCGAGCGCTTCCCCTACGTGCCCGCGGAGGCGGCCGACCGGGCGGAGCGCTGCGAGGAGGTCTACAACATCCAGGTGCGGGGCCTTGAGACCCGCCTGCGGGCCACCGGGATCGAGCGACTGGTGATCGGCGTCTCCGGCGGGCTTGACTCCACCCACGCGCTGATCGTCTGCGCCCGGGCGCTCGACCGGCTCGGCCTGCCCCGCACCAACGTCCTCGCCTACACGATGCCGGGGTTCGCCACCGGCGAGCGCACGCTGCAAAACGCCCGGGCGCTGATGGCCGCCCTGGGGGTGAGCGCCGGGGAGATCGACATCCGGCCCTCGGCCGAGCAGATGCTCCGCGACCTGGACCATCCCGCCGCCCGCGGCGAGCCCGCCTACGACATCACCTACGAGAACGTGCAGGCCGGGGAGCGCACCTCCCACCTGTTCCGCCTGGCCAACCTCCACCGGGGGCTGGTGGTGGGCACCGGCGATCTGTCGGAGCTGGCGCTGGGGTGGAGCACCTACGGCGTCGGCGACCAGATGTCGCACTACAACGTCAACGCCTCGGTGCCCAAGACGCTCATCCAGTTCATCCTCCGCTGGGCGATCGACACCGACCAGTTCGGTCCGCGGGCCAGCCGGGTCCTGCAGGCGGTGATCGACACCGAGATCTCCCCCGAGCTGGTTCCCAGCGGCGACCGGCTCCAGGGCTCCGAGCAGGTCGTCGGCCCCTACGAGCTGCAGGACTTCTTCCTCTATTACATCCTGCGCTTCGGCCTGCGACCGAGCAAGGTGGCGTATCTCGCCCACCACGCCTGGCACGACCGCCGGCTTGACCCCTGGCCCGAGCTGATCCCCCCCGAACGCCGCCACCAGTACTCGCTGGCGGAGATCAAGCACTGGCTGGAGGTGTTCCTCGACCGCTTCTTCCGCACCAGCCAGTTCAAGCGCTCGGCGCTTCCCAACGCCCCCAAGGTCGGCTCGGGCGGCTCGCTCTCACCCCGGGGCGACTGGCGCGCGCCCAGCGACAGCAGCGCCGCCGTGTGGCTGGCCGAGCTGCGCGAGCAGGTACCGGACGGGGAGGACTAGCCGTCCTCCCGGCTGCCCGGGGGCTGGTCGGGCGCCTGCGGGCCGTGCGCCTGCGAGCGCGCGCGCTCGAGCAGCCGGCGCACCTGCTCGTCGTCCACCGGGCTGAAGTCCCGATACCACAGGCCCACGGCCGTGAATGGTTCGGGCGTGCTGGCGCACACCACCTCGTCCGCCTCGCGGCCCAGCGCCGCGCACGTCTCGCGCGGGGCCGTGGGCACCGCCACCACGATCGCTCGCGCCCCCCGATCGCGCAGCGCCCGCACCGCCGCGCGCATTGTGGCACCCGTGGCCAGGCCATCGTCCACCACGATCACCACGCGACCGGAGAGCTCGAGCGGCGGCCGCCCGCCGCGAAAGGTCCGCTCCTGGCGTTCGAGCCTGGCCAGCTCACGGGCCACCACCGCGTCCACCTGCGGGCGCTGGACCCCGGCGGCGGCGACCACCTCGGGGTTGAGCACCATCACCCCGCCGGAGGCGATCGCCCCCATGGCCAGCTCCTCGTGGCCGGGCACCCCGAGCTTGCGCACCACGAACACGTCGAGCGGCGCCCCCAACGCCCGCGCCACCTCGTAGGCCACCGGCACCCCTCCCCGCGGCAGACCGAGCACCACCACGTCACCGCGATCGGCGTAGGCTCGCAGGGCCCCCGCCAGCCGCCGTCCGGCGTCGCGGCGATCAGCAAACCGGGTTTGCTCGCTCATCGACTCAGGGTAAGCGCTCACCGGCGACGATGAGCGACTACGCGCCGATGAAGGCGGTGCTGGGCGACCGGCCGTTCTCCGACCCCGACTGGGTGTTCGAGCGAAAGCTGGACGGGGAGCGCTGCGGCGCCCTGCGCCGAGACGGCCAGGTGCGGCTGCTCTCGCGCACCGGACGGACGCTCAACCCCACCTATCCGGAGCTGGTCGAGGCGCTGTCCGTGGACGGCCCCGATCTTTTGCTGGATGGCGAGATCGTCGCGTTCGCGGGCGGTCGCACCAGCTTTGCGCGCCTTCAGCAGCGGATGGGGATCACCGACCCCGAGCAGGCCCGGCGCAGCCCGGTGGCCGTCTACTACTACGTGTTCGACCTGCTCGAGCTGGCCGACGAGGACCTGCGACCGCTGCCCCTGCTCGAGCGCCGGGCCCGCCTGCGTCAGGCCGTCCGCTTCCACGGCCGCCTGCGTCACACCCCGTACGTGCGGGGCGACGGCGAGCGGGCGTTTCGCCGCGCCTGCCAGCGCGGCTGGGAGGGGCTGATCGCCAAGCGCGCCGACAGCCGCTACCTCGCCGGCCGCTCGCGCGACTGGATCAAGCTCAAGTGCGCCCACGGGCAGGAGCTGGTGATCGGCGGCTGGACCGATCCCCGCGGCTCGCGCACGCATCTGGGCGCGCTGCTGGTCGGCTACTACGAGCGCGGCCGGCTGCGCTACGCGGGCAAGGTGGGGACCGGGTTTGACCGCCGCACCCTCGAGCGGCTGGCCGCCGAGCTGCGCCGCCGCGAGCGTCCGGACTCGCCGTTTGCCCTGGGCGAGCCACCCCGCCGCGCCCACTGGGTCGAGCCGGAGCTGGTGGCCCAGATCGCGTTCGCCGAATGGACGCGCGACGGCAAGCTGCGCCAGCCCCGCTACCAGGGGCTGCGGGATGACAAGCCGGCGCGCGAGGTCGTGCGCGAGGAGCCGGGCTGAGCACCCACGGCCGGACCGGCGCCGGCGGGAACGGGCAAAAACCTCACGCGCGCCCGCAGGCGGCTGGCCGCCTCGCCAGAGACAGCGCGTCGCCAGGCCCGCCGGGGCGGGACCGACCGGCCGGCCTGAGGCGGGCGCCCCGGCTCGGGCGGTCGAGCGCGGCGCTGGGCCAGCAGGGAGATGAGCGCCGCCGCCAGCAGCAACGCGGCCGCCAGCACCAGCAGCACGTGCAGCCCGCCGGCGAACGCGTCCTCGGCGGCATGGATCACCTCGTTGACCAGCTTGGCGTGTCCGCAGGCGGCGGCACCCGCCCCCCCTGCCGCGCTCGAGGAGACCCCGCAGGCGCTCTTGGGCACGCCGCCGTGGGTGACGGCCTGGATCACGATCGCCCGGAAGTTGGCCGGGATGCCCAGCGCCACCAGCTTTCGGGCCAGGCTGCCGGTGATCTGCGCGCTCAGGATCGAGCCGAGGATCGCCGCTCCGAATACGCCGCCCAGCTCGCGGCTCGTGTTCACGGTCGAGGCCGCCATCCCCGAGCGCTCCGGCGGCACCGCGGCCAGCACCGCCGAGGTCATGGCCGTGAACGCCAGGCCGAAGCCCAGGCCGACGATCGCCAGGGTCCAGCCGAGCGTGCCGATCCCCACGTTGGGGTTCAGGAACGCGTCGACGAGCAGCATTCCGACGCCGGACAGCAGGCAGCCGGCGGCCAGCGGGGCGGCGGTCCCCACCCTGGGGATCCACACCGAGGCCACCGCCGCCGCGATCCACATCGCCCCCGCCATGGCCGCAAACTGCAGCGCGATCTGCGCCGGTGGCGTGTTGGCGATCAGCTGCAGGTAGAAGGAGATGAAGAAGAACACCGCGATCACGCCCCAGTTGGCCACGAACGCGGCGATGTTGGCGGTACTGAACGCGCGGTTGCGGAAGAACTCGAGCTTCAGCACCGGGTCGGGCACCCGCCGCTCGACGGCGATGAACAGCGCCCCGAGCACCAGCGTCAGCGCGAACAGCAGATCGACCCACCACACCAGGTAGCCGACCGTCTCGCCCTCGATGATCGCGAAGGTGGCGATCGCCAGCCCCAGCGCGCCCACCACGGTCCCCGGCCAATCGAAGTGTCGGCCCTGCGGATCCGCGCTCTCAGGAACCGTGAGCAGGGCGGCGATGAAGGCCAGCACGCCAAAGCCGAGGTTGAACCAGAACACCTCTCGCCAGCTGGCCACAGCGATGATCAGCCCGGCGACGATCGGTCCCACCGCCAGCGCCGCACCGGACACCGCCGCCCAGGCGGCCAGCGCCCGGGCCCGCGGCCCGGGCTGAGGAAAGATGTGGCGGATGACCGAGAGGGTGCCGGGCTCTGAGGCGGCGGCGCCGATCCCCATCACCACCCGGCCGGCGATCAGCATGCCGTTGCTCCCGGCCACTGCGGCGATCACCGACCCGGCGCAGAACAGGGCCACGCCGCCGAGCATCACCCGCTTGCGTCCGAACAGGTCACCGAGTGTCCCGCCGGTCAGCATCAGCGCCGCGAAGGCGAGCATGTAGCCGTCGACGATCCACTGCAGCTGCTGGATGCCGGAGGACAGCGTCGTCTGAATGTTCGGCAGCGCGACGCTGATGACCGTGTTGTCCAGGAAGGTCAGGAACAGAACCGCGCAGACGCTCGCCAGGGCGCGCCGCGGCATGCCCTACGCCTTCGGACAACCGGGTGGCGTGGTTCCCTGCAGCTTGAGCAGCTCGCAGAAGCTCTGGTCGCCGACCTGCCATTTGCCGTCGGTCTTCACCGCCGTCCCCTTGACGTTCTTGAGCGCCGGCTTGCCGGCGAGCAGGATGGTGTAGGTGACGGTGGCTGTGGTCGGGCTGGTCAGCGACACCTCGCTCACCTGGGCGGAGGTGTGGGCGGCCAGTGGCGACTTGGACTGGGCCTGGATGACCTGCGCGAAGCGCTGGCCGTTCTGCAGCAGGCCCACCTTGGCCGAAGGCGGCGTGCTGCTGCTGAAGAACTCCTCCCACACCTTCTTGACCTGCGGCTCAGCCGCCGCGCTCGGCGGCTGCGAGGCCTTCAGCGAGGTCGTCTTGCTCGTGCTGGAGTGGCTGCTGCCGCCGCAGCCGGCCAGCACGGCACCGCTCAGCACCAGGGCAAGAAAGGCTGAGATACGTGTTGGCATCACGGCAATCATTCCCCTGAACACGAATTCTGATCAGTCAATTAGGCTTTCCCCACTCTACGTCAACCAACCGCTGGGCGCTGGGTCGGCGCGCGGGGGTCGGGCGGGTCGCGCGGGGGTCGGGCGGGTCGCGCGGGGGTCGGGCGGGTCGCGCGGGGGCCGGGCGGGCGCTCGGGGGTCGGGCAGGTCGCTCGGGGGTTGGGCGGGTCGCGCGGGATCAGTTGGGACGCTGCCGGGTGGGGCGAGCGGCGGCGGCGTCGCCTGCGAGCCCCGGCTGGCAAGATGATCGTCTTGCCGCTGACACGCTCGGTGGCCACCGGATCGTGAACCGCCCGCGGAGGGAAAGAACGACCGCATGGCTATGAGAGACATCGGTTCGGAGTCGATGCCCGAGGGTGCCGCCTGCGTGGTGCCGCAGGTGCGTGCGTCGGGCTACCGGCTGATCGCCGAGGTGCCGACCGGCCTCGGCCCCGAGGGAGCCACGGTCGATCGCGCCCGCGGGCTCGCGTATGTCACCAGCTCGCGCAGTCACGAGCTGACGATCGTCGACCTCGAGCGGCTGGAGGTGGTGGGCCGGATCCCGGTGGGTCGCGAGCCCACCGACACGACGGTGGACGAGCGCTCGCGGCGCCTGTTCGTCTGCGACATGCGCTCGAGCATGATCCGCGTCATCGACCTGGACGCTCAGCGCACGATCGCCACCGTCGAGGTGCCCGGCTATCCATCCGGGCTGACGCTGGATGACGAGCGCCGGCGGCTGTATTGCGGGTGCGCGGCGGGTGCCTGCCTGGCGGTGATCGACGTCGACGCGCTGCGCCTGCTGGCGACGGTGCCCTGCGAGCTGGGGGCGGGCGGGGTGGCCGTGGACACGCGGCGCCAGCGCGCGTACTGCGCGAACATGCTGATGGGCACGATGACGGTGATCGACTGCGAGACCCACACCGCCGTCGATCGCCTCGAGCTGGGCCGCGGGCCGTGTGCGGTGGTCGCCAATCCGGCCAGCGACAGCGTCTACGTGTGCAACGCGGCCTCCGACTCGGTCAGCCGCATCGATCTTGAGACGGGGCGCGTGGCGGCGGAGATCCCGGTGGGCCGCGGGCCGGTGGGAATGAACACCTCGCTGAACGGCGACCGGATCTACACCGGCAATCGGGCCGAGGGAACGGTCAGCGTGATCGGCGCCCACGACGACCGCGAGTGGGCGCGCTTCGCGGTCGGCGAGGCCCCCGCCGGATGCGTCGCCGATCCGCGCACCGGCTACCTGCTCGTCTCCAACGCCGGCAGCTCGACGCTGACGGTGCTCGAGGATCGCCTGTCGGGGCCCGAGCCGGCGCCCGCCGCCGCCGCGCCCGCGCCGCTGCTCGGCAGGCCGCTCCCACCGTTCGAGCTGCCCGACCTGCGCACCGGCAAGCTGCGCCACAGCCGGGAGTGGTCGGAGCGCAAGTACATCCTGAACTTCTTCGCCAGCTGGTGAGGACCCTGCAATACGGAGGCGCCGGTGATCGAGTCGCTGCGCCGCCGGGCAGGCCAGTTTGGTCTGGACATCGTGTTGGTCAATGTGTGGGAGGGCACCGGGGCCGCCGAGGAAGCCGCCGCCTACTGTGAGCGGTGGGGCATCGAGGCCACCGTCCTGCTGGATGAAACCGCCGCCTATGCGCGCACCCTGGGCGTCCGCGGCGTGCCCACCAACGTGTTCGTGAACGCGACGGGCACCGTCGCCGGCTTCGGTGCCAGCACCTCCGAGGAACTGCTGCAGGAGGCGGTGCGCCTGGAGCCCGGGTTGGCCGCGGCCAGGCAGGAGCTGCTGGCGACGATGGCCGACAACCCGTTCGGATTCGCGGAGTGAGGCCGGGCCTTCGGCTCCGGGTTTTCGGCCTCAGGGAGGCCGGGCCTTCGGCTCCGGGTTTTCGGCCTCAGGGAGGTCGGGCCTTCGGCTCCGGGTTTTCCGCCTCGGGGCCGGGCCGTCGGCTCCGGGTTTTCCGCCTCAGGGCCGGCCCGTCGGTGAGCCGGCCGGGGTGCGCGGGGTTTCCTGTTCGCTCATGTAGCGGCGCAGCTCACGCTCGAACTCGGGCCACCAGCTCGGCTCCGCCGGACCACCGCCCCCCGTCGGCCGGTCGGGAGACGGCCTGCCGAGGCCGCCGTCGGCGTCCTCTCCGTTCCCGCCGTCACCGCCCTCGCCGCCGACCGACAGCTGGGCGAAGGTGATCACGAGCACGATGCTGATGGCGATCGAGCCCGCGCCGGCGACCATTCCCCAGTTCGGCGCGTGAGTCCAGGCGAGCAGCAGCACCAGCGCCCAGGCACACGCGAACCCCAGCAGGCTGATCGGCAGCCGCGCCCGGCGCGAGCACGGGATCAGCGCCAGCCAGAGCACCAGCAGCAGGATGCCCACGCCGATCACCGGCACACTGCCCGGACCGCCGCTCATCGTCGGACCCGGCGCTGGTCGCTGAAAGGCAGCATGTCCATCCTCTTTCCGCCTGGACCGGATCCTCCCGGGGACGGTCACGGGCCTAACCGCCGCGGCCCTCACCGGTTTTGCCCCTGACCGACGCGCGGTCTTGTGGCTGACGGCCCCGGGTAGACATGGGTATGGCAGAAACTCCGCGGCGCTCGGACCGCGAACTCCTCCTCGACCGCCGGTCTCGGGTTGAGGCCGTCCGGGGCGGCGGACGCTTTGGCCGTCTGGGCGAGCGGTTTGACCGCAGCTCACCCTTCTGGATCGGACTGTTCGGAGGCCTCGGCCTGGCCGCCGCCTACGTCGTCGCCTGGAGCGTCTCCTCCGCCCGTCAGGTGCTCCTGCTGATCGGGCTGTCCTTCTTCATCGCGATTGGGCTCGAGCCGGTGGTGACGCTGCTGACCCGCCACCACATCCGCCGGGGGCTGGCCGTGCTGCTCGTCTCGCTGGCGGCCGTCGCGCTGCTGGGCGGATTCCTCGCTCTGGCCATCCCACCCCTGGCCACCGAGATCCAGCGCTTCGCCAATTTGGCCCCCCACTACCTGCAGTCGCTGAACAGCCGCAGCTCGTTCCTCGGGCACCTCAACCACCAGTACCACCTGGTCAGCCACCTGAAGAGCCTGCTCTCCAGCGGCGGGGTCAAGTCGATAGCCTCGGGCGTGCTGGGAGCTGGGAAGGTCATCCTGGGCCTGGCCACCTCGATCGTGGTGGTTGTCGCGCTGACCATCTATTTCCTGGCCGACATGCCGCGTGTGACCCGCACCATCTACCGGCTGGTGCCCCGCAGCCGGCGGGCGCGGACGGGGCTGTTGATCGACGAGGTGTTCGCCCGCGTCGGCGGCTATCTGCTCGGCAACCTGCTGACCTCGGTGATCGCCGCCGTGGGCACGCTGATCTGGCTTGAGATCTTCGGGATCCCGTATCCGCTGCTGTTGGCGGTGTTCGTCGGCCTGATGGACCTGGTGCCGATCATCGGCTCCACCGTGGCGGGGATCATCGTCTCGCTGGTGGCGCTCACCGTCTCCCTTCCGATCGCGCTCGCCACCGCCGGCTTCTACATCGTCTACCGCAACGCGGAGGACTACCTGATCACGCCGCGGGTCATGAACCGCACGGTCCGGGTGTCGGGCCTGGCCACGGTGATCGCCGTGCTGATCGGGGGCACGCTGCTGGGGATCATCGGCGCGCTCCTCGCCATCCCGATCGCGGCGGCGATCAAGCTCGTCATCGAGGAGGTCAGCTTCCCGCGCCTGGATCGCAGCTGAGCGGGAAGCCGCCGGCTGGCGCAGAGCGCGCCACCCTCGTCCGTCGCCCCGTGCCTGGCTTGCAACTGAGCGGTGAGCCGCCGGCTGGCGCAGAGCGCGCCACCCTCGTCCGTCGCCCCGCGCCTGGACCGCAGCTGAGCGGGAAGCCGCCGGGTGACGGAGAGCGCGCCACCCTCGTCCGTCGCCCGCCCGTGGATCCCAGCTGAGCCATAAGCTGCCGGGGATCGTGCCCACGGAGCACCCGCGGATCACCCCGGAGCACTTCTCTCAGGTCGACATGAGGGTCGGGCGGATCGTCGCCGTTGAGGCGTTTCCCGAGGCCCGGGTGCCGGCCTGGAAGCTCCACATCGACTTCGGCCCCGAGCTGGGGGTGAAGCGCTCCTCCGCCCGGATCACCAACTATCGCGCCGACCAGCTCGAGGGGCGACTGGTGGTCGCCGTGGTGAACTTTCCGCCCAAGCAGATCGGGCCGGTGCGCTCCGAGGTCCTGGTGCTGGGGGCGATCGATCCCGAGGGAGAGGTGCACCTCCTGTCCCCTGACGGGGCACCACCCCTGGGGTCGAGGATCGGGTGAGGTGAGCTGCGGGCGCCGCTGGGGTTCGGCATCGACGGTGAGGCGCACCTCACCCGCTGGGCGGCGTGTTCCGCCGCCTGACGGCGCGGCTCACCGGGCCGCCGCGTGTTGCGCGGCCTGACGGCGCGACTCACCCGTGGTTCCACGGGACTCCAGCGGCCGACGGCACGACTCACCCGGACCGCCTTGTGTTCCCGCGCTGACGGCGCGGCTCACCCAGGCCGCCGCGTGTTGCGCCGCCTGACGGCGCGACTCACCCGCTCTGCCGCGGCTGAGCGAGGATGAGCTCGTCCAAATTCACGAGTTCCAGCACCCGTCGCACGTTCGGCGCCAGATCAGGGTCAACCCGGACCTGCCGCCCACCCCGACCCGCGTCCACCACCGCGCGCAGCAGCACGCGAACGCCCGTGCTGTCGATGAACCTGAGCTCGGAGAGGTCGAGCACCACCCGCGCACGCGCCTGGCCCAGCTCTGCCAGACGGCGCTCGAGCGCGGGGGCGCCGGCCACGTCCAGCTCGCCTAGGAGCCGCAGCCGGACTTCCTCTCCAGCCTCGGCTTCCTCGATCGCGAAGGCCGCCGAGGCCGGCGGTGCGTCCCCGGGCGCCCCGGCGCGGCGGCTGGGGTCCTCGGGGGCTGGATGGTCGGCAGGCGGCTGGCCTGCGGGCGAGGGGGCGGGATCGGACAACCGCGGGTTATACCCAAACTACCGCCGGATGAACGCTTTCGGCTGGCTGAAAGACGCAAGCTCTACGCCACACCCCCCGCGCGCACCAGGCGTGAGGCGTGAAACTCGCGGTTTCCGCAAGCCAGCCAACACACCCCGGCTCACTGGCAGGGGTTTGTTGTGAAACTCGCGCCTTCGGCGGCCCGAGGCGGTCAATCTCCCCCCGCAGCGCGCTTGCCGCACCGCCGTAGAAGCCCCGTGCGGCACCGTCCACAGGCCGCCCGCCGGCACCGGCGCACAAGCCGCCTACGGCAGCGGCGCACAAGCCGTCCATAGCACCGCCACAGGCGCCGCGCGCGGCACCGGCGCACAAGCCCCCACGGCAGCGGCGCACAACCCGCACCGCGGCACAGCCGCAGAGGCCGCCGGCGGCATTGTCGCCGCCTCCCACAGCGCGCGCCCGCCTACTTCCACAGCGCGCGCCCGCCTACTCCCGCACCGATTCCACCAGCGCCACCAGCCCACCGGCGATGGTTTGAAAGTCGTCGAGCAGCCGGTCTCGTTCCCGCCGCGCCGCCTCATTCTGCGTCTCGAGCTCGCGCACCTGCGCCTCCGCGCTGGCAGTGATCGCCCGCGCGCTCGCTCTGGCGTCTGACACCAGTCGGTCGGCCTCCGCCCACGCGCCGCGCAGCATCTCCTCGCGCTGCTGGTGGGCGGCCACCAGCACCGCCGAGGTCTGCTCGCCAACCCGCCTGATCTCGCTCTTCACCTGCTCGGAGGAGTCGGCGGCCGTGCGCAGCGCGACCAGCTCGCGGTCAAGCTCCGCCAGCTCCTGCTCGAGCTCGTCCAGGTGCCGGTCGACCGCCAGCCGGTCATAGCCGTGGCGCGCGAGCGGAAACCGCGGCGCTCCCTCCTCGCCGGAGGGGCTCGTCTCCTCGGGCAGGCGCGCGGTCACGGCGGTCGTCTGCGTGTCGGGATCCTCGCCGCCCCTCCGGGCGAGCAGCCGCACCGCCCGCCGGCGCAGATCGTCCAGCCCAGCCGCGGTGTGTAGGCGCCGCCCGCGAAACCGAGCCAGCTGAAGTGATCGCTGATCGTATGAGGCCATGACAGCTCCCTTCAGGTCCGCTTTGCCGACGGGGTCCTGTTCGCGGCCAGCCCGAGGTTCCCTTGTCGCTGCAGGTCCGCCGTCAACCCGCGGCACCTGCACCAGCGCGGCGGGCCGTCCGAGGTGACCATCGGTGGCGGATCGACGCACACAACCTCGACCCTTGGGGCTACCGAAGAGGCGTCTGGTGGCTCTGCCACTCCGCCAGCCTCTCGTCGTCGCTTCGCGCACGGCTCTGGCCGCGCGCCGCGGCCTGGGCACGCTGCACTTCCAGAACCGCTCAATACGCCAACGCTCGGCGCCGGGCGTCGCCGTACAGGGATGCGTCGGCGATCCGCAACAGGTCGAGCAGCCCGGCGACCCGAACACCGTGCTTCCCGATCCGCATCCGGTCGACGCCGCGCGCAAGGTCGCCGGGCCCGGAAGTCCCGCGGGGTTCCGCCGTCACTACAACGCTGTGATCTCCTTCCAGCTCCAACCCTCGCTCGGTTGATCGGACAATGAGCGGCGCAAGATCCAGCTCGATCACCTCATGCAGCGCGCACAGCTCAACCCTGTCGCCGCCGAGGTCGGTCCGAGTTCGCTCGGGCGAGACTGTCCGACGGAACTTGCAGAAATTGGTCCATGAGTGGACTACAGACCACTTCCGGGCCCCTCCCCATCATGCGATTTGCCGGACTTCGTGTCCTAGAAAATCAGTACCGCTACCGGGATTCGAACCCGGGTTTCCGCCGTGAGAGGGCGGCGTCCTAGTCCCCTAGACGATAGCGGCGGGGGTGCTCCGCCCGGCAAGCGTAGCGTGCCGGGCACAGGCAGCGCCGGGCCACCCGCCGCCCGCGGGCAGGCGGCGCCGGGCCACCCGCCGCCCACGGCCAGGCGGCGCCGGAACCACCGACCGCGCCCGGCGAGTCGACGCCGGGACCACCGACCGCGCCCGGCGAGACGACGCCGGGACCACCGACCGCGCCCACGGCGAGACGGCGCCCGGCCCGCTGACCCCCATGCGGCCGGGCCCGGCACACGGCGGCGCGACCGGACAGCATCCAGGCTGACCGTGGCCTTCCCGCGCGCAGCACGGGCGCGCCCTGATAGGTTCGCGCCGAGGGGAGCAGGTTGACAGGCCCAGACCCACACGGACAGCACACGCGGCGCACGTTTCTGATCGGGGGGGCGAGCGTCGCGGCGGGTGCCACGTTCACCGGCCGACTGGTGCGCCGCCACCCGTGGTGGCGCCTGGCGGTGGGAGAGGATCTGCTTTCCCCCGTCCACGCCGCCGCCCTGCGGGCGCTCGGGCGCGACGTGCTCCGCCACCCGGACTCCCTGCCCGATCCCAGGCTGGCCCCGGGAACCGACACCCTCCCGGAGATCGAGCACGTCGTCGTGCTGATGCTGGAGAACCACTCCTACGACAACATCCTCGGGATGCTCGGCCGCACGCAGGGGCAGCGGCCGCGAGGAGACGGGTTCACGCTGGGCCCCGACGGCCGCCCGACGGCCACCAACCCCTACCCGGACGGCCGGCTGCAGCGCGCCTTCCGGATGCCGACCACCTGTCAGCTGCCCCGCCGGCCGAGCCAGGAGTGGACGGCGAGCCACAACGCCTACGACCACGGGGCCAATGACGGCTTCGTGCGCACGCCGATCGACCCGTACACGAGCGAGATCGTCGGGGCGGTGGCGATGGGCTACTGGACGGCCGAGGACCTCCCGCTCACCCACGCCCTTGCCCGCGCCTTCCCGATCGGCGACCGCTGGTTCTGCAGCCTGCTCGGGCAGACGGATCCAAATCGGCGCTATCTGATCGCGGCCACCTCAAGCGGGATGACCGACGACATCGGCAGCGGTCCGCAGAACGCGGTGGCCAACGCCACGCTCGGCGTCCCGGCCGCCAACGGGACGATCTTCCAGCGTCTGAGCGAGGCCGGCATCACCTGGGCCGACTACGCCGCCAGCTTTCCCACCGGCGCCACGCTGGAGCTCTATCCCGCCAACGACAGCGCCTACGCCAAGACGAACACGCGGCCGCTGGCGCAGTTCTTCACCGACGCCCGCGCCGGCCGCCTGCCGCAGTTCAGCCTGCTCGACCCCGACTACAGCACCCAGTCGCAGGAGAACCCCCAGAATATGGCGGTGGGCGAGGGATTCCTCGGCCAGGTGCTGGACGCGCTGCGCGACTCCCCGGCCTGGCGCCGGACGCTGTTCATCCTCACCTACGACGAGCACGGCGGCTACTACGACCACGTGCCGCCGCCTCCGGCGATCCCACCCGACGCGATCCCGCCGGCCGTGGCACCCGGTGAGTCGACCTACGACGGGTTCGCCCGCTACGGCTTCCGGGTGCCAGCGGTCGTGGTCGGCCCCTACGCCAGGCGCGAGCACGTCAGCCACCTGGTGTACGACCACACGTCGATCCTCGCCTTCCTCGAGCGCAAGTGGAACCTGGCCGCCATGACCTACCGCGATGCCAACGCCAACGACCTGCTCGACTTCCTCGACCTCGAGGCGATGTCCCGCCGCCGGCCGACCTTCCCGGAGCTGCCCGCGCTGGCGCCCGCCGGCGACACGCCCGCCCGCCTGGCCTGCTCCGTCACCGGGCCGGGGCCGATCCCGCCGCCGGGCAGCGTCGTCACCCAGCGGGTGGAGATCCGTGCGGCGCGCTTCGATCGCCGGCTGCGCGGGGTGGTGGTGGAGCTGCACACCAATCTCGGGACCCTCACCGAGCTGGACGTCGAGCTCGCGCGCGATCAGGTCGAGCTCGCCCACCGGCGGCTGGCGAGGCTCGGGCCGCGCACGCGCACGGTGCTGCTGCGCGAGCGCGGGCGGCTGCTCGCCCCCGGTGACTACACGGTGCTGGTGCGCCACCGCGGGACGACGCTCGCCGCGCGCAGGCTCACGATCCGGCCCGGCACCCGGCGGTCTCCCCGGTTGACGGGTTAGCGTCCTCGGGTAGCCCGCTCCAATCCACGACCTGCTCATCCTGATCATCAAGGGCCTGGCCGGCGGCGGGCTGGTGGTCGGCTTCGCGCTCGTCTCGCAGGGGCTCTCGCCCAAGCGCTTCGCCGGGCTGTTCAGCGCCGCGCCGGCCGTGGCGCTGGCCGGTCTGACGATCGTCCTGCTCGACAGGGGAGCCCACGACGCGCACGAGAATGCCCGGGGGATGCTGGCCGGAAGCGCGGGCATGATCGCCTACGCGGCGACGGTGATCCCGCTGCTCAGGCGGCTGCGGGCCGGGCGGGCGGCGCTGGCCGGACTCGCCGCCTGGGTCACGGTGGCCGGTGCACTGGCGATCCCGGTGCTGCTGACATGACGCGCTCGGCCACCCGATCCGGGCGCGGCAGCCAGCAAGGCGCCGGCGTGGAGGAGCGGCCGATCACCCGGCGCGTCCCCGAGCGGCCCGGGTTCTCCGCGCGCCGGGTGCGGGAGGTCTCCCCGCGCGAGCTGGGGATCCGGTTTCTCGCCGGCGCGCTCACCTCGATCGCCGCCGGAGGGCTGACGCTGGCGCTGGGCACGCGGGTGGGCGGGATCATGCTCGCCTTCCCGGCCATCCTCGCCGCCAGCCTGACGCTGATCGCGGCGGAGGAGGATTCCGCCGAGGCGCGCGAGGATGCCCGTGGGGCGGTCATGGGAGGGCTGGCGCTGGCGGCCTTCGCCGCGGTCGCCACCGCCACGCTGGGCACGCTGAACGGCGCGCTCGCCCTGGCGCTGGCCACCCTCGGATGGCTGGCGGTGGCCGGCGCCGGCTATCTCGCCGCCTGGTTTCGCTAACGCCTGCGGCCCGCCCAGGGTCTCGCGGCCAGGCGCCCGGCGTCAGCCTCCCGGCCCCAGGCGCGCCCCTCACGCGCGGGCTTCGCGGGCCCGACATCGATCCCGCCGACAGCGTTCAGTGCGGGCGAGAGGACTCGAACCTCCACGCTCTCACGAGCACACGGTCCTGAGCCGTGCCTGTCTACCAATTCCAGCACGCCCGCTGTGTGCCAGGAAGTGTAGAGCGAGCCGGCGCCGAACGGCTGCTCAGACCACCTCCCCCTGAGGCCGACGCAGAAAGCGCAGCATCAGGAACACGCCCACCGCCGTCCAGATGGCCAGCGAGCGCAGGTCGGCCCCGTTGAGGCCGATCCCCGGGGTGTGGGGGTTGAAGGCGTACTCGAGGCCGTCGGCCAGGGGACGGATCGGGAACACCTTGGCCACGTCCACCAGCCCCCGTGGCATCGCCGAGGAGGGAAACCACACGCTGGAGATGAACGTCAGCGGCAGGACGGTGAGGTTGACCACCACCGGGGCCGCCTCGGCGCTGGGGATGAACCGGGTGATCCCGATGCCCAGCGTGGTGAACGCGGCCGTGCCCAGGACCAGCGTGAGGATCAGGCCCGGGAGCGTCGCGCCGCGGACCCGCACGCCGTAGGCCAGCACCCCGATCAGAAGGGTGACGGCCGTCATCGCGGCCACGATCAGCACCGTGGAGGCGATCCGCGCCAGCACGTGCGCCCAGCCGGGCAGCGGAGTCCCCTGCATTCGCTTCAGGATCCCCTCGTCGCGGAGGATCGCGGTCGAGATGGCCATGTTCACGTAGGTGGTGGCGATCACCCCGTAGGCCAGGATGCCGGGCACGAAGAACGTGTCGTAGCCGATCCCTCCCAGCGAGGCCAGCCGCCGGTTGCCGTTGAGGCTGGCGAAGATGACCAGGAACATCACCGGAAAGAGGAACGTGAACACCCCGCGGGTGCGGTTGCGCCAATAGGCGCGCTGCTCGTAGCGGATCTGCCAGAGCACGAGCCACAGCTCGCCCCGCAGGGTAAAGCGCGCCCGCGTCGGCTCGGCCAGCGTGCTCACGCGATCGCCTCCGGTCGGGCCCGAACACCACCTGCGTCGCCGTCCGTCCGCTCTCCGTCGGGGCCCGTCAGCTCCAGGTAGATGTCCTCGAGCGTGGGCTGGGCAACGCTGAAGTGCTCGAGCTCCACCCCTCGCTCAAGCGCCCACCCGGTGATCAGGTTGGTCGCCCGCACCGGCTCGCGGGTGGTGATCAGCGCGCGCTCGCCGTCCAGCCGGCGCTCGGCGTCAGGCGGCGCGGGCAGCTCGCCCAGCTCCCAGCCCGCCGGCAGGGTGAAGCGGATCTCGGCCGGGCGGAGGTTGCGGCCGCCAAGCTCATCCGGCCGTCCGCTGGCCACGATCTCGCCGCCGCGCATGATCGCCACCCGGTCGGCCAGCGACTGCGCCTCGTCCATGAAGTGCGTGGTCAGAAACACGGTCTTGCCGAGCGCGCACAGCGAGCGGATCGTCGACCAGGCGCCGCGGCGGGCCGCCGGGTCAAAGCCGGTGGTGGGCTCGTCCAAAAACACCAGCTCCGGGTCGCCGACGAGCGCCAGCGCCAGATCGAGTCGGCGCCGCTGACCGCCGGAGAGGCGCTTGGCGCGCACGTCCCGCTTGGCCCCCAGATCGACCAGCTCGATCAGCTCGTCCACGGCCCGGCGGCGACTGTAGTAGCGGCCGTACATCTCGAGCAGCTCGGCCACCGTCAGCTCGCTCTGCACGCCGCAGCGCTGCAGCACGATCCCGATGCGGTCGCGCAGCCGCCGCTCGCCGGCGGCGGGATCGAACCCCAGCACCCGCACCTGGCCGCCGGTGCGCGAGCGATAACCCTCCAGGATCTCGACGGTCGTGGTCTTGCCCGCCCCGTTGGGGCCGAGCAGGCAGAACACCTCTCCCCGCGCCACCTCGAAGCTGACGCCGCGCACCGCCTCGACGTCGCCGTAGGAGCGCCGCAGGTCGCTGACCGCGATCGCCGGCTCGACCGCGCCCTCAGGGAACCGCGCCATCTCCGTGGACGGTATCCGCTGCGGCGGCGTTAGGGAACGGCACGCTCGCCCTCACCCGGGCGCGCCTGTGAGGGCGGACGCCGCCGGCGAGGCCGCACGCCGACGGCGAGAGCGGACGCGCCGGCTCAGCCCACCGGCCGGTTCCACTCCCGCAGCACCCGCGTCTCCCGCTCAAACCCGAGCGTCGACAGCGTCCCGGTGGAGAGCGCCAGCCGGGCGCCGAAGGCCACCGGCTGCGCCACCCAGGCGGCGGCGAGCACGCGCAGGATGTGGCCGTGCGCGAACAGGATGCAGTCGCCCTCCACCTGCTCGAGGCGCGCGAGCACCCGCTCGGCCCGCGCCCCGACGGCGGCGGGGGACTCCCCGCCCGGGCAGCCATCCCGCCACAGGCTCCAGTCCGGCCGGCGGCGGCGGATCTGCGGCGTGGTCAGCCCCTCGTACTCGCCGTAATCCCATTCGCGCAGATCGTCGGTGCTCTCCGCCTGAGCGAATCCCGCCAGCGCCGCCGTCTCCCGCGCGCGGCGCAGCGGGCTGGCCAGCGCCAGCGCGAAGCTTCGGCCCGCCAGCGCCCGCCCCAGCGCGCGCGCCGCCTCCCGTCCGGGTTCGGTGAGCGGCAGGTCGGTGCGGCTGGTGTGCTGCCCGGAGGCGCTCCACTCGGTCTCGCCGTGGCGGACGAGGACGACGTTCAATCCCTCGCCCCGCCGGTGCGCTCGATCTCCAGCACCTTGGCCCGCCGGCGCACGTGGCGCTCCTCCTCGGAGACCACCGCGCGCAGGAACGCGCTCACGATCTCGGCCGCCAGCTCGCTGCCGATCACCCGGGCGCCCAGGCACAGGACGTTGACGCCGTCATGCTCGACCGCCTGGTGGGCGGTGTAGGTGTCGTGCACGGTGGCGGCGAGGATGCCGCGGATCTTGCCCGCCGCCACCGACACCCCGGCGCCCGAGCCGCAGACCAGGATCCCCCGCTCCGCCCGGCCCTCGGTCACCGCCCGCCCCACCTCGAGCGCCTTGTCGGGATAGTCGATCGGCACCGCGGTGTCGGTGCCCAGATCGAGCACCTCGTGGCCCTCGGCCTCGATCAGGCCGAGCAGGCGCGGGCGCAGCGGGACGCCGGCGTGGTCAAAGCCGCAGGCGACGATCACCGCCGCACCCCGTGGGCGCACCACCCAGCGCCGCTGGCCGACCAAGCTTGGAGTGAAACCATCAGGACACCTCCGGACTCGCAGGATCGGTTTGCACGCTTCGCGCCTCGGCGCGGGCGTGCTGTGACTCGTGCAGCGCCAGCAGCGCCGCCCCGAGCACGCCGGCGCGCACCCCGTGGCGGGCCAGCCGCACCCGGGCGTGCCGGGCCAGCCCCGGGTGGGCGTACTGCCGGGCGACGCGCACGGCCGGCTCGAGCAGCAGCTCGCCGGCCAGCGCCGCGCCGCCGCCGAGCACCACCTCGTCGGGGTCGAACGTGTTGATCGCGTTGGCGATCCCGATCCCGACCCGCTCGGCCCACGCCTGCACCACCCGCCGGGCCACCGCGTCACCCTGCAGCGCCGCGGCCACCGCGTCGCGCCCGGTGGGGCGCCGGCCGCCCGCGGCCAGCCGGGCGAGGGCACAGCCGGGGTGCAGCCCGGCCGCCTCGACGGCCAGCCGGTCAAGCGCGTGCCCGGCCGCCACCCCCTCAAGCGATGCCGGCTGGGGGAATGCGCCTGCCTCGGGCACGGCGGCCTCGCCCTCCAGGCGCAGCCCGACGATCGTGTGGCCGAGCTCGCCCGCCCCGCCGGTGGCGCCCCGGTAGATCCGGCCCCCCAAAACCAGGCCGCCCCCGATCCCGGTCCCCACCGTCAGCATGACCAGGTTGTGGGCGACCAGCCGCAGATCCTCGTCGTGGGCCTCGGCCAACGCGGCGACGGTGGCGTCGTTGTCGACGAAGGCGGGAACCCCCAGGCGGTCGGAGAGCACCTGCCGCAGCGGGACGTCGGCCAGCGGCACGTTGACCGACGAGACGACGCGCCCGGTGCGGAACTCCACCACCGAGGGCACCCCCACGCCGACGGCGCCCAGCGGAGGATGGGAGTGGCCGCTTGCTGTGGCCGCCCCCGCCGCCTGGCGCACCAGCTCGACCAGCTGGTCGATCAGCGCCTCGGAGCTGGCCAGGTCGGTGGGCTGGATGATCGACTCGCCGAGGCGTCCGCCCACCAGCGCCGCCACGGCCACCTTGGTGCCGCCCAGGTCAACGCCCACATACGCCGGCTGGGGGCCGTTGCGGTCGGCGGGCGAGCGCTGCCGGGAACCCCCGGGCGCCTTCCCCCCATCGCCCTCGGGCGAGCGCCAGCTCGCCGGCTCGCCCGCGGCCGCGCGGGCTCCGGCTCCGTCGCCCTCGGGCGAGGGACGGCTCACAGCCGTGACCCCGCCGCGGGGTCGAGCAGCACCTTGAGGTCGCCCAGCAGCGGCACCAGCATCGAGGCCGGCACGTGCGGATCGGGGGTGGCGTCGGGGGCGAAGGCGGCGGCCACCGCCTCGGCCTTGCTCTCGCCGGTGACCAGAAACACGGTCTGCCGGGCGCCGGCCAGCGCCGACAGCGTGAGCGACACCCGCGGCACGAACGGCTCGAGCCCCGCCTGCTCGACGCCCACCACCAGCCGCGCCCGCTCGGCCAGCGTCGGCTGATCGGGAAACAGCGAGGCGCAGTGCCCGTCCGGGCCCAGCCCGAGCAGAACCAGGTCAAACTCCGGCTCGCCGGCCGCGCGCAGATCGCGCTCGTAGGCCTCGGCTCCCCGGTGGGGGCCGAGCTCGCCGTGGATCCGCATCACCGTCGGCGCGGCCATGTCGGCCAGCGGGTCCAGCAGCGTCTGCTTGACCAGCCGGAAGTTGGAGCGCTCGTCGTCGGGCGGCACGCAGCGCTCGTCGCTGAACCACAGGGTGGTGGCACCCAGCCCGCTCCCGCCCGCCCGTCGGAGCGCCGCCGCCAGCTCCTGGTAGGCGCGGCGCGGGGTGCTGCCGCCGGTCAGCACCACGTCCCCGCCGTGCAGCACGGCGCTGAGCAGCATCGCAGCGCAGGCGCGGGCGGGGTCCTCCAGCACCTCGATCTCCGCGCTCATACGCCCACCGGACCGGCGTTCAGCGCGAGCGCCTGCTCCAGCGCTCCGGGATAGGTGCTGTCGCGCAGAAGCGCCTGCCTGACCCCCTCGCCGAGGATGCCCCCCTCGCCGCGGGAGGCGCCCAGCACCTGCCATTGGTCCTCCTGTCCGTCGGCTCGGCGCTCGCGCACGCGCAGCCCGCCGGGCGCGCGGTCAAGCGAGAGACACCGTCCCTCCCCCCAGGCCACGCTCACCCCGGCCAGGCCGGGCACCTCCTGCTCGACCGCCGCCAGCGCGATCTCGACCCGGCCGGTCTCCCGATCCTCGTCGGCCGCGCGCTCCGCCCGCTTGCCGGTGCGCGCGGCGGCCCGGCACCCGTCGCCGGGGCGGCAGGCGATCGGCTCAAGCTGCCAGCCCAGGCGCGAGGCCAGCCAGCCCGCCAGCAGCGAGGCGCTGGCCGGCGAGGCGTGGTGGTGGCGGATCGTCACCTCCTCGAGCTGCCACAGGGCCTGCGCCCGCGCGGGCAGATCGAAGCTGGCGGCCAGCCGCTCGCGCCACGGGGTGGTGCGCAGCCAGGCCAGATCGACCACGTAGACCGACCGGCTCAGCTCCGCCGCGCGCAGCAGGTCCCGCTCCTGCGCGCCCGCGTCGGAGTCGACCAGGATCACGTCGGTCAGCGCCAGCAGCGCCTGGACGCCCTGCTCGTGGCCGTGCGGAGCCCACAGCATGGTCGGCAGCCCCGACACCAGCACCGGGTCGACGATCGTGTCCAGACGCTCGAGCTGGTCGCTGCCCAGGTCGATGTCCACCCGCTCGCGCACCGGGATGATCCCCTCCCGGTCGGCGTCCTCGTAGCTGATCGTGGCCACGGCATCGAGCGTCCGCCGGCCCTGGTCCACCGAGCACAGGATCGTGCGCGAGGCGTGATAGCGGCCCACCCGCTCCAGGCGGTTTGAGATCTCGCCCTTCCACTCCCGGTCGACGATCACCACCAGGTTGAGCACCCGGGCGGCCGCCACGGCCCGGTTGGCGGCGTGGCGCTCGCGCAGCAGCTCGCGCAGCGCCGCCTCGATCGCGTCCGGGTTGGTCGCCTGCTCTGACCAGACGTCCTGGGCCATGGTTAGAGCCGGCGCCAGCGGCGGCCGCCCTCAAGCAGCAGCTCCTCGGCCTCGGCCGGCCCGCCGGAGCCGGCCGGATAGGTGGCCAGAGGCGTGGAGGTGTCGGCGCTCCAGGCGGTGAGGATCGGGTCGACGATTCCCCACAGGGCCTCGATCTCGTCGTTGCGCGTGAACAGGGTGGCCTCGCCGCGCATCGCGTCGAGGATCAGCCGCTCGTAGGCCTCGGGCGACTGGGAGATGAACGAGGTGCCGTAGCGGAACTCCATGTACACGGGGCGAATCCGCATCCGCGTGCCGGGGATCTTGGCCCCGATCGACACCGACACCCCCTCGTCGGGCTGCACGGCGAGCACGATCTGATTCTGCTGCACGCCCACCGAGCCGGAGCTCTGGAAGGCGACGTGCGGCACGGGCTTGAGCGTGACCACGATCTCGGTCACCCGCCGGGCCAACCGCTTGCCGGTGCGCAGGTAGAAGGGCACGCCCGCCCAGCGCCAGTTGGAGACGCCCAGGCGCAGGGCGGCGTAGGTCTCGGTGCGGGAGTCGGGCGGAACGCCCTCCTCCTCCAGGTAGCCCGGCACCCGCTCGCCACCCACCACCCCGGCGGTGTACTGGCCGCGCACGGCCATCTGCGCCACCTCATCCACCGCGGGGGGGACGATCGCCGAGAGCACCTTGACCTTCTCGTCGCGCACCCGGTCGGCGTCAAACGAGCTCGGCGGCTCCATCGTGAGCAGCGCCAGCAGCTGCAGCATGTGGTTCTGGACCAGGTCGCGCAGCGCTCCGGCCTGGTCGTAGTAGGCGGCCCGACCCCCGATCCCGATGTCCTCGGCCGCGGTGATCTCCACGTAGTCGATGAAGTTGCGGTTCCACACCGGCTCAAACAGCGTGTTGGCGAACCGGAAGGCCATCAGGTTCTGGACCGTCTCCTTGCCCAGGTAGTGGTCGATGCGGAAGATCTGCGTCTCGTCGAACACCTCGAGCAGCGTGCGGTTGAGCTCGCGCGCGGACTCCAGGTCTGAGCCGAACGGCTTCTCGATCACCAGCCGGGTGTCCGCCCCCTCGCGCTGCTGTAGGCCCGCCGCTCCCAGGCGTTCGGCGATCACGGGAAAGAACGAGGGGGCGGTGGACAGATAGAACACCCGACTGAGCGGATAGCCGGCGCGCTCCTCGAACTCCCCCAGCGCCCCCCGCACCGTCGCGTACACGTCCTCCTGATCGAACGATCCGGGGATGTAGCGCAGATCGCACAGCAGCCCGGCGAGCACGTCGGGGTCGGGCTGGCGGCGCGAGTGGCGCTCGATCGACTCGCGGGCAACGGCCCGGAACTCCTCGTCGGAGTACTCGCTGCGGGCGATCCCGATCAGCTCAAAGCGCTCGGGCAGCGCCCCCTCGTGGGCGAGGTTGTAGAGCGCGGGCAGCAGCCGGCGCTGGGCCAGATCACCGGTGGCCCCGAAGATGACCAGCGCCGTCGGCCGCACCGGCAGGCGCTCGAGCCCCTCCACCAGCGGGTTGTCGGCCTCCAGCTCCGGCGCAACCGCGCTCATCGTGCCCGTCCCTCCCGCCCTCGCGGCCGCGGCTAGAGCAGCCCGCCGATCCGCTCGGTGAGCGCGCGCACGGCGGCCACCGGGTCGCCCTCGAGCTTGACCCGCTCGGCCGGCAGCCCGTGGTTGCGCAGCGTCTGCAGGTCGCCCGCCGCCTGGGCGGCGATCAGCGTGGCGAACGTGTACGGCTGGCCGGGAATCGGCACGTCGCGCTCGACCTCGCCCACCAGCTGCAGGAAGCGGCCGGTGGGAGGGCCGCCCTTGTGCAGCTGGCCGGTGGAGTGCAAAAAGCGCGGCCCGTAGCCGAACGTCACCGCCGCGCCGGTGGCGGCGCGCAGCACGCGGCGCAGCTCGCCGATCGCCGCGTCAAGCTCGGCCGAGGGCGGCAGGTAGCCCATCACGGCCACGTAGTGGGGCGGGCGGGCGTCGGCCAACAGCGCCCGCAGCTGCTCGTCGCCGGCGCTGGGAAACTCGGGCACCGTGCCGGACTCGAGCACCCGCTGGGTGTTGTCCTTGGCCTCCTGCACGTTGGGCTGGTCAAACGGGTTGATCTCAAGCGCCCAGCCGGCCACGGCCACCGCGAACTCCGACAGGAAGAAGATCCGTCCCAGGTCGCTCGGCCCGCCGCGGGTGCTCAGGGTGAGCGTCGGGTGGCCGGCGCCGGCGAGCGCCTCCACCCCGCGCTCCAAGGCCTCGTCGGGCTGGTCGTCGTTGCGCAGGTAGGCGAACACCCGGTCCGCTCCATAGACGTCGGGCTCGCCCAGCGGCTCGTCGGCCACCGGCAGGATCCCCCGCCCCTGCTTGCCGGTCGACTCGGCCACCAGCTGCTCGACCCACAGCCCGAAGCTGGCGATCGGCTCGGAGACGAAGAACGTCAGCTTGTCGCGCCCGCGCCGGGCCAGCTCGCCGATCGCCGCCCCCAGCCACAGGCCCGAGTTGGAGGCGCTGGAGTCGTAGTGGGCGCAGTGCTGCTCGCCCACCTGGGCGCTGTGCAGGAGCGCCTCCACGTTGATGCCCATCAGCGCCGCCGGCACCAGCCCGAACAGCGACAGCACCGAGTAGCGCCCGCCGATGTCGGGCGGGTTGCGGAACGTGTGCCGCAGCCCGTGCTCGGCGGCCAGGCGCTCGAGCGGGCTGCCCGGGTCGGTGACCACCACGAACTGACGGGGCTCGGCCAGCGCCGCGAAGTGCCGGTAGTGCGAGAGCGTCTCGATCGTGCTCCCGGACTTGGAGGAGACGATGAACAGCGTGCGGGCCAGGTCGACGGACTCCTGCACGGCGCGCACCACGTCGGGGTGGGTGGAGTCGAGCACCTGCAGGCGCAGCCCGTCGGGGATGTGGCCGAAGGAGCGCCGCAGCACCTCGGGGCCGAGCGAGGAGCCGCCCATCCCCAGCAGCACCGCGTCGGTGAAACCCTCCGCCCGGCACTGGGCGGCGAACGCGCTCAGCTCGCCGGCCTGCTCGAGCATCGTCTCGGACACGGTCAACCAGCCCAGCCGATTCTCGATCTCCGGCGTCCCGGGAGCACCCCACAGCGTCGGGTCACGCCGCCACACGCGCTGGGCGACGCTCTCGCCCATCGCCCGGCCCACCCGCTCGGCGATCGCCTCCTGCGCCTCGCGGGGCAGCTGCGCGTCGATCGTCTTGGGCTTGCCGGTGATCACCGCGGCGCGCTCCTGCTCGATCCCCGCCAGCAGGCGGTTCATCGCGTCCTCGAACTGCTGGACGCCCTCGGCCAGCAGCTCGTCGGTGATCTGGCGCATGTCGATGCCCGCCTCGCGCAGCGCCTCCAGCTGCTCGGTGGGATCCTGCTCGGCGGTGGGCCCGGTCACGTTGCCGTGGTCGGCGAACGCCATCAGCGTCGCCATCGGCATCGTGTTGACGGTGTGCGGGGCGACCAGCTCCTCGACGTACTTGACGTCTGAGTAGTCGGGGTTCTTGGTCCCGGTGGAGGCCCACAGCGGCCGCTGCACGCTGGCTCCGGCGTGGCGCAGGGCCTCCCAGCGCCCGCCGCTGAAGATCTCCTTGAAGCGGCGGTAGGCGGCCCGCGCGTTGGCCACCGCCGCGGTGCCGGCCAGCTCGGTCCGCCCCAGCTCCTGCAGGCGCTTGTCCACCTTGGTGTCCACGCGCGAGACGAAGAATGAGGCCACCGAGTGCACGTCGAGCGCCAGCCCCTCGCTCTGGCGCCGCTCCAGCCCGCGGATGTAGGCCTCGGCCACCCGCTCGTAGGCCTCGACGGCGAACAGCAGCGTCACGTTGACGTTGATCCCCTCGTAGATCGCCTGCTCGATCGCCGGCACGCCCGCCGGGGTGCCCGGGATCTTGATCATCAGGTTGGGGCGGTTGACCGCCTTCCAGTAGGCGCGCGCCATCTCCAGCGTGCGCTCGGTGTCGTAGGCGATGTCGGGCGCCACCTCAAGCGAGACGAAGCCGTCGTTGCCGCCGCTCTGGCGGTGCACGTCGGCGAGCACGTCGCAGGCCAGCCGCACGTCGTGCTGGGCGATGCGGTCGTAGATCTGCTGGGGCTCGAGCTGCTCGCGCGCCAGCGCCTCGAGCTCCTCGTCGTAGTCGTCGGAGCCGAGGATCGCCTTCTCGAAGATCGACGGGTTGGCGGTCACCCCGCGCAGCGACTCCTCCTCCACCAGCCGGCGCAGTTCGCCGCCGGTGACCAGCGTGCGGCGGATCTGATCCAGCCACACGCTCACCCCGGCCGCGGTCAGCTTGGCCAGTCGCTCGTTGACCCGTGTCGTGGCGGTGCTCATCGTCCCATCAGCTCCCTTCCCACCTCGGCCACCCGCTGGGCGGTGATCCCGAAGTGCTCGTAGACGTCTCTGTAGGGGCCCGACTCGCCGAACGTCTGCATGCCGATGAACACGCCCTGCTCTCCGATCCACCGGTCCCAGCCCAGCGGACTGGCCGCCTCGACCGCGATCCGGGCCCGGCAGGCGGCGGGCAGCACCTGCTCGCGGTAGGCCTCATCGGCGTGCGCGAAGGTGTCCATGCACGGCATCGACACCACGCGCACGCGCACATCCCCCAGCAGCTCGGCCGCCTCCAGGCACAGCGACACCTCCGATCCGGTGGCGATCAGGATCAGCTCCGGCGCCTCGGGCGCATCGGGCTGATTGAAGTCGCGCAGCACGTAGGCGCCGCGCTCGATCGCGTCGTCGGGGATCTGCGCCGGGTCGAGGATGGGCAGGTCCTGGCGCGAGAGGGCGAGCGCGGTGGGGTTCTCCCGGGAGCGCAGGGCAAAGCGCCAGGCCAGCGCCGTCTCGTTGGCGTCGGCCGGCCGCACCACGTTGAGCCGCGGCATTGCCCGCAGCCCGGCCAGATGCTCGACCGGCTGGTGGGTGGGCCCGTCCTCGCCCAGTCCGATCGAGTCGTGCGTGTACACCCAGATCGAGGGCAGCTTCATCAGCGCCGACAGGCGCACGGCGCCGCGCATGTAGTCCGAGAAGACCAGGAACGTGCCGCCGAAGGCGCGAAAGCCGTGCAGACCCAGGCCGTTGACGATCGCCCCCATCCCGTGCTCGCGCACCCCGAAGCGCAGGTTGCGCCCGCCGTAGGCTCCCCTCTGCACCTCGCCGCCGTCCTCGATGTCGGTGTTGTTGGAGGTGGCCAGGTCGGCCGAGCCGCCGATCAGGTGCGGCACGCGCTGCGCCGCCCACTGGATCGCCGCCCCGGACGCCTTGCGGGTGGCCATCGGCTTGCCGTCGGCGGCGAAGCGGGGCGGATCGGTGTCCCAGCCCTCCGGCATCTCGCCGGCGCTGATCATCTCCAGCTGGCGGGCCTCCTCGGGATGGGCCTGGCGGTAGGCGGCGAACCGCTCCTCCCACTCGGCCTGCAGCTTGCGCCCCCGCTCACAGGCGCGGCGGAAATGCGCCAGCGCCTCCTCGGGCACGTAGAACTGCCGGTCGGGGTCCCACCCGTAGGCCTGCTTGGTCAGCCGCACCTCCTCCTCGCCCAGCGGCGAGCCGTGCGCGGCCGAGGTGTCCTGCTTGTGCGGGCTGCCGTAGCCGATGTGCGAGCGCACGATGATCAGCGACGGGCGATCCTCGACCGCCATGGCCTCCCGGGTGGCCTGCTCCAGGCGCTCGAGCGACAGGTCCTCCCCCAGGTTCTGCACGTGCCAGCCGTAAGCCTCGTAGCGCATCGCCACGTCCTCGCAGAACGACTGGCTGGTGGGGCCGGCGAGCTGCACCTTGTTGTCGTCGTAGAAGGCGATCAGGCGGCCCAGGCCGAGGTGGCCGGCCAGCGAGGAGGTCTCCGACGCCACCCCCTCCTGCATGTCGCCGTCGGAGGCGATCGTGAACGTGTGGTGGTCGATGATCTGCTCGTGGTCGGGGCGGTTGAAGCGGGCGGCGAGCATCCGCTCGGCCAGGGCCAGCCCCACCGACATCGAGATGCCCTGTCCGAGCGGGCCGGTGGTGGCCTCGATCCCGGGGGTGTACTTGCGCTCCGGGTGACCAGCGGTCGGATAGCCCACCTGGCGGAAGTGCTTGATGTCCTCCAGCGTCAGCGGATAGCCGGTCAGGTAGAGAATCGAGTACAGCAGCATCGAGGCGTGGCCGGCCGAGAGCACGAACCGGTCGCGGTTGATCCACTCCGGGTCGTTCGGGTTGTGGCGCATGACCCGGGTGTAGAGCACGTACGCCAGGGGCGCCAGCGCCATCGGCGTGCCCGGGTGCCCCGAGTTGGCCCGCTGGACGGCGTCCATCGACAGCGTGCGGATCGTGTCCACGCACAGCCTGTCCAGGGCGGTGGTGGAGTCGGTGGCGGTCATCGCGGAGCGCTGCCGCTCATCGCCGGTGACCGGCGGGTGGGGACGGCGCTTGGTCGCCGATGGCTGGCGGACAGATGGGGCACTGAATCCAGAATAGTCAGAACCGGGGGTCCTCCAAACACCGACCGCCGCCGCCGGCCAGCCCGCAGACCGCCCGGGGGCCGAGTGCCGTCGCTCTCACGACCACCGCTCATCCGAACAGGGCCCCGAAGCGGGCGTACTCGTCCACCGGCACCCGGCGCACCTCGGCCACCGCCTCGGCCAGCGGCACGCGCTCGATGTCATTGCCCCGCAGCGCCACCATCGTCCCCCACGCCTGGTCGTGGGCGGCGTCGATCGCCGCCAGCCCGAGCCGGGTGGCCAGCACCCGGTCAAACGCGGTGGGGGTGCCCCCGCGCTGGACGTGGCCGAGCACGGTGGCCCGGGTCTCGAACCCGGTGCGCTCCTCGATCTCCCGCTCGAGCGCGTAGCCGATGCCGCCCAGCCGCGGGTGGCCGAACTCGTCGAAGGAGTTCTCGCGCGCCACCCGCATCGTCCCCTCCCGCGGGGTGGCGCCCTCGGCGGCGACCACGATCGAGAAGTAGCGGCCGCGCTCGTGGCGGCGGCGGATCAGCCGGCACACCTCGTCGATCTCGAACGGGATCTCCGGGATGAGGATCACGTCCGCGCCGCCCGCCACCCCCGCGTGCAGCGCGATCCAGCCGGCGGTCCGCCCCATCACCTCCACGACCAGGATCCGGTGGTGACTCTCGGCCGTGGTGTGCAGCCGGTCGATCGCCTCGGTGGCGATCTGCAGCGCGGTGTCAAAGCCGAACGTGACGTCGGTGCCGCCCAGGTCGTTGTCGATCGTCTTCGGCACCCCGATCACCCGCACCCCCTCGGCCTGCAGGCGGTTGGCCACCCCGAGCGTGTCCTCGCCGCCGATCGGGATCAGGCCGTCGAGCCGGTGGGCGGCCAGCGTCTGGCGCACGCGCTCCACCCCGTCCTGGCGCGCGTAGGGGTTGGTGCGCGAGCTGCCCAGGATCGTCCCGCCCCGAGGCAGGATCCCCCGCGTGGACTCCAGCGAGAGCTCCTCGGCCACGTTCTCGAGCACCCCCCGCCAGCCGTCGCGAAAGCCGATCACCTGATCGCCGTGGGCGTCGATCGCCTTGCGCACCACCGCCCGGATCACCGCGTTCAGCCCGGGGCAGTCGCCCCCTCCGGTGAGCAGACCGATGCGCATGGCGGCAGAATCCTATGACGTGCGCGCGCCCGGCCGCAGCCGCCACCTGTGGACCGCCGCCCTGGCCGGGGCGGGGGCGGGAGCGCTGGCGGCCGGCGTGGCGGTCCAGCGCCGGTTCAGGCGCCGGATCGCCGACGATCCCGAGCAGCCGGTGCTGGCCAACCCACCCCGGGGACAGCCGCTGCGCGTGCGCTCGCCCGACGGCACGCTGCTGCACGCCGAGGCGTTCGGCCCCCCGGACGGGTTCCCGGTCGTGCTCGCGCACGGCTGGACGGAGAGCCTGCAGTACTGGATCTACCAGATCCGCGACCTGACCGCCCACGGGCTGCGGGTGATCGCCTACGACCTGCGCGGCCACGGCCAGAGCGAGCCGGCGGCGGAGGGCGACTACGCGATCGCCCGCTTCGGCGAGGATCTCGAGGCGGTGCTGGCGGCCGGAGCGGAGGGCCAGCCGGCGCTGGTGGCCGGGCATTCGCTGGGCGCGATGGCGATCGCCGCCTGGGCCGAGCACCATGACGTCCCGCGGCGAGCGGCGGCCGCCGCGCTGATCAACACCGGGGTGGGCGACCTGATCGCCGAGCAGCTGCTGGTTCCGGTGCCGGGAATCGCCCAGGCGGTCAACCGGACCGTCGCGGTGCACGGCTTTCTCGGCAGCCGCGCCCCGCTGCCGCGCTTCTCGACCCCGCTCACCGCCGCGCTGATCCGCTACATCGCCTTCGGGCCGACGGCCACCCCGGCCCAGGTGGCGTTCTTCGAGCGCATGCTGATCGCCCTCCCGCCCGACGTGCGGGCGCAGGTGGGCATCGCTTTGTCGGAGATCGAGCTGCACGACGCCCTGCCGCGGCTGACCGTGCCCACGATCGTGATCGCCGGCGAGCAGGACCGCCTGACGCCGCCCGCCCACGCCCGCCGAATCGCCGGAATGCTGCCGCGGCTGGAGCGGCTGATCGTGCTCGAGCAGACCGGTCACATGGCGCCCCTGGAGCGCCATGAGGTGGTGAGCCAGGCGCTGCTCGAGCTGGCCGAACGGGCTCGCCGGCGGCCGGCTGCGGCCGGCGCGCGCGAGGGGTGAGGGCCGGCCCGGGACGGCGCGGCGCGAGGGGGCGTGCCGGCGGGGCGCGCGGCGGCGCGCGAGGAGGCGTGCCGGCGGGGCGTGCGACGCGAGGGGGCGTGCCGGCGGGGCGCGCGGCGGCGCACGAGGAGGCGTGCCGGCGGGGCGGGCGACGCCGCGCGATACCGTTGGTGGGCGGTGTCCACGCATCTGCAAGCAGCTCCTCCCGGGTTCTGCCGGGTGCTCGAGGAGGACCCCGAGCTGGCGGAGGCCGTCGCTCCCGAGCACCGTCAGCAGGCCGTCCTCGACTGCACCGCCCGCCACCTGCACTTGCCCGCCGGGATCGGGCGGGGGCGGCCGGGGGCACTGGTTCGGGGCGGCTACGGGCTGCTGCTGCTCGAGGGACTGATTATTCGCCGCACCGGCGTCGGCGGCCGCTTCGGCGCCGAGCTGCTCGGCGAGGGCGATCTGCTGCGGCCCTGGACGGACGACTACGACCCGGCGATGCTCTCGCTGCAGATCGGCTGGACGGTGATCGAGCCGGTGCGGGTGGCGGTGCTCGACGACGGCTTCGTGCGCCGGGCGGCCCCGTATCCCGAGCTGGGCCCGGCGCTGGTGGCGCGGGTGATGCGCCGAGCCCGCAACCTGGTGGTCAACATGGCGATCGTCCACCAGGCGCGGGTCGACGTTCGCCTGCACATGCTGCTGTGGTATCTGGCCGGCCGGTGGGGACGGGTGCGCAGCGAGGGGACCGTGCTGCCCATGCGCCTCACGCACGCCGTGTTGGCCGATCTGGTGGCCGCGCGCCGTCCCACGGTCACCAGCGCGCTGTCGGAGCTGGCGCGGGCGGGCCTGGTCCGCTCCACCGGCGAGGAGTGGATCCTGGCCGGCGAGCGACCGGGGGAGTTGGCCCGGCTGGACGAGATGACCGCCGAGCCGGCGGGCGAGGCCCCGCGTCGCATCGCCTCAGGCTGAAACGCCGGAGGGCTGGCCGCCGCTTGCTCCCGCGAGGAGGCGCGGCGGGCCGGCTCGCCGCGCTAATGACCGCCCGGGCCGCCGTGGTGCTTTTGGTGGCCGGGCGGCGCGCCGCCGTGACCGGGCGGCGCCCCGGCGGGGGGTCCCGCGGGCTGAGGGGCCGGCGCCGGGGCCATCGGGTGGCTGGCCTGGGTGGTGCTGGTGCTGGAGGTGGTGGTGGAGCGAGTGGTGGCAGCCGGGGTGGCCTGTGTGGCTGGCGACCTGGTGCTGGCGGCGCCGGAGGTGCGCGCCGGCGCTCGCCGGGTGGCGGCGGGCCGCGAGCCCCCGCCGCTGAGCAGCGCCACCGCGATCAGCGCCACCACCGCGGTGAGCACACCCATCACCACCGCGCGCCGGCGATGGTCCGACAGCCATTCGCGGCCTACCACCACCGGTCGGGCCCGGGCCAGCGGCGGCGTCGCGGCCGGCGCGGCCTGCGGCAGGGTGGCCGCCGGCGTGGCCAGCGGGCGCGTGGCCGCCGTCAGGGGCGCGGTGGCCGCGGTGGCGCCGGGCTCGGTCAGCGCCGGCAGACCGGCCAGCGCGCGCAGTCGGTCGCGGACCTCGGCGGCGGTCTGGGGCCTCTGCGCCGGGTCCTTGGCCAGCATGGCCAGCACGAGCGCCTCCAGTTCGGAGGAGATCTCGGGCCGCCGGGCGCTGGGGGGCGTGGGGGCGACGTTCACCTGCTGGTGCAGCAGCGCCGCGGGGATCTCGGCCGTGAAGGGAGGGCGGCCGGTGAGCATCGCGTACAGCAGGCAGCCGAGCGAGTAGATGTCCGCCCGGGCATCCCCGGGCTGGCCCAGCGCTCGCTCCGGCGCCATGTAGGCGGCGGTGCCCACCACCGAGGCCGCCTGCGTGAGGGTGGTGCCATCCAGTCGCCGGGCGATCCCGAAGTCGAGCACCTTGACCGTGCCGTCCTCGGCCACCATCACGTTGGCCGGCTTGATGTCGCGATGCAGGATCCCCGCCCGGTGCGCGACGCTGAGCGCCTCCGCCACCCGCTCGGCGATCACCAGCGCCCGCGGGATCTCGAGCGGCTGATCTTCGGCCAGCAGCTCGGCCAGGCTGCGCCCGGCCACGTACTCCATGACGATGTAGCGCTCGCCCTGCTCATCCACCCCGGTGTCGTAGACGGTGACCACGCTCGGGCTGGCCAGTGCCGCCGCCGCCCGCGCCTCGCGGGCGAACCGCTCGGCGTAGCTCGAGTCCTGCTCGGCCAGCGAGGCCAGCAGCACCTTCACCGCCACCGTGCGTCCGAGCAGCTGGTCGGTGGCGCGGTAGACGGTGCTCATCCCGCCGCGCCCGATCACCTCCTCCAGCCGGTAGCGCCCGGCCAGCAGTCGCGCGCTGGTCTTGGTCACCGTCACATTGTTCCCCGCCGCCGGCCGAAACGCTTCAGGAGCCGCCCGCCGGCGGCGGTCGCTCCGGAAGCGCCGCCGGCAGAGCCCCGCGGCTGCCCGCGGCTACGGGAGCACGTCGGGCTCGTGCAGGCGGGCGCTCCAGCGCTCCTCGATGTGACCCAGCCGCCACACGGCGAGCGCCATCGCCCAGGTGGTCACGAACAGCCCCACGATGATGAACCCGAGGGTGTTGATCGAGATCTGCTCGAGCCACAGCCAGGCCGCGCCGCGCGCGTTGAGCTTCTGGGCCACCAGCCCGGCCAGCTCGATCGTGCCGATGATCAGCGCCACCGCGACCGACAGCCCGGTGATCGTGATGTTGTAGAAGATCTTGCGCACCGGCTTGGAGAACGCCCAGCCGTAGGCGAAGTTCATGAACGAGCCGTCGATCGTGTCCAGCAGCGCCATGCCGGCGGCGAACAGGATCGGCAGGCAGAGGATCGCGTAGAACGGCAACCCGGCTCCGGCCGCGCCGGCGGCCAAGAACAGCAGCGCCACCTCGGTGGCGGTGTCGAATCCCAGCCCGAACAGCACCCCGACGGGGTACATCTGCCACGGCCGGCCGACCGCCCGCGTGAGCCGCCCGAGCGCCCGGCTCATCAGCCCCCGCGCCTGCAGCTGCTGCTCGAGCGCCCGCTCGTCGTACTCGCCCCGGCGCATGTTGAAGAACACGCGCACGATCCCCCACAGGATCACCAGGTTGAGCGCGGCGATGAGGTAAAGGAAGGTGCCCGACACGAACGTCCCGATCCAGTCGGTCACGCTGTGCAGCGTCGAGCTGCCCTGGCGCACCTGGCCGTTGAGCGCGCGCACGCCGAGCGCGAACACGAACGCCAGCGCGAACACGATCGTGGAGTGGCCGAGCGAGAACCAGAAGCCGACGCTCAGCGGCCGCTTGCCCTCAGCCATCAGCTTGCGGGTGGTGTTGTCGATCGCCGAGATGTGATCGGCGTCAAACGCGTGGCGCAGCCCGAGCGTGTAGGCGGTCACGCCGGTGCCAACGGCAAACCCGCCGGCCGCCCCCAGGCGGTAATGGTGGGGAGCCACGAGCACCACGAGCAGAAAGAAGCCGACGGCGTGCAGCCCGAGCACCACCGTGGCCATCAGCGCCACGCTCCGCCATTGGCCGGCATCGAGCGATCCGCGCACCCGGGACAGCCGCCTCACGGCCCACCCCCGGGCGGTGCTGACCGCCTCATGGCCGACCCCCCGGGCAGCACTGACAGCCGCCTCACAACCCACCCCCGGGCGGTGCTGACCGCCTCATGGCCGACCCCCCGGGCAGCACTGACAGCCGCCTCATAACCCACCCCCGGGCAGCAGCACCCACAGCCGCGGCGCCTGCGCCTCGATCACCTCGTCCGCCAGGTCGGCGACGCGCCTCGCCCCGCTGGCGTGCATCGTCTGCGCCAGCTCGCCCCAGGCCCGGGCCACCGGCGCCACCCGGGCGGTGGGCCCCCACCCCACGCTGGCGCGCAGCTCCCGCGCCCGCGCCTCCACCTGCTCAACGGTGAGCGTGCCAAAGGGCACGCTGTGGCCGCCGGCGAACACCGGCTGGGCCAGCACCCGCTCGGCGGTCGCCCCCATCACCCCTCCCCCGGCACCCGTTCAGCCGTCGCCCCCATCACCCCTCCTCCAGCACGCGGGCGGCAACCGCCGCCTGTCCGTAGGCGATGCCCCCGTCGCCGGCCGGCAGCCAGCGCGGCACGAGCACGCGCAGTCCGGCCCGGTGCAGGCGGGCGGCGGTGGACTCAAGCAGCCGCCGGTTGGCAAACACGCCGCCGGACAGGACCACCCGCGGGCAGCCGCGTTCGGCGGCCAGGCGAACGCAGGCGACGGCTGTCGCCTGCGCCAGGGCCTCGTGGAAGCCGGCGGCGATCTCCCCCAGCGGCACGTCGGCGGCCAGATCCGCGACGATCGCCCGCAGCATCGGCCGGGGGTCAAGCCGCAGACCGCTGGGGGCGTGGCCCACCGCGATCTCGTACCGGCGGCCCCGCCCCCGGGCACAGGCCGCCTCCAGCTCGATCGCCGCCTGCCCCTCGTAGCTGACCTGCGGGCGGATCCCGCACAGGGCGGCGACGGCGTCAAACAGCCGGCCCACGCTGGTGGTGGAGGGGGAGCTCACCCCGCGGCGGGCCAGCTCGGCCACCTGCCGCCAGGTTCGCTCCTGCACCTGGCCCCGCAGCCGCGGGGGCAGCGGTGGATCGCTGCCGAGCGCGGCGAGCAGCCAGGCGCAGGCCATCCGCCACGGCTGGCGGATGGCGCGCTCGCCCCCCGGCAGCACCGCCGGCGCAAGCCACCCGACGCGGGTGAACTCCCGGCTGTCGCCGTACAGCAGCTCGCCTCCCCACACGGTCCCGTCGCTGCCCAGACCGGCCCCATCGAAGATCGCCCCCAGCGCCGGGCCGCTCTCCCCGTGCTCGGCCAGGCAGGCGGCCAGATGGGCGTGGTGGTGCTGGACGGCGATCAGCCGTACGCCCTCTCGTTCCATCGCGTACTTGGTCGACAGGTACTCGGGGTGCAGGTCGTGGGCCACCACCTGCGGGGTGAGCGCGACCAGCCGCTGCAGGTGCGCGATCCCGTCGCTGAAGGAGCGCAGCGTCTCGTAGTTCTCCAGATCGCCCACGTGCGGCCCCAGCCACGCCCGCTCGCCCCGGGCCAGGCAGAAGGTGTTCTTGAGCTGGGCGCCGCAGGCCAGCAGCGGCAGGCGGGCGCCCGGCGCCGGCAGCCTCAGCGGGGCGGGGACGTATCCGCGCGAGCGCCGCACCATCAGCGGCCGGCGCGCGGGGGTGGCGATGACCCTGACCACCGAGTCGTCGACCCGGGTGTGGATCGGGCGGTCGTGGAGCAGGAGCAGGTCGGCCAACGGCGCCAGGCGCTCGAGCGCCTCCCGGTTGCGGTGGGCGATCGGCTCGTCGGAGACGTTGCCGCTGGTCATCACCAGCGGCAGGCCGCCGACGTCGTCCAGCAGCAGGTGGTGCAGGGGCGAGTAGGGCAGCATCACGCCCAGTTCCGGAAAGCCGGGGGCCACCGCCTCGGCCACCTGGCCGCCGGGGTGGCGCCGCGCCAGCACGATCGGCCGCGCGGGCGAGCTCAGCAGCTCCCGCTCGGCCGCCTCCAGCTGCACCAGCGCCTGGGCGCCGGCGACCGAGGCGACCATCAGCGCGAAGGGCTTGTGCTCGCGGTGCTTGCCGGCCCTGAGCCGCGCCACCGCCCGCTGATCGTCGGCCCGGCAGGCCAGGTGGAACCCGCCCAACCCCTTGACGGCCACGATCCGCCCCGCCCGCAGCGCGTCGGCCGCCGCCTGCGCCGCATCCCGGGCTCCGCTCAGCGCCACCGGCCGGCCGCGCGGGTCCACCAGCCGCAGCGCCGGACCGCACCGCGGGCAGGCGTTGGGTTGGGCGTGGAAGCGGCGGTTGCCCGGATCCTCATACTCGGCGCGGCAGGCTGCGCACATGGCGAACCGGCGCATGGTGGTGAACGGCCGGTCGTAGGGGACGCCGGTGACGATCGTGTACCGGGGCCCGCAGTCGGTGCAGTTGATGAACGGGTAGCGGAAGCGGCGGTCGCCGGGGTCAAACAGCTCGCGCCGGCAGGCCTCGCAGGTGGCGGTATCGGGCGTGATGGCGACGTCGGGCGTCCCGCCGCGGGGGCTGGCGGCGATCCGGAACCCGCGCTCGCCCACCGGGGGCCGCGGCTCGCTCACCACCCGCTCGAGCCGTGCCAGCGGCGGCGCCTCCGCCGCCAGCCGCGCCAGCAGCCGCCCCACCGCGCTCTCGGCTCCCTCGGCCTCGATCACCACGCCGGCGGGGTCGTTGAAGACGAAGCCCCCCAACCCGAGTTCGCCCGCCAGCCGGTAGACGTAGGGACGAAAGCCGACCCCCTGCACGGCCCCGGTGACCCGGACGCGCACGCGGGTGAGCGCCGGGTCCGCGGCCGCGCTGCGCCCGCTCACCCCACCAGCTCCCTGAGCACGTGGTAGGCGCTGGCCTGCGCCTCCTGGATGCGGGGGATGTGCTCGGAGCGGGTGAGGATCACATGGTCGGCCAGCCCCTCGCCGGCCACCCGCCCGCCGTCGTAGCCGACCAGCGCGATCGTCACCAGCCCCCGTCTTCGGGCCTCGGCCAGCGCCTCGATCACGTTGAGCGAGTTGCCCGAGGTGGACAGGGCGATCAGCGCGTCGCCCCGGCGACCGTAGGCAATCACCTGGCGGGCGAAGATCAGCTCCGTGCCCACGTCGTTGGCGATCGCGGTGATGATCGCCGGGTCCTGGGTGAGGTCGAGCGCCGGCCGTGCCACCCCCCGCTCCGGCGAGCTGAAGTCGGCCACCACGTCCATCGCGTCGGTGGCCGAGCCCCCGTTGCCGAGCGCCAGCAGCTGCCCGCCGCCGGCGAAGCTCTCCCGCAGCCGCTCGGCCGCCGTGGCGAGCGCCGCCGTCCCCTCGGCCAGCGTCTGGCGGCGCAGCTCGGCGATCTCCTCGGCCTTCATCAGGATCGAGCGGCGCACGTCCTCCAGCACCGGCCCGAGCTGGTCCTCGCGCTCGGCCAGGAACGGGTACAGGAAGCTGGAGGCGCCGGCGTCGTGCACCGGGCGCCGCGAGCGTCCGGACAGCAGGCCGCGGTGCTCGAAGAACACGTGCACGAGCTCCCACAGCACGTGGTAGAGAGTCTCGACCAGCTCCTGGCGGATGTAGGGGTCGCGGGCGGGCGGGGCGAACTCCCACTCCGCCCCGGTGGCGGCGAAGGCGATCGTCAGACATCCGCGCCCTCGCGCGGCGCGGACCGTCGTCGCCGCGGCGCCGCCATCCCGCTCGGCGCCGAAGGCGATCACCATGTCCTGCGGATGCAGCACCAGGCGGGCCTGCGCCGGCAGCTCGCCGCCCTCCGCCCCCAGCGCGATCGCCGGCAGGGCGCGCTTGCCGACGATCACCGGGTGCACGAACTCCACCGCCACGTGCCGGGCGTCCGAGCGCGCGGCCGGGGTGGCGCCCAGCGCCACCAGCCGCCCCTCCCGAGCGAAGCGCTCGGCCAGCGCGTGGCACAGCCGCGCCAGCCGCTCGCCCTCCTGCAGGAAGAACCGCCGGTTGGCCTCGGTGCGCTCGCGCACCCGGCGCTCGATCAGCTCGGCGGCCGCGCCGGGCCGGGAGCGGGTGGCGGCCGGAGGGGCGCCGCCGCTCATCTCAGCGCCACCTCGCCGGCTTCGGTGGCGACCGAGATCAGCCACTGGCGCCAGGCCTCGATCCCCTCTCCGGTGCGGGCGCTCACCCGCAGCCGCCGGACCCCCGGGTGCACCGTGTCGAGGTTGTACTCGAGCCGCTCGAGATCGAAGTCGAGGTGCGCCAGCAGGTCGATCTTGTTGATCAGCACCAGCTCGCAGGTGCGGAACATCAGCGGGTACTTGAGCGGCTTGTCCTCGCCCTCGGTGACCGAGCAGACCATCACCCGCGCGTCCTCACCGACCCGAAACTCGGCCGGGCAGACCAGGTTGCCGACGTTCTCGATGATCAGCAGGTCGATCAGCTCCAGCGCCAGCGACGGGATCGCCGAGCGCACCATGTTGGCGTCCAGGTGGCACTCGCCGCCGAAGCCGGGGTCGGTGTTCAGCTGGGTGACGGGGACGTGCAGGCTGGCCAGCCGGTCGGCGTCCAGCGACCCCTGGACGTCGCCCTCCAGCACCCCGACCCGCACGCCCTCCAGCTCCCCCACCACCCGCTCCAGCAGCGCCGTCTTCCCGGCCCCGGGGGCGCTCATGAAGTTGACCACCCGGACCCCGGCCCGGTCGAAGTCGGCCCGGTTGGCGGCGGCAATCGTGTTGTTGGCGTCGAGCGCGTCCGCGACGACGGTCACCTTGGTGCGATGCACTGAACCTCCTCCACCTCGATTGACTCGACCTGGAACTCCTCCCCCTGCCGCACCTCCGTCTGCCCGCCGCCGCAGAACGGGCAGCGGAAGTCCGGCAGCTCGATCCCCCACTCGCGCGCACAGGTGCGGCAGCGCAGCCGGGCGGGCACCAGCTCCTGCTCAAGGCGGGCCCCCTCGCACACCGTTCCGCGCGAGACCAGCTTGAAGTAGAACTCCAGCGAGTCGGGCATCACCTGCCGCAGCTGGCCCACCCGGAGGTTGACCACCCGCACCGGCCGCCCCTCGGCGTGCCGGAGGACGGTGGCGAGGATCGCGCTTGACAGCGAGAGCTCGTGCACCGCCTATCCCGTCGCCCGCTGGCTGGCCGCGCGCAGCTCCGCGACCGTCTGGAGCACCACCCCGGCCGCGCGCTCGACGGCCGCCTCGACCGGCTCGCTCAGCCCCCACGCCACCTGCTCCACGCTCGCCGGCTCGCAGGCGATCACGATCACGCGGCCGGGCCAGGCGCCGATCGACCTGACGAAGCGCAGCACGGTCTGCGGGTCCATCGCGTGGGGGTTGATCGCCTCGCCGTCGTCGATCGCGGCCGCGACCGAATCCTCCTCGACCTCCATCACGTACAGGGTTCCGGGCGCGCCGCCCTGGCGGGAGACGTCGAGCAGGATCAGCGCGTCCCAGCCCCGCATCACCTCGTAGGCGAGGTCGAGCCCGCCGGTGCCGGCGTCCATCACCGCCACGCCGGCGGGAAGCTCATCGCGCGCCAGCCGGCGGGCCACGGCGCCGCCGAAGCCGTCATCGTGCAGCCACGCGTTGCCGATCCCGGCCACCAGGATGCGCCTCACAGCGGCTCCAGCTCCCCGGCGAAGAAGTACAGGTAGCGGCCGGCCTCGCGCAGCAGCGCCTGGCCGGGGTCCTCGTCGACCGTCACGCCGAGGTGCACCCGGCCGTCGTAGTCGATCATGATCCGCTCGATCGTCGCCGCACGCCCGGCCAGCAGCCGCGCGTGCAGGTCGGCCTCCGGGCCCGGGCGGATCCGCACCTTGCCGCCGCGCCGGAAGCGCACCCCCTCGACGGTCGCCTCCGCCTCGCCGAGCGTCGGGTCGCGCAGCCCCGGGGGCGGGGCGGGGGGCGTGGGCGTGTGGCGATCGCGCAGCGTCACGCGCCCGTGCAGGGCGAGGATCTGCTCGGGCGTGGTCGCGGCGGCACGGGCGAACATCTCCCGCACCACCGGGTCCTGCCCGCCGATCTGCTCGCGCTCGGCGTCGCTCAGCGCGTGCACGTGCAGCAGCAGCGCCTCCTCGATCTCGGTGGAGTCGAACAGGCCGCCTCGGCTCTCGGGGGCGATCTGGGGGTGGTCGGGGAGCACGATCGCCGCCCCCAGCACGACGTCGTCGGCCTCGCCGACCAGCACCGGATGGGTGTTGACGCTCCGGCAGTCGCTGTCCAGGGGGGAGATGAAGCGCCCGGCGGAGATCCGCACGACCAGGTGGGTGGAGAGCAGCGAGTGGGCCAGCGCGGCGGCGCGATCGAGCCCCTCGGGCACCTGCGCGGTGTTGTGGACGCAGCTTCTGACGCGCAGCCGGCCGTCCTTTAGCGGCTCGGAGCGCAGCGTGAACCTCCCGCCCCCGAAGGTGGCGCTCACCCGCCGTCCGGGCTGCGCCGGGCCCAGCTTCACCCGGCGCTCGCACGCCTGATGGCGCTCGCCGGACGGCGCCAGGTAGTGCAGCGTGGCGGTGAGCACGGCGCCGGGCGCCGGCTCGGCCAGGCACTCGAGCCGGGCGTGGTCGTGCGCGCCCGCGCACTCGGCCGCGTAGCGCGGGGGGTAGACGATGCCGAACGGCGTCGGGGTGGCGTTCTTGGTCGCCCCGGGCGTGTAGGGGTAGAGCGCATACCCCTCGTACAGCAGCGAGCGCACGAGCTCCTCCACCGCCGTGCTCATGCTGCGCCGCTCCCCTCCGCCAGCAGCGTCATGCTGCGCCGCTCCCCTCGGCCAGCAGCGCCTGCAGGCAGGCGTCGTTCGTGGGCAGCCCCCGGGCCAGCTTCTCGCGCTGCAGCGCCGCCAGCGTCTCGCGGCGGACCGCCACCCAGCTGGTGTTGGGGTAGTAGTGCTCGATGGTCGCCCGCCACACCGCCACCGGCAGCCGAAAGTCGATCGAGCGGTTCCAGGGCACGAGCACGATCCGCAGCTGGTCGTCGGGGGCGCGGTAGTAGATCGTGCCGTTGAAGTGCAGCGCGCACGGCGCCTCGCCGTCGCTCAGCGAGTGCAGGTACTTGACCGCGGCCAGCTCGAGGTCGTAGCTGCAGGGCACGGGCACGGTCACCCGCGTGTGGCCGGTGAACGGCGGCACGAGCACGTCGAGCTGGCTCCAGAGCAGGCTGCGGGTGCTCGTCGCCCACCGCTCGGATGCCCCGAACAGCTCGACCAGCCGCTCCCGGGTGGCCGGGTCATAGCGCCGCCGGGCGGGCTCCAGCATCAGCCCGATCCGCAGCGCGATGAGATACACCTCCCGTTCGGAGGGCTCGCTCACCCGCAGCTCGAGCGCCAGCATGGGCGCGGCGGCGTGGCGCACCGGGTGAACGCCAAGGACGGCGAACTCCGGCTCGGGGCCCCGGTCGAACTGGGGTGCCTCCGGCGTGGGGCGGCCGCTGCCGGTGGTCGCGCTCACGCCGCCCTCGCCGCCCGGCGCAGCTCGGCGAAGAAGCGCCCCACCGCCCGCTCGGGGCCGATCGCCGCCCCCGGGATCGAGTCCGTAGACCCCCCCGCGCTCCGGCCTCTCAGCATCCCACCCGCCGGGTGATCGCGCCAGCAAGCGCAGCCCCGACACCACCTCGGCCCGCCGGCGAGCGCTCAGCCTCCGGCCCAGCGGCGCCCGCCCCGGGTCTTCGACGGCGCTGCTCACAGGGCCACCCGGACGCCGTCGGCGCCGCGCAGCAGCGGGACCGGTGCCAGCTGCAGCGGCTCGCCGTCACCCGAGCGGCCGGCCCGCGCTGGCCAGAACGAGCGCCCGCAGTGCCGGCAGCGCAACGCGCCGCCCGCCAGCTCGCCGTCGTGCAGCGGCCCGCCGCACCCCGCGCAGATGTCGCGGTAGGCCAGCAGTGAGCCCTCGACGTTGGCCAGCACCAGCGCCGCCCCGGCCACGGTGACCGGCCGGAGCCCGCCCACCGGCGGCTCCGCCTCGATCTCCAGCGGCCGCCAGGCGACCGACGGGGCGCCCGGGGCGGCGATCACCGGCAGCTCCGCGCCACCGCCGCTGGCCGGGGAGAGCCGGTGGCCGCCCGCGCCGGGTGGCCGGCTGATCTCAGCCATCGGCAGCGGGCGTCCGCTCGCCGCCGGCGCCACCCCCTCCACCTCGAGCCCGGCCAGGTCGGGCGCCCGCTCCTCGAGCGCCTGCTTGATCGCCAGCTCCAGCGTGGCCGAGGAGGCCGCGCACCCAGAGCAGCTGCCCCGCAGGCGCAGACGGACGATGCCGCCCTCCAGCGCGAGCAGCTCGACGTCGCCGCCGTGCGACTCCATGTACGGGCGCACCGAGGCCAGGGCCGCGAGCACCCGCTCCTCGAGCGGCACCGGGTGCAGGTCGTGGATCAAAAGCAGGGTGGCGACGAGCGGATCGTCGGCCACCGTGCCCGCGACCCGCTCGCCCACCTTGCCCCCGGCATACAACCCGGCCATGATCCGCTGTAGGCCGGCGCCGTACATCTGGACGACCGCCGTCACCAGCTCCTCGGCCACCGCCCGCACCGTCGCCTCCGGCGCCTCGTCGAGGCGGGCGTGGAGGTCCTGGACGCGCTCCAGCAGCGCCTCGGGCCGATCCGCGGCGGTGGCCGGCCACGCCCGATCCGGAGCGCTCGGCGGCGGCTGTGCCGGAGCGGCCGCCATCGCTAGGCCAGCGCGGTCGGCGTGTGCATCACCTTGCGCACCCTGCCCTTGCCCGTGTACATGTGCACCCCACACGGCAGGCAGGGGTCGAACGAGCGCACGGCGCGCATGATGTCGATGCCCTTGAACTTGTCCGGGCCGTTCTCCTCGAAGATGGGCGTGTTCTGCACCGCATCCTCGTAGGGGCCGGGCGTCCCGTAGGAGTCGCGGGGACTGGCGTTCCACGGCGTCGGCGGGTAGGGCTGGTAGTTGGCGATCTTGCCGTCGCGGATCACCATGTGGTGCGAGAGCACCCCCCGCGCCGCCTCGTGGAACCCGCAGCTCACCGCGCTCTCGGGCACGGTGAAGCTGCTCCAGCTCTTGGTCCGTCCCGCCTGCACCTCCTTCATCGCCCGCTCCAGACAGTGCAGCGCGACCAGCGCGCTGTAGGCCTGGTGGTAGCTGCGGGCGCGATCGCGCTCGATCGCGTTGGACTTCTCGGGCACCCGCCACTCGAGCTCCATCTCGGGCATGTTGGGCGAGCGCGGCAGCACCATCTGGATCGACTCGCCGGTCGCCTTGGCGTAGCCGAAGTCGACCAGGCCGGCCTTGGCCGTGCACCACTGGCGGGCGAACGGGCCGCCACCGGTGTCACAGCAGACGTGAGTATCGGTTCGCCGGTCATAGATGCGCGGTGACACCACCCACGTGTACTTGTCGGTGAAGTCACGCTTCTGGGGACGTGGCAGGGTGACCTTGTTCCAGGGATGGTTTTTGTCCACCGGGTTGCCCAGCGGGTCGTGGGTGACGAACGTTGGCTCGTTCTCCCAGGAGTCAAAGTAGGAGGAGCCGAGCAGGATCCGGATCATCAGGTTGATCTCCACCAGATCCGTGGAGACCAGCTCGCCGCCGATCGCCACCCCCGGCGTGACATACCGCTTGCGGCCCCACTGGGTCATGTTCCGATAGTCGTAGTCGACGTAGTCGGGGTCGTCGAACGACCCCCAGTTGACCAGGTTGGTCTCCCGGTAGCCGACCATGTCGTAGCCGGGCAGCTGCTGCAAAAAGAAGTCGTACAAATCGTCGTGCAGCGGCACGCTGCGCTTGACGTAGTCGAAGTAGCGCATCAGCCGCACGTAGTAGTCGGTGCACGTCTGGTGGGTGATGTCGGCGCTGCAGCCGCCGGGCATGATCGTGGAGGGATGCGTGTGGCGCCCGCCGAACAGGCAGTACATCTCGCGCGTGTAGCGCGCCACGTGCAGCGTCTCCAGGTAGAACTCGCCCGTGAACGGGTTGAGCGCCCGCATGATGTCGGCGATCGTCCGGTAGCCGTGCAGGTTGCTGTTCGGCGCCGGCGTGTTCTCGGCCTTGGCCAGCAGGCTCGGATTGGTCTCCTTGACCATCTGCTCGCAGAAGTCCACGTTCGCCATGCAGTCGTTGAAGATCGCGTGGTCGAAGATGTAGTCGGCGGTCTCGGCCAGGTTGAAGGCCAGATCCCCCAGCGGCGGCGGCTTCACCCCGTAGGCCATGTTCTGGTTCAGGCACGAGCACGTGCAGTGGTTGTCGCCGCAGATCCCGCAGATCCGGCTGGTGATGAAGTGCGCGTCGCGGGGGTCGATCCCCTTCATGAAGATGTCAAAGCCACGGAACACCATCGACGTCGAGTAGCACTTCAGGACCTGCTGGTTTGAGAAGTCGATCTCGGTGTGGATGCCCAGGCTGCCGACGATCCGGGTGATCGGGTCCCAGGACATCTCCTTGACCATCACGCGCTGCTGGGGGCTTGTCTCGGTTGCCATTGCTCATCTCCTCACTCGGCTGGCGCCGCCCTCACCGGGCTGGCGCCGCGCTTGCTGAACGCTGTCTGTGGCCGCTCTCACCATCTGGGTCGGTAGCCGCTGGTGAGGGCGCGGCCGCGGCGCCGCCACTCGGGCTCCCGGTCGAACTTGTTGGCGATGTGACGGCGACGGAAGGTGGACACGATCGGTCCGTAGGAGAACTGCATCACCCGCGCCGCCACGCCGCCCCACTTGTCCTCGTCCATGAACGGCATGTACTTGTCCGGGAACCCCGGCATCGTGCAGGCCATGCAGATGCCGCCCACGTTGGGGCAGCCGCCCACGCCGTTGACCCAGCCCCGGATCGGAACGTTGCACTTGACCACCGGCCCCTTGCAGCCCAGCTTGACCAGGCAGCGGTGGTCGGCGCCGTACTCGGTGGCGAACTCCCCCTGCTCGGCGAACCCGGCCCGGTTGCAGCTCTCGCGCACCGTCCGCCCGAACAGCCATTTGGGCCGCAGCGCCTCGTCGAGCTCGGGCGCCGGCGCCAGGCCGGCCAGATGCAGCGCCAGGTACAGCAGCGTCTCGGTCGTGTTGTCGGGCTGGGCGGGGCAGCCGGGGATGCACACCACCGGCAGCCCGGCCTTCGACCTCCAGCCCCAGCCCAAATAGTCGGGCAGGCCCATGGCGCCGGTGGGGTTGTTGCGCATGGCGGGGATGCCGCCGTAGGTGGCGCACGTCCCCACCGCCACCACCGCCGCCGCCCGGGGGGCCAGGCGGTCGACCCACTCGTTGGTGGTGATCGGCTGTCCGGTCTCCGGGTTGTCGCCCATCCCGGCCCAGTAGCCGTCCCCGTTGATCTCCTCGTTGGGGATCGACCCCTCCACCACCAGCACGAACGGGTCGAGCTTGCCCGCCTCGGCGTCGTACCAGGCCTGCATGAACTCGGCCCCCACCTCGTAGGCCAGCACCGGGTTGTGGACGACGACCCTCGGCATCCCCGGGATCGCCTGCGTGACTATGTCCTCGAGGCTGGGGTTGGTGGCCGAGGTCATCGCCACCGAGTCGCCGTCGCAGCTGAGCCCGGTGGTCATCCAGATGACATGCGCGGTCACCCCCTCGGTCCTGTGCTGTCGCTCGTATGGGCTCGCCGTGGTGGCCATCCCGCTCTCCTCTCGTTCGCCTAACAGATCCGCGGCAGCGGGTCGCCGACCAGCTCGTCCAGCACCCGTCTGCCGCCAAAGCTCGTCTCCAGTAGAACCATGCCGGGCGGCTCGCCGCGCACCTCGCCGATCTCGGCCGCCGCGTGGCAGCCGGGCACGCCGCGCAGCGCCTCGAGCGCCCGCTCGGCCCCCTCCGCGGCCACGAACGCCACCAGCTTCCCCTCATTGGCCACGTGCATGGGGTCGATTCCCAGCAGCTCGGCCGCGCCCGCCACCGCCGGGTCGACCGCCACCTCCCGCTCGCGCACCAGCATCGCCACCCCCGACGCGCGGGCGAGCTCGTTGAGCGCGGAGGCCACGCCGCCGCGGGTGGCGTCGCGCAGGCAGTGCAGCTGGGCGCCGGCCGCCGCCAGCAGCGCGTCGACCGCCGGCCACAGCGAGCGCGTGTCGGAGGCGATCTCGGCGTCGAGATCGAACTCGTTGCGCGCCAGCATGATCGCGGTGCCGTGCTCGCCGATCGTCCCGGACAGGAGGATCCGGTCGCCCGGCACCAGCGCGTCCGGGGAGAGCCAGGCCCGCGGGTCGCGCCGCCCCAGGCCGGCGGTGCAGATGTACATCCCGTCGGCGTGGCCGCGCTCCACCACCTTGGTGTCGCCGGTCACCACCTCCACCTGCGCCGTGCGGGCGGCGGCGGCGATCGCCTCCAGCTCGAGCGCCAGCTCGCCCGTCGCCAGCCCCTCCTCCAGAACCAGCGACAGGCTGAGCGCCAGCGGCCGCGCTCCCGCCACCGCCAGGTCGTTGACCGTCCCGTTGACCGCCAGCTCGCCGATCGAGCCGCCCGGGAAGCGCAGTGGGCTGACCACGTAGCTGTCGGTGGTGAGCGCGAGCTCGAGCCCGTCCACCGCGACGGCGCCGGCGTCGGCCAGCTGGCGCAGGCTGCCGCCGGCCAGGGCGGGCACGATCAGCCCCTCGATCAGGCGGCGCGTCGCCTTGCCGCCCGCGCCGTGGGCCATGGTGATCTGCTCGTCGCGGAACCGCCGCTGCTTGCCGCGCGCGGTCTCGATGATTCCCAGCACGCGCTGCTCGCGCTCCGAGAGCTCGAGACTCATCACACCGCCGCCCGCTGGCGGGCGAACCGCCCGTAGTTGTAGTAGGCCGCGCAGGCGCCCTCGGAGGAGACCATGCAGGTGCCGATCGGTCGCTCCGGCGTGCAGGCGGTGCCGAACACCTTGCACTCCCACGGCTTGATCACGCCCTTGAGCACCTCGCCGCACTGGCAGGCCTTGGGGTCCGCCACCCGCACGCCGGGCACGCTGAAGCGGCGCTCGGCGTCGAACTCGGCGTAGGCCTCCGACAGCCGCAGACCGCTGTGGGAGATGAACCCCAGTCCCCGCCACTCGAAGTGCGGGCGCAGCTCGAACACCTCGGCCATCACCTCCAGCGCCCGCCGGTTGCCCTCGTAGGGGACCACGCGCGTGTACTGGTTCTCCACCCGACAGCGCCCCTGGTTGAGCTGACGGAGGATCATGGCGATCGCCTGCAGGATGTCCAGCGGCTCAAATCCGGCGATCACCACCGGCTTGCCGTAGTCGGCGGGGATGAACTCAAACGGCCGCCCGCCCACGATCGTGGACACGTGCCCGGGGCCGATGAATCCGTCCAGCCGCAGGTCCGGCGACTCCAGCAGTGCTCGCAGCGGCGGCACGATCGTCACGTGGCTGCACATCACCGAGAAGTTGGCCACCCGCTCAGCCCGCGCCCGGCGCAGCGTGAGCGCGGTGGAGGGCGCGGTGGTCTCAAACCCGACGGCGAAGAACACCACCTCCCGGGCGGGGTTCGACTTGGCGATGCGCAGCGCGTCGAGCGGCGAGTACACCATGCGCACGTCGGCCCCCTGCGCCTTGGCCTCCAGGAGGCTGCCCCGCGAGCCGGGAACCCGCATCATGTCGCCGAAGCAGGTAAAGATCACCCCGTCGGTGTGGGCGAGGGCGATGCCGTCGTCCACCCGCCCCATCGGGATCACGCACACCGGGCAGCCGGGACCGTGCACGAGCTCGACGTTGGCGGGCAGCAGATCGTCGACGCCGTACTTGTAGATCGAGTGGGTGTGCCCGCCGCACACCTCCATGAGCTTGTAGTGGCGGCCGGGCTCGACCAGGCCGAGGATCTCCGCTGCCGCCGCGCGGCCGAGCTCGCGGTCGCGGAACTCCTCGACAAACCTCATGCGCGCCTCATCTCATCCGCCGGGACGCGCGCCCGATCTGAACGGCCGGGGACCCGCGCCTCATCTCAACGGCCGGCATCCGCGCCTCATCCCAACGCCGCCAGCGCGGTTCCGGCGTGCACGAGCACGCGCGCCCCCACCCCCACCGATCCGATCAGCGCCACATCCACCGTCACACGCTCGCCATCCGCATCCGCGCAGAGCGCCAGGCCACGGACGGGATCCACCCGCACGACCGTCATCGGGATGGCCTCATCGGCGCAGGTGACGCAGTGCTCGGAATTGCAGGGGGTCACTCGATCACGCTGGTCCTGAGCTCCTCGAGCTCCTGCTCGTAGTCGCGTCCCATCGCCTCCAGCAGCTTTCGCGTGGCGTGCGCCTCTGCCTCGTCGACTCTGGAGATGGCAAACCCGACGTGGATCAGCACCCAGTCGCCCGGTTCGGCGGCCCGCCCGTCGTCGTCCAGCAGCCCGACGTTGACCGTCCGCCTCACCCCGGCCACGTCCACCCGGGCCAGCCGCCGCTCGGCGTCGATGAGTTCCAGGATCTGGCCGGGGATGGCTAGGCACATGCTCCACGTCTCTGCACGCCCGCGCCGAGGGGCCGACCGGGCAGCACCAGCCGGTTCTAGCACCGCCTGCGTCGGCCGGTCCGGGGACGTAACCCCTGTTACGCGGGCCGAGTAACGGACCTTACGCCGGGGAAAGTAATGCGGATTACGCGTGTTTTCGGCCTGCGGATGCGGGGCGTAGACTCACCTGGGCCACGGGAGGAAGCGAAAGGCTCTGCGATGTCTGAACGTCCAGCTCCGCCGCCCCTGCAGCGGCTCGGACGCCCACCGCTCCCCCGGGCGCCGGACGCCGTGCCGCCGTTCGCCTACGTGCTCGACGCCGACGAGGACCTGGCCGAGGAGTTCGAACCCCGCGCGCGGTTCGCCGCGCGCGAGGTGGCGACCGCGCGCCTGATCCACGTCGAGCCGGGTGACTGCGACCTGGCGCCGTGGCTGGCCGCCGTCGGACACGGACCCGGCCTGCTGATCCTCGAGGGGCTGATCGCGATCGAGACCCACCTGGCCGGGCGGACGGTCAGCGAGCTGGTGGGTGCCGGGGACCTGCTCCAGCCCGACGCGCCCCGCCTGGATGAGATCCTCGACCGGTCGGTCAGCTGGCGGGCGCTGTGGCTGAGCCGGATGGCGCTGCTCAACGAGGAGTTCGCGGTCCGGGTGCGGCCCTGGCCGCAGATCTCGCGGGCGCTGCTGCGCCGCGCCGAGCGGCGGGCGGCCGACCTGGCCGAGCTGCGGGCGATCTCCTCGCATCCGCGGCTGGAGGTCCGCCTGTCCCTGCTGCTGTGGCATCTGGCCGCACGCTGGGGGCGGGTCGAGCGCTCGGGGCTGCGGCTGGTGCTGCCGCTCACCCACCGGCTGCTCGGCCAGCTGGTGGCCGCCGAACGACCGTCGATCTCCCACGCCCTGCGGCGGCTCGCTGACGCGGGGCTGATCACCGGATGCGCGGGCGACTGGCACCTGCGCGGTAGCCTGGATGAGCATCTGGACGCGCTGGCGGAGCGCACGCCCAGCCTGGTCGACTCCCAGCACCGGCTGGACGCGCTGTGAAGCGCCCCGGAGCTGGGTGAAAGCGCCGATCGCGCGCGCCTGAAGCACTGGCTGGGCGCGCGCTGAAGCACCGGCTGGGCGAGCGGTGAGGCGCCCGCTGGGCGCGCGCTGAAGCACCGGCTGGGCGCCCGGTGAGCTACCGGTAGGCGGCCGCCGCCTCGCGCTCGTAGTCGAGCTCGGTGCGCACCCCGAGCGCGTTCAGCGCCTGGTTGGCCTCATCCAGGCTGGTGGCCCGGTCGACCGCGTGCGCCAGCCGCCCGGTCGCTGACAGCGTCGCCTCCACGTCCAGATAGAAGGTGACGGCCGCCAGCGAGCTGAGCTCAACCGTCCGCGCGCCACCGCGAATCGCCACCTCGCCCCGCGCTCCGCGGAACGCCCTCACCGCCTGCGCGCTCGCCTCCGTGGGGATCAGCTCGATCGCCCGCTCGAGTCGCTCGACGACCGGACCGGTCAGCCCGCGGGCGCCGATCAGCCCGCCCGCCTGGGCCACCTCGCCCAGACGCCCCAGCACCTCCCCGGGCGTCAGCTCGGCATCGCAGCCGATCCCGAACAGCCCCGCCAGCACCGGCTGGCCCCGGCGCGCCAGCCGCCCCGCCGCCGCCAGCATCACGGCATCACACAGGGGGCTGCGCAGCCCCGGCTCATCGCCATGCGCGAGCACGTCGCCGCCCACATCGATGAACACGGCAAGGTCGCAGCCGAGCTGCGCGGCGGCGTCGGCGAGTCCCTCGGCCACCACCGCGGGACCGTCGCCGATGTCGATCAGCAGCGTCGGCTCGCCGAGGAAGGCGGCCATCCGTGACTCGGCAAAGTAGACCTCCCGCCCCCGGACCCGCGTCCGTGCGCCGGCGCGCATCACCCCGGGCGCGAGCGGCTCGGCGTCCTCGATCTCCTCCGGCCGGCGTGGGCCGGGCACCGGATCGATCGGCCGCCGCTCCCAGGCCAGCCCGCCCAGCACGGGTGCGGCGCCGTCATAGCGGCGGGCCAGCTCGGCGGTGGCCAGCGCGCCGACCACGTCGCCACCGCCGCCCATGCCGATGACCAGCGGGCGCCGCGACCGCCTGAGCAGTGCCTCCGCGTCTAGCATGGGCGGAGCATAGGTCCACCCGCGGGACCCGGCGTCACGGGCGCGGCTCAGGCGGAGACCCCCGCCTCCTCCAGCGAGGCATCCAGGGCGGCGTCAAACAGCTCGTGCAGCCGGGCCGCCGCCGCCCGCTCATCGGGCAGGATCGCGCGGACGGCGGCCAGCGTCTGCTCGTCTCCGGCGCGGGCGGCCACCCGCATGAGCAGCTCGTAGGCGGCGATCTCCAGGTGCTCGAAGGCGTAGGCGAAGGCGGCGAGCTTGGCCGGGGTATCGGCCTGGGCGCCGAAGAACATGCCCAGGTTGATCGCCCCCAGCCGCAGGGCGGCATCCTTGAGCGCCGAGGGCCCGGACCCACGGGCCTCCAGCCGCGCCTCGAGCCGCTCGGCGTGGGCGCGTGTCTGGGCCAGGTGCTCCTCGAAGGCCTCCGCCAGCGGCCGCGCGCCGGCCAGCTGGGGCGCCTTGCGCAGCAGCTGCGCCGCCTGCTGCTCGATCGCGTGGGCGTCGGCCAGGTACCGGTTCAGCTGCTTGCCCACCTCCTCGCCGTCCAGTTCCCGCAACGAGGCCTCGGCGGCACGGTCGAGCAGCCCGAACAGGCGGTCGGCCATCGCCCGCTCCTCCTGTTCGATCATTCGCGCGGTCATCGCCGTGTCGCCGTCGTCGGCCCGGGCGGCGATCCGCTGCAGGAGGTCGTAGAGCGCCATCTCCATACGCTCGTAGGAGTAGGCGTGCGCCACCAGCTTGCCGGGCGTGTCGGGCTGCAGGCGGGCGAACAGCGCCATCGCCACTCCGGTGACCTTGCCGGCGAGATCCTTCTGGGGAACCGGCGCCCACGAGAGCGCCGCCAGTCGGTCGGCCACGTACACCTCGTGACGCTCGGTCTCCCGCACGTGGTCGGCGAATGCGGCACCGATCTCGGGGTCGCCGGCGATCTTCCTGGCCCGCTTGACCTGGACCAGCGCCTGAAGCTCGATCGCGTGCGCGTCGGTCAGGTAGATGGCCAGCTGCTGCTCGATGCTCATTGCCATGTCCGCTTCCTCCTGATCTGACCTATCGCTACCCGGATGCGCGTTTGCCGCACCACATCGATGCCGATGCCTGGTCCGACCGATGCCCGGTCCGACCGATGCCCGGTCCGGCCGAGGCCCGGTCCGGCCGAGGCCCGGTCCGGCCGCCCGCGCGGCGCCTGCGGTCCGGCTGGGAGCTGACGAAGATCCAATTTCTGGCCTGGTAGGGTGCCGCGCGATTTCTCAGTTAATTCTCAGCTGAAGCTCACCGCCGGCTAACACAGCGGGCCGCGGACGCGACCCCAGACCCCCCGATGCGACTTCGACCAGGCAACGCCGATCCGTTCGAGCTCCTCGTCCTGGTCGCCCTGATGCTCGTCTCGGTATGGGTGGTGGGGCTCGACCTGTGGCGGGCGGCGGCCCACGGCCAGGTGTGGACCGGAGCGGACGGCATCTACGGCATCGACCAGTACCAGTACATGGCCTGGGTGCGCGCCGCCTCGCAGCATGTGCTGGTGTCCAACCTGTTCGTGCTGCGCGCCACCCCGGCCGACTACCTGCAGCCGGCGATCGTCGTCTCGGGCGGGCTGACCGCGCTCGGCCTCGCCCCCTGGCTCGCGCTGCTGATCTGGAAGCCGGTCGCGGTGATCGCGCTGTTCGCCGCCGTACGCGCGCACATCAGGCGAAGTCTCGGCGACCCGGCCATCCCGGTCGGAGAGGCCGCGGCGGCCGCCTCGGCGACGACGGCCGGAGAGGCGGCGGCCGCCTCCACGACGCCAGCCGGAGAGGCCGCGGCGGCCGCCTCGGCGCCGCCGACTTCGCCGGCGGGCGGCGTGTGGCCGACACGGGCCGCGCTCGCCCTGGCGCTGTTCTTCGGCTCCTTCACGATCCTGTACGGCTCGGTGGGGACGATCGGCGACATGTTTCCGGGGTTCCTCGCCTGGGGGTATCCGTTCGCGCTGCTGGCTCTGGCGGCCATGGTGGCGGGCGTGCTGGTCTACGCGCGCGCGCGGGCCCGCGGGGTGATCTCCTGGTGGCCGGGGGTGCTGGGCGCCGTGGCCGGTCTGCTGCACCCGTGGCACGGCGCCCTGCTGATCGGGGTGGTGCTCGGCGCCGAGACCGTGCTCCTCAAAGCCCGCCGCCCTCGCCTCCCGCAGCTGGCGCTGGCCGCGCTGACCGTGGCGCTGTCGATGGCGCCGCTGGTCTACTACGTGCTGCTCGGGCGGATCGACCCCGACTGGGGCATGGCGAAGGCGGCGAGCAAGCATGCCTTTCCGTTCGGCGCGGCCGCACTCGAGCTGGCGCCCCTGCTGATCTGCGCCCTGCCGGCCTACCGCCGCCGGCCGCGGGACTTTCTGGCCGCCGTCAACCTGGTCTGGCCGCCGGTGGCGTTTGCACTGTTCGGCCTCTCCACCACCGGGCTGGCCGCCACGCCCCTGCACGCCCTGCAGGGGATCACCCTGCCGCTGTCGGTGCTGGCCGTCGGTGGGGCGCAGCCGGTTCTCCGTCGCCTGCCTCACCCGCTCCTGTGGGGTGCCGCGCTGGTGGCCGCGTTCACGATTCCCGGGACGCTCTGGCAGCTGCAGAACGCGCAGCGGACGGTCAGGCCGCGCGCCGGCGACGCCAACTTCATCACCCGCGACGAGCGTCACGCGCTCGACTACCTGGCGCGCGACCCCCGCCCCGGCGGGGTGCTCAGCCGGCTGTATCTCGGCCAGCTGGTGCCGGCCACCACGGGGCGGCGCACGTTCGTCGGCGACTGTCTGTGGTCGCAGCCGGACTGCTCCGATCGTCAGGTGGCGGTGGTCGACCTGTTCACCGGCCGGCTTCCGCCGACCGCCGCCCGCGCATTCGTCAGGGCCCAGCCCGCTCGCTTCCTGCTGGCCGACTGCCGGCCGACGGCCGATCTCACGAGGCTGCTTGGCCGACTGGTGCGATCGGTGCACCGCTTCGGCTGCGCGACCGTGTACGAGGTGGCGGGCGGCTCCTGATCAGTCGCCCTGTGCGCGCTTCAGCCAGCGACCGAGCGCGTGGCGACCGGCGAGCGTCAACTCGCCCTCGCGGTCGATCCAGTCCCGTGTCCGCAGCTCCCGCACGACGCCGAGCGCGTCGGCCGGCGGGGGCCCGCCCGCCCTGGCCATCAGCGTGTCCGTCCCCGGCTCCACGCACCAGCGGCCGGAGTCAAGCGCGGCCAGCGCCAGCCCCTGCTCCTCGCTGGGGGGATCCAGCGGGTGCGGCGCCGCCTTGTCCAGCACCTCGGCGCAAGCGGCGGCCCGCTGCTGGCGCATCCGCCCGCCGAACTCCTCCGCCAGACCCTCGGCCTGGGCGCGGAGCCAGCCGCCGGTAGTTTCCACCCAGCCGCGGAGCGTCACGGGATCAACCCCGAACTGCTCGACCACCTGATCGAGGTCCAGCTGCTCAAGCGAGCGCTCGAGGTAGCGCCCGAACTCGGTGGCCACCGAGCGCAGGAGATCCTCGAAGCCGTCTTCCCCTGGGCCGAAACCTGCCATGACACACGGATGGTACGCCCAGCGCGTGGCTTCGCCATCCGAATGCCTCGTCTGCTGCGGTTTCTGCTTCCTGCGGCCCCTCCCGGCTGCGCCCCGAATGCTCGGGGCGCTGAATCGGGGAGACAGGATTTGAACCTGCGACCGCCCGGCCCCCAGCCGGGTGCGCTACCAGACTGCGCCACTCCCCGTGGTGGAGGGCGATTCTACGCCTCCGCAGAGCGGGCGACGGGAGTTGAACCCGTTCCTAGAGCTTGGAAGGCTCCCGTGCAACCGTTAACACCTCGCCCGCGTGTTCGGCGCTCATGGTAGCCAGGTCCTCTCCGGATGCGGCTGACCGCCGGGAGAGAGGGGGCCGCCTCAGGACACCGGCCGACGCTCCTCGATCGGCACCTGCCCATCTCGGAGCAGGTCCGGCGGCGGCCAGGGGCCGGTCCAGTTGTCCAGGCCGCCGTCGAGCGTCAGGACCGACCCCGAGAAGACTCGCCCAAGCGGCGAGGCCAGCAGAGCCACCGCCCACCCGTACTCCTCCAGGGTTCCGAGCCGCTGGAGCGGAACCGAGGCGGCCGCGCGCTCGGACAGCTCAGCCGGATACTTTCGCAACGATTCGGTGGCGAAGCGGCCAAGCGCGAGCGCGATCACGGCCACACCGGCCGACTGCCACCGGCGGGCGAGCTCGCGGCTGGCCGCCTCAACCGCCGCGCGGGCCGCGCCGGAATGGGCCATGGCCGGAAAACCCTGGTGCGGCGAGACGGTGACGTTGACGATGGTGCCACCCCCGGCTGGCCCCATCGCGAGCGCGTGGGCGGCCTCGGACATGGCCAGGGTCCCCTGCACGTTGAGCCGCTGAACGGCCCGCCAGCCCTTTCTCGTGATCGCCTCCGCGGGAGCGAAGTACTGGCCGCCGGCGTTGTTGAGCAGGAAGTCGAGCCGGCCGTGGCGATCGAGGACGGTGCGGACCAGTCGGTGGGCCTGATCGGGATCGCGCACGTCTCCCGCCGCCCACGAGCAGCGTTCCCCGAGCTCTTCCGCGGCCGCCGCCAGCACCTCCTGCCGCCGTCCGGCGATCAGCACCGCCGCGCCGCAGCGGATGAGCTCGGCGGCGGCTGCCTTTCCCAGGTTCGTCCCCCCTCCGGTGATCAGCGCCACGCGCCCCTCCAGCACACCCGGCGCGAGAACCCGCGAGCTCGCCGCCACTACTCGCCCATCACCTTGATCACCAGCCGCTTCGGCCGCCGACCATCGAACTCGCAGTAGAAGATCTGCTGCCAGGGGCCGAGGTCCAACGCACCGTCGGTGATGGGAACGATCACCTGATGATGGACGAGCAGGTTCTTCAGGTGAGCATCCCCGTTGTCCTCTCCGCCGCGGTGGTGGCGGTAGTCGCCCGGGTCGGGCAGCAGCGCCCTGGCCACCTCGTTGGCGGGCTCACTCCAGCTCGGCGGGGCGAGCTTGTCCAGCCACTCGAGCGCGTCCGCCTGAATTCCCGGCTCGTCGTCGTTGATCCACACCCCGGCCGTGATGTGCATCGCCGAAACCAGCACCATGCCCTCCCGGACTCCCGCCTCCCGCACCGCGTCGGCCACCTCGTCGGTGATGCGTACGAACTCCCGCCGCTGTTGGGTGCGAAAGGTGCGGTAGACGGTGTGGGATCTCATCGCGTTGACGGAGCCGAGCGGGACGCTCGCCGGCAGATGCTGCCGCGATCCTACGCAAGAGGGGGGTGGACGCGACGGCCCGGCGGCAGCGGCGGACTCTGCCGAGACGTCTAGACTCCACAACCCTCAAGGGGAGTAGCTCAATTGGTAGAGCCCCGGTCTCCAAAACCGGTGGTTGCAGGTTCGAGTCCTGTCTCCCCTGCTGAGCGGGGCGGCAGCGGCCCCGTCGGGTGCGGCAGCGGCCGCGTCGGGGGCGGCAGCGGCCGCGTCGGGTGCGGCAGCGGCCCAGCGGCTGCAGGAGTGACCAGGCGGCCAGCCAGCCATGCGGGCGGAGGGACTCGAACCCCCACGGGCCTTCGCCCACGAGGACCTAAACCTCGCGCGTCTGCCGATTTCGCCACGCCCGCCGGGCTCCCGATTCTATGCGCGCCGCCCCGACCGGTTGCCGCCAACTGCAGCGCTCTGCGGCTGGAATTTGTATGTTCCGCCACGTGCCCCAGCACCGCACGCTCACCCCCGGCTATGCCGTCGTCTATCCGAATCGGGAGAAGGCGGCCAGCAGGACCACCAAGGCGATCGTGGTGCTGATCATGCTGATCTCGGTGGCGATCATGCTGATTCTCACCATCGGCGGATGGTCGAGGCTCGAGGGACTCAAGCCGATCGACTTCATCTGGTGCGTCGCCTACGCGGTGATGGCCTTCTACATCGCTACGCGCTGGGCGCGGGGACTTCTGCCGATCACCACCGGGCTGGCGATGCTGCTGCTGATCGTGGCGGTGATCGCCGGAACCGGCGCCGCCGGCACCAGCTGGTTTGACCGCAGCAATCCCGGCTTTGCTCCCGCCGGTCTGCCGGCCGACATGCTGGGGCTGCTCACCGTGCTGCTGATCCCGGTGCAGATCCTGCTCATCTTCTTCACGATGCTCGCCTTCGCCCAGGGCTGGAACGTGGAGATCGAGGTGCCCATTGAGGAGGCCAAGCGGCGCGGCTACACGATCGCGGCGGCCCGCCCGGAGGGGGCCGGCCACGCGGGACCGGCCACCGCGTAGCAGCGGCAGCCCCTAACGCGGGACGGGCCGGAAGGATGGATAGCTGGGCTGCCGCGGGGTCGCGCGTGGCCTGAGCATCAACCGCGTCCCTCCGGCCTGACGCGCCGCGGCTCCGTCAGAGCGCTTCCGCGGAAGCGCTTGATTACTCAAGCGTTCTGGCCGCGTGCGCCGCCACGATCGCCCGCGCGCCTCGCGATCTGTGGCCGCCCGCGCGCCTCGCGATCTGTGGCCTCCCTCGCGTCGAACCTGCAGTGTCCAACCCCGCGGGCGATCCAGCCATCCTTGAGTCGCCAACGCTATCCGGCCAGGCTCGAGAACACCCGCCGGCTACCGCAACTCAGCTCAGCTCAGAGCTTCAGCCCCCATGCGGCGGGCGGGACTCGAACCCGCACGTCCTTGCGGACAATGGCTTTTGAGGCCATCGTGTCTACCGATTCCACCACCGCCGCCTGCAGCGGCAGTCTACTTGCGACCCCCACCGGCACCACCCGGCCGCCGTGCCCGCCGACGACCAACCCCCAGCCGCCGCAGCCTCCCGGCCGCCGCAGCCTCCCGGTCGCCGCAGCCTCCCGGTCGCCGCGCCCGCGTAGCCCCCACACACAGCCACCGCACGGCCGCCCGCCGACTCCTCCGTACCCGAGCCCAACCTGCCTGGCCCCGCCCCCGCCGCTCAGCCCACCACGAGCGCGAACAGCTCCTCGACGATCCCTTGCGGCGCCGCGAGCAGCCCCGCCGCCTCCTCACCGGCCGCCGGCAGGTCGCGCACCTCAAGCCCGGCACGGGCGGCGATCAGCGCGCCGGCGGCCACATCCCACGCGTGCACGCCGCGCTCGTAGTAGGCGTCCCAGCGCCCGCACGCGCACCAGGCCAGATCAAGCGCCGCCGAGCCAAACCGCCGGATGTCCCGAACCCGGGGGAGCACGCGGGCGACGGCGGCGGCCTGCCGGGCCCGCACCCGGGCGTCATAGCCGAAGCCGGTGGCCACCAGTGCGGTGGCCAGCTCGCCGCGCTCCGAGCCGCTGATCGGGCAGCCGTTCAGGGTCGCCTGACCGGAGCGGGTGGCGGCGAAGCACTCCTCACGCACCGGATCCAGCACGATTCCGGCCAGGGTGCCCTGCGCGTCCTCGCACGCCACGCTGACCGCGAAGGCGGGGATCCCGAACAGGAAGTTGACCGTCCCGTCGAGCGGGTCGACCAGCCAGCGGAGCGCCCCCTCGCCAGTCTCGCCGCCCTCCTCCCCCAGCACGGCGTCCTCCGGTCGCCGACGGGCCAGCACCTCGCGGATCGCGGCCTCGGCGCTGAGATCGGCCTCCGAGGCGGGATCCGTGGGAGTTGACTTGGTACGCACCCCCTCCGCAGCCGCGCCAAAGCGGGGGATGAGCTCGCCGGCCGCCGCCCGCGCCGCCTCGTACGCGACTTCGAGAAGCTCGTGCTCGCTGGCCGCGCCCACACCGAGCGTTGTATCTGATCGGCGCTGGCGCCGCCGTGCGCCCCGGCCCGCGGCCGGCCGGTCCCGTGGCTGCCGCCACCGGCCGCCCACGCCGCCGGCCGCGCCCACAGGCATCAACCGGCCGACCGTCCAGGCCGCCACCGCCCACGCCGCCCGCCGACTCACCACCGCCGCCCGCGCGCACTGCGGCTGGCATCATCGGCCACGATGCAGGCGAGCGAGGTGGTGGAGGGCCTGGCCGGCTTCGTCGGCCGCGGCGCGGGCACCGACGCCGAGCGACGCGCCGCCGACTGGCTGGCCGACCGGCTGCGCCGCGCGGGGCAGGAGGCCACGGTGGAAACCTTCTGGTGCCGCCCGAACTGGGCGCTGGCGCACGGCTGGCACGCTGCCCTGGGGGTGGCCGGCAGCCTCATCTCGCTGGCCTCTCCGGCCGTCGGGGTGGCGCTCCTGGCCACAGCGATCGCCTCGGTGTTCGCCGACTGGCTCGCCGGCCGCTCGCTCGGCCGCCAGCTGACGCCCGAGCGCGCCAGCCAGAACGTCGTCCTGCCCGCCTCGGCCGACGCCGCCGTGCGCCTGATCCTCACCGCCAACTACGACGCGGGCCGGGTGGGCATGGTCCACCAGACGTGGCTGCGCCGGCCACCGGCGCGCCTGCGACGGGCGCTCGCCGGCCTCACCCCCGGGTGGCAGGGCTGGCTGGTGCTCGCCCTGACCTGGCTTCTGGCCATCGCCTGCCTGCGCCTGGCCGGTCACACCGGGCGAGCGCTCGCCGTCGCCCAGCTGCCTCCCACCGCCGCGCTGCTGCTCGCCGCCGCGCTGCTGGCCGAGCTCGGGCGCGCGCCCTGGTCGCCGGCGGCGGGGGACAACGCGACGGGCGTCGCGGTGGCGCTCGCAATGGCCGACGGGCTGGCGCCGGCCCCGCCCCGCCATCTGACGGTGGAACTCGTCCTCGGCGGCGCGGGCGACAGCTCGCAGCTCGGTCTCAGCCACCATCTGCGACGCCACCGCCACCGGCTTCCCCGCCAGCGCACCATCGTGCTCGGGCTGGCGGCGTGTGCCGGCGGGCGGCCGCGCTGGTGGGTGAGCGACGGGTCGCTGATCCCCCTCCGCTACGCGCGTCCGCTGCGTCGACTGGCCGAGCGGGTGGCCGGCCAGGAGCCCGGCCTGCGGGCCCGCCCCCACCGGGGGCGCGGGAGCTCCCCCGCGCTGCCGGCCCGGATCGCGGGCATCCCCGCGGTCACGCTGGGCTGTCTGGATGACGACGGGCTGGTTCCCGGCTCCCATCGGGCCACCGACACCGCTGCGGCGGTCGACCCCGACGCCATGGAGGCGGCGCTTGCGTTCGGGCGGCTGCTGGTGGAGGCGATCGACGCCGCCGTCGGAGAGCTGCGGATCGAGCCCGCCGTCACACCGGCGTAGTCATGCCGCCGCACCCCGCCGTCACACCGGCGTAGTCACGCTGCCGCACCCCGCCGTCACACCGGCGTAGTCACGCCGCCGCACGCCCACCCTCACACGGGCGTGATCGCGCCCCGCTTCTCCGGCCACTCCCGATGCTTTCCGGCCGCCAGCGCGAACCGGCGGATCAGCTCGCCCCGCAGCCCCTCGGGCTGGATGATCGCGTCCACCACCAGCTCGGAGCCGAGACGGAGGATGTCGATGTCCTGCGCGTACTCTGCGCGCAGCTGCTCGGTCCGGGCCGCCCGTTCGGCCTCATCGGCGATCGCCTGCAGCTGGTTGTAGTAGACGGCGTTGACCGCCGCCTGGGGACCCATCACGGCGATCGAGGCCGTCGGCAGGGCCAGGCAGCAGTCCGGGTCGAAGGCCGGACCGGCCATCGCGTAGAGCCCGGCGCCGTAGGCCTTGCGCACGATCACCGACAGCTTGGGGACCGTCGCCTCCGACACCGCGCTGATCATCTTCGCCCCGTGGCGGATGATCCCCTCGCGCTCGACCTTGGTGCCGATCATGAAGCCGGGCACGTCGGCCAGGAACAGAAGCGGGATGTTGAAGGCGTTGCAGGTCCAGATGAACCGCGCGCACTTATCGGCCGAGTCGACGAACAGCACGCCTCCCTTGACCATCGGCTGGTTGGCCACCACGCCGATCACGTGCCCGTCCAGCCGCGCGTAGCCGACGATCACCTCCCGCGCCCAGCGCGCGTGGATCTCCAAAAACGAGCCGCCGTCGACCAGCGCGTCGATCAGTTCACGCATGTTGAAGGGCTTGTTCTCGTCGGCGGGGATCAGCTCCCGGATCGACCGGTCGGAGGCGGGCGGCGCCGGCGGCGCGTCCGGCGGCGGCTCCAGAAACGAGGTGGGGAAGTAGCTCAGGTAGCGCTTGGCGAAGTCGATCCCCGCCTCGTCGTCGGCCACCAGCACATGGCCGACACCGCTGTGGGCGGTGTGCATCCGGGCACCCCCCATCTCCTCCAGGGTCACCTTCTCGCCGATCACCATCTCGGCCATTCGCGGAGAGCCCAGGTACATGGAGGCGTTGCCGTCGCGCATGATCACCACATCGCAGAAGGCGGGGATGTAGGCCCCGCCGGCGGCGCTGGGCCCGAACAGCACGCACACCTGCGGCACCACGCCCGACAGCCGCACCTGATTGAAGAAGATCCGCCCCGCGTGCCGTCGACCCGGGAACATCTGCACCTGCTCGTTGATCCGCGCCCCGGCGGAGTCGACCAGGTACACGAGCGGAAGGCGCAGGGTGAGCGCCCGCTCCTGGATGCGCAGGATCTTCTCGACCGTCTTGGGGCCCCACGAGCCGGCCTTGACCGTCGGGTCGTTGGCCATCACCGCCACCGGCCGCCCCGCGATCGTGCCCAGGCCGGTCACCACCCCGTCGGCGCCCAGACCGTCCTGCTCCCAGCTGGCCAGCAGCCCGTCCTCGACAAACGAGGCCGGGTCGAGCAGCCTGGCCACCCGGTCGCGCACGGGTAGCTTGCCCTGCTCGGCCGCCTTCTCGCGGTGGCGCGCCGGACCGCCGGCGAGCGCCCGCTGGACGGCGGCCGCGAGCTGATCGGTGCGCTCGATCTCCGTCACCCCTGCCGGCGACTCCCCTTCACGCCGCCATCGGCTCCGGCGCGCATCCGAGGCCCTAGCTCCACCGCACCGGACCGGCGGACAGCACGTGGCTTCCCAGCGGGCGGCCGAGCAGCTGCTGGGCCGCCCGTGAGGCCTCGATCAGCGCCCCCAGGTCCACGCCCGTCTCGATCCCCATCTCGTGCAGCATCGACACGAGGTCCTCGGTGGCGATGTTGCCGGTGGCGCCGGGCGGCACCGGGCAGCCGCCGAGCTCGCCGAACGAGGACTCGAAGCTCTCGACCCCCGCCTCGAGCGCCGTCAGCACGTTGGCCAGGCCCTGGCCGCGGGTGTTGTGGAAGTGCGCGGTGAGCTCGACGCCGGGCAGCGCCTCGCGCGCAGCGCTGAAGAACTCCCGGACCTGGAGCGGGTTGGCCATCCCGGTGGTGTCGCCGAAGCCGATCTCCTCGCAGCCGGCCGCGGCCAGCTCGCCGGCCAGAGCCAGCACCCGCTCCACCGGCACGTGCCCCTCGTACGGGCAGCCGAACGAGGTCGAGATCACCCCCTCGCAGCGCAGCCCGTGCTCGCGTGCCCGCGCGAACGTGCGGCGCAGCCCGTCCAGCGAGTCCTCGACCGAGCGGCCGACGTTCTTTCGGTTGTGGGTCTGTGAGGCGGACAGAAAGCCGTTGATCTCGTGGAAGCGGGCACGGTGGGCGAGCGCCCGCTCCAGCCCGCGCTCGTTGGGGATGAGCACGCTGACGGCCACCGTCTCGGGCAGGCGCACCGTCTCCAGCACCCGCTCGGCATCGGCCAGCTGGGGCACGACGTCCGGCCGGACGAAGCTCGTCAGCTCGATCCGCCGCAGCCCGGTGCGCCCGAGCATCTCGATCAGCCGCACCTTGTCCGCCGTCGGTATCACCTCGGGCTCGTTCTGGAACCCGTCACGGGGTCCAACCTCGCGGATGCGCACGCGGGAGGGGAGCTCGCTCACGGCCTCGATTCTATGTGCGGTGCCCCGGTGGCGGCAGCCGCGCTCAGCGGTACAGGAGCCGCAGCCCCAGGAGCTGGCTGACGGTGACGAAGCGGTAGCCGCGCGCGCGCAGCGTCCGGATCTCCTGCGGCAGTGCGGCCAGCGTCTGGTAGCGAGGGCCGCCGCCGAAGTGCTGCAGCACGATCGCGCCGTCGTGCGCGTTGGCGACGACGTTGGCGTAGATCGCGCCGACGCCGGGCAGCGACCAGTCGCGGGGATCGACGTCCCACATGATCGTGAGCAGGCCCAGCGACCGGGCCAGCGAGACGAGCGACGGGCTGATGGCTCCGTAGGGCGGTCGCCACAGGCAGGGCGTGAACCCGCGGGTGGCGTGGCGGATCGCGTCCACCGTTTGGAGCAGCTGCGAGCGCTGCTGGGCGGGCGACAGCGAGCTCATCACCGGATGCGTCCAGGTGTGGTCGCCGATCATGTCCCCGTCGGCCAGCATCCGCCGCTCCAGCGCGCCGGTGCGGTCGAACGCGGAGATCTGGTCGCCGATCTCAAAGAAGGTGGCGGGAACGTGCTCGCGCTCGAGCAACGCCAGGAACGCGGCCGTGGGCGGGTCGTTCCAGGGGCCGTCGTCGAAGGTGAGCGCGATCTCCCTCACCCGCGGGGAGCCGTGGTAGACGAGCGAGGGTCCGCTGGCCACGCACCCGACCAGCACCGGCGTGTGCAGCTTGAGCAGCGCGGGCCGGGCCGGATAGAGCTCAAAGCAGCCGCCGCCGCGGGCGGGCGGAGCGCAGGCGGCGGCGTGCAGGGTGCTGACCACCTGCCAGCGCAGCTCGCCGTAGCCGCGACCGATGGCGGCCGGCAGGAAGCTCGCGCTCAGCGAGGATGAGCTGGTGCGGCGGGCGCTGGCGGCGATGATCCTGCTCGGTCCGGCTCCCCGGCCGCTGACCGGCGCGTACACGAGCCGAGGCTCGAACGAGCGCCGTGCCGGTCCGATCACGCACAGCTGGCCAACGACGGCGCCATCGGAGGCGCGCTCGATCAGCAGGCAGAGCGACCGCCGATCCCGGGCCAGCGAGTCGGCGGAGAACGGCTGGGCGAGCCGCACCGTCCAGACCAGCTGCTGGCCGTCCTGGATGAGCGAGGCCGTCTGCACCCGGTACGGCTGGCTCGCCGCGGGCGGCGTGCCCGCCGAGGAAGGCGGCGGTGCGCCCGCCGACGCCGACCCGCCCGCCGACATCGGACCGCCCCGCGACGCCGACCCGCCCGCCGACGGTGACCCGCCCGCCGACGGTGACCCGCCCGCCGACGGTGACCCGCCCGCCGACGCCGACCCGCTTCCCGTGCCTCCCGCGGTCGCACTCCCCGATCCTCCCGCGGACGCACTCCCCGTGCCTCCCGCGGTCGCACTCCCCGATCCTCCCGCGGACGCGGCGGCGGTGCCGCCCACCGGGGCCAGCGCCCCCGCCAGCCCCAGCGCCCCGGCCAGCGCCAGCACGGCCGCCGCCCTGCGCGGGCGTCTCACGTCCGTTCCCTGACCACCCCGTCGACGATCCGCCGCTCGTGGCGGCCGACGCCGATCGTCCGCCCGTCCTCGGCGCTCACCTCGACGGCGAAGCGCAGCTTGCGCCCGTCGACGATCTCCTCCAGACGGGCCCGGGCGGTGCAGCGGGTGCCCCTCAGCGCAGCCGCCACGTGCTTGACGCACACCTCAAAGCCGACGGTCGCCTTGCCGTCGGGCAGCCGCGGGTGGACGAGCTCGGAGGCGGTGTGCTCCATCATGGCGATCATCGCCGGGGTCGAGAGCACCTGGTTGGCCAGCGTCCCGCCGACGTCGGTCAGCAGGCCACCATCCACCGTGAACTCGAGCGCGTGCTCGATCCCCACCGCGAGCGAATCCCCCATGCGCCCGGAACCATACACTGCGCGGCGCGTGACACCACCGGTCTGCATCGTCGGCGCCACCGGAGCCCTCGGCTTCGGGCTGGCGCTGCGGCTGGGGCGGGCGGGCGTGCCGGTGGTGATCGGCTCCCGCGACGCGACCCGGGCCGGTCAGGCGGCCGAGCGGGCGGCGGCGGCGGTGGCGGGCGCGAGCTTCACCGGGCTGGAGAATGGCGAGGCGGTCAAGCGCGCGCAGCTGGTGATCCTCAGCGTTCCGTTCCGCAGCCAGTCGGAGACCCTCACCAACCTGAAGGGCGCGCTGCGCGAGGGCCAGCTGCTGGTCGACGCCACCGTGCCTCTGGCGGCGGCGGTGAGCGGCCGAGCCACGCGCACGCTCGGCGTCTGGCAGGGGTCGGCGGCTCAGCAGGCCCAGGAGATGGTGCCCGACGGGGTGCGCGTCGTCTCCGCGTTTCACACGGTCAGCGCCGCGCTGCTCGCCGACCTGGACCACCGGCTCGACGAGGACGTGCTGATCTGCGGGGACCGCCGCGCCGACAAGCAGGAGCTGGCGCAGCTGGTCGAGCGGATCGAGGGGCTGCGCGCGGTGGACTGCGGGCCGCTGGAGATGGCGAGAATCACCGAGCAGCTGACGCCGCTGATCATCTCCATCAACGTCCGCCACAAGGTCAGGGCCGGAATCAAGATCACCGGGCTGTGAGCCGGCCGGTCGTGGTGCTGGCCGGAGGCACCGGCGGCGCGAAGCTGGCGCGGGGCATGCTCGATGTCGTCGGCGCCGACGGGCTGACGGTGGTGGCCAACACCGCCGACGACATCGAGATCCATGGTGCCTACGTCTCCCCCGACCCGGATCTGATCACCTTCTGGCTGGCCGACCGGATCGACGCGCGGGGATGGGGGCTGGCCGACGACACCTTCCACACGATGGAGGGGCTGCGCCGGCTCGGGGCGGACGTGTGGTTCAACCTGGGCGACCGCGACCTGGCGATCGGTCTTAACCGGGCGCGCCGCCTGGCCGCCGGCCAGCGGCTGACCGAGGCCCAGGCGGCGCTGGCGGCCGCACTCGGGGTGCGGGCGCAGGTCCTGCCGATGAGCGATCGTCCCGTGCGCACCCGGGTGATGGCCCAGGGCCGATGGCGGGGGCTGCAGGAGTTCCTGATCCGGGACCGGGGCGAGGGTCCGGTGCAGGCGGTCGAGTTCCGCGGCGCGCGCTCGGCGCCGCCCACGCCGGAGGTGCTGGCCGCCCTGCGGGAGGCCCGCACGATCGTCATCGGCCCGTCCAATCCGGTGATCTCGATCGGCCCGATCCTCGCCCTGCCCGGCCTGCGCGCCGCGCTGCGGGCCGCCCCGGCGCCGGTCGTCGCGGTCAGCCCGCTGGTCGGCGGCGCCGTGCTCAAGGGGCCCACGGAGCCGTTCATGGCCTGGGCCGGCCAGCCGCTCACCGGCGCCGGGATCGCCGCCCTGTATGACGGGGTGATCGACGGCCTGGTGGCCGATGAGCCGACGGATCGCTGCCCGGTGCACGTCACCGATGTGCTGCTGGACACCCCCGCCGCGCGCGCCCGGGTGGCCGCCGAGACGCTCGCTTTCGCGGAGCGCCTGAGCCGCGCCAACGGTTAGCGTTCCCCGCCCGTGTCGACCACCGCGATCCTCCCCGTCAAGGGCTCGGCCAACGCCAAGCGGCGCCTGGGCGAGGGGCTGGCGGCGCCGCACCGCCGGGCGCTGGCCGAGGCGATGTTCCGCGACGTGCTGGAGACCGTGCTGAGCAGCCCGGGGATCGACCGGGTGCTGGTCGTCGCCGCCTCGGACCGGCCGGCCGAGATCGCCGCCGAGCACGGCGTGACGGCGATCCGCGACGGCGAGGCGGGGCACAACGCGGCGGCCGCGCTCGGGCTGGCACACGCCCGCCGGCAGGCCGCCGAGCGGGCGCTCCTGATCCCGGGCGACTGCCCCGCCCTGGACCCCGATGAGCTCGCCCGGCTGCTCGCCCACCCGGCGCCGCCACCCTCGGCGCTGATCGTCCCCGACCGGCACGGGACGGGCACCAACGCGCTGCTGCTGACGCCCCCGAGCGCGCTCAGGCCGTCGTTCGGTCCCGGCAGCTGTCGGCGGCACGTGGCGCAGGCGGCCGCGGCCGGCATCCACGCCGAGGTGCTCGAGGTGGCCTCGCTGGCCGCCGACGTGGACACCCCCGAGGACCTGTCGGCGCTCGAGGCGCTGCTCGACTCGATCACCGGCAGGGCCACCCACACCCGCCGGTGTCTGGCCGCGCTCCGGTGACGCTCACCGCCCGCGCGCTCGAGGGGCTGCCGGAGGTCGAGCCGTGTCTGGCCGCGCTCCGGTGACGCTCACCGCCCGCGCGCTCGAGGGGCTGCCGGAGGTCGAGCCGGGAGCCGACCTGGCGGCGCTGATCGCCGGGGCGGCGCCGGCGCCGCTGCGCGACGACGACGTCCTGGTGGTGGCCCACAAGGTGGTCTCCAAGGCCGAGGGCGCCCTCCGCGAGCTGGCGCAGGTCACGCCCGGGCCGCGGGCGCGCGCGCTCGCCCGCCGGCTCGGCAAGGACCCGCGGCTGGTCGAGGTCATCCTGGGAGAGTCGCGCGAGGTGCTGCGGGCCACGCGCGGCGTCCTCATCTGCCTCACCCACCACGGCTTCGTGTGCGCCAACGCCGGGGTCGACGCCTCCAACGTGCCCGGCGTCGACCGCGTGGTCACCCTGCCCCGGGATCCCGACGCCTCCGCCCGCCGCCTGCGCCGGCGGCTGGGCGAGCTGACCGGCGCCACCCCGGCGATCCTGATCAGCGACTCCTTCGGCCGCGCCTGGCGCCACGGCCAGTGCGAGGTGGCGATCGGATGTGCGGGGCTCACTCCGCTGGAGGACTGGCGGGGCCGCCGCGATGCGCACGGTCGGGAGCTGCGGGCGACCTGGATCGCGGTGGCCGATCAGCTGGCGGCGGCGGCCGACCTGGTGCGCGGCAAGGACCTGGGTCAGCCGGTGGTGGTGGTCTCCGGCGCCGGCCGCCACGTCACCGCCGCCGACGGGCCCGGGGCGCGGGCGCTCATCCGCCCCCGCAGCCAGGATCTGTTTCGCTGAGCGACCGGGCGCGGACGCTCATCCGCCCCCGGAGCCGGGATCTGTTTCGCTGAGCGACCCGGGCGCGGGCGCGTCCGGCGCGGCGCGCGCACCCTCCTCCCCCAGCCCCCCCGGCGCCCCCATGGCGTGAAACCCGCCGTCCACGTGGATGATCTCGCCGGTGATCGCGCGGGCGTAGTCGGAGAGCAGAAAGCAGATCGCGCTGGCCACCGGCGAGGGGTCGCCGATGTCCCAGCCCAGCGGCGCCTGGCGCGGCCACAGCTCGGCCAGGCGCTCAAAGCCGGGGATCCCCCGGGCGGCCACCGTGCCCAGCGGCCCGGCGGAGACCAGGTTGACGCGGATCCCGGCTGGCCCCAGGTCGCGCGCCAGATAGCGCGCGATCGACTCCAGCGCCGCCTTGGCCACCCCCATCCAGTCGTAGATCGGCCACGCCAGCCGGGCGTCGAAGTCGAGCCCCACGACGCTGCCGCCGGCCGGCATCAGCGGCGCCAGCGCCGCGGCCAGGGCCTTGAACGAGAACGCGCTGGTCTGAAACGCCTGGGTGGCGCTGGATACCGGGGTGCTCAGGAACCGCCCGCCGATCGCATCCTCGGGGGCGTGGGCGATCGCGTGCAGCACCCCGTCCACCGCCGGCCAGCGCTGGCGCAGCGCCTCCGGCAGCGCCCGCAGGTCCTCCTCGCGGTTGACGTCGAGCTCGAGCACCTCGACCGGCTCCGGCAGCCGGCGGGCGGCCCGCTCGGTCAGCCGGCGGACGCGCCCGAAGCTGGTCAGCAGCACGGCCGCCCCCTCCCGCTGGGCCTGCTCGGCGACGTGGAAGGCGATCGACTCCCTGGTGATGACGCCGGTGATCAGCAGCCGCTTGCCGGCCAGGATCACGGCGTGCGCCCCGCCGCCGCCAGCGCCCGCAGGGCGCCCACCAGGCGCGCGCGCGTGTCCGCCGGGCGCACCACCTCGTCCACGAATCCGCCGGCGGCCGCCGCCTCGGCGGTCAGATGCTCGCGGGCGTAGAGCTCCGACAGGCGCGCGCGCTCGGCATCGGGGTCCTCGGCCGCCTCCAGCTCGCGCCGAAACACCACGCCCACGGCCGCCCGCGCGCTCATGATCCCCAGCTCGGCCTGCGGCCAGGCCAGCACCAGGTCGGCGCCCAGATCGCGCGAGTTCATCGTGATGTAGGCGCCCCCGTAGGCCTTGCGCAGCACCACCGTGAGCTTGGGCGCCCGCGCGGCGGCGAACGCGCGCACCAGCGAGGCGCCGTGGCGGATCACCCCGAGCTGCTCCTGGCGGCTGCCGGGCATGAACCCGGGGGTGTCGACGAACGCGATCAGCGGCAGCCCGAAGGCATCACAGAAGCCGATGAAGCGGGCCGCCTTCTCGGAGGCGGCGGCGTCCAGCACACCCCCCAGGTGGTGCGGCTGGTTGGCCACGATCGCCACCGGCAGGCCGTCCAGGCGGGCCAGCGCGGTGACCACGTTGCGCGCCCAGCGCGGCCACAGCTCAAGCAGCGAGCCGCGGTCGAGGATCGCCCGCAGCGGCTCCCGCACGTCGTAGGCGCGCCGCGGCTCGGAGGGGACGACCAGCCCCGGGTCGGGCAGCTCGGGAGCGTCGGGCGGGCTGGCCGGAGGCGCCTCGCCGGCCGCCGAGGGCAGGTAGGAGAGCAGCCGCCGGACGGTCGCCGCCGCCTCCAGCTCGTCGGCCACCACCAGGTGGCAGACGCCGTTGCGATCGTGCACGCGGGGGCCGCCGAGCGAGGCGGCATCCACCTCCTCCCCGAGCGCCTCGCGCACCACGCCGGGGCCGGTGAGGAACATCGCCGCCTCCTCGGTCATCAGCAGCAGGTCGGTGAGCGCCGGCGAGTAGGCCCCGCCGCCGGCCGAGGCGCCCGAGACGACCGAGATCTGCGGCACCACCCCGGTCAGCGCCACCGTCTCCCGAAAGATCCGCCCGTAGCCGGCCAGGGCCGCGGTCCCCTCCTGCACCCGGGCACCGGCCGACTCCACAAACCCCACCACCGGCATGCGGGCCCGGCCGGCGAGCTGCAGCAGGCGGACGATCGTGTCGGCGTGGCGCTCCCCCAGCGAGCCGCCGAAGAACGTCCCGTCCTCGGCGTAGCAGGCGATCGGGCGCCCGTCCACGGTGGCCGTGGCCCCCACCACCCCGTCGCCGGCGCGGGCGCGCACCCCCAGGCGCCCGGACACCACGCCCGAGCGCAGCGTCTGGATGCTGCCGGGGTCGCACAGCGCCTCCAGGCGCTCGTGCGGGGTCAGGCGGGCGCGGGGCTGCTCCAGGGTGGCGACGCTCACCGCGCCGGCCCCCCCTCGCCGCGGCTCTCCCCCGGCTCCTCTCTGACGTCCGCGTCCGGCAGCAGCTCGGCGTCCGCGTCCGGCAGCAGCTCGGCGTCCGCGCCCCGCAGCACGAGCGTCACGTTGTGACCGCCGAACGCGAACGAGTTGGAGATGGCCGTCGGCGGGTGGCCGTTGGTGACGATCAGTGGCCGGGCCTCGCCGGGGACGAAGTCGAGGTCGAGCTCGGGGTCGGGCACCTCGTAGCCGAGCGTGGGCGCGATCACCCGGGTGCGCAGCGTCTCCACCGTGGCCACCGCCTCCACGGCGCCGGCCGCCCCGAGCAGGTGCCCGATGCTCGACTTGGTCGAGGACACCGGGATCCGCCTGGCCTGCTCCTCCCCCAGCGCCCGCTTCAGGGCCGCCGTCTCGGCCGCGTCGTTGAGCTGGGTCGAGGTCCCGTGGGCGTTGACGTAGTGCAGCTGCTCCGGCTCGACGCCCGCGTCGCGCAGCGCCAGCTCGATCGCCCTCGCCGCCGGCTCTCCGTGCGGCTCGGGGGCGGTCAGATGGTAGGCGTCGGAGGTCGACCCGTAGCCGGCCACCTCACCGAGGATCCTCGCCCCCCGCCTGCGGGCGGCCGACTCCTCCTCGAGCACCAGCACCCCCGCCCCCTCGCCCATGATGAAGCCGTCCCGGCGGGCGTCGAACGGCCGCGAGATGCCGGTAGGCGAGAGCGCCTGCATCGAGGTGAACGACCCCATCCCGAACACGGTCAGCGCCGCCTCCGATCCGCCGGCCACGGCGGCGTCGGCGTCGCCGTACTGGATCATGCGCAGCGCGCAGCCGACGGCGTGAGCGCCGCTCGAGCAGGCCGACACCACCCCGTAGGACTGGCCCCGCAGGCGGTACTTCATGGTCACGGCGGCGGCCGCCGCGTTGGGCATGAACTGGGGGATGCCCAGCGGCGAGAGCATCTTCGGGCCCCGCTCGCGCAGCACGTCGTGCTGGGACTCGATCGTGTGGATCCCGCCGATCCCGGTGGCGATCACGCAGCCGACGCGCAGCGGGTCATACGGCGGCTCGGCCGCCCAGCCGGCCTGCTCGAGGGCCTCGGCCGCCGCCACCAGCGCCAGCTGGGAGAAGCGGTCAAGCCGCCGCGCCTCCTTGACCGACAGAAAGTCGCTGGGGTCGAAGTCGCTGCACGCTCCGACCCCGTCGACGATCCCGCACTGGCCCGCGGCCCAGCGCTCGTGCAGCGTCCGGGCGCCGATCCCCAGCGGGGTGACGGCGCCCACCCCGGTGATGACGACGCGGCGCTTCACGCCTCGGCGCGGCTGACGATCAAATCGACCGCGTCGCCCACCGTCTGGAGCTCCTTCATGTCCTCGCCCTTGAGGACGACGCCGTACTCGTCCTCGACGATCTGGGCGAGCTCGACCAGATCGAGCGAGTCGATGTCGAGCTCCTCGAAGGTGGACTCGCGGCTGATCTGCTCCGGGTCGGCGCCAAAGCTGGTCAGCGCCTCGACCACCCGGCTCTCGACCTGTTCGGTGGTTACTGCTGGCATGGCTCTCCTTTCGGTTGCACTGGGGCTGGGCGGCTCAGGCCGCCAGCCCCCCATCGACGGTCAACACCGCCCCGGTCACATAGCTGGCCTCATCGGAGGCTAGAAAGCGCACGCAGGCGGCCACCTCCTCGGGCGTGCCCATCCTGCGCGCCGGCACGGCGGCGAGCAGCTCGCCGCCCAGCCCGGCGGTCATCTCGGTCTCGATCAGGCCGGGGGCGACGGCGTTGACGGTGATCCCCCGGCGGGCCACCTCGACCGCCGCGGTCTTGGTCAGCGCGATCAGCCCGGCCTTGGCGGCGGCGTAGTTGGGCTGGCCGGGGTTGGCGCGCAGGCCGGCCACCGAGGCGATGTTCACGATCCGGCCCCGGCGGGCGCGCAGCATCGGGCCGAGCGCGCGCCGGGTGAGGCGAAAGGCGGCGCTCAGGTCGGTCTCGATCACCGCCGACCAGTCCTCGTCGCGCAGCGCGGGGGTGAGCTCGTCGCGGCTGATGCCGGCGTTGTTGACCAGCGCCAGCACCCGGGTGCCGAAGTGCGACTCGAGGGCCTCGAACAGCCGGTCCGGGACGCTGGGGTCGGCCACGTCACCGGGCAGCGCCACCGCCCGGCCGCCGTCGCGCTCGATCTCGGCCACCACCGCCTCGGCCCCCGCCCGGTCGCTGCGGTAGTTGACCCCCACCGGCCAGCCGTCGCCGGCCAGCGCCCGGGCGATGGCCGCCCCGATCCCCCGGGAGGCGCCGGTGATGAGCGCGCAGCCGTCCCGCTCAGCCATCGCGCTCGCCCCCCCACTCGATCACACCACCCCCCCAGGTGAAGCCGCCGCCGAACGCCCCCAGCGCCACGCGGGCGCCCGGGCGCAGCCGGCCGTCCCGCTCGGCCGCGGCCAGCGCCAGCGGGATCGTGGCCGCCGAGGAGTTGCCCACCTGCGCGATGCAGTCCACCACCCGCGCGGGGTCCAGCCCGAGCCGCTCGCCCAGCGCCCGGGTGATCCGGGCGTTGGCCTGGTGGAAGGCGAACAGGTCGATGTCCTGCAGGGTCAGCCCAGCCCGGGCCACGGCGGCCTGGGTGGCCTCGGCCATGCGGGCCACCGCGTGGCGGTAGACCTCGGGGCCGTCCAGGCGGATCCTGCGGTCGGCGTGCGGGACGACGATCGCCTGCGCGGCGCTCGAGCCGTCGGCGCCCAGCAGGATCGGCCCCACCGCGCCGTGCTCACCGGTGGCGGGCCCGAACAGCACCGCTCCGGCGCCGTCGGCGAACAGCGGGGCGCTGCGCTTGTCCTCCCAGTTGACGATGCGGGTGATGAAGTCCGCGCCGATCACCAGCACCCAGCGGCTGCGCCCGGTCTCGATCTGGGCGGCGGCGATCGACGCGCCGCACAGCCAGGCGGTGCAGGCGGCGCCGACGTCGTACGCGCCCGCCCGGTGGGCGCCCAGCGCGTGGGCGATCAGCGGCGCGGCGTTGGGCGTGACCTCATCCGGGGTCATGGTGGCGGCGATCACCAGGTCAAGCTCGCCCGGGTCGACGCCCGCCCGCTCGAGCGCGGCCCTGCCGGCGCGGGCGGCGAAGTCAGCGAGCCGCTCGTCGGGCGCGGCCACCGGCCGCTCCCGCACGCCGGTGCGGGACACGATCCACTCCTCGCTCAGCCCCAGGCGCTCGGCCAGCTCGGCGCTGGTCAGCCGCCGCTCGGGCAGGGCGCTCGCCACCGCGTGGGGGGCGGCTCGGATCGTCTCGGGCGCCGGTCCGCCGGCCAGCGGGGCCGAGAACTCGCGGGAGGCGGTGTTCACCATCGCACCTGATTACCGCGCGCGTGCGCGTCCGGGTACACGGTGAGGGACGACTTCCCCCCGATCGGGGGGAGGGAGGCGCGCGCTCGCGGGAAGGGTCGGCGCTCCCCGTGCCCGGTGGCGGCCTCCCGTGGCCGGTCGCGGCGCTCCCGTGCCGGTGGCGGCCTCCCGTGACGCGCGCGGCCTTCCCGTGGCCGGTCAACGGCGATTGATGGGCAGCGCCCCTCCACGTGCGGGGAGGGGCGCTGCCCGTGTTGACCCCCATCCCGGCGCTCCCGGGTAGGCTGTCGGCGTCGTGGCCCTGCCCCCGCCAGCCTCCGACTCGATTGCGCTCATCACCGGCGCCTCCGGCGGCATCGGGGCCGAGTTGGCGCGCGAGCTGGCCCGCCGCGGGCACGCGGTGGCGCTGGTGGCGCGGCGGCGGGACCGGCTGGCCGCGCTGGCCGACGAGCTGCAGGACGAGTACGGCGTGCGCACGGAGGCGATCACCGCCGACCTGGCCCGGCCGGCCTCCCGGGCGCGCATCCAGGGCCGGCTCACCGAGCTCGGCCTGGGGGTGGACATCCTGGTCAACAACGCCGGCTTTGCCACCGGCGGGCCGTTCCACGAGTCCGACCCGGCACGCGAGCTCGAGCAGGTGCGGGTGCTGGTCGAGGCGGTGGTGGCGCTGACCTCCGCGTTTTTGCCGGCGATGGTCCGGCGCCGCCGCGGCGCGATCCTCAACGTCGCCTCGACGGCGGCCATGCAGCCGCTGCCCTACGCCGCCGGCTACTCGGCCGCCAAGGCGTACGTGCTCACCTTCTCGGAGGCGATCCATCAGGAGGTGGCCGCCCGTCGGGTGACGGTCACCGCACTCGCCCCCGGTCCGGTCGACACCGAGTTCTGGGACATCGCCGGCTGGCAGGCGGGTGGGCGCTCGTTCGAGCGGGCGATCCCCAGCCCGGCGCTGATCTCCGCCCGGGACGCCGCCCGGGCCGGGATCGAGGGGCTGGCCGCCGGCAAGCGGGTGGTGATCCCCGGGCTGCCGATGCGCGCGGCGATGCTGGCCTCCCGCTACATCCCCCACGCGGTCAAGCTGCCGGTGGTCGAGCGGGTGATGCGCGGCCGCTGATCGGCCAGGCCTCAGGCCAAGCGCCCGCTCCACCGCGCCGCTGCGCGCGAGGCATCCCCCTCAGGCCAGCAGCCCGATCCGCTGCGCCCGCTGCACCGCCTCGGCCCGGTTGCGGGCCTGGAGCTTGCGGTACAGGGCGCTCGTGTGCTCCTTGACCGTGTGGGGCGAGAGGAACAGCTGCTCGGCGATCTCCCGGTTGGTGGCGCCGGCGGCGATCGCCGCCAGCACCTCGCGCTCGCGCTCGGTCAGCAGGGGCTCGGGCTGATCGGACTTGGGCGCGAACATCGTCATCCCGAAGCCGACCATGCGCACCGCGGCCACCACCTCGCGGGCATCCCACTCCTTGGAGATGAACCCGGAGGCGCCGGCGGCGCGGGCGGCGGCGGGCGCCATCCGGCCCGCACCGGAGATCAGCAGCACCCGCGTGCCCGGCGAGGCGGCCCGGATCCTCTGACACAGCTCGGCCCCGGATTCGTGGGCCAGGAACAGGTCGACCAGCGCGACGTGCGGACGCAGCCTGGCGGTGAGCTCGAGCGCCTCCTGGGCGGTGCGCGCGGCCAGGCAGCGCTCGACCCACGGCTGCTCGGCCAGGAGCACCCGGAACCCCCAGTGCACGACGTCGTGGTCGTCGACCACCAGCACCCGCAGGCGCCGCGCGCCACCCCCCGCCGCGCCGCGTCCGCCGCCGCTGGACCCGGCGGCGCTCATCGCCGCTGACCGCGCGGTCTCACTCCTCCCCCTCACCCTGCTGGTCCAGCCTGACCACCAGGCGCACGTGCCAGCTGTCGGGGCCGGCGGGTCCGGACTCGACCACCCCGCCGTGCTGCAGGGCCTCGAAGGCGGCCAGCCGCAGCCCCATCCCGCCGCCGCCCGCCGGCGGCAGCGAGGCGGCCTCGACGCCATCGTTTCGCACCTCGAGCGTGAACGTGTCGGCGTCGCGGGTGACGAGCACCTCCACCCGGCTGGGGCGCGCGTGCTTGGCGATGTTGCGCAGCGCCTCGGCCAGCACCGACTGGGCGAGCGGCTCGAGATCGGCCGGCACGGTGAACTCCCCCCGCCAGTCGACGTCCACCCGCATGCCGGGTGAGCGCCGCACCCGCTCGAGCTCGGCCGCCAGCGTGGTGCCCGTCTCCGGCGGCAGCGGGGCCAGTGGCCGCTCCAGCGCCCGGCGCAGGTCGCTCAGCGCCTCACGCATCTCCACCCGGCAGCGCTCGCGCTGCGCGGCGTCCAGCGGCTGCTCGGCGCTGAGCGCCAACGACACCCCGAACAGGCGCTGGAGCACGCGCTCGTGCACTTCGCGGGCCAGCTCCAGGCGGTCCGACAGGCGCCGGGTGCGCTCCTGCTGGCGGGTCACGTTGCGCGCGGCGGCCACCAGCGCCGCGGTCTTGCCGAGCGTCCACAGCAGGTGACGCTCGCCGTCTGAGAGCTCGAACCTCCCTCCCCCCCGGTCGGCGCAGATCACCCCGTAGGCGCGGCCGGCGGCGCTCAGCGGGGTGCACACGAGCGTGGTGATGCCCAGCAGCGCGGCGTACTCGGGTGGGACCTCCTCCTCGACCCGCTCGGAGATCACCACCACCCGGTCCTCGAGCAGCGCCCGCTGCGCGATCGGCGTGTTGAGCAGCGTGGGACGGAGTGCCGCCAGCTGCGAGAAGGAGATTCCGTAGGCGCCCACCGCACGCACGCGGCGGCGGGCGGCATCGGCCATGAAGATCGCCGCCCGGCGCATCGTGGTCAGGCGGCAGATTGCCTCGCAGATGCGGTCGTAGAAGTCGGTGGAGGAGGTCTCGACGTCCACCTGGGAGAGCAGCTCGACGAACACCTCGAGCGGCTCCACCCCGGCGAACAGTGAGGGGGCGCGCTCCGCGGCCGTCGGCGCGGCGGGGGGTGGGTCGGCCACGGTCACGCCGCCGTCGCCTCCGGCAGCTCGTAGCGGCGCCGGATCGCATACAGGGTGGTGCGCTCGGCCGCCGGTCGCCCGGCCCGATGGGCGGCCGCCACCAGCTGCTCGGGCTCCAGCCGCACCCCGTGGTAGCTGCCCGCCATGCGGCTGATCGACTCCTCCATCAGCGTGCCACCCAGGTCGTTGACCCCCCAACGCAGCGCCTCGGTGGCCGCGTCCAGGCCCATCTTCACCCAGCTGGCCTGCAGGTTGCGCACCGTCCGCCCCAGCGCCAGGCGAAACGCGGCCGTGTGCTTGAGGTTCTCCGCCTGGGAGATCTCCTCGATCCCATGCGTGCGCCCGAGCAGCGTGTGAAACGGGATGAACGACAACGGCACGAACTCGGTGAAGCCCCCGGTCCGCTCCTGCAGCTCCCGGACCACCCGCATGTGCTCGGCCAGCTCCCACGGCTCCTCGATGTGACCGAACATGACCGTCGCCGTCGAGCGCAGCCCCACCGCATGGGAGGCCTCGATGATCTCCACCCAGCGCGCGACCGGCAGCTTGTTGGGCGAGATCCGCTCCCGCACCCCATCGTGCAACACCTCCGCCGCCGTTCCCGGCGTCGAATCCAGCCCGGCCTCCCGCAGGCGCTCGAACACCGCCCGCGGCGGCAGCCCGCTCACATCGCACATGTGCGCGACCTCCATCGGCGAGTAGGCGTGCAGGTGCAGCTGCGGCGCCTCGCGCTTGGCCACCCGCAGCCACCGCTCGTACTCCTCAAGACCCCAATCGGGATGGATCCCGGACTGCATGCAGATCTCCGTGGCCCCGAACTCGACCGCCTCCCGCACGCGCCGCACGAACTCCTCCTCGGAATGCTCATAGGCATCCGGCGAGCGCCGCGACTGCCCGAACCCGCAGAACGCGCAGCCGACCACGCACACGTTCGACACATTGATGTTGCGGTTGACCACGAACGTGACCGTCTCGCCGGCCAGCTCGGCGCGCAGCTCATCGGCGGCCTGACGCATCTCCTCGATCACCTCCGGGCGACGCTCGGCAAACAGCGCCGTCAGCTCCTCCGCGGTGAGCGCAAGCCCCTCCCGGCCCCGGGCGATCGCCCGCGACGCCACCCGCTCGCCGACCGACACCTCACCGCGACGACCCGACCCCCGCCGCGGGATGAATGACCAGAACCGGCGCTTGATCACATCCATCACCCCGCGCGCCACCCAGCGCCCGTCGATGAAGTCCGGATACACGCACAGCCGCTCGGTCAACGCCACACCCTCCTGCGCCAGCCGCCGCCGCACCGCCGTCGGCGACGGGAACGGATGCTCGGGGGAGATGTGATCACCGTTGGCGCTCAGACCGCCCAGATCGGTGGCGCCGGCGCGCACCAACTCCGGCCACCAGTCCGACAGGTTCGGCGGCACCTGAATGCCCACCCCCGGCAGCAGCCGCCGCGCCTCGGCCACCAGCTCGCGCATGTCCTCGATCGTCACCTCGCACGCCCACGCCGGCGCCGAGCGCTCCGGGCCGCTCCACACCCCCGTCCGCCAATAGCGCCGCGTCGCCCGGTCGGCGATCTCCGCCGGCTCACGCCCGTAGTAGCTCTGATGCGGGACGAAGTTCTGCAGGATCACCTCCTGCAGATGGCCGTAACGGCCGTGCAGCTCCGCCAGCGCCTCCAGCGCCGCCACACGCTCCCGCGACGTCTCGCCGATCCCGACCAGGATCCCGCTGGTGAACGGGATGCGAAGCTCCCCCGCGGCGGCGATCGTCTCAAGCCGCCGCGCCGGATGCTTGCTCGGCGAGCCCTGATGAGCCACCAGACCCGGGTTGATCGACTCGAGCATCAACCCCTGCGAGGCGGTCACCTCCCGCAGCCGGGCCAGCTCGGCACGGGAGAGCACCCCCACGTTGGTGTGCGGCAGAAGCCCCCGCTCAAGCGCCCGCTGGCACGCCCACACCACATAGGAGATGAAATCCTCATGGCCATACTCATGCAGCCTCGCCGCCACCTCCCCATTCACCTCCGGCCGCTCGCCCGTCAACACCAGCAGCTCCTTGACGTTGCGCCGCGCGGCGTGATCGAGCATCCGCAGCACCTCCTCGGGCGCATACAGATGCGGCCGATGCGTGGCAAACGCGCAGTACTTGCAATAGCAGCGGCACGTGCGCGACAGCGACAGCGTGAAATTCCGGCTGAACGTGACCCGACGTGGCATGCCCAGGCGAGATTCTATGGCCGGGCCCTGCGGCGCCTCGGCGCGCTGGTGGCGCTGGTCGCGTTGAGCCTGCTGGCGGCTGCGTGCGGCGGCTCCTCGGGGCATGCGGCCGGCGGCTCCTCGGGGCATGCGGCCGGCGGCTCCTCGGGGCATGCGGCCGGCGGCTCCTCGGGGCATGCCGCCTCCGGTGCGCGCCGGCAGAGCGCGAGCCTCGTGCTCGACTTCACCCCCAACGCGGTGCACGCCGGCATCTACGCCGCCCTCGCCCGCCACCTGGACCGCGCCCACGGCCTCACCCTGCACGTGATCGTCCCCTCGGCCTCGACCGATTCGATCAAGCTGCTTGAGACCGGCCGGGTCAACTTCGCGATCCTCGACATCCACGACCTGGCCATCGCCCGCCAGCACGGCGCCCGGCTGGTGGGGATCATGGCGATCGTCGAGCGTCCGCTGGCCGCGGTCATCGCCGCGCCGCCGTTCTCGACGCCCACCCGCCTGGCCGGCCAGACGGTCGGCATCACCGGCGTGCCCAGCGACACGGCCGTGCTCGACTCGATCGTCGCCGGGGCGGGCGGCGATCCCCGCCGGCTGCACACGGTGACGATCGGGTTCGACGCCGTGCCCGACCTGCTGGCGGGCCGGGTGGCGGCGGCGACCGCGTTCTGGAACGACGAGGGGGTGACCATCCAGCGCCAGCGCCCGGGCTTTCACGTGTTTCGCGTGGAGCGCTATGGCGCGCCCCCCTACCCGGAGCTCGTCGTCTGCGCCCCCGCCTCCGAGCTTCACCGCAATGGGCGGCTGGCGCGGGCGCTGGTGGCCACGCTGCTCGCCGGCTACCGGTTCACGCTCGCCCACCCGGCGCAGAGCGCCGCCGAGCTCGAGGCGCAGGTGCCCGGCCTGGACCCGGCGCTGGTGAGCGCCGAGCTGCGCGTCCTTCTGCCCGCCTTCCGCGCCCCCGACGGTCGCATCGGGGAGCTCAGCCGCCCGGTGCTCGAGCGCTGGGCGGGTTGGGAGGTGCGCTTCGGCGTGGTCAGCCGCAGGCCCGATGTGGCCAGCATGTTCGACCCCTCATTCCTGGCCGCGGCCGGACAGTAGCCGCGCCGCCAGCGCCGCCCCCTCGCGCGCCAAGCGCGAGCGGGGGACGACCAGGTCAAAGCCGGCCGCCTCGGCCCGCCGGCGCACGTCGCTCTCCACGTGCGCGTAGAAGGCGAGCACGGGCAGTCCGCGCGGGCGGACCTCGAGCACGCGCGCGATCCGCTGTTCGGCCTCGGCGGTGAGGTCGACGATCAACAGCTCCCAGCCCTCGGGCTGCTCGCCATCGGCGGGCCGGCCGGGATCCGCCGTGAGCTCAACCTGGTGGCCGGCGGCGGTGAGGCTTGAGACCACGGCCGAGCCGAACAGCAGGTCGGGAACGAAGGCGAGGATTCGCGCCATCGCCCGCCGGCGCCGGCTACTGGGCGCGGATGCGGTTGAACTCGCGCCGCACCGACTCGGTGCGCCCCCACATCGGCGTCACCTCCACCCGCCCGGTGCGGACCTCGCGCACCGCCAGCTCGCCCTCGATCTGCGCCTCGTCGAGCAGCCTGAGCGCCGCGTGCACGGCGGGCACGGCGGCGGCATGGCCAAAGCGGTGGGCGACCAGCAGCCGCCAGTGCCAGTCGTGTCGCGAGTAGGGCTGGGCGTTGCAGGTCACCAGCAGGGTGGCGGCATCGATGTAGCGGCGCTCATCGAAGATGCGCAGGTCCAGCTCGAGGTCGGTCCAGTCGTCGGGCAGCGAGTCGACGATCTGCTCGAAGGTCTCGGCGAGTGCCATCGACCGCGAGGCTACCGCGCCCGGGTCCGGGACGCCTGCGGGCGGTGGGGCCGAGCTATGTTCTGGGGCATGTCGTCCGCCACCACGCTGACCCCGGAGTATGAGATCGTCACCCGCGGCTGCGGGCTGCTGGATCGCTCCGAGCGAGGCAAGCTCGCGCTGAGCGGTGCCGGTGCCAGAGAGTTCCTGCAGGGCCAGGTGACCAACGACGTTCTGGCCCTGACCCCGGGGACCGGCTGCTACGCCGCCTTCCTGACCCCCAAGGGCAAGATGCTGGGCGACCTGCGCATCCTCGACGCCGGCCGGGAGCTGCTGCTCGACACCGAGCGGACGTCGCTGCAGGAGCTGTTCAACATGATCCGCCGGTTCAGCATTGGCTATGAGGTGCAGCTGCACAAGCGCACCCTGGAGTGCGGGCTGCTGGCGCTGGTAGGGCCGGAGGCGCCCCGCCTGGCCGGCGCCAGCGCGCTGGCCCAGGCCGCCGAGCACGCGCACCTGGAGGTCTCGATCGGAGGGGTGGCGGCCCGCGCCATCCGCACCGACACCGGCGTGGAGCTGCTCTGCGCCGCCGCCGACACCGATCGTCTGCGCGGCGGCCTGGAGCGAGCGGGCGCCGTGCCCGTCCGGGAGGACACGGTGGAATGCCTGCGGGTCGAGCGCGGACGGCCGCGCTACGGCGTCGACCTGGACGACACGGTGATCCCCCAGGAGGCGGGGCTGAACGAGCGGGCCGTGTCGTTCACCAAGGGCTGCTACGTGGGCCAGGAGACCGTCGCCCGCCTCTACTACCGCGGCAAGCCGAACCGCCACCTGCGGGGGGTGAGGCTGTCCGCGCCGGCGGGCACGGGCGAGGTCGTGCGCTTGGGCGAGCGGGAGGTGGGGCGCCTCGGCAGCGTCGCTCACTCGCCCCGCTTCGGCTGGATCGCCCTGGCGCTGATCCGCCGCGAGGCACCACCCGGCACCGCCGTGAGCGTCGGCGAGGGCCTCGAGGGCGAGGTGGTCGAGCTCCCGTTCAGCTGACCGCCGGCTGCTCGCCGCCGACGCGCGGGCTGCCTTCCCCCGCACGCACCTCAGCCGGGCCGCCCGCCACCCCCGGCGGCGGCGCCGAGATGAACATCCGCAGCTCCTCCACCCCTGGCTCCGGCTCCAGCTCGAGCTGCGGCAGATCGGGGTGGGAGGCCATGTAGGAGCGCAGCAGGCGCACCTCGTCCACCTCCTCGCGGGGCAGGTGAGCGCCCAGCTCGCCCCGGCGTCCACCGCGAGCCAGCGCGGCGGCGGTGCGCTGGGCCAGCTCGCCCAGATCCTCGGGCAGCGGCCCCCAATCGATCAGCCGGCCGCCGACCAGCCAGAACGCGTCGCGGCGATCCGCCCGGGTGGGATGCGCGGCCACCAGCAGCCGCGGGCGGGCGTGGGTGGCCTCCAGCACGCCCTCGACGCGCTCCAGGATCACCCGCAGCCGCCGCAGCCGCCGCCGCAGCCAGGCGGCTCGCTCATACCGCCGCGCGGCGGCGGCGGCGTCCATCTGGCCCTCGACGTGCTCGATCAGCCTTCGTCCCCCATCTCCCTGGAAAAGGCCGAGGGCGGCGTCCAGGCGCCGCCGGTACAGGTTCGGGTCCAGGTCCCCCAGGCAGGGCGACAGGCAGCGGCCCATCTGACCGTAGGCGGAGGGATGGTCGCGGCGCACCAGGCGCCGACCGCAGTGGCGCAGCCCGAACAGTGAATCCAGCTGCTCCACCAGCTCGCGCACCAGCGCACCGCCCCGCAGCGGCCCCACGCTGACGGCATGGCCGGCGGCCGGCTCGGGGGCCACCTCGAGGATCGGATACGGAATGTCGAGCCGGCAGCGGATGTAGAGCAGGCGGTCATCCGGCCGCGCCAGGCGGATGTTGCCCGGCGGGGTGAGCCGCTTGATCAGCCGGTTCTCCAGCACCAGCGCCCCCAGCTCCGAGTGGGTGGGCTGATACTCGACGCTGGCCACGTGGCGCGACCATGCCCCGCGCGTGTTCGAGGGCGCGAAGTGAGCCCGCACCCGACTGCGGATCGACACCGACTTGCCCACGTACAGGGGCCTGCCGAGGTCGTCTCGGAACAGGTAGACCCCGGGATCGCGCGGCAGCGAGGCGAAGTCAAGGGGGGGCAGCGGTCCCTCGCCCGTCGAGCGGGGCGCCGGTCCCTCCCCGGCGAGTCGGGGAGCCAGGCCCTCGCCCGTCAGGCGGGGCGCGGGTCTCCCCCCGGCGAGTCGGGGAGCCAGGCCCTCGCCCGTCAGGCGGGGCGCGGGTCTCCCCCCGGCGAGTCGGGGAGCCAGGCCCTCGCCCGTCAGGCGGGGCGCCAGGCCCTCGGCCGCGACCAGGCGTGCCGGTCTCTCCCCCGCCGGCCGGGGCCCCCTTCGTTCTCCCGCCGGCAGGGGTGTTCGGCGCGCACGCGTCCGCCGGCGGGGAGCCAGCAGCGCCAGCGCATCCCCCACCGTGCCCGCATGCGCGCACAGGCGCGGGTGCAGCGCGCACAGGATCCGGGCGCAGGTCTCCGCGTCGGGCAGCGCGCGGTGGGCGACCTCGACCTCGATTCCCAGCGCCTCGGCCAGCGCGGCGAGCCGCCGTTCGCGCTGGAGCGGCAGCAGGGCGCGGGCCAGAGCGACCGTGCACAGCACGGGGGGAGCGGGCCACCGCCTCCCCGCCCGCGCGAATGCCCCGGCCAGCACCCGGCGGTCAAAGGCGGCGTTGTGCGCCACCAGCACGCGTCCGGCCAGCGCTCGCTCGAGCCCGGGCAGCACCTCCTCGAGCCGCGGGGCCCCCTCGAGCATCGCCGGGGTGATGCCGGTGAGGCGCCCGATCCGGCGCGGCAGCGGCGCGCTCGGCGCCACCAGCGTGCTGAAGCGCTCGTGCAGCTCACCGCCACCCACCAGCACCCACCCCACCTCGACCAGCTCGCAGCGCTCGCCCCCCAGACCGTTGGTCTCGGTGTCCAGGGCCAGGAACTCGGCGGTGGCGATCGGCTGGTCGAGGAGCTGCAAGGCCCCGGTGATACGAGGGGGCGCGGACGGGATGCAAGCGCTCGTGCAGTGCACCGGCGGCGAGCGCCGCGCGGGTCCGCCTGACGTCAACCACCTCGCCCGCCGCCAGAACCACTCGGCGAGGCCGGGCCCGCTCCCGCCGCCGGTGGCTCGGAAAGGCGCTTAGCCGCCCCCTCCCCGGGTAGCATGCGGCCATGGAAGCTCGGAAGGAGCGGTGAGCGTGGCGGCCATCATCGACGACGCACAGGCGCTGCGGGAGCTCGACGCGGTCGAACGCCAGGCCTGGCAGGCGTACAGCCGGCGGCTTCGCAACCTGACCGGTGAGGAGTACGAGCGGGTGGAGTCGGCCTGTTGGGATGAGCTGCAGCGGCAGCTGCGCCAGCTGGCCCGCCGGCGCAGGACGCTGACCGGCAACTCCACCTGATCGCCGCTGGACCGGGCCCCGGTGGTGCACTAGGGTTCCCCATGAGGCTTGTCGAGGAGAGGCGGAGGATGCCGGCTAGGACGCTTGGGATGCTGTTGCTGGTCGCCCTCGGGGTGTCTGCGTGCGGCGGCGGCGCGCATTTCGCCGATCAGACGCGGCCCGCGCTGCCCGTGAACGTTTCCGTGTACGTCAACAACCAGCGGGTTTCGGTTTCGCCGAGCTCCGTGACGCCCGGCTACGTGACGTTCACGATCGCCAACCAGGCCAGCAGCGCGGAGTCGCTGCAGGTGACCCCGGCGGGGGGATCCACCCCGCTCACCACCACCGCGCCGATCAACCCGCAGGCGACCGATCAGGTCACCCTCAATCTGCGCTCGCCGGGCCAGTACAGCGTGACCATCGCCCCGGCCAACTCCACCGAGGCCGCCGCCTCCACTCCCAGCGGGATCCTTCCCGGGGTGCTGGTGGTCGAGGGCCAGCGGGGCGCCTCCAACAACCAGCTCCTGCAGCCGTAGCCGCAGGGGCGGCGCCGAGGCGAGAAAGCGCCGCCTTTGCCGGGCGGCGCTGAGGCGAGCGCCCCGGTACGATCCGCGCCAACCGGATATCCGGTCCTGACCCGCCAACCGATCCAGGAAGGTGCAGCCAAGTGGCAGTTGACGTCAGCCAGATCTCCCAGGTCGACACCGAGCCCGGGGAGTTGCCCCGGACGATGGCCGCCTGGGTGATCCGCCAGGAGCGTGAGGGCGAGCCGATGGACGCCTTCCAGCTGGAGGAGATCGAGGTCCCCGAGCCCGAGGCGTTCGAGGTGATCGTCCGGGTGATGGCCGCCGGCGTCAACTACAACAATGTTTGGGCCGCCCAGGGCAAGCCGGTGTCGGTGTTCGGCTATGGCGACCATCCCCGCTGGGGCCACCACATCGGCGGCTCGGACGCCTCGGGGATCGTGTGGAAGGTCGGCCCCGGCGTCACCCGCTGGAAGCCCGGCGACGAGGTGGTGATCCACTGCAACCAGGCCTCCTACGAGGATCCCGAGGTCCACGGCCTGGACCCGCTCGCCGCCCCCTCCCAGCGCATCTGGGGCTATGAGACCACCTGGGGCTCGTTCGCCCAGTTCACCAAGGTCCAGGCCCAGCAGCTCCTGCCCCGGCCGCAGAACCTCACCTGGGAGGCGGCGGCGTCCTACGGGCTGGTGTACTTCACCGCCTACCGGATGCTGATCGACCAGTGCCAGCTGCAGGCCGGGCACCGGGTCCTGATCTGGGGCGCGGCCGGCGGGCTGGGGGTGTTCGCCGTCCAGCTCTGCGCCACCGCCGGTGCCGAGTGCGTCGGCGTCGTCTCTTCCGAGGAGAAGGGCAAGCTGGTGATGGACCTCGGCGCCGTCGGCTACATCAACCGCAACGACTACACCGGGATGATGCGCCGGGGCGGCGAGACGCCCGAGGAGGAGAAGGCGCGGCTCGCCGAATCACGCCGGTTCGGCAAGGCGGTCAAGGAGATCCTGGGCGACTCGCCGGACATCGTCTTCGAGCACGTCGGCAGGGCGACATTCCCCACCTCAGTGCTCACGGTCAAGCCATTCGGCAAGGTGGTCATCTGCGCCGCGACCACCGGCTACAACCTGGACTTCGACGTGCGCCATCTGTGGATGCGCCAGAAGCAGATCATCGGGTCGCACTTCGCCAATGCCTACGAGAGCATGAAGGCGAACGAGCTGATCGAGCAGGGGAAGATCCGTCCAGTGCTGTGGCGCACGTTCGGCTTCGATGGAGTGCCGCTGGCGCACCAGCTGATGAAGGACAACAAGCACCTGGGCAAGATCGCCATCCTGGTCGGTGCTGCGGAGGAGGGCCAGGGGCAGACCGTCCCCGGACCGGGCGCGATCCACGCCGAGGTGGGTGCCTAGCCATGGGCGAGGTGATCCACATCAAGTGGTACGCCACCGTGCTGCGCCAGGAAGCGTTCGCCGCCGAGGTGGCCCGGGCGGCACCGGTGGCGCTCCGCTACGGCGCCACCCAGTACTCGGTGCAGCGCTCCCAGGACGACCGCTACGCGATCACCCAGATGGTGTGGTTCAACTCCCACCACGACTTCTACCGCTGGTGGGACGGGCCGGAGATGATCGAGTTCCGCCGCCGAAACTCGGGGCACTATCAGATCCCCATCAACTACATCTGGCACGAGGAGCTGGCCGCCGGCGCACTCGGCCCGGAGGTGCCGCTGGCGGGGCAGGGAGAGCCCGAGCCGCAGCCGGAGCCCCAGGCGGTCTAGGATTGGTGCCGTGACGCTGCGGCACAAGATCTTCAACCTGATCGGCGTGACGGTTCCCGTCGCCGGGCTGGTGGCGGCGATCGTGTTGCTCTGGAACCGGGCGATCGGGCCGCTCGAGCTCGGGCTGATGGTCGGCCTGTACGTGCTCACGTGCCTGGGCGTGACGCTCGGCTATCACCGGATGTTCACGCACCGCGCGTTCGAGGCCTCGCGCGCCTTCCGAGCGGTGATCGCGGTCATCGGGTCGATGGCCGTCGAGGGGTCGGTGATCACCTGGGTGGCCGACCACCGCAAGCACCACGCGTTCACCGACCGGGAGGGAGACCCGCATTCCCCCCACCTGAGCGGGCCCGGATTCTGGGGGGCCGTCAAGGGCCTCTGGCACGCGCACATCGGCTGGCTGTTCGAGACGGTCGCCACCGCGGACCGCAACCGCTTCGCCCCGGATCTGGTCAAGGACCGGGCGCTGCGCATCATCGACCGGCTCTTCCCGCTGTGGGTGACGATCAGCTTCGCCATCCCGTTCGTGCTCGGCTGGGTCATCGGCGGCGGGCCGATCGCTGCCCTGAGCGCGCTTCTGTGGGGCGGGCTGGTCAGGGTTTTCCTGCTGCACCACGTCACCTGGTCGATCAACTCCATCTGCCACTTCTTCGGGCGCAAGCGCTTCGACGTCGACGATGAGTCACGCAACGTGTTCTGGCTGGCGCCGCTGTCGATGGGCGAGGCGTGGCACCACAATCACCACGCCTTCCCCACCTCCGCCTTTCACGGTCTGCGCTGGTGGGAGCGGCTGACCGACCCCACCGGCATGCTGATCTGGGTGCTGGAGAAGCTGGGGTTGGTGTGGAACGTGGTGCGGATCAGCCCGCAGCGCCAGCAGGCCAAGGCGCTGCGCCGCGATCGGGCGCAGAAGGCGCTTACCGCCTGAGCCGGGCGGGTGTGGGCGCCCAGCCCGGCCCCGGGCACGGCCCAGCCCCCGCGTCCCCGGCCCGGCCCCGCCCCAGCCTGCGGTCCCCCGGCCCCGGCCCAGCCCGGCGCACGGGAGGGTGATGCATTTGCGTTCACTATGAACGCAAATGCATCACGCTCACCAAGGCGTCGCTCCCGAGGAAGGGGGTGTCCTCGGGGCTTGACCGCTCAACGGTTCATTGCCCGGGCGCTTGACCGCGACGCGCGTCAGCCGGCCTCGAGCGGGGCCATCGTCAGCCCGGCGGCGTCCAGCTGCTGCCAGTACTGCTCGGCCTCCTCACGTCCCCCGCTCCACACGATCGCCTGGCCGGTGTTGTGGATCCGGTCGGCGAACCGGTAGCCGTCGGCCAGGGTGAGGCCGGGGATGACGCGCGCGAGCGTCTCGGCCACGTGGTCGAACGTGTTGAAGTTGTCGTTGAGCACGATCACCCGCCAGTTGCCCTCCAGCCCGGTACCGGGCCCCCCGACCCGCGGCAGCTCGACCGTTTGCGCCACCGCGCTCAGGATACCGGGGGGGCGGCGGGCGGCGGGACCGCGCGCTCGGCCCGTTTGCGCCAGTAGCGCGAGAGTCCCGCGTACAGCTGATCGGCCGGCGCCGCCTGCTCGTAGGCGGCGCTCGCCTCGGGCTGGGCGGCGGCGCTGATCTCGGCGTGGACGGAGGCGATGAACCCATCGGCGTCCCGCTCTCGCGCACGCTCGGCCCAATCCTCAAGCCGGCGTGCCACCTCGTCCAGCTGCCGGTCGACGTCGTCATAGGCGCCGAAGTGGGTGATCGCCAGGCGCTGCGGCCGCCAGGCCCGCACCCGCTCGATCGACTCCCGCCAGGCCTCGACGTCGATGTCGGGCGGCGGGGTGGGCGGGATCGTCAGGCTGGCGTCGGTGATCCGCACGCCGCCCACGTCGCCACGAACGCCGTGTCCTCGTGCAGGTAGCAGACGTGGTGGGAGGCGTGACCGGGGGTGTAGGCGACCTCGAACGCCCCGCCCACCACTCGCTCACCCCCCGTCAGCACCCTCAGGTTGCCCTCCGGCACCGGCAGCATCTCCCCCCACAGCCTGTCCATGTCCTCGCCGTACAGCCGCCGGGCGCTGGCCAGCAGACGCGAGGGATCGACCAGGTGGGGTGCGCCGCGCTCGTGCACGAACACCTCCACATCCGGCCAGCGCTCGACCAGCGAGCCGCTGGCGCCGGCGTGATCGAGGTGGATGTGCGTCAGGAGCAGAGCCCGGGGGCGCCAGCCGCCCAACTCCTCCAACAACCGGCCAAGACCCGAGCTGGGGCCGGGATCCACCAGCACATCGTCCACCTGCCAGCACCCGATCACCCGCTCGTGCCCGAGGTGGCGGACGTCGATCACCCGCATCGCCGGGCTAGGAGTCAGCCTCGGGATGGTCGGGACGAAACGGCGGCATGATCGCGGTCGCCTCAGGATCCGGGTCGGGCTCTGGTCGCGCGCTGGCCACATGACCCTCCTGCGCATCCGCGTCCTCGCCGCCGCCGCGGCTGTCGGGTCCCTCCGCGCCCTCGTACGTGAGCTCCGGGCTCCCGTGCGTGAACTCCGCGCCCTCGTGCGTGAGACCACCCTCGCTCGCATCCTGACCCTCATGGGCCTCACCGGCCCCCTCGCCCGCGCGACCGGACCCGAAATCGGCCTCGTCCGGATCGCGCTGTCCCAGCACCGAGGTGGCCTCATCCGCCGCCTGCCGATCGCCCCCCGCCTCGGGCGCTTCGTCGCTCGACTCCCCGGCGACGGTGGCAGGGGCAGACTCCCCGGCGACGGTGGCAGGGGCAGACGCCTCCTCGAGCGGCTCCTCGTCAGCCGGGAAGCGTTCCGCCGCCGACTCGGCCAGCGCCAGCAGCTGACGCGCCAGATCCTGCGCGTCCTCGACGATCCGGTGGCGCTCGGCCCAGATGCGGTCGGTCTCGGCATCGAGCTCCTTGAGCCGCCGCTCGGCGTCGGCGACGATCTGAGCGGCCTCCTCGCGGGCGCGCTCGAGGCGATCCTCGGCCTCGCTGCGCGATTGGGCGGTGATCTGGGCCGCCGCCTCATGCGCGCGCTGGAGAATGCCCGCCACCTCCTCCCCCACCCGCTCCAGCGCACGCCGGACGGCGGCCTCCGGAGAGCGGGTGGCCTGGAGCTCGGCGACCAGCTGACTGGTCCGCTTGACGTATGCATCCACCGCGAGGCGGTCGTAGCCGCGCAGAACGACGGGGAACTCCACGTCGGCGACGACCGGGAGCGGATCCTCCGGCAGCGTGGCCAGGGGCGCGGTGATCTCCTGAATGATGGCGTGTTCGGTGGCGGCCGAGTTCTCGTCGGGCATGGCTCTCACGTTACCTGAGCCCGCTCGCCGGCAAACGTCCACACGCGTCGCCCCCGGGGGATAAGCGGTGGCGCCGGGGGGCATGCGGTGGTGCTCGTCGGCGTTCAAGCAGCGTCGCCCGGGGGTGTAAGGGGTGGTGCCCGGGGGGTAAGCGATGGTGCCGCGCGGGCGCAGGTGGTGCCGCCCGGGCGCAGGTGGTGCCGCCCGGGCGCAGGTGGCGCCGCCCGGGCGCAGGTGGCGCCGCCCGGGCGCAGGTGGCGCCAGAAACCGTGAGCGGTAGCGCCCCCCGGGGGCGAGCGCGTCCATACAATGCGCCCATGGCGGACCGACCCTCGCCGCGCCTGCCCGAACGCGACCGCCCGTGGCTGATGCGCACGTACGCCGGCCATTCCGATGCCCGGCGCTCCAACGAGCTCTACCGGCGCAACCTCGAGAAGGGACAGACCGGGCTGTCGATCGCCTTCGATCTGCCCACGCAGACCGGCTACGACCCCGATCACGAGCTGGCCCGGGGCGAGGTGGGCAAGGTGGGCGTGTCGATCGCCCACCGGGGCGATATGCGCACCCTGCTCGACCAGATCCCCCTGGGCGAGATGAACACCTCGATGACGATCAATGCCACCGCCGCCTGGCTCCTGGCCCTCTACATCGTCACCGCCGAGGAGCAGGGAGTGGATCAGAAGCAGCTTCAGGGCACGACGCAGAACGACATCCTCAAGGAGTATCTGAGTCGCGGCACCTACGCCTTCCCGCCCGGACCGAGCATGCGGTTGATCGCGGACACGATCGCCTACACGGTCACCCACATCCCCCGCTGGAACCCGATCAACATCTGCTCCTACCACCTGCAGGAGGCCGGCGCCACCCCGGTGCAGGAGATCGCCTTCACGATGAGCAACGCGATCGCGGTGCTGGATGCGGTCCGCCAGCGGGTGCCCCAGGAGCTGATGGGCAGCGTGTTCGGCCGGATCTCGTTCTTCGTCAACGCGGGCGTGCGGTTCATCGAGGAGCACGCGAAGCTGCGGGCGATGGCGATCCTTTGGGACGAGCTGGGCCGCGAGCGATACGCCGTGCAGGAGGACAAGCAGCGGCGCTTCCGCTACGGGGTGCAGGTCAACTCGCTCGGGCTGACCGAGGCCCAGCCGGAGAACAACGTCTACCGGATCGCGCTGGAGGCGCTGGCGGTGACGCTCGGCCGCAGCGTTCGGGCCCGCGCCGTCCAGCTGCCGGCCTGGAACGAGGCGCTGGGCCTGCCGCGACCCTGGGACCAGCAGTGGTCGCTGCGCCTGCAGCAGATCCTGGCCTACGAGACCGACCTGCTCGAGTACCCGGACATCTTCGAGGGCTCGAAGGTGATGGAGGGGCTGGTGGCCGAGCTGCTGGCGGGGGCGCGGGAGGAGATGCAGCGGGTGGCCGAGCTGGGCGGGGCGGTGGAGGCGGTCGACTACATGAAGGCGGCGCTGGTCGAGTCGCATCGCGAGCGCTGGCGGCGGATCGAGGCCGGCGAGCAGGTCGTGGTGGGCATGAACCGCTTCACCTCCACCGAGCCCTCCCCGCTCACCGCCGGCGCCGACGGCGGGGTCTTGCGGGTCGACCCCCAGGTGGAGGCCGAGCAGCGCGAGGCGCTGGCGCGGTGGCGCGCCGAGCGTGACCAGGCCGCCGTCGAGCGCGCGCTGGGCGAGCTGGCGCGCGTCGCCCGCGCGGAGCACGAGAACATCATGCCCGCCACGATCGCCGCCGCGCGTGCCGGCGCGACCACCGGCGAGTGGGCGCAGACGCTGCGCGAGGTGTTCGGCGAGTACCGTGCCCCCACCGGCGTGGCCGAGGCGGCCGCGCTATCCAGCCAGCAGGTGGACGAGCTGCGCGAGGAGGTCGAGCGGCTGAGTGAGGCGCTCGGGCGGCGGCTGAAGTTCCTGGTCGGCAAGCCGGGCCTCGACGGCCACTCAAACGGGGCCGAGCAGATCGCCGTGCGCGCCCGCGACGCGGGCATGGACGTCGTCTATGAGGGCATCCGCCTGACGCCGGCGCAGATCGCCAACTCCGCCGCCCAGGAGGGGGTGCACGTGGTCGGGCTGTCGATCCTCTCCGGCTCCCACCGGGAGTTGATTCCGGCGGTGCTCGAGGCGCTGCGGCAGACGGGTGTGGGCGAGGTGCCGGTGGTGGTGGGAGGCATCATCCCCGAGTCCGACGCCGAGGCGCTGCGGGAGGCCGGGGTGGCCGCCGTCTACACCCCCAAGGACTGGGATCTCAACCGGATGATGCACGACATCGTGGCGCTGGTCGCCGAGCGCCACGGAATCGCCGCCCCCGCTTGAGCCTCGGCACCGCCGATGGCCTGGAGCTGGCCGGCCGCCTGCGCGCCGGCGACCTGAGCGCCGCCCCCGCCGTGCTCAACCTGCTCGAGAGCCGTGCTCCGGCGGCCGGCGAGCAGGCGGCGGCGCTGCTGAGCGGCGTCTCCCCCGCCGCCCTGGGTGGCGAGGCTCCCGGGCACGTGGTGGGCGTCACCGGCCCCCCGGGCGTGGGCAAGTCCTCGCTGCTCTCGGCGCTGCTTCGCGAATGGCGCGCCCGCCAGCGCACGGTGGCCGTGCTGGCCGTCGATCCCACCTCGCGGCGCTCCGGAGGCGCGCTGCTGGGCGACCGGGCGCGGATCGACGCCGCGCCGGGCGACCGGGGGGTGTTCATCCGCTCCACCGCGGCCGGCGGCCGCCTGGGTGGCCTGGCACCCGCCACCCGAGCCGCCGCCGCCGCGCTGGCCGCCGCCTTCGACGTGGTGGTGATCGAGACGGTCGGCGTCGGGCAGTCGGAGACCGAGGTGGCCGATGTGGCCGACACGGTGGCGGTGGTCGTCCAGCCCGGCTCCGGCGATGTGCTTCAGTTCCTGAAGGCGGGCATCATGGAGATCCCCGATGTGCTGGTGGTGACCAAGGCCGACCTGGGGCGGATCGCCACCCGGGCGCAGGCCGACCTCACCGCCGCGCTGCGCTCGCTGGGGGCCGATCGGACGCCGGTGCTGGCCGTCTCCGCGCTGCCCCCGGGAGCGGGGATCGGAGAGCTGGTCGAGGCCCTGGACGCCCACCGGGCGGCGCTCGATCTCCCCGCCCGCCGGCTGCACGCCCGCCGGCGACACGCGCTGGCCGACTTCGCCGCCGAGCACGGCGAGCGCGGGCTGCGCGCGCTGGGGGGCCGGCGGGCGGCGGAGCGCTGGCTGGCCGAGCAGGATCCCGCGCTCGACGTCCCCGCGCTGGTCAGCGGTCTGGAGCAGCGGGCGGGGGTGCGGTGAGGATCGCGCTGCCCGCCCAGCCGCTGCGCGCGGAGACGACGCTCCTGCGGCCCTGGCGGGACGCGGACGCGCCCGCGATCACCGCCGCCTGTCGTGACCCGGAGATCGCCCGCTGGACCAGCGTGCCCGAGCGCTACACCGAGGCCGACGCCCGCGCCTTCCTGCTGTTCCGCTACGACGGCCTGCTGGCCGGGACGACGGCGCCGTTTGCGATCGTCTCCCCCGCCGACCGCCTGCTGGGCTCGATCTCGCTGATCCACCTGGACTGGCGTCATCTGCGTGGCGAGGTCGGCTACTGGCTGGCCGCCGGCGCTCGCGGCCAGGGCCACGCGACGCGCGCGCTGCGGCTGATCTGCTCCTGGGGGGTGCACGCGCTCGGACTCGAGCGCATCGTCCTGCACGTCGCCACCGCCAACCTGGCCTCCCAGCGGGTGGCCGAGCGCGCCGGCTTCACCCGCGAGGCGGTCCTCCGCTCCTGGTACCGCGGCAAGCACGGACAGGAGGACATGGTGTGCTTCGGGCTGCTGGCCGGGGAGCTGGCGCCGCTTCAGGGCTGAGGAAGCGGGCTGTGCCGGCGTCCGCCGCGCCGGCCGGGCACGCCTGACCCCGCCGTCCGGCGGGCTGCGGCAGGCGTGCCGGACGGGCCCGCCTCGCCCGCGGGCTAGGCTTAGGCTGATGAGCGCTGAGCCCCTGCGCGACGGACACGGCCGGCTGATCGAGGATCTGCGGGTGTCGGTGACCGACCGCTGCAACTTCCGCTGCCAGTACTGCATGCCGGCCGAGGGGCTGCCGTGGCTGGAGCGCGAGGAGCTTCTGCGCTTTGAGGAGATCACGCGGCTGGTCTCGCTGATGGCGGCGATGGGCGTGCGAGATGTGCGCCTGACCGGCGGCGAGCCGCTGGTCAGGCGCGAGTTTCCGCGCCTGGTGTCGATGCTCAAGGGGATCGGCGAGCTGCGCGAGGTCTCGCTCACCACCAACGGGTTTCTGCTCGAGCGCGACGCCGAGGCGCTGGTGGCCGCCGGAGTTGACCGCTTCAACGTGTCGGTGGACAGCCTTCAGCGCGACCGCTTCTTCGCGCTCACGCGCCGCGACGCGCTGCCGCAGGTGCTGCGCGGCCTTGAGCGGCTGGCCGCCTTCCCGCAGGCGCACCCGATCAAGATCAACGCGGTGGCCATGCGCGGCTTCACCGAGGAGGAGGTGCTGCCGTTCGCCGAGCTGGCCCGACGCACCCCCTACGAGGTCCGTTTCATCGAGTTCATGCCGCTGGACGCCGACCGCAGCTGGAGCGCCGAGCAGGTGCTGACCGGCGCCGAGATTCGGGCCGCGATTGAGTCCGTGTACCCGCTTGAGCCGCTCCCCCGGGAGCCCTCGGCCACCGCTCGCGTCTACCGGTTCGCCGACGGACACGGCCGGATCGGCTTCATCAACCCCGTCTCCGAGCCGTTCTGCGCCGACTGCAACCGCATCCGCCTGACCGCCGACGGGCGCCTGCGCACCTGCCTGTTCTCGCTGCACGAGACCGATCTGCGGGGTCCGCTGCGGGCGGGGGCGTCCGACGCCGAGCTTGAGCGGATCATCCGCGAGGCGGTGTGGCGCAAGGAGCTCAAGCACCACGTGGGTGAGCCCGGGTTCATTCAGCCGGCCCGGACGATGTCCGCCATCGGCGGCTGATCGGCTCACCGGATCGACGGGTGGTCGCTGCCGGGAGGCGGCGGCTGCTGATCAGGTGTTGGACGGGGTGGTGATCGACGCGGCTGCGCGAGAGGGCGCGTGCCGGGAGGCGGGCTGCTGCTGATCACGCCGGCGATCGTCGGCGATCGAGCAGCGCGGCCGCCTGGAGCAGCTCCGCCGGGCTGTTGACGTTGAACAGGCACTCGGGGTCGGCCATCTCAAAGCGCGCGGGCGCCAGGGCCGCCACCGCCTCACGCAGCGGGATCTGCGGCCGCCGCAGCGCGGCGCTGAGCGGCGCGAGCGCCCCCGGCTCATAGCGGGCCAGAAGCGGCTGCAGCTCCCCACCGAGGCTCGCCACCACCGCCGGGCGGCCGTCAGCCGGCGCGGCGGCGATGGCGCCGATCAGCTCCGACGTGATCAGCGGCATATCGGCCGCGCACACCACCACCGGCCGCGCCCCCGCCAGCCCGAGCGCGTGCACGATCCCGGTCAGCGGGTGGCGTGGCTCATCGGGCTCCACCCACACCACCGCTCCGGTCAGCTCCGGCAGCCTGGTGTCCGTCTTGGCCACGATCGCCACGTTCCCCAGCGCCCGCCACATCGCCTCCAGCGGGTAGGAGATCAGCGGCCGGTGGGCCAGCTCCACGAGCGCCTTGGCGCCGCCCATCCGCCGCCCGCGGCCGCCCGCCAGCACCACTCCCAGCGGCTCCCCGGATTCGCTCACGGCGGGATCGTAGAATCAGGCTGATGGAGGGTTCCACTTCGGTCAAGAGCTGGCTGCGGTGCTACCGGTGCTGGTCGCAGAACCTGGAGGTTCAGGTCCATTACGAGGGCATCCACCGCATCGACCCCGAGAGCGGCGAGCGCGGCGAGGTGGTCGACGAGATGCAGGAGGCGGTCGTCCAGTGCCTGGAGTGCATGCACGACCAGCCGCACCTGGGCTACCACAACGGGCGGGTGGAGCCGATCGAGGACCGCTGGGAGCGGATGATCGCCGGCACGCCGTGGGTGGCCTCGTGCACGGTCACCGTCGACGCCGACGACGTCGAGACCTGCTCGGGCCCGGAGGCCGGAGACGCCCTCTCCTACGCCGCCTTCGGCGATCACGGAACGCGCGAGTTCTTCACCCATGTCCGCTTCCACAAGCACGACGAGGAGCGGATCGTCGTCCACCTGCTGGTCGAGCTCTACGCCCGCTCGGCGGAGGAGGCCACCCAGGTGCTCGAGGACGCGGCGCGGGGCGCGCTGACCATCACTTCGCTTGCCGAGGAATCGCGCCCGCCCGCGGCCAGCGCCGACGGTCACGGCTGACCCGCCCGGTCAGGCGGCGCAGCTCGAGCACGATCACCGCCAGCGCCACCGGCACGGTGGCGGGAAGCTCCGACAGGACCAGGAACAGGAGGTCGAACATGCCGGCCAGCACCAGCGTGAGCAGCGCGCCCGCCCACTGCTGCCGTCCCTGGCCGGCCAGCAGCGCGCCCAGCAGCCCGGCCACGAACATGTCGCCGTAGCCCATCGACACCGAGCCGAACAGCTCGCTCTGAAGCTGGGGCAGCTGACCGATCGGCTGAGCGGCGACGAGCGTGGCGTTGGGCGCCTGGAGCAGGTCCGAGACCACCAGCCAGGTGTCGGCGGCGGCCATCGCCAGGATCCCCAGCTTCAGCCAGCCGGGCGGGGCCACCGCACCCAATAGCACCCCCAGGGTCACGCAGCTGAGCGCCGACAGGAGCGCCGCCGCCGCCTCGCCCACCAGCGCGTGGTGAAACGCCCAGGCCAGCGCGAACAGCAGCGCGGTGGCGGCGATCGCCGGCGGGGTGCGCCGCCGCACGCTGCCCCCGCCCCGCATTGCCCAGGCGAGCGCCGCGGCGGCCAGCGGCGGGACGGCGACCAGCGCCAGGTAGGTGAGTCCGGTGGCCGTGTCGGACACGAAGCGGATGGCGAACACCACCCCGACGATCGAGGCGATCGGCACCAGCGCCCAGCCGGGGCTGCGCAGGCGGCGCAGCTGGGGGATCTCGGGCGCCCGTCGCGGGGCCGCCACCACGCCGGCCTGAAGCACCAGCATGGCGGCGTCGGAGGGGATGAAGGCGAGGGCCACGGCCTTCAGCCTACGGCGGGCGGTCGGGGTGAGAGCCGCGGCCTCAGGCCCTCAGGCCCTCCGGCCCTGAGGCCCGTCTCAGCAGCCGAGCCGCCGCGCCAGTGCCTCCAGCTGCGCGCGCAGCTCCTGGGGCAGCCGGTCGCCGAAGCGCGCGTAGTGCTCGCGCATCTGCGGCAGCTGCTGGCGCCACTCCTCGGGATCCACCTCAAGCAGCTTGGCCATCGCCTCGCGGTCGATCTCAAGCCCCTCGAGCGGGATCCCGCCACCGTCCAGCGGCGGCACCAGCCCGATCTCGGTCTCGACCGCGTCCGCCTCGCCGGCGCAGCGCCGGAAGATCCAGGCCAGCACACGCGAGTTATCGCCGAACCCCGGCCACAGGAAGTGGCCGTCCTCGTCCTTGCGGAACCAGTTGACGTGGAAGATGCGCGGCAGCCTGGCGCCCTCCCGCCGGCCGATCCGCAGCCAGTGGGCAAAGTAATCGGCCATGTTGTAGCCGCAGAACGGCAGCATCGCCATCGGGTCGAAGCGCAGCTCGCCCACCGTCCCGGCCGCCGCGGCCGTCTTCTCGGAGGCCATCGTCGAGCCCAAAAACACGCCGTGCTCCCAGTCGCGGGCCTCGAACACCAGCGGCACCACCGCCGCCCGCCGGCCGCCGAACATGATCGCGTCGATCGGCACCCCCGCCGGGTCATCCCACTCCGGAGCCACCGACGGGCACTGCGCGATCGCCACCGTGAAGCGCGCGTTGGGGTGGGCGGCGGTCGTCTCCGAGTCGGGCGTCCAGTCGTTGCCGTGCCAGTCGATCAGGTGCGGCGGCGGCTCGGGCGTCATCCCCTCCCACCAGACGTCGCCGCCGTCGGTCAGCGCGCAGTTGGTGAACACAGCGTCGTGGTCGAGCATCCGGAGCGCGTTGGGGTTGGTGCGCTCGCTGGTGCCCGGGGCCACCCCGAAGAAGCCGGCCTCCGGGTTGACCGCGTACAGCCGCCCGTCGGAGCCGAACTTCATCCAGGCGATGTCGTCCCCGATCGTCTCCACCTTCCAGCCCTCGAGCGTGGGGATCATCATCGAGGTGTTGGTCTTGCCGCAGGCGCTGGGGAAGGCGCCCGCGATGTACCGGCTCTCGCCCTCGGGCGAGGTGAGCTTGAGAATCAGCATGTGCTCGGCCAGCCACCCCTCGTCTCGGGCCATGGCCGAGGCGATGCGCAGCGCAAAGCACTTCTTGCCCAGCAGCGCGTTGCCGCCGTAGCCGGACCCGAACGACCAGATCTCCCTGGTCTCCGGGAAGTGGACGATGTACTTGTTGTCGGCATTGCACGGCCAGGGAACGTCCTGCGCCCCGTCGCTGAGCGGCATCCCCACCGAGTGCAGGCAGGGCACGAAGTCGCCGTCCTCGCCCAGGCAGTCGAGCGCGTCCTGGCCCATCCGGGTCATGATCCGCATCGAGGCGGCCACGTACGGGGAGTCGGTGAGCTGCACGCCGATGTAGGAGATGGGCGAGCCGAGCGGGCCCATCGAGAAGGGGACCACGTACATCGTGCGCCCCTGCATCGAGCCGGCGAACAGCTCCTTCAACGTCTGGCGCATCTCCTCCGGGTCACGCCAGTTGTTGGTCGGGCCGGCGTCGGACTCGCTGGCCGAGCAGATGAAGGTGCGATCCTCCACGCGGGCGGTGTCGGCGGGATCGGAGCGCACCAGGTAGGACCCGGGACGTTTGCGATCCGACAGCCGCTGGGCGGTTCCCGCCTCCACCAGCGCCTGCAGCAGCTGCTCGTACTCCTCCACCGATCCGTCGCACCAGTGGACCTCGTCAGGCTGGGTGAGCGCGGCTACCTCCTCGACCCACGCCTGCAGGGCCGCGTGACGAGTGATGCCTTGGTGCTTCGGTGCGGTCTGGGACATGTGTGTGACAGCTCCTCTTTTCTTCAGGGGTGTAGGAAGCCTACCCGTCAGCGGGCGCTGGCGAGCTTGAGGTGGTCGTCCCCTGACCGCGAGGCGGGTCCACACTGGGTCATGCCGGCCACGGTTAGCTCCGCGGTCATCCCCTGACCGGGATGGGGGTCCGGCGACGCTCACGTCCGTCGGTGCCGGGCCGGACGTTGCGGCTGGAGGGCGTCGGTGGCTGGAGGTGGCGCTGACGGCTGCAGGGAGCGTTGACAGCTGGAGGACGGCCCGGAGCTGGAGGGCCTCGCGGCGGAGGGTCCTGGCGGCTGTGGGGCCTCGCGGCGGAGGGTCCTGGCGGCTGTGGGGCCTCGCGTCCGCAGGGCGGCCGGCGGTTCGCTCAGTCGCGCGTGCCGGAGCCGTCTGCGCCAGCGGGTGCCGGCCCGTTCCCCGGCTCCCGACGCGGAACCAGCACCACCCGCTTGAACTCGGCCACCAGCACGCCGTCCTGGTTGTAGGCGCGGGTGTGGACCTTCACCGTGCCGCGGTCCGGCTTGGAGCGGGATGGGCGCACCTCCAGGACCTCCGACTCGGCGAACAGTGTGTCCCCGTGAAACAGCGGATTGGGATGGCTCAGCTCCTCGGTGGCCAGATTGGCGATCGCCTTGCCGCTCACGTCCGACACGCTCATGCCGAGCGCCAGCGAGTAGACCAGCGGACCGACCACCACGTTGCGCCCCTGCTGGGACTGCTTTGCGTACACGTCGTTGATGTGCAGGGGGTGGTGGTTCATGGTCAGCAGGCAGAACAGGTGATCGTCCGCCTCAGTGACCGTCTTGGCCGGCCAGTGCTTGTAGACGGCGCCAACCTCGAACTCCTCGAGATAGCGCCCGTAGGGATGGGCCCCGGACGCCTCCCGGGCCGCCTGCTCTGTGTCGATCTGCTGCGTCGCTGTCATCGAGTGCCTGTCCTTTTGGGGTCGGGTGCCACTGGGAGGATGCCAAGCCACCCGCCCCGCGTGCTGTCTGGGCGCCCAGGCCCGTGTGCCCGCCGGCTGAGGATCCCGCCCCGTGCGCTGTCCGGGCCGGGTCCCCGGGCTGAGGCTCCCCTCCGTGTGCTGTCTGGCGCAGGTCCCCGTCCTCTCTGGAGCTGGGCGCCCCGTGCTCTGTCTGGCGCTGCGCGCGTGCTCTCAGGGGCCTACCCCCCTGCTGCGTCTGGGGACGGGAGATCCGGGCGCTGTCTGGCGCTGCGCGCGTGCCCTGTCTGAGTCCCGGCGGGAAGCCTCGCCGGATGTATGGGCGTGCACCGCCTCCACGGCGTGCCGCCCAGGTACTGGCGCGAGTTCGCCAACACACCCCCGTTGGGAAAGGGGCGTCTGGCGTGCAGCCTGCGGTTTCCGCGAGTTTCCGCACACACGTCTGCCGGAGGAGGGGGGTTTGTTCTGCAGCTCGCGGTTTTCCTCCGGGGAGGCGCCCCGCTGGCGCCCGAGCGGCCGGAGAGGGGGCGCGCGGCGCCAGACCGCTCCCCGAGCAGGCGGAGGCGGTGCAGGCGCGGCTCCTGCGGGGACGGGCAGGCGCAGCGCCACGGGGACAGCAGACGCAGCGGCAGGGCGCTGCGGGGCGATGCAGCTGCCGCGGCTGCCGCCCCGCGCCGCCGCGGGCCACCCCCGCGCCGCCGCGGGCCACCCCCGCGCCTCCACGACCCGCCCCGCGCCTCCACGACCCGCCCCGCGCCTCCACGGCCCGCCCCGCGCCGTCACGGGACACCCCCGCGCCTCCACGGACCACCCCCGAGCCGGTACGGTTCGCCAGATGCGAAACCCCCGTGACTTTGCCAAGCCCCTGGCGCTCGGCGCACCCGAGCCGCTGCCCGAGATCCCGGTCAAGCCCAGCCGAATGATCCACTTCCTGGACTTCTCGAACCCGAAGATGGTGGCCAAGGCCCCGGAGATCGCGCCCACGGTGGACATCCTGCTCGGGAACCTCGAGGACGCGGTGCCGGTGGACCGCAAGGAGGCGGCCCGCGAGGGACTGATCCGGGTGGGCAAGGAGATCGAGCTCGGCGACACCCAGCTGTGGACGCGGGTCAACAGCCTGGAGTCACCCTGGGTGCTGGACGACCTCACCCAGCTGGTGGCCGAGATCGGAGACCGGCTCGAGGTGATCATGATCCCCAAGGTGGAGGGCCCATGGGACATCCACTACGTGGACCGGCTGCTCGCCCAGCTCGAGGCCAAGGCGGGGCTCACCCGTCCGCTGCTGATCCACGCGATCCTGGAGACCGGCCTGGGGGTGGTCAATCTGGAGGAGATCGCCACCGCCAGCCCGCGGATGCAGGGGATGAGCTTCGGCCCCGCCGACCTGGCCGCCTCCCGGCGCATGAAGACCACGCGGGTGGGCGGCGGCCATCCGGGCTATCGCGTGATCGAGGATCCCGACCCCGATGACCCGCAGCGCCCGCGGCGCACCGCCCAGCAGGATCCCTGGCATTACTCGATCGCGCGCATGGTCGATGCCTGCACCTCCGCCGGGATCCTCCCCTTCTACGGCCCCTACGGCGACATTCGCGACCTCGAGGGGTGCGAGACGCAGTTTCGCGCCGCCTTCCTGCTCGGCTGCGTCGGCGCCTGGTCGCTGCATCCGGCCCAGATCGAGGTGGCCAAGCGCGTGTTCAGCCCCGATCCCGAGGAGGTGGCGTTCGCCAAGAAGGTGCTCGAGGCGATCCCGGACGGCCGCGGCGTGCACATGATCGACGGCAAGATGCAGGACGACGCCACCTGGAAGCAGTGCAAGGTGATGGTCTCGCTGGCCGAGATGCTCGCCCACAAGGACCCCGAGCTGGCCGCGGCCTACGGGTTCGAGCCCGCGCCCGCCTGACGGGCGCAGGTCGCACTCTGCGGATTGCGGACAACCCCCGCCCACGGGCGACGCGTGTGGCTGCGAGCAGGCCCCGGGGCTGACCGGCTGGCGGCCGCCCCATCCGGTCGGCACCCTGTCCGACCGAGGCAGCCGGCGGGGTGGTGGGGCGCCGGCCCGCCGCCCCCCGGCGCCCTTCGCTAGCCTCCCGCGCCTCGATGCGGTTCTTCGAGTACGAGTCGCGCGCGATCGTCGCCAAGGCCGGGATCCCGGTCACCCGGCACGGGTTTGCCAGGACCCCCGAGGAGGCCAGGCAGATCGCGCAGGAGATCGGCGGGCCGGTGGTGGTCAAGTCCCAGGTCCTCACCGGCGGGCGGATGAAGGCGGGCGGCGTGCAGTTCGCGGACACGCCCGAGGAGGCCGAGGGCCACGCCCGGCACATCCTCGAGCTGCGCATCGGCGGGCATCTCCCCCGCGGCGTGCTCATCGACTCCCGCGCCGCGGTCAAACACGAGTACTACGCCGGCGTGGTGTGGGACGGGATCCGCAAGCGACCGGTGATGCTGTTCTCCGACATGGGCGGGATCGACATCGAGGAGGTGGCCGAGCGCCATCCCGACCACGTCGCCCGGGCGCACTTCTCCACCCTGCGGCCGTTCTCCGACTGGCAGGCCAAGCAGCTGATCGCCTCGCTGGGCGTCACCGGCAGCGCGCTCACCCGGCTCACCCCGATCCTGGCTCGGCTGGCGCGGCTGTTCCTCGCCTACGACATGACGCTGGCCGAGATCAACCCGCTGGGCGAGCTCGAGGACGGCTCGTTCGTCGCCCTGGACGCCCACATGGACATGGAGAACGAGGCGCGCCCCCGCCAGCGGGCGCTGTTGCACGAGCTGGGGGTGGGCGATCAGGAGACGCGCCAGGCGCGTGAGCCAACGCCGTTTGAGCTGGCCGGCGAGCAGGTCGACGCCCAGGACCACCGTGGGGTGGCCGGCAATGTGACCGAGTTCGAGGGCAACCTGGGGCTGGTGATCGGCGCCGGCGGCGGGTCGCTGACGCTGTTTGACGCGGTCCGCGCCCACGGCGGAGACCCGGCCAACTACTGCGAGATCGGCGGCAACCCCTCGGTGCGCAAGGCCAAGGGGTTGGCCAAGCTGGTGCTCCAGAAGCCGGGGGTGGACAAGATCGCGGTGATGATGTCGATCGTGTCCAACACCCGCGTGGACATCGTCGCCCGCGGCGTGATCAAGGCGTGCCTGGAGCTCGGCCACGACCCGGCGGAGAAGATCGCGATCTTCCGCATCCCCGGCGCCTGGGAGGAGGAGGGCTTCAAGATCCTCGAGCGCTACGGCGTCGAGTACGCCGACCGCAGCGTGTCGCTGCACGAGGCGGCGCGACGGGCGGTGGAGAAGATCCAGGGCGATGGTGCCGTCACCCGCTCGGGCGGCTTTCGTCAAACCAGCGCCGAGCTCGGCGCCGAGCGGGACGTGTAGGCATGTCCATCCTGATCGACGAGCACACCACCTTCATCGTGCAGGGCATCACCGGCCGCGAGGCGGTGAACCTGACCAAGGAGTGTCTGGAGTACGGCCGGGGCGCGAGGATCGTCGGCGGGGTCACCCCGGGCCGCCTGGGACGCGATGTCCACGGCGTGCCCGTGTTCGACACCGTCGCCCAGGCCGTCGAGCACCACGGCGGGCCGATCGATGGCAGCGTGGTCACCGTCCCCCCCGCGTTCACCAAGGACGCGGTGTTTGAGGCGCTCGAGAACGGGATCAAGCTGGTGGTGATCGTCACCGAGCGGATCCCCCGACGGGACGTGGCCGAGATGGTGGAGCTCGCCGGCGAGCGAGGCGCCCGCATCATCGGCCCCAACTGTCTGGGCATCATCGTTCCCGACGTGATCAAGATGGGCGGGATCGGCGGCCCCGCCCGTGATGCCGCCAAGTCCTACACCCCGGGGCCGGTGGGGGTGATCTCCCGCTCGGGGGGGATGACCACCGAGATGTCCTCCACGCTGACCGCCGCCGGCCTCGGCCAGTCGACCGCCGTGTCGATCGGCGGCGACGCGATCATCGGCTCCACCTACGCCGAGCTGATGCCGCTGTTTGAGGCCGACCCCCAGACCGAGGCGATCGTGATCTACACCGAGCCCGGGGGGCGGATGGAGGCCGACCTGGCCCGGTGGGTGACCGAGCACAATTCACGGCTGCCGATCGTCGCCTTCATGGCCGGCCGGTTCATGGACGAGATGCCGGGGATGAGCTTCGGCCACGCGGGCACGATCGTCGAGGGCAGGGAGGACACGGCGGCCGAGAAGATCGCTCGCCTGGCCGAGGCGGGGATCGTGGTCGCCGAGGAGATCTCCCAGATTCCGGCGATCGTCAGGGACAAGCTGGGAGCGCGGGTGTGAGCGCCGGAGGCGGTGAGCGAACGCGGGGGGACGGGCGCGCCAGCGGCGACCCCGCCGGGCGGACGCTCGACGGCGTGTTCATCGAAATCGAGGTCGATCCATCGATCGCGGCCGATCGCGAGCTGGCCGCCAAGCTGACCGAGGTCTGCCCGGTCGACATCTTCTCCCACCACCGCGACGGCACGCTCGAGATCGTCCGCGAGAACCTCGACGAGTGCGTGCTCTGCGAGCTGTGCATCAACGCCGCCCCGCCGGGGACAGTGAGGGTCCTCAAGCTCTACTCAGGGGAGAGGCTGCCGGCCTGAGGCCGCCGGGTCAGGCTCGAGCGCCTCCCTCGATCGACCGATCCCCCTCCGGCCGGACCCGCACGACTGCTGTGCCCGTGCAGACGCAGCTTTGATGATGGCGACTCTGCATCCTCACCCGCTCACCAGCCGCCTGCGTGCCGCCGCGCTCAGCGGCCGGTAGCGCTCACCGGAGGCGTCCAGGTACCACGCCCGGCCGCCGCCCTCCGCCGCCGGGATGCCCTCCGCGCGCAGCGGCCCGGTGAGCGGTCGGTACCAGGTGGTGACCGGGATGCGATCGACCACGCGCACCACTCGCGGCCGCTGCTCGACAGGCAGGCGGGCCGCCGCCTGGCCGATGTCGCGCGGGCTCAGCGAGCGGCCCGAGCGCAGCGTGACGGCGGCCACCGCCAGCTCGGGGCCGTCACGGCCGACCGGCACCCCGTAGGCGACGGCCAAATCCACCGCCGGAAGCTCACCCAGCGCATCGCGGATCGGCGTGGTGAACACCGGCCCCTCGCGGCCGCGCACCACCTCCCGTGCCCCGTCCACCCGCCAATAGTCGCCGTCGCCGTCGCGCCGGAACAGATCGCCGGTGGCCACCCACCAGTCCTCCGGAGCGAACACGCCGCGCAGCGCGACCACGCTGAGGGGCTGGCCGGGCTCGACGCGGGCCAGTAGCATCCCCACCTCGTCCACCGCGCACTCCTGGGCGAACCCGCCTCGACCGACGCGCAGGCCGCCCGCCCGCAGGTCGTAGCGGGCGATGCGCACCTCGGCGCTGCCGGGCAGCGGCCGGCCCATCGCCCCGCGCTTGACGTCGCGGACGTTGGCCAGGATCGCCCCCGCCTCGGTCGAGGCGTAGAACTCGAGCACGCGGGCGGGGGCGAAGCGCTCCTCCACCCGCCGCCACAGGTTGGCGGGCATTCCGGAGCCGATGAACAGCCGCACCGGGTGATGGCGCTCGCCCGGCTGCACGGGGGCCACGACGAGGTCGTGGAGCATCGTCCACGTGTAGGAGGCGACGGTCACCCCGTAGCGGCGCACCTCCTCCCAGAACGTCGAGGGGTCGAAGCTGCGCGCCATGGCCAGGCGGGCGCCGCCGGCGATCGCCCCGCCGATGCTGGTCATCACCGCCGAGGCATGGTAGGGCGCGGTCACACAGTAGATCGTGTCGGCGGGCGAGAGCGCCGCCGAGGAGGCGGTCCCGAACGCCGACAGCGCCCAGCGCCGGTTGGTGATGCGGCTCATTCGGGTGTGCTCACCCTCGCCGCTGAACACGATGAAGGCGACGTCGCGCGCCCGCCCTGGGTTGGGCCGATACCAGCGCGGCAGGCGCACCCGGCCGGGATCGATCTGCTCCATGTCGGTCACCAGCGGGCCGAGCGAGCGCGGGCCGCCGCCACCGCCGAGAACGTAGGTCTCGGCCGCTCCCACGCTGAGCGCGAGCTCCACGCGCTCGGGGTCGGCGATCACCCGCTCCACCTGGCCAAGCTCCGCCTCCCGCCGCACGTCGCCGTCGGGGCGCATCAGCACGGCCACCGCGCCGACGCGGCTGATCGCCATGATCAGCGCCACCGCGGTCGGCCGCGGGCCCATCAGCACCCCCACGTGCTCGCCCTGGCGCACCCCGATGTCGATCAGCCCGCGGACGACGTTGTCGATCCGCTGGTTGAAGTCCCGGGCCGTGTAGGCGCGATCCTCAAACAGGAAGAACACCCCGTCCGGAGCGCGTCGGCGGCGCTCCTCGACCAGCAGTCCCAGGGAGATCCGGGTGCCGGGCTGGATCTGCTCCATGCGCGCCAGGCGCGGGAGCTGCCCGGCCGCCTCGCGGGTCAGCTCGAGCGCCCCCCGGGTGGCGCGCCTGGTGGTGCCGGCCAGCGAGCGGGCGACGCCGATGCCCACGCCGGTGGCGAGCTCCAGCCCGTAGCCGAGCCGACCGCCGATGTGACGCACCGGCTCGAGCGCGGTCTCGCCCGTCAATCGCCGGATCCCCTCCGGCGGCTCGCCCCCCCCATCGCGCCACCGCACCCAGGCGGCCACCGTCGGCCAGCTGCGGGTGACCGCGGTGGAGCCGACCACCAGCCCGAAGTGCCCGGCGCTCAGCGCCAGCTCGTACACCTCGGCTCGCGGGGCGGCGTGGAGCACCGCGCGCACTCCCGCGGCCGGCGCGATCTGATCCACGGTGCCCACCACCACCAGGATCGGGCGATCGATGTCGGCCAGCGTCACCAGCCGGTCCTCGATCACAAAGCCGCCCTCCAGCATCCGATTGTGGGCGACGAACTGGCGCAAAAAGTCGGCCAGCGCCGGACCGGGCCAGGCCACCCATCCCTCTCCCTCGAGGAACCGCCGCTGCTGGGCCCGGGCCAGGATCGCCTCCCGGTCGTGCAGGTGCAGGAGAAACTCGAGGTCGTTGCGGACCGATTTGACCGGGTCGAGCATGCGGAAGCCGAGGCGGCTGAACCAGGCGGGAACCGACCAGCCGCGGAACGTGTCGGCCAGGATCTCGGCCAGCTCGGCGGCCAGCTTCTCAGGTAACCCGAAGGGCATCCCGTGGCGCGTGTCCACAGGGCTGCCGAAGGTGATGATCGAGCCGACGCCCCGCCCCCGGCGCAGCGCCGCGGTCTGATAGCAGAACATCCCGCCCTGCGAGTAGCCGGCCAGGTGCACGTCGCGCCCGGTGAGCGCTCGCACCCGGTCGACGGCCTCGGAGACCGCGATCACGTGGTCGGCCAGGGTGCGCTCCAGTCCCCCCTCCTGGCGCTCGGGAGCGCCGAAGTCGACCACCCACGGGTCGATCCCCCGCTCGTGCAGAATCGTCACCCCGCTGGTGTTGGGCGCGACATCGTAGACCTCGGCCGCCAGCATCAACGGCGGCACGAGCAGGATCGCCGGCGCAGCGCCCGAGCTGTCGGCGTAGTAGTGGCGCAGCCGGAACACACGGTGCTCGGCGGCGACCTCGTACGGCGAGGAGCGGGTGTCGCTCGACAGTCCGCCGAAGCGGGCGACCTCAAGCGCGTTCTGGGCGGCGGCGGTGAGCCGGCCGACGGGGCGGGCGAGGGCGTCGGGAACGAGCGGGGGCATGGCGCTGGGGCCACATCTTCCCCCAACCGCGCACTCGCCATCTCCGTTCGCCCGCCGCCGGCCCGGATCCGTCCACCACCCGGCTCGCGGTGGCCGGCGCCGGCCCGGGCGTCGCCTGATCGCGCTCGTCGCTATCGTCGCCGCGTGTCCGCAACGCCGCACATTCGCCGGGCGCAGCCGGCCGACGTGGAGCTGATCTTCTCGCTGATCGTCGAGCTGGCCGAGTACGAGCGCGCGCGCGAGCAGGTGAGCGGGACGCCGGAGCTGCTGGCCCGGGCGCTGTTCGGACCCGAGCCGGTGGCGGAGGCGCTGATCGCCGAGCTGGATGGCCGTCCCGTCGGCTTTGCCCTCTTCTACACCACCTTCTCCACCTGGGAGACGAGGCCCGGGCTGTGGCTGGAGGACATCTATGTGCCCCCGGAGCACCGCCGCGGCGGGATCGGCGAGGCGCTGCTGCGCGAGGTGGCGGCGATTGGCGTGAGGCGCGGCTGCGCCCGGCTGGAGTGGACGGCGCTGCACTGGAACGAGCCCGCCCTTCGCTTCTACCGCAAGCTCGGCGCCCGGCGGCTTGACGACTGGGTGCTGCATCGTCTGGATGGGTCCGCGCTCGAGGCGGTGGCCGGCGAAGCGGCTGGCCGCGAGGCAGCCGGGGGCGATCCTCGCGGCCCGCGCCACCCGGCCCCCGCGGGTTGACGGGAGCCTCCCGCTCTGCACCACCCGGCCCCCGCGGGTTGACGGGAGCCTCCCGCTCGGCACCATCCGGCCCCCGCGGGTTCACGGGCCTCCCGTTGTGCACCGCCCGGGCCTCCGCCCGCCCCTACGGGCCCGGGTTGGGGGAGGACTCCCGTTCCGCGCAACCCAGCACGTGCGGGTTGACGAGCGCCCAGCGCGGCCCGATGTGCAGGTAGCGGATCCGCCTCACCGCGAAGCCGGCGGCCGCGATCGCCTCGGCGGTGGAGCGCGAGCAGTGGCATCCGCCGGCCAGCAGCGGCCAGATGCCGCTCGCATCGGCGATCCGCTGGACGTTCACCATCGGCCCGCCTCGCGCTCGCACGTGCTCGAAGAACCGAAGCTCGCCGCCCGGCCGCAGCACCCGCCGCAGCTCGCGCAGCGCGGCCGCCTGATCGGCCACCGTGCACAGCACGAGCGAGGCGACCGCGCCGTCAAAGCTGGCATCTGGAAACGGCAGGCGCTCCCCCACCCCAGGCTCGACGCTCACCCTGACCGGCGCGGCGCCGGCCGCTGCGCGTGCCCGGGCACGCAGATACGGCTCGGGCTCGACGGCCACCACCTCGTCCACGCCGGCGGGGTAGTGGCCGAAGTTGATCCCGTTGCCGGCACCGAGCTCGAGCACCCGGCCGCGCAGCCCGACCAGCAGCTCGGTGCGATGGCGCCCCAGCTCGCGCTCCAGCGCGTGGCTCAGACGGTCAAAGCAGCGGGCAAACAGCGGATGATGGACCTCCGCGGCCATCGCCGCGAGCATACGCCGTCAGCTGCCAGGCTCACCGATGCGCGCCGTCGGCTGGCCAGCGTTCGCGCACACCGGCGGCTCGCCCGCGCCTCGCGCACATCGTCGGACGCAGGAACTGGCCGATCTCCTGCGCTTTTGCGAGTCGGAGCGACGGCTTGCCCCGATGACGTGCGCGGCTTACGAGCGTGACGCTTCGGCGTGTCTGGATTAGCTGCAGGGTCAGCGCATCGCGGACCTGGGCGAGGTGAAGGTGACGCACCTGCGCGCCTTCCTCGCCGAGCAGCAGAAGCGACGGCCCGCGGTCTCGAGCCAGGCGCGGACGACGGCGGCGCTCAAGTGCTTCTTCCGCTTCCTCGTCGAGGAGGCGCGCATCCTGCGCGACTCTGCGTTGCCGTTGCGGGCGCCGAAGAAGCGAGCGGTGCTCCCGGACACGCTGACGATGGGCGAACCTGAGCGACGTGCTCGCACAACCGCTTCGCGACGACCTCTGGGAGCGGCACTTCCCGGGCAAGCCAGCCATACGCAGCATACCCGCTATGACCCCACTCGAGGTCCGGGTCGGCAGGCTCTGCCGGTCGCGGCCTTGGGAGATGAACGCCGGCCGGTTGAACGGCGGCCTCGTCTGTTCATCGGCCATCTTCAGGAAGAGCAGGTAGGTGAGCTGTTCCGGGTTAGTGGCCGTACGAGAGCCCGTGAGTCGCCGGCGAATCGGGGTCCATAGAAAAAGCCCCGTTTCCGGGGCTTTTTCCGTAGCAGGCCTGTAAGCCGGATTCTGTCGAGAGCAGCCATCCTTCTGTGCGGCCTACCCGGACCTCGGCGGGCCACCTGCGAACGGTCCTGCTTGGCCTAGCATCGGGTGGGGTTTGCCTGGCCGCCGCGTCACCGCGACGCCGGTGCGCTCTTACCGCACCATTTCACCCTTGCCGGTCTGGGACTCTGCAGCGGCCCCAGACTTAGGCGGTGTCATTTCTGTGGCACTTTCCCGCGGGTTTCCCCGGGTCGGCGTTACCGACCACCCTGCCCTGTGATGTCCGGACTTTCCTCGAAGGTGAACCACCTCCGCGACTGCTCGGCCTGCAGCCCTCAGCTTAGCGTCGCGCCGCAGCGCCGGCACCGGCCGCCGACCGGCAGCGCCTGGGCACCGTACTGGGGGGCCATCTCACCGCGGCACACCGGGCAGAGCACCGTCCGCCCCTGGACCAGGCCAGCCCAGATGCCGCGCAGCGCCTCATCCAGCGTCGGCTCGGGCCGAGGAGGATCCCGCGACACCTGGGCCAGGGTGGCCATCGCCACTACGCGATGCTCCGCATCAGCCCGACCACCTTGCCCAGCACCCGCACCTCACGGCTGCGGATCGGCTCCATCGCGTCGTTCTCCGGCTGCAGGCGGATGTGGTCGCGCTCGCGGTAGAAGCGCTTGACCGTCGCCTCCTCGCCGACCAGCGCGACGACGATCTCGCCATCCTCGGCGACCTCCTGCGGACGCACGACGACCAGGTCCCCGTCCAGGATCCCCACCTTCTGCATCGAGTCTCCTCGCACCCGCAGCAGATACTCGCCCTGATCGCCCCCGGCATGGGATGGGGTCTGGACGTAGTCCTCGATGTTCTCCTCGGCCAGCACCGGCTGCCCGGCCGCCACATGGCCGATGAGCGGAAGGCCGGGGTTGACGAACCCCCGGACCCCCGCTGCGGCTCGGTCCAGAAGCTCGATCGCCCGCGGCTTGGTGGGATCACGCCGCAGGAGGCCGATGCGCTCAAGGTTCGACAGGTGCGCATGGACGGTCGAGGACGAGGCGAGGCCGACCGCCTTGCCGATGTCACGCACGGTGGGCGGATAGCCGTACTTGGCCGAGTAGCGCTTGATGAAGTCGAAGATCTCCTGCTGGCGCTTGGTCAGGTCCATCGTCAGCTCCTTGCTCGCCGGGGTGGTCCCTGTACGTCGAACATCTGTTCGAAAAGGTAGCGCGCCCCGCAGACGGACTCAAGCGCAGGGCTATACTGCCGTCCCCAGGCGCCTGTGGCGGAATTGGTAGACGCGCAAGGTTGAGGGCCTTGTGGGAGACAACTCCCGTGGAGGTTCGAGTCCTCTCGGGCGCATGCCGCGGTTACCGGTGATGGGGTCAGCTAGGGACCGACGGTGAGGTCTGTCATGTGCTGGTCGACCGCCACGACCTGGCCCTCGCGCTCCTCGTCGCCAGCCGCCCCGGGCTGCTCGCCGGCAGCCGCCCCGGGCTGCTCGTCGGCCGCCGTCCCGGGCTGCTCGTCGGCCGCCGTCCCGGGCTGCTCGCCGGCCGCCGTCCCGGGCTGCTCGCCGGCCGCTGTCCCGGGCTGCTCGCCGGCCGCCGTCCCAGGCTGCTCGTCGCCATCCGCCCCAGACCTCTCGAAGCTGGCCACACCGGACTCCTCCGCGCGGTCCACGCCCCGCTCCTCCGGGCGGTCCACCCCCCGCCCCTCCCCGCGAGCCGCCTCCGCTTGGGCGCCCTGAGTCACCTCGCGCCGGCTGGCCACGGGCAGACACACGATGAACTCGGCCCCTCCGCCCGGGCGGTTGGCGGCGGACACGCTTCCGCCGTGAGTGCTGACGATCTCGCGCACGATGGCCAGTCCGAGCCCGGAGCCTCCCGTCCCCCGCGTCCGGCCACCATTGGCGCGCCAGAAGCGCTCGAACACCCGCTCCTCGCTGCCGGGCGGAAGCCCCGGTCCGCGGTCGCTCACCGACACCACCGCCTGAGCCCCTCGGCGCTCCACCCCCACTTCCACGGGGGCGTCGGCCGGCGTGTGGGTCAGCGCGTTGCTGAGCAGGTTCGCCAGCACGCGGCGCAGACCGTCGGCGTCGCCAACCACCTGGACGGTTTCGTGGCTCACGAGCCGGATCTCCCGTTCGGGCGCCATCGCCTGAGCGTCGGCCACGGCCTGCGCGGCCACCTCGCCCAGCTCGATCAGCACCCGCTCTGACTCGGGCACCTGGTCGAGCCGGGCCAGGGCCAGAAGCCCGTCGACCAGCACCCCCATCCGGGCGGCGTCCGACTCGATCCGGGCCATCGCCCGCTCCAGCGCCCGGGGATCGCGCGCGGCCCCCAGCCGGAAGAGCTCCGCGTAGCCGCGGATCGAGGCCAGCGGGGTGCGCAGCTCGTGCGAGGCATCGGCCAGGAACTGGCGCTGACGCTCCTCGCTGCGGGCCCGGGCCTGGAAGGCCTCCTCGATATGGACGAGCATGCGGTTGAGCGACAGTCCAAGCCGGCCGACCTCGGTCCGCGTGCTGGCCGGGCTGACCCGACGGGAGAGGTCTCCCTCGGCGATCTCGTTGGCCACGCGGCTCATGTGATCGAGCGGGCGCAGTGCGAGCCGGATGACCACCCAGGCCACCCCGGTGAGCGCGAGCAGCACCGCCGCCACCACGATCGCCTCCACCACGATCAAGCGGTCGAGCGTCTGGTCGACGTCGCGCAGCGGCGTGGCCACCACGACCGCGCCCGCGCCCGTCTCCAGCGGGATCACCGCCACCCGGAAGCGGACCTTGGACCGGGGGACCGAGGGGAGGGTGTACAGCTTGGGCCCGCCGCTGGATTGCGCCTGCAGGATGCGCAGGGGAAGCGCGGGCCGAGGCGGATTCTCCCTCCCCGGGCTCGCCGACAGCGGGCCACGGAGCACCGTCCCATTGGGGGACACGAACTCGCCGAAGGAGCCGGGGGGCACGAAGCCGACCAGGTCGCTGCCGGGCGGCGGCCCGGCGGCGGGATGTCGCACCTCTGTGCCGCGCCGCTCGCTGGCCGGGAGGCTGAGCTGGCGGGCGTCGAGGCCGAGAGCGTAGGAGAAGGGGGCCGCCGCCGCCTCGGTGGCCTGGTCCGCCCTGGCGTTCAGGTACGAGCTCTGGTCGGCGTAGATCGCTCCGGCGGCGGCCACCAGCGCGACGGCGACCAGCAGCACGAGGCTGATGAGCAGCCGGGTCCTAAGCGACACGGTCGGCGCTCGGTTGCCGCAGCGAGTAGCCCACGCCGCGGATCGTGTGAATCAAGGGTGGCCCGTGGGCATCGATCTTCTTGCGCAGGTAGCTGACGTAGGTCTCCAGCACGCGGGCATCGCCGGCGAAGTCGTAGCGCCACACCTGCTCCAGCAGCTGGGCGCGGCTGAGCACCCGGCGCGGGTTGAGCATGAAGTAGTGAAGAAGCCGGTACTCGGTCGCCGTCAGCTCGATCGGGCGCCCGCCCCTGAACACCTCCCGGGTCTCCTCGTCGAGCTCCAGGTCGGCGAACTGCAGCCGCCGGGAGGTGACGGCACCCGCGCCGGTGCGGCGGACGATGTTGCGCAGCCGCGCCACCAGCTCCTCCAGGCTGAACGGCTTGGTCACATAGTCGCCGCCTCCGGCGGTCAGTCCCCACACCTTGTCGGTGGTCGCATCGCGAGCGGTGAGAAACAGGATCGGCACCATGGAGCGCTCGGCGGCCAGCCTGCGCGCCACCTCAAAGCCGTCGATGTCCGGCAGCATCACGTCGAGCACGAGCACGTCCGGACGCCAGTCGCGCACACGCGCCAGGGCGCCGGCACCGGTGTCCTCCTCGGCCACCTCAAAGCCATGATGGCGCAGGGCCATGGAAACGACGTCGACGATGTGGGGCTCGTCGTCGACCACCAGCACTCGTACCCGCCCGGAGTCGGAACTCACGGCGACCATTATCGAACGCTTATCTGAGGATTCCCTGAGACGCCGCCGGGGCGATGCAGCAAGCGATCCCCCGCCCCCGGCGCCGCGGCAAACGGCGCGAGCGGCCCGGTTTCCGGACGCCATTGCAAACGCGGCAAGACCCCTCATCGGCGGACCCCCGCACGCACGGGTGCCGACACGTCCGCCTGATGCTGCTGGCACCATTGCGCGGCCGACCCCGCACGCACGGGTGCCGATCGCCCCGCCCGCGCCCGGCCACCGATCCCCACCGCGGGAGGAGGAGGCGGGGCGGTGGTCGGACGCGGATCCGGAGCCGCCGCTGGAGAGGGTCGGGTCAGGCTCCGGATCGGGGGGGTTGGGTGAGGGCGATGGGGTTGGGGGTGGAAGTGTTGAGGGCCAACTTCAAAATCCCGTAGGAGCGCCATAAGAATTTGCCCAGCCGTGCCCGGGCGAGCGGCTCCAGCCCGAGGTGGCCGGCCCCCCTCGCCAAGCCCAGGCGAGCGGGTCCTGGTCGCCGGTTGCCCGGAGAATGTCGGAGGCGCTGAGGATCCCCACCAGGCGCCCGTTCTCAAGCACGAGCGCGAGGCGGGCATCGGCGGCGCGCATGCGCGCGGCCACCTCCTCCAGGCGATCACCCGCGGCGCACCTCACCAGCTCCCGGTCCGGGACGGCGGCGGCGAGGATCGGCGTCGTGGCCCACGACTCCCGGGGCAGCGCGGCGATGCGCTCCACCGTCACCAGGCCCAGCACCCGCCGTTCGGCGTCGATCACCGGGAAGGCGGCAAACCGGGTGGGACGAACATGGGCCTCGAGCGCCTGGGCCACCGTCAGACCCGCCGGGATGCTCGTCGGGTTGGCATTCATCGCCTCGCCGGCCCGTGGGCGCTCCGCTCGCCCGCCCCCCATGTAGCGGTCCCGCTGCTGTGCGGCGGCGCTGACCACAAACCACCCGATCAGCGCCAGCCAGAGTCCACCCAGCGCGCCGCCGCCGACGAGGAACTCCACGGCGCCCAGCGCGATCAGGACGAATCCCCCCGCCCGGCCCACCCGGGCTGCCGCCGCGGTCGCCCGCTCGCGGTCGCCCCAGCGCCACCAGAGCAGCGAGCGCAGGATCCGGCCCCCGTCGAGGGGGAAGGCGGGAAGGAGGTTGAACACGGCGAGCAGAGCGTTGATCGCGCCGAGCCAGCCGACGGCCGCCACCAGCAGCGAGTCCGCCCGGAGGGCGGCCAGGGCCGCGGCCGCGCCGAGGCCGGCGGCCGCGAGCGCCAGGCTGACCGCCGGACCGGCCGCCGCCAGCTCGAGCTCGGCACGGGGCGACGGCGTATCACCCTCGAGCTGGGCCACCCCGCCGAACACCCACAGCACGATCCCCCTCACCCCCACGCCGTGGCGTCGCGCGAGCAGCGCGTGGCCGAGCTCGTGCGCCAGGAGGCTCGCGTAGAAGGCGGCGGCGGTGAGCAGCGCAAACAGCCAGTACCCCCAGCCGGCGTGGCCCGGCGCCGCGGAGGGAAGCAGCGTGGTGGCCAGGCTCCAGGCGACCAGCACGAACACCGGCACAAGCGACCAGTTGACGCCCACGCTGATCCCGCGGAACCGACCGAGGTGAAGGCTCTCGCCCATGCCGCCAGGGTCGCCGCCGCGTCTATGAACCACGTAATGAGAGGCTATGAATCAGCGCAGAGGAGGCCGAGGTTCGGCCGGCGCGTGGCCCGACCCCGGCCGACGCGTGGCCCGACCCCGCGCCGAGCCGACCCGACCGCCGTCAGCCGCCGGCGATCCCGGCGATCCCGCCGGCCGTCTGGTTGGGGACGCTGGGAGCGTCGCCGTACGGATACACCCAGCCGCCGGTGCCGACCAGCCAGTAGCCGCGGCCGTCCGGAGTGGCCGCCATCCCGGTGATCGAGGACAGCCGCAGGCCGCTCGCCGCCGGGGAGCCGTACCAGGGCGTGCCCGGGCTGCCGTAGACGTTGCCGTGGGCGGTGTACAGCCAGAAGCCGCCGCTCGGCGAGGCGACGATCCCCCGGATCGCCACCGGGCGGCGCACCCACGGGGAGCCGGACGCGTCGCCGTAGGCATATACGCGACCGCCGGTGCCGACCAGCCAGTAGCCGCGCCCGTCCGGGGTGGCCGCCATCCCGGTGATCGAGGCGAGCCGAAAGCCGCTGGCGTACGGCGAGCCGTACCACGGCGTGCCGGGGGTGCCGTACACGTTGCCGTACACGGTGTAGACCCAGTAGCCGCCCGTGGGGGAGGCCACGATCCCCGCGATCGGGTGTGCGGCCCGCGGCGCCGGCAGGGGGGCGGCGTCTCCGAAGGCGTACGCCGCTCCACCCGCGTCGATTAGCCAGTAGCCGCGCCCGTCCGGGGTGGCCGCCATCCCGGTGATCGAGGCGATGTGGACGCCGCTGGCGTACGGCGAGCCATACCAGGGGGTACCGCCACTCGGGTACACGTTCCCGCGCGCCGTGTAGCGCCAGTACAGCGGCGTCGGGCTCATCACCTGCCCGGTGGCGTTGGAGGTGGCGGAGGCGCTGCCCAGTGAGTCGGTCGCCGTCTCCACCACGCGGAGCGCGTGTCCGATGTCACCGGCGGCCAGGGTGTAGCTCTGCCCCGTGGCCCCCGGGATCGGGCTGCAGGCGGAGCCCGACGGCGTGCAGTCCTCCCACTGATAGCTGTAGGCGGTGGGCGACACCGACCAGCCGGCGTGGGACTCCTCCAGCGTCTGGCCCTCGATCGCCTGTCCGGAGATCCCGGGGGGCGAGGCGGCGGCGAGGTCGCCGGCTGGGCTGCTGCTCGCGGTTCCCGCCGCCGCGGTGGGGGCGTCGGTGTAGTCGCCGTCGATGTTCAGCGTCACCCCGCCGTGGGTCTCGTTTTGACCGCCGTTGTACTGGTGAACGCGCTGGTGGTCGCTCCAGTCGGGGTCGAGCACGGCGTCATCGGTGTTGGCCGCTCCGTTCCAGTTGGCAAACCACACCACGTCGGGCTCGGAGTAGCCGGTGCCGACCTGGGCGCGCAGGTCATACATCCCCGAGTAGTCGCTGCTGTACACGCCGGAGCGGTACCCCTTGGCGTGCAGCTCGGAGGTCCAGGCGGCGAGGAAGCTCAGGACCGCAGCCGTGTTGGCGCCGCCGCGGGGATAGGCCTCCATGTCGAAGTAGATCGGGTTTCCCGCTCCCAACCCCAGCGCCTGCGCCTTGCTCACCGCGTCCAGCGCCGCCGCGGTACCCTGGCTGGCGGCGGCGGCGCTCGAGATGCCGGCGCAGCCGCAGGAGTTGGAGGGCGCCTGCAGCCCGACGTAGATCGGCAGCAGGTGCCAGCCGGAGGATGACTCCTGGCTCACCCAGGCCGCGGTCAGATTCGGCTGGGCGCAGGCCATGTTGACGCCGCCGATGTATACGCCGATCGCCCGGTAGCTCGACGAGCCCCAGGCCGCCATCTGCGCATAGCTCGGCGCCGAGCAGACGTCGAACCCAGGGCCGGTGTAGACCTGCCCCGGGAGGGCGGGGGCGCCGCTGGCGATCCTCGCCGCGTCGCGCGGGCGCGGTACGCGTGAGCCGGGCGCCGCGGCCCCGGGCAACGGCGCCAGCGCGCTCAGCGAGCGCAGGCCGAGGGCGCGGCGGATGGCCGCCGCGTCGCGCCGCCAGGTGGCGGTCACCAGCACGCCGTGAGCCCGGTTGAACAGGGTGCCCGCGTCAGCCCCGGCGCCCACCGGTGTGGCGTCGCCCGCCGACAGCAGGCCGGCCGCCGCCGCGCCGGCGCCAACCGGCGAGACCAGAATCGCCTCGGTGCGCCCGGCGGCGTGTGCCGGGCAGCGCTGGCTGGAGCTCGGCTGCCCGAGATAGACCGCGTGGCGGTTGAAGCGCACGCACACGCTCGGGTTCCGGGCGAGGTCGTAGACGGGCCAGGCCCGGGGTACGAGCAGGCGATAGCCGCGATAGGTGACCACCTTCAGCGGCGAGGCGGCCTGAGCGCACACCGGCAGGCACGCGAGCAGCCCGACCGCCAGGAGCACCGTCCGCAGCGCCCCGACGACCCCCCGCCGGCCGCTCCCCCCGCCCCCATGGACGACCTGGGGCGCCAAGGCCAGGACGGTTCGCGGGAGGTGAAGCCGCCGCAGGGCGCGAATGGACAGGCGGGCAGGGGCGGTGGTTGCGGGCATGTGACGCTCCAGCGGGGGGTTGGGACCTATCTGGTGCCTGGCGCCTGCGGGGTTAGCTGACGGGCTCGCGCGGACCGGCGCGCTACCGGCGGATCACCGCCGGATTCGCCCCAACGGACTGGTTTCCCCGCTCCCGACGGGTGGCACCCTCTCGGGATTCGGCATCAACCCACAACAGCTTTAGTCAGCTGAAGTTGCGCGGGCCGAGGCTCGAGGCCAGGCGAGCGGCGGATGGCCGCTGGGCGATCGCCTCCTCGAGCGCCGCCTCCACCCCGCTCACGATCCGCGGCCAGGCGAAGCGCGCGCAGACGCTGGCGCGCGCGGCCGCCCCTCGGCGTCTGCGCTCGGCCGGGTCGGCCACCAGCTCAACCAGCGCCCGGCTGAGCGCCACCTCGTCGCCCGGCTCGACCAGCCAGCCGGTCTGCCCGTCGGCGATGATCGTCGCCGGCCCCAGGCAGCGGGGTGCCACCGCCGGCAGCCCGCACGCCATGCCCTCCACCAGCACCTGCCCGAACTGCTCGCGTTCGCTGGCGGAGACGACCGCATCGGCCGCCGCGAACACCTCGGGGAGCGCCTCGTGGGGATGCCAGCCGGCCAAGAACACATCCTCCACCCCCAGCCGCGCCGCCAGCTGCGCCGGGTGCTCGCCCTCCCACTCCCCGGGGTGCCCGCCGACCAGGACCAGCGAGGTCGGCTGCCGGAGCCGGCGGCGGGCGCGTGCGAAGGCGGCGATCAGCACGTCCAGCCGCTTGACGGCGGTGAACCGGCCCACGCAAACCAGCACGGTGCCGCCCGCCAGCCGGGCCACCTGCTCCGGCTGGTAGCGGGCGCTGCCGGGGGGCTGCCCGGGCAGCCAGCCGCGCGGATCGTCGACCAGCAGCCGCCGCCACAGGGCGCCGCGATCGATTCTGCGCGGAGCGAACAGCTCGGTGTCCACCCCGTTGGGCACCACCACCAGCTGCTCGCACCGCACGCCCAGCAGGCGCAGCGCCCGGGGCACCCCGGCGGGGGCCACGATCAGCCGCGCGCACCGCTGCGCCCAGGTGCACAGCCGAGTGCGCCACGCCTCGGCGTAGCGCCACTCGGGCGGGGCTCCGGCGGCGATCCGCTCGAGCATCAAGAGCTCGGTCCCGTGCAGCTGGCCCACCACCGGGACCCCGGGGGCGACGCGCAGCGCCGCCTCGTTGAGCGGGGTCAGATGGTGCAGATGCAACACGTCGGCCGCACGGGCGCCCGTGCGCTTGAGCTGGGCGGCCCAGGCGCGGACCTGACGCTGGTAGGCCAGGTCATCGAGGGCGGCGAACACCCGGTCGGGTGCCCCCGGCCGATCCTCGTAGGACGGGTGCATGGGCGCCGTCCCCGGCGTTCCCTCGAAGGCCAGCGGCGCCTGGCTGCGCAGCGCGTCGTCGAAGCAGACCGGGTGCACCTGGCCGTAGAAGCGCCGGGCGTCGCCCTCGCCGCCCAGATCGCCGCGCGATCCCGCCACCAGCGTGACCTGCCAGCCGCGCATCCGCAGACCCTGGGCGAGCGCGCGCGCCGTGTGGGCCGAGCCGCCCCGGGGATAGAAGAGGATGGCCGAGAGCACACGGTGACCCATCTTTAGCCGGCGATTATGACCGCTGCGGGCGGATCGCCGGCGGGCGGCCGGGCGGGGTCAGTGGCGCGCGAAGGCGATCGCGCTCACCACCGGCCGTCCGCCGAGGATGTCCACCCCGTGCTCCTCGCGCGGGCGGTTGCGCAGGCGCCCGCGGTAGACCAGCGAGGCCGAGCCGCCGCCGTCGAGGTTGAGGGCGGCCACCGCTCCCAGCTCGACCAGGGCGTCGGCCAGCTCGCTCAGCGTCATGCCGGCGTCGTGGGGCGTGCGCCCATCGCAGGCCACCGCCAAGAGCCGGTCGGGCGTGATCGCCAGCGCCGCGCGTGGGTAGCGGCCCCGGGTGATGTCGGAGTCAAACTGGGCGGCTCCGGCCGAGAAGCCCTCCGGGTCCAGCTCGTCGCACACCACGCGCTGCCCGTCGGCGACCAGCACCGGCCCGGCCTGCAGCAGATCGCCGCGCGGCTCCCCGCCCAGCTCGGGCAGACGCGCGATCCGCGCAACCCCGTCGAGCACCTGCAGGCAGCCGCGAATCTCCCCCCAGGGGGAGGCGAAGGCCACCGAGGCCAGCTGCACCCCGGCCACGCGCAGGTGGCCCAGCGGCGCGTACTGCGGACGGGCGAAAAAGCCGCCCACCACCGCGTCACGCACCTGGTGCTCGGCGCACCAGCGCACGAGCGGCAGCGGGCGCTCGAGGGCCACGATCCGCGGCAGGTAGCAGTCGCGGCGATAGCCGGCCACGTGCAGGGTGGTCGAGGCCCCGTCTGAGAGCCGCACCCGCAGACGCTCGTAGCGGGAGCGTCGCCGGGGCAGAAGCTCGGCGCCGCGGGCGCGTCGGGTGGCGAGGGGGATGGTGCTCATGTTCTGCTGCCGCACGCAGGGCGGGCACTGGGACCGCGGTCCACGATTGCAGATCGGCCGGCGGACCCGTGTGAATTAGTTGTGTCCCGCGGCCGTCCAATCAACGCCCCGTGCGTCCGGGCGCTGACGCCGAAGCGGGCACGCGTCGCTCGGGCTCGCGTGGACGCCCGCCCAGCGCGCGCCGGTCATCCCGCCGGCGCGGCGGCGCCTCACCCCCACACCTCCTCTGCCACCTCGACGACCAGTCGCAGCTTGGCCTCCTGCTGCTCGCGGGTGAGCTGGTTGCCCTCGACGGTGGAGGAGAAGCCGCACTGCGGCGAGAGGCACAGCTGCTCGATGTCGGCATACCGGCTGGCCTCCTCGATTCTGCGCAGCAGGAGATCCCGGTCCTCGAGCTCACCCCGCTTGGTGGTCACCAGACCGAGCACCACCACCTTGCCGGCGGGCAGGAAGCGCAGCGGCTCAAACCCGCCGGAGCGAGCATCGTCCCACTCCATGAAGAACCCGTCGACCTGAAGCTCGCCGAACAGCGCCTCGGCCACGAAGTCGTAGCCGCCCTCGGCCACCCACGAGGAGCGGAAGTTGCCGCGGCACATGTGGGTGGTCACGGACATCCCCTCCGGGCGGTCGGCCAGCGCCTGGTTGCTGTGGCGGATGTAGGCCTCGTGCTGATGCTCGGCGTCGCCGCCGATCTGTCGGATGTACTCGCGCTGTCGCGGGTCGTTGAGGTAGGCCAGGCTGGTGTCGTCGAACTGCAAATAGGTGCAGCCGAGATCCCCCAGGCGCCTGACCTCCTCCCGGTAGGCGGCGACCAGGTCCGCCCAGAAGGCATCGATGTCCGGGTAGACGGACGGGTCGATCGCCGCCTGGCCCCCGCGGTAGTGGACCATGCTCGGCGAGGGAATCGTGAGCTTGGGGGTCTGCTCGGGGGAGACGACGCGCTTGAGGAACTCGAAGTCCTCCCCGAAGATCGTCTCCGAGACGCCCAGCTTGCCGTCGACCCGCAGCGCGGCGGGGGTGAACTCGAGGTCCCCCTGCTCGTTGTGGAACTGGACCTTCAGCTCTCCGGGCGCGCGGCTGACGCCATCCAGGGCGTAGATGAAGTCCATGTGCCAGGAGGCCCGCCGGAACTCGCCGTCGGTGGCGGTGCGCAGCCCCACCTCACGCTGCATCCGCACCACATCGCGGATCGCCTCGTCCTCGGTGGCCCGCAGCTGGGCGTCGTCGATCCGCCCCGCGGCATGCTCCTCCCGCGCCCGCAGCAGCTCGGGCGGGCGCAGCAGGCTGCCGACATGGTCGGCTCGGAACGGCGGCTTGTCGCGCTGGCTCATGGCGTCCTCCTGTCTGGTTGAGCGATCGTGTCCGGTCTCAGCGCTCGGTGGGCGACCCGTCCAGCACCTCCTGCGCGATCGCGAAGGCGGCATTGGCGGCGGGAACCCCCGCATACACCCCGGTATGCAACAGCACCTCGGCGATCTCCGCCTCGCTCAGCCCGTTGCGCAGCGCCGCCCGCACGTGCATGGCCAGCTCCCGCTCGCGCCCCAGCGCGGTCAGCACCGCCAGGGTGATCGCGCTGCGGGTGCGGCGATCAAGCCCCGGACGCCCCCACACCTGCTCCCAGGCGGCGCGGGTGATGTACTCCTGGAAGGGGGCGGTGAAGGCGGTGGTGCGCGCGATCGCCCGCTCCACGTGCTCGTCGCCCAGCACCTCCCGGCGCACCCGCAGGCCTGCCTGCAGCTGCTCGTCGCGCTCCGGTGGCCCCTCCGGCGGGCGGGCGTGCTCGTCGCTCACCGCGCGCCCCCCCTCACGACAGGTGCTCCTCGATCAGCGCGTTGACCGCCTCCGGCCGCTCGACCGCCGCCAGGTGCGCGGCCGGACGCACGGTCTCAAGCCGCGCGCCGGGCACCGCGTCGGCGATCAGCCGCTGGTGCTCGGGCGGCGTGGCGGGATCCTCCGAGCCGGAGACGAGCAGCGTGCGCGCGGAGATCCGCGGCAGCAGCTCGCGCAGGTCCATGCGCTCGATCGCCCGGCAGCAGCCGGCATAGCCCTCGGCCGGAGTGGTGGTCAGCATCGAGCGCAACCTCAGCCGCACGTCCGGATGGCGCTCGGCGAACGCGGGCGTCAGCCAGCGCTCGAGCACCTGGTCGGCCACCGGCTCCACCGAGCCCGCCCGCAGCACCGTCTCCGCCCGCTCGCGCCAGGCCGAGGCGGGTGGCAGGTGGGCGGAGGTGCACAGCAGCACCAGCCGATCGATCCGCTCCGGCGCGTGGATGGCCAGCCACATACCCACCATCCCGCCGATCGACAGCCCGCAGAAGGACGCCCGCTCAATGCCCAGCCGGTCCATCAGCGCGAGCACGTCGCGGCCCAGATCGGCGATCTCGTAGGGCGCCGGCGGGACCGGCGAGCCGCCGTGGCCACGATGGTCGAAGGCCACCAGGCGCAGACGGCGGGCCAGCGGCCGCTGAGCATCCCACATCCTCAGCGTCGTCCCCAGCGAGCCTCCCAGCAGCAGCGGCGGTCCGTCCTCGGGTCCCGAGATCTCGTGGTGAAGCACGGTCATCGGCTCGCCTCCCGGATGGTCATGGGCTCACATCCCGACGCGCTCATCGGCTCGCCTCCCGGATGGTCATGGAGTCAGCTCCCGACGCGCTCATCGGCTCGCCTCCCGGTCGCTCATCCGCTCGCCTGCGCGCCGCCTCCCCACCGGCCGCCTCCGCCCCCGCCCGGTGGGCGGCCAGCGCCCGGTCGATCAGCTCCGAGGACGCCCCCAGGTCGGGCTCCGCGCCCACGCCGGCGGCGAGCGCCTGGGCGTCGACCTCCAGGTGCTCGAGCATGTCCCGCCCCCAGGCGGCCGCCGACCCGGTCAGGCGCAGCAGCTCGCTCAGCGTGCCCCATTCCGCCTGCCAGGCGCCCGCCGCGCGCTCGCGCTCCTGCTCCATCAGCGCCAGCATCGTGGCCACCAGCCCCGGCACCCGCTTGGCGCAGGCCAGCACCGACACGGCCGCCACCGGGTTGTGCTTGTGCGCCATCGCCGAGGAGCCGCCGCGGCCGGGCACGCCCTCGCGCAGGCCGCCGGTCAGCGTCACGTCCCGGGCGGCCTTGGACAGCGCGCCGGCCAAGAGTCCCAGCGCGCCGGCCAACCGCGCCGGGCGCACACGGTCGGTGTGCCAGGCGATCACCGGCTGCTGGAGCCCCAGCCGGCCGGCCACCGCGGCCGCCACCGCGGGATCCCGGTGTCCGACCGGACCGCCCATCTGGACCGCCAGCGGCACCGCCCGCAGCACCGCCCGCGCCTCGTCGATGGCGGTCATCCACCCGGCGGCCAGCAGCCCGAACGAGGTGGGAAGCGCGTCCTGCAGCAGCGTGCGGCCCATGATCGGGGTGCTGCGGTGCGCGTCGGCCAGCGCCGCCGCCGCCTCGGCCGCCGCCTCGGCGTCGGCCAGCAGCGGCTCCAGCGACCGCCTGGCCACGAGCATCATCGCCGTGTCCAGGATGTCCTGCGAGGTGGCGCCGGCGTGCGTGTCGGCGAACCGGCGGGCCAGGGGCACGACGGGCGAGACGTGCTCTGCCGCCTCGCGCCCCAGCTCGGCCACATCGACCTCGGCCGCCGACAGCTGTGGCCCGCCGAGCGCCGCCTCGACGTCGAGCATCGCCTGCACCCAGGCGGCATCGCTGACCGCAGCGGCCACCGGGCCGCGGGCGTAGGTTCCCGCGAACAGGCCTTCGGAGGGCGCCGCCGCCACCGGCCGGGGGTCAGAGGGCGAAGAAGACAGTCTCCTCGGGCCCCTGCAGGTGGATGTCGAAGCGATAGCCCCCGTCAACCGGCTGGGCGAGCAGCGTCGCCCGCCGCGCCTCGGGCACCCGGGCCAGGACCGGATCGGCGGCGTTGGCGTCCTGCTCGTCGGCGAAGTAGACTCGCGTCACGCAGCGGTGCAGCATCCCGCGGGCGAAAACCGACACGTCGATGTGCGGCGCCTGGACGGTGTCGCCGGGCCCGGGCACCGAGCCGGGCTTGACGGTCACGATCTCAAAGCTGCCGTCGCCGTCCTCGACGCCGTAGCGGGCGAAGCCCCGGAAGCCGGCCAGCTCGGAGGGACCGCCGTGGCCGTGCAGGTCGGCGAAGCGGCCGCTGGGGTCGGCCTGCCAGAACTCCAGCAGATGGTCGGGGACTGGCTCGCCGTGCCCGTCGTAGACGGTGCCGGCGATGCGGATCGCCCCCGGCGTGCCGGGCTCGACCGCGAACGGGCCGAGCTCCCAGGGCAGCCCGATGGCGAAGTACGGCCCAACGGTCTGGGAGGGGGTGGTGGCGAAGATCAATGCGCCTCCTCGAACGGGGTGGCGGCCGGACCGCGCAGATAGATGTCGAAGTGGTAGGCGGCCGCCCAGTTGGGGACGGTGTCGTGGATGTCAAACCGGGAGATCATCCGCTCCCGTGCCGCGGGGTCGCGGACCGAGTTGAAGATCGGGTCGTAGGGAAAGAACGGGTCGCCCGGGAAGTACATCTGGGTCACCAGCCGCTGGGCGAACGCCCGGCCCATCAGCGAGAAGTGGATGTGCGCCGGCCGCCAGGCGTTGTGGTGGTTGCCCCACGGGTAGGGGCCCGGCTTGATCGTGGTGAAGTGGTAGCGGCCCTCGGCGTCGGTCAGGCAGCGCCCGGCACCGGAGAAGTTGGGGTCAAGCGGCGCCGGCCAGCGATCCCAGCGGTGGCGATAGCGCCCGGCCGCGTTGGCCTGCCAGATCTCCACCAGGGTTCCGGCCAGCGGCTTGCCCTCGGTGTCAAACACGCGGCCCGAGACGATGATCCGCTCCCCGATCGGCTCCCCCCCGTGCTGGCGGGTGAGATCGTTATCCAGCTCGCCCAGCTCCCTCTCACCCAGCACCGGGCCGGTGATCTCGGTGATCGTCTGGGGCAGGTACACCAGCGGCTGCCTGGGATGGCGCAGCGCGGTGGACTTATACGGCGGATAGTCCAGCGGCGGGTGCGCGTCCGACGGCTCGCGCACATAGCTCGTCGGCGTGTCGGTCACCGCCGCGTAGATCTGACGCGGCTCAATCGTCTGCTCGGTCATGGGTGTGGGCCCTCCTTTGCGTTGGCGAGACTCTACGACGAAGCAGCGTGAAAGGATCCGCCCGATGCGTGTCCGCGAGGCGACCTTCGACGTCATGCGCCAGCTCGGGCTGCGGACGGTCTTCGGCAATCCTGGCTCCATCGAGATCCCGTTTCTGACCGACCTGCCCGAGGATCTGCGCTTCGTGCTCGCGCTGCATGAGAACTCGGTCGTGGGGATGGCGTGCGGGCACGCGATCGCCACCTCCGCCCCGGCGCTGGTCAACCTGCACACGATCCCCGGGCTGGGCAACGCGGTCAACGCGCTCGCCAACGCCCGCGAGTGCCGCGTGCCGCTGGTCGTCCTGGTCGGGCAGCAGGCTCGCCGCCACCTGGCCGACGTTCGGGGATCGCGGTGGCGGAGATCGCCCGCTCGCTGGGCTGTCCGGCGCAGCGCATCGCCGCCTACGGAGAGCTCGAGCGGGTGCTGCCCGAGGTGCTGGCCAGCGCCGCCACGCGGGAGGATCCGCTGCTGCTGGAGGTGGTGGTGGCGCCCGACAGGTAGCCGCGCTCGTCGCGGTGCAGATGGTCGGCCAGGCGCGCGGCGAGGGCCATGATCGTCAGCGATGGGTTGACCGCTGGCGTGCGCGGAATCACCGAACTGTCGCCGACGAACAGCCGCCGCACGTCGTGTGACTCGCCGTGGGCGTCGACGACCGAGCGGGCGGGGTCGCTGCCCATCCGGCAGCCACCCTGCACGTGGGTGCTCAGCACGGCGGTTTGAAATACGCGCCCGGCGCCGGCCCGCAGCAGCACCTGGCGGGCGAACTCGAGCGCGCGTCGATTGCGCTCGCGCTCCCCCGAGCTGAACCGGTAGGTGAGCTGCTCGCGGCCGTGCTCGTCCACCGTCACCGCCCCATGGTTCTCGTCGGAGACCATCACCAGAAGTCCGGTGCAGTGGCGGTAGCGACGGACCGTCTGCACCAGCTCCTGCCCCCACACGGGCTGACCGGACTCGTCGCACAGCCCGGTGGCGAACCCGATCGGATCCTGCACCGTCGCCGCCTCGATCACGAACCCGCCGTCCTCGTCATGGCGGAACTTCATGCAGTGCGCGCTCACCGGGTAGACCATGTGCGCGTCCTGGACCTCGTCGAACAGCCCGGTGACGAGCCGCGCGGGATGAAAACCCAGGTGGCGGCCGATCAGGCGACTCGACGGCGAGCCGCCGGCCGCCCGCACGATGCCCGAGCGCAGCAGGAGCGGGGCCGTCCCCAACGCCCCGGCAGCCACCACCACCGCGTCCGCGGTCACCGTCTGGCGGTGGCCGTCGGCGCCGGACAGCTCCACGCCCACCGCCTCCAGCCGACCCTCCACCCTGTCGATCAGCACCCGCTGGACGGTGCAGTCGGCCCGCAGCTCGAGCGCGCCCGCCACCCACGCGGGATGAATCCAGGTGGTCGCGGTCGACTTGCCGGCGTTGGTGGGGCAGCCCTGCAGGCAGGAGCCGCAGCGCATGCAGTTGGCGTCGGTGTAGGAACGCACCGGCCCCAGCGGGGCCCCGAGCGCGCGGAACGCGTCCGCCACCGTGTGCACGCAGCGCCCCCAGTCCGCCCGCTCGCGCACTCCCAGCCGTCGCTCGACGTGCTCGAGCCACGGTGCCAGGTCCTGCTCGTCAAACGGCCTGCCGGAGTCCCCGAGCAGCCCCGTGGCCGCGTGCCACTTGGCCAGATCCTGATGATCGGGTCGCAGCGCGACCTTCGTGTTGATCGTGGTCGTGCCGCCGACGCAGCGCCCGCGGAAGATCGCCAGCGGCGGTTCGGAGGCGTCGGTGTCGAGGGCGAGCGCCGGCGGCCACCACAGCTCGTGGTTGGCACGGGCCTCCCAGCGCATGAAATCGGCCGCGGTTCGGTGCGGGCCGGCCTCCACCAGCAACACCCGCCGGCCGCGCTCGGCCAGTTCACCGGCAACCACACCGCCGCCGGCGCCCGAGCCGATCACGACCACCTCATAGTGGCCGCCGCGCAGAGTGCTCATCCGGTCACCCCCAGATACGACCAGTCCTTGTCCAGCCGCCGCGCCAGCGGCGAGTTGAAGTCGATCTCCTGCCAGGCCCCGGGGCCGGGGGCGCCGGGAGCGACGAAGTCGCTGTAGAAGGCCTCGCAGGCGAGCGCGCGCACCGTCATGAACGCCGGCTCGCCCACATGCGCGGCGATCGCCGCCGGCCTCTGGGCGGCGGCCGGCGCGAGCGCGTCAAACGCCGCCAGCGCCTCGGCCCGCTCGGCGGCGGGCATGTGCGCCAGCAGCGCGTCGATGTACACCTCGGGCCACACCCGCGCTGAGCCGGGGACGATCAGCTCGCAGAGGCTGCGCACGGCCGCGGCCCGGTGCTCGTCGAGGACCCTCATCGCGCCGGCGGAGGCTGGCGACTGCTCATCGCATCCGGGATGTTGGCGGGCGCCGACCCGGGCGACAAGTGGCGGTGCGCGCGCGGGCAAGGTTTTCTGCGCGCTCGGGCTCACCGAAGCTGGATCGAGCGGCGATCATCCGGGTGTGAGCGAGGTGGGCGATCTCGGCGTGCTGCAGGCGAGCGGGCTGCTGGCCGGCGGCGAGCTGTCCGCGCTGGAGCTGACGGAGGCTCTGCTGCGGCGGATCGAGGAGCGCAACGGGGGACCCCCGAGCTTCGACGGCTCGCCCACGGCGATCAACGCCTGGGCGCGGGTGTACCCGGAGCTCGCGCTCAGCCAGGCGCGGGCGGCGGATCGACGGCGGGCCAGCGAGGGGGCGAGCGCCCCGGCGCTGTGCGGCGTGCCGGTGGCGCTCAAGGACCTCTACGCGGTGGCGGGGCTTCCGCTTGAGGCCTCAAGCCGGGTGCTCGAGGGTCACCGGGCCGAGCGCGATGCCGCGCTGTGGGCGCGGCTGCGGCGCGCGGGGATGGTGCTTTTGGGACACACGCACACCCACGAGTTCGCCGCCGGCGGGACAACCGACCAGGTGGGCAACCCGTGGGCGCCCGAGCGGACGGCGGGCGGCTCAAGCGGGGGGAGCGCCGCCGCGCTGGCGGCCCGGATGGTCCCGGCGGCACTTGGGACCGACACCTGCGGCTCGCTGCGGATCCCCTCCGCCTGCTGCGGGGTCTCGACGATCAAGCCCAGTCACGGGCGGCTTCCGCTGGCGGGAATCATCCCGCTGGCACCGACGCTCGATCACCCCGGACCGATGGCGCGGTTGATCGCCGACTGCAGCCTGCTGCTGGAGGCGATGGCCGGCGCCGAGGAGGCGATCACGCCGCTCGGACCACCGGCGGCGCCGCTGGCCACGCTCCCGCGTGCCCCGCGGAGCGGGCCCCGTCCGCTTGCCGGAACGCGCATCGCCCTCACCGATCGACCCACGCGGGTGGGCGTCGAACCGGCGGTGGCGGATGCCCTCGAGCACACGCGGCGAGCGTGCGAGCGGCTGGGCGCCACGCTGCTCGAGCTGCCGGCGCCGGCGCGGCTGGCCTGGGACGAGCTGTCGACGGTGCTGCTGACGGAGACGTGGTGCTATCACCGCCGCCACCGGCAACGCTCAGCCCTCTACCGGCCGGCGATCGCGGAGTTCGTCGCGGCCGCCGCCGGCTTCACCGACGCCCAGGCGTATCTCTGTGCCCAGCGACGGCGTCTGAAGCTGACCGTCGCCTGGGAGCGATGGTTTGTCGAGCACAGGCTCGACCTGGTGCTCGAGCCGACGCTTCCGCTGCTGCCCGGCCGGCGCGGCGATGGGTACGAGCCCGGCCACGCCGGCGGCGCCGGTGATCCGATGATCGCGCTCAGCGCCCTGTGGGACATGACCGGCATGCCGGTGGCCAGCCTGCCGGTCAGCTGGCAGATCGGCATCTCGCTGGTGGCACCGCGCGGGTGCGAGGCGCCACTGCTGCAGGCCGCGCTCGACCTCCAGGAGCATGAACTGGGCGTCCCCGCGCTGGCCTGGCCGGCCACCGCCGCCAGCGACCGCCGATAGCCCACGGTCCGCTACGGTTGCGGTCACCGTCGCCGCCACCGATGCGCTTCGCAATCGCCATTCCCCAGTACGCCCGTCACAGCCGGTTCGACGAGCGCGCCTTCCGCGCCCACCTGCGGCGGGTGGAGGAGCTGGGCCGGTTTGAGAGCGCCTGGACGCAGGAGCAGGTGATCGGCGGCGCGGGCGCCCTGGCCCCGCTGCAGACCCTCACCTACGCCGCCGCCTGCACCGAGCGCCTGCGGCTCGGCTGCGCCGTGTTCGTCCTCCCCCTGCACAACCCGCTGCACCTGGCCAAGGCAATCAGCTCGCTGGACTGTCTCAGCCATGGACGGCTGGAGGTGGGGGTGGCGGCCGGCGGGCGGGCGCGGCCATTTGCCGCCTTCGGCGTCGACCCCGAGCGTCCGGTGGCGCGCTTCAACGAGGCGCTCGCGCTGATGAAGGCCTGCTGGACGCAGGCGCAGATCGATTTCGACGGTCGCTGGTGGCGGCTTGAAGGCGCGAGCATGGAGCCCAAGCCGGTGCAGAAGCCCCACCCGCCGGTGTGGTTTGGAGGCAGCGCCGCGGCCGGGATGCGGCGGGCGGTTCGGCACGGGGATGGCTTCATGGGCGCCGGGTCACAGACCACCGCCCAGTTCGCCGCCCAGGTGAGCGTGGTCAGAGCGGAGCTCGACCGCCACGGGCGCGATCCCGGGACCTTCCGGATCGGCAAGCGCGTCTACCTCCATGTCGATGAGGACATCGCCCGCGGCCGACGGGCCCTCGAGCAGGCGCTCGTCCGCCACTACGGCCGCGGCGGCTGGTCAGAGCACCTGCTGGCGGGCCCCCCGGAGGTGTGCGCGCAGGGAATCGCCGCGGTGGCCGCGGCCGGCGCCGAGCTGATCCTGCTCAACCCGCTGCTCGACGACGCCCACCAGCTCGAGCGGCTGGCGGGCGAGGTGATCCCCGCGCTCGAGGCGCGCTGACGCACAGCACAGCCGCGACATCCGGCCGCCGCCCGGCGCTACGCCGTGCGGCGATCCTGCGGATCGGGCAGGCGCAGCACCCGCCTGGGATTCTCCTCGTACACCGCCCGTTTGAGCGCCTGGTCGGCGATCACCACCTCGATGTCCTCCAGCGTCTCCGGCGCGAACCGGGTGCTGAAGCCGAAGTCGGTGCCGAACAGAACCCGCTCTGAGCCGAAGAACTCAAGCGCCGCGCGCAGCGCGATCGGGTTGCCGAAGTTGGCGGTGTCGGCGTAGAAGCGCCTGAGATAGTGAAGCGGCGGGTGTTTGAGGCGCGCGGCGATCTCCGGTGTGTGCGGCCCCGCCTGCAGCGTCTTCAGTCGGCCGGCGATCATCGGCACGCTGCCGCCGCTGTGGTGGACGATGATCCGCAGCTTCGGCCAACGCTCGAGATATCCGGCGTAGACCAGCCGGGCCATCGTCACCGCCGTGTCGGTCGGCCAGCCGGCGCGGGCGTAGAGGCCGTAGCGCGACTCCGGCTCGGTGAGCGGGAAGTCAGACCATTGCACGCTCCGGTTGGGATGGATCCAGACCGGCCGCTCCAGCTTGGCCATCAGCTCGAAGAACGGCTCAAACCGCGGCTCGTCCAGGCACCGCCCCTGGATGTGCGTGTACACCTGCGCCCCCAGCGCGCCCTCGCCGATCGCCTGCTCGATGGCCTCGAGCCCTCGCTCGCCGTCCTGAAGCGCGGTCTGCGCCACCCAGCCGACGAACCGATCGGGATGCCGGGCGACCGTCTCGGCCAGCTCCTGGTTGCCGATCCGCGCCAGCTCGCGGGCGGCGTCCGGCGGCTCGTGCTCGGCCGAGGTGTGGCCCATCACCAGCACCTGGCGGTAGTCCTCGCCCAGTTGATCCATCAGCCGGAAGCGGGCGTCCAGGTCGGTGAGCGTCGGATCCAGGCTCATCATCCGCTCGTAGTCGGCGGCGCTGCGGTCGCCGCGCGCGTGCAGCAGCTCGAGCACCCGCCGGCGGTAGCCGGGGGTGATGATGTGCGTGAAGACGTCGATCTTCATCGCCTCCCTCCTTCAGGCTGCGTCGACGCCGAGCACACGCCGTGCGTTGCCCTCGAGCACCTGCTGCCGCTGCTGCTCGGTGAGCTCAAGCGCCTCCAGGTTCGCCAGCGTTTCCCGGATGTACAGCGGCCCCTGCTCGGGGTCAAACGGGGAGTCCGAGGCAAACAGCACATGGTCTGTTCCGTAGAACTCAAGCGTGCAGGCGATCGCGTGGGCGGCACCGAACATGGCCGTGTCGGCATAGAACATCTTGAAGTACTCAAGCGGCCGGCGGGTTAGCTGGTGCTCGACGTCAGCCCGCTGCTCGGGGGGGGTGCGCGCCCCCAGCTGGTCCCAGCCGTAGCCGATCCGTCCGGCGAAGTGCGGGGTCATCCCACCTCCGTGGTGGGTGAGGATCTTGATCTGCGGGAGACGCTCGAACAGGCCGGAGAACACGAGCCTGGCCATGAAGGCGGAGGTGTCGTAGGGCCACCCGAAGGTCCACCAAATCTCGTACTTGGAGCGGCTCTCGGTCGGGTAGTCGGCCCAGCGCGCGTTGCGCGTCGGATGCACCCAAATGGTCTTGTCGAGCGCGGCGATCGCCTCGAAGAACGGCTGGAAGCGCTCCTGATCCCACGGCTCGTCGTGGACGCTCGTGTAAATCTGGACCCCCAGTGCGCCGAGCTCCCCGACTGCGCGCTGAGCTTCGGCGATTGCCTCCTCGACGTCGCCCAGCGGCAAACCGGCCACAAACCCCACGAAGCGATCCTGCTGACGCACCAGTTCCGCCAGCTCGTCGTTGGCCATCCGCGCGAGCTCCACGGACAGGGCTATGTCACCAACGTCCTCCAGCGGCGGCGCGGGCAGGCTGATGATCTGCCGATATTCGTCGCCGAACTCCTCCAGCTGGCGCAGGCGCAGGTCGAGGTCAATGAGCGACGGGATGCCCGCGATCCGGGTGCGGATGTTGTGCGCGGCCGGGGTGTCTCCGAGCCCCGCCAGCCTTTCGCCGTAGCCGCGGGGGAGGATGTGGGTGAACGCGTCAATGATCAATCTAACTCCCTTCTCTGGGATCTGCCGGGGTGGGCGGACTGGACCCGAGTGCCCATTCTCGCCAGGTTGATGCTGCTGGTGGCCTTCGTTTCGCTTGGGCATCTAACATTACGGCGACCATTGGCGTAGCGGCCGGCGAGAGGGTGTTGGTGGGATCACTCGACCGTAAGCAGCCTTGGCGATCGGCAGAACCCAAGGAGAGAACATGATCGGATTCCTGTCAGTCCGCAGGCTCATGCTGGTGTCGGTGCTCGTAATGGCCGGCCTGGCGGTGGCCGGCTGCGGCTCTAGCTCGTCGAGCAGCGCCTCATCCACGGGCAGCTCCTCGAGCGGCCACAGCAGCACCGCCAGCACCACCCCCACCACGACGGTGACCTTCGCCTACGTCCCCTACAGCGACGACGCCTCGCTGTTCCTGGGCATCCAGCGCGGTGTCTTCAAGGCGCACGGGCTCGACGTCAAACTGGCTCCCGAGGCCTCGCCAGCGCCGATCGTCGCCGGGCTGGCGTCCGGAACCGAACAGTTCGGCTTCGTGACCACGAACGTGCTGATTGATGCCGTCGGTCACGGGGTCCCGATCAAGTGCGTCTCCTCGGTGGACGGCAACCAGACCTCCAATCCCAATGGCGGTTCGGCGGTGCTGCTGGCGGCCCCCGGCAGCGGCATCCACTCGATCCACCAGCTCGCCGGCAAGACCGTCGCGGTCGTCCAGCTCAACTCGCTCAACAGCGTCGACGTCGAGCAGCTCGCCTCCCAGGCCGGGGTGAGCGCCAGCTCGATCCACCTGATCGCGCTTCCCTTCCCACAGATGCCCGAGGCGCTCAAGGACGGGAGGGTGTCGGCTGCCGTGGTCGTCTCGCCATTCAGCAACACAGCGATCAAGGAGGGGGCGACGCCGCTGGCGCACCCGAACAGCCAGCTGTTCCCGGATGGGACGCTGACGTGCATCGCCGCCAGCGACAGCTACATCGCAAGCCATCCGGCCCAGGTGAAGGCGTGGTGGGAGGCGATCAACGAGTCGGCGGCTTATGCCCGCAGTCACGTGTCACAGGCCCTGGCCACGCTGACCAGCTACCTGAAGCTCAGTCCGGCGGCGGCACAGCACGCCGTGCTGGACACCAACTGGGTGACCACCATCAACCCCGCCTCGGTCTCCAAGCAGGAGCAGCTGCTGCAGAAGTTCGGCGCTCTGCCGAGCCCAGTGCCGGTTTCCAAGCTGTTCGCTCCACCGTACGGTCCGTAGGGGCGGATGGCCACCCTGACCAGATTACGGCGGAGGGTGCCCGGCGAGGTTCACCGTCCGCCGGATACCCCCTCCAGGCCACACCGGCGGCTGGGCGGCTTGGGCGTGAAGGTCCTGGGGCTGGTCTGCGCGGTGCTCGTCTGGGAGCTCTTGGGGGTGGCGGGTGCGCTCCCCGCCGACAGCTTTCCCACCCTTCCTGAGACCGCCAGAGCCATCGGGACTGAGCTGGGCGGCTCTGCCGGCTGGCGCTCAATCGGCCAGACCCTAGCCGGCTGGGCACTCGGGTACGGCATCGGCTCGGCCTGCGCGATCGCGGTCGGGATCGCGATCGGTCTCAATCGTTTCGCGTTTCGCAGCTCGATCTCGGTGATTGAGTTCATGAAGACGATCCCGGTGGTGGCGATCCTCCCGATCGCCGTGCTCGAGTTCGGCGGGACGCTGAAGATGGAGTACACGCTGGTTGCCTTTGGAGTGTTCTGGCCCCTGACCATCCAGGTGGTCTACGGCGTGCGATCGATGGACCCGGTCGTCCGCGACACGGCGAAGGCGCTGGGTGTGCGGGGCGCGCGCCGCTTCGGGCTGATCGTCCTCCCCAGCGCGGCCCCGTTCATCGCCACCGGACTCCGGGTGGCTGCGGCGGTGGCGCTCGTCTTGACCATCATCGCCGAGCTGATTGGGGGCGCCGCGGGGCTGGGCCGGGACATCCTGGTGGCCGAGGACTCGGGCACCAGCGCGCTGCCGATCGTCTATGCGTTGATCGTGATCACCGGCGGGGTGGGCATCGTCCTGACGACTGCCATGACGCAGATCGAGCGTCGGGCGCTGCGCTGGCACGAGCGCTTTCGCCCCCTGGAGCGGGAGCTGGCCTGATGGCGCTCGACGTGAGCAGCCAACCAACCCTGCGCAGCGCCCCGCCACCGGAGACAGGCCGCCGGGCCCCAGCCCGAATGTTGCTGCGCCAGGGTGGGAGGCTCTTGGGTGGGGTGTGGCTGTTTGCGCTCATGGTCGCCCTCTGGTGGCTGCTGACCGAGCACAGCACCTCCCCCTACTTTCCGCCCCTGCACACGATCCTCAACGAGCTGGCAAAGGTGTGGTTCTTCCGCGCCGCCCAGCAGGACCTGGTGCCCAGCATGGAGCATCTGGCGATCGGCTTTGCGGTGGCGGGTGTGATCGGCATCGCTGGTGGCGCGCTGTTCTGGCGGGTGCGGGTGGCCAGGGAGGCACTCACGCCACTTGTCTACTTCCTGTATGTCCTGCCGGCACCCGTGCTGCTGCCGTCGTTCATCCTGCTGTTTGGGATCGGCTCCTTCATGAAGGTGGCGATCATCGCCTTCGCCGCACTGTGGCCGACGCTGTTGAACGCGATCGACGGTATGCGCAGCGTGGATCCGCTCAAGCTCGAAACCGCCCGCACCCTCGGCTTGTCCCCCAACCGGACGCTCTGGTCGATCGTGCTTCCCGCCGCCTCGCCCCAGATCGCCGCCGGCCTACGCAACAGCCTCCAGGTCGCAATCCTGCTGATGGTCGTAAGCGAGATGGTCGCTTCCACCGCGGGAATCGGCTACTTCATCCTCAACGCCCAACAGTCATTCGAGTCGGTCGATATGTGGACCGGAATCATCGTGCTCGGTGTCGTGGGCAGCATCCTCAACCTGATCTTCGTGATCGTCGAAAGGCTGGTTCTGCGGTGGTACTACGGCGAGCGAGCGCTGCAGCAGGCGTAGCCTCCACGGAGCCGGAGGGCCGCCGCGGCCCCGGCGAGGGTCCGGTTCTCTCGGTCCGTGACCTGGGCAAGGACTACCTGATCGGCCGGGGTGAGCGACGGGTCGCCGTTCAGGAGGTCAGCTTTGACGTGGGGCGGGGCGAGTTCGTGTGCGTCGTCGGTCCCAGCGGCGCCGGCAAGACCACTGTGCTGCGCTGCCTGAGCGGACTGACGCCGCCCAGCCGGGGCGAGGTGCTGCTCGACGGGGTTCCGATCGCCCGGGTGGCGGATCATGTCGGCGTCGTCTTTCAGGACTACAGCCGCTCGCTGTTCCCCTGGATGTCGGTGGCCGCCAACATCGCCCTGCCCCTGCGGGTCCGGAAGGTGCCGCGGGAGCACCAGCGGAAGACTGTGTCGGCGGTCCTGACCCAGGTCGGGCTCGATCCCGACGTCGGCGGCCGGTATCCGTGGCAGCTGTCGGGCGGCATGCAGCAGCGGGTGGCGATCGCCAGAGCGCTGGCCTTCGAGCCCGAACTCCTGTTCATGGACGAGCCGTTTGCCTCCGTGGATGCGCAGACCCGAGCCGAGCTGGAGGACGTTGTCCAGGAGATCCATGACCGCCTGTCGGTGACGGTGTTCTTCGTCACTCACGACATCGACGAGGCGGTCTACCTGGCGGATCGGGTGATCGTGCTGTCGCGTTCACCCGCGGTGGTGCGGGATATCGTCAACGTGCCGCTGCCCCGGCCGCGTAACCAGCTTGAAACCAAGGGCGGCCCGGAGTTCAACGAGCTCCGGCGGCGGGTGTTCCAGCTGGTCGCGGGGGGGACGTGAGGCGGCCGATCTCGGCGAGTCATGCGCCGTCGGGGCGCGCCCCCGCCCGGCTCGCAGCAGCCGGCAGCGAGCCGCAGACGTGCGCCGAGGAGGTCGTGTGCCTGCTCACCGCGGCCGGCGTCGAGCTTCTGTTTCTCAACTCGGGGACGGACTCAGCCCCCCTGCAGGAGGCGTTGGCCGCGCTTGCGGAGCGGGGCCTGCCCACGCCACGGGTCCTCACCTCGACGTTTGAGAGCGTCGCCCTGGCCGCCGCCCATGGCTTCTGGCAGGCCACCCAACGGCCACAGGCGGTGTTTGTGCACGTGGACGTGGGCACGCAGAATCTGGGCGCGATCGTGCACGACGTGTTCCGCGACCGGGCGGGCGCGGTCGTGCTGGCCGGCAAGGCGCCGTACGCGGAGGATGCCCTCCTGCCCGGTGCTCGCTCGAACCCAATCCATTGGCAGCAGGATGTGCCCGACCAGGCCGGGATCCTGCGTTCCTACGCCAGGTGGACCGCGGAGCTCACCAGCCCGCGTGACGCTGCCAGGGTGATCGGCCGGGCGGTGCAGGTCGCCGCCGGCGGGCCGGGGCTCAGCTATGTGATGCTCTCGCGGGACGTGCTGATGGCGCCGGCCGGCCCCCCTGAGCTGAGCCGCACGTCGGGCTACGCGCGGCCTGCGCCGCCCGCGCCGGAGCCAGCCGCTCTGGCCGAGCTGGCCGAGCGGCTGGCCAAGGCGGCACGCCCGGTGATCGTCACCAGTCGCCTGGGGCGGATTACGACGGGCACGAGCGCGCTGAGCGAGGTGGCACAGCTGGCGGCGATCCCGGTCATCGGCCGCCGGGAGGCGGTCAACCTGCCCAGCGATCACCCCATGTGCGTGCGCTCGCAGGCGCTTGCGACCGAGATCCTGACCGAGGCCGACCTCGTGCTCATCACCGACTGCGACGTACCCTGGATCCCGCGGAACACATCGCTGGCGCCGGGATGCTGCGTGGTCCAGATCGAGCGCGATCCGCTCAAGGCCGACATGCCGCTGTGGTCATTTCCGGTCGACCTGGCGCTCACCGCAGATCCGGTGGTGTCCATGCGCCAGCTGGCGGCGGCGCTGAAATCGCACGCCGCTGCGCAGCGGCGCCGATGGGATGCGCGGCGGGCGGAACTGGAGCCGGCGATCGCGCAGGATGCGTCGGCGCTGCGCGCCCGAGCCACGAATCCCGCCCTCCCCGCCACCGACATCCGAGCTGTGCTGGCGGTGCTCGACCGGGCGCTGGAGGCCGCAGGCGGGCTGCTGGTGGAGGAGGCGGTGACCAATCTCGGCGCCGTCGCCGAGCTGGTGGGACGCAGAGAGCCCGGGACGCTGTATACCGCTGGCGGCCCCGGTTTGGGATGGTCCCCGGGGGCCTCGGTCGGGATCAAGCTGGCACGACCAGAGCGGCCGGTGGTGGCACTGGTCGGGGACGGATCGTTCATGTTCGGCGTGCCCACCGCAGCGCTCAGCCTGGCGGCCGAGGCCAATGCCCCGGTGGTGATCGTGGTGCTCAACAACGGCGGCTACCGAGCGAGTCGACTCCCGGTCTTTGAGCTGTTTTCCGATGGCGCCTCGGCCCGCCGGGGCGAGGTGATCGGAACCCGCTTTGCACGCCCTCCCGATTTCGTCGCCCTGGCTGCTGCCTGCGGTGCTTGGGCCACGCGCACAGAGGGAGCCGCCGGGCTGCCCGAGGCCCTGGAGCGTGCGCTGGTCGCCGCCGAGGACGGGACCACGGCGGTGATCGACGTGCGGATCGAGCAGGCCTGAGCAGCCGGCGCCCAGCGCGGCCCGGCTACCGCGCCCCCTCCGTGCGCCAGCCCTCCGCGTACTCCAGCCGGGCGGGCGCGGAGTAGGGCACCGGGCTGACCACCGCCCGCACGGTGATCTGCTTGTGGGGCTCGACCGTCGGCTTGCGGGTGCCGCCGTTGGGCTCGCCCCAGATCACGTGCACCTCGCTGCCGATCTCCACGCTCGGGTCGATCGTGGCCAGCGACAGGGCCCGCTTCTCGTTGGCGCTGTAGCCGGTGAACATCGAGAAGCCGACCTGGTTGCCGTCGGCGTCGAGCACCGTGTCATACCCGGCGGCGCCGTAGTTGGCCAACGGAAGGTCGAAGAACTGATAGCTGTCGCCCTCCAGGTCGAACAGCGAGGCGATGATCCTCGTCACGTCCTCGGCCTCCCAGGCGAGCGTCACCTTCCGACGCTGGGCCTCGGGCTGGATCTGCTCGAGCGCCTCCCGGCCGATGAAGTCGTGGTCGAACTTCACGAACTGGCCGTACCCGAGCTCCCACGGGTTCAGGTAGTAATCCTCGATGTCCTCCGAGACGAAGCTCCCGTACAGCGAGGCGGTCGCCTCGTAGCCGTTGGCGGGCAGCCACTCCCGGTAGCCGCGCAGCCGCTCGTCGGTGTACACCGCCGGCAGCGGCGAGGGGATCCAGCCGGACTCGAGCGTGTTGGAGGCGTAGGCGCGCGCCCCGCACGGCTCCAGCCCGAACTCGCGCCCGGCCTCGAGGATCGTCTCCCGCACCTGGTCGTAGCTCTCATACGGCCCCCACAGCTCGAGTCCTGGCTCGCCCGCCATGCCGTGGCGCAGCGTGCGCACCCGCTGCCCGGCCAGGTTCATCTCGCCCATGCGGAAGAACTTGACCTGCTCAAGCGGCCCACCGTTGAGCTTCTCGATCACCTGCCAGGCGTTCGGGCCCTGAATCTGAAAGCGCCAGTAGCGACGGCTGACGGCGTGGCCGAAGGTGCGTCCGGGCGAGCGGTCGTCGTACTCGAAGTCGACCCGATAGTCGCCCGTCTCGCAGTGGTAGCGCAGCCAGTTGGCGGCCGGGTTGCGCCCCACCCACACGAACTCCTCCTCGTCCAGGTGAAACAGGATTCCGTCTCCGATCACGTGGCCGGAAGGGGTGCAGGGGACGAACTGCTTGGCCATGTTGACCGGGAAGTTGGCCACGCTGTTGATTCCGGTGTGCTCGATCAGCCTGAGCGCATCCGGTCCCTTGAAGTGAAAGTTGACCATGTGGTGGGACTGATCGAACAGAACCGCCGTCTCGCGCCAGGCGCGCTGCTCGCGGCGCCAGTTGGAGAACTCGTACGGCACCACCGGATAGATGTAGGCGCCGATCTGCGAGTTGCGCAGCAGCTCGACGACGCTTGGGGCCTGGTCGAGGACCTCCTGCAGGTTGCGGGGAGCGGTCATTGTTTCTGTGCCTCCTTGTGTGTCATGTGCTTCTCACGTTCCCAGCTCCAGGTCTCCGACAGCTGGTTGAGCGTGAAGTAGTGAAAACCCTCCATTCCCAGCGCGCGCGCCTGCACGTGCGGGGCCACGGCGTCGAACAGCCGGTCGGCCACCAGCGCCGGCCGGCGCAGCAGCAGCTCCCGCAGCCCCCGCTGCTTGCGCACGAAGCGCAGCGAGGGGCCGACCCCGATGCGCATCGAGACCTCGAGCAGCCGGCGGCGCTCGACCACCCCCGGCAGCCCCAGGCGGACCGGCAGGCCGATGCCCCGAGCACGGGTGTCGGCCAGCCAGTCGAGCAGCGTGCGGGGATCGAACGTCATCTGGGTGACCATGTAGTCCGCCAGGCGGCTCTTGCGCGCCAGCTGCTCGCGCAGCGTCGGCTCGTCGATCAGCGGGTGCCCCTCCGGGTAGGCGGCGATGCCGAGCACGCGGACGCTGTGGGGATGGCTGCGGATCAACTCCAGCACCGGCAGCGCGGCGTCGAACTCGCCCGCCGGACGGGGACTGTCGCCGCCGATCACAAACAGCTCGTCCAGCCCTCCCGCCTGCAGGCGCTCCAGCAGCTCGCGCAGATGGCGGCGGTCGCGCACCATCCGCGCCGCCAGATGCGGCACCACGGTGTGGCCGAGGGCGGCCAGCCGCAGGGCGAACTCGATCGTCTGATCGGGACCCAGGCGCGGCGAGGAGGTGACCGTCAGCCGGGTCGGCGGCAGCGCGCGCGCCTGCTCGACCACCCGCTCGAACGGGAGCACCTCGAACTGCGTGACCGGCGCGTGCCGCGCTGCCGGCGGGCGCTGCGCCACCGGGACGCCCGCCACCGTCTAGGCCTCCTCCGCGGCCGGAGAACTGGCTGGCGCGGGCGCCGTGACCGCGCCGGGGCGGCGGATCAGCTCGGCCGCCCGCTCGGCGATCATGATCGTGGCCGCGTTGGTGTTGGCGCGCGTGATCGTCGGCATCACCGAGGCGTCCACCACCCGCAGGCCCTCCAGGCCGTAGACGCGCAGCTCAGGGTCGACCACCGCCCCGATCGCGCACGTGGAGGTGGGGTGGAAAACGGTCATCACCGAGTCCCTGACGAACGCGCGCAGGTCGGCGTCGGCGTCTGAGGCGGGGACGCGGAAGGGGCCGCGCGTGACCGCCCGCAGCGGCTCCTGCTCGGCGATCTGCAGCGCGATCCGCAGCCCCGCGAGCATGCTCTCCCAATCCTCGGGGGCGGTGAGGAAGTTCGACAGCACCCGCGGCTTTGAGTCGGGCAGCGGCGCTCTGAGCATCACCCGTCCGCGGCTGGCCGGCTTGATCACCACCGGCCCGAAGCAGAAGCCGGGTGCCTCCGGCGCGGTCAGCCCGTCGTCGTAGAGCATCGAGGGGGCAAAGTGGAACTCCACGTCGGGCGCTGGGAGCCCCGCTCGCGTGCGAAAGAAGCCGGCCGCCTCGGGAATGTTGGAGCTGAGCGGACCACGGCCCTCGGCCTCGAGCAGGGCGAAGTTCTCCGGCGTGGCGGCGCCGAACAGCGACGGCGCGTCGGTCAGGTAGTTGAGGTTGACCATCGGATGGTCCTGAAGGTTCTCCCCCACCGGCAGCGCCTCACGGATCTCGATGCCGAAGGGCTGAAGCTGATCCTCCGGGCCGACGCCGGAGAGCATCAGCAGCACGGGCGACTGGTAGGCGCCGGCGCAGATGAGCACCTCGCGCTCGGCGCGCAGGCGCTCCAGCCGGCCGCGGCGGAAGATCTCCACGCCGATCGCCCGGCGGCCCTCGAACAGGATGCGGGTGGCCATCGCGCCGGTGACCACCTCCAGGTTGGGGCGGCCGAGGGCGGGTCTGAGGAACGCGTCGGCGGTGCTCTCCCGTCTGCCCCGGCGCTGGGTGAGCTGAAAGCGGCCCACCCCCTCCTGGCGGGCGCCGTTGAGGTCGGGGTTGTGCCCGTGGCCGGCGCGGCGGGCCGCCTCGACCATCATGTCCACCAGCGGCGTCATGGCTCGGCTGTCAGACACCCGCAGGGGTCCGCCCACGCCGTGGAAGCGATCCTCACCCCGCTCGTTGTCCTCCGAGCGCTTGAAGTACGGGAGCACGGTCTCGTAATCCCAGCCGGTGGCCCCGCCGGCGGCCCAATCGTCATAGTCGACGCGGTTGCCGCGCACATAGATCATGGCGTTGATCGAGCTGCAGCCGCCCAGCATCCTGCCCCGCGGCAGATACAGCCGCCGGCCGCCGATCCCGGGCTCGGGCTCGCTCACCAGATCCCAGTCCCAGCTGGATTTGAACAGGGCCGGGAACAGCGCCGGAACGTGGATCTCCGGCGCGGTGTCCTCCTCGCCGGCCTCCAGCAGCGCCACGCGCACGTCGGGATCCTCGCTCAGGCGGGCGGCCAGCACGCAGCCCGCGGAGCCGGCTCCCACCACCAGATAGTCGTGGACCTCAGCCCTGGTCAACCGCCGATCACCACCTTCATCGCCTGCTCGGGATGCTCGGCGGCAAACCGCAGCGCGTCTGGACCGTCGGCGAGCGCGAACCGATGGCTGACCAGCCGCTGCAGCGACGCGGCGTTGCGCTCGGCGATCGCCACCGCTTCGGCGAACTCCTCGCCGTTGCAGCAGCTGACGCCGCGCAAATCGAGCTCCTTCTCGGTCAGCAGCCCGAGGCGAAACGTGACCTCCGCGCGCGACATCCCCACCTGGATGGCGCGCCCGGCGGTGGCCACCATCTCCACCATCGCGCGCACCGCCTCCGGCGCGCCGGTGGCGTCCACCACCACCGGGGGCCCGTCCGCACCCGCCCACTCGCGCGCGGCGTTCACGGTCGGCTCGCATCCCCGCCACCGGAGCGTGCTGGCCCCCAGCGCCTCGGCGCCCTCAAGCCGCGACGGCTGCCGGTCGACGAGCAGCACCTCGGCCCCGCGCTCACGCGCCACCAGACAGACGCTGTGGCCGATCGGCCCGGCTCCCAGCACCACCAGCCGCTCGCCCGCCCGGACGGCCGCCCGGTTGACCGCCCGCACCCCGATCGACAGCGGCTCGGCCAGCGCCGCCACGGCGGGATCGTCGCTGCGAATCGGATAAACCTGACCCTCGGGGACGACGAGCAGCTCCTGCAGGCCGCCGTCGCGATGGACGCCGATCAGGCTGAAGCGCTCACAGGCGTTGTCCCGGCCGACGCGGCACGGGTAGCAGCGCCCGCAGGCCTCCAGCGGCCACAGCGCAACCCGCTGGCCGACCCGCAGCTCGGGGCGGCAGCCGTCGCCGAGGGCGACGATCCTCGCACCCACCTCGTGTCCCAGCACGCGCGGATAGCCACCCCCGCCCGCCTGCGCCGACAGCTCGCCGGCGATGAAGTGCAGATCCGAGCCGCAGATGCCGACCGCCTCTGGCCGGATCATCACCTCGCCGGCCCCCGGCTGGGGCGGCTCCGGTCGCTGCCGGAGCTCCAGCCTCCCCACGTCCTCGGCGACCACGGCCAGCACGCCTACGCCGCCTCCGCATCGCGCAGCAGGTAGGCGCTGCGCAGCAGCTCGGGATCGCGCTTGAGCTCCTCCGCGGTCCCCGTGTACTGGATGCGGCCGCTCTCCATGATGTAGGCGCGGCCGGCCAGGGCCAGGGCCACGGCGGCGAACTGCTCGATCAGCAGCACGCCGATTCCCTGCTGGGCCAGCTCGCGCACGGTGGGCAGCAGGCGGTTGACCACGATCGGCGCCAGTCCCAGCGACAGCTCGTCGATCAGGATGTAGCGCGGCTCGGACATGAGCGCCTGGGCCAGCACCACCATCTGCTGCTCACCGCCGGACAGCGAGCGGGCGGGCGTGGCCAGCCGTGCACGCAGCTCCGGGAACATCTCGAGCGCTCGCGCTCGGGAGCGCTCGGCCCGGGCACGGGGAAGCGTGTAGGTGGCGATGGCCAGGTTGTCGCGCACGCTCAGGTCCGGGAGCAGCCGGCGGCCCTCGGGGGCGATCGCCACCCCGGCGGCGCGGATGCGCTCGGGTCGCCGTCGGGTGACCTCGCGCCCGTCGACCATGACCCGTCCAGCGTCGGGACGGAGCACGCCTCCGACGGTCAGCACCAGCGTGGACTTGCCGGCGCCGTTGGGCCCCAGCAGGCACGTGACCTGGCCGGCGGGGATCTCCAGCGAGACCTCGGCGAGCACCCGTCGGCCGCCGCGCGAGACGGTCAGGCGCTCGATGCTCAGCCGCTCGGTCACGCCGCGGCCCCGCGCGCGTGCCCGATCATCCCGGCACCGTTCATCCCCGCACCCGCCCACCGGCCGGTCTCATGCCCCCAGGTGCCCACTCCCGGTCTCATGCCGCCAGCTCCTCGGTGCCCAGGTAGGCGCGGATGACCTGCTCGTCGCGCAGCACCTCCTCCGTCGGGCCGGAGGCGATCAGCCGCCCGAAGTCGAGCACCGCGGTGGTCTCGCAACACGCCCGCACAAGGCTCATGTCGTGGTCGACCAGGATCACCAGCGCCCCGGCGTGGCTGGGGATCTGCAGGATCACCTCGCGCAGATGGCGCGTCTCCTCATCCGGCAGCCCCGCCGCCGGCTCGTCGAGCAGCACCAGCCGGGGCCGGCCGACCACCGCCCGCGCCAGCTCGACCAGCCGGCGCTGCCCGGCGCCCAGCGTGGCCACCCTGGCCCTGGGGTCCAGGTCCAGCCCGACGAACGCGATCGCCTCGAGCACGTCACGCCGTCGCGATCCCGCCGACAGCCGGGAATGCTCGTGGATCATGGCCACGTTGTCGTACACCGAGAGCTCCTCGATCGCCTGCTCGGTCTGGAAGGTGCGGCGCAGGCCCCAGCGGGCGCGGCGGAAGTGCGCCAGGCGCAACAGATCGGTGTCGAACGCCCGCACGCTGCCGGCGCTCGGGCGCACGAATCCGCTGAGCACGTTGAAGAACGTCGTCTTTCCGGCTCCGTTGGGGCCGATCAGCCCGCAGGTTCCCCGGGCGAAGCTGACGGTCACGTCCTGCAGCGAGGTGACGCCGCCGAAGCGGACGGTGAGTCCCCTGACCTCGATCATCGCGCGCCGCCACCGACCGCCGGGCGGTGCCGTCCTCGCCCCGCCACCAGCCGCCACAGGCGCGCCAGATCCCGCGGCACCTGCTCGGCCAGGCCCCGGGGCGCGGTGGTCAGCACCTGCAACACGCCGACGCCGAACACGATCGTCAGCCAGTCGGCGGACACGCCCCAGTTGTTGAGCAGCGCGGGCAGGAACTCGAGCAGCAGGGCGGCGATCACCGCGCCCCACAGGCTGTAGGCGCCGCCCATCAGCACCACGGCCAACAGCGTGATCGAATCCTGGGTGGGGAAGTCGATCGAGTACAGGTGCCGGACCGCCGCCGCCAGCACCCCGCCCGCCACGCCGGTGATGAACGAGGCCAGCGCGAACGCCCAGAGCTTGTACAGGGTGACGTTGATCCCGGCGGCCAGGGCGGCGGGCTCGCTCTGGCGAATCGCCGCCCAGGCCCGCCCCGGGCGGCTGCGCACGTGCGCCAGCACCAGCGCGAACATCACCGCCGCCACCACCACCGCGTAGCGGAAGAACGCGGGGTCGCTGGCGGCGATCGCCGGACGGCGGATCGACGGGATGTGCACGAAGTTGCCGTTGTAGCCGAGAAAGCCGTGGCCGCCGTTGGGGAAGTTGACGGTGGCCAGCACGACCGTGATCGCCCCGGCCAGCATCAGCGTGATCAGCGCCAGATACAGCCCGCGCATCCGCAGGGCCGGCAGCCCGACCACCGTCCCCAGCACCATCGTGATCACCCCGGAGGCCAGCAGAACCACCGGAAACGGCAGCGAGGTGGCAAACAGCAGGCGCGCCGAGACCCAGGCGCCGATCGCCAGCACCGCCGTCTGGCCGAGCGACACCAGGCCGACCCGGCCGATCAGCACGCCCAGCCCGAGCGCCACCACCGCGTACACCGCCACCTGGGTCATGGCGTCGATGTAGTAGAGGCTGAGCAGCTGCGGCAGCGCGAGCAGCACGAACAGCAGCAGGACCCCGACCGCGCCCGCCCGCAGCAGCGCGGAGGCGTCCAATCGGTGCGCCCGCCAACGCTCGCGGGCGCTCGTGCTCAGCCCGACGCTCTCCATCCCTAGGCCTCCTCACGCGAGAGCGAGATCACCCGCCGCTGCGAGAGCAGCAGCAGCGCCACCGCCGCCAGCACGAACGGCGTCATGTCGCGGTAGTTGGTCAGCGACTGGATGGGGGTGAGCAGATCGTGCACCAGCCCCACCACCATCGCGGCCACGAACGTCAGCGCGATCGAACGCAGCCGCGCGATCAGGGCGGCGGCCAGCGAGGAGATGACCAGGAAGGTCAGGGTGGTCGCGTCCAGCGCCACCAGGTCGGCCAGCAGCAGGCCGGCCACGCCGGACAGCGCCCCGCAACCGAGCCAGGCGGCGGCCTCCACCCGGCGCACGGGCACGCCCAGCGTGGCGGTGATCTCGCGGTCGTTGGCCATCGCCCGCATCGCGGTGCCGAGCTTGGTGAAGCGCAAAAAGGCGCCGGTGGCGGCCGCGATCGCCACCCCGATCCCGACCGCGATCACCTGCGTCCACACCACCTGCACCGAGCCGACCTGAAAGCCGCCGTTGTCGGTGGGCAGACTCAGCGAACGCGAAGCTCCCCCGCTGCTCGTCCACAGCAGGTCCATGACGCCGAACAGGACCAGCAGCAACCCCAGCGTGGCCGCCGCCTTGACCAGCGGCTCGCGCTTGGCCAGCGCCGCCCCGAACACCATCCCGTAGGCGAGCGTGATCGCGGCGCTGAACACGATGGCCACGATCCACGCCGCCCAGTCGGGGAAGGCGGCGTGGTTGATCAGCGACCAGGCGATCAGGGCGCCCATCGCGCCCACCGCCCCGAAGGCCAAATACACCACGCCGGTGGCCCGGTACAGGACGACCAGCCCCACCCCGGACAGCGCGTACACCCCGCCGAGCGCCAGACCGCTGACGATGAAGGGCTGGAAGTCCTGCCAGCTGGGCATCGTGCTAGCGCACCGTCAGGAGGTGGGCGCCTGCGGGGCGGTGCCGGCGGCCCGTCGGTAGGCGGCGACCTGCGGATCCACCGAGGAGATCAGGGTGCAGCCGCCGTTGGGCGCCTTCACCATCCTCCCATTGTCCGGCGTGACCGTGTAGTCCATGTTGTTGGCGATGTGGGTGGGATAGCTGCCGTAGGTCCACAGCTGGCAGAGCATCCCCGTGTTGTAGTTGGACACCGCCTTGAAGGCGGCGTTCACACTGGCCACCGTGTAGGGCCCCTTGATGCTCTCCAGCGCGTGCACGGCGATCTCAGCCTCGGTGAAGCCCATCTGGCTGAAGCTGCCGATCCCGCCTGACACCGCGCTCCCGTACTGCTTGAAGATCGCCTTGTAGAGGTTCATCGCCGGTGAGCTGGTGTCATCGGGCGGGGTCAGCTCGGCGTTGACGAACAGCTTGCCGTTCCACTTTGGCCCGAGCGCCTTGGCCAGGAAGTCGGTGTTGCAGGGGGTCGAGCAGCCCCATGCCTTGACCCGATCCTCGAGCCCCAGCTTCTGGGCCGCCTGCAGGATCACCAGCGCCTCCGGCGGGGTGAAGTTCAGCACCACGGCGCCGTTCGGACCGGCGTCGTCCACCTCCTTGATCGCCACCGAGCTGGCGTCGGAGATCGGCACGTTCTCGGTCAGCTGGACGATCGGCACGTGCGCCGCCGCCGCCAGCGCCGCCGGGCCGCCGGCGATGTAGCCGGTGCCGGGGACGTTGGATTGGTCGAAGACGATCTTCGACACGTGCATGGCCAGCGCGTACTGCACGGCGCCGTCGGAGCTGTAGCGCGGCCCCATGTTGACATCCGCGTAGTTGGGGGTGGAGTAGCACTCGGGCGCGATCCCGGAGGCGATCACGTAATAGCCGAGCTTCTGCCAGAAGGAGGCGTCGATCGAGCACTCGATGATGCTCGTGTTGCCGACGATCCCGACCACGTGATCGGTGTCCACCAGCTGCTTGGCGTCGGCGGCGATCTGGGCCGGGTTCGTCTGCTCGGTCTCGATGTAGTACTTGATCGGGTGCCCGTTGATCCCGCCATTGTCGTTGACGCAGGTGAAGTAGGCGTTGGCCATGTTGGCGATGTCGGTGAACGACGTGCCCGGCTGGCTGGTGACGATCGCGCCCAGCGGGATCGGCGTCCCGGTCGCCTTCACGCCCGGCTTGGTGCCGCACGAGGACGTGTTGACGCTGGCGCTCGTCGAGCTCGTGGAGCTGGAGCCCGTGCTGGCGCCCTGCGGCGTGCTGGCCGCGCTCGAGCTGCTGCTCTTGCTCGATGAGCCGCACCCGGCGAGCGCCACCGCGCCCGCGACGGCCACGACCACACTCATCGTCCTGATCCGCCCAACGTGCTGAAGAACCATCCTCACCTCTCCTCCTTCGCGGCTGAAGGTCTCCTCTTCCCGGGGCCGGCCCATGGCCGGGACGACCGAGATGCTAATTGTCCGATCTCCTGCATGCAAGATGTCCTAACCCGATGCCAACTGACGCCTATTTTCGCCCGCGCCGACCGGTCGCCGCGAACATCTTGCATGCAAGCCGCGCGGACGACGACGGCGATAGATTTCCGCCGCGGGAGAACGCTCGATGCCCAGCAGCCCCGATCGCACCCAGATCACGCGCGCCCTGCTGCGCCTGCGCGAGCTGATCTTCAGCGGCGAGTTCCGGCCCGGCGAGCGGCTGTCGGAGCTGCCGCTGGTCGAGCGCATCGGCGTCTCGCGCACGCCGTTGCGCCTGGCGCTCGCCGAGCTCGAACACGAGGGCCTGCTCCTCCGGCGGCCCGGCGGGGGATACGTGGTGCGGGAGTTCACCCTCCAGGACATCGCCGACGCCATCGAGCTGCGCGGGGTGCTGGAGGGGACCGCCGCCCGGTTCGCGGCCGAACGGGGGGTGAGCGCCCGCACGCTGCGGGCGCTGCGGTCGATCAACGACGCGATCGAGCAGCTCGTCCACCGCCACGACTACGCGTCGTTCGCCCGCTACGTCGATCTCAACCAGCGGTTCCACGCCCGGTTGCTCAGGGCAGCCGGCAGCGAGGTGCTGGAGCGCGCCCTGGAGGGGATCCTGTCGCTGCCCTTCGCCGGTCCCAACGCCTTCGTGCTGGCGGAGGCCGAGCTGCCGCAGTCCCGCACGATCCTGGTCATCGCCCACCGCCACCACGCCGGGATGATCGAGGCGCTGGCCGACCGTCAGGGCGCGCGCGCCGAGAGCCTGGCCCGCGAGCATGCGCGGATCGCGCTCACCAACCTGGAGATCGTGCTCGAGCACCGGGACGTGCTGGCCCGGCTGCCGGGGGCCTCCCTGCTGGTGATGCCGCCGGTGGGCGAGGCGCAGCCGGCGGCGGGGTGCGCTCCGGAGGGCGATTCCGCCCGACCGGTCGCCTCCGCCGAGGCGACGGGCGCCGCCCCGGCCGCCTGAGCCGCGCCGGGCCACGCTCACCCCACCCTCCCTCGGCGGGCGAAGCTGACCTCCGGGGGCTTGTCCCATTCGATTGCCGCCAGGGCGGCGGCGTGCACCTCCTCGGCACCCGGACGGAAGCCATCCTCCAACCGGGGGCTGACCGGCACGGGGGTGAACGGGGCACCCACCCGTTGAATCGGCGCCTCCAGGCAATCGAACGCCTCCTCCTGCAGCTGGGCGGCGATCTCCGCCCCGATTCCGCCGCCGCGCACCGCCTCATGGGCGATCACCGCCCGGCCGGTGCGCTGCACCGAGCCCGCCAGCGTCTCGATGTCCAGCGGCACCAGCGTGCGCGGGTCGATCACCTCGGCCTCGATCCCGTCCTCGGCCAGCCACTCGGCGGCGCGCAAACTCTCTCCCACCAGGCGTGAGGTGGCGATGATCGTCACGTCATCGCCCGCCCGGAGCGTGTGCGCACGACCGAGCGGGATTGGCTGCGGATCCCCGCCCCCCCGTTCGCGCCGGAAGTAGAGCGCCTTGTGCTCGACGAACACCACCGGATTGGGGTCGGCGATCGCCGAGGCGAGCAGCCCGCCCGCATCGGCCGCGCAGCTGGGCATCACCACCTTCAGGCCCGGGATGTGCGTCAGCCAGGCCTCCAGGCTCTGGGAGTGCTGCGCGCCGCTGCGCTCGCCGGCGCCCCCCTGGGTGCGCAGCACGAGCGGCACCGTCAGCTGCCCACCCGACATGAAGTGCGCCTTGGCCGCCTGGTTGGCCAGCTGGTCGAGAGCCAGCGTGATGAAGTCGATGAACATGATCTCGACCACCGGCCGCAGCCCCGACTGGGCGGCGCCGATCGCCACCCCGCACACCGCGCCCTCGCTGATCGGGGTGTCGCGCACGCGCTCGGGGCCGAACTCCTCGGCCAGGCCGGAGGTCGCCTGATACGGCCCTCCCTCGGCCACGTCCTCGCCCAGCACGATCACGCGCTGGTCGCTGCGCATCGCCCGGGCCAGCGCCCGGTTGACCTCCCGCACGAAGGTGGTCTCGCCCAGGGCGGGCTCGGTGGGGGACCGCTCGCTCACGCGCTGGCATAGACGAGCTGCCCGGGCAGCTCGGCGTCGGGCGGCGGGCTGGCGCGGGCGAAGGCGACCGCCCGCTCGACCTCCTCCTGCGCCCGGAGGCGCAGCTCGCGCTCCTCCTCCGCGCTCAGCCACCCCTCGCCCCGCGCCCGCTCGCTGAGCCGCGCGATCGGGTCGCGCGTGCGCCACTGCTCCTCCTCCACAGGGCTGCGGTAGGCCTGGGCGTCCCCTTCGTAGTGGCCGCGGCGGCGGTGGGTCAGGCACTCGAGCAGCATCGGTCCCTGTCCCTCCCGGGCGAGCTTCAGGTGGGCTCCGAACGCCTCCCACACCGCCAGCGCGTCGCTTCCCTCAACGGTGGCGCGGGCGAGTCGGTAGGGGGCGACGACGTCGCTGACGCGCTCGACCACGGTGTGCGCCGAACGGGGGGTGAACTCGGCAAAGCCGTTGTTCTCGCACACCAGGATCAGCGGCAGCCGCCAGAGCGCGGCCAGGTTGACCGTCTCGTGGAAGTGGCCGGCCTGAACCGCGCCGTCGCCGAAGAACACGACCGCCACCCGGTCGCCGCCGCGCAGCCGGTTGGCCAGCGCGGAGCCGAGCGCGAGCGGCAGGTTGCCTCCCACCACGCCGGTGGCTCCCAGGAACCCGCGGGCACGGTCAACCAGGTGCATTGAGCCGCCCAGGCCGCGGCAGCAGCCGTCCACACGGCCCATCAGCTCGGCCATCAGCCGGGGCGGCGGCACGCCCTTGGCGAGCGCGTGGCCGTGGGCGCGATGACCGGAGTACACCTGATCGTCGTCTTCGAGCTGGCGGCAGACGCCGGCGGCCACCCCCTCGCCCCCGACGCTCAGGTGGATCAGGCCGTGCGCCTGGAGGCTGCGCTTGAGCGCCGCCACCCGCTCCTCGAAGCAGCGGATGCGCCACATGGTGGCCAGCAGGTCGCGGGCTACCTGAGGGCCGGCGGACATGCGCGATGGCTCCGGCTCTAGGCGGCCACCGGAGCCTCGCCCAGCACCTGGCGCACGGCCGCCGCCACCTTCTCCTCGTTGGGCAGCAGGTATGACTCCATCGGCTCGCTGTAGGGGATCGTGGCGTCCAGGGCGGTGACGTGCCGGATCGGAGCCTTCAGGGATGAGAACCCCTCGGAGGCGATCTCGCTGGCGATCACGTTGGAGAAGGCGGCGTGCGGGGTGGCCTGATCGACCAGCACCACGTGGCCGGTCTTCTCCACCGAGGCCAGGATCGTGGCCGTATCGAGCGGGTTGAGCGTGCGCGGGTCGATCACCTCGGCCTGGATTCCCTCTGCCGCCAGCGCCTCGGCCGCCGCCAGCGCCCGGCCCACCGTCCACCCGGTGGCCACGATCGTCACGTCCCCGCCCTCGCGACGGATCGCCGCCTGGCCGAACGGGACCAGGTATTCGCCCTCCGGCACCTCGCCGGTCTCGAGCACCAGCAGGTAGTGCAGCAGGTAGCAGACCGGGTTGTCGTCCCGGATGGCGCTGGCCATCAGCCCCTTGGCGTCCGCCGCGGTGGCCGGCAGAGCCACCTTCAGCCCCGGCACACCGACGAACATGTTGTAGATCGAGCCGGTGTGCTGGCCCGCCCAGCCAGCGGTGAACCCGTAGCCGGCCTTGAAGACCACCGGCACCTTGACCCTCCCGCCGCTCATGTAGCGCAGCCGCGGGGCCTCGTTGACCACCTGGTTCATCGCCACCAGCATGAACTCGGCCATCAACAGCTCCACCACCGGCCGATATCCGCCCAGCGCCAGCCCGACCGCCATGCCGATCTCCGCCGTCTCGGAGATCGGCGAGACCCGCACGCGGTCGCGCCCGAACGCCTGCACGAACCGGTGGTCGTCGCTGGGGGCCACGTCCTGGCCGTAGAACACGACCGTCTCGTCGCGCTCCATCTCCAGGAAGATCGCCTCCTCGACGGCGGCGATGTAGGGAATCTCACGTGCCATCAGCTGCCTCCTAGGCGTAGACGTGGTTGAGCGCCGCCTCGGGCTCCGGAAACGGATCGTTGAGGGCGAACTCGACGGCGGCGTCCATCTCCTCCCGCGCCTGCTGCATGATCGCGTCGGCCCGCTCGGGCTCCAGCACCCGCTGCTCGACCAGCCGCATGCGAAACCGGGGCACCGGGTCGCCGCGCAGCGCCGCCTCGTACTCCTCGCGGTTGCCGAACACGGTGATCGCCTCGTGCTCGGGATAGTGCAGCGGCACCCCGGGGGGAGCGATGATGTTCCCGTGGGCCGACAGCCGGTAGACCTTGGACTCGACCAGCGTCGGGCCCTCGCCGGCCCGGGCCCGCGCCACCGCCGCCGCCACCGTCTCGTAGACGGCCACCGGGTCGCCGCCGTCGACCGTCACCCCGGGCATGCTGTAGGCCCTGGCCTTGACCGACAGGGGCTCGCCCGCCGCCGCGTTGGCGTCCTCCTGCTCGACCCTGGTGGCGACGTTGTAGCTGTTGTTCTCCATCACGTAGACGACCGGCAGCTTCCACAGCGAGGCCAGATTCAGCGACTCGTGGAAGGCACCCTGCTTGGAGGCGCCATCCCCGAAGAAGCTCAGCACCACCTGCGAGCGCCGTGAGCCGTCCTCGGACGAGCGCGAGCGGCTGCGCAGCTGGGCGGCGAACGCCGCCCCGGTGGCCTGGGGAATCCCCTGACCGACGATCCCCGAGGTGCCGAGGAATCCCCGCTCGGGGTCGGCCAGGTGCATCGAGCCGCCGTAGCCGCCGCACAGCCCGTGGCGCCGGCCGTAGATCTCGGCCATGATCGCCTTCGGATCGCTGCCCAGCACGATCGGATAGCCGTGGCAGCGGTAGGTGGCGAGCAGCTGATCACCGGGCTCAATCGCGGCCAGCGCACCCACGATCGACGCCTCCGCCCCGTCGGCCAGGTGGGTGTGGCCCCGGATCACCCCCGGGTGCTCCTCGAAGGTGCGCTTGACGCGCTCCTCGAACTCACGCACCCGCACCATCTGGGTGTACATCCAGATCAATCGCTCCTGGTCAAGCGCCGCCATCAGCCGCTCCTCTCCTGCATGGCCTCACACACAACTCGCCTCACACACAACTCGCCTCGCACACGCCTGCGATCGGTGCGGCGCACCGCGCCTCACCTCACCCCGGCGGCAAACTGCGCCATGGTCGTCTCATACGCTCGGTCAAACGCCTCCTCGATGGGCAGGCCGCGCAGCTCCTCGGAGAGGACCTCCACCCCCCACGGCCCCGGATAGCCCGCATCCGCAAGCGCGGCGATGTAGCCGGGAAGGTCGAACTCCCCCTCGCCGGGCAGCCGCCGATGGTTGATCACCTCATCCAGCGGGTCCTCCATGTACTCGAGCGGGCCGTCCGACAGCTCGACCCACGCCAGGTGGCGGCTCGGAATCCGCCGCAGAGCCGCCGGCTCGATCCGGAGCTTGCCCATGTGCCAGGTGTCGATGGCCAGGCCCCCGTTGGGACGGTCCGCCTCGCTCACCAGCCGCAGGCCGTCCTCGAGCGTGTGCACGTTGGGGTCGAAGGGGATGATCTCGTAGGCGATCCTCGCCTCCGTGTGCTGGGCGGCGTCGTCGCACAGGGCGGCGTACTCCTCGATCAGGCGGTCGAGCTCGCACGGGGTCTCGGGAATGTTGCCCACCTTGATGTGGTGGGCGGCCTGACCGAACGCCGCCGCGGTCTCGAACAGCTGCCGGCGCAGCCGGTCGGACTCTCGACGCGAGCGCTGGCCCGCGGGCACGAAGAAGTCCGCCAGGAACTCCACCTCCAGGTGGCGCAGCCCGGCGTCATCGAAGATCGCCTTCATCTCCCGGAGCGAGCGGGTCTGCAGCTGGTGGCTGACGTCCGCGTGCCACAGCCCCAGGCCACTGAAGCCGACCCGCGCCGCCTGGGCGCAGCGGTCGCGCCAGTCAAACAGGCTCCACTCCCGGCCCGTGTGCACCTGCACCGGCCCGGCCACCGTCCAGTAGAGCGCCAGCAGCTCGATCTCGCCCATCGTCTCGCGTCAACGTAACGCTCGCCGTTGGACCCGGCCAGCCATGGCGCGCAGTCGTTCTTGCCATTCCGCGCGCCGCTCGGATGCTCCCGCGGCTCAGCGCTGCGCGGCCAGCGGGACTCACAGCGCGCGGCGGCCATGGGCGCGCTGGCCATGCGGTTGACTTTCCCCCGGCCATTGGATACTTCGTTCTTTGAGGCCTGTCGATGAGCTGCTGCCACCCATTGAGCGATCTGCGTGCCGAGGACGCCCAGCGCTTCGGCGGCAAGGCGGCCTCGCTGGGCGAGCTGCTGGCGGCCGGCATTCCGGTGCCTCCCGGGTTCGCGGTGGCGGTGGACGCGTTCGCCTCGTTCGTGCGGGAGTCGGGGCTCGGGGCGACCATCTCCCGACGCCTCGAGGACTCAGGCGTCGATGACGTCGATTCCCTGGCGGCCGCCAGCCGGCTGATCGAATCGGAGTTCGACGCCGCCCGGATTCCGCCGCGGATCGCCGAGGAGATCACCGACGCCTACGACCGTCTCGGCCGTCCACCGGTGGCGGTGCGCTCAAGCGCCGTGGGTGAGGACAGCGCGACGGCCACCTTCGCCGGCCAGCAGGAGACCTTCCTGTGGGTGCAGGGCGAGGATCGCCTGCTCTCCGCTGTCCGCAGGTGCTGGGCCAGCCTGTACACCCCGCGGGCGATCAGCTACCGGGTCCAGCGCGGCGACGCGAGCGTGGCCCCAGCGATGGGTGTGGTCGTGCAGCGGATGATCGACGCCCGGATCTCCGGGGTGCTGTTCACCTGCAGCCCCACCACCGGTGATCCCAGCACGATCGCGGTGAACGCCAGCTGGGGGCTGGGTGAGACGATCGTCTCCGGCGAGGTGACGCCGGACGAGCTGCTGGTCAGCAAGGTCACCGGCGAGGTGCTCCGCGAGTCGATCGGCGACAAGCGGGCAGAGCGCGCCCCCGCCCCCGGCACGGGGGGCACGGTCCTGCGCGAGGTTCCCGCCGAGCGCCGCCACGCGCGCTGCCTCTCAGCCGATGATCTGCGCCGCCTGCTGGAGCTCGCCCGGCTGATCCATGCCCACTTCGGCCGCCATCAGGACGTCGAATGGGCGATCGACTCCGCGGGCGAGCTGTTCGCCGTCCAGTCCCGCCCCGTGACCACCCTCCCCGAGCCAGCCCGTCCCACCCAGCCCGAGCCGCTCTCCGCGATCTCGCTGGTCATGCACAAGTTCGGCGTCACCTCCGTCTAGCCGTGCCGCTCAGCGAACAGGACGTCCGCGCCATCCTCCAGGTCATCGACGAGGCACCCCTCGCCGAGCTGCGGATCGAGACCGATGGGTTCAGCCTGCACGTGATCAAGGGACCGGCCGTGGAGTCGGCTCCAGTCCCGGCGCCGGGATCGGCCCCGGCCCCGGCGCCGGCGTCGGCTCCCGCCCCGGCGCCGGCGTCGGCCCCCGCTTCCGCCCCGGCGCCGACGGCAGTCCCCTCCCCGGCGGCCACTGGCGCTCCCGCGCCGGAGACCAGCGCCCCTCCTGACCCGTCCGAACTGGTGACCGTCACCGCACCCATGGTCGGCGTCTTCTACCGGGCCGAGGGGCCCGGCGAGGCACCCTTCGTGGCGCCCGGCAGCGAGGTCGAGCCCGATACCACCGTCTGCATCCTGGAGGTGATGAAGATGATGAACTCGGTGCCGGCGGGCGTGGCGGGAACCGTGGTCGAGGTGTGCCAGGAGAACGGCGCGGCCGTTGAGGAGGGGGCGCCGCTGTTTCGCATCCGTCCTCGGTGAGCGCCGTGTCGCGGACGATCGAGTTCATCGATACCAGCATCCGCGACGGCAACCAGAGCCTGTGGAGCGCCACCGGGCTGACCACCTCGGACGTGGTGGCGGTGGCCCCACTGCTCGAGCGGGTCGGATATCACGCGCTCGACTACACCTCGAGCACCCACCTGGGGGTGTCGGTTCGCTTTCATCGCGAGGATCCCTGGGAGCGCATGCGCCGCGTGCGCGAGCTCATGCCCACCACCCTGCTGGGCATGATCACCACCGGGATGCGCTTCATCTCCTGGGTTCCGGCCGACGAGGACGTGATGCGCCTGTCCTTCCGCGTCGGGGTCCGCAACGGCCTGCGCAGACTGCAGATCGCCGATCCGTCAAACCACCCGCAGCGGCTCATGCGGATCGCCCGCCTGGCGCGCGAGGAGGGCTTCGAGGAGATCGTGATCGGCCTGACGTACTCGATCAGCGACGTCCACACGCACGCCTACTACGCCGAGCGGGCGGCCGCCCTGGCCGACTGCCCGGACATGGACCGGCTGTATCTGAAGGACCCGGGTGGGCTGCTCACGCCGGACGCCGTGCTCGAGCTGGCGCCGAGCCTGTTGGCCGCCGCGGGGCACCGGCCCCTCGAGCTGCACAGCCACTGCACGATCGGACTCGCCCCGATCGTGTACGTGGAGGGGGTGCGGGCGGGCTTCGCCGTCGTCCACACGGCCTCGGGTCCGCTGTCGCGCGGCACATCCCAGCCGGAGGCGCTGTCCACCGTGCGCAACCTGGAGGCCTCGGGGTTCTCGCATGCCCTGGATCTGGAGGCCCAGCGGGTGGTGGACGCACACCTCGGGCGCCTGGCGCAGGCCAAGCGCCTGCCGGCGGGACGGGCGCAGGAGTTCGACGCCGCCTACTACCGCCACCAGCTCCCCGGGGGCATGGTCACCACCACGCGCAGAATGCTTGAGGAGCTGCGACGTCCGGAGCTGTTCGACGCCGTGCTCGACGAGGTGGCCAGGGTGCGCGCGGACATGGGTTATCCGATCCTGGTCACCCCCGTCTCGCAGTTCATCGCCAGCCAGGCGGCTCGCAACGTGATCGACGGCAGCCGTTGGTCGACCGTCTCCGATGAGACGATCCGCTACTTCCTCGGCCACTACGGCGACCCGCCGGCCCCGGTGAACCCGGACGTCGCCGACCGGGTGCTCTCCCGGCCGCAGACGGAAAAGCTCAGGCGGCTGCGACCGATCACCCTGGAGGGTGCCCGGGAGCGCTTCGGCGCTCGGCTGTCCGACGAGGAGCTGCTCTTGCGACTCACCATGCCGGCCGAGCAGGTGGACGCGATGGTGGCGGCCCGCGGGCACACGCGCCCCGGCCCCGGACCGAGACCGACGCCCAAGCCGCAGCGCCTGGCCAGGGCGGCGCCCAGCGCGAGCTCATCGCCGCCGTCACCACCGGGTCCGCTGCCCGGCAGCGCCAATGGGTCCGCGCCGCTGCTCTTGCTGCTCCGCGAGCTCGCCCGCCGTCCGGAGATCGTGAGCTTCTCCCTCTCCGGCGAGCACGAGCGGGTGCTGTGGAGGCGCGCCCTGCACAGTTCGCCGGCATCGCGCTCGGAGCCGCCCTAGCGCTCGCTGCGACGGCCGGCACCCGTCCGGCCTGCCGGCGGTCGCCCTACGACAGCGGGGATCGAAGCGCCGCCCGGCGCACCTCGCTCGGCGTCACGCCAAAGGCGTGCTTGAACGCCCGCGAGAAGTGCGCGGCGTCGGTGAAGCCCCAGCGGAAGGCGATCTCGGTCACCGAGCCGCAGTCGCCCCGCTGCAGGTCCTCCAGGCAGCGGCTCAGGCGTTCGCGCCGCACCAGGCCGGCGACCGACTCCTCGCAATCCTCAAACAGCGCGTGCAGGGCCCGCACCGACATCGAGTGGGCGCGCGCGATCGTCGCCGGGCCCAGCCGCGGATCCTGCAGATGCGAGCGCACGTAGCGGCGGACCTCGGCCCGCATCGCCTCCCGCGCCGCCTGCCGGCTCGGCGGCAGCGAGGGGTCGATCACACCCCGCAGCAGCTCCAGCGCGGCCGTCGCCGCCGCCCTGCGGGCCGCGGCGTCAAGCCGGGCCAGCTCGGCCGCCAGCCCGTTGACGTAGCGCACCAGCAGCCGCGCCGGGCCGTTGCGGTCGAGCGGCGGAAAGGCGTCCAGCTCGCCCAGTCGCGGGCACATCGCCAGCACTCGCTCCCGGGGAAAGATCAGCGTCCGCTTGAAGAACGGCTCGATGATCTCCACCTCGGTCGGCTGCAGCCCATCCCACAGCACCACGTCGCCCGCCGACACCGCCAGGCGGCGACCCCGCTCGCGCACCAGCTCCACCCCGCGGGCGACGAACTGCAGCCCGAGGATCGCCTCCCGTGCCCGCTGGGCTGCTCCACCATCGATCAGCCCCGTGTTCCGGTGGCCGACAAATGGCGTGGCCGCGCAGTCGACGAGCATCAGCCCGTCCAGCCGGCGGCGGGTGACCACGCCCTGAAAGCGGCTCGGCGTCCGCCACGTGCGGCGCACCTCGAAGGCCACGTGCGTCGCGGCCAGGATCTCCGACCATGACTCCAGGCGCTGCGCCGAGCCTACGCCGGAAACGCTCCAGCGCTCACCCTCGTTCACGCAGTTCATGGTAGATCAACGATCAGCCGGGCTGCGCCGCGGGGCGCTCGCCTCTGCACGCCGCGAAGCTGGCCGATGCGTGCATCGTGCTTGCAGCGATCACGGGGCTCGCGTAGCTTCCCCGGACAACGCCGAAGCGCCGCCAGTCCGGGCGCGTGGAAGGGAGTCAGACAGGAGAGACATGGCCACAGCGAATGCCGCCACCGGCTCGTTCCCGAGCCCATACGAGATCGAGACGCCCCCCGGCTGCGAGGGCTGGGAGGAGATGTATCCGCCCTACGCGCTGTTCGACGAGCGCCGCCGGGACACCGACGAGAACCGCTTCTGGTTCTGGAACTCGATGCACTTCCCCGAGCCGATGCCGGCCTTCGACGTGATCTGCATCGACTCCCCCTACCAGGCGATCGGCAACTGGCAGAACCGGGTGTTCGCCGTGCCGCCGGCGATGGGCATCGACTACCGCTGCATCAACGGCTACATCTACATCACCGGCAACCCGGTGACCGATCCGGCCAAGGTCGCCGAGCGGGCCGAGTTCTTCCAGAAGCGGGCCGGCTACTACTACGCCAACTGGACGGAGCTCTACGGCAAGTGGCGAGCGAAGATGGACGCGCTGATCGTCGAGCTCTCGGAGCTGCGCGTGCCCGAGCTGCCGGAGTACGAGTCCGAGGAGATCGCCTTCGAGGACCGCGACACGAGCTTCTACGAGCTGCTGGACGCCTACACCCGGGTGCTGCGGATGGGCGACCGGATGTGGCAGCACCACTTCGAGTTCCTGCTGCTCGGCTACGGCGCCTACGCCACCTTCGCCGAGCTGTGCAAGACCCACCTGCCCGAGATACCCGACCAGCACATCGCGCAGATGGTGGCCGGCATCGACGTGCTCACCTTCCGCCCCGACGCCGAGCTGCGCCGGCTGGCGCGGCGCGCGATCGAACTGGGCGTCGAGGCGGCGTTCGCGCAGGGGCGCTCGCCGAGCGAGATCGACGCCGAGCTCGAGCGCAGCGAGGCCGGCCGCACCTGGCTGCGGGAGCTCGAGCAGGTCAAGGACCCGTGGTTCAACATGGCCACCGGCGACGGCCTCTACCACTTCTACCGCAGCTGGCACGACGATCCGAGCATCCCCTACGCGTCGCTGATCGGCTACGTGCAGGCCCTCCAGTCCGGGGAGGAGATCGAGCGCTCCAGCGATGAGGTCCGCAGGCAGCGTGATCGGCTGACCGCGGCCTACCGGGAGCTGCTCGCCGCCGAGGCGCGGCAGTCCTTCGACGAGCTGCTGGCGCTCTCGCAGACCGTCTTTCCCTATGTGGAGGAGCACAAGTTCCTCTGCGACTACTGGTTCCTCACCCGCTGGTGGAACAAGATCCGCGAGTTCGGGGCGCTGCTGGCCCGGCACCGCTTCCTGGAGGAGGGCGAGGACGTCTTTCACCTCTCGCGCTATGAGGTCGCCTCCGCGCTCGATGAGCTCGCCTTGAGCTGGGCCACCGGCGGGCGGGCGCTCGGGCCCCAGCACTGGCCGCCGATCGTGCGTCGGCGCAAGGAGATCCTGGCCCGGCTGGCCGAGTGGACGCCACCGCCAGCGGTGGGCGCGGTCCCCGAGGAGATCCTCGACCCCACGCTGATCATGCTCTGGGGGGTGACCACCGAGCGGGTGCGCGAGTGGGCCAGCCAGCGCGACGGGGGTCGGGTGCTGCGTGGGGCGGCCGCCTCCCCCGGCTCGGTGCAGGGCACCGCCCGGGTGGTGCGCGGGGTCGAGCAGATCGGCGAGGTGCGCGAGGGGGAGATTCTCGTCTGCGGCGCCACCTCTCCGGCCTGGGCGCCGATCTTCACCAAGATCCGCGCGGCGGTCACCGACGTGGGCGGGATCATGTCGCACGCGGCCATCGTCTGCCGGGAGTACGGGCTGCCGGCGGTGGTCGGCACCGGGCGGGCCACGGCCGAGATCCGCACCGGGCAGACGGTGCTGGTGGACGGCACCAGCGGCCGGGTCGAGATTCTCGAGGACTGATCCCCGACCCGCCGACGTCCTCACCGATGCCCGAGATCGAGTTCGTCGACACCAGCATCCGCGACGGCGACCAGAGCCTGTGGAGCGCCACCGGCCTGAACACCGCCGACGTGCTGCAGATCGCGCCGGTGCTGGAGCGCGTCGGCTATCACGCCCTCGACTTCACCGCCAGCACGTTCATCGGCATCTCGGTGCGCTTTCACTGCGAGGACCCATGGCAGCGCCTGCGGCTGATGCGCGCGGCGATGCCGCGCACCCTGCTGTCGATGATCACCAGCGGGATGCGCTTCATCTCCTGGGTTCCCGCCGGCGAGGACGTCATGGGGCTGGCCTTCAGGCTGGTGGCCCGTCATGGCATCCGCCGCCTGCAGGTGGTCGACCCGTCCAACGATCCCGCTCGGCTGAGGCGGATCGCGGCACTGGCCAAGTCGGAGGGAATCGAGGAGGTGGTGCTGGGGCTGACCTACTCGCTGAGCGAGGTTCACACGGTGGACTACTACGCCGAACGGGCCGCCGCGCTGGCCGATTGTGCGCACATGGACCGGCTGTATCTGAAGGATCCGGGCGGTCTGCTCACCCCGAGCGTGGTCCGCCAGCTCGCCCCCCACTTCCGCGCCGCCGCCGGCCCGCGGCGGACCGAGCTGCACAGCCACTGCACGATCGGGCTGGCGCCGCTGGTGTACGTCGAGGGGGTCAGGGCGGGGTTTGAGGTCGTGCACACCGCCTCCGGGCCGCTGTCGCGCGGCACCGGGCAACCGGAGGTGCAGAGCACCGCCCACAACCTGGAGGCCAGCGGTTTCAGCCATCGACTCGACCTCGAGGCCGAGCGCCGGGTGGCCGAGCATTTTCATGCCCTGGCCGTCGCCAAGGGACTGCCGGCCGGGGAGCCGCGCGAGTTCGACGCCGCCTATTACCGCCACCAGCTCCCCGGCGGGATGGTCACGACCACGCAGCGGATGCTCGCCGAGCTGGGCCGAGGGGAGCTGTTCGACGCCGTGCTCGAGGAGGTCACGCGGGTGCGGGCCGAGATGGGCTATCCGATCATCGTCACCCCCGTCTCGCAGTTCATCGCCTCCCAGGCCGCGCACAACGTGCTGGACGGAGAACGGTGGAAGACCGTCTCCGACGAGACGATCCGCTACTTCCACGGCCACTACGGCGAGCCGCCGGCTCCCGTCGATCCCAACGTCGCCGAGCGCGTGCTGTCACGGCCGGGAGCCGAGAAGCTCCGTCACCTTGAGCCGCTGACGCTCGAGGGCGCCCGCCGACGGTTCGGCGCGGGCATGAGCGAGGAGGAGCTGCTGCTGCGCCTGACCATGCCGGCCGAGCAGGTCGACGCGATGCTGGCCGCGCGAGGAACGCCGCTCCGGCTGGGGGTGGTCAACGGGCGGCGGCGAGCTCCGGTGGTCGAGCTCGTGCAGGAGCTGGGCCGGCGCGCCCAGGTCTCCTACGCTGAGCTGGCCGCGCAGGGCGAGCGGGTGGTGTGGCGGCGTGGCGGTTGACGGCCGGCTGCGGGTGGCCGAGGCCCGCGGCTTTGTGTTCGACGTGGATGGAACGCTGGTGCATCGCGGGGCCGACTTCCGCGCACGGCCGCTGCCGGGCGCGGTCGAGGTGCTCGAGCGGATCCGCCGCTCGGGGCGGCCGCTGGTGCTGTTCACCAACGGCAGCCACGTCCCGGCGGCGCAGATCGCCCGGGCGCTGACCGAGGACGGCCTGCCGGTGGCCGACGATGAGGTGCTCACCCCGGTGGAGAGCGCGATCACCTTCCTGCGCCGCCACCATCCGGGCCGCCGGACGTTCGCGTTCGCCACCCCGTCCATCCGCCGGCGCCTGGCCGGGGCCGGGATCCCGCTCACCGAGGGGGACGACGCCGAGGTGGTGCTGGTGACGCACGCCGACCGCTTCGACATCGAGGCCCTGGAGCGGGCGGCGCACGCCGTGCGCCGCGGCGCGCCCCTGCTCACCGGCAGCTACGTGCCCGGGTTCGCCGGCGTCAACGGCATCGTGCTCAGCCGCGGCGCGATGATCACCGCCGCCATCGCCAAGGTGAGCGGCGCCCGCCCGCGGGTGGTGGGCAAGCCCTCCCGGGCCGCGGTGGGAGAACTGCGCACGCACTTCGGGCTGCCCACCGAGCAGCTGGCGGTGATCGGCGACGATGTCAAGCTGGACGTCCCGCTCGGGCGCATGGCGCGCGCCCACACGGTCCTGGTGCGCAGCGGCACCTCGGGTCGGATCGACCGGCGCAGCCTGCCCGAGCGCCGCCGACCCGACGCCTGCATCGACAGCGTGGCGGACCTGCTCGAGCGCCTGTGACCCCGGCGCCCGGCCGCCTCCCCGCCGCCGGCGCGGGATCACCCCTCCGGCGGCGCGGGATCACCCCTCCGCACTCGGCGGCGTCACCCCGAGCAGCACGCCGCCGTCGATCACCAGCGCCGTGCCGGTGATGAAGCTGGAGGCCGGTGAGGCGAGCAGCAGCGCCACGCCCTTGATCTCCTCCGGCGAGGCCATCCGTCCGAGCGGCACCGTGTCCGCCCACATCCGCTCGGTCGCCGGGTCGGGATCGAGCGTGGCTCCACCCCCGATCCGGGTGCCCTTGAACGGCCCGGGGCAGACGGCGTTGACCAGCACCCCGTGGGGCGCCAGCTCGAGCGCCGCCTGGCGGACGACGTTCAGCACCGCCGCCTTGCTGGCCACATACCCGTAGCAGACGAACGGCTCGGGACGCAGCCCGGCGGTGGAGGAGGTGACGATGATCCGCCCCGAGCGCTGCCGCTTCATCACCTCGGCGGCGGCGGCCAGCGTGTTGAGCACGCCGTGCAGATTGACCGCCAGCACGCGCTCCAGCGCGCCCGGGCCGAGCGCATCGATCGTCTGCCCACCGGGCGCGTGAAAGCCGGCGCTGGCGGCGATGCCCGCGTTGGCGAACACCACGTCAAGCCCCCCCAGCTCACGCACGCACTCCGCAGCCGCCGCGCGCACCGCGCCGGCGTCGGTCACATCCAGCCGACGTCGGCGCACATCCAGCCCCCGCTCCGCCAGCGCCTGCGTGCAACCCTCCAGAAGCTCGCCATCGATGTCGCTCAGCACCACGCACGCGCCGCATTCGGCCAGCGCCTCGGCGATCGCCAGGCCCAGGCCGCTGGCGGCGCCGGTCACCAGCACCCGCCGGCCGCGGACGTCGAACAGGCGAGCCAGCGTCGCCGGCGGAGCCTCCGAGGACGGGTGGGCGGGCACCGCTAGCGGCCCCGGACGGCCAGCTCCACGAACGTGTCCAGCGCCTCCGGGTTGGCCAGCGAGTCGCGCGAGGCCAGACGCTCGGGAGGCTCGCCGCGCAGGATCCGCTTCACCGGCACCTCCAGCTTCTTGCCGGTCAGCGTGCGCGGGAAGTCCGGCACGGCGAGGATCCGGTCCGGCACGTGGCGGGGCGAGAGCTGGGCGCGCAGCGCGGCCGCGATCCGCCGGCGCAGCTCTTCGTCGAGCGTCACGCCGTCGGCCAGCACGACGAACAGGATCAGCTCCCCCGCCCCGCCCTCGGGATCCTCCAGGTGCACCACCAGCGCCTCGCGCACCTCATCGAACTCCTCGACCACGGCATAGAACTCGCCCGTGCCCAGCCGCACCCCGCCCCGATTGAGCGTGGCGTCCGAGCGGCCGGCGAGCACGCAGCTGCCCCGCTCGGTGAAGCGGATCCAGTCTCCCTGGCGCCACACGCCCGGATAGCGGTCGAAGTAGGAGGCGCGGTAGCGGGCCCCGTCGGGGTCGTTCCACAGCCCCACCGGCATCGACGGCATCGGCTGGCAGATCACCAGCTCGCCCAGCTCGCCCACCACCTCGTTGCCCCGCTCGTCGAAGGCGCGGGCGTCGACCCCCAGGCAGGGGCCGGCGATCTCCCCCTCGTAGACCGGCTGGATCAGCGAGCCGGACACGATCCCGGTGCACACGTCGGTGCCGCCCGAGCCGTTGTTGAGCAGCACGTCGGGCATCTGCTCATACACGTAGCGGTAGCCCTCCGGGGGCAGCGGCGAGCCGGCGGTGCAGAACACGCGGATCGAGCTGAGATCGCACTCGCGGCCGGGGGCGAGTCCCGCCTTGCGGCAGGCGGTCAGGTATGGCGGTGCCACCCCCATCACCGACGGTCTGAGCTCCTCCGCCAGCCGCCACTGCTCGAGCAGGTCGGGCCAGGTGGGGTCGCCGTCCAGCATCACGATCGAGGCGCGCAGCAGGAGCGCCGAGACGAGCGCGTTCCACATCATCCAGGCGGTGGTCGAGAACCACAGCAGTCGCCCCCCGGGCTTGAGGTCCCAGCCGATGCCCTGGTTCTTGTGGTGCTCGAGCAGCTGCCCGCCGTGGCCGTGGACGATCGCCTTGGGCAGTCCGGTGGTGCCGGAGGAGAACAGCACGTACAGGGGGTGCGCGAACGGCACCGGCTCAAACTGCAGCGGCTCCTCCTCGGCCAGAAGCTCATCCCAGGCGATCGCGTCCGGCAGCCGCGCCTCGCCGTAGGGAATCCACACCACCTGCTCGAGCGTCGGCAGGCCGGCCCGCACCGCCGCCACCTCCGCCCGCCGGTCCACGTAGCGGTCGCGAAAGCCGTAGCCGCCCACCGCCAGCATCACCTTGGGCTCGATCTGGGAGAAGCGGTCGATCACGCTGCGGGCGCCGAACTCCGGCGCGCAGGTGGCCCAGATGGCGCCCAGGCTGGCGGTGGCGATGAACCCGATCAGCGTCTCGGGGATGTTGGGCGCGTAGGCCACCACCCGGTCGCCGGGCCCCACCCCCAGTCGTCTGAGGCCGGCGCGGGCGCGCGCCGCGCGCGCGCGCAGCTCGCCAAACGTGAGCTCCAGCGGCGGCCGCGTCTGCGAGCGCGCCACCACGGCCACTCGGTCCCGGTCCTCCTCGCCGCCCACCAGGTGCTCGGCGTAGTTGAGCCGCGCGCCGGGGAACCATTCCGCGCCCGGCATCTCGCGCCGCCCGAGCACGCGCTCATACGGCGTGTGCGCACGGATCCCGTAGAACTCCCACACCGAGCCCCAGAAGCCCTCCAGGTCGCCGACCGACCAGCGCCACAGCTCCTCGTAGGTGCTCAGCTCCAATCCCCGGTGCGCGGCCACCCAGTCCTGAAAGCGGCCGATCTCGCTCGTCTGCCGCACGTCGGCGGGCGGCCTCCAGAGAACCTCGCCGATCATCCCCTCAGCCCCAGCAGGCGCGCGGCGTTCTCCTTGAGCACGAGCGGGCGGACCTCGTCCTTGATCGGCAGCTTGGCGAAGTCCGCCAGCCACCGGTCGGGCGTGATCAGCGGGTAGTCCGAGCCGAACAGCATCTTGTGCTTGAGCTGGCTGTTGGTGTAGCGGATCAGGTTCTCCGGAAAGTACTTCGGCGACCAGCCGGACAGGTCGATGTACACGTTGGGCTTGTGGACGGCGATCGCCAGCGCCTCGTCCTGCCAGGGGAACGACGGGTGGGCGAGGATGATCCTGAGCTCGCCGAAGTCCGCCGCGACGTCGTCGACGCACATCGGGTTTGAGTACTTCAGGCGCACGCCGCCGCCCCCGGGCATGCCGGCCCCGATGCCGGTGGTGCCGGAGTGAAACAGCGCGATCAGCCCCGCCTCGGCGATCACCTCATACAGCGGGTAGTGCGCGCGGTCATTGGGCCAGAAGGCCTGCGTGTTGGGGTGGAACTTGAAGCCGCGCACCCCCGCCTCGATCAGCTCGCGCGCCTCCCGCACCGCCAGCTTGCCCTTATGGGGGTCCACCGAGCCGAACGGGATCAGCACATCCGGGTTCTCCCGTGCCGCGGCCAGCACCTCCTGGTTGCCGAGCCGGCGGCGGCCCATGCCCGCCTCGTCGTCGACGGTGAAGATGACCGCCACCATGTTGCGGCTCCGGTAGTAGTCGGCCAGCTCGCGGGCGGTGGGCTGCACCGGCGCGGCGCCGAAATACCGCGCGGCCGCCTGCAGCACCTCCTCGGTCACCGGATCCTGCGGCTCGTGCTCGTTGCGCTCGGCGTGCACGTGCACGTCGATCGCGCTCAGCGTCTCGACGTCGATCATCGGCTCACCAGCTCTCGCAGCGCGGCCAGCTCCGCGTCGGTCGGCGGCTCGGTGGTGGGCAGCGGGTCGGCCACCCGCAGCTCCCATCCGGTCTGCGCGCGCACCTGATCCACCTCCACGCCGGGGTGCACGGCGCTCAGCACCAGCTCCCGGGTGTCCGGATCGGGCTCGAGCACCCCCAGGTCGGTGATCACCGCGCTCGGGCCCCGTCCCGGAAAGCCCAGCCGCTCCCGGAAGCCGGGGCCGTCGCCGTGGCCGACGGTCGTTCGGAAGTCGAGCTCGGGGACGAACGTGCGCCGCGTGTGGGGGACGATCACCACCACCTCCTGGCAGGAGCTGGCGATCTCCGGAGCCCCGCCCGCCCCGGGCAGGCGGGTCCGGGGGTGGGCGTAGTCGCCGATCACGGTCGAGTTGAGGTTGGCGAAGCGGTCGACCTGCGCCGCTCCCAGGAAGGCGATCTGGACCCGGCCGGCCCCGATCCAGTAGTTGAACATCTCCGGCACCGAGACGACGAAGTCGGCCGTCTCGGCCAGCTCGCCGTCGCCGATCGAGAGCGGAATGTGGCGCGGCTTGGCCCCCACCGTGCCCGATTCGTACACCAGCACCAGCTGGGGGTTGTGCACCATCCGGGCCAGGATGGCCGCGGTGCTCGGGCGGCCGACGCCGATGAACACGCTGCGGGCGTGCGCCAGCTGGCGGGCGGCGACCACGGTCTGCACCTCGCCCGCGGTGGGCAGGCCGTTGCCGCCGCTCACCCCGCGTGCACCCCCGCCAGCACGTGCTCCTCCATCCAGGCCACGAACGCCTCCCGGTCGCGGCTGATCGCATCCCAGCGCCGGTAGAAGTCGTTGTCGCGCTCGGTGATCCCGTGCGAGTAGGAGGGGCGGGATCCGCCCGGCGCCTCGGCCACGGCGTCGATCACCCAGCCCGGGATGATCACCCCGCCCGGGCGCGGCTCGAGCTCGTCCACCACCCGCTCGACGGTGACCAGCGACCGCGAGGCGGCCAGCACCGCCTCCTTCTGCACGCCGGGGATCCCCCACAGCTGGACGTTGCCGGCCCGGTCCGCCTCCTGCGCGTGGATGATCGCCACGTCCGGCCGCAGCGCCGGAACGGCGACCAGCTGCTGACCGGTGAACGGACAGGTGATCGGCGCCACCCGCGTGCGCTCCATCAGGTCGGTGCCCAGGTAGCCCCGCAGCAGGCCGCAGGGGAGCCTGGCGGCGCCGGCGGCGTAGGCGTTGGCCATGCCGGCGTGCGAGTGCTCCTCGATCTCGATCGGGTGCGGCCAGCCGTGCTCGATCGCGTCGCGGAAGCGGTGCAGCGAGCCGACGCCCGGATTGCCGCCGTAGGAGAACACCAGGCGGCGCGCCGCCCCCATCCCGATCATCTGGTCGTAGAGCACGTCCGGGGTCATCCGGATCAGTTCGAGCTCGCGGCGGCCCTGGCGCAGCAGCTCGTGACCGGCGGCGAACGGGATCAGGTGGGTGAACCCCTCCAGGGCGACGCTGTCGCCGTCGGCGACCAGCTCGCTGAGGGCGTCTGACAGGGGGAGCAGCTCAGCCATGACGTGGGCGCGTCATCATACCCGGAGAAATTGTCATGTTTATTTCTTAGTTAGGGTTCATTGTCGGCGGAGGTGGATTTGATTATCGTCAGTCCGTCGGACATCGACCGACAGGGTGCGGGGCGCACGGCGCCCGGCCCGCACAGCCGAACTTCAGGAGAAGAGGAGAGAGGATGAGCGATCAGCATCTGCTGCGCCGGCGCGAGTTCGTCACCCGGGCGGGCGCCACCGGACTGGCCCTGAGCAGCACCGGCCTGTTGGCCGCCTGCGGGGTCAAGAAGGGCAGCTCGGGCGGGACCGCGAAGACGATCCGGATCGGCTACGTGAGCCCGCTCACCGGCGAGGCGGCCTCGTTCGGGGAGCCCGATCCGTACGTGCTCGGGATCGTCCGCAAGACGCTGGCCGGCGGCATCACCGGCGCCGACGGCAAGCGCTATTCGGTGGAGCTCCTCCAGAAGGACTCCCAGTCCAGCCCGCAGACGGCGGCCTCGGTGGCCAATGATCTGATCAACAGCGCCAACATCGACCTGATGCTCACCACCTCCACCCCGGAGGTGGTCAACCCGGTGGCCGACGCCTGCGAGGCCGCCGGCATGCCGTGCATCTCGACCGTCGTGCCCTGGCAGTCCTTCTACTACGGCCGAGGCGCCAAGCCGGGCGAAAAGGCGGCGTTCAAGTACACCTACCACTTCTCGTTCGGGGTGGAGGACTTCGCCGCCTGCTACAACAGCCAGTGGCACCTGCTGCCCACCAACCGCGTGGTGGGCGCGCTTGACCCCAACGACGCCGACGGCAACGCCATTCGCGCCGGGCTGCTTCCGCTCCTGGCCAAGGATGGCTTCCGGGTGGTGGATGCCGGCCCCTACAACGACGGCCTGAACGACTTCTCCTCGCAGATCGCCAAGTTCAAGGCCGGCAACTGCCAGATCTTCAACACCTTTCCGCTGCCGCCGGACTTCGCCACCTTCTGGCGGCAGGCGGCGCAGCAGGGCTACAAGCCGGTGATCGCCCAGATCGCCAAGACGGGGCTGTTCCCCTCCCAGGTCGAGGCGCTGGGGAGCCTCGGGCCGGGGCTGGCCACCGCCGTCTTCTGGTCCCCGGTGTTTCCCTACTCCTCCTCGCTCACCGGGCTGAGCAGCCAGCAGATCGCCAACGACTACACCGCGGCCACCGGGCGCCAGTGGACGCAGGTGCTGGGATCGGACTTCGCGCTCTGGGACGTGGGGATCGCCGCGCTCAAGCACGCCCCCAACCCGAAGGACAAGACGGCGCTGGCCGACTCCATCGCCACCCTCGTGGTGCCGACGCCGCTGGGGACGATCGACTGGACGAAGGGCCCGGTCAAGAACGTGGCCAAGGACGTCCTGGCCGGGGCGCAGTGGGTCAAGTCAAAGCCCGGGAGCAGGTTCCCGCTCGACCTGCTGATCACCGAGCACGTCGAGGACCCGAAGATCCCCATCCAGGCCAAGCTCAAGCCGTACGGCTCCGCGTGAGGGTGCGCGGTCAGCCGGCCACAGCGACGGACCGGCAGCCGGCCGAGGCGCTGCTGGTCGCCGAGGGGCTGGACAAGCGCTTCGGCGCCCTCCAGGTGCTCGACGCGGTGACGGTCTCGGTGCCGGCGGGCTCGGCGGTGGGCATCGTCGGCCCCAACGGGGCCGGCAAGACCACCCTGCTCGACCTGCTGGCCGGGGCTCTGCGGCCCGACCACGGACGCGTCCTGCTGGCCGGACGCGACGTCAGCTCGCTGGGCGCGGCCGGCCGCTGCCGGCTGGGGATCGGCCGCACCCACCAGATCCCGCGGCCGTTCACCGGGATGACCGTGTTCGAGAACGTGCTGGTGGCCGCGGCGATGGGCGGCGGTCTGCGCGGCGGTGCCGCGCAGGAACGGGCGCTGGAGGCGCTGACGATGACCGGGATGCTGGAGCTGGCCAACCGGCGCGCGGACACCCTGGGGCTCCTGGACCGCAAGCGGCTCGAGCTGGCACGCGCGCTGGCCACCGGCCCGTCGCTGCTGCTGCTCGATGAGATCGCCGGCGGGCTCACCGAGCCCGAGACGCACGCGCTGGTGGAGCACATCCAGCAGCTGCACGCGCGGGGGCTGACGATCGTCTGGATCGAACACGTGGTGCATGCGCTGCTGCGGGTCGCCCAGCGCCTTATCTGCCTGGCCGGCGGGCGCATCATCGCCGACGGCGAGCCGCAGACGGTGATGCGCGACCCCGCCGTGATCGACGCGTATCTTGGCAGCGCGGCATGACCCTGCTGGAGGTGCGCGATCTCGACGCCCGCCACGGGCTTCTGCAGGCGGTTCGCGGCGTCAGCCTGTCCCTGGAGCGCGGCGACACGCTGGCGCTGGTCGGCGCCAACGGTGCCGGCAAGTCGACCCTCCTGCGCACGATCGCCGGCGCCCATCCGGCCGCGGGCGGTGAGATCCTGTTCGACGGGCGGCGGATCAACCACCTGCCCGCCCACCGCCGCGTGGCGCTCGGGATCGGCGTGGTACCCGAGGGTCGGCAGCTGTTCCTGAGCCTGACCGTCGAGGAGAACCTGCTGGTCGCCGCGCGCCCCGGAGAGTGGACGATCGACCGGGTGCTCGAGGCCTTCCCGCTGATCGCCGAACGCCGCCGCAGTCGCGCGGTCAACCTGTCCGGCGGAGAGCGCCAGGCGGTGGCGATCGCCCGGGCGCTGATGGCCAACCCCAGCCTGCTGCTGCTCGACGAGGTCTCGCTGGGCCTGGCGCCGGTGACCGTGGATGACCTCTATCGCTCGCTGCGGGCGGTGATCGCCGCCGGCACCACCGTGCTGCTGGTGGAGCAGGACCTCAGCCGCGCCCTGGGGATCTGTCAGCGGGTGGCCTGCATGCTCGAGGGGCGGATCGTGCTGGAGGGACGGGCCGGCGAGCTCACGCGCGAACAGGTGACCGAGGCGTACTTCGGGCTGGGACGCCTGGAGGGCGCCGGCCGGCCCGAAGCCGCCCCGGGCGCCGGCGTCGCCCACCAGGAGGCCAGCCCATGACCTGGATCAACGCGATCATCCAGGGGATTCTGCTCGGCGGCCTGTACGCGCTGTTCGCCTGCGGGCTGTCGCTCATGTTCGGGGTGATGCGGATCATCAACCTGGCGCACGGCGACCTGGCGCTCGTGGGGACGTTCATGGTGATGGTCGTCGCCCAGCACGTCGGCCTGTCCCCGTTCGCCGCGCTGCTGATCGTGCTGCCCGGCGCGGCGATCGTCGGCTACCTGCTCCAGTACGGGCTGTTCACCCCCAGCCTGCGCGGCGGCGAGCTGTCGCCCCTGCTCGCCACCTTCGGGCTGTCGATCGTGATCGGCAACCTGCTGCTCGAGGTCTTCTCGGCCGACACGCACTCGCTGAGCGCCGGCGCGCTGACCACCGCCAGCTGGCGGATCTCGAGCCAGATCTCGATCTCGGCGCTGAGCGGGGTCATCTTCGGCGTGGCGATCCTGGTGCTGGGCGGCCTGCAGCTGATGCTCTCCCACACGCAGCTGGGGCGGATGATGCGCGCCACCGCCGACGACGCCGCCACCGCCGAGCTGGTGGGCATCAACGCCAAGCGCGTCTACGCGGTGGCGGCGGCGATCGCGCTGGCCACCGCGGCGCTGGCGGGCACGTTCTTCGGGATGCGCTCCTCGTTTGACCCCACGCTGGGTCCGGCCCAGCTGATCTTCGCCTTCGAGGCGGTGGTGATCGGCGGCCTGGGATCGCTGTGGGGCACGCTGGTGGGAGGGATCGCGCTGGGGCTGGCCCAGACGATCGGGGCGCAGGCATTCGGCGCCGGCTGGTCGATCGTCTGCGGCCACGTCCTGTTTCTGGCCGTGCTCGCGTTTCGCAGCCAGGGCATCTTCGCACCGCGGCAGGAGCGCGCGTGAGCAGCATCGTCCCCGCCGCCCGGTCCAACCTCCCGCACCCCGAGCTGAGGGTGCAGCGGTGGACGCGCGCGTCGCTCACGTTCAGCTCCGCCACCGGCGTGCTGGTCGTGCTCTTGGCGCTGGTTCCCTTCTGGTTCGGGCCCAACGTCACCGAGAAGCTCACCGAGCTGTTCGTGCTGATCATCCTGGCGGCGATGTGGAACGCGCTCGCCGGCTACGCCGGGCTGGTGTCGGTGGGGCAGCAGGCGTTCATCGGGATCGGCGCCTACGCGGTGATCGTGCTCACCGACCACGGCATCAACGGCTTCCTCGCCGTCGTGCTGGCGGCGCTGTTCTGTGGGGTGGTCTCGCTGCCCACCTCGCTGCTGGTGTTCCGGCTGCGCGGCGGCCAGTTCGCGATCGGCATGTGGGTGGTGGCCGAGCTGTTCCGTCTGCTGGTGACCAATGACCAGTCGTTGGGCGGCGGCACCGGCGTCTCGCTGAACGTCCTCAACGTCTACAGCCCGGCCGACCGCCAGGCCTACACCTACTGGGTGGCGCTGGCGCTGCTGGTGGTGCTGATGCTGGTCGGCTTTCTGCTCCTGCGCAGCCGGCTGGGCGCCTCGCTGCAGGCGATCCGCGACGACGAGCGCGCCGCCGAGTCGGTGGGCGTGCCGGTGCTGCGCGCCAAGCGGATCGTGTTCCTGCTCGCCGCCGTCGGCTGCGGCGCCGCCGGCGCGATCACGCTGATCAACACGCTGATCGTCACACCCGACTCGATCTTCAGCGTGCAGTGGTCGGCGTACATGATCTTCATGGTGCTGCTCGGGGGCCTGGGCACGTTCGAGGGCCCGGTGCTGGGGGCGCTGGTGCTGTTCGGGATCCAGCAGGAATTCCAGAACGACGGCAGCTGGTATCTGGTCGGCCTGGGGGTGGTGGCGATCGTGGTCACGCTGCTTCTGCCCCGGGGGGTGTGGGGTTGGGTGGTGGAGCGCTTCCACATCCAGCTGGTCCCCGTCGGGCACACGGTCAGGAGCCTGCTGCGACGGACGGCGGGGCGGTGAGCGGGCGGGAGGCGACCACGCTCGACCGGCTCGGCGCGCTGCTCGAGGAGGTGGCCGCCGGCAACGAGTTCCAGCGCCCGCGCCTGGAGGGGCTCAGCCTGCGCACGCTCGAGGATCTGCGCCGCATCCCGTCGGTGGACAAGGACGCGCTGCTGGCCGACCAGCGCCGGCACCCGCCCTTCGGCCGCAACCTCACCTATCCGCTCGAGCGCTACCGCCACCTGCATCAGACCAGCGGGACCACCGGCGCCACGCTGCGCGTGCTCGACACCGAGGAGGACTGGCAGTGGTGGCGAGGCTGCCTGCGCGAGGTGTACGCGGCGGCCGGCGTCGGCCCCCGCGACCTAGTGGCGCTGGCCTACTCGTTCGGACCCTACGTGCAATTCTGGGCCTCGTTCGAGGGCGCCGGGGCGGTCGGCGCGACGTGCCTGGCCCTGGGGGGGATGGAGTCGATCCAGCGGCTGGAGATGATCCGCGAGTACGGTGCCAGCACCCTGGCCTGCACCCCCACCTACGCCATCCGCCTGGCCAAGGTGGCGATCGCCAGCGGCCTGACCGACGCGTTGGCCTCCGTGCGGAGGATCATCTGCGCCGGGGAGCCGGGCGCCTCGCTGCCGGCGGTGCGCGCGCAGATCGAGGAGCTGTGGGAGGCGCGCTGCTTCGACCACGCCGGGCTGTCGGAGGTGGGGGCGTTCGGCTATCCCTGCCCGCACGGCGGCATGCACATCAACGAGCGGGAGTTCGTGGCCGAGATCGTCGATCCCCGCACCGAGGAGCCGGTGGCCGACGGGGAGATCGGCGAGCTGATCATGACCGCGGTGGGCCGCCGGGGATTCCCGGCGATCCGCTATCGCACGGGCGATATCGTCGAGCGCTGCGCCGAGCGCTGCCCGGCCGGGCATCCCGAGCGCTGGCTGCCGGGCGGCATCCTCGGCCGCAGCGACGACATGGTCGTCATCCGCGGCATGAACGTGTTCCCCTCCGCCATCGAGCAGGTCCTGCGCGAGTCCGGTGAGATCGGCGAGTTCCGGATCACCTTCTACACCGAGCCATCGGCGATGGACGAGGTCAAGGTGGAGGTCGAGCTGGCGCAGCCCGGGCAGCTGCGCGCCATCCAGGAGCGGCTCCGGGCCCGGCTGGGCCTGCGGGTCAGGATCGTGCCGCTGAAGCCCGGCGTGCTGCCCACCGGCGGCGTCAAGGCCCACCGGGTGGTGGACATGCGGCCGATCCGGCCGCGCCGGCTGGCGCGGGAGCACAGTTCAGGATGAGCTCGCGGCCGCAGACCTCCGACGCCCGCGCCAGCACGAGCGAGGCCGTGGCCGAGCGCATCCGGGCATACGTGCTCCGCGAGCACCTGGAGCCGGGCGAGCGCATCGGGCGCGAGGAGGATCTCGCCCGCACCTTCGGCGTCAGCCGGCCCACGCTGCGCGAGGCCCTGCGGCTGCTCTCCAGCCAGCACCTGGTGCGGGCGGTGAAGGGGCCGGGAGGCGGGATCTTCGTCGCCGCCACGCCCGAGGAGGGGATCGGCCTGAGCGTCAGCGCCGCGGTGGCGACGATGCTCAACACCCAGAACATCGGGCTGGACGAGCTGCTGGAGACGCGCATCCTGCTCGAGGTGCCGCTGGCCGGGCTGGCCGCCGTGCGGGCGGGCGAGGATGATGTCCAGGTCGTCCGGGCGCTCAGCCGGGAGGTGCGTCGGGCGCGCGAGCTGGAGCGGATCAACGAGCTGGATGCCCGTCTTCACCATCTGATCGGCCAGATCGCGGCCAACCGGCTGGCGGCGGCGTTCACCGGCTGGATCGTCGACATCCTCCAGCCCCGGCTGGCGGCGGTGATCGCGCCGGCGGTGGTGGAGGATGTGATCGTGGAGCAGCACGCGGAGTTGCTCGAGGCGATCGCCCGCGGCGAGCCGGTGGCCGCCGAGCGGGCGATGCGCGAGCACCTGGTGTATCTGCGCGACCTCGTCCAGGCCGTGGAGCGCCCGACGTAGTGCGGACCCAGGTCGGCATCGTGGGTGCGGGTCCAGCCGGGCTGACGCTCGCCCTCCTGCTCGAGCGAGCGGGCATCGAATGCGTCGTGCTGGAGGATCGCAGCCGGCAGTATGTGGAGACCCGCAACCGGGCCGGGCTGCTCGAGCAGAACACGGTTGACCTGATGCACGAGCTGGGCGCGGGTGAGCGGCTGGCGCGCGAGGGGCTCGTGCACGATGGAATCAACCTGCGCCACCAGGGACGCACGACCTACATCGCGATCACCGAGCTCACCGGTCGGCACGTGACCATCTACGGCCAGCACGAGGTGCTCAAGGACCTGATCGCGCGGGCGCTGGAGCGGGGCGTGGACATCCGCTTCGAGGTGGCCGACACCGCCGTGCACGAGCTTGACTGCGAGCGCCCGCGCATCACGTTTCGCGACGCGACCGGCGCCCGTGAGCTCGTCTGCGACTTCATCGCCGGCTGCGACGGCTTTCACGGCATCTGCCGACGCGCGATCCCCCCGCGCCTGCTGACGACGTACGACTTCGAGTACGGGTTCGGCTGGCTGGGAATCCTGGCGCGGGCCGCGCCGGCCACCAAGGAGCTGATCTACGCCTGGCACGAGCGCGGCTTCGCGCTGTACTCGATGCGCTCGCCGCACGTCAGCCGGCTGTACCTGCAGGTGCCGGCGGACGAGCGCATCGAGCGCTGGCCCGACGAGCGGGTGTGGGAGGAGCTCCAGCTCCGGCTGGCCGCCGAGGGCTGGCGCGTCAACGAGGGCGAGGTGTTCGAGAAGGGGATCACGCCGATGCGCACCTTCGTGTGCGAGCCGATGCGCTACGGGCGGCTGTTTCTGGCCGGTGACGCGGCGCACATCGTGCCCCCCACCGGCGCCAAGGGCCTCAATTTGGCCGTCAACGACGCGCGGCTGCTGGCCGCCGCGCTGGAGGGCTTCTACCACGGTCACTCCGCCGCCGGGCTCGACGGCTACTCCGAGACCGCGCTGCGCCGCGTGTGGCGCGCCCAGGACTTCTCCAACTACATGACCCAGCTGCTGCACGACCTCGACCGGGGGCCCTTCGAGCGCAAGCTGCAGCTGGCTCGGCTGGAGTACCTCTCGCGCTCCGAGGCGGCGGCGCGCAGCCTGGCGGAGAACTACGCCGGGCTGCCGGCGACGCCCGACTTCTGAGTCCGGCCTGCGGAGGCCGGCCTGCGCGCGCGTGTCAGGCCCCGTGCGCAGGGCCAACCTGCGCACGTGTGGCCTGCGCGGACGTGCCGCCTGCGCGCGCGGTCCGGCCTGCGCGCGCGTCCGCCGAATGCGGGATCATCCAGGGCCGGAATGCGTGATGGGGCAGTGTCGTGCGGGGTGCGCCGTGCGCTCGCGATCGGGCTGTCGGCCGCCCTGGCCCTGGCGCCGGCGGCCGTCGTGCCCAGCCGAGCGCGCGCAGCCGCCTCCCGGCAACCTGCAGCCGCCTCCCGGCAGCCCGCAGGCGCCTCCCGACCGCCCGCAGGGGCCCCGCCGAGCCGCCGCGTTGACCCCGCCGCCACCCCGCCGATGGGCTGGGACTCCTGGGATACGTTCGGCTGCGGGGTCGATCAGCACGATGTCGTGCAGGCCGCCGAGTGGCTGGTGGCCTCCGGCCTGCGGGATGCCGGCTACCGCTACGTGATCGTCGACGACTGCTGGTACAACCCCACCCGCGGTCCGGACGGGAGCCTGCGCGCCAACGCCGCCAAGTTCCCCAACGGGATGCGCTGGCTGGGCTGGTTTCTGCACTCCCTCGGGCTGCGCTTCGGCCTCTATGCCTCGGCCGGCACGTCCACCTGCGCGCAGCTCAACCACATCTACCCGGGCGCGACCGGCAGCCAGGGACACGAGCAGCAGGACGCGCGCACGTTCGCCGCCTGGGGAGTGGACTACCTGAAGTACGACTACTGCTCCCCGGACGGCAGCGTGTGGGATCAGATCGCCGCCTTCACGCGGATGCGCGACGCGCTACAGGCCACCGGACGACCGATCGTCTACAGCATCAATCCCAACAGCTTCCACGCGACCACCGGCGCCCGCAACTGGGGAGCGGTGGCCAACGTGGTGCGCGTGGGCGAGGATCTCGCGCCCTTCTGGGACACCGGGGCGCTGTCGGACTGGTACGCGGGGATCGTCAACGCGATCGCCGCCGACGCGCCGCTGTGGCACCGGGCCAAGCCGGGCATCTGGAACGACCCCGATTCGCTGGTCGTGGGGCTGCAGCCGGCCGCCTACGCCGCCGCCGTGGGCTCCCCCAGCCTGGCCGCGCTGCTCGGCTCCCCACCCGCCCCGCTGCACGACGACCTGTCGGCGCAGGCGATGCGCACCAACTTCGCCATGTGGGCGATGCTGGCCGCGCCCCTGATGATCGGCGCCGACATCCCCGAGCTCACGCCCGCCGAGCTGCGCATCCTGCGCAACCCCCGGTTGATCGCCATCGACCAGGACCCGCTGGGACGCCAGGGCCACCCGATCAGCCCCGACGGCCAGGTCTGGGTCAAGCCGCTGAGCGCCGGCGCGGTCGCCGTGGCGTTGCTGAACTCCACCGACGCGCCGCTCAGCCTGTCCACCAACGCCCGTCGGGTGGGACTGCCCTGGGCCTCCGCGTATGCGCTGACCGACCTGTGGACCGGCGCCAGGCGGATCACCCGCGGCGGCCTGGCGGCGCTGGTGCCGGCGCATGGGACCGCCGTGTTCGAGCTGGCGCCGCTGGCCGGGAGCGCCCGTCGGCGCCGAGGGTGAGCGGGGGGCCGAAGTTCACCCTCACCACCGCTCCGCCACCCGGCGCGTTGGCCGCCTCCACCCAGCCGCCGTGCGCCTCGGCCGCCTGCTTGACGATCGCCAGCCCCAGCCCCGAGCCGGGCATCCGCCGCGCCTGGTCGGCGCGGTAGAAGCGGTCGAAGACGTGAGGCAGGTCCCGAGCGGCGAATCCGGGGCCGTGGTCGCGCACGCTCAGCGTGCCGTCGTGCAGGCGCACCTCGACCGGCCCGGCGGCCGGGCTCCACTTGCGCGCGTTGTCGATCACGTTGGTGACCGCCCGCCCGACGCGCTCGGGCACGCCGTGGATCAGCGTCGGCTCCAGGTCGAGCTCGAAGGCCAGGTCGGGCGCCCGCCGCTGCGTCCGCTCCACCGCCTCGCGCACGATCGTGTCCAGCTCGACCGGCTCGGCGTGCAGGTCCGGGGATGAGCCGCGGGCCAGCTCGAGCACGTCGGCGACGATCTGCGTCAGCTCGTCCAGCTCGGCCAGGATCGACGCCTGCAGGCCCTCTCGCTCCTCCGGCGGGAGCCGGTCCGCCTCCAGGAAGATCTGGATGTTGCTGCGCAGCGCGGCGATCGGCGTGCGCAGCTCGTGCGAGGCGTCGGCGATCAGGTGCCGCTGCGCCTCGATCGAGCGCTCGAGCGCCTCCAGCGTGTGGTTGAAGCTGGCCGCCAGCCGGCGCAGCTCGACCGCGTCGCCCTCCTCCAGGCGGCTCGGGCGCTCAAGCTCGCTGGTGACGCGCTCGGTGCGCGCGACGAAGCGCTCGATCGGCCGCAGCGCCGAGCGGGAGATGGCCAGCCCGAGCAGGGCGGCCAGCACGATCCCGCCGCCGATAAGCGCCCCGTAGGGCAGGAGCAGCCCGCGCAGCACCGCGTCGTCGTCGGCCAGGGACAGGGCGACCAGCACGATGTGCTGGTCCGGGCCATCCCAGGCGGCATAGACCTCGAGGTGGGTGCCGTTCACCCGGCAGTCGTAGAACGCGCTGCCCGCCCGCCGGCGCCCGATTCGCCGCACCGCCGCCGTCACCGGCAGGCGAGCGCCGCTTGAGTGCAGCACTTGGCCGCTCGGGCTGACCACCTGCAGGATCCCCTGCGCTCCGCCGAGCGGGGCGGGCGGCGGCTGGAACTCCTCGTCCGGCTGAGCGCCCCCCCTCGGCTGGGCCTGCCCCGGTCCGCCTGCCTCATCCTGGCGGTTGCCGGGATGGGGCTGCAGAAACGCCGCCGCCCGCGCCCGCAGTTCGGTGCGCACCTCCCCCACCAGGTGCGAGCGGGTGGTCAGATAGCCGGTCAGCGCCACCGCCGCGGCCACCGCCGCCACCGCGGCCGCCGCCGCCGCCGCGATCCGCCGCCTCAGGCTCATTCACGGCTCCCGCAGCACGTACCCCACGCCGTGCACGGTCTGGATCAGCCGCCGCTCCCCCCCGGCCTCGAGCTTGCGCCGCAGGTAGCCGATGTACACCCGCAGCGCGTTGCCCGACGGCCCGAAGTCATACCCCCACACCCGGTCGTAGATCAGCTCCGAGGCCAGCACCCGCCGCGGGTTGAGCATCAACAGCTCGAGCAGCTGGAACTCGGTGCGGGTCAGCTCGACCTCGCGGCCGTTGATCCGCGCCGCGTGGGCGTCGGCGTCCAGCTCGAGCTCGGCGAACCTCAGCACCCGCCCGTCGGCCCCCTCCACGTGTCGGCGCAGGATCGCCTTCAGCCGCGCCTGGAGCTCGCGCACGTCGTAGGGCTTGACCAGGTAATCGTCGGCTCCGGCCTCCAGCCCCTCGACGCGGTCCTCCACCGCCGCCCGGGCGGTCAGCATCAGGATCGGCGTGCGGTCGCCGGACTCCCGCAGGCGCCGGCACACGCGCACCCCGTCGATATCCGGCAGCCCGAGATCGAGCACGATCGCATCCGGAACGTCGGTCCTGGCGCGCAGCAGCCCGCGCTCGCCGGTGTCGGCCTCCAGCACCTCGTAGCCGCCGAGCAGCAGCGCCCGGCGGACGGCGGCGCGCACCGCGTCGTCGTCCTCGATCACCAGGATGCGCATCTCTTCACGCCCCGCTCAGCTTCGGTGGCCATCGTCCGCATTAGAACATGGCCGCCGCCTCGAAGCCAGCGGCAAGAGCGATGTAAGGGAGATGTAAGCGCACGGCGGCCCGGCCGGCGACAGGGGGTGCCGGCCGGGCCGCTCGCCTGTGGCTATCGGTTGGGGCAGTTGTGCGCGGTGCTGGAGCCACCGCGCGAGCCGCCGCTCGCCGCCGAGTGCGCGGCAGCCGTGGTCGCCGCGGCCGTGGTGCTGGCCGCGGTCGTGGTGGCCGTGGTGCCGCCGGCGACGGTCGACGAGCTGGCGGCATTTGCCAGCGCGGCGCCGCCGCCGGCGATGGCGCTCGTCATCGCCAACGCCGCCAGCACCGTGATGAGCCTGCGTCGCATGTGTATCACCTCCTTTCTGTCACCCGCTGATCCACGGGCCACGATCCCCCAGCGGCGTAGGAGCGCCGTCGCAGGAGGCGAAGAATCGGCGAAGGGCGCCTGCCGCTGCCCGGCTCAGGCGGCCACGACCCGGCGGCGGCGGAGGAGCGCTGCCCGGCTCAGGCGGCCGCGACCCGGCGGCGGCGGCGGAGGAGCGCTGCCCGGCTCAGGCGGCCACGAACCGGCGGCGGCGGACGGGGGCCCGTCCCGCCGGCTGGCTCGGCGGCTCGCGCACCGGAGCGCGCGGGATCGGCCGGCGCACCGGATGTCCCACCCGCAGCTCGACCGTCTCCGCGTGGTGGCCCACCTCCAGCGTCTCGCCCTCCAGCAGCGTGTAGGTGGCGTGCTCGTGGCCGACCTCGACGCTGATCACCCGCCCGTAGAACATGATCTTGAACGCCAGCCGGCTCAGCGCCTCGGGCAGGCGGGGTCTGAAGCTCACCCGTCCGCCTGACTCGCTGAGGCCGCCGAATCCGGTGATGGCGGCGATGCAGGCGCCGGCCAGCGAGGCGATGTGCACGCCGTCGCGGGTGTTGTGCTCGAGGTCGTCGAGGTCCATCAGCGCCGCCTCGGCGAAGTAGTCGTAGGCCAGCTCCAGGTGCCCCACCTGGGCCGCCACCACCGACTGCGTGCACGCCGACAGCGAGGAGTCCCGCACGGTCAGCTGCTCGTAGTAGGCGAAGTCCCGCGCCTTCTGCTCCTCGCTGAAGGCGTCGGGCCGCCGCTCGATCGCCAGCACCAGATCCGCCTGCTTGACCACCTGCTTGCGGTACAGGTCGAAGTAGGGGAAGTGCAGCAGCAGCGGGTACTGCTCCGGGGAGGTGGCGGCGAAGTCCCAGCGGGCGTGCCGGGTGAAGCGCTCGGACTGGGGGTGCACGCCCAGCGCCTCGTCGTAGGGGATGACCATCGCCTGGGCGGCGTCGCGCCAGCTGGCCGTCTCCTCCTCATCGACGCCGAGCGCGGCGGCGCGGTCGGGATGGCGCTCGGCCACCTCGGCCGCGGCGGCCAGGTTCTGCTGGGCCATCAGGTTGGTGTAGACGTTGTTGTCGGCGATCGCGCTGTACTCGTCGGGACCGGTCACCCCGTCGATCCGGAAGCGACCGGCAGCGTCGTGGTGGCCGAGCGAGCGCCACAGACGGGCGGTCTCCACCAGCAGCTCGAGGCCGCAGTCGCGCTCGAAGGCCAGATCGCCGCTGGTGTTCTGGTAGCGGATCACGGCGTCGGCGATGTCGGCGTTGATGTGGAAGGCGGCGGTGCCGGCGGGCCAGTAGCCGGAGGCCTCCTCCCCGTTGATCGTGCGCCAGGGGAACGCGGCCCCCCGCAGCCCGAGCGTGCGCGCCCGCTGGCGGGCCTTGTCCAGCGTGGCATGGCGCCAGCGCAGGGCGTCGGCCACCGCGTGCGGGGCGATGTTGGTGAGCACGGGAAGCACGTACATCTCGGTGTCCCAGAAGGTGTGCCCGTCGTAGCCCGGCCCGGTCAGGCCCTTGGCCGGGATCGCCCGCTGCTCGCCGCGGGCGCCGGCCTGGAGCGTGTGAAACAGCGCGAAGCGCACCGCCTGCTGGAGCTCCTCGTCGCCGGCGATCTCGATGTCCGCCCGCTCCCAGAACTCATCCAGGACCGCCCGCTGCTCGTCCAGCAGCCCCTGCCAGCCCGAGCGCCGGGCCCCGGCCAGGGCGGCCGACACCTGGTCGCGCAGGGCCGGCACCGAGCGCTGTCCCGACCATCCGTAGGCCAGAAACTTGACCAGCCGCAGCGGCGCCCCCGGCCCGGTGTCGGCGGTCACCGTCAGCCGGGCCAGATCCGCGTAGGCCTCCACCGAGCAGTCGCAGTCGGCCGGCTGCTCGATCACGTGGTCCATGGCCGCCGCCACCCTGAGGTTGCTCGCCCGGGTGCGGTGGATCAGCAGCCCCCGCCGCTCCGCCGACTCGCACAGCTCCGACTCAAGCGGCGCCGCCAGCGCCGCCGCCGCCCGGGGGTCGGGGTCCTGCGGCGGCGGGGCCTCGTTGGCCACCAGCTCGGACTGCACGACCAGCCGCGCCGGCCCGTCCAGCGGCTCGACCTCATACAGGATCGCCGCCACCGCCCGCTGGCTGAACGACACCAGGCGAACCGAGGTGATCCGTACCGTCCGGTCGGTGGGCGACACCCACTCGGCGCTGCGGCGCAGGGTGCCGGCGCGCAGGTCGAGCAGCCGCTCGTGGCGGCGCAGCTCCCCGTAGCGCACATCGAACGGCTCGTCCTCGACCAGCAGACGGATGAGCTTGCCGTTGGTCACGTTGACCACCGTCTGGCCCGACTCCGGGTTGCCGTAGGCCGGCTCGGCGTACGGCAGCGGCCGCACCTCGTAGAAGCCGCCGAGGTAGGTGCCGGGGATGCCGTAGGGCTCGCCCTCGTCCAGGTTGGCCCGCAGGCCCAGGTGGCCGTTGGCCAGCGCGAACACCGACTCGGTTTGCGCCAGGCGCTGCAGGTCAAGCTCGGTCTCCCGCACCACCCACGGCTCGACGGGAAAGGCCGGATGCTGGATCACGCGTCCACCAGCTCGGCCAGATCCCTGACCACCACGTCGGCGCCGTGCTCGCGCAGCGCCTGCGCCTGCCCCACCCGGTCGACGCCGACCACGAATCCGAAGTGTCCGGCCCGCCCGGCCTCCACGCCGGCCAGCGCGTCCTCGAACACCGCCGCCGCGCCCGGCTCCACCCCCAGCCGGCGGGCGCCGGCCAGGAAGGTGTCGGGGGCGGGCTTGCCCCGCAGGCGCTCGCGGTCGGCCACCACCCCGTCGACGACCTCCTCGAACAGCTCCTCGATTCCCGCCGCCCGCAGGACGTCGCGGCAGTTGGTGCTCGAAGAGACCACCGCTCGGCGCAGCCCGGCGTCGATCGCCGCGTGCACGTAGCGGACCGACCCCTCGTAGGCCTCCACGCCCCGCTCGTGGATCAGCTTCAGCACCAGCTCGTTCTTGCGGTTGCCCAACCCGTCGATCGTCTGCACATCCGGGGGATCGTCGGGGCTGCCCTGCGGCAGCGAGATTCCCCGCGACGCCAAGAACGAGCTGACGCCCTCGTAGCGGGGCCGGCCATCGACGTACCGGTCATAGTCGGCCACCGCGTCGAAGGGCACGAACCTCTGCCCGTGGGCCGCCGCCCAGTCGCGCAGGAACGCGTCGAACATGGCCTTCCAGGCCTCGGCGTGCACCTTCGCGGTCTGGGTCAGCACCCCATCGAGGTCGAAGAGACAGGCTGTGACCCCGTCGGGTAGGCCCAGCATGGCCGCACAGCATACGGCGCGCGGGGACGAGGCACCGCCGTGGGCGCCGGCGCCGCTGACCGCCGCCTGGCCGCCGGCAGAACGCCGCCGTCGGCGGCCGCGGGGATACCTTCCCCACCCTTGAGGGGATACGGTCATGAGGACCCTTCGAGACATCTTCGAGACATGGAGCGCGAGCAGATGGCGACAGACACACCGATGCAGCTGGGGATGGTCGGGCTGGGGCGGATGGGGGCGGGAATCGTCAGGCGGCTGATGGCCGACGGTCACCGCTGCGTGGGCTACGACGTGAGCCCCGAGGCGATCCGGGCCCTGGAGGCCGAGGGGATGACCGGCGCGGCCTCGCTGCAGGAGTTCGCGGCCAAGCTGAGCCCGCCGCGGGTGGCCTGGATCATGGTCCCGGCTGGGGAGATCACCGACCGCACGATCCGCGCGGTGGCGGACGTGTTCGAGCCCGGCGACGTGATCATCGACGGGGGCAACACCCACTACCGCGACGACATCCGCCACGCCGCCGAGCTGCGCGAGCGCGGCATCCACCACGTCGACTGCGGGACCAGCGGCGGCGTGTGGGGGCGCGAGCGCGGCTTCTGCCTGATGATCGGGGGCGAGCAGGAGGTGGTCGAGCGGCTCTACCCGCTGTTCGGCTCGATCGCGCCGGGGGTGCAGGCCGCGCCCCGCACACCCGGGCGCTCGGGGCAGCCGAGCCCGTCGGAGACCGGCTTTCTGCACTGCGGCCCGAGCGGCGCCGGGCACTTCGTCAAGATGGTCCACAACGGGATCGAGTACGGGCTGATGGCCGCCTACGCCGAGGGCCTGAACATCCTGCGCAATGCCGACGTCGGCACCCGCGAGCAGACCGCCGACGCCGAGACGGCTCCGCTCGAGCACCCCGAGTACTACCGCTACCGAATCGACACCGCCGAGGTCACCGAGCTGTGGCGGCGGGGCAGCGTGATCTCCTCCTGGCTGCTCGACCTCACCGCCCAGGCGCTGCTCGAGTCCCCCGAGCTGGAGGAGTTCTCCGGCCGCGTGTCGGATTCCGGCGAGGGCCGCTGGACGTCGACGGCGGCGATCGAGGAGGGGGTGCCGGCGCCGGTGCTGACCGCCGCGCTCTACTCGCGCTTCAGCTCGCGGGGGCTGGATGACTTCGCCAACCGGGTGCTGTCGGCGATGCGCAAGCAGTTCGGCGGCCACGCCGAGCGGCCGGCGGGCGGCGGGTAGGCTCGCGCGCGGCTACTGGCGTCCCCGGCGGCCACGCCGAGCGGCCGGCGGGCGGCCGGTAGGGCTCGCGCCGCTAGTACCGCCCTCGGCGGCCGCGCGGGAAGCGGGGACCGTAGCCGGCGGTGTGGGTGCGCCGATAGATCCACACCACCAGCATCGAGAACAGCACCGAGAGCACCAGGCCGCCGCCGTGGCGGTGCAGCACATACCACGAGAACAGCCCGGCGCTGAACGTGCCGCACAGCCCGACGAGCGCGGTCATGCCCAGGCTCATCGGGTCGGGCCCGGGAAGCAGCAGGCGGGCCAGGCCTCCGACGATCAGGCCGATGACGAACAGGATGATGAGGTAGAGAACAAGCGCCACGACACCATGCTACCTCCCCGCCCGGCGTTCGGGGGCGGGTGCCTCGGGGACGGCCTCCCGTTTCCTGAGCGCCCCGCCCGCGGGCGGCGCGGGCGGCGGACCGGGCGGGCCGTCGCCGTCCGTCTGCGGCTGCTCGGGCGCCGGCAGGGGCTGCAGCCGGGCCGAGTAGATCGAGCGGCGCTCGATCAGCCTGGCCACCAGCATCGCCCCGGCCAACGCGAGGATCATGGCCAGCATCGAGGCGTCGACCGTCCCGGTCAGCTCGATCGAGAACGCGATCCCGGCCACCGGCGTGCGCATGCTGGCACCCAGCATGGCCGCCGAGCCGATCACGGCGTAGGCGGCCAGCGGCGCGTGTGGCCAGATGTGGGCCCACACCCCGCCCAGGAAGGCGCCCAGCACGGCGCCGGTGCTGAAGGTGGGGGTGAACAGCCCGCCGATCGCGCCGCTGCCCAGGCACATGGCCGTCACCAGCGGCTTCAGGACGCTGAGCGCGGCCAGGGTGCCGAGCGTTCCCGCGCCGATGAACGCGAACTGGGCCAGATCCCGCCCGTTGCCGAGCAGCAGCGGGTACTGGAAGGCCAGCAGCCCCAGGATCGCGAAGGCGACCAGCGGCTGCACGGTCAGCCCCAGCCCCCGCGGGCGCCGGTCGTTGGCCCAGCCGACCAGCTTCACCCAGGCGGCCGCCGCCAGTCCAATGAGCGGCCCGGCGAGCACCGACCACACCAGAAGCGAGGCGGACGGATAGCCCAGCATCGGCACGTGGTAGACGGGCTGGATCGGCAGCGTGATCCAGCCCACGGCGGTGGCGATGCCCGCCGTCAGCAGCGCCGGCACCACGCTGCGCAGCGTCACCGAGCCGAGGTAGAGCTCGGCGGCGAACACCGCCCCGGCGAATGGCACGTTGTAGACCGCGCCCACGCCGGCGCCGGCGCCGCAGGCGATCAGCAGCATGCGCTGTGCCGGGGGGATGCGGAAGCGCTCGGCGATCCACGACCCGAACGCGGCCCCAAAGTGCTGGGGGGCGTTCTCGCGGCCGATGGAGCCGCCGAGGCCGATCGAGACCTCCGACAGCGCACCGCTCAGCGTGGTCAGCACGAGCGACAGGCGGCCGCGCCCGGACCACACCACCGCCGTCGGCTGGCCTCCCGTGCCGCCCAAAAACCGGCGCATGACCCACAGGCCGACGCCGGTGAGCAGCCCGCCGACACACAGCACGACGAACAGGCGCAGGTGGCTGCGGTGTGCGGCCGCGGTCGAGTACTCGCCGGAGTGGTAGGCGAAGGCGGCGTGCTGCACGGTGCGCAGCACCGCCATCATCGCGATCGCGCCCAGCCCGGCGGCGATCCCGGTGATGATCACCAGCAGCCAGAAGCGGGGCGGCAGCTCGCGCAGCGTGCCGGTGTTCGCCTGCTGGCGGGCGCGGAGGTCGTGGTCGGGCACCTTCGCCCCTACCTCCCGGGCCTCAGCCGGACCGATCGGCCCGCCGGGGATCGCTGAGCAGGCTCTGAAGCCACGTTCACCACAGAGGGAAATCTCCCACGTCTCCCGCTGCGCCGCTCCCGTCGCCCGGCGGCGAGGTCCCGCCGCCGCCGGTCCGCCCGCTCCTCCGGACGGCGCCCTCCGGTCGGCGCCCTCAGGCCCCCACCCCCGGCCAGCACCCTTCGGCCAGCCCTCCGGTCGGCGCCCTCAGGCGGTCGCCGCCACCCGCGCCCGCGCGGCTCTCACCGCCGCCGCCAGCGTGTCGACGTCATAGGCCCCGTAGTGGCGACGTCCGTTGATGAAGAAGGTGGGGGTGCCGGAGACGTTGCTCAGGTCGGCCGACTCCACGTCCTCGGCCACCCGCCCGGCCCCCCGGCGCTTGCGCAGATGCTCGCGGAAGCGCTCCACGTCGAGTCCCAGCTCCGTCGCGTAGCGCACCAGGTCACGTGCTCCCAGCGCCTGCTGGTTGGCCAGCAGCTTGTCGTACATGTCCCAGAAGCGTCCCTGCTCGGCCGCCGCCTCGCTGGCCTCGGCGGCCAGCTGCGCCTGCGGGTGCACGTCGCTCAGCGGCAGATGCCGCCACACGTAGCGCAGGTCGCCGAAATCCGCCAGCAGCTCGCGCACGATCCGCTCCGCCTGTCCGCAGTACGGGCACTGGAAGTCGCCGTACTCCACCAGCGTCACCGGCGCTTCGCGCGGTCCGCGCACGTGGTCGCGCTCGGGATCCACCGGCACCGCCAGATCAACCAGCGAGGGAGCCACCCCGACCAGCGCCCGCAGCCGGGCCCGCCTGGGCAGCAGGGCGGTGGCGCGGAAGACCACCGAGGTGAGGATCGAGGCGCCCAGCGCGGCGGTCAGCACCCCCAGCTTGGCCTCCTGCAGCTGCAGCCCGTGGAAGGCCAGCGAGGCGATCAGCAGCGAGACGGTGAAGCCGATCCCGGCGATCGTGGCGCCCCCCAGCACCGACGCCCACCCGACCGGAGGCCGAATCCGCCCCCGGCTGAGCCGAACGACGGCGGCGGTGGCGGCCGAGATGCCCACCGGCTTGCCCACCAGGTAGCCGACGATGATCCCCAGCGCCACCGGGGATGCGTAGGCCCGGGCCAGAAAGCCGCCGCTGACCGGGATGCCCGCATTGGCCAGCGCGAACACCGGCACGATCAGATAGCTGGACACCGGGTGGTAGATCTGCTGCAGGCGCTCGTTGGGCGAGAGCGCGGTGCGCACCCCCTCGCGCACCGACTGGGCCAGCTCCGAGGTGGGCTGCTCGCGAAACAGCCGGAACAGGTCGGTGGCGCGCTCCAGGTCGGCGCGCGCCGCCGGGTAGGCGATCGACAGCAGGCCCAGCGCCACCCCCACCAGGATCGGGTCAAGACCGGACTTCTCCAGCCCCACCCAGGCGATCAGCCCGAGCAGGAAATACACGATCCCGTTGCGCACCCGCCGCCAGCGCACCACCCCGACCACGGCCAGCGCGGCCAGCCCGGCCGCCAGTCCCGCCGGCCGCAGCCCCCGGCTGTACTGGGCGGCGATCACCACGAACGAGGCCAGATCATCGGCCACCGCCACGGTGAGGATGAACGCGCGCAGGCTCTGGGGAAAGCGCCGGCCGACCAGCGTGAGCATCCCGAGCGCGAACGCGGTGTCGGTCGACATCGCCACCCCCCACCCGTGGGCCGTGCCCCGGCCGGCGTTGAAGGCCAGGAAGATGAGCACCGGGCAGAGCATCCCGCCGATCGCGGCCAGCGCCGGCAGGGCCAGCCGGCGGCGGTCGCGCAGCTCGCCGAGGTCGAACTCCCAGCGCGCCTCCAGCCCGACGACCAGAAAGAAGAAGCTCATCAGGCCCTCGTTGACCCACTGGCGCAGCGGCATCGTCACTCCGCCGCCGCCCACGCGCACGGCCAGGGACGTGCCCCACACCGTGCGGTAGGAGGCCCCGTCGACGTTGGCCCAGATCAGCGCGATCACGGTGGCGGCGAGCAGGATCGCCGCGCCGCCGGTCTCGGTGCGCAAGAACAGCCGCAGCGGCGCCTCCAGGTTGCGCGCCCAGGCGGTGCGGCCGGTGAACGAGGCGCGATCCTGGGTGGCGCTCATGCTGGCGGCCACCCTCCGGAGGCGGCGCCCGCATCCCCTCCTAGCATTGGAGTGTGCGGCAGACATCGCACCAGCCGATGCCGGAGGAGCTGAGCGCCCACCACCTGCGGGCTCGGCTGTTTCAGCTGGCGGCCGTGGTGGCCATCGTCGTGCTGGTGGTGATCCTGGGGCCGGGGCTGGGATCGGTGCGCACGCAGCTCAAAGACGCCTCCGCCCCCTGGTTCGCCGCCGCCGCCGGCATGGAGGTGCTCTCCACCCTCTCCTACGTGGTGATCTTCCGGGCGGTGTTCTGCGCGCGCATGTCGTGGCGCACGACCTACCAGATCGGCATGGCCGAGCAGGCGGCCAACGCCCTGCTGCCGGCCGGTGGCGCCGGCGGGCTGGCCCTGGGGGCGTGGGCGCTGAATCGCATCGGGCTGAGCGTCGATCACATCGCCCGGCGCACGGTGGCCTTCTTTCTGCTCACCAGCCTGGCCAACGTTGGCGGGGTGGTCGTGTTCGCCGCCGCCTTCGCCGGCGGCGTGCTGGGAGCGGACGCGCAGCCGGCGTTCACCTACGGATTCGGCGCCGCGGCGCTGGCGGCGATCGTGCTCACGCTCTCGATCCCGGCCTGGTACGGCCGCTGGCGGACTCATCGCCGGCCCCTGCCTCCCGACGCCGGACGCCTGCGCCGCGGCGGGCGCCTGGTGGTGGACGCGCTGGGCGAGGGGACGGCGGACGCCATCGCGCTGCTGCGCCGCCGTCCGGTCGGGGTGCTGGTGGGCTCGCTGGGGTACATGGGGTTCGACATCGCGGCGCTCGGCGTGTGCTTCGTCGCGCTCGGCCACGCGCCGAGCTTCGGCGTGCTGGTGTTCGGGTATCTGATCGGTCAGCTGGGCGGCCTGCTCCCCATCCCCGGCGGCATCGGCGGCACCGAGGGCGGGCTGATTGGCGTGTTCGCTCTCTACCACGTCTCGGTGGCCAAGTCGGCGGCCGCGGTGCTCATCTACCGCGCGCTGCAGCTGTGGATCCCCGCCGCGCTCGGCGCGGTGGCGTTCGTGCAGCTGCGGCGCACGCTCCGCCGCGAGCGCCACAGCGCCACCATCTGCGCCCCGCTGGCCGACCCGATCGACCCCGCGCAGCCGCCGGCGCTGCCCGAACGCGCCCAGCGTCCCGCCGGCGCGGTCTGAGCGCGCGAAGGACGCCCGAACGACGCGCACGTCCCGCAACGGCGCCGCGCGCGTCCGTCCGCGTCCCGCGGTCTCCGCCGGGATCAGGCGGCCGAACGCAGCGCCTCGAGCTCGGGGCGGTCGGCCAGTCGCTCCAGCCCCCGCGCCTCCAGCTGGCGCGCCTGCTCGGTGGTGATCCCCAGCTCGATGCCGGTCTGCCTGAGCGTCAGCGGCTCGGCGCCGGTGAGCCCGAAGCGCAGCCGGATCACGTTGCGCTCCTCCTCGGGCAGGTCCTGGACCAGCGCGTTGACGCGCCGGTCGCGGTCGGCGTCGGTCACCTCCTCGACCGGCTCCGGGCGATCGCTGGGCAGCAGCTCGCCCAGGGCGGTCTCGCCGTCGTCACCCACCGGCTGGTCGAGGCTGGTCATCGCCCGGTTGAGCTCGCGCAGCTCCATCACCTCCTCCAGCGGCAGCTCGGCCACCACCGCCACCTCCTCGTCGGTCGGCTCCCGGCCCAGCTTGGCGCTCAGCTCGCTCTCCAGCTTGCGGACCTTGACCTGGCGCTGGGCGACGTGCACCGGCACCCGAATCGTGCGCCCGTGGTTCTGCAGCCCGCGCTGGATCGCCTGGCGGATCCACAGCGTCCCGTAGGTGGAGAACTTGAAGCCGCGCCGCCAGTCGAACTTCTCGACCGCGCGAATCAGCCCCAGCATCCCCTCCTGGACGAGGTCCTCCATGGACAGGCCGTGTCCCTGGTAGCGCCGTGCCTGGGCGACCACCAGCCGCAGGTTGGAGTTGATCATCCGCTCCTTGGCGGCCAGATCGCCGCGCTCGATCCGCTTGGCCAACTCCACCTCCTCGGCCGCCGTCAGCAGCGGATGCAGCCGGGCCCGGCGCAGGAAGAGGTCCAGCGCCTCGGGCGTGCCGCTGCGCTCCTCGAGCGCCTCGAGCTCGGCACGCGGCTCCCGGTGCGTGGACGGCTCGCGGTGGGCGGCCCGGCGCCTGGCCTGCCTGGAGTTGGCAGCCGTCGCCCGCCGGGAGGCGGCGGCGCGGCGCCGCGGACGCGCCGCCTCGGTTGCCGGGGGTTCGTGATCGCCGCGCACGCGGGGCGCGCCGTCACGATGGTTCTCAAACGTGTTCGTCTCTGTCTCCGGTCTCTTGGGCATGGTTCGATACGCGTCGAATTATATCATTGTTCGATGCTCATCGAACCTGCGTTGCCCGCGGTGGCGTCAGCGACCGCCGGCCCCAGCGGGATTGGTGCCCCCCGCCCGATGAGCGACCACCCCTGAGCTTCCCCGCCAGCGCCGCCCTCAACCTCGCGGCGTTCGGGCGCGTGCGCGTGCGGACACCTGCCCAGGGCATTGGCAGGCCGACCGGGTCGGGCGCCGGGCCCGGACAGCCCGCCGCGCATCCCGGGGCGGGGACGCCGTGCTGGCGCGGAGCGGACAGGCCCAGCCACCCCCATCAGCCCTCGACCAGTCGCCGCAGCAGTCCCACCGCCTCGTCCAGCACCCGCTGCTCCTCCGGGGAGAGCGCCGCGATCGCCTGGGCCAGCCACCCCTCGCGCTGGCGGCGGTCGAGCGCGAGCACCACCCGCCCCGCGTCGGTCAGCTCGATCAGCGTCCGCCGGCGATCCTCCACGTCCGGGCGGCGGGCGAGCAGCCCCTCGGCCTCCAGCTCGGCCACCGTCTGAGCCATCGACTGCGGCCTGACCCGCTCGGCCGCCGCCAGCTGGCTGACGCTCTGCGCGCCCTCTCGGTCCAGTCGCCCCAGAACCGCCGCCTGCGAGAGCGAGAAGCGGTGCTCGGCCCGCAGGCGGCGCATCAGCCGGCCGAGCACGACCCGCAGGTCGCTGGCCAGGCGGGCCGTGTCCGGGGCACTGGTGGGGGACATCGTGAGATCGACTCCTGAGCGCGAACTCCGCACAGAGACTCCTGCGGGAACTATACAGGCTAACTGAACAGGTTACCTGTATAATTTTCCGGGCGTGAGAGGATCCACCGGCACCGACGGCTACGCATCCACCGGCACCGACGGCTACAAGTGGATCGCGCTGTCCAACACCACCCTGGCGGTGCTGCTGGCCACGCTGGACCTGTCGATCACGCTGATCGCGATGCCGGACATCTTCCGCGGCATCCATCTCGATCCCCTGGTCTCCTCCAACAGCTTCTACCTGCTGTGGATGATCCTCGGCTACATGATCGTGGGCAGCGTGCTGATCGTCAGCCTGGGGCGGCTGGGCGACATGTTCGGCCGGGTGCGGATCTACAACCTCGGGTTCGTGATCTACACCGCGGCCTCGCTGTTTCTGGCCGTCGACTGGCTGCGGGGCCCCGCCGGCGCGGACTACCTGATCATCTTCCGCATCGTCCAGGGGATCGGCGGCGCCTGCCTGATGGCCAACGCGGCCGCGATCATCACCGACGCCTTCCCCGAGAACCAGCGCGGGATGGCCCTGGGGATCAACAACATCGTCGGGGTCAGCGGGATGTTCGTGGGGCTGGTGCTCGGCGGCCTGCTGGCCCCGGTGAGCTGGCGGCTGGTGTTCCTGATCTCGGTGCCGGTGGGGCTGTTCGGCACCGTGTGGGCGTACCTGAAGCTGCGCGAGGTGGGCCAGACCCGCCGGGCTCGGGTCGACTGGTGGGGCAACGTCACGTTCGCCCTCGGGCTGGTCTGCCTGATGGTGGCCGTGACCTACGGCATCCGCCCGGCCGCCGGCCACTCCACCGGCTGGGGCACGCCCCGGGTGCTGGCGCTGCTCGGTGCCGGCCTCCTGCTGCTGGTCGCCTTCCTGCTGATCGAGCGCCGCGTGCGCGACCCGATGTTCCGCCTGCACCTGTTCCGCATCCGCGCCTTCACCTTCGGCACGCTGTCCACCTTCCTGTCCGCCGTGGCCCGCGGGGGGCTGATGTTCATGCTGATCATCTGGCTGCAGGGAATCTGGCTGCCCGAGCACGGCTTCGCCTTCACCGACACTCCCCTGTGGGCCGGCATCTACATGCTCCCGCTGACCTTCGGGATGCTGTTCAGCGGCCCGCTCTCCGGCTACCTGTCCGACCGCTTCGGCGCCCGCCCGTTCGCCAGCGGGGGGATGGTCGGCGCGGCGGTCAGCTTCGCGCTGCTGCTGCTGCTGCCGATCGACTTCCCCTACCCGCTGTTCGCGCTCGTGCTGGCGTTCAACGGGATCTCGATGGGGATGTTCGCCTCCCCGAACCGGGCCGCGGTGATGAACAGCCTGCCGCGCGGCGACCGCGGCGCCGGGGGTGGGATGAACCAGACCTTCCAGAACTCAGCCCAGGTGATCTCGGTGGGCGTGTTCTTCACGCTGATGGTCCTCGGCCTCTCCACCCGCCTCCCCCACGCGCTGGCCGGCGGCCTGGAGGCCCACGGGGTCTCGGCGGCGACCGCCCAGCACGTGGCCAAGCTCCCGCCGATCTCGGTGCTGTTCGCCGCCTTTTTGGGCTACAACCCGATCCAGCACCTGCTCGGCGCCCACGCGCTGGCCGCGGTCAGCGCGCACAACCGGGCGCTGCTCACCGGGCGCACGTTCTTCCCGCAGCTGATCTCCGCCCCCTTCCGCTCCGGGCTGCACGAGACGTTTCTGTTCTCGATCGCCGCCTGCCTGATCGCCGCCCTGGCCTCGCTGCTGCGCGGCGGCCGCTACCACGCCGAGGAGCTCGAGCGCGAGCCGCCGGCCGCGCCGCCTGAGCGCCGCTCCGGCCACGGCCGGTCCGATCCGGCGGCGGGCGATCGTCGCCGCCGGCCGGCCCGCACGCCGGTCACGTAGGCCGTCAGCCCGCAGAGCCGAGCTGGCGCATCCGCGCCCGCAGGAGGACACAGGCTCTGCAGGAGCCGAGAGCGCTTGTGGCCTCATCGGGTGATAATGTGGACACATGCGCGAGATCGGTGTGCGCCAGCTCAAGCAGACGCTCTCTGAGACGTTGGCCGCCGTAGGCCGAGGCGAGCCCGTCAGAGTCACGCGCCGCGGACGACCGCTGGCCGACATCGTCCCGGCCACAAGCTCCGCCGGTCAGGACCGTCTGCGTCAGTTGATCGCCGCCGGACGGGTCCTCCCGCCGAGACGGGGCCGGCCCGCCCGGGCCCCCGAGCCGGCGAGGCCCTCGCGTCTGGCGTCTGATCTGGTGCTGTCTGAACGAGACCTCGACCGCTGAGCCTCTACCTGGACTCAAGCGCGCTGGTCAAGCGTTACGTGGCCGAGCCCGACTCAGAGCTCGTCCGTGCCGCCATGCAGGCCGACGACGACTGGTTTGCCTGTCGCATCGCCCTGGTGGAGAGCGTCCGCGCGATCGCCCTGGCCGCTGGAGAAGCCGCCACCCGGCCGCTGCGCGCGGAGTGGCCCTCCTTTGGCGTGGTGGAGGTCGATCAGGAGCTCGTCGAGCATGCCGCGCAGCTGACCCTCGACGAGGACCTGCGCAGCCTCGACGCGCTGCACCTGGCCGCCGCGCTGCTGCTGCCCACCGACGAACTCGTGCTGGCCACGTGGGACCGACGGCTGCATGCCGCCGCGCGAGCCCGTCAGCTCAGCACCCTACCCGAGCGCCTGCCGTGAACAACCCGCACCTCCACCCGCCCGGCGAGCGCCACCCGCAGGCGCCGATCACCGTCGAGGAGCTCGCCGGGGCCCGCGCATCCGCAGTGCCTTCCAAGCTTCGGCCCAGGCCGAGCGCCCGCGGCCGCCTGGGCCGCGGACGCTCGCGCCCGCCGTTCGCCCGACCGGCGGCTGCCTAGCCTCGGCCTAGGCAGCCGGCCACGGCCGCCCGCCGTAGGAGCGGACGAACTGGGGACGGCGGGAGCCGGCGTGGGGACGGCCGGCGCGCGACCACACCCAGCGACGATGCAGCGGGCCGACGGCGCTCACGCCGTGGTCGCGGTGCTGAGTCATGATCGCCCACACCAGCGGCGCCACGACGACGAACAGGATTCCCACACACAGCAGGGCGTTGACGATCACAACGGCGGTCATCGGTGCCTCCTTGTCGGTTTGCGCTTACGTCGGCGATGCTCCCCGGGGGCCGTAAGACCGGTGTGAGAGAGCCGTGTGAGTCCGCTAACGGCCCGGTGACGGATCGCACGAGGGAGCGGCCGGCTGCCCGCCGGCGGGTGCTAGGCGCCGGGCAGGTGGTAGATGAACAGCCGGCTGCTGGCGGCGTTGTCGGCCGTGCTGCCGCCGGTGGGCAGGATGATCCGTCCGCCGAGGACGATCGGGCTGCTCCAGTGCCCGGGGGCGGCGGGCAGCGAGCGCAGCAGCCGGCCACTCGCGGGGCTGTAGACGTCGAGATTGCCCGCCTGCTCGTCGTAGACGTAGAGCAGGCCGCCGGCCAGCACCGGGCTGGTGCCGGCTCGGGCGTTCTGCCAGACGAGCGACAGGTGGGGGTGGCGGGCCGCCTGCAGCAGGTAGGCGCCCGTGCCCGACCCGTCGGCCACAAACACGTACGTCCGCCCGCGGATTGACGACACCGCGGGCGCGGTCAGCACCTCCCCCGCTCCCGGGGCGCTCAGCTGCTGGAGCGCTCCGCCCAGCCGGGGACCCGCGCCGCCGGTGGTTCCGTCCAGCCGGCGCAGGTCGAGCAGCGCCAGCCGGCCGTCCTTGCCCCCCTGGACGGCCAGCTGCAGGCGGTGGTGCGCCGGCAGCAGGGCCGGCGCGGTGCTCCCCAAATCGGCGTCCGCGCTGTCCAGCTGGGCCTGGTCGCGCGGCGTCCAATTGTGCAGCAGCCGCCGGGCGTCCGGAGAGAGCTCGAGCACGCTATCGCCCCAGTTGGTCGAGCCGTTGAACGGGCCGTTGCCGGTGGCCACGAGCAGCCGTCCGCTGCCCGGCTCCACCACCGCCCCCGCCCGCGCCCAGATCGCCGAGCCGCCGAACGTGGTGTCGGCCCGGCAGGCGCTGGTGGGAGCGATCAGCCGATGGATGTTTGAGCAGTCCGCGTTGAACACGCCGACGATCCGCCCGCTGGCGCGGTCGATGACCACCACGTGACCCTCGTAGGTGGGGGCGTCCCCGTAATAGCCGCCGGTGGTGGCGATCAGCCACGGGCCGCTCAGGTTGAGCGCCGAGGCGAGCTTCTCCCGCCGCGGGTTGTAGCTCACCCGCACCGGCCAGCCGCCGCCGGTCACCTCCCGCCCGGTGGCCACCCGCAGCTTGTGCAGGCGCCCGTCGGGGCTGGCGGCGTACACGTAGCGGCGGTCGGGATCGATCACCGGCGTGGCGGTGGTGATCTGGGTGCTGCCGCGGTAGGCGCCGATGTCGGCGGGCACATACTGCCACAGCAGCCGGCCGCTGGCCGGGTCGATCGCCAGCGTGCGGCCGTAGGTGGTGGTGAGGAAGATCACGTCACGCACCCGCCCGGCCACGCTCACCGCGTGCAGCTCCACCGCCGAGGAATCGGCCACCCCCGGGATCCGCACCACCCGCACCCGCAGCGCGGACAGATCGCCGGCGGTGATCCCGGTCACCGCCGGGCCGACGCCGGTGCGCTGCGGGCTGTCGTCGAACGTCGGCCAGTCGGCCGCCGGCAGGCTCCTGATCGCCCCCGCCGCCGCGACGCTGTGCGCCCGCCGCGCCCCCGGCGCCGGTGGGGCACCGTGGGGGCGGGCTCCGGCGCTCGCGCCGCAGGCCACGCTGAGCGCCGCGAGCGCGCCCAGTCCAAGATGGGGCAGGCGCATGCCCGGCCACCGACGGGAGAGGCGCATGCCCGGCCACCGACGGGAGAGGCGCACGCCCGGCCACCGACGGGAGAGGCGCACACCCGGCCAACGCTGCAACAGGCGCAACTTCCGCGCCGGCCGCGCTGGTGAGCGGCGGGCGCGGTCCGCCAGCGCCCCCGCTGGGCGCCGCCAGCCCATGCGTCTAGGAGATCTTGATCAACACGATCGTGTTGATCGCAAACAGCACCGCGAACACGACCGTCCAGCGGTTGAGGTTGCGCTCGACCAGCGAGCCGCCGCCCAGCGGCCCGGCGCCGGTGCCCACGCCGAAGGCGCCGGACAGGCCGGAGTCCTTGCCCGAGTGCATCAGCACCAGGAACACCAGCACCACGCACAAAAAGACCTGCACCACGCCGAGGAAGGTGACCATCGCCTCGATGGTATCGGCTAATCGGCCCGGCCGGATGAGCGGGAGGCCGCGGGCCGCGGCGGCAGGGCGCCCGGCGCGCGCGGCCGGGCGTCCAGCTCCTCCGGCCCCCGGGCGGGCGCCTCGCCACCGGCCCCGTCGGCGCCACCCCGCAGCCGGTCGATCGCGCGCAGGATCACGATCGCCTCCGCGCGCAGGCCCGCCTCGAGGGCCTGGAAGTCCTCGTCTGAGAGCTTGCCCATGCGGTGGTCAAGCTCGGCGTCGCGGATCTCGCGATACTTGGCGTCACGGGCCGCCTCCAGCTCACGCAGCTCGGACGCACTGCTGGCCTCACCGCGCCGGGCGGCGCGCAGCGGCGCGGAGACGACCAGCACCACCAGGGCCAGCACCACGATGATCACCAGGAGGTTCACGGCGGGCGCTCAGGCGAGCTCGCGCACGGCGCTCACGGCCGGGGCGGGCGCCCGCGCCGGCGCCCGGGCGCCGACGCGGCGCCGCGCCGCCACCGGCACCGGCCACAGCGCGATCAGCCCGCCGCCGGCGACGATCAGCGCCCCGATCCAGATCCAGCTCACCAGCGGGTTGACGATCAAGAGGAAGTTGACCGGCCAGGGATGGGTGACATACCTGGAGGCGATCCCGATGATCGCCTGGTCGCGCAGCTGCCAGAGCGCGTTCAGGTTGGCCTGGCTCTGAGCGCCGGGATGGCGCGCCGCGTTCTCCATCGCCTGGCCGAGCGCGGCGGTGAAGGTCCGGTCGCCCTGGGCGATCAGCCCCTGCAGCGGGGTCAGGTCGGGATTGACCACCGTCCAGATGTCGCGGGTCAGCCCGGCCTGCAGGCCGACGTTGCTGTCCGCCTCCCCGTTGAAGAACCGCCCGATCGGCGACTGCGCGTCCTGGGCGGGATAGAACCCGCGGCTGGTGGTGAGCGTGGTCACCGGCCGGCCGCCGCGGGAGACGGCGAGCACGGCGCCGAACGACAGCTTCTGGGGGGTGGCCGCGACGGTCGGGCGCACGTAGCGGATCGTGTAGCCGTCCAGTCGCGCCGACTGGCCGGGCATCAGCGTGGTCTCCTTGGAGCGCTGGAAGGAGGAGGAGGCGGCCACCCCGATCAGCAGCACCGCCACGCCGGCGTGCACGATGTAGCCGCCGTAGCGCCGCCGGTTGCGCCGGATCAGCCGCGCCAGCGCCAGCGGCGGCGGCTCGTGCGTCATCGCCCGGCGGGCGCCGGTCCCCCGCCACACCTCCTGCGCCACGCTGCTGAGCACGAACGCGCCCAGGGCGAACATGGCCAGCGCGGACGGCCGCGTGTCCACCCCGCCGACGGCGATCAGCACCACGCAGCAGACCAGCCCGGCGGCCACCGGGAGGGTGAAGTTGCGCCGGAGGTTGGCGGCGGTGACCCGCCGCCAGGCGATGATCGGCCCGATCCCCGACAGCACCACCAGCACCAGCGCCAGCGGGACGACGAACTGGCTGAACGTCGGCGGGCCGACCGCCGCTTTGGTGCCGGTGATCGCCTGCGAGATCAGCGGGAAGAAGGTGAGCCAGAAGACCACGAACACCATCGCCACCAGCACCAGGTTCTGCAGCAAAAAGATCGCCTCGCGAGAGAGCAGCGAATCGAGCTGGGACTCCGAGCGCAGCTGCTCGCGCCGCCAGAGCACCAGGCCGATCCCACCGGCGATCATCACCGCCAGCAGCACCACGAACGGCACGCCCAGGGTGGAGGCCCCGAAGGCGTGGATCGAGCTGAGGATCCCCGAGCGCACGAGGAACGTGCCCAGCACCGCCAGCGTGCCGCTGGCCAGCACCAAGGAGACGTTCCACACCTTCAGCATCCCCCGCTTCTCCTGGATCATGATCGAGTGGATGAAGGCGGTGATCGTCAGCCACGGCATCAGCGCCGCGTTCTCGACCGGATCCCAGGCCCAGTAGCCGCCCCACCCCAGCTCGGTGTAGGACCAGCGGGCGCCGAGCACGATCCCGATGCCGAGAAACAGCCAGCCCGCCAGCGCGAACCGGCGCGTCACCGAGATCCACTCCGAGCCCAGCCGGCCGGTGATCAGCGCCCCCGCCGCGAACGCGAACGGGATGGTCATCAGCGTGTAGCCCGAGTAGAGCATCGGCGGGTGGATCATCATGCTCGGGTGAAGCAGCAGCGGATCCAGCCCCGCCCCCTCGGGTGGCGGGTTGGCCGTGGTGGCGAAGGGGTTGGCGAAGAACACCGCCAGCGAGGTGAAGAAGGCGGCGAAGCCGAGCAGCACCGCGGTGGCGTAGGGGGCGATCTCCCTCACCCGGCGCCGGGTGAGGAACAGGATCAGGCTCGACCACAGCGACATCAGCCACACCCACAAAAGCAGCGAGCCCTCCTGCGAGGACCAGGGCGCGGCCAGCTTGTAGAAGGTGGGGGTGGTGGTCGAGGAGTGGCTGGCCACCACATTGAAGCTGAAGTCGTTGCGCAGGAACGCCGCCTCGAGAATGATCCAGGCCACCGTCGTCACCCCGGCCAGCGCGTACACCGCGCGCCGGCCCGAGACGGCCCACTCGGCCCGCCCCGCCCTCGCGCCGTAGAGCGAGGCGATGATCCCGTAGGCGCAGATCAGCAGGGCGATGATCAGCAGCGTGCGGCCGGCCGGCGCCATCAGGCGGCCCTCCACGGTCGGCCGGCGGGGGCGGCCTCGGCACCAGACGCCTGGCCGGGCCGGCCGGCGCTCAATCCGTTGCGCGCGCTCACCGCCATCACGACGCCGTGGGTGCGGCCTGGTACTTCGACGGGCACTTGGTGGTCAGCGAGTTCTGCTGGCCGATGAACGTGGGACTGCCCGGATCCTCCTGCACGGCCACCACCACGCCGCGTCCGGCGGCGAATGGGTCCGGGACGATGCCCGTGTAGCGGACGGGAACCGAGACGTCGAGCTTGGGGTCGCGGACGCGGAACAGCAGCACATCACCGCCCTCCCGGCGCACGGATCCGGGCAGCACCGTGCCGGCCAGCAGGTAGGAGCGGCCCGGCTGAGCTCTCCTGATCAGCTGGCCGGCAGTCAGCTCGTCACGCCCGGCGCTGAAGCTCGTGTAGATCAGCGCCGAGGCGAGGAGCAGGGCAGCGCTCAACGCGACGGTGAGGCGAATGGCACGCTTGCGGCGGGGGTCCATCCGACAGCGGATTTTTCCACACGCCGCCGGGTGGGTCCGCCGACGGGCGGTTATGGTTCGGTTTTGGCCCCCCTCCGAACCGTCCGCCGGGCGCTTTGCCCGGCGGCGGGAGGGTGGCCCCGGCGGGCGCTCAGCCGCCGGGCGGAGGGGCGTCCGGGCTGCCGGCGGCGGCCGGCGCCTCCCCCCCCACCGGACGCTCGCCCTGGCCGCGGGAGCGCTCGGCGGGCCCGAAGCGCTTGGCCGAGTACCAGTACCACACCCAGAGGATCACCAGCAGGGCGACCGGCATCACCAGCGTCAGGATCGAGCCGGCGAGAAAACTGGCGTACAGCGTCATGCCTTCACTCCTCCTAGGTGGTGGGCACTGCGGGGACACGGGGCCGGGAGCTCTGAGGCTCAAGCCAGCGATACAGGCAGCTGAACACGGCGATCGTGTAGGCGATCGAGCCGGGCACCCACATCACGCCCGCGGCCAGCTGCTGGTCGGTGAGGGCGGAGATGCCGCCCGGCCGGGCCGCCAGCGAGGCGTAGTGGGCGTAGAGCGGATGCTGCTCGACCACCAGCGTGAGCGCCAGCACCCAGCCGACGATCATCGAGCCGACGATGTAGGCCACCCGCATCGGCCACTGTAGGCGGGGGCGCAGCGGCCCCGGGTTCACCACCCGAGCCCAGAACAGCAGCCCGGTGAAGAAGAACAGCGCATGCTCCAGGTTGTGGATGGTGTCCGAGGCCAGCGTCGCGTCGTAGGCGGCGGGAATGTGCCAGGCGACGATCGTGGCGTTGAACAGAACCCAGGCCGGCAGGGGCCGGGTGAGCGCGCGCAGGGCGGCCGTGTAGCGCGAGCGGGCCAGGGTCCGGCCCACGGGGGTGCGCAGCTGCAACGGCAGCGCCCGCCACATGCGCGGCCAGGGGCGGCCGAGCAGGATCAGCGGCGGGGCGGCGGTCAGCAGCAGCACGTGCTGGAACATGTGCACCCAGAACAGCCGGTCCGCGTAGCCGTCGATCGGCGAGTCGAGCGCGAGCACGATCGTCGCCAGTCCGGCCGTGAACGACAGCGTGCGCAGCGGCGACTGGACCTCGCTCCGGCGGCGGCGCCCGCCCAGCCAGTAGAGCAGGCCCGCGACCACCACGTAGGCGACAGATGGTCCGATGGACCACCCGTGCCAGCTCATGTGCCGATCAGGTAGAGGATCACGAACGCGGCGAAGGCCACGAACACGTAGAAGCCCCAGAAGAACGAGCAGGCCTCGAGGTTGGCCGCCAGCAGCGCGCCGTCGGCCGCCTCCGGCGCGCTCTGCGCCCCGGCCCAGGCGGAGCCCTCCCGCGCGCGGCGCCAGAGGGTCGCCACCTGAACCTCGATCCAGTAGGCGCAGCCCAGCGTGCCCACCGCCTGAAACGCCGTCCAGCCGACGAACACGCTGGCGTACCCACCGCTGGCCGGGCCGAACCCGAGCGTCGTGTACTCCAGACACTGCAACAGCACCGAGACCAGCGACAGCACCAGCGCGGCGAGGCTGAGGGGAAGCGCCCGCGCCGGGCGCCCGACGGCCAGCCGCAGCAGCACGGCGCTCACCACCAGCACGGCGGCGATCGCCACACCCCAGCCGATCGGCGGGCTCACGTGGCCGATCACCCACTTGTGCCCGACGTTCAGCGACTTCAGGTAGAAGTACGCGAACACGAACGAGAGCAGGAAGAACGCCGCCGCCCCGGTGAGCTGGCGGGCTCCCACCCACGCCGCCCGCGGCTGCCACTCGGGCGGCTCGGGCTCGATGTGGGGCGCCGCCGGCGCGGAGGCGGCGCCCTCCTGCAGGGGAACCGGCTCGTCCACGGCTAGCTGCTTCCTCCCGCGGGCACCGCGGCGGTGGCCGGCGCGGCGACGGGCTCAACCCCGTACGGATATGGATCTCCATCGAACACCGGGAAGCGGTCGAAGTCGTGGACCGGGACGGGGGTCGGATAGGTCCACTCGATCGACTTCGAGTTCCACGGGTTGGCCTCCACCGGCTCGCGCTTGAGCACCATCGAGTAGATCACGTTGGCCAGGAACACCAGCATCGACAGCCCGATGCAGTAGGCCGAGGCCGACACCCAGTCGTTGAGGAACTGCCAGTGCGGGTTGTAGGTGACCACCCGCCGGGGCATGCCCATGAAGCCGAGCGCGAACAGCGGCCCGAACGTGGAGTTGAACGAGATGAACAGCGTCCAGAAGTGGATCTTGGCCAGGCGCTCGTTGAACTTGAAGCCGAGCATCTTCGGCCCCCAGTAGTAGATGGCGGCAAAGAACGTGAACACCAGCCCACCCATGATCGTGTAATGGAAGTGGGCCATCACGAAGAAGCTCCCGTGCGTGGTCACGTCGCTGGGGGTGTCGGAGTTGAACACGCCCGACAGGCCGCCGAACAGGAAGTTGAACGCCCAGGCGAGGCAGAAGAGCATCGGCACCTCGAGCCGGATGCGTCCGCGCCACAGCGTCCCCATCGCGCACAGGAACGTGAACCCGGTGGGCAGCGAGATCAGCTCGGTGGAGAGCATGTAGAAGGGCCGCAGGTCGGCGTTGATGCCGCTGACGAACAGGTGGTGCTGCCACACGAACCAGCTGAGCAGCGCCACCCCGAGGAACCCGGCCACGGCCAGTCGGTAGCCCCACAGCGGCTTGCGCGCGAACACCGGCAGAAGCTCGAGCACGATCATGAACCCGGGGATGGCCACGATGTAGACCTCGGGGTGGCCGAACACCCAGAACAGGTTCTCGTACAGGTAGCTGCTCCCGCCGTTGCCGGGGATGAAGAACGCCGTCTGGGCGGTGCGGTCGAGCGCGGCCATCAGCAGCGTGGCCACCAGCATCGGCGCCGCCAGCAGCATCAGGATCGAGGTGGCCAGCGTCCCCCACACCATCATCGGCAGCCGCGACCAGGTCATGCCCGGCGCGCGCATCGTGATGATCGTGGCCATCAGGTTGAAGCCCAGCAGCGTCATCGAGGTGCCGACCAGGGCAAAGAAGCCGATGTAGGCGTCGTAGCCCACCTGGCCCTGGTCACCCAGGGTGGCATAGCCCGTCCAGCCGGTCTGGAAGCCACCGAAGAAGACGGTGGTGATCAGCACCACGCCGGCGGCCATCAGCAGCCAGAAGGTGAACGCCTCCACCCGCGGATAGGCCATCCGCCGGGTGCCGATCATCAGCGGCACCAGGTAGTTGGCGAACGGGCCCAGCACCCCCGAGGTCATCATCCCCATCATCATCGCCCCGTGCATGCCGACCAGCGTCAGGTACTGGTTGGCCCCCCAGATGTGGACGTTCGGCTGCAGCAGCTCGGTGCGGATGAACATCGCGTTCAACCCGCCGACGAAGAAGAACACCCCGATGCCGACCAGGTACTGGATGCCCACCACCTTGTGGTCGGTGCACAGCCGGAAGTAGCGCCACAGCCCCTCGCCCTCCGACTCGTGTTCGGCCAGCGTGGGCGGGTAGCCCAGCATGCGCTTGATCGGATAGTTGGCGAACCCCAGCCCGATCAGAAAGCCGGCGACCCCGAACAGGTATCCCAGGAGCACGGAGATGTCGTTCTGCCCGGCCTCGGTCGTGTAGTAGGCCAGGCTCTTGGCGTGGATGGCGGGGCCGACCACGTTGTCGCCGATCACCCAGCCGACCACGGCCAGCACGATGCCGGTGAACATGTTGAAGCCGAGCAGGTGGCGCCAGAACGGCGGGCTGCCGGCTCGCACGGGCACTGCGACTGCGCTCATCCGCTTCTCCTCCCGGGGGCGGGGAAATACGTCTTGGCGTACGGGGTCAGGAACTTCTCGCTGGGCGCGTTCTGCTGGCGCTGCTGGGCGATCCAGGAGGCGAACTGCGACTGGGAGAGGACCTGCCCGGGCTGGTACATGTACCCGTGCCACACGCCGCACAGCTCGGCGCAGCGGATGTTGAAGCGCAGCGGGCCGTTGGTGGTGACGTAGGCGACGTTGTCCTCGCCCGGGTTGGCGTCCGCCTTCACCCCCAGCTGGTAGGCCCAGAAGGAGTGGACCACGTCCAGCGAGGTGACGTGGAACTCGACCAGCGTGTGGGCGGGCAGCTTCAGGTCGGTGGTCTCAAACCCGCCGTAGGAGGGCCAGCGGAAGGTGAAGTGCCACTGCTGGGCGATCACCTGGACCTGCAGCGGCCGATCGGAGCTGGCCTGGGCGGGGGCGGCGATCGGGTTCGGGCCCTGGCCGCCGCCGGAGCCGTCGGCCAAGAGCCGCGCGGTGCCGTAGCCCGCCGCCGCGAGCACTATCCCCGTGGTGATCACCAGCCACCAGAGCTGCACACCGGCGTGGCCGCGGATCGCCGGTCCCTCGAGCGCGGCCGCCGGGTCGCGCTCCCGAAAGACGATGATCGCGTAGGAGAAGTACACCAGCACGGCGGTCATCACGGGCGTGGCCATGGCCAACAGCACGATGTTGTCCACCCGCTGGCCTGAGGCCTCGACCGAGCCGTTGCCCGGCGGCAGGATCGGCCCGAGAACCCAGATGTCGATCGCCAGCAGCGCGATCGTCAGCGGAACCCAGATCATCAGGAGCCGCCGGAAGTGGAGGCGGTCCTCGCCGGTGGCCCCCGTTGCCCCGTGGTCGAAGGTGGTCATGCCGCCGCGCGGGTCATACGACCTTCAGGTAGCCGTCCATGTACCCGACGGTCTGCATCGGCCCGCCGAACCCCTGGATGAAGCCGGCGGCGCAGGGGACCAGGCACTGCCAGCGATACAGGCCCTTGGGCGGCGTCCTGAACGTGAAGGAGATCGTCTCGTGGTCGTTCTTCAGCGTGCAGGGGGCGTTCGAGCAGGGGTTCTTGGCGTTGTCGGAGATCCCCTTGAGCGGCACGTACAGGCCGATGGCCGGAATCGCGAACACGTGCGAGGCGTCACTGGGGTCGATCGCCTGGACGCTCTTGCCGTTCAGCTGCATCACACCGCCGGATGTCCCCTGGACCTGGCCGAAGTACTCGTTGCGCAGCCCGGAGGCCGTGTCGTACTGGTAGATCGTGACGTGCAGCAGCGTGTTGGCCGGCACGGTGTAGGTGGTGGCGTGGAACCAGTGGTTGGAGTTGGCGTCCACCGCGTAGTAGGAGACCCAGGTGTTGTGAGCGTCGCTCGGTTCGGCCGCGGGAACCGTGGCCAGGTAGAGCTGGTCGCCCTGGGCGGTCGAGGTGGCGGCCGCCGACGGCGGCGCCTGGAGCAGGTAGACCGCGATGAACACGGCAATCAGCGCGCAGACGACCAGCGTCGCGACGGTCACTCCGATCAGCCGCTTGGCGTACGCGCTCAACCCCGAGACCCTCTCCTCGTTTCCGCCGCCTTTATATCAAGTTCGGGGGGCGAACCGGATTAGAACCTCTTTACGAGTCGCTTATCTGACACGGGTTGCTCGCGGGGGCGCCGGTGCGGCCGCGGGCGTTGCGGCGGGAGCGCCGGTGCGGCCGCGGGCCGCCGGCGTCGCACGCCCGTCGGCGTCCCCCCCAGCAGCTAGCATGGCCAGGTCCTCAAAACCAGCCGGGAAAGGACCATCGCCAGCATGCCGACAATCGCCGATTCGCTGAAGAACGAGTACGTGAAGCGCGTCCTGCGGAGCACGGGGGTGCGGCCCCCGCAGCAGATGCCGCGTCGAGGCACCCCCCACTACCGGATGCCGCGCCTGGAGGCCAATGGCGGCTGGCTGGCGCTCGACCGCTACCGGGGGCCGGAGATTCCGCGCGAGGAGTACGAGTCGCTGAGCTACACCACCTATCCCACCGATCCCAACACCCATTTCGCGCCGATCACCTCGGCCACCGGTCAGATCGAGCTGGGAGCCTTTGGCAAGTACGGCAAGTCCGACCTCGACCGCGAGTGGACCCCGAACGCGGAGAAGTGCCCCACCGTGATCAAGTGGTTGGAGTCCGTCGGGGCACGCTTCGGCAAGGTGCAGCTGTTGCGGATGACCCCCAACACCCTGCGCGAATGCCGGTGGGGCCTGCATCTGGACAACAACAACCAGAACAACCCTGAGTCCAACGGGTGGGCGGTCCGGGTGTGGCTCGAGCTGACCGACGATGATTCCAGCCGGCTCGTCGTCCGCCAGGAGGAGTTCGACCGCCGCTCGGAGGTGCAGATCCCGCTGCCCCGCTATGCCCAGCTGGTGGTCGACTCGCAGTGGCTCTATCACGGCGGCTACCACCACGGCCCGGGCACGCGCTATGCCGTGATCGCCACCTTCGAGAGCGGGCCGGAGCTGGAGCGCTGGATCGAGAGCCAGCTCCCGAGCTCGGTCGCCGCGGCATAGACAAACCCGCCGGACGACGGCCCGGTCCGTCGGGCGGTCGGCTGGCCGCAGCGGCGCGAGCTGCCCTGGGCCGTGATCGCGGTGCGCGGCGTGCACCCCACCCACTACGGGCGGATGTGCCCGCCCGGTCCGTCGCGCGGCTGGCCGGACCGGTCGTGCGAGGCGGCGCTCGGACGGCGGTCGAGTGGCTGCTGCGCGCCGGCGCGCGCTCCGGCGGCCGTGTTCAGGCGCCGGCGCGCACTCCCGCGGGCCTGCGTACTCAGGCGCTCGTGCTCAGGCGGGCCTGCGCGGTCAGGCGCTCGTGCTCAGGGCGGGCCTGCGCGGTCAGGCGCGTCGTGCGGTCAGCCGGTCAGGCGCCGGTGCGCCGTCAGGCGGAAGCGCGCAATCACGCGGCGGCGCGTGCCGGCTCCACCTCCACCACCAGAGCCGCCACCACCTCCCGAATCTGCTCGGCCAGGCCGGGGTCGCTCAGCTCGCCGTCCTCATCAAACCGGGTGTGGGCGTGCCCGACCGCCACCTCGCCCTCGACCACCCGCGCTCCCGCCGCGGCCAGGGCCTTACGCAGTTCGGCCTGCGACCACACGGCGCCGAACATCCCGGTGCTGGCCCCGATCACGGCCACCGGCTTGTTGCGCAGCACGTTCGCCCCCACCGGTCGCGACAGCCAGTCGACCGCGTTCTTCAGCTGTCCGGGTACGGAATGGTTGTACTCGGGGGTGGAGAAGAAGACCGCGTCGGCGGCGGCCACCGCCGCACGCAGGTGCGCGGCGGCCGCCGGCGCCGGCTCGCGGTCGTCATCCTCGTCATACGGCGGCACCAGCTTGAGCGCGGGATAGATCTCGAACTGCGCTCCCTGGGCGCGAAACATCTCGCCGGCCGCACGCAGCAACTTTGTGTTGTGGGAGCCGCGGCGGAGGCTGCCGCTGATGCCGAGAACCCGCATGCCTAGCTCTGCTGGACCAGCTGCAAGTCGGCGATCAGCGTCACCTCGTTGGCCAGTGCCGGCTCGCCGCTGGGCAGCGGATTGTTCCAGTTGAGACCGAACTTCGTGCGGTCCACCTTGGCCTCGAGCTTCAACCCGAAGCGGCGGTTGCCGAACGGGTCGTCGATCGGCCCGCTGAGGACACCGGTGATCTCCACCGGCTCGGTGTGACCCTTGATCGTGATCTCACCATCGATCTTCAGCCTGTCCCCCTCGCGCCGCACGGCGCGGGATGCGAACGTGATCTCGGGGTGACGCTCGGCGTCGAAGAACTCGGGCGACTGCAGGTGCGCCTCCAGGTTCGGGTCCTTGACCTGAACGCTGGCCACCTTGGCGGCGCCGCGCAGGACGCCGTCGCTCAGCTCCGCCTCCACGTCCGAGAAGCTGCCGGTGAACGTCCCGGCCATGTAGTCGATGGCGAACCCGATGTCGGAGTGGACGTTGTCGACCCTCCAGGTCCCGCTCGGTAGTACATCCAGCTCGGTGGTGCTCATCGATGCTCTGACTCCTGTGTTGGCTTCAGTTCAGTGCTTGCCTGCGATTTGCTGCTCATACGGCTGGTGGTTGCCAGCGCAACAAAACCTTAGCACAGTTTATTGTGCCGTCAATAGTCGTGCCATCAATCGACTCCGCCTGTGGGGCCAGGGTTGGCGGGCGGGAGGCGCGACGCGTCCCGCCCCCGGACCCGAGCCGGGGCCTATCCGACTCGGCGGGCGGGAGGCGCGACGCGTCCCGCCCCCGGACCCGAGCCGAGGGCCTGACCTATCCGACCACGGGCAGCGTGCGCTGATTGCTCAGTCTGGTCAGCGTCCGCTGCATCGTCGCTGTCACCAGCCGGTAGCCCTCCTCGACATCCGGCCGCCGCCCGAGCCGCTGGCGCAGATCGATCGGCCGGAGCACCCGGATTGAGATCTTGGCCGGCAGCGGCAGCCGGATCGGCAGATCGAGAATCGTGGGACCCAGCGGAGGGCCGATGACGGGCGGAAGCACCTTGAGCCGCAGCAGGCGGTCGAGCGCCAGCGCTCGAGCCAGGCGCTCACCCCGGCCGAGAAACAGTCCCGTCTCCTGCCCCCCGATCGCCACCACGGGCACGATCGCCACGTCGTGCTTCAGCGCCAGCTCGACGAACCCGGTGCGGCGCCCGAAGTCGATCCGGTCGGACTCCCAGCTCGGCCGATAGGTTTCACGGTCGCCCCCCGGGTACACGAGCAGCGCCGCGTTGCGCCGCAGCGCGCGAGCCATGTTGCTCGGCGACGCCGGAACGGTTCCGTAGCGCTGCACGAGCGCGCGCAGGCCCACCAGCCTGAAGACGAGATCGTGCGCCAGCTGGTGGAAGACGCGCTCTGGCCCGAAGTGGTCGTAGAACGCCTGGGCGAACACGTACGTGTCGACGATCACGGTCCCCCCCGAGTGATTGCCGACGATCAGCACCGGCCCCTCGGCGGGAATGTGATGAAGCCCCCGGACATCGGCACGGAAGTAGATCCTTGAGGCCAGCCGCAGCGCGGGCAGCGTCCGCTCGATGTAGTGCGGGTCCCGCAGGGAGAACGGATCCCGTCCCGCGTGGCCGGTGGCGGATTCGGCCACATCCTCGGCCACCGCGGCCAGCATGCGCAGGTACGCCTCGGCCGGACCGGGGAGCGCTGCGAGCAACTCGTTGAGCCGACCGTCGCCGCCGGACATGGTTGATCATCCCTACCCGCGCCGACCGTCCCCTACTCCCGCGCGCCGCCACCGACCGGCGGCTGCGGCGCTAGCCCCGGACGGCGGCGCCGGCGCGCACGCGCACACGGTGCCGCGGCCGCTGGCGGCTCCGGCGGCGAACCACCAGCGGCATCCCGTCCCGCGGTCCGATCGTCGGCATCTGACGAACCCGCAGCCGGTAGCCCTCCTCGAGCGCGAAGTCGAAGGCCGACAGCAGCGCGGTGACGATCGCCCTCACCTCCAGCTGACCGAAGCGCATCCCGATGCAGATCCGCGAGCCACCCCCAAACGGCACATAGGCCCCCTTGGGCAGGGCGCCCCGGGCGGAGGGCGAGAACCGCTCGGGACGGAACTCGCGCGGCTCGGGGAACACCTCCGGGAGGTGATGCGAGACCCAGGAGCTGTAGTTGACGTACACCCCGCCGGGCACCGTCTGGCCGGCGAACTCGTAGGTGGCCAGCGACCTGCGCGCGCCGATCCAGGCCGGCGGATACATGCGCAGGGTCTCGTCCAGGACCATCTCCAGCAGCTCCAGCCCTCCGCCCATCAGCGCCTCGGCGTCCGGAGCCATGCCGTCCAGCGCCCGGTCCTGCTCCTCGCGCAGCGCGGCGATCAGCTCGGGGCGGCGGGCGAGCTCATGGAGCATGAAGGCGACGGTTGACGTCGTCGTGTCGTGCCCGGCGAACAGCAGCGTCATGACCTCGTCGCGGACCTGCTGGTCGCTGAGTCGGTTGCCGTCCTCGTCGCGGGCGTCGAGCAGCATGCTCAGCACATCCTGGCCGCGGACTCCCTCCCGTCGGCGGCGGGCGATCTCCGGAAGGATCACCCGGTCAAGCGCTCGCCGCGCTCGCTGCAGCCGCGCGAACGCGCTCCCCGGCCCCCGCATCACCTGCAGCCAGTAATCGCGCGCCCAGAAGCCCAGCGCCTGCTCGAAGTCGCGCGCCATGTCGGTGCCGGCTCGGTCCGGATCCAGGCCGAACAGCGCCCGCATCGCGATCCTCAGCGCCAGCCTGCGCGTCCAGCGATAGACGTCGATCCGCCCACCGCTGCGCCACCCCTCGAGCGCGCGGGTGATCTCGCCCCACATGGTCCCCAGCGCCCGCGCGATCGCCTGGTGGTGGAAGGCCGGGAGCATGATCCGCCGCGAGCGGCGGTGAAACTCCCCGTCGATCGTCAGCAGGCCGTCGCCGAGCAGCACGGCCAGATCTCCCATGTGCCCCAGGCGCCAGCTGAAGTTCTCGGCGTGCGAGACGGTCATGTAATGGTTGGCCGCCGGGCCGATCATGAACACGTTGTTGCTGTGGAACACGCGCATCGTGAACACCGGGCCGAAGCGCTCGTAGGCGTCCAGCAGCAGCCCCAGCGGATCGGTGGTGAAGCCGCGCGTGCGCCGTACGCTGAACCACCTCTCGCCGGGCGGAAACGGAACCTCGGCCCGCCGCTCGATCAGCAGGTCCTCGGTCAGCCTGCGTACCGGGTTGAACGACAGCGGCGGCGGCCCAACCAGACCCATCGTGACCCGAAGCGTATTGGACTTCGCGCGCCGGTGGCGCCCCTGGCGAGCGGGACGGGTAGGCTTGGGCGCACCGACGAGGTGGCCGATAGATGCAGGGTGCGGCAGGTGAGCGCGGCTAGGTTCAGGCTGATGTGGGCGGCCATCGTGGTTGCGCTGGGAGGACTGGCCGGATGCGGCAGCGCCCACCTGACCGCACGCGACCCGGTGCGGCGTGCCGCAGCCACGACGCCGCTCAGCCCCATCCCCCAGCCGCGGCCGCAGGTGGTCGAGCCGACGCCGGGCGCGCAGGCGCAGGCCACCGCTCCACCGACCCCCAGCGACCCGGTGGGCGATCCCACCGCGCACGCGCCGCCGCTGTCAGAGGTCCGTCGCGAGCTGCAGCTGGAGGCGGTGGCCGCCACGCCGACCACCAACGGCTACATCAACCCGCTGCGCTACGTGACCTGCTGTGGGCGCTGGGAGCGCACCGACCAGGGGGTCGATGCCACGATGCCGGTGGGAGCGCCCATCCTGGCCCCCGGCCCGGTCAAGATCCTCGACATCGAGCCGAACTGGTACCTCGGCCAGCCGCTCGTCTACTGGGAGCTGCTCAACGGACCCGACGCCGGCCGCGTCCAGTACGTCGCCGAGGAGATCACCGACATCGCCAGGCCGGGCACGTATCTCCCCCAGGGCGGGGTGATCGCCCGCTTCGCCGCCTCGGGCACGGGGATCGAGTTCGGCTGGTCGACCCTCAACGGGATCACGCTGGCGATGGCCACCACCGGCTATGAGGAGGGTCAGGTGACGCCGGCCGGACTGTCCATCCGGGCCTGGCTGAACGCGCTGGGAGCCAACGCCGGCAGCGGGTAGGGCGCCCGCCGGGTGCGACGGCACCGGCGGATGGGGCCTTTCTTGGCGGTGGAGAGCCCGTCTCCCCTGGGGCGGCGAGACGGCAAAAGCTTGGGGTGGGACCCTGGGGCGAACCTCCGCAATGGCCATTACGGTGAGAGACGTGACGCGTCTGATCGAGATCGAGCTGCCGCGCAAGCCCAGTGCGGGCGCCACCGCCCGGCGTCTGCTGGAGCGCCAAGCGGCAGCTTTGCCCGCCGGGACTCGCCTCCAGGAGCTGAAGCTGGTGGTCAGCGAGCTCGTCAACAACGCCTACCTGCACGGGCGGGGCAGGATCGAGCTCAAGCTCGACCGGCGGCCGGATTGCCTGCGGGTCGAGGTGGTCGATCAGGGCGAGAACGCGGCGGTCAGGATCCCGTCCAGGCCCGCCGGCGATGGCGGACACGGTCTGCGCATCGTCGCGCAGCTCGCCTCCCGTTGGGGCGCCTACCAGGGGACGACACACGTGTGGGCCGAGCTCAGGCTCGACCCCGTCTGACCTCGCTTCGGTCGCCGCCGCTCAGGCCGAGCGCGCGAGCTCCGACAGGCGGCCGGAGCGGATCAGCTCGACCGTGCGGGCGATGTCCTCGTCCAGATACCGGTCGCCGTCCAGGAAGGCCACCCGTTCGCGCACCAGCTCAAACGCACGACGGGTGCGTGGGCTTGAGCGCTCCACCCCCCGCAGCTCGAGCGCCTGACAGCAGGCGATCAGGTGGATCGCGGCGATGTTCTCCGTCAGCTCGACGATCGTGCGCGCGTCACGAGCGGCGATGGACCCCATCGAGACCTTGTCCTGGTTGTGGGCCTCGGTCGAGCGCGAGTGGATCGTGGCCGGGTTGCACAGCTTGATCGCCTCGGCGGTCATCGCCGAGCAGCACAGCTGCATGCCCTTGAAGCCGTGGTGCAGGCCCGCCTCGGGGTGATCGGGCCCAAAGCGGGGGATGAGGTTCGGCGTCAGCCCGTGGTTGAACTTCTCGTCGACCACCAGCTCGAGCTGACGGTCCAGCAGGTCGCACAGATTGGCCAGCGCCACCTTCAGCGAGTCCATCGCCTGCCCCATGTGGCCACCGTAGAAGTTGCCGCCGCTCTCGGCCCGGTGGCCGGCGACGTTGAACAGCGGGTTGTCGTCGGAGGAGTTGATCTCCGTGCTCACCCACCGCTCAACCCAGCTCAGCACGTCACGCAGCACGCCGGTGACGTGGGGCGCGCAGCGGATCGAGTACCTGTCCTGGACGTGGCGGTCGAGCTCCACGAAGCCCGCCCCGTCCAGCCGCCGGCTGACGATGTCCTCGCTGTCCAGCGCCAGCTGGGAATCGGCCAGCAGCGCGCGGATCTGTCCGGCGCTGCGCACCATCCCCGGATGGGGCTTGGCCTGCTCGAACAGGAACGCGTTGAAGTGGCCCCGGTTGCCCAGCAGCGCCTCGGAGGCCATCGCCGTGAGCAGGTCGGCGAGATCGGCCAGCTCGCGCGCCGCCCCCACCGCCAGGCACGCGAACGCGCTCATGTACGAGGTGCCGTTGGTCAGCGCCAGGCCCTCCTTGGCCTCCAGCTCCAGCGGCTCGAGCCCGAGCTCTGCCAGCACCTCGCCCGCCTGGCGCGTCTGCTCGCGGTGGAGCACCCGCGCCTCGCCCACCAGCGCGCGCCCGATGTAGGAGAGCGGCACCAGATCGCCGCTGGCCCCACACGACCCGCGCTCGGGCACCAGCGGGATCACGTCGTGGTTGAGCAGCTCCAGCAGGCGCTCCACCACCTCCACGCGCACGCCCGAGTTGCCCTTGGCCAGGCAGTTGGCCCGCAGCAGCATCGCCATGCGCACCACCTCCGGGGGGGTGAGCGGACCGGTGCCGCAGCCCAAAAAGCGCAGGAGGTTGCGCTGCAGCTGGGCCGTCTTGGCCGAGGACACCTGACGGTGGGCGCTGTCGCCCAGACCGGTGGTCACCCCGTAGATGGGGATCTCCTGGGCGATCAACGACACCTTCAGCTCCCGGCACGCCCGCACCGCCTCGGCGGCATGGGCCGCCAGGCGCACGGTGCGCCGGCGGCGGGCGACGTCAAGCGCATCGGCGATCGTGAGGCTGCCGCCGTCCAGCTCGAGCAGCGACCGCTGCACACGCTCGTCGGACATCGCCGTGACGGTCACGTGCTGAATGTCGCATACTGATAGAGTTACCCGCAAGCTGAGAGCAGTGAGAAGGGCGCAGCGTGCAGCTGAGTCGTCCTCTTGACCCCATCGACCGCAGGATTGTTGCGTTGCTGCAGGACAACGCGAAGCTGACCTTCTCCCAGGTCGGCGACCAGGTGGGACTCTCCTCCACCGCCGTGAAGCGCCGCGTCGACCGCCTCCAGCGCGACGGCGTGATCGCCGGCTACGGGGCCCGGATCGATCCCCGCGCGCTGGGCGAGGGGATCGAGGCGCTGATCGAGATCTACTGCTCCGACCGCACCGCCCCGGCGGACGTCGGGCGCTCGCTGGCCGGCCACGAGCAGATCATCTCCGCCTTCACCGTCTCCGGCGAGGCCGATGCCGTCGTGCGCGTCCGGGTGGAGAGCATCGCCAGCCTCGAGCGGTTCGTCGAGCGGCTCAGGCGCGACCCCAACGTGGTGCGCACCAAGACCCTGATCGTGCTCTCGACGCTGATCGACCGTCCCGCCGGGGTGCGGGCGCCCTAGCCATGGCCAGCGCCCTGCCCACCTTCGCCCCTCCGGACACCGAGCTCGAGCGCCGCCGCGACGGGTCGCTGGTCCTCTCCTGCCGCCGGGCGCTGGCTCCCGCCGAATCCTCGCTGGCGTCGGTGCTGCGCAGGCGGGCGGCCGCCCACCCGGATCGCCCACTGGCCGCCCAGCGAGACGTCGAGGATCGCTGGGTGGCGGTCAGCTACGGCGAGGCGCGCCTGCGCGCGGACGCGCTGGCGGAGGCGTTTCTCGAGCTCGGGCTCGGTCCCGAGCGGCCGCTGATGATCCTGTCCGGCAACTCGGTCGAGCACCTGCTGGTCAGCCTGGGCGCCTACACCGCCGGCGTGCCGGTGATGCCGATCAGCGTGGCCTACTCGCTGATGAGCCGCGACCACGCCCGCATCCGCGCGATCGCCGAGCTCACCCAGCCCGGGCTGGTGTTCGCCGACGACGCCGGCGCGTACGCGGCGGCGCTGGACGCGCTCGCCCCCCACGTGCCCGAGGCGCTGGTCGTGCGCGGCGAGCGCCAGGGGGCGCTGAGGCTCGAGGAGCTCGAGCGGCGCCCCCCCACCGGCGCCGCCGAGCGCGCGCTGGCGGCCGTCGGCCCGGACACGGTGGCCAAGCTGCTGTTCACCTCGGGCTCGACCGGCCTGCCCAAGGGGGTGATCAACACCCACCGCATGCTGTGTTCAAACCAGGCCATGCTCCAGCAGATCTGGCCGTTCTTGGCCGAGGAGCCCCCGGTGCTGGTCGACTGGCTGCCGTGGAGCCACACGTTCGGGGCCAACCACAACCTGAACCTGGTGCTGTTCAACGGCGGCACGCTGTACATCGACGACGGCCGTCCCGCGCCGGCGCTCTTCCCGCGCACGCTGGCCGCGCTGCGGGAGATCTCCCCCACCGTCTACTTCAACGTCCCCGCCGGGTTCGCGCTGCTGGCGCCGGCGCTGGAGGGCGACCGGGAGCTGGCGCGCAGCTTCTTCGCCCGGCTGCGCTTCATGTTCTACGCCGGCGCCGCGCTGCCCGCTGCGCTGGCCGTGCGGATGCGCGAGCTGGCCGAGCGACTGGCCGATCACCCGGTGCCGCTCACCTCCAGCTGGGGCACCACCGAGACCTCCCCCGCCGCCACCAGCGCCCATTTTCCGCAGGCGGCGATCGGGTGCATCGGGGTGCCGCTGCCCGGCAACCGGATCAAGCTGGCCCCGATGGCCGACAAGCTCGAGATCCGCGTCAAGGGTCCGAACGTGACCCCCGGCTACTACCGCGCTCCCGAGCTGACGGCCGCCGCCTTCGACGATGAGGGCTTCTACTGCTCCGGTGACGCGGCCAGGCTGGTGGACGAGGAGGATCCCAACCTGGGACTCCTGTTCGACGGACGCATCGCCGAGGATTTCAAGCTGCTCACCGGCACCTGGGTGGCCGTCGGGCCGCTGCGCCTGCGGCTGCTCAGCGAGGCCAAGGTGCTGAGCGAGGCGGTGATCTGCGGCCACGACCGCGAGTGCGTGGGCGCGCTCGCCTGGCTTAACCAGGCCGAGGCGCGCGCCGTGTGCGACACCGACGGCCAGGTGGCACACGATGACCCGCGGCTGCGCGAGCATCTCGCCCAGGCCCTGGGCCGCCTGAACGCCGGTGCCGGGTCCGCCGCCCGGGTGGAGCGGCTGCTGCTGCTCTCTGAGCCCCCGAGCCTGGACGCCGGAGAGATCACCGACAAGGGCTACATCAACCAGCGGGAGTGCCTGCGACGCCGCGCGGCCGAGGTGGAGAGGCTGTATGCCGCCGAGCTGGATCCGGAGGTGATCCTCCCCGCCTCGCCGGTGGCGAGCGTGCCCTCGGCGTCCAGCGGGTCGGCGCCCTCGGCGTCCGGCGGGTCGGCGCCCTCGGCGTCCGGCGGGTCGGTGCCCTCGGCGTCCGGCGGGTCGGCGCCCTCGGCGCCCGGCAGGTCGGCACCCTCGGCGTCCGGCGGGTCGGTGCCCTCGGCGTCCGGCGGGTCGACGCCCTCGGGCGGCCCGTCGACCTCCGGGCGCTCCGCGTGGGGGGTGGAGCGGTGATGGCCGCGGCCATGGCCGAGCGCTGGGCGCATGCGCTTTGAGGGCGTGGTCATCCCGCTGGCGGCGGCCTGGTCGTCGCCGTTCGTTCGCTGGCAGGGGCCGACGGCGGATCTGAACAGCCTTGAGCTCGCCCGCCAGGTCACCGCCCGTGCTCTCCGGGAGCGGGGCGTGGACTGGCCGGTGCAGGAACTGGTGCTGGGAGTGACGATCCCCCAGAAGGAGTCCTTCTATGGCGCGCCGACGCTGGCCGCCCGGCTGGGGTTTTCGGGCGTCAGCGGCCCGATGATCGCCCAGGCCTGCGCCACCTCGGTGGCGGCGATCCATGCGGCCGCCGCCTCCCAGGCGGGGGCGGTCGAGGGAGCGCGACTGGTGATCACCACCGACCGCACGAGCAACGGCCCCCATCTGGTGTATCCGCGCACCGGCGCGCCGGGCGGCACCGCCGACAGCGAGAACTGGGTGCTGGATGCCTTCGAGCGCGACCCGATCACCGGCGAGTCGATGCTGGCCACGGCCGAGCGGGTGGCCGGCGAGGCCGGCTTCAGTAAGGAGGAGCTCGATGCGATCACGGTCAGGCGCTACGCGCAGTACGAGGATGCCCTGGCGGACGATCGCGCCTTCCAGCGCCGATGGATGGTGCCGATCACCGTCGGCTCCGGCCGCCGCCAGATCGAGATCGAATCCGACCACGGCGTGCGGCCGGTGAGCGCCGAGGGACTGGCGGCGCTCCGTCCGGTGCGCGCGGACGGCGTGGTCAGCTACGGCAGCCAGACCCACCCCGCCGATGGCACGGCGGGCATGATCCTCACCAGCGCCGAGCAGGCGCGCGAGCTCGGCGTCGAGGGACCGCTCGCGCGGGTGCTGGCCTCCGGCTTTGCCCGGGTGGCGCCGGGGACCATGCCAAAGGCGCCCGTGCCGGCGGCGCAGGCGGCGCTGCGCGATGCCGGCCTCCAGCTCGCCGACATCGACATCATCAAGACCCACAACCCGTTTGCCGTAAACGACCTGTGGTTTGCGGCCGCCACCGGTGTTGACGCCGAGCGTCTGAACCCGTACGGCTGCAGCCTGATCTACGGCCACCCCCAGGGGCCGACCGGAGCCCGCGGCATCGTCGAGCTGATCCACGCGCTGGCCGAGCGGGGCGGCGGCCGTGGGCTCTTCACCGGCTGCGCCGCGGGCGACAGCGGCGCCGCGCTGGTGGTGGAGGTGGCGTAGTCCGCGGCGCCCCGGAGTCGGGTGCTTCGGTTGCCCATGAGGGTGATGCATTTGCGTTCATAGTGAACGCAAATGCATCACGCTCAGAGAGGCGTGTGTAACCGCCCCCGCCGCGGGGCGTGACCCCGCCGCGGGGCGTGACTCGCTGCGGAGCGTTACTCCCGCCGCGGGGCGTAATCCCCCGCCGCCGGGCGTGACCCCGCTGCGGAGCGTTACTCCCGCCGCGGGGCCTGACCCCCGCCGCGGGGCGCGAGACATGCTCCTACTGTGAGCCGACCAGCCCGGTGGGCCGCTCGGCCCGCACCGTCTCCGCCGGCAGCTCGGCCGCCCATTCCCGCAGGCGGAAGCGCTGCACCTTGCCCGTCAGCGTGCGCGGCAGCCGATCCACGAAGCGGACCACGTGGGGGTACTCGTAGCGGCGCAGGCGCTGCTTGCACCAGGCGCGCAGCTCCTCGGCCAGCGCCTCATCGGCCCGCCCGTCGCACTCCACATACGCCGCGATTCGCGTTGTCTCCTCGACCCTCACCCCCACCACGCCCACGCCCCGCACGCGGGGATGCTCGAGCAGCACGTGCTCCATGTCGACCGGCGAGACCCAGAGCCCGCCCACCTTGAGCATGTCGTCCACCCGGCCCACGTAGGTGTAGGTGCCCTCGGCGTTGCGCGCGTAGCGGTCGCCGGTGGCAAACCACTCGCCGAGCATCGACCGCTTGGTCTTCTCGTGCTGATGCCAGTAGTAGGCGGCGCACGAGTCTCCGCGCACCTGCATGGCGCCGATCGCCGGCCCCTCCAGCGGAACGCCCTGCTCGTCCACCAGCCGCACCTCGTAGCCGGGCACCGGCCAGCCGCTGGTCCCCGGCGCCACCTGACCCGGCCGGTTGGAGCAGTAGATGTGGAGCATCTCGGTGGAGCCGATGCCGTCGATGATCTCGATCCCGAAGCGCTCCCGCCAGCTCTGAAACGTGCCCGCGGGCAGCGGCTCGGCGGCCGAGACGCAGAAGCGCACCGAGTCAAGTGCACCGTCGGCGTCGGCTTCGCGCACGAGCGCGGCGAACAGCGCCGGCACCGAGAAGAACACCGACGGGCGGTGTCGGCGCAGCGTGGCCAGGATCGGCGCCGGCCTGGTGGGGCCGCGCATCAGCACGGCGCTCGCTCCCACCCAGAAGGGGAAGGACAGGCCGTTGCCCAGCCCGTAGGCGTGAAACAGCTTGGTGGTGGAGAACGTCACGTCCTCCGCGCGCAGCCCCAGCACCCGCTGGGCGTAGTTCTCGCAGGTCACGGGGATGTCGTGCTGAAGGTGCACCACGCCCTTGGGCTTGCCGGTCGAGCCCGAGCTGTAGAGCCAGAAGGCGACGTCGTCGCGGTGGGTGGGCTGGGCATCGAGCTCATCGTCCTGGGCGTCCAGCGCGGCGTCCAGTTCGATCACGTGGGCGTCCTCGCGGCCCCGCACGAGGAAGCGCACCTCGCGACCGGCCAGCGCCCCCGCCAGCCGGTCGAGCACCTCGGCATCGGTGGCCACCAGCCGGGCGTAGGAGTCATCGACGAAGTGGCGGAAGTTGTCCTCGCTGTCCAGCGGGCTGACCGGCACGGGCACCGCCCCGATGCGGATCGCGCCCAAAAACAGGATCGGGAACACGCTGCTGTCGTCGAGCACCAGCAGCACGCGCTGCTCGGGCGCCACCCCCAGCTCGCGCAGCAGGTGCCCGGCGCGGTTGATCCGCCGCCTGAGCTGCTCGTAGCTCAGCACCGCGTCCTCGGCCACCACCGCCGGCTTGTCGGCTCTACCGGCGGCCACCTGACGCTCGACGATCTCGCTGACGTTCAGGCGCTCTGAGCCGCTCACGCAGCCGCCTCCTCCTCGACGATCTCAAGCTCGCCCTCCAGCTGATCGAAGTGCTCCGCCGCCCGCGCCTGCCAGCGTGCGTGGCGGCTGGCGAACAGCTCGTGGGCGGCCTGGCGCGGCCAGCGCGCGGGCAGCAGTTCGGTCGGCAGGTCGGGGTCCAGAAACGGGAACTTGCGCCACGCGTGCACGAGCAGCGTCTGGTGGCGGAAGCACGCCTCGGCGCTGAGCGCCCGCACGCCCGCGAAGTCCTCGATGAACGCCTCGTACTGGCCGCGCACCCGGTCGAGCCTCCACGCCTCCGCCACCAGCCGGCGCGGATCGCCGATCGACCCGAACTCGGCCACGAACGAGCGGGCCTCGGCCACCGGCGCCTCGGCGATCGCCGCCGCAAGCTCATCCTCACGCTCGACGTGGGGGGTGATCCACAGGCCACCGCCGAGCGAGCCCAGGCCGGTCCAGGCCAGCCGGGTGCGCAGCTGGTGGCGCACGGCACGGCTCCTCTCGGGCACGCGCAGGACGACGATCAGCCAGCGTCCGTCCCAGCGCCACGGCTCGCCGAACGAGTAGATCCGGCGGGCGCCGCGGGACAGCAGCTCGGCCGTGCGCGGCGTGAGCGTCATCCGCGCCCTGCGCCCCCGGCGCTCGGCCGCCAGCCAGCCGTCGCGGGTGCTGCGCGAGAGCGCCTGGCGCGCCGCCTGCACGCTGTAGCCGAGCGTCACCAGCGCGGCCACCAGCGTCTCCTGCCACACCCCGTCCGGACGCGGGAGCACGTATTCGCCGAGCACCGTGAGCAGCAGCGAGCGTGCCGCCGGGGCGCCCACCGCCCGGCGGCGAAGCTGCTCCTCGACCGGCAGGTGGCTCACCGCCACGCCGCCTCACCCCGACGGGTGGGTGGGTGACCCTCGCCCGGGCGGTGCGCGCCCGGATGTGTGCACGCCTCCTGCACGCCACCCGCCTCCTGCACGCCACACGCCTCCTGCACGCCGCCCGGCTCCGGTGCCCACTGGGCGCCCAGCTCCTCGCGCACCGCCTCGAAGTACGCACCGCACGTCCGGCAGCGCATCTGGCTGGTCATCAGCTGCCCACCCCAGGCGGAGATCAGCTCGAGCTCGGTGGCCTCGCAGAACGGGCAGCTCACCATCGCCGGCGCTCCTCCCACCCGGCCCAGTCGCTGGGATCCCCGAGGTTTGCCTCGGCTCCCTCGGCCGCGAGCAGCTCGCGCAGCCAGTCGCGGACCCGCCCGCGCACCCAGTCTGGACCGGCGCTCAGCATCCTGGTGTCCACGGCCGCGGCGTAGCCGGGATGTTCGGGGGGTCCCGGCCAGCGGGCCGCCTGCGTCCACAGCTCCTCGATGCGCGCCAGCAGCAGCGCCCGATCGTCGCCTCCGGCTCGGCACATCCGCCGCAGCCACGCCTCGGCGTGCACGCGGTGGGCACCCTCCTCCTGGAGGATCTTTCGCGCCCGCTGGGCCAGCGGCTCAAGCGTGCTCTGTCGGGCGCTGGCCACGAACGTGGTGAGGATCCCGTCGATAACCAGGTTGGCGGCGATGAACGACGCCCAGTCCGGCAACTCGGACGCCAGCGCCGGCAGGGGATGGCCGGCGTCCAGCCCCTCATCGTCGCGCTCGACACCGAGCTTGGCCAGCACCGGGTAGGTGGAGCGGGCGTGACCCAGCTCGTCCTGGGCCATCGCCGCCGCCGCCACCGCCGACTCGATCGTCGGTGCGCTCACCGCCCACTCGCCGTATCGGCGCCCAAGTGCCCCCTTGTTGTCGGCCAGGGAGCCGACCAGCGAGATCATCGTCTGGGTGGCGGCATCGAGAGCGGCGGGAGCGCTCACGCGCGGATCGCCTCCCGGATGGCGCTGCGCGGCACGAGGATCATCTGAATCCAGGGCTGTTCGTCGTAGATCGCCCGGGCCGACACCAGCGCCAGGTCCTCATCCTCCTCGGTGACCGTGCCCACGTGGTGCAGCGGCTCCTCGTACTCGCGCCGCGCGAACACCTCCCACACGGTTTCCTGCGCCCGCCTCATACCGCGATCCCCAGCCGCCGCATCTTCGCCCGCGCCTCGGCCCGGATCCGCTCCTTGGTCCACACCGGGTCCCACACCACCTCGATGCGCACCTCGTCGATCTCCGGGTCGCGCAGCAGCGCATCCCGGATGTCCTCCTCGATGAACTCGCTGGCCGGGCACCCCATCGACGTGAGGGTGATCTGCAGCTCGGCGGCCCGCTCGGCGGGGAGATACCCGACGGACACGATCAGCCCCAGCCCCAGCACCGAGACGGGGATCTCCGGGTCCTCGACGTGGCGCAGGGCCTCCCAGATCCGGGCCTCGACCCGCTCGGCGGCGCCGGACGCGAGCGCGCTCATCGCGACGACCCCATGCTCACCCCGCCCGCCTGAGCGCCGTGGTCCGGTAGCCGCGCTGCAGCCGGGCCACGTAGTCGCGGTTCATCGGCCCCCGCGCCCGCCAGCGCGCCAGCACCTGCTCCCACCCGATCGGCCCCTCCTCCAGCCGCCACCGGCGCCGCTCCTCGTCGAACTGGGCCGGGAACGGACAGTCGATCACGTAGCGGTTCTGCTCGGGGTCGAGGTGCGCCGGCACCCGGATCCCGATCTCCTCCATGAACGGCACCACCGCCGCCATCCAGCTCTGGCGCAGCTCGTCGTTGGACTTGCCCTTGAAGCCGTACTCGAGCTGCTCGGAATGCTGCTTGCGACTGTCGGGCAGCCCGAACCACTCGAGCGTGAGGATGAACATCCAGTCCACCGCCCGCTGCACCTCGGCCTTCCCGGCCGGATCCCTGACCAGCTTCTTCAGCCACGTGCGGCCGTGGCGCAGATGGAAGGTCTCCTCCTTGTCAACCTTGGCCAGCGCCCGCTTCCAGGGGCCGAACGTGCTCGTCTCATAGACGTCGGACAAAAGCACGAAGCCGGCCTGGTCATACAGGGCGTTGGCGCACACCAGCTCCACCCAGGAGTTGAGCGGCACGTCGAACGCGTAGGGGTACTTGAACTGCTCAGGGGGACGCTCGTAGATCAGCCAGTCCATGTCCACCCCGAGGTCGCCTAGCAGTCGGTAGCCGATGTGCGCGTGCGCCAGCTCGTCCTGGATGATCGACATCGCCGAGCCGAAGTTGTTGAGCGCCGGCGCGTGCTGGGCGGCGCGCAGGTAGGCGGGGGCGCTGACGAACTCGGTGTCGGCCGAAACGGTGAGGATGCGCCGGATCCCCTCCAGGTACTTGGGGGACATGTGCTGCAGCCCCTCGACCAGCTTGCCGGCCGCCAGATGCTCGCGGACCTGCTCCTCGGTCAGCGGCGCCAGCTCTTCAACGTCGGTGGCGACCACGGCTTGCCTCCAGGTATGACACTTGACTTACGCTCGGCATCGTATAGTCTTTCGTGCGTGAGGTCAAGCCATCCGCGACGTCCAGCCCGCGCGATGCCAGGTGCCCGCGGCTTCGCCCCCGCCCATCACCCCCCCGCCCGCCACCCCTCACCCCGCTGCCAGCCCTCCCCCCGTCCCGCCGCCGCATGGCCACGCTGATCGAGCTCGACGGGGTGGGGCCGACGATCGGCGAGCAGGTTTTCCTCGCCCCCACCGCCGTGCTCGCCGGCGACGTGCGCGTCGGCGACCGGGCCAACATCTGGTTCGGCGCCGTGCTGCGCGGCGACACCTCGCACATCGAGATCGGCCCCGAGGCCTCGATCCAGGACAACGCGGTGATCCACTGCGCCGAGGGGTTGCCCACGGTGGTCGGCGAGCGGGTGATCGTCGGCCACGGCGCGATGCTCGAGGGCTGCGTGATCGAGGACCGGGCCCTGGTCGGGATGGGCGCGATCGTGCTGCAGCGCGCGCGGGTGGGCGCCGGCGCGATGCTGGCCGCCGGCGCGGTGGTGCCCGAGCGGATGACGGTGTCCCCCGGCGTGCTCGCGGCCGGCGTGCCCGCCCGGGAGCGCAAGCGCCTGTCGGGGTCGGCGCTGCGCTGGACCGAGACGGCGGCGGACGAATACCAGAGCTTCAGCAGGCGCTACATGACCGCGAGCCGCGTGCGCGCCGGCGGCGCCACGCGGGTCGCCTGACCAATGAAGGAGATGCCGTGCCCGAGATGCTGATCGGAGGCGAGTGGCGCGAGGCCACGGCGCACGAGGAGATCGAGGTCGTCAATCCCGCCACCGAGGAGGTGGTGGACACCGTGCCCGCCGCCTCGCCGGAGGACGTGGAGCTGGCCGTGGCCACCGCCAAGCGCGCCCTGGCCGCCTGGTCGCGAACCGATGTGGAGGAGCGCGCCGCGATCCTGGCCCGGGCGGCGGGGCTGATCTCAGACCACGCCAAGGAGCTCGCGGCCACGCTGACCGCCGAGCAGGGCAAGCCGCTGGCCGAGGCGGCGGGCGAGGTCAGTCACCTGGCCCACGGGGTGCGCTACTACGCGGAGGCGGCGACCAAAGTGCGCGGCGCCTACCAGGAGCTGCCCTCCGCCCTGGGCCCCGCCTACGGGATGGTGATCCGCCGCCCGATCGGGGTGTGCGCGGCGATCACGCCGTTCAACTTCCCGCTCACGCTGCTCGGCACCAAGGTCGCGCCGGCGCTGGCGTGCGGGAACACGGTGGTGGCCAAGCCGGCGGAGACCACGCCGCTGGCCACGCTCCAGGTGGCCCGGCTGTTCGCCGAGGCCGGCCTTCCCGACGGCGTGCTCAACGTCATCACCGGCCGCGGGGGGCAGATCGGCGACGCGCTGGTCGGCCACCCGGACGTGCGCCGGGTGGCGTTCACCGGCTCGACCAGGGTGGGCCGCCACGTGGCCAAGCTGGCCGCCCCCGACCTCAAGCGTCTCACCCTCGAGCTGGGCGGCTCAGACCCGGTGATCGTGTGCGCCGACGCCGATCTGGAGGCGGCGGTCAAGGCGGTGATCATCGGCCGCTACTGGAACGCGGGCCAGGCCTGCCTGGGCTGCAAGCGCGTGTTCGTCCACGACTCGGTCTATGACCGGTTCCTCTCCCAGCTGGTCGAGCGGGTGGCTCGCTATGAGCCCGGCGACGGCACGACCAAGCCGGAGAAGCCCAAGCTGCGCATGGGGCCGATCCACACCCGGGCCGGTCGCGACGAGCTGCTGGCCCAGATCGAGAGCGGCGTCGCCTCCGGCGGCGAGCTGTTGATCGGTGGCGGCACCGGCTCATCCGCCAAGGGCTACTTCCTGGAGCCGGCGGTGATCGCCGAGCCGGGCCCGGACTCGCGGGTGATGCGCGAGGAGGTGTTCGGGCCGGTGCTCCCGGTGCTCCGCTTCAGCGACTTCGACGAGGCGATTCAGCGCGCCAACGACACTCCCTACGGCCTCGGCTCCTCGATCTGGACCCACGACGCGCGGCTGATCCACCGGGCGGCGCTCGAGCTGGAGACCGGGATGACGTGGGTCAACCAGATTCACTACGGCTACGACGAGCTGCCGTTCGGAGGCGTCAAGGCCTCGGGCTTTGGCAAGGAGCACGGGCTCGAGGCGCTCGACGCCTACGTCGAGCTCAAGTCGGTGGTGGTGGGAGGGCTGGCCTGATGGCGGTCGACTTCAGCCAGCACGGGCACGTGGGGCGGATCACGCTCGACAATCCGCCCGCCAACTCCTACGACCTGGAGGTCATGACGGAGTTCTCGCGCGCGGTGGACGAGGCGATCGACTCCGGCTCGCGCGCGGTGGTGGTGGCCAGCGCCTCCGAGCGCTTCTTCTCCGCCGGCGCCGACGTGAAGCGCTTCCTTGAGGGCGACGTGGAGGCCAACATGGAGATGATCCGCGTCAGCCAGGCCGCCTTCCGGCGGATGGCCGCCGCCGACGCGGTGTTCATCGCCCACATCAACGGCCACGCGCTGGGCGGCGGGCTCGAGCTCGCGCTGGCCTGCGACATCCGCCTGGCCAACCGCGGCAGCTACCGGCTGGGCACCCCGGAGGTGACGCTGGGGCTTCTGCCCGGCAACGGCGGCACCCAGCGGCTCACCCGGCTGCTCGGCCGCTCGCGGGCGATGGAGCTGCTGCTCACCGGTCGCAGCTTCTCGCCCGAGGATGCCCACGCCTGGGGACTGGTGGCCGAGCTCTACGACCCGGCCGAGGCCGACGACCGCGTGCGCGCGTACGCGCTGCGGTTTGCCACCGGCGCCAGCCTGGCCGCGGCGGCGATCAAGCGGGCGGTGCACGAGGGGGCGGAGATGAGCCTGGCCGACGGGCTGGCCCTGGAGGCGGAGCTCATCGAGCGACTGTTCAGCTCCCAGGATGCCCGCGAGGGGCTGCACGCGTTCGTCGAGAAGCGCGATCCGGAGTTCGTCGGCGCATGACCGTCGAGACGCTCACCAGCCATCCGGGCGCGTTCATCGCCGGAGAGCCCCACGCCAACCGTGGCGAGCCGCTGGCCGTCACCAATCCCGCCGACGGACGGGCGTTCGCCGAGGTCCCGGCGGGCACCGAGGCCGACGTCGAGCACGCCGTGCGCGCCGCCCGCGACGCGTTCGCCGACTGGTCGGCGCTGGCGGTCAGCCGGCGCGGCGAGATTCTGGCCCGCGCCGCCCACCACGCCGAGGGACATCTCGAGGAGCTGGTCCCGCTGCTCACCCGCGAGCAGGGCAAGACGCTGCGCGACGCCCGCATCGAACTCAGCAAGGCGATCGACACGCTGCTGCACTACGCGGGTTTGTCCAAGGCGCTGCGCGGCATCCACGCCCCCAACCTCGACCCCGGCGTGGAGGGGATCGTGCTCCGCCGCCCGCTGGGCGTTGTGGCGGCGATCGTCCCCTGGAACTTCCCCACCACCCTGTTGGCCAACAAGCTCGCGCCGGCGCTCATCGCCGGCAACACGGTGGTGGCCAAGCCGGCCGCCACGACGCCGCTCACCACCCTGCGCCTGGCCGAGCTGCTGGCCGAGGGCGGGCTGCCGGCCGGCACGTTCAACGTCGTCACCGGCGGCGGAGCGCAGACCGGCGTCGCCCTGGTCACCCATCCGGAGGTGCGCAAGATCGCCTTCACCGGCTCGACCCCGGTGGGCGAGCAGATCATGGCCCTGGCCGCCCGTGGCACCAAGCGCGTGACGCTCGAGCTGGGCGGCTCTGACCCGATGATCATCTGCGACGACGCCGACCTCGACGCCGCCGCCAGCGCGGCCTCGATGGGCCGCTTCTACAACTGCGGCCAGGCCTGTCTGGCGATAAAGCGGGTGTACGTGTTCGACAGCGTGGCCGACGAGGTGATCGAGCGGATCGTCGCCCGGGCCAGGCGTCTGCGGGTGGGCCGCGGCGACGCCGATGGGGTTCAGATGGGCCCGCTGCACACCGCCGCCCAGCGCCGCGAGGTGGCCGGTCAGGTGGAGCGCACGCTCGAGCTCGGCGGCACCCTTTTGACCGGCGGCCATCCCCCCGAGGACCCGGAGCTGGCGGACGGCTTCTTCTATCTGCCCACCGTCGTCGCCGACCCCCCGCACGACTCGCCGATGGCCACCGAGGAGGTGTTCGGCCCGGCGCTGCCGATCTGGCGCGTGCGCGATCTCGACGAGGCGATCCAGCGCGCCAACGCCTCCCAGTTCGGGCTCGGCTCCTCGGTGTGGACCCGGGACCTGCGCCGCGCCCGTCAGGCGGCCGAGCGGATCGAGGCCGGCTACACGTGGATCAACGCGCGCACCAAGGTCTACGACGAGCTGCCGTTCGGGGGTTGGAAGGCGAGCGGCTACGGCAAGGAGCATGGCACCGAGGCGTTCGACTTCTACACGGAGACAAAGTCGGTTGTGTTCGGCGGCTGAGCGTCCGTTGTGTTCGGCGGCTGAGCGGCGGGGCGCGGTTGCCGCCGCCCGGCGGCGCGGCCGGGGCGGGAGCGTGGTTGCCGCCGCCCGGCGCGGCGGGGGCGAGAGCGTGGTTGCCGCCGCCCGGCGACACGGCGGGGGCGAGAGCGTGACTGCGGTGCCGTCGCGGGCATGAGCGGCTGGCCGTGGCAGCTTGACACCCTGCCCCCGCCGGCGATCGCGCTCGAGCGGACGTTTGAGGGCTTTCTTGATCTGACCTGGCACGAGCTGAGCCACGAGTCGGCGCGGGTCAGCTTCGCGGTGCGCGAGAACCTCAAGCAGCCGCTGGGACTGCTGCACGGCGGGATCTATGCGGCGGTGGCCGAGACGGTCGCGTCGGTGGCCACGGTCAACGCGGTGTGGTCAGCCGGCTACACCGGCTCGGGCCTCAGCAACAGCGCCAGCTTCCTGCGCCCGGTCACCACCGGCACCGTGCACGTGAGCGCCCGCCGCCGCCACCACGACGAGCGCGAGTGGCTGTGGAGCCACGAGTTCCGCAACGACCAGGGCCAGCTCTGCGCGCTGGTGGACGTGACGATCGCGGTGCGACCGAGCGGTGCGGGCGGCTGAGCTCGTCGCCTCGGGGCTTGAGACGCTCGACCTTCCTGGCGAGCGGCCGGCGCTGGTGCTCATGCACGAGGGACTCGGCTCGGTCGGGCTTTGGCGCGGGCTGCCCGAGCGCCTGAACGCCACCACCGGCCGGCGGACGGTGGCCTTCTCCCGTTTCGGCCACGGCCGCTCGGCGCCGCCGCCTAGGCCGCGCACTCCCGCCTTCTTCCACGAGGAGGCGCTCGACGTGCTGCCCGCGCTGCTCGAGCGGCTGCAGATCGAGCGGCCGGTGCTCGTCGGCCACAGCGACGGGGCGTCGATCGCGCTGATCCACGCCTCCCGGCACCCGGTGAGCGCGCTCGTCCTGCTCGCCCCCCACGTGTTCGTCGAGGAGGTCACGCTGGAGTCGATCCGGGCCACGCGCGAGGAGTACCTGTCCGGGCGACTGCGCGAGCGCATGGCCCGCCATCACGACGATCCCGACGCCGCCTTCTGGGGCTGGTGCGGGGTGTGGCTCGATCCGGCGTTCGCCGCCTGGACGCTGGAGGCCGAGGCGCGGCAGCTGACCGCGCCCACGCTGCTCATCCAGGGGGCCGATGACCCCTACGGCTCACTCGAGCAGCTCGACCGCATCGAGGCGGCCGCCCGCGGGCCGATGCGGCGGCTCGTGCTGCCCGGCGGCCACAGCCCCCACCTGGAGCACCCCGAGCGGGTGGTCGAAGCGATCGCGGAGTTCATCGAGCGGCCGGGTTGACGGGCGGCGCCGGCCCGGCCGAGGCGGTGGGCTGATGTGGCGGTGGCCGGAGTGCCGCGGGTCGGTGGTCGGGTCGCCGGGTGGCGGTGGCCGGGTCGCCGGGTGGCGATGGCCGGGTCGCCGGGTGGCGGTGGTCGGGTCGCCGGGTGGCGGTGACCGGGACGCCGGGTGGCGGTGGCAGCCTGACGCTAGCCGGCGCCGCCGAGCGAGGCCGTCGCCGCCGCCAGCGCCCCGAAAGGATCATCGCTCCCCACCCCGCCGGGCAGGGTGCGAACTGCGGCCATGAAGTCTGGCCAGGCGTCCTCGGCCGGCCGGCCGGACAGCCGCGCGTAGAGCTGCGCCAGCGTCCCGCCGTCGCCCAGCGCGACCATCGTCTGGGCCAGCTGGCTGAGCGGGTGGCGCTGGCTGAGCAGCCAGGAGAGGAACGCCATCCCGCAACCGGTGCTGTCGGGATCCTGGTCGGTGTGTGCGGTCTGGTCCACCCAGTTGGGCATCCCGTCCTGCGCCCACTGGGGCGCGGTGGCGAAGTCCGCCAGCGCGTTGTCTCCCACCACCGCCGCGCACCAGCGCGACAGCGCCTCCCCGGTCGAGTAGCCGCACAGCCGGCCGCCCATCGCGCACTCACTGAGCTCGGCCTCGAACAGCGCCACCACGCGCGTGGAGTTCCCGAAGGAGGCATCGACCTCGATCGCCCCGCCGGTCGTGAAGTCGCAGCCGTCGTGGTCGGCGCCGCCGGTGCCGTCGGTCTGTCCACCCAGCGCGAACACGATCACCTCCACCGGGCCGCCGGTGATGGCCAAGATCTCGTTGTTCTGCTGCACGACGCGGTCGGAGGCGGCCAGCAGGTCGCGCGCGTTCTGCAGCCCCGGCTCACCCAGCGAGGGATCGACGTACACGGTGACGCCGCTGGCGCTGGTGCCGACCAGCTGGGCGGTCCCGGTGTAGCTCGGCCACGCCGGCCCGGCGGACGGGGTCTGGGCGCGCCGCCGCCGCGGCGGACGCAGCGGCTGGTTGGGGCGCATGAACTCGACGGACCCGCTCATCTGCCCAAGTATGCGCCTCTGGCCGCTCCGGGCGCGTGAGGGCGGTGGCGGGGGCATGGTGCGCGGGAGGGCGACGTATCTGAGCGTGGCGCGCGAGGGCGCGGGCGTGGCGCGGTCGCGTCGCCATCGGCCCAGTGGCGCGGTCGCGTCGCCATCGGCCCAGTGGCGCGGCCCGCTCGCCGCCGGCCGGGACGTGGCGGGAGTTAGGTGTCGTGGAGACCATTAATTCCCGCCACGTCGCGAAAATCCCGCGGACTCGAAGCCGCTCCCGGGCCTCCCGAGGCGCGGTTGGCCCGGATCCCCTCAGGCCAGATAGGTGACAAACGCGGAGGGCGCCAACCGCGGCGGCGGCTGCCTCTCCTGCCTCGCCCAACCGAGATGGACAAGCGCGAGGAATCGCTCCTCGGGCGGGATACCCACCGCCTCCAGGCCCGCCGATGTCCTCAGGACCTCCGGCGTGCGCCAGTATCCGACCAGCCCGCGTCCGTGGGCGGCGAGCAGCAGGGCGTAGACGGCGCAGGCAGCGGCGCACACGTCTTCCAGATCCCGCACCGGATCCTCCGAGCGCAGCGTGCTGGCGGCCACCAGCGTCGGCGCTCGGTCCAGCTTGGGCGCGGCCTCAGGTCCCGCGGCCGCCTTCAGCCGCGCCAGCGCCTCCGGCCCCAGGACGCGAAAGCGCCAGGGCTGGGTCAGGTGGTGGTTGGGGGCCCAGCGCGCCACCTCGAACAGCTCGTCGAGCACCGTTCGCGGCACCGGCTCGGGCGCAAACGCCTTGTGCGTGCGCCGGGTCCGAATCGCCTGCTCCACGTTCACCGAGGCCACGGTAGCGACGATCCGCGGCAGCTCGCTGCGCCGGGATGCTCAGTCGTCGATATCGCCGGGATGCTCAGTCGTCGATATCCACCGCGCGTCCTCAAGCCGCTCTCCGCGGGCTCCGATGGGTGAGCGACCCCGACGAGAGGAGCACTGGCGCATGGAAGGTCAACGGTTGTGCCCACGTTGCGGTGAGCCTGCGGGTGAGCACCGCTTCTGCCGATCATGCCGCTCGTACATCGATTCGTTGACGGGTGTGACCCTGCGAACCGAGACCCTGAGCGACGAGGCGGGCGACCAGGCGGCGCACGTGCTGCGTGAGGTGCTGCGCCTCGAGCAGGCGCTGGCGGTGGTCTCACGCGGGATCAGCGAGCGGATCGCGGCCAGCCCATCGGCGCCTGCGCTGCGAGCCGAGGCGCCTGGGCACGGGACGGTCGAGCAGGCGGACAGCCAGATCGCCCACCGCACGAGCGTGGCGCACCAGCGCTCCGACGATGCATCCCCTCCGCCGCGCGAAGTCGCCCGTCTGGAGGACGTGCTGAGGGCCGCTCCTCCCCGACGTCCGGCGTCCGAGCAGCCGATCGCCGCCCCTCAGATGCCCGTCCGAGGCGCCCGGGTGCCTGAAGGCACCCCGGACACCCCCCAGGTTTCCAACGACGCCGCGCCGGTGTCCGAGCCGGCGGGAACCGCGCCGGTGTCCGAGCCGGCGGGAACCGCGGCGGTGTCCGAGCCGGCGGCGGCCGGGGCGCAACCCGCATTCCTGCCCGGGGTCGCATCGGCCAGGCGGGAGGTCGAGTCCGTGCCAGAGCCGGCGGGAACCGCAGCTGCGACCGAGACGCCGGCCGCCCAGGCGGACGCACCCCCACGGGACGAAACGCCGGCCGCCCAGGCGGACGCACCCCCACGGGACCAAACGCCGGCCGCCCAGGCGGACGCACCCCCACGGGACGAAACGCCGGCCGCCCAGGCGGACGCACCCCCACGGGACGAAACGCCGGCCGCCCAGGCGGACGCACCCCCACGGGACGAAACGCCGGCCGCCCAGGCGGACACACCCCCACGGGACGAGACGCCGGCCGCCCAGGCGGACACACCCCCACGGGACGAGACGCCGGCCGCCCAGGCGGACACACCCCCACGGGACCAAACGCCGGCCGCCCAGGCGGACGCAGTCCCACGGGACGAGACGCCGGCCGCCCAGGCGGACGCACCCCCACGGGACGAAACGCCGGTCGCCCAGGAGGACGCTCGCAGCCAGGGTCGCCCAGCGGGCGAACTCGCTCCGCCGCCACAGCTGACGCCACCGGCGCATGCCGCCCCACCCCCGCCCCAGCCGACGCCACCGGCGCACGCCGCCCCACCCCCGCCCCAGCCGACGCCACCGGCGCACGCCGCCCCACCCCCGCCCGTGCCCGCCGCGGATGCGCGCCGGCGCTGGATTGCGATCCTGTGCCTGCTCGGCCTGGTGGGACTGCTCGTGCTGCTGGTCGCAGGCCGTCGCGGAGGATCTTGGCGGCACAGTTCCTAGCTCGCCGGCACAGCTCCTAGCCAGCCGCCGCGCCAGCGGCGGGCGCCGTGAGGAGGCGGGCCGCCGTCAGGCCGCGGCTGGCCGCTGCCCGGCGAGGTCAGCCGCCGGCCGGCTGATCGATCCGGATCAGGTTGCCGGAGGGATCGCGAACGGCAAAGTCGCGCGTCCCCCACGGCTGGTCGGTCGGCTCCTGCACGATCTCCGCCCCCGCCGCACGCAGCCGCTCAAACGTCGCCTGCAGGTCGTCGGCGTGGAAGTGAACGCCGTTCAGTGCGCCCTTGGCCAGCAGGGCGGCCACCGCCTCCAAATCGGCGGGGCTGCCGTTCAGGTAGTTGGTCAGGACGATCCCGACCTCGGGCTGCGCGGGGGCGCCCACCGTGATCCAGCGGAACCCCTCGCGGCCGACGTCGTTGCGCACCTCGAGCCCCAGCGTGTCACGGTAGAAGCCGAGCGCGAGGTCGGGATCGTGGACGATGACAAAGCAGGTGGAGAGGGTGAGTGTCATGAAGGCAACCCTACGTCGCACGCCGCGCGTTCGCTTCTTCGATCCTGCTCGATGCGAGCCGGGGACGGGATAGCTCCCTGACGATGCAGCCGGGCAGGGCGGCCAGGGCGCTGTGGTCACGGGCGCGGTACGCGCTTGGCGTCTCGCCCACCAGCTGCCGGAAGCGGGCGCTGAAGGACCCGAGCGAGGTGAACCCCACCGCCAGGCACACCGCGCTCACCGACATCTCGCCGCTGCGCAGCAGCGCCTTCGCCCGCTCGATGCGCCGGGTGATCAGGTAAGCGTGCGGCGTCTCCCCGTACGCCCGGCGAAACTGGCGCGAGAAGTGCGCCTTCGACATCAGCGCCTCTGCAGCGAGCGCGGCGATGTCGAGCGGGCGGGCGTACTCCCGGTCCATCAGATCGCGCGCGCGGCGCAGGTGAGCGAGGTCTGCGAGCCGATGGGTGCTCACGCAGCGCCCGAGCCTATCGCCGCCGCCCCGCAGCGACGGCCAACGGCGCGCCCCGGCGTCAGCGGTCTTCTATCGCCGCCGCCGCCCGCAGCGAGCTCGGCCGCTGCCGCGCAGGCGAGGGGGAAGACAGACCCGCGGCGCGGCCGCGTACGCTGGGCTGGTGCCGAGACCCAGGTTCTTCCCCCGTCGCCGCGGGCCGGCGATTTCGCTCGGCGACGCGCGCTTTGAGGACTGGGAGACGGTGAGCGTGTTTGATGACCAGAGCACGGCGCTGGCCTGGCGTGACCAGCTTCGCGCCCTGGGCGTGGAGGCCAGCTGCGTCGCCGATCATCCGCCCGATCGGCTGGGGCGGGGCGAGATCTTCCTGGTCGTCCCCCCGCAGCAGTGGTCACGGGCGAACGAGATCGTGCAGAACCTCGATCCCTGAGGGCGCATCGGGAGGCGACCCCAGTCAGCTCGGCCGCGTGGGCGCCGGGCGCCGGAGGGCGGCGGCGGAGCGGCGCGCTGCGCTCCAGCGCGGCCACCCCGGCGGCATCGACTGAGCCGGGACAGCGCCCTGGAGGTAACCCGACGGTGCTCCCAGCCGCACCAGCAGCGCGTTCATGTTGCGCCCCTCGATCGAAGACCATCCTCCGGGGTCGGCGCACGGACAGCGGTGGCCGTCGCGGATCGCCAGCGCCTGCGGGCCCGGCCCGGCCGCCCACCCCCACTCCGACCACGGGTATCCCGCGTGCAGGATCGCCACCTGCTGCCCGGCCCGCACGGTCTGTCCCGCCCGCACGGTGACCGAGATGTGCTCGGCGACATACACATACCTGCCGGCGAACGGTCCGTCCAGAAGCCGGTAGACGAGGATCCCGCCCCCCGGCCAGCAGCTGATCGCCCAGCAGCTGGGCGGACCCGCGTCGTTGTCGCTGGCCAGGGTCACCCGCGCGCGGCCGAGCGCGAGCAGCGGACCCCAGCCGGCGTAGTCCACGCCGAGGTCGATCCGCCGCGGCGTCAGGTCCCTCACGTCCTTGAGCGGATCGACGTAACGCCAGACGCGGTAGCGAACCGTGCTCGTCATCCGGTCGCCGCTGCGCTCGACAGCCGTGACCGTGAAGCGCACGATCCCGGTGCGGGCGGTGGGGATCAGGTGGCCGTCGGGAACGCTGCCGATGCAGGAGACGATCTCCTCAGTTTCGCCCCGTCCACCGCAGCTGAACCGGGCCACGACTCTCGAGCCACTCTCATAGGAGGCGCCGGCAGGCGGAGAGATGATCGTCACGCGCGGCCCGGCTGCCACCCGAGTGCGCGGGGAGCGCATCTCGGACCGATCGCGGGCATCCCTCCGCGGGCCGGCAGCTGCAGTCAGGGGGCTTCCGAGGGTCACCCACAGCGCCATCCCGGTCACCCCGCAGAGTTGGAGGAGCCTCGGGCGCGCGGCCATCACAACACCTGAGCTTTGCAGATCCGCTTCCCGGGGCACGCCTTGTGCCACCTGACACAATCGCCTGAACATGGTCCGGTGGTCGAGCTCTCCCAGAACGCCGCTCGCGGTGGCCCTCCTCGGCTCGCTCGCCATCGCCGGCTGTGGAGCCTCCGCCGCGGCGATGCGGCCTGGCGCGTCCTCCGCCTCGCCCGCCGCCCATCGCACCTCGGCGAGCCCCGCCCACCCGAGTCCCACCCCACCCCGGGTGATCAGCGCCCGCCGGCTGGCGCCTGCCGCTCCCGGCGGGAGGCGCCCGGGAACGATCGTGGCGGCCAACTTCACCGGCGTGCGGGTGTTCGCCAACCGTTGGGTCGGCTTCTCACTGGCTGAGCTTCCCGCCTTCGGCGGCTTCGGGACCTATCCGGTGGCCAGCGGCGACGGCGGGAGGACGTGGCGAATCGCCGGTCCCCTCCTGCACGCACCCGCAGCGCAGGGAGCGATCGCGGTCGATCAACCCGGCGTGCTCGGCCCCCGTCTGTTCTTTGCCTGGTGCGCCGCCGCCTGCGACACGGTGGTGGACGTCACGCCCGATGGTGGTCGCACCTGGTGGCAGGCGTTCCTGCCCGGCAGCGTGCTCGCAGTCACCGGCAGTGAGGCCGCCGGCGGCGGCCTGACCGCTGTCGTCGCGGCCCCCACCACTGCCGCCGACGGCCGTGGGGCCGCCGTGTGGTTCTACACCTCGCCCACTGGCCGGCGCTGGACCTACCGCTACAGCCTCAGCGTGGTCAGCTGAAAGCTGAGGGACGGGGCGGCGAGCGGCGGCTGCGGTGCCCGGCGCCTGGGGTTTACCTAACGCGCATTCGAGCGCCGACGGCAGTGCGCCGATCACAGCTATCGGTGAGCTCGCCCGCGCATCTGCCCGTTGAGGCCGGACCGGTTCCCGACCGGCTGACCATCTGGCCGATAGACGATGGCCGCTATGGCCTGGACGCCACCTTTCAGGGCGCCAGCGGCTACCTGCGCGCCGAGCGCCACCACTCCGAGCTGGTCCAGCGGGGCATTCGCCACAGCCTGCGCCAGGAGCTGGACGGGGGCTGGACGCTGCGCTTCGGCCCGCTGCGGGCGGTCGAGGTCGCGCGGGCGCTCGGCGCGTTCGTCTGCTGATCCCCCGGGGCGCCTACAGCCTCATCGCCGCCGGCAGCACGAAGTAGTACAGGCAGCCGATCCCGACCAGGTAGGCGAGCACGACCAGCGTCCACGGCAGGTTGTGGCGGATCACCGCGCCCTCGCTGCGGACGTAGGTGGTGGTGGAGACCCCCACCGAGGCGGTCTGCGGGGCGACCGGCTTGCCGACCTCGGCGCCGACCGAGTTGAGCGAGGGGAAGATCAGCGCGGGCGCGTGCAGCAGCCGGCCAACGGTGGCCTGAAATGCCCCGAACACCGCGTTGGAGGCGGTGTTGGAGCCCGACAGGGCGACCGCGATCCAGCCCAGGATCGGCGCGAGCACGATGAACACGGTGCCGACCTTCGAGAAGCCGAACGCCATCGAGCCCGCCATCCCGGAGACGTTGAACACGTACGCCAGGCCGAAGATGAACAGGCCGACCAGGAGCGCGCCCCAGATCTGCGACACCGATTCGCGGAACGCCGTGGCGATCTGCGCCGGACGGGGCCGCAGGTAGAGGCAGATCAGCACCCAGGAGGCGAGGATCGAGGTGCCGGCGATCCACGGGGTGAAGGTGAAGTCAACGCTCGCGGGTTTGTGGGTGATGGCCGAGACGGAGCTGACCGTGTTCTTGAACACCGCCACCTTGGTGAGATCCGACCAGGGCCCGGTCCAGCCGACCACGACGGCGATCAGGATCAGGAACGGCAGCAGCCCGGTCACCCCGTCTCGCCAGGTGAACTCGGCCGCCCGCGCGCGCACCCTCCTGACCTCCTCTGAGACGCCGCCCGGCCCGTTCCCGGCGGCCGGCTGGCTGGCGCCGGCGATCACCGGGGCGGGGGCGGCGGCCGACTCGTCGATCGGCACGCCGCCGAAGCCCAGCGTCTCCTTGGGCCGCCAGACACGCAGGAGAGCGAGGATGGCGAAGAAGGAGACCAGTGAGCCCACGATGTCCGGGAGATAGGGTCCGGCGAACTGGGAGATCGGAAACTGGCCGGCGATGTAGGCGAGCGAGCCCACCACCGCCAGCGGCCAGCCGGTGCGGATTCCCCGCCGGCCGCTGACCAGCAGGATCAGCACCCACGGCGGCAGCAGCGCCAGCACGGCCACGATCTTGCCGATCGAGGCCGACAGCGAGTACAGCTTCAGACCGGTCACCTTGGAGAGGCCGATGATCGGCGCGCCGAGCGCGCCGAAGGACACCGGAGCGTTGTTGGCGATCGCCCCCACCCGGATCGCGTCGAGTTCCACCACCCCGAAGGCGATGAGGATCGGGGCCACGACCGCCCACGGATAGCCAAAGCCCACCAGCCCCTCCAGGAGCGCTCCGAATGCCCAGGCGAGCAGGATCGTCTGCACGCGAATGTCCGCCGTCGCCTGCACGATCAGCCATTGCTTGAAGCGGTCAAACGCGCCGGTGACCCGCAGCGTGTTGTAGATGATCACCCCCCAGAACACGATCCAGTCCACCGACCACACGCCGGTGGCGGCACCGTCTCCGTAGGCGCGAAACGTCTCGCCGGCCGGCATCTTCCACACGAAGATGGCCAGCAGCACGGTCACGATCGACCCGCCGATCACCGCCATCCATGCCGTCATCCGCAGCCCCGCCAGCAGGATCAGCAGGCTGGCCACCGGGACCAGCGCCACCAGCGTGCTGCCCGGCACCCCTCCGACCGGCGTCTTCAGCTGTGTGAACGCGAACGCGACGATCTGACACCGTCCAGGCTCGGACTCTCCTCCGAGGCCCTTCGTACCCGCCGGCGCGCGGATCGAATCAGGAACTGCGTCGTCCCCCGGCCGGGGCGGCGCCTGTGGGTCGGACCGGTGCCATTCGGCCCGGCAGGCCCCCACGGCCGGGACCGCGCCTCTCGGCCGGGGCCGCGCCTCTCGGCCGGGCGGGTGCCCCTCGGCCCGGCAGGCCCCTCGGCCCGGCACCCCATCCTCCGCCCGGCACCCCATCCTCCGCCCGGCAACCGATCCGGCCGGAGCATGGCCCCGTTCGCGGCCGGCGCGCCACAGTTTCGATGCGGCACGGCACACAATTGCCGCAAGGCCGGCCGGTGTGCGCCGGGCCGCTCACGTATCCGCTGCTTCCACCAGAAAGGACCTAGATGAGCACAGCAGCCAGTTCGCCCCCCGACACCCAGGCGGTGGCGGCCCAGGTCGCCCCCCAGAGCCGACTGGACAGGATTCTGGCCCTCGTCCCCCGCGGCCTCTCAAGTCACGCGCACATCATCTTCCTGGGCGCGCTCGGCATCTACCTCGTGCTGCTGCCGCTCCTCGGCGTCAACGTCAGCGCCAAGGCCGAGCTGATCGGCGGCAACTACACGAATGTCACCTCGGACCTGGGCGCCTGCATCGCCGCCGGGCTGACCGTCCACCTCGTCAAGCGCGACCGCCACCGTACGCGGGAGCTCGAGCAGTGGTTCCACCGCGTCCACCGCCGCCACGACGAGCTCGACGCCGCGCTTCAGCGCGCGATCGCCGCTGCCGAGCGGGCCGAGGCCGCGGCCAGAGGGGCACGGTGAGAGACCGGACCTCGCCCGCCCGCACTGGGCACCCATGAGGCGCCTCGGGCCCGCGCTGGCGGTGCGCGACTTCCGGCTGTGGTTCTGCGCCACGTTCGGGATGACCTGCGCCCTGGCGATGCTCGAGGTGATCATCGGCTGGTCGGTCTACTCCCATCAGCGGAGCGCGCTCGACCTGGGCTGGATCGGCCTGGCCGAGTTCATCCCGCTGCTTGCGCTGGCTCTGCCGGCCGGCCACCTGGCCGATCGCCACTCGCGCAAGCGGGTGCTTGCCGCCGCCAACCTGCTGGGCGTGGGTGTCGGCATCGGCTTGGCGCTGATCACCGCCGCCGGCGTGCACGCGGCCGCGCCCTACCTGGGCTTCGCGGTGGGGGCGGGCGTCACGATGGCCATCGGGCAGACCGCGGGCCGCGCGATGCCGCCCACCCTGGTCGGGCGCGAGCTGATCCCCAGCGCCATGACGCTGCGTTCGTTCGCCTCTCAGGGAGCGCAGATCATCGGGCCGGCGCTGGGCGGCCTCATCTATGGGCTCTCGCCACCCGCCGTGTACGCGCTGGCGGCCGCCTCGTCCGCGCTGGCGGCGGTGGCGGCAGCCGCGATCGGTCCGGGCGTCACACCCACCGACCGCGCGCCCGCGCCCACTCCCACCGTGCGCTCGGTGCTGGATGGGCTGCACTTCATCGCCCGCACGCAGATCCTGCTCGGGGCGATCCTGCTCGATCTGTTCGCGGTGCTGTTCGGTGGAGCGGTGGCGCTGCTGCCGATCTTCGCTCGCATCCTCCACGTCGGATCGAGCGGGCTCGGCATCCTGCGGGCCGCCCCCGCGCTGGGTGCGCTGCTGGGCGCGGCCTACCTGACCAGGCGCCCGGTGCTCAGACGGGCTGGCCGCCTGCTGCTGGCCGTGGTCGCCGCCTTCGGCGGCTGCATGATCCTGTTTGGGCTCTCGCACAGCTTTGCGCTGTCGCTGATCGCGCTGCTTGTCAGCGGCTTCGTGGATCTGGTGTCGGTCAACATCCGCACCACCACCTCGGCGCTGGTCACTCCGGATCCACTGCGCGGTCGCGTGGGCGCCGTCGAGCTGATCTTCCTCTCTGCCTCAAACCAACTGGGGGCCTTTGAATCCGGTCTGGCGGCCTCCCTGGTCGGGGCGCTGCCGGCGGTCGTCGGAGGCGGCTGCCTGACCATCCTCCTCGCCCTGGTCTGGGTGCGCCTGTTTCCCTCGCTCCGCCGCGTCGACCGGATGACCGACATCCAGCCGGCTGAGCTGCCGGCCCAGGCGCTCGGCTGACGCTCCTGGACGCCGGACGAGCGCGCGGGAGCAGAGTCCTCCGCGCAAGCAGCGCCGGCGGCGGACGGCACCCTCGGGAGGCCGCGCCAACGACGCCGGCGCCGGCAACACCGGCCCGCCCGCGCCATCGGGAGCTCCAAGCGGACGACGGGTCTCGAACCCGCGACCTTCGGCTTGGGAAGCCGACGCTCTACCAGCTGAGCTACGTCCGCGCTCGGCCCGATTTTAGGGCTCGGCGACCGAGGTGTGGCCGGACCTCGGGGACCCGCGGCAGACCTCGGTGAACCCGGTTGACGGTGGCGGACCTCGGGGCAACCAGCGCCGAACCTTGGGACAGCCAGCGCGTCAGCCGTGGCGCGGGGCCGGCCACCCGGCGGCGGGTACTACCCTTGGTCGGTCCCATGCGTCGTATGCTGATTCCCGCAGTCGTGGTCGTGGGGGCGGTGGCGCTGCTCGCCCTGCTCGGCTTCGGCGTCTCAGGACAGGGGGCCAGCACCTCGCTCGACGCCCAGCTCTCTCGGGGGCTGCATCCGGCGCTGCCGCACGCCCACACGGCGCTGCCGCTCCTGGGCAGCACGAGATCGGCCAGCCTGGCCTCCTTCCGCGGCAAGGTGGTGGTGGTCAACGTGTTCGCCTCCTGGTGCTACCCCTGCCGGGCGGAGGCGCCGATCCTGGCCCAGGAACAGCGGACGCTGGCCAAGCACGACGGCACGATCGTCGGCATCACCTACCTGGACGATGCCGCGGCCTCGGAGTCGTTTGTCCGTCAGGAGCACATCACCTATCCGGTGCTGCGCGACGTGAGCGGAAACCTGGTGCGCTCCTGGGGAGTGGACGGCGTCCCGGAGACGTTCGTGCTCAACCGGCAGGGCCGGCTGGTGGCGCTCCGCCGCTACCAGCTGGCCGGCAGCTGGTTGGCGCAGACGGTGGCGCCGCTGCTGGGAGCGAGCTGATGACGTACGGCCTGCCTCGTCCCCCCCTTCCCGCCGCGCGCGCGCTGGCCATCCTGCTCGCGCTGCTGCTCGCGCTCAGCCCGACCGCGCTCGCTCCCACCGCGCTCGCCGCCCCCGCCCGCACCACGCTGATGGACGTCGAGAACGACGTGATGTGCGTGGCCTGCGGCGAGCCGCTGGCGGTGGCCGACTCGCCCGAGGCCTACCAGGAGCGCGACTTCATCCGCGGCCTGATCGCCAAGGGCTACACCAAGGCTCAGATCGAACGGGCGCTGGTGGCCAACTACGGGGTGGCGGTGCTGGCCCGTCCGCCCGCGCACGGCTTCAACCTGCTCGTCTACGTGCTGCCGCCGGCCGTCGTGGCCGCCGGCCTGGTGCTGTTGGCCTTCCTGCTCCCGCGCTGGCGGCGCCGGGTGCGGGCCAGGGCGTCCGACCCCGTCGGCGCGCTTGCGCACCTGTCGCCCGCCGAGCAGCGCCGCCTGGACGAGGAGCTCAGCCGCTTCGGGGGCTGAGCCCGCGTCGGCGGCGCGCGACGGCCGCGCCGGCCGCTGGCGACATCCGCGACGCCACCGGCGGCGACATCCGCGCGCCGTCCGCACCGGCCGGTGGCTCACATCGACTCGGGCGCGCCCACCCCGAGCAGCCCCAGCGTCAGCGCGACCGTCGTCTGGGTGGCCTTCGACAGCGCGATCCGCAGCGACTCGGTGCCCGCCGGGGTGGCGCCGATCACGCGGCAGGCCTCATAGAAGGCGGTGAACTGGCGAGCCAGCTCGACTGCGTACTGGGTCAGGCGGTGTGGGGCGCGGCGCGTGGCGGCCTCGGCCAGCTCATCGGGAAACGCCGCCAGCTTCTTGATCAGGTCGCGCTCGCTGGCGTGAAGCGCCTCCTGCCCCCATCCATCCTGCGCGAGCGCCTGGCCGACACGCTCCTCCGGCAGCCGGCGGAGCATCGAGGCGATGCGCGCGTGGGCGTACTGGACGTAGTAGACCGGGTTCTCGGCCGACTGGCGACGGGCCAGCTCGAGGTCGAGCTCGAGCGTGCGGTCGTGGGAGCTGCGCAGCATGAAGAACCGGGTGGCGTCGACCCCGATCGCGTCGATCAGGTCATCGAGCGTGACGAAGTCCCCACGCCGTTTGGACATGGCCAGCACCTCCCCCTCGTGCACCAGGTGCACGAACTGCAGGATCGGCACCTCCACCGTGTCCGGATCCCCGCCCAGGGCCGCCATCGCCGCCCGCAGCTCGCGCACGTAGGCGTGGTGGTCTGAGCCCACCGGCATCAGCTGGCGATCGAACCCGCGCGCCCGCTTGTCGGCCAGGTAGGCCACGTCGGCGGCCAGATAGGTCGGCTCGCCATTGGAGCGCACCACCACCCGGTCCTTGTCGTCGCCGAAGCTGGTCGTGCGCAACCACAGCGCCCCCTCCGCGTGGTAGACGTGGCCGGCCTGCTCGAGCTGCGCGAGCACCTCCCGCAGCGGGCTCGGGTCGCCCTCGTGCAGCGTGCGCTCGCTGAAGAAGCGGTCGTAGCGGACGCCGTAGCGCTCGAGCGTCGCCTTCACCCGCCCGAGCATCAGCTCGACCGCCCGCCGCGCCACCTGACGCCCGTCCAGCTCGGCGGCGCCGGGGATCTCCGCCGCCAGCTCGGCGATGTACTCGCCCTGATAGCCCCCCTCGGGCACCGGCTCCCCCCGCGCCCGGGCCCGGACCGACTCGCCCAGCAGGCGGATCTGATTGCCGGCGTCGTTGAAGTAGTACTCCCGCCACACGCTGTGGCCCTGGTGCTCGAGGATCCGCGCCAGCGCGTCGCCGTAGGCGGCGTGGCGGGCGTTGGCGGCGTTCAGCGGCCCGGTGGGATTGGCGGAGACGAACTCGATGATGATCCGCTGCGCCGGGTCGGCTCCCCCGGCCCCCAGCCGCTCCCCGGCCGACAGCACGGCGGCCAGCGCACGGCGGTGCCAGTCGTCGGACATGAACAGGTTCAGGAATCCCGGGCCGGCCACCTCCACACGCTCCAGCTGATCGCCGAGGGAAGCGCTCAGCTCCTCCCCGATCTCCTGGGCGATCTCCCGGGGCGGCCTGCCGAGGCCGGGGGCCAGCAGCATGGCGGCGTTGGTCGAATAGTCGCCCTGGCCCTCCCGCCGCGAGCGCTCCACCCGCAGCGGCGGGATCTCCGCCGCCGCTCCGCGCACCGCCACCGCGGCCGCCCGCACCCGCGCGCTCAGCTCGCCGAGGGGACCATCGCGCTCGGGTCCCTGGCCCCGCCGGTTGGGATCAGTAGTGGTATGGCTCACCAGCCAGGATCTTATGCGCGCGGTAGAGCTGCTCCAGCAGCACGACCCGCGCCAGCTGGTGGGGCAGCGTCAGCCGCCCAAGCGACAGGCGATGGTCGACCCCGGGCAGCGTGAGGCCAAACGGGCCCCCGATCACGAAGCACAGGTCCTGCCCGCTCTGGCGTCGGGACTCGAGAAACGCGCTGAAGGCGATCGAGTCGAGCTCCTCCCCGGCCCGGTCCAGGAGGCTCACGTACGCCCGCTCCGGCAGCCGTCTGGCCACCTGCTCGTCGTCGCGCAGCTCGACCAGCTGCAGCCGCGCGTGGCGGGAGAGGAGCTTGCGGTAGTGCTCGACGTCGTCGGCGAACGGCGGGCGCAGCCGGCCCACCGCAAGCACGATGATCCGCACACTGGGATACTACGTGTCGATGAACGACCCCGAGCGCAACGAACGGCGCATCAACATCCACTTCTCGCCGGAGATCATGGCCGGCGTCTACGCGAACTTCGCCAACGTCAGCCACTCCGACTACGAGTTCACGATCACCTTCGCCCGTGTCGACCACGAGGTGGAGGACGAGGAGATCCCCGGCGTGGTGGTGTCCCGCATCAACCTCTCGCCGAAGTTCATGCGCGAGCTGATCGACGCCATGCAGGACAACTACTCCAAGTGGCAGACCCGCGAGGGCATCAAGAACCTCCCCGAGTACCCGGGCTCGGAGGAGGGGCGCCGAGAGGCGTAGCACCGACGGCGGCCGGCCCGCGCGCCGCAGGCGGCCAGGCGTAGGCACCGACGGCGGCCGGGCCTCGCGCCGCAGGCGGCCGGTCATAGTCGCCGGCGGCGGCCGATCTCCTCGCCGCCAGCCCCCGGGGCGCGGTCCCGCCCCACCTGGCCCGAATGCCGCCCAGGACGGACCGCCAGCCCGCTCGGTCGCGCCCTCAGCCCCCGGACTGGCGCTGCCAGGCCAGCGCAGCCCCGATCCGCTCCAGCGTCGGCGGGTGGCTGGCCACCAGGGCGCTCAGCCAGCGCGGCGGAGCGACGTCGATCACGTTCTGGAGCGCGATCGCCCGTTCAAACGAGATGAACGCCTCCGGGGCCCCGGACAAATCGAGCGAGTCGGCATCGGCACGACGCTCCACCGCCCGGGAGAGCCAGTTGCCGATCAGGCCCACCGGAGCGCTCACCAGCGCCGCCGCCAGCGCCAGCCCCGGCAGGGCGGCGGGTGTTTCGCGGTGGGGAGAGATGGCCCAGCTCACCCGCTGGATGGCCAGCGCGGCGGCGGGCGCGACCAGCGCGGCATAGGCCAGGCCCCGCAGCACGTCGCGGTGGCGGACGTGCGAGAGCTCGTGGGCGAGCACCACCCGCACCTCCTCGGGGCTGTAGCGCTCGATCAGCGTGTCGAACAGCACAACGCGCTTGGTCGGCCCCAGGCCGGTCACATAGGCATTGGCCCCGGTCGTGCGCCGGCTGGCGTCGACCGTGTACACCTGCCCCACCTCGACCCCGGCGGCCCGCGCCAGGCTCAGCACGTCGCTGCGCAGCTCCCCCTCGGGCAGGGGCGTGAAATCGTTGAAGATCGGGTCGAGCACCACGGGGGCCAGCGCCCCCAGCAGCGCCCCCAGGCCCACCGAGCCGGCGGCGGCCGGAAACCACCAGCCGCGCGGGTGGCGGCGAATCACGGCCAGCCCGGCGGCCCCCGCGCCGGCCGCCAGCGAGGCTGCGATCGCGCTCGCCTTGGCCAGATCGAGCGCCCAGCCGGCCCACGACTGGGTGACCAGCCCCACGGCCCGCGCCCGCCGGCGCGCGAGCGCGGCCACCGGCAGCGACGCGGCGCGCAGCCCCAGCACCAGACCGGCGGCGGTCAGACCGGCCGCGCGATGGGGATGCTCCGAGCGCCTGGGCGGCTGCGCCCGCAGGCGCGCGACCAGCGCCGCCAGGGCGACCAGATCCAGTGTGGAGCTGGCCAGCCCGAGCGCGAGCTGAGGCCGCGCGAACCGTCGGCCACGCCGCACCTGCTCCGGGGTGAAGTAGGCCTCGAGCCGCACCGGCGCCGGCTCAAGCGGAGCCTGGCGCGGCGCCAACAGGCGCGCGGCGGCCGCGGCCACCGCCAGGCTCAGCCCCACCGGGCCGAGGACGCCAACGCGTGAGGAGCCACCCACGGGGGAGACTGTAGCCACCGTGCGCGTGGCGATCGTCTCCGACATCCACGGCAACCGGCATGCCTACGAGGCGGTGCTGGACGCCATCGAGGCCTCCGACTGCGAGGAGCTGTGGAGTCTGGGCGATCTGGTCGGCTACGGCGCCGAGCCCGACGCGTGCGTCGAGCTGACCCGCCGCCACGCCGCCGTCAGCCTGGCCGGCAACCACGATCTCGGGGTTCGCGGCGACCTGCCGCTGGAGGAGTTCTCCCGCGGCGCCTCGCTGGCCGCGCGGTGGACCCAGCAGGTGATCACCCCGGAGACGCACAGCTACCTGATGCAGCTGCAGTCCGTCGAGCTGGGGGAGCCCGTCGGCCTGTATCACGCCAGCCCGCGCGATCCCGTGTGGGAGTACGTGCTCTCCGCGCTGCAGGCCGAGCTGTGCCTCGACGTCCAGCCTCGGCGGGTGTGCCTGATCGGCCACTCGCATGTGGCGCTGTCCTTCTCACGCTTTCCCGGCCAGACCACCACCGGCCAGACCCGCACGGACGGGGAGGAGCTCGATCTGAGCTCCGGCGAGTGGCTGATCAACCCGGGCAGCGTCGGCCAACCGCGCGACGGGGATCCACGGGCCGCCTGGCTGGAGCTCGACCTGTCCGAGTGGAGGGCGATCTACCACCGGGTGGAGTACGACATCGAGGGGGCGGCGGCGGCGATTCGGGCCGCCCGGCTGCCGGACTCACTGGCCGAGCGGCTGAGCTACGGCCAGTGAGGATCCGCTCATCGAAGCGGCCAGCTAACCGGATGCCAACGGGCGCAGGCTCTAAAGTCAGGGGACGGATGCGCAATCTGTCGAGGGCGCTCCTGGCGGGCGGGCTGGGCTTCGCCGTGTCGCTCCTGATCGCCGCGTGCGGTGGCGGTGCCGGTCTCCTGTCAGGCAACCAAGCCAGCACCCTGAACAACCAGCTGAGCCAGATCTCGGCCGACATCACGGCCGGGCACTGCGCTGCCGCGCAGTCGGCGGCGCAGCGCCTGCTTCACCTGGTGGCCACGCTACCGTCCAGCGTGAGCGTCAGACTGCGGCAGGATCTCAGCCTGGGCGCCAGCACGATCAGCCAGCTCACCCCCCGCCAGTGCCATCAGGTGAGCAGCCAGACGCCACCGCAGACGACGCCGACCACACCGACCACACCAACCACCACCTCCTCGACCACCACCACGTCCACCACGCCGACCACGCCGAGCACCCCCACGACTACGTCCACGACCACCACCACTAGCACCACGCCGACGCCGCCGAGCGGCGGCGGGGGTCTGGGCGGCGGCTCGGGGTCGGGCGGCTCGGGCTCGGGCACCTCCGGCTCGGGCTCGGGCTCGGGCACCTCGGGCTCGGGGTCGGGCTCGGGCGGCTCCGGCTCAGGCACCCATGCGCCCGGTGCCGGCGGCGCCACCCGCGACAGCTCCACCTCCGCCACGCGCGACACCGCCGCCGGGGCCGCCCGCGACAGCTCGAGCTCCGTCGGCCCGACGGCCGGCGCCACCCCAGCCGCCATCGCCAGCAGCCAGGGGGCGGCCGGTGGCTAGCACCCAGACGATCGCCGGCCGCTACCGGATCGAGCGCCGCCTGGGGGTCGGCGGCATGTCCACCGTGCATCTGGCCTTCGACCAGCGGCTCGAGCGCTACGTGGCGCTCAAGCTGCTGGCCGAGCACCTCGCCGATGACCCCACCTTCGTCTCGCGCTTCCGCCGTGAGGCGCTGGCCGCCGCCCGGCTGGTTCACCCCAACATCGTCCAGGTGTTCGACTTCGGCTTCGACGAGGGGCAGCATCAGCACTTCATCGTGATGGAGCACGTGCCCGGCCGCTCGTGCGCGGAGCTGCTGCGCGACCGCGGCCGGCTGGAGGTGGAAGAGGCGGTGGAGATCATCACCCAGGCCTGCCGCGGCCTGGATTACGCCCACCGCAACGGGGTCATCCACCGGGACGTCAAGCCGGGGAACCTGCTGGTCTCCGACGCCGAGGTGGTCAAGCTGGCCGACTTCGGGATCGCCCGGGCCGCCGGCCAGTCGAGCATCACGCAGGTGGGCTCGGTGCTGGGCACAGCCGCCTACCTGGCCCCCGAGCAGGCCCGGGGCGAGGAGGCGGGGCCGCGGGCCGACATCTACTCGCTGGGGGTGGTCGCCTACCAGCTGCTCTCCGGCCGGCTGCCCTACGAGGCCAGCTCGCTCTCCGAGCTGGCGCTCAAGCAGCAGCGTGAGTCACCACCCCCGCTCGATGAGCTCAACCCCCAGGTCCCCCGGGAGCTAGCACGCGCGGTGGAGCTCGCGCTGGCCCTCGACCAGGAGCAGCGGCCGGTGGACACGCTGGCCTTCGCCGAGGCACTGCGCAAGGGCCTGCACGGGATCGCGCCCCCCCGGGAGGCGCTGCCCACCGCGGCGCTGGGCACCGGCGCCACCCGCCTGCTCGACGGCCGCCGAGAGCAGACCGGGGCCACCCGGGTGGCCGCTCCGGCGCCGGTGGCCAGCCCGGCCGCCCGCCCCGTTCGGCGGCTTGAGCCCCACCCATACGCCGGGCAGCCGCGAGCGGCCCCGGCGCCCACCCGCCGGCCGCAGCCGCGCCGGCGCAGCGGCGCGCGCAGGGCGGCGCTCGGCCTGTTCGTCGGGCTGCTGCTGGCCGCCGCGGTGGTGGCCGCCCTCCTGATCGCCACCAGCACCTCGAGCAACGTCGTGCAGTTCCGCACCACGTTCTCGCATGACGTCAGTCAGGCGATCAACCAGATGTCAAACCTGATCAGCCAGGCGACCAAGTAGCGCTCGGGCCGGCGCCGGTGGCTGCTCAGCCGGCCGCGGAGACAGCCTCCCCTGGCGGCGCACCGGCCCGCAGCGCGCAGGCCACCTCAGCCAGCCGGCCCCGGTCGATCGCCGTCCGCAGGTCCTCCATCAGGCGCGCCACGTAGTGGAGGTTGTGGAGGGTGATCAGGCGCAGGGCGGTCAGCTCGCGCCGACGCACCAGGTAGTGCAGGTAGGCACGCGAGAACCCGCCCGCGCAGGCCGGGCACGCGCACCCGTCCAGGATCACCTCGGGCGAGCTGCGCCAGATGCCCCGGCCCAGATCCAGCCGCCAGCGGTGGGCGGGGGCGGGGACCAGGGCGACGCCGTGGCGGGCCAGGCGGGTGGGGATCGCGCAGTCGAACGTGTCGATCCCCAGCTCCACGCCGGTGACCAGCCCGTCGATGTCGCCGATCCCGAGCAGGTGTCGCGGCCGCTCCGGGGCCAGGCGCTCGAGCTCGGCCGTCGTCCAGCCCACCACCTCCAGCATCTGCGCCTGCTCGCGGCCCAGCGAGCCGCCGATCGCGATCCCATCGCAGCCGCTGGCCGCCACCGCGGCCGCCGACTCCAGGCGCAGGTCGCGCTCCACGCCGCCCTGCACGATCCCGTACACACGCTGGCCCGGAGGCCCGTGCTCGGCGTGCCAGCTCAGGCAGCGCTCGAGCCAGCGGTGGGTGCGGCGCATCGAGGTCTCGGTGTAACGACGCGAGACATGAAACGGCGTGCACTCGTCGAAGGCCAGCGCGATGTCCGACCCCAGCGCCGCCTGCACCTCCATCGATCTCTCCGGCGAGAGCAGCCGCAGGCTGCCGTCGAGGTAGGAGCGGAACCTCACCCCCTGCTCGTCGATCGACAGGATGGCTCCACCGCCGGCATGCTCGCCGCCCGGCGCCCGGCGCCTGCCCTTGATCTCGTCGGCCACGCCGCCGTGGCCCATCGAGAAGACCTGAAACCCGCCGGAGTCGGTGATCAGGGGCCGCGGCCAGCGCATGAACCGGTGCAGCCCGCCGAAGCGGGCGATCAGCTCGGGACCGGGCGACAGCAGCAGGTGAAACGTGTTGCCGAGCACCATCTGAAAGCCGATGCCGGCCACCTCGTCGGGCACCAGCGTCTTCACCACGCCGCGGGTGGCGAGCGGGACGAAGGCGGGGGTGGCCACCTCGCCGTGGGACAGGCGCAGGGTGCCGGTGCGGGCGCGCGAGTCGGGGCTGCGGGTGCGAAGAGCGAACACTGGGCTATGGTGGCCGCCGCCGCGCCGAGAGGCGGGGCGGCGGCTCAGCTTGCCATGCGCAGGCAGTGGGCGCCCACCGCCTCCGCCTGGTGCTCGAACACGGCCGCTCCACGCAGGCGAGGCCCGTCGAACCAGAACAGCCACCATTCGGCGCGGTTGTCCGCGCGCCGCGTGCCCACGAGCACATCGTCGCCCAGGGCGGCGAAGCTGGTGGGCAGGCCGCCCGTCGACCACATCGCCCGCAGGCCCCGGGTGCCGCGCAGCACCCGGCCGCCACCGTTCAGCGGATGCCATTCGGCGTCGCCGGGCACCATCTCCGCCAGCCGCTCCAGCCCGCCGCTGGCAAACCCCTCCCACAGGCGGCGCACATAGGCGAGGTTGCCGGCCGGCACGTCGGAGGCCGGATCGGCCCGGCGGAGCACCAGGTGATCAAGCCGGGTGACCTCGAGCAGCTGCCGCACCGGCGGGCGCGGCCCGCACACCACCAGGCGCTCGCCCAGCCGCCGGCTGGCCGCGACCAGCACCCGCAGGCCGGCGGCGTCGGTGAAGCTGAGCTCGCGGAGGTCGAGCACCACCCGACCCGAGGCGGGTGGTGCGACGCGGTTGAGCGCCCGCTCGAGCGCGGGCGCGCTGGCCAGGTCAAGCTCGCCGGCGGCCCGGACGACGACGTCCGTGCCCTCCGCGGTCACGCTCAGGCTGAAGCTGGGCGGACCGTCCATGTTCATTCCCCTGCCCATGGCGTCCTCCAGGCCGCTGGCCTGGACCAAAAAGTAGTGCTCCTGGGCGGAAAACACAAGGGCCGGGCCGCTGGCGGCCCGACCCTTCAACCGGGCCGCTGGCGGCCCGGCCCATCAACCGGGCCGCTGGCGGCCCGGCCCATCAACCAGAGAAGGAGACGGCTGGCTAGACGGTGGCGCCGGCCGGCTGCTGCGAGTTGGTCTCCGGGCTGCTGGCCGAGGTCGCGCTCTCGGAGCTGTCGATCGTCGGCGCGGCGCCGCCGCCGGCCGAGATCGTCACCTTGCGCGGCTTGCGCTGCTCGGGCTTGGGGATGTGCACCTCGAGCACGCCGCGGTCAAAGTTGGCCGTGATCTGGTCGGGGTTGATCCCCTCGGGCAGCGTCAGCGAGCGCGAGAAGGAGCCCGACGCGCGCTCCACGCGCACGTAACCCTCGTTGCGCTCCTCGTGCTCGGACTTGCGCTCGCCGGAGATCGTCAGCACGTTGTCCTCGAGCTCGATGTTGACGTCCTGCTCGCTCATGCCCGGCAGATCGACCCGGAGCACGAACTCGTCATTGGTCTCGGCCAGGTCCATCGCCGGCAGCCAGCGACGGTTGGTGGCGGTGCCGGACGCGGGGGCGTCGAAGAACGTGTTGAACAGCCGGTTCATCTCGTTCTGAATCGTGTTCAGCTCGCGGACCGGCTCCCAGCGGATGAGTGCCATTGCGGAACCTCCCTTCCGGTGAAAACTATTACTGACGCCATTATGAAATCTAAGTGGCGGCGTGTCAAGTCTAGCAGTGGGGAGCGGCGGTTGGTGGAGGTTGAGGCGCGGTGGGGCGCGGGGTGGTCGCGCCCTGGCGCCGGCGCGTTGGGCGAGAGCGGGGGCGCGGGGTGGTCGCGCCCGGGCGCCGGCGCGTTGGGCGAGGGCGGGGCGCGGGGTGGTCGCGCCCTGGCGCCGGCGCGTTGGGCGAGAGCGGGGGCGCGGGGTGGTCGCGCCCGGCCGCGGGCGCTTTGGGCGAGGGCGGGGGCGCCGGGTGGTCGCGCCCGGGCGCCGGCGCTTTGGGCGACGGCCGGTGTGCGATGAGAGTGATGAGTTTGCGTTCATGGTGAACGCAAAACGATCACGCTCAGAACCGCGCGGGCCGCGCGGCGGCCACGGGCGGGGCCGGGGCGGGGAGCCCCCACCGGGAGGCGAGCAGCGAGCGCCTGGGGACCCCCACCGGGAGGCGAGCAGCGAGCGCCTGGGGACCCCCACCGGGAGGTGAGCGGCAGCGGGCGGGGATCGCCCACCGGGAGGTGAGCAGCGACCGGCCGGGACCCCTTCCGGGGGATCCCCCACCGGGAAGCGAGCAGCGAGCGGCCGGGAACCCCCACCGGGAGTGAGCAGTGAGCGGCCGGGAACCCCCACCGGGAGTGAGCAGTGAGCGGCCGGGGACCCCTTCCGGGAACGAGCGACGGGCGGAGCCCTACCGGGAGGCGAGCAGCGAGCGGCCGGTCATCTCGGGCGGCTGCGGGAGGCCCAGCAGCTCGAGCACGGTCGGCGCCACGTCGGCCAGGATCCCGCCGTCGCGCAGGGACAGCCCCTCGACGGTGACGATCAGCGGCACCGGGTTGAGCGAGTGGGCGGTGTTCGGGCTTCCGTCCGGCTCCAGCATGTGGTCGGCGTTGCCGTGGTCGGCGGTCACCACACAGGCGCCGCCGGAGCGGTGCACCGCCTCCACCACCTCCCCCAGGCAGCGGTCCACGGTCTCCACCGCCCGCACCGCCGCCTCGATCACCCCGGTGTGCCCGACCATGTCGGGGTTGGCGAAGTTGATGATCCCGAAGGCGGGCGACTCCTCCCGCCAGGCGGCCACGAACGCCGTCGCGGCGGCCGCCGCGCTCATCTCGGGCTTGTGGTCGTAGGTGGGGACCTCGCGGGGAGAGTCGACCAGCTCACGCCGCTCGCCGTCCACCGGCGCCTCGTCGCCGCCGTTGAAGAAGTAGGTGACGTGGGCGTACTTCTCGGTCTCGGCCACGTGCAGCTGGCGCGCGCCGTGGGCGGCCAGCACCGCAGGCAGCGTGACCGCCGGGCGCTCGGGCGGAAACGCGACCGGGTAGGGCCAGTCCTCCTCATACCGGGTCATCGTCGTGTAGCGCTCCACCGGCGGGGCGCCGCGACGATCGACCTCCGCGAAGCCGGGCTCGGCCAGCGCGCGGGTGATCTGGCGCATCCGATCGGGCCGGAAGTTGAACGCCAGCACCGAGTCCCCGGGACGGATCAGCGCCTCCTCGCCCACCGCCACCGGCGGGATGAACTCGTCGGTCTCGCCCCGCTCGTAGGCCGCCCGCGCCGCCTCCGCGGCCGAGCCGGCGCGATGCTCGGCACGGCCGTGCACGAGCAGGTCGTAGGCGCGCTGGGTGCGCTCCCAGCGGCGGTCGCGGTCCATCGCGAAGTAGCGCCCGATCACCGACCCCACCCGGCCGCAGCCCGCCTCCGCCAGCCAGCGCTCGACCGTCTCCAGGTAGCCGGCTCCGGAGGTGGGCAGCGTGTCCCGGCCGTCGGTGAAGGCGTGGATCACCAGATCGGGGACCTCGAGCTGGGCCCCGAGCTCGATCAGCGCCCGCAGGTGAGCGAACCCGGAGTGCACGCCGCCGTCGGACACCAGTCCGATCAGGTGCACCCGCTCGGCGTCGGCAAACGCCGCCCGCAGCACCGGGTTTGCCGCCAGCTCGCCGCGCTCGATCGCCCGATCGATCCGGCTCAGATCCTGGAGCACGATCGCGCCCGCTCCCAGGTTGAGGTGCCCCACCTCGGAGTTTCCCATCTGCCCCTCGGGCAGGCCGACCGCCGACCCGCAGGCCTTCAGCTGCGTGTGCGGGTAGCGCGACCACAGCTCGTCGAACACCGGGGTGGCGGCCAGCGAGATCGCGTTCCCGGGGCCGGCGGGAGCCAGGCCCCAGCCGTCCAGGATGATCAGCGCCACCGCCTGCAGCGGTGTCCGGCGTGGACCGGGCGCGGTCATGGCCGGACCCGACCCCGGCCGTCAGCGGCGGACGGGTGGACGCGCAGCCGGGGCCGGGCGTGCCCGGTCACGACCCCACCGCCGAGGCCGCCGTCGAAACGATCGCCGCGAAGGACTCCGCCCGCAGGCTGGCGCCCCCCACCAGCGCCCCGTCCACGTCGGGCAGGGCCAGGATCGCGGCGGCGTTCTCCTCGTTGACGCTGCCACCGTAGAGCACCCGCGTGCGCTCGGCCTGCTCGGGCGAGCGTCCGGCCACCAGCGCCCGGATGAAGGCGATCGCCTCCTGCGCCTGCTCGGGCGTGGCCACCCGACCGGTGCCGATCGCCCAGATCGGCTCGTAGGCGATCACCACCTCGCCCAGGCGCTGAGGATCGACCCGGGCCAGGTCCTCCTGGACCTGGTGGCGGAGCTTGCGCTCGGTGTCGCCGGCCTCGCGCTCCTCCTCGGTCTCCCCCACGCACAGGATCGGCACCAGTCCCGCCGCCAGCGCCGCCGGCACCTTCAGCGCCAGCGCCCGGTCGGTCTCGCCGAACAGCTCGCGCCGCTCGGAGTGGCCGAGGATCACGCCCCGCACGCCCAGCTCGGTGAGCATCGGCGCCGCCACCTCGCCGGTGAACGCCCCCTCCTGCGCCTGGTGCATGTTCTGGGCGTAGACGTGCACCTCGCTGCCGCGCAGCGCGCGCACCACCGCATCCAGCGCCGTGTACGGCGGGCAGACGACCACCTGGACCCCACGGGAGGCGGAGATCAGAGGCAGCAGCGAGGCGATCAACTCCCTCGCCTCGGCGACCGTCCGGTGCATCTTCCAGTTGCCGGCGATCAGCGGAACGCGTCGGGGCCGCCCGGCGCTCCGGCCGCCGCCGGCCGCCTCGGCCGCGCTCGTGCCGCTCCGCTCGCCGCCGGTCACGCGGTCCCCGGCCGCCTCGGCCGCGCTCACGCCAGCGCCTCCACGCCCGGCAGCTTCCTGCCCTCGATCAGCTCGAGCGCCGCCCCGCCTCCGGTCGACAGGTGGGTGACGCGCTCGGCCAGCCCGAAGCCCACCAGCGCGGCGGCCGAGTCGCCGCCGCCGACGATCGTCACCCCCGGCGCGGCGGCCACCGCCTCGGCGATCGTGCGCGTGCCGGCGGCGAACGGCTCCAGCTCGAAGGCCCCCATCGGCCCGTTCCAGAACACGGTGGCCGCCCGGGCGATCTCGGCCGCGTAGGCCTCGGCGGTGCGGGGGCCGATGTCAAGCCCCATCCACCCCTCGGGAACGTCCACCCCGTCGAGCGTGCGCACCTGCGCCTCGGCCGCCATCCGCTCGGCGAGAACCAGATCGCGCGGCAGCTCGAGCCGGGCGCGGGCGTCCGCCGCGGCCGTGAGCACCCGCCGGGCGAGGTCGGTGTCCTCCGGCTCGCAGAGAGAGGCACCCACGCTGTGCCCGCGGGCGGCCAGGAAGGGAAAGCACATGGCGCCCCCGATCAGCAGCGCGTCGGCGAGCGCCAGAAACCGCTCGATCACCGCGAGCTTGTCGGACACCTTGGCTCCCCCCAGCACCGCCACCAGCGGCCGCGCCGGCGCCTCGAGCAGCCCGGTCAGCGTCCGCACCTCCCGCTCGAGCAGCCTGCCCGCCGCCCGCTCCTCGATCAGCCGCGCCACCCCCTCGGTCGAGGCGTGGGCGCGGTGGGCGGCGCCGAAGGCGTCGTTGACGTAGACGTCCCCCAGCTCGGCCAGGGCGCGGGCCAGCTGCGGGTCGTTGCGCGTCTCGCCGGGCTCGTAGCGCACGTTCTCGAGCACGAGCACCTGGCCGGGACTCAGGTTGCGGGCGAATGCGGTCACGTCCTCCCCCACCACGCCCGGCGCCAGCGTCACGTCGGCGTCCAGCAGCTCGGCCAGCCGGTCGGCCGCCGGGCGGATCGAGAGCTCGGGCTCGCGGTCCCGCGGGCGCCCCAGGTGGGAGACCAGCACCAGGCTGGCGCCCCGGCCGAGCAGCTCGGTGATCGTCGGCAGGGCGGCGCGGATGCGCGTGTCGTCGGCCACGCGGCCGTCCTGGAGCGGAACGTTGAAGTCGACCCGGACGAGAACCCGCCGCCCGGCGAGCTCGCCCAGGTCATCGAGCGTCCTCAAAGCAACCTCTGGACCAGCTCCACGATGCGGTTGGAGTAGCCCCACTCGTTGTCGTACCAGGAGACGAGCTTGACCATCGTCCCGTCCATCACCGCCGTCAGCTGGGCGTCGAGGATCGAGGAGGCGGGGTTCTTGATGATGTCGCTGGAGACGATCGGATCCTCGGTGTAGACGAGCAGCCCGTGCAGCGGCCCCTCCTCGGCCGCCACCCGCAGCGCCCGGTTGACCTCCTCCACCGAGGTCTCCCGCTCCGCCTCGACGGTGAGATCGACCACGCTGCCGGTCGACACCGGCGCCCGCACCGCGAACCCGTGCAGCCGACCGTTCAGCTCCGGGATCACCAGCCCAATCGCCTTGGCCGCGCCGGTGGAGGCGGGTATCAGGTTGATCGCCGCCGCGCGCGCCCGCCGCAGGTCGCGGTGCGGCATGTCCTGCAGGCGCTGGTCGGCGGTGTAGGCGTGGATGGTGGTCATCAGCCCGTGCCGGATGCCCACCGCCTGGTGGAGCACCTTGGCGATCGGGGCCAGGCAGTTGGTGGTGCAGGAGGCGTTGGAGATGATGTGGTGGCGCTCGCGGTCGTAGGCCTCCTCGAAGTTGACCCCCAGGGCGACGGTCACGTCGGGGTCGGTGGCAGGGGCCGAGATCACCACCTTTTGGGCGCCGGCCTGCAGGTGCTTGGCGGCGTTCTCGCGGTCGGTGAAGCGCCCGGTGGACTCGATCACCACCTCCGCCCCCAGCTCCTCCCAGGGCAGTGCCGCTGGGTCGGTTTCGGCCAGCACCCGGATCTCCCGGTCGTCGACCCGCAGGCCGTCGGTGGTCGCCTCCACCCGGCCGGGAAACGGGCCGTAGTTGGAGTCGTACTTGAGCAGGTGGGCGATCGTCGTCGGGTCGACCAGGTCGTTGACCGCCAGCCACTCGATGTCCGCCCCCCGCTCATGGGCGGCCCTGAACACGTTGCGACCGATCCGTCCGAAGCCGTTGATCCCGACGCGTACCGGCATCCAATTGCCTCCTTCCCGTGCCGCTCTAGGACTCAAAACGCCGACGGTCTCGGCGCCCGTTCGGCGGCAGGAAGGCTAGCCGGTTCCGGTCGTCGCGGCCGCCCGGCCGGGGCTGGCCACGCCGGTGGACGACCTCCACCAGACGCCTGCGCGGTCAGGCCGGACGCCTGACGTCGCGGTGGACGACCTCCACCAGGTAGTTCTCCTCGCCCCCGTAGCGCTCCCCCAGGTGCTCGGCGATCGCCACCGAGCGGTGGCGCCCGCCCGTGCAGCCGATCGCCACCACCAGGTGCGCCTTTCCCTCGGCCAGGTACTGCGGCAGCAGGTAGTCGAGCAGCGGATGCAGCCGGGCGTAGAACTCATCCAGCTCGCCGCGGCGGTTGATGAAGTCGATCACCCGGCGGTCTGCGCCGGTCAGCGGACGCAGGTCCTGCTCGTAGTGGGGGTTGGGCAGGAAGCGCACGTCAAGCAGCAGGTCGGGGTCGCGCGCCGGCCCGTACTTGAAGCCGAAGCTCTGGAAGGTGACCGCCAGGCGGCCGGGCGTGCGCGAGGGCAAAAGCTCGTCGGCCAGCTTGCGCCGCAGCATGGCGGCGGACAGTCCGGTGGTGTCGATCACCACGTCGGCCCGGCTGCGCAGCGGCGCCAGCGCCCGGCGCTCGCGGGCCACCCCGTCGGCCACGCTGCCGCTGGGGGCGAGCGGGTGGCGCCGACGGGTCTCCTTGTAGCGGGTCAGCAGCGTCTGCTCGTCGGCCTCGAGAAACAGCACGCGGTGCTTGAGCCCGGACGCCCGCAGGTCGTCGAGCATCGCGGCCAGCCCCTCGAAGTAGCTGCCGCCCCGCACGTCGGAGACGACCGCCGCCCGAGCCACCTTCGAGCCCTTGTGGACGAACAGCTCGACCAGCGAGCGGATCATCTCCGAGGGCAGGTTGTCCACGCAGAAGTAGCCCTCATCCTCGAACACCGCCATCGCCGTCGACTTGCCGGCGCCCGAGAAGCCGGTGATGATCACCAGGTCGGTGAGCGCGCTGCCCAGCTCCCGCGCCCGGGGTTCCTCGACCACCTGCTCGGTGTCCGTGTCCATCCCCACAAGCTTGACAGGCGCGCAGGCGCCCGCCCGCGACTGTGTCAGCGGGCCCACCCTGGCGCGACCAGCAGGTGTGCCACGATGGCCGCGTGAGGTGGAGCGTCTCTCACCGGGCGCTGCTCGGCGTGCTCGCGGCGGGGGCGCTGGCCGCCGGCGGGGCGCTGGCGGGCAGCGGAGCGCTGAGCGGCGGCCGAGCCGCGACGGACCTCGGCCGGGCGACGCGCGGCGGCTCCGGCGGCCGGGGCAGCGACCCCGCCCCGCCGACGAGCGGACCGGCGGTGTCGGTTCGCGTGGGAGCCCGGCCGCTCGGACGGCCTCTGCCGGGAGGCTTCGTCGGCCTGTCGCTCGAGTACCCGGCGCTCGAGGCCTACGCCGGCTCGCCCGAAACCGGGCTTGACCCCGTGCTGGTCCGCCTGATCGCCAACCTGGCCCCGCACCAGCGTCCGGTGCTGCGGATCGGCGGCAACAGCGCCGACGTCACCTGGTGGCCGCAGCCGGGGGAGCGGCCGCCCCGTCACGCGCTGTTCGCGCTCACGCCGGGCTGGCTGAGGGTGGCCGCCGCGCTCGCCCGCAGGCTCGACGCCCGGCTGATCCTGGACCTCAACCTCAAGGGCGGACGACCCCAGGCGGCGGCGGCGGAGGCCACGGCGTTCACCGGTGCGCTCGGCACCCACCTCGCCGCGCTGGAGATCGGCAACGAGCCCGACCTCTACCCGCTGTTTCCCTGGTACCGCGACCACGGCCACGAGGTCTACGCGCGGCCGTCCGGCTACGGGCTGGCCGCCTACCTGCGCGAGTTCTCGCGCTGGCGGCGCGCCCTCGGCCACCGTGCGCCGATTGCCGGCCCCGCGTTCGCCACGTTCGACTGGAGCCTGGGTCGGTTCCTTGCCGCCCAGCCCCACCTTGCGCTGGTCACCTTCCACCACTATCCCCTGGATGCATGCCTCACCCGGACCACCGCCCGTGGGTACCCGACCATCCGGAGCCTGCTCAGCCCGTCGGCCTCGAGCGGGTTCGCGGCGCTGGTCGGCCGCGCGGCCGCCGTCGCCCACGCCCACGGCCTTCCCCTCCGCCTCGATGAGCTGAACTCCGCCGAGTGCTCGGGCAAGCCCGGCGTCAGCAACACATTCGCCGCGGCGCTGTGGATGCTCGACGTGCTGTTTGCGCTCGAGCGGGCCGGGGTGGACGGCGTCAACGTCCACACCTTCCCCGGGGCCGCCTACGCGCCGTTCAGCCTCAGCCGCGCGGGTCGCACCTGGAGCGCCTCGGTGGCCCCCCTGTACTACGGCATGCTGCTGTTCACGCGGGCCTTTCCGCCGGGCGCGCGCCGGCTGCCGGTCACCGCCTCGGCCGCCCCCGTGGCGGCCTGGGCCACCCGCGGCCCGGGCGCGAGCACCCGGGTGCTGCTCATCAACCCAAGCCCGCGGCGAAGCTATCGGATCCTGCTGCGGGGGCTGCTGCCGAGCGGCCCCGCCCGCCTGCAACGGCTGCGCGCGCCGAGTCTGAGCGCCACCGCCGGCGTCACCCTGGGCGGGGTGGCGGTCACCCCCGGGGGCCGGCTGCCGCCCACCCGCAGCGTGCTGATCGCCCCGCGCCACGGCGTCCTGTCGATCGTGCTCCCCGCCGCCAGCGCGGCGCTGGTCAGCCTGTCCGGCTAGACCCCGGTCCGGTGGAGCTCTCGGTGCAGCCGGCCGGCGAGCTTGCCGGGCAGGCCGGGGACCGCCTCGAGCTCCTCGCGGGAGGCGGCGAGTATCGCCTCCGGGGAGCCGAAGTGCTTCAGCAGCGCCCGCTTGCGCGCCGGCCCGACCCCGGGCAGCTCGTCCAGAAGCGAGGCGGTCATCTCCCGGTCGCGACGGAGCCGGTGGTGGGTGATCGCGAAGCGGTGCGCCTCGTCGCGCACCCGCTGGAGCAGCTGCAGCTCGGGGGTGTCGTGCGCCAGGCGCAGCGGATCCCCACGGCCGGGGATGAACACCTCCTCGATCCGCTTGGCCAGCGAGATCACCGTCACGCCGCGCTCGCGGAAGCCGCGCAGCGCCCGCAGCCCGGCCGACAGCTGCCCCCTGCCGCCGTCGATCACGACCAGGTTGGGCAGCGCGGCGAAGCTGGGGTCATAGGACTTGTCGTGGGGGGAGAGCTCACGCTGATGCTCCCAGCGGGCCAGGCGGCGGGAGAGCACCTCCTCCATGGCGGCGAAGTCGTCGGGCATGCCGACCCGCCCGCCGCCGGCCGCGCCATCTCGGTCGCCATCGCCGACGATGTTGAACCGACGGTAGTCGGACTTCTTGGGTGCGCCGCCCTCGAACACGACCATCGAGGCGACGGTGTTCGTCCCCATCAGGGTGGAGATGTCAAAGCACTCGATCCGCAGGGGAATCGTGTCCAGGCCCAGCGCCCGCTGCAGCCCATCCAGCGCCTCCACCCGCTGCTGGCGGCGACGCTCGGAGCGCAGGCGCTCCTGGTCGAGCGCCAACCGGGCGTTGCGCTCGGCCAGTTCGAGGATGCGCCGCTTGTCGCCGCGCTCGGCGGGGCGGATCTCGACCGGGCCGCCCCGGCGCTGGGCCAGCGCGTCGGCCAGATCCGGCCGCGGCCCCAGCTCGCGCTGGACCACCAGCAGCGGCGGGACCATCATCGCGCTGGCGTAGTACTGGAGGATGAACGCCTCGGCCACATCGGCCACGTCGCCGCCGGGAGCGTTGTCCAGATAGAAGCTCTGGCGGTCGGAGAGCACCCCGTCGCGGACCTGGAAGACCTGCGCGTTGGCCTCGCCGTCGCGCACCGCCACCGCGATCGCATCCAGCGTCCCGGCCTCGTGCGCCACCCGCTGGCGCTCGAGCAGCGAGCGCACGGCGCGCAGCCGGTTGCGCTCGCGCGCGGCGTCCTCGAACCGCTGCTCGGCGGCGGCCGTGCGCATCGAGCGCTCCAGCTCGCGCTCGATGTCGCGGTAGCGACCGGAGAGGAAGTCGATCACCCCGTTGATCGCACGCCGGTAGTCCTCTTTGGAGACGTAGCCCACGCAGGGGGCCTCGCAGCGCTTGATGTAGTAGTCCAGGCAGGGGGAGCCGCTGCGGCGGCCGGGGGTGGGTCCCTCGCAGGAGCGGAACATGAACACCTTGCCCAGCACCTCGAGCGTCGCGCGCACGCGCTTGGCGTTCGAGTAGGGGCCGAAGTAGGCGCGGTCGCGGCGGTGGCGCTCCCGGGTGAAGTACACCCGGGGGAAGTCCTCGTCCAGGCTGATGGCGATGTACGGGTAGGACTTGTCGTCGCGCAGGCGGATGTTGAAGCGGGGCTTGTACTGCTTGATGAAGTTCTGCTCCACCAGTAGCGCCTCGGCGTCGGTGTGCACCACCAGCGCCTCGATCTGGTCGATCTGCTCCACCAGCGTCCTGCCGCCGCGGGTGCTGGGGTTGGAGAAGTGGGAGGCCACCCGCTTGCGAATCGACTTGGCCTTGCCCACGTAGAGCACCCTGCCGCGGGCGTCGCGGAACAGGTAGACGCCCGGCTCGTCGGGCAGGTGGCGGCGCTTGTCGACCGGGGTGAGGGGCATTCGCTTCGAGGATAAGCCGACGCCGCCGGGTGGCGGCGGGGGGTGCGGGGTCGGGTGGTGCGGGATGGGTGCGGGGGGGCCAGCGGCGGATGCGGGGCGGCGGCGGGCCGGGCTGGCGGCAGACCCGCGGCGGCGGATGCGGGGCGCGGCGGGCCCAGGGCTCTGGTGGCGGCGAAGCCGGATGGCGGCGGCCGGCGCTAGTACCTGCGCGCCGACCAGAGCACGGCGATGGCGGCATACAGGGCCGCGCCGATCAGCACCAGCCAGGCCACCGAGCCGGCCGGGGAGTGCCACAGGCGCGTGGTGCCGGTCAGCGCCAGAGCGCCCACGGCCAGCGCCACGTACAGGATCGCTCGGCGCCGCTCACCCAGCGAGTAGAGGGTGAGCCGGTGCTGGCGGTAGGTGAGCGCGGCCAGCCAGCCCAGCGCGGCCAGAAACACCAGGTACAGGGCCTGCAGGGCGACGTTTGCCCCCGTGCCGCCGCCCGGGATCACGGTGACCAGCGCGGCGATGGCCAGGATGATCGCGATGTTTCGAAGCGTGGCCTGCGACATGACTTCAGCGTACGCCATCGCGCCCGCGCCTCCGGCTCGCCGCCCGGCCGCTACCCCGCGATCCGCTCCAGCTCGTCGTACAGCTCCTCCACCGCCCGCTTGGCCTCCCGGTGGCGGGCGGTGGAGCGGGCGGTGGCCTCCGGGCTCGCCCACGCGGCGGGATCGGCCAGCTCGTCCTCGACCTTGCGCAGGGCCGCCTCGGCCGCGGCGATCTCCCGCTCCAGCCGCTCCTGGCTGCGGGCGGCGGCGCGGGGAGGAGCGCCGGAACCCCCGGACCGCCGGCGCCGGGGACGCGGCGCGTCCGCTGCGCCATTCGCCTGCCCCCGGTCCTGGCCCCTCCTGTCGCCCGCCGTGCGCGGCGGTCGACCGGCTGCGCTGGCGGCCGCGCGCTCCTCGCGCACGCGCACGTACTCGGGCCAGCCGCCGACGTAGCTGCGCAGGCGGCCCTCCTCAAAGGCCACCGTCCGCGTGCCCACCGCGTCCAGCAGCGCCCGATCATGGGAGACCAGAAGCAGCGCGCCGGGAAACTCCGACAGCGCCTGCTCAAGCGCCTCGCGACTCTCCAGGTCCAGATGGTTGGTGGGCTCATCGAGGATCAGCACGTTCGCTCCCGAGGCGACCAGGATGGCGAGCGCCAGCCGCCGTCGCTCCCCGCCGGAGAGCACGTCCAGCGGCTTCTCGGCCTCCTCGCCGGAGAACAGAAACCGCCCCAGCAGGGCGCGCGCCTGGCCGGGCTTGAGGCCGGTGGCCCGCTGGGCCGCCTCGAGCACGGTGCGTGCGGTGCCGGCGCCCAGCTCGTCGGCGTGCTGGGACAAGAAGCCGACCTTCACGTTGTGGCCGGTGCGCAGACGGCCCTGGACGAGCGGCACGCCCACCCCGAGCTCGCGGCGCCCGGCCAGGGTCTCGATCAGCGTCGTCTTGCCCGCGCCGTTGGGTCCCACCAGCGACACGTGCTCGCCGCGCTCAAGCCACAGCTCTCCGTCCTCGAGCAGCACCCGGTCGCCGACCGACACGCGCCCGTCGGTGAGCTCGAACACGACCCGACCGGTGCGCTCGGGCGGCTTGAAGGCGAATTGCAGCGCCTCACCGTCGCCGGGCCGGCGCTCGATGCGCTGCATCCGCTGCAGGCGCTTGGCGCGCGACTGCGCCTGTCGCGCCCGGGTGCCGGCCCGAAACCGTTCGACGAACCGCTCCAGGCGCTGGATCTCCGCCTGCTGGCGCTCGATCGCCCGGCCCAGCGCGAGCTCGCGCGCCACCCGCTCGCGCCGCCAGGCGTGCCAGGGACCGGGAAAGAAGCGCCCCCGCCCGCCCTCCAGCTCGAGCACCGAGGTGCCGACCGCCTCCAGAAACCAGCGGTCGTGGGCGACCAGGACGACCGCCGCGTCGAGCGAGATCAGGTGCTGCTCCAGCCACTCCAGGGACTCGATGTCCAGGTGGTTGGTCGGCTCGTCCAGCAGGAGCAGGTCCGGGCCCCCCACCAGCGCCCGGCCGAGCGAGGCGCGGGTGAGCTCGCCGCCGGAGAAGGTGTGCAGCGGACGGTCGAGCTGCACCTGGTCGCGGAAGCCGAGCCCGCGCAGCATGGCCAGCGCCCGCTGGCGCCAGTCATAGCCGCCGGCATGCTCGAGCCTGGCCTGGGCGGCGGCATAGCGGGCCAGCGTACCCTCGTCGTGGGCGCCGGCGGCCATCGCCTGCTCGAGCGTCGCCAGCTCGGACTCGATCGCCACCAGCTCGGCCGCGCCGCCGAGCACGTACTCGCGCAGCGTGAGGGAGCGCTCGCGCGGGGGACGCTGGTCGTGCAGGGCGACGGTCACGCCCTTGCCCAGCACCAGCTCCCCCTGATCGATCGCGGCCTCGCCGGCCAGCATGCGCAGCAGGGTGGTCTTGCCCGCGCCGTTGCGCCCCGACAGCGTCATCCGCTCGCCGCGCTCGAGCTTGAACGAGATACCGCGCAGCAGCGGCTCACCGGCCACGTCCTTGCCCAGATCGGATGCGATCACCACCGCCATCTCGCCTGGGATGGTAGGAGGGCGCCCGCGGCCGGTTCTCAAGCTGTGGGCCGTGTGGTGGACGGAGCGCACCGGCTGGATCCCACGGCGCGGCCCGGAGGTACGATCCCGCCGATGCCCGCCGTGCGCTGGCCACCCGAGCCGCCATTCGAGATGCCCCCGCCGCGGACGCTGCTGGTGCGCGGGCGCGGCGAGCTGTTCCTGCGCGACAGCGGCGGCGACGGGCCGCCGGTGATGCTCCTGCACGGCTGGATGGTGAGCGCCGATCTGAACTGGTGCGGAGCCTACGGCGCGCTGTCGCAGGCGGGCTACCGGGTGCTGGCCATCGACCACCGCGGCCACGGCCGGGGGCTGCGCCCGCTGGTTCCCTTCCGGCTCAGCGACTGCGCCGCCGACGCGGCCGCGGCGCTGCGCACCCTCGGCCTGGCGCCCGCGCTGGTGGTCGGCTACTCGATGGGCGGCGCGATCGCCCAGCTGATCGCGCGCGACCATCCGGAGGTGGCCAGCAGGGTGGTGCTGAGCGGCACCGCCCAGCACTGGCAGGATCCCGAGACCCGGCGGGTGTGGCGGGCCATGGGTCTGCTCGGGCTGAGCCTGTCGCTGGCCCCCCGGACCTTCTGGCGGCTGGGCTTTCGCCGCGCCGGCCTGCCCCACAGCCAGCGCACGGCATGGATCCAATCCGAGCTCATGCGCCATTCGGCCCGAGACATCGCCGAGGCCGGCCGGGAGCTCGGCCGCTTCGACTCCCGGCCCTGGCTGGGCTCGGTCAGGGTGCCGATGGCGGTCGTCATCACCACCCGAGACGAGGCGGTGGCGGTGCCCAAGCAGCGCGAGCTGGCGGCGGCCGCGGGCGGGCCGGTGTTCGAGGCGCCGATCACCCACCTCGAGGTCGTCAACCGAGCCGACGTGTACAACCCGGCGCTGCTGCAGGCGCTCGAGGCGCTGCGCTCGACGGCCGCCCGCCGCGGCGATGCAGCCGCGCCGGTGGCGAGCTAGCCTTTTGCGCCGATGCGCCGCGCCCGTCTGTTCACCGTCCTGCTGACCGTGGCCACCACGATGCTGGTGCTGGCTCCGAGCGCCCTGGCCCGCGCCTATGCGGGTGAGGGCTGGTACGGGGAGACGACGGACAAGACGATCACCTACGCCATGTACCTGGTGATCATCTTCTTCCCGCTGGTGATCGTCGTCTTCTCGCTGATCCAGTGGCGGCTGGACCGGCGCAAGCACGCACGGCTGATCGCCGCCCGCCGCCGGGCGGCCAGCGCCGACTGGCGCGGAGGCTGGTAGCGCTCCGGTCGCGCCGGCGAACCGGCTTTTAGGCCGGGCCGGGCAGGCGGCCTCGGATCCCGGACGGGAGGTCGGCTTCAGTTCCCGCCCGGGGGCTTTGGCCTCGGGTCCCCCCGGGGACTCAGATCCTGAACACCGGGATCAGGCGCTGCTCGTGCTCGGCGTCGATCCGGGCGATCACCTCGATGTGCTCCTCCAGCCCCGACCCGCGAAGCTTGGTCGCCAGCAGCTCGTCCACCTGAAAGATCCCGGCGCTGTTGGACATCTGGATCTCCACCCTGACCGCCCGGTCATCGCCGGGGGAGATCCGCACCTCCTCGATCGCGTAGGCGGACAGCGAGTGGATGTTCTGGTGGCCGGCCTCGAACGGCACCCGTGAGCGTCCCCGCGCCATGTCGAGCGCGTCGGCGACACGGACGATCCCCGCCTCCACGGTCAGCGGCTGGTGCTGGCGACGGTGGCCGATGATCGCGTGCAGCACCTCGGAGACGACGATCGTGCGCTCCGGTTCCTCGTAGACCTGGGCCAGCAGCGCCGGCAGCTTGTCGGCGGTCAGGAACAGGCTGAAGCGCTCGTGGTCCTCGCGGTGGATCGCCATGCCCACGCAGTGCATGAGGCAGGCGGCGGCGATCACCACCTCGGCGTCGTGCTCGCCCATCCGGTAGTCCACGCTGATGCTCGGCCTGACACCGCGCCGAAACAGCAGCCGGGCCAGGCGCAGACCGATGTTGAGGACGATCTGGATATGCACCCAGCTGTGGTCGGACATGCCGAGCCGCCGGGTGGCGTTGACGGCGGAGACATGCCACCACGCCTTGAGCTGCTCGTCGGCGTTGACCGCCTCCAGCAGCCGCTCCAGGCGCCGATTGCCGCGGGTGGGCGCCCGCACGCGGGCCTGCGCCACCGCCTCGCGCGGCGTCAGCGGAGGGCTCTCGTCGCCCTCAGCCACGAGCCGCCTCCAGCAGCACGCCCTCACGCAGTCCGCCGCCGGCGACCGTCAGTGGCAGGTGGAAGCGCTCCGCGGCGGCCCACAGGATGAGCACCCCGGCGGGCAGCAGCCGCACGCGTTGGCGGTCCAGGCCAAGGCGCCGGGCCAGCGTCGAGCTGGGGGCTCGGCACAGCGCGCCCAGCGCGGTGGCGAGGGCGTCGTCGTCGAGCGTCTCGCCGGCCAGGCGCGCGAGCGACGTCGCGCTCCCGCCCACCGCGACCGCGTGGGCCGGCGGGGGAGGCTCCACATCCGCCATCGCCGCCTCCACCTCGGCGCGCGCCCGGCTGATCTGAGCATCCTTGGGGGGATCGGAGTGCAGGTGGCGCCGCGTCAGCTCGCCCGACCCCAGCGCCAGCGATACCGACCAGCCGATTTGATCCGGCGGCCGTCCGACCACCAGCTCGCAGGAGCCCCCGCCCACGTCGGCCACCCCCAGCTGCCCGTCCAGCCCCGCTCCGCAGGCCCGGGCCGCGCCGATGAACGCCAGCCGGGCCTCCTCGGCGCCGCTCAGAACGCGCACCTCAAGACCGCAGGCGTCGCGCACCGCCACGGCCAGCTCCCGGCCGTTGGCGGCCCGGCGGATCCCGGCGGTGGCCACCACGTGCACCTCGGCGCACCCGAGCCGTCGCGCCGTCTGCAGCTGCCTGGCCACCACGGCGGCCACCTCGGCCAGCTTGGCGGGCGAGATCATGCCGTCCGCCCGCCTGGTCACCGCCAGGTGGGTGAACGCCCGCTCCTGGTGGACGGCCTCAAGCCGCGCGCGGTCCACCTCGGCGACCAGCAGCCGCGTGGTGTTCGAGCCGATGTCGATGCAGGCGCGGCGCACGCGCTGGCGACTCTAACCGCTGGCGGCCCGCTGCCGGGCGCGGCGATCAGCTCTCGGGGACGATCTCCGCCGCCGCACCCGCCGGTCGAGCCCCGAGCCGGACGGCCGCGGGCAGGCCGAGCACCAGGCAGGCGGCGCACCCCACCAGCAGCGCCGTGTGCACGGTGGCGGCCGTCACGCCGCCGGCCAGCGCCACCCCGGCCAGGCCGGCCCCGACCCCCGCCCCCAGCAGGCGACCGACCGACAGCAGCGCCGAGGTCCGCCCGTGGGAGGCCTGGGGCGAGGCGTTCAGCGCCGCGCGCGAGGTGGGCACGAACAGCATGCCCAGACCCAGTCCGACCGGGATCAGCGGCAGGATCGTCAGCGGGCTGTGCAGCGGCACCCCGGGGATCCCCAGCACCAGCAGCCCGAGCCCGGCACCCAGAAAACCGGCCGCGGCCGGCGCTCGCTCACCCCGCTGGTCGACCAGGCGCCCGGCCAGCGGCGCCGCGGCGCCCACCAGCAACGCCACCACCACGAGCACGGCGGAGGCGCCCAGGGCGGAGAAGCCGGCCGTCCGCTGCAGGTACTGCTCAGCCAGGTAGAAGCAGCCGATCATCACCGCGAAGGTGAGCGCGGCAATCGCCGAGGCGACCAGCACGGTGCCGTTGAGCGCCGGATGGCCGGCCTCCTCGCCGTGGACGGTGGGGGGCACCAGGCGGATGATCGCCGCCGCCGCCAGCAGCGCCAGCGGCACCAGCGCCCACCAGTCCGCCCGCCAGCCGAAGGCGACCGTCAGCACGCCACCCATCACCGGACCCAGCAGGTTCGACACTCCGGCGCTGGCTCCCCAGATCCCCAGGGCGCCGCCCCGGCGCTCGGGCGGAAACCCGCTGACGGCGCCGGCCAGCGCGGCCGGGCTCACCAGACCGGCGCCGATCCCCTGGAGCACCCGCGTGGCCACCAGCGCCGACATCGAGGACACCACCGCCCCGGCCGCGGCCCCGGCGGCGAACAGCGCGAGCCCCAGCAGCGCCAGCCGGCGGACGTCGTAGCGGTCGACCAGCGACCCGCCGGGGAGCAGGGTCAGGGCATAGGCCAGAAAGTAGGCGCTCAGCACGATCGCGGTGGAGCCGCTGGAGACGTGCAGGCTGCGGGCCACCGAGGGCAGCGCCACCGTGATCAGGGTCCCGTCCAGCTGCAGCAGCGCGGCCGCCGCCGTGCACGCCGCCAGCCTCTGCCAGGCGCCGGGCGGGAGCGGGTCGCGCGCGGGCCGCTGCCGGCGTGAGCCCGCTCGGCGCCGGCGGCCGGCGGCCGCGGGGGAACTGGTCCTGACGCTCACCACCCCCACGATAGAGCCTGCGCGCCCTGCGCCCGGGCTGGCATCCTCTGAGGCGATGTCCCTGCGCGCGCGCAGCTGGCACCGCAGCCACACGTTCTCCCACCACCGGTTTCCGGCCGAGCGCCTGGCGGCCGAGCGCACGGCCACCGCGTCCGTGTGCCTGCCCGCCCGCAACGAGGCGCGCACGATCGGGCCGATCCTCGAGCAGCTGCTCCCGCTGCTGGAGCGGGAGGTCGTCGACCAGGTGCTGGTGGTGGATAACTCCACCGACGACACGGCGGAGATCGCGCGGCGGCTGGGGGCGGAGGTCTGCGACCAGGAGCAGCTGGCGCCCGAGCTGGGTCCCGTGCTGGGCAAGGGGGACGCCATGTGGCGCGCCCTGCGGGCGCTGCGAGGCGAGCTGGTGTGCTTCATCGACGCCGATTCCGAGCAGGTGGGGCCGCACTTCGTCTGCGGGCTGCTCGGGCCGCTCGTCTGCGATGCGGAGATCTCGTTCGTGAAGGGCTGCTATCGCCGCCCCTTCCGCGTCGGGGACACGGTGATGCCGGATGGCGGCGGTCGTGTCACCGAACTGACCGCCCGGCCGCTGCTGAATCTGTTCTATCCCGAGCTGGCGGCGGTGGAGCAGCCGCTGGCCGGGGAGGTGGCAGCCCGGCGGACGCTGCTCGAGCAGCTGCCGTTCGTGACCGGCTACGGCGTGGACATCGCGCTGCTGCTGGACGCCTACCACGCCGTCGGCCTGCGGGGGCTGGCCCAGGTTGATCTGGGAGTGCGCCAGAACGCGCACCAGCCGCTGCGTGATCTCGGCCCGATGGCCTACGAGGTGCTGCACGCCGTCGCCTCGCGACTCGGGCGGGAGGGGCGGCTGGGCGAGCCGCTGCCACGGACGTTCACGCTGGCCGGCGGTGACGGCCCGGAGACGGTCCAGCTCGACCCGCGCGAGCGTCCCCCCGTCGCCAGCCTGCGGGCGGTGGCATGAGCCGGCCCGTGTGGGCGAGCGGCCGGCGGCCGGCGGCATCGCGTCCGGGGATCCTGCGGTCGGTGCTGGCGGCGCTCACCGTGGGGTGCCTCGCCGGATGCGGCTCCGCCGCCTCTCCCCCCCGGGCCGGTGACGGCGCCAGCAGCGGCGCGGCCGCGCTCGGCCTCCACGCCCATCCTCAGCTCGTCCAGCCGGTGGCGGGGGCGGCGCCGGCACCGGGTGCGGCTACCGGTGGCCCCCCGCCGGTGGGGGATCCGAGCGCCCGCGCGCCTTCGCTGGCCGAGGTCAAGGCCGAGCTGAAGGAGGAGGAGCGGATCGCGCAGGAGCTCAACTCGCTGAGCGCCGGGCAGGGCTTCGTGTTTCCGATTGCGCCGCTCGACGTGGTCGAGCCGCCGAACACCTGGTCCCCTGACCAGGGCGTGGATATCTCCACGGTCGGAGCGGCCTGCGGCAACTCGGCCGTCGAGGTGGCGGTCACCAACGGCGTGATCGTCCAGGAGGGGATCGCCGGGTTCGGACCCGATGCTCCCGTGCTGAGGGTGGCGGGAGGCCCGCTCAGCGGGCGCTACATCTATTACGGCCACGCCGCCCCCGACCTGGTGCCGGTGGGGACCGTCGTGCAGGCTGGCCAGCCGATCGCCGAGGTCGGCTGCGGGATCGTCGGGATCTCCACCGGGCCCCACCTGGAGATCGGGATCAGCGCCCGCAACGGCCCCACCTGCTGCCCCGGCTATCAGGTCACCTCCCCGGCGATGGAGGGGCTGCTCTACCGCCTCTACCAGGCCTCACTGCGCGGCGGCTGAGCTCGCGCCGTCCGGTCGCGTGTCACCCCCGCGTCGGCCGCGCGTACCGCAGATATGACCCCGCAGACGTCGGGATCGCGTCGCCGACCCGGCCGCGCCGGCCGGCAACGTGCTCCCGCCACACTCAGCCGATGACCCGGATGGCCGCCGAATCCACCCCCTTTTTCGGCTCAGCTCACTTAAATGCACGCCGGGCCGCGTCCGCCCCGGCCCGCGACCGCTCCAGATAGCGGTACGTCCCGCGCTCGCGCAGCTCCTGGGCGGCCTCGACCAGTGCCCCAAGGGCGGCGAAGGCGAAGGCACCCCCCACCGAGATCCGGCTGACTCCGAGCTCGGCAAGCTCGGAGACAGGCGGAAGCCCCGGGCGCGCCAGCACGTTCACGGGACGCGCCACGGCGGCGAGGAGGTCACGAATCTCCTCACGGCGGCTGATCCCCGGCGCGTACAGCACGTCGGCACCCGCCTCCTGGTAGGCCTGCAGCCGGGAGATCGTGTCCGTCAGGTCGTCACGGCCATGCAGATGGTTCTCCGCCCGGGCCGTGAGCACCAGCTGCACCGGACCTTCGTGGGCGGCCCTGGCGGCCGCCGCCACCCGCTCGACGGCCTGATCGAGTGGATAGATCGGGTTCGCCGGCTCGCGCGTGAAGTCCTCGATCGAGCACCCGGCCAGACCGGCCTCCCTCGCCATTTCAATGGTTCTCGCCACCTCCTCAGGGTCGTCGCCGAAGCAGTTCTCGAGGTCGCCTGAGACGGGCAGATCGGTCGCGGCGGCCAGAGCGGCGGCATGTGGGCCGCCTGGTCGTCCACGCCGACAACGCTACATTCGCGAAATGGGTTCGTCGAGCGCCACCCGGTTCTCACTCGGCCGCGAGGCCGGCGATGATGGTTCCTTCCGCCGGCAGGAGAGTGCCTTCCGCCGGTGGGTTTCCGCCGATGGCTCCACCGAGTTCCCGCTCGAGGCAGGGCGCTACCACCTGTATGTCGCCCGGGCCTGCCCGTGGGCGCACCGCACGATCATCGCCCGTCGCCTGCTCGGCCTGGAGGCGGCGCTCGGCATCTCCTTCGTCGACCCGCTGCGCGACGACCGCGGCTGGGCGTTCACCGGCGGCCGGTACACCGATCCGATCAACGGCTTCTCGCTGCTGGCCGAGGCCTACACGGCCACCGACGCCGCCTACGCCGCCCGCGTGACCGTGCCTGTGCTGTGGGACACCCGCACCGGGGTGATCGTCAACAACGAGTCGGCCGACATCCTGCGCATGCTGGCCACCGTCTTTTTGCCGTTGGCCGAGCGGCCGGTCGATCTCTACCCCGAGGCGCTGCGAACCGAGATCGACGCGCTCAACGCCTACATCTACGAGCACGTCAACGACGCCGTCTACAAGGCGGGCTTCGCCCAGCGCCAGGAGATCCACGAGCGCGAGGTGCGCTCGCTGTTTGCCGCGCTCGATCGGCTCGACGCGCGTCTGGCCACCCGCCGCTTCCTGTTCGGTCAGGCGCCCGTGGAAAGCGACATCCGCCTGTTCACCACCCTCGTCCGCTTCGACGCCGTCTACCACATCCATTTCAAGTGCTCGCTGCGCAAGCTGATCGAGTACGAGCACCTGTGGCCGTACGCGCGCGATCTCTACCAGCAGCCCGGGTTCGGGGAGACCGTCGACTTCGGCGAGATCCGCACCCACTACTACCGGACCCACCCGATGATCAACCCCACCGGCCTCATCGCCATGCAGCCGCTGGCCAGCTTCGATCAGCCCACCGACCGGGCCGCTCTCCTCACCGGCGGGTCCGGCGGCGCCTAGCGGGTCTCGTGGGGACCCCCACGAGACCCGCGTGGCCGCCGTGAGGGCTACCGCCGCCGGAGCAGCAGCCGCAGCACCACCAGCCCGCCGATCACCCCGATCACCGGGGCGGGGTTGCGCTTGATCCGATCGAGGAGCACCCCGCCGACCAGCGATAGGCCCTGGATGGGAGCCGCCTCCTCGGTGGGCGGCGGAGGGGGTGGCGGCGGTGACGGCGCCCCCGTGGGCGGTGGCGGCGGCCCCCCCGTGGGTGGCGGGGAAGGTGCCTCGGTGGGCGGCGGCGAGGGTGTCCCTTTGGGCGGCGGGGGTGGCGGGCCCTCGGTCGGCGGCGGTGCTGGCGCGGCCTGGGCCGGCGGTGTCGGCGCGGCCTCCGCCGACGGTGCCGAAGCGGCCTCCGCTGGCGGTGCTGGCGCGGCCTGGGCCGGCGGTGCCGGCGCGGCCTCCGCCGGCGGTGCCGAAGCGGTCTCCGCCGGCGACGCCGGGCCCTCGTCGGGTGGGGCCGGTGGGGTGTCGGGCGGGGGCGCCGGCGCAGCCTCGGGCGGCGGAGTCGCAACGCCCTCGGCGGGTGGCGCCAACGGAGCCTCCGTCGCCGGCTCGCCGGGTGACGCCTTGGCCGAGGCCGCCTCCGCCCCGGGCGGCGCCGCCTCCGGCCGGGCCGAAGCCGCCTCCGCCCCGCGATCGCCGCCCGCCAGCGAGGCCTGCAGGCGACCCGCGAACTCCCGCAGCAGCCGCTCGGAGATGTCCTCGATCATCCCCCCGCGTCCGAAGCGGGCCAGCCGGCCGGTGATGTGGTAGTCGGTCACCACCTCCACGCGGGTGCCGCCGCCGGCCGGAGTCAGCCGCGAGGAGATCGTCGCCGTGGCCCCACCCTGGCCCCGGCGGTCGGAGCCCTGCGCGTGCATGGTGGCGCTGTGGGCCGCCTCGTCCACGTTCTGCATCTCGAGCCTGCCGGTGTAGGAGGCGGTGGTGGGCCCGATCTTGATCGTGAACGTGCCGTTGTAGCTGCCGTCCTCGTTGCGACCGGTCACCGCGGCACCGGGCAGGCAGGGGGCCACGCGCTCGACGTCGATCAGCGCCCGCCACACCTGCTCGAGCGGCGCCGCGACCTCAAACGACTGCTCTAGCTTCATTGCGGATCCTCTCCAGATCTTCGGTTGTGTCCACGTCCTGGCCGATGGCGCCCAGATCACCAAGCTCGATCCTGCGCCCGCCGGCCAGCAGCCCGCGGGCTCCCCGGTCGCCGCGGAGGTTGGCCAGAGCCCGCAGATGCTCGGCTCCGAGGACCACCGGATGTCCGGGGCGGCCATCGTAGACGGCCCGCGTGCCCGGCGGCTCGGATGCGAATCGCGCCACCACCTCGGGACTCATCAGCGGCTCGTCGCCCAGCGTGACGATCACCCGGTCGGCGCCCTCCAGCTCCGCCGCCCCCCGCCGCAGCGAGGCCGCCTGCCCCCGCCACCACTGCTCGCACACCACCGGCTCCGCCCGCCCGAACTGCACCCGCTCGAGCACCCGGTCGGCATGCGCCCCCAGCACGACCACCACCCGCTCGAGCTCGGCCACCTCGCACTGGGCGCGAATCGCCCACTCCAGCAGCGGCCTTCCCCCCAGGGGGGCGAGCAGCTTGGGCTCGGGCCCGAAGCGCGTCCCGGCGCCCGCGGCGAGGATCAGTCCGGCGAGCTGGCGTCGCTCCGGCGTCACGCCGGAACCTGATGGATCCGCCCGCCGCCGGCCGACAGGCGGCCTCCCTCCCGTCCGTGGCGGGCGGCCACCACCTCGGCCAGGATCGACAGCGCGGTCTCCTCGCGGCTGATCGCACCCAGATCCAGCCCCACCGGGGCGGCCAGGCGCTCGAGCTCCTCCTCACCCATGCCCGCGGCCAACAGGCGCTCGCGCCGCGCCGCCTGGGCGCGGCGGGAGCCCATCGCCCCCACGAACCGGGCCGGGGAGCGCAGCGCCAGCAGCAGCGCGGCGTCATCCAGCTTGGGGTCGTGGGTGAGCACCACGATGGCGGTGGCGGGATCGATGCCGCCGAGCCGGGCGAACGCCTCCTCGGGCCAGGCGGCGATCACCTCCTCGGCGTCCGGGAAGCGCTCCGCGGTAGCGAACCGCGCCCGGGGGTCGACCACGTACGGGCGCCAGCCCAGCCCGCGGGCCAGCGTGCACAGGTGGGCGGCGATGTCGACGGCGCCGAACAGCACCAGCCGTGGCGCGGGGGCGACCACGTCGATGAACAGGGGGCCGCGCCGCTCGGAGGCGTCCGTCCACAGAAGCTCGCCCGCCAGCCGGGCCGCCTCGTCGTCCAGCTCGGGGGAGCCCAGCGACCCGGAGCGGGCGCCGTCGGCCTCGACCAGCAGCTTGGCTCCGAGCTGGGGTCCCTCGATCACCGTCACCTCGGCCGCCCGGCCGCCGGCGCGGGCGATCTCCTCAAAGCGGCTGGGCCGCTCTTCCTGGATCCACACGTCGATCTCGCCTCCGCACGGCAGCCCCACGTCCCAGGCATCGGAGTCGGCGATCCCGAAGTGCACCAGCTGCGGCGGCGAGCCGCGCAGCACCTGCTCGGCCAGCTCCACCACGGCGCCCTCCACGCACCCACCGGACACCCCGCCGGTGATCTCGCCCCGCTCGCTGATGGCCATCTTCGCCCCCGGCGCCCGCGGCGCCGAGCGCTGAACGTCCACGACGGTGGCCACCGCCACCCGCTGGCCGGCCTGGCGCCAGCGATCGATCTCAGGCAGTACGTCTTTCATCAGATCTCCTCCAGGATGCAGGCGAGCTCCTCAAGGGAGGCCAGCGAGTTGCCGGCCAGAAGCTCATCGGTGTGGGGAACGGCAGCGCGCATGCCGCGCGTCAACGGCTCGAAGTCTGGGTGGGCGGCGAGCGGGTTGAGCCACACCAGGCGGTGGGCGCTGCGACGCAGGCGGGCCATCTCCGCCTCCAGCAGCTCGGGATCGCCGCGATCCCAGCCGTCGGACAGGATCACGACCACCGCGCCGCGCCCGATCCGGCGTCCGTGGGCGCGGTTGAGCTCGGCCAGCGCCGCGCCGATCCGCGTCCCCCCGGAGAAGTCGGCCACCGCCGCGGCGGCCCGGCGCAGGGCGAGATCCGGGTCGCGCCCCTCAAGCTCCTGCGTGATCCGGGTCAGGCGGGTGCCGAACGCGAACGCCTCCACCCGCCGCCGCGCCGCCACCGACGCCTGCAGGTACTGGAGCAGCACGCGCGCGTACGGGGTCATCGACCCGGACACGTCGCAGATCAGCACCACCTGCCGGGGCCGGGGGCGGGGGGCTCGCCACTGGCGGTGGACCGGCTCGCCGCCGGTGCGCAGCGAGGCCCGCAGCACCCGGCGCAAATCCGGCTGATGGCCCCGGCGGCGGCGCACCGGCCGGGTGCGGCGGGACATCCGCGTCGGCCCGCGCCGGGCCAGGCGGGCGATCAGCTGTCGGGCCAGGGCCATCTCGGCCTCGCTGTACTGGGCGAAGTCCTTCTCGCGCAGCAGCTCGACGTCGCTCCAGGCCGCCGGCACCGGCGTGCGCCGCTCGGCGCCGTGGCCGTCGGGGATCGAGCTGCCGGGCACCGCGGCGCGGGGCAGCGCCGCCCGGCCCACCGCCCCCAGCTCCCGGAAGGGGTCGGGCGCCTCCATCACCCGCCCGGAGCCGAACACGGCGGCAAACGCCAGCTCGAAGCGCTCCAGATCGTCGCGGCCCGAGCACAGCACGGCGCGCAGCGCCAGGCGGGCGTCCTCGCGGGAGGCGCAGTCGACGGCGGCCAGCGCCCGGTGGGCGTTCAGCAGCTCGCCCACGCCCACCCGTGTCCCCTGCCAGCGCAGGGCCCCGGCCAGCGCGCTCAGCCGCTCGCTGACGGCGGCTGCCGGCGTCGGCGGGACGGGGTCGGGCGCCAGCGCCTCAGACACCCTCGAGCACCCTCCGCTGGCGGACGCGCACCACGTCCTCGTGGACCTTCAGCGCCGCCCCCAGCGTCTCCTCCAGATCGGCCTCCTCGCCCAGCGCCAGCAGCGCCCGCGCCCACACGAGCGTCTCCCCCACCCCGGGCAGCTTGTACAGGTCCCCGTGCTCGCGCAGCCTGCCCACGGCGGCCACCACGCGCTCGGCGATCGCCTCCGGCACCCCCGGGATCCGCGCCCGCACGATCTCCCGCTCGCGCTCGGGGGTGGGGTAGTCGATCCAGTGGTAGAGGCAGCGGCGCTTGAGCGCGTCGTGCAGCTCCCGGGTGCGGTTGGAGGTGAGCACCACCACCGGGCGCTGGGTCGCGGTGACCGTGCCCAGCTCCGGGATGGTGACCGCGAAGTCCGACAGGAACTCGAGCAGGAATGCCTCGAACTCATCGTCGGCCCGGTCCACCTCGTCGATCAGCAGAACCACCGGGCCGTCGTGCTCGAGCGCATCCAGCAGCGGGCGGCGGAGCAGAAACCGGCGGGAGAACAGCTCCCCCTCCGCCACGCCGCCCTCGGCGGCGCGCAGCGCCAGCAGCTGGCGGGCGTAGTCCCAGTCGTAGACGGCGTGGTGCAGATCGATCCCCTCGTGGCACTGCAGGCGGATCAGGCGGGCGCCGGTGGAGGCGGCCAGCGCCCTGGCCACCTCGGTCTTGCCCACCCCCGCCTCGCCCTCGAGCAGCAGCGGCTGCTCGAGCGCCACCGCCAGATGCACGGCCAGCGCCAGCGGCCGGTCGGCCAGGTAGCCGTCGGCGGCGAGCGCCGCGCTCGCCGCCTCGACCGACGACAGTTGGGGAAACCTCACACGCTCATGATGACAACCCGGCCGCCTCCGCCAGCGCCCGGCGGGTGAGGACCCGGGCCAGGTGGCGCTTGTAGTCGGCGGAGGCGTTGAGGTCGGCGGGCGGGTCGGTGCCCTCGGCCGCCTGCTCGGCGGCACGGGCGATCGTCTCGGCGCTCAGCGGCTGGCCGCGCAGCGACTCCTCCACCGCGCTCGCCCGCAGCGGCACCGAGGCCATGTTGGTCAGCCCGACGCGCGCCTCCTCGATCGTCTCGCCGGAGGCGCGCACCATCGCGCTCACCGCCACCATCGCCCAGTCCTCGCTGCGCCGGTTGAACTTCTGGTAGGCGAAGCCCCAGCCGTCCAGCGCCGGGATGTGGACCTCGGTCAACACCTCGTCCGCTCCCACCGCGGTCTCCAGGTAGTCGCGGAACAGCTCCGCCGCCGGCAGCGAGCGCCGGCCGTCGCCGCCCTGGAGGGTGACGGTCGCCTCGGTGATCAGCATCACCGCCGGCAGGTCGGAGGCCGGGTCCCCGTGGGCCAGCGAGCCGCCGATCGTCCCCCGGTTGCGGACCTGGGGGTCGGCGATCGTCCCCGCCGCGCGGCCCACGATCCCCAGCTGCGGCGAGCGCTCGAGCTCCGCGTGCGTGGTCAGCGCGCCGATCCGCCAGCCGCCGTTGGCGCGCTCGACGCCTCGCAGCCCCGGCACCTTGCGCAGGTCCACGAGCAGCGAGGGAGCGGCCAGCCGCAGCTTCATCAGCGGCAGCAGCGAGTGCCCGCCGGCCAGCAGCTTGGCGTCCTCGCCGCCGTCGCGCAGCGCGGTGATCGCCTCCTCGAGCGTCTCCGGAGCGACGTAGTCGAATTCGGCCGGGATCATGCCGTCACACCTCCTTTGGCTTGCTGGATCGCCTCCCACACCCGCATCGGGGTGAGCGGCATGTTGATGTAGGTGACCCCCAGCGGCCTGAGCGCATCGATCACCGCGTTGGTTACCGCCGGGCTGGCGGCGATCGTGCCCGCCTCGCCGACCCCCTTGACGCCCATCGAGTTGACCGGGGAGGGGGTCACCGTGCGGTCGGTCTCGAAGCTGGGCAGCTCGGCCGCGGTGGGCAGCGCGTAGTCGACGAACGTGCCGGTGATGAGCTGGCCCTCGGCGTCATAGTGGACCCGCTCGTAGAGCGCCTGGCCGATCGCGTGCACGATCCCGCCGTGCACCTGGCCGTCGATCAGCAGCGGGTTGATCGGATTGCCGCAGTCGTCCACGGCCACGTAGCGGACCACCCTGACCTTTCCGGTCTCGGGGTCGACGTCGACCACGCAGGCGTGGGCGCCGAACGGGAAGACGAAGTTCTCAGGCTCCCAGAAGGTCGTCTCCTCCAGCCCGGGCTCCATGCCCGCCGGAACCTGGTTCAGGTAGGCCGCCCCGGCCACCTCGGCCAGCGTCATCCCCTTGTCGGGCGAGCCGCGGACCGAGAAGCGACCGTCTCTCAGCTCGATGTCCTCGGGGGCCGCCTCCATGTTGTGGGCGACGATCGCCTTGGCCTTCTCGGCGATCTTGTTCGCGCACCGGGCCAGCGCCTCGCCGCCCACCGCCAGCGAGCGCGAGCCGTAGGTGTTGCGGCCCTCGGGGCCGGTGCCGGTGTCGCCGTGGATGATCTCCACCACCGCCGGGTCGACCCCCAGCCGGTCGGCCACGATCTGCGCGAACGCGGTCTCGTGGCCCTGGCCGTGGGGCGAGGTGCCGGTGTAGGCGGTCACCGCGCCGGTGTTGTGCACGCGGACCATGGCCGACTCCCAGAACCCGGCCTGGTTGCCGAACCCCTCCGGGCCCACCACCCGGGTGGGGGCCAGCCCGCAGATCTCGGTGTAGGTGGAGAAGCCGATCCCGCGGTAGATGCCCTTCGCCCGCAGCTCCTCCTGCTCGCGGCGGAAGGCGTCCAGGTCGAGGTGCTGAAGCAGCTTGTCGAGCGCCTTCTCGTAGTCGCCGGAGTCGTAGACCACCCCGATCGGCAGCTCGGCGGGGAACTCCTCCTTGGGGATGAAGTTGCGCCGGCGGATCTCCAGCGGATCGAGCCCCAGCTCGGCCGCCGCCTGGTCGAGCGTGACCTCGATCATGTGCGTGGCCTCCGGGCGGCCGGCGCCGCGGATCGCGTCGGTGGGGCACTTGTTGGTGAACACGCCGATGATGTCGGTCTGCAGCGCCGGCATCCGGTAGACGCCGCTCATCACGAACGCCCCCAGCTCGGGGATGGCCGGCGTGAGCAGCATGTTGTAGGCGCCGAAGTCGGCGATGATCTTGACGTGGAAGGCGGTGATCCGGCCGTCGCGCTTGAGCCCCATCCTCGTGTAGGCGATCTGGTCGCGGCCCTGGTGGGCGGCCTGCATGTTCTCCGAGCGGGTCTCGATCCACTTCACCGGCATCTGCAGCCGGCGCGAGGCCCAGGCGACGAACACCTCCTCGCCGTAGACCTGCAGCTTTGAGCCGAAGCCGCCGCCCACCTCGGGCGCGATCACCCGCACCCGCTCCTCGCTCATGCCGAGCAGGATGGCCAAAAACAGCCGCAGGAAGTGCGGCACCTGCGTGGCCGACCAGACGGTCAGCGAACCGGCCCGGTAGTCGGCCAGCACGCCGCGGGGCTCGATCGGCGCCCCCGCGGTGCGGTGGTTGACCACCCGCCGCTCCACCACCACGTCGGCCTCGGCGAACCCCGCCTCCAGATCGCCGCCCCCCAGCGACCAGCGGTGGGTCTCGTTGGTGCCGAACTGCTCGTGCACGTAGGGCGCGCCCTCGAGCGCCTTCTCGGGGTCGGTGACCACCGGCAGGGGCTCGTACTCCACCACCACGTCCTCGGCCGCGTCGACCACGGCGTAGCGGTCGGTGCCGATGACCGCCGCCACCGGGTCGCCGACGTGCTTGACCGCGCCGCGGGCCAGCGGCCAATGCTCAGGGTTGTTGACGTTGACCCCCGGCGGCACCCAGGCCAGCGGCAGCGGCCCGGTCAGATCGGCCATGTCCTCGCCGGTGAACACCGCGTGGATGCCCGGCCGCTGGCGGGCGGCCGAGCTGTCGATCGAGACGATCCTGGCGTGGGCCTCGGGCGAGCGCACGAAGGCGACGTGCAGCACGCCCGGAAGCGTGATGTCGTCGACATAGCGCCCGCGGCCGGTGATCAGCCGCGGATCCTCCTTGCGCCGCAGCGCCTGGCCCACGTGGCGGCTGGGCGCCGGTGCCTGGCGCTGGTCGGCCACCGCGGAGGCGATCTCGGTCACCTCGCCGGCGACCCCGCCCGGGATCTCGCTCATGCTGCCACCTCCGACTGCGACGCGATCGCGCCCGACTTGGACCGGGCGGCGTCGAGCACCGCCTTGACGATGTTGTGGTAGCCCGTGCAGCGGCACAGGTTGCCCTCCAGCGCGTGGCGGACCTCGGCCTCGGTGGGGTTGGGGTTCTCGGCCAGCAGCCCGGCGGCGGCCATGATCATGCCCGGCGTGCAGTAGCCGCATTGCAGAGCGTGGTCGTTCCAGAAGGCCTCCTGGAGCGGGTGCAGCTCGCCGTCGGAGGCCATCCCCTCGATCGTGGTGATCTCGGCACCGTCGGCCTGCACCGCCAGCACCGTGCATGACTTCACCGGCTTGCCGTCCAGGTGGATCGTGCAGGCGCCGCAGTTGGACGTATCGCAGCCGACGTGGGTGCCGGTCAGCCCCAGCCGGTCGCGCAGGGCGTGCACGAGCAGCAGGCGCGGCTCCACCTGAAGCTCATGCTCCACGCCGTTGACGCGCAGGCGGACCGATACGGGTGTGCTCATTCGTCTCCCTCCAGGGTCGCAACTGGGTCCCCGATGGAACCTGCCCCGACCTTACTCCACGGCCGCGGCTGTGTGAAGCGCCGCGGACGGTGATCGTCGGCCGGGTGAGGCCTCAGGCCGCCGTCGCCCGCTGCGGGCCGGCCATCGGAGCGCCCTGACCGGAGGCCGGCTGAGGCATCGGGGCGGCGCCAGGCTGAGGCCGCCCCGGAGCGGTCCGTCCGGCCGAAGCTCCGCCCACCGGGCGGCCGGCCACGGTCGTGGCGCGGGCGGCGGACCGGGCCGGCAGCCGCCGCAGCGCCAGCAGACCCCCGAGCGCCACCAGCAGGCAGGTGATCGCCCCCAACCCCAGCCCGGCGCGGGCGCCCAGCGCGCCCATCACCGCGCCCACCACCGGCCCGCCGATCGGCGTGGAGCCCTGGAAGGCGACGAACCACAGCGACATCACCCGTCCGCGCATCGACGGCTCGGCCCCGAGCTGCAGCGTCGAGTTGCCGGTGGCCATGAAGGCGATGCTGGCCGCCCCCGCCAGCGCCAGCGCCACCAGCTCGACGGCGAGGCTGGGCGCCACCGTGGCGAACGCCACCGCCGCCCCGAAGGCGAACGCGGCGCTGACCAGCGGGCGCAGTCCGGTGCGGCCCCTGGCGGCCAGGCCGAGCCCGCCCAGCACCGCCCCCACCCCCATGGCGGCGGTCATGAAGCCGAACCCGGTGGCGCCGGCGTGCAGCCCACGGCTGGCCATCACCGGCAGCGACACCTGGAACTCATAGGTCAGACACCCGACGGCGGCCATCATCAGCAGCGGCACCGCCAGCTCCGGTGTGCGGCGCACGTAGGCCAGGCCCTCGCGCAGCTGACCCGGCGCCCGCGGCGCCGGCGCCGAGCGGTTGATCGCGCTGCGATCCATCCGCATCAGCGAGGCGATCACCGCGATGAAGCTGGCCGCGTTGGCCAGAAAGCACACCCCGTCGCCCACGGTGGCGATCAGCACGCCGGCCACCGCCGGCCCCACCGTGCGCGCCAGGTTGACCAGCACCGAGTTGAGGCTGACCGCGTTGCGCAGGTGCTGCGGGCCGACCATCTCGAGCATGAACGACTGTCGGGCCGGGTTCTCAAACGCGTTGTTGACGCCGAGCACCAGCGCCAGCAGCCCGATCTCCCACACCCGCACGCTCCCGGTGACCGTCAGCAGGCCCAGGATCAGCGCCTGGACGCCCATCGCGCTCTGCAGCGCCACCATGATCCGGCGCTTGTCGCCCCGGTCGGCGATCACGCCGCCGTAGGGGGTGAGCAGCAGCACGGGCAGCGTCTGCAGCGCGATCACCACGCCCAGCGCCGTGCTCGAGTGGGTGAGCGTCAGCACCAGCCACGACTGGGCGGTCATCTGCATCCAGGTGCCGATCAGCGAGATCGCCTGGCCGCCGTAGTACAGGCGGTAGTTGGGCACCGACAGGGCGGCGAACGTGGTGCGTCCGGCACGCAGCACCCGCGTCACGGCCGCCGCCCCTTCATACGCTTGGCGCGCGGAGCCCGCGTCACGGCCGCCGCCCCTTCAACTCCTCGGCCAGCGCCTCGAGCGCCGGCAGCGCCCGCTCGATCTGCCGGCGATCGCTCTCCGACAGCGCCTCCAGGGCGGCGTTGACGGCCGCGGTGCGCTCGCGGCGCATCCGCTCCGCCAGCCGGCGGCCGGCCGTGGTCGCCTCCACCCAGGCCGCCCGTCGGTCGCCCAGGTCGCTCGAGCGCCTGAGCAGCCCGGCCTGCACCAGCCCTCCGACGACGCGGGAGAGCATCGTGGGGTTCATTCCCTCGGACTCGGCCAGCTCCGACAGGCGCGTCGGTCCCTTGCGCACCACGCTCAGCAGCAGCGCGATCGCCGTCGGCGTCAGCCCCGACTCGCGCGCGGCGGCGGTGCCGCCCAGACGTCGGGACAGGCGGGAGATCGCGATCCGCAGACGGGCCGCGGTGTCAAGCTCGAGACTGGCTGGGGCGCTGGGCAGGTGTCCTCCCTGTGGTCGAATCGTCATCCGCCGGCCGTGGCGTTGCCGCCGTTACTTGCCTGCCGGCAAGCATCAGTCTAGCAGCGTCGACTGCCGGCGGCGCCGGCCTCCGGCAGCCCCACCGGCGCTGGCGCGGGACGCACTGGCCCACCCGGCACCGGCCCCTCCGGCGGCGGCCGGCGGTTCCTGGCCCCGGCGGCGGCCGGCGGTTCCTGCCCCCGGCGGCGGCCGGCGGTTCCTGGCCCCGGCGGCGCCGGTGCTACTGGTTCTGGACCGCCGCCATCAGCAGCAGCCCGCCATCGACCACGAACGACTCGCCGGTCACGTAGCTGGCCTGCTCGGAGGCCAGGAAGGCGATCGCGGCGGCGATCTCGCGCGCGTGGCCCGGCCGGCCGAGCGGGATCGTGGGGCGCTCGATCTCCCGCGGGTCGCGGTCGTGGGCGCCGGTCATCGGGGTGGCGATCTCGCCGGGGGCGACGGCGTTGACCGTGATCCCGTGCTCGGCCAGCTCGAGCGCCATCACCTTGGTCAGCAGCCCCAGACCCCCCTTGGCCGCGCAGTACGCGCTCGAGCCGCGCAGCGGCACGTGCTCGTGCACGCTGGTGACGTTGACGATGCGGCCGCCCCGCCCGGCCGCCACCATCCGCCGCGCCGCCTCCTGGCCGGCGGTGAAGCCCACCGTCAGGTCGACGTCCAGGACCTCCCGCCACTCCTCGAGCCCGAGCTCCAGGAACGGTCGGCTCGACCCCGTGCCGGCGTTGTTGACCAGCACGTCCACCCCGCCCAGCGCGTCGGCCAGCTCGGAGACCGCCTTGCCTCCCAGGCTGGGATCGCGCAGATCGACCTGCCGGGCCTCGGCGCGGCACCCCTGCTCGGCGACCTCGGCCACCGTGCCCTCCGCGCCCCGCCGGTCGCTGCGCCAGGTGAAGCCGATGTCGAACCCGTGCTCGGCCAACGCCACCGCGGTGGCCCGGCCGATCCCGGAGTCGGCCCCGGTGATGATCGCTACCGCCACATTCCCCGCCTACCCCGCCGCCCCGGAGGCTGAACCGAGCGCCGCCGCGGACGCGGGTCTCCCCCAGGCGGGGAGGGCCCAGCCGGCGAGCGTCACTCGAAGCTGGGCTCGGACCAGCCGGGAAAGACCTCGGGCAGCCCGTCGCTGACCCGGTCGCTGAAGCGGGGCGGGCGCTTCTCCAGGAACGAGTTGATCCCCTCCACAACGTCGGCCGACTGGCCGCGCAGGAACATGGCGCGCGAGTCGACCCGGTGGGCGAGCATCGGGTGCTCGGCCCCGAGCATCCGCCACAGCATCCGCCGCGCCAGCGCCACCGACACCGGCGCGGCGTTATCGGCGATCTCCCGGGCCAGCCCCCGGGCCGCCTCGAGCAGCTCGGCCCGGGGATGCAGGCTGCGCACCAGCCCGCCGGCCAGCGCCTCGCGGGCGTCGAACACGCGGCCGGTGAGGGCCCACTCGAGCGCCTGGTTGATCCCCACCACGCGGGGCAGAAACCAGCTCGAGGCCGCCTCCGGGACGATCCCCCGACGGACGAACACGAACCCGAAGCGGGCATCCTCGGCCGCCAGGCGGACATCCATCGGGAGCGTCATGGTCACGCCGACGCCCACCGCCGGGCCGTTGATCGCCGCGATCACCGGCTTGGTGGACTCGAAGATGCGCAGCGTCAGCTGCCCCCCGTTGTCGCGCGGGATCCCGGCCGGGCCCTCCGCCCCCGCCGGGCCCTGCCCGCCGGCCGACTCCTGCATCGCCGGCCCCTCCGCCGCCGCCGGGCCCTCCGCCGTCGCCGGCCCCTCCGCCGCCACCGGCCCCTCCGCCGCCACCGGCCCCTCCGCCCCCGTCGGGCCCTGTCCGCCGGGCTCGCCCTCCGTTCGGGCCCGCCAGTTGAATGTGTCTCCCCCGCGCTCGAGGTCCGCTCCGGCACAGAACGCCCGGCCCGCGCCGGTGACGATCACCGCCCGCACCTCGTCGTCGGCGTCGGCGCGATCGAATGCGGCCAGCAGCTCCCGCGCCATCGTCGGAGTCCACGCGTTGAGGCGCTCCGGGCGGTTGAGCGTGATGGTCAGGATCCCGTCCTGAAGCTCCTCGATGATCTGCTCGGGCTGCAACGCTCTGCCGTTCTCTGCGGTGTGGCCGTCTGTTCTCTGCGGTCTGCCGCGGGTGGACCGCCCCGCCAGCGGGGGGACGGTCCTGCCGGCGGTGGACCGTGCCGCCGGTGGGCCGGCGGCTGGTGGCAACGATATGCCACCCGCGCTCGATTCGCGGCCCCGGCAGCGGGCGGGGAGGTGCGGTGGCGCCAGCAGGGCCTCCAGATCACGCGCTCTGCGCCGCTTCTCCCGCCCCGCGGGCCCACGCCGCCGCTTCTCCGGCCCCGGGCCGATTCTCCCGCCCCCCGGGCCCCTGCGCCGCTTCTCCCGCCCCGGGCCGATTCTCCCGCCCCCCGGGCCCGTGCGCCGCTTCTCCCGCCCCCCGAGCCCCCCGCAGGCCCGTAACCAGCGCCCGCCCGCGGGTATCCCTCTGGTATGAGCCCCGCGGCGGCGACCCGCGCCGCGCTCGACCAGCTCGTCGAGCGCTACGACCCCGAGCTGTTCGATGTCGGACGGGAGCGCGCCCGGCTGCGGATCGTGGGCTTCGGCCCGGAGCCACGCGACGTGGTGCTGACCCACGGCCGGGCTGAGCTGCAGGCGGCCCGTGGCCGGCCCGACGCCGAGCTGATCGCCGACCGGGCGACCTGGGAGGCGCTGGCCGAGGACCTGCGCGACGGCATGGCCGCGTTTCGCGCCGGGCGCCTGCGCATCCGCCGCGACCTGCACCTGGGCGTCGGCTTCCTGGCCGCCACGGCGGGCGCCCGCGACGATGGCCGGCTGCGCGTCCGCCAGGTCGACACCGCCGTGGGCGCGATCTCCACACTCGACGCCGGCGCCGGCCCGCCGGTGGTGCTGATCCACGGCCTCGGCGCCACCAAGGCCTCGTTTCTGCCCACGGTCGCCGCGCTGGCCGGCGGCTTCCGGACGATCGCGCTGGACCTGCCCGGGTTCGGCGACTCGGTCAAGCCGCTGCGCGGCGCCTACGACGCGCCCTTCTTCGCCCGGGCGGTGGTGGCGCTGCTTGACGCGCTGGGCCTGGAGCGAGCCCACCTGGTCGGCAACAGCATGGGCGGCCGGGTGGCGATCGAGCTCGGCCTCACACGTCCCGAGCGGGTTGGCCGCCTCATCGGCCTGGCACCCTCGCTGGCCTGGCTGCGGCGGCGGCGCTGGGCGCCGTACCTGCGGCTGGTTCCCACCCAGCTGGGCGCCATCCAGCCGGCGCCGAGAGCGATCGTCGAGGCGATCGTCCGCCGGGTGGTCCCCGGCGCCGACGCGGAATGGACGGCGGCCGGGATCGACGAGTTCCTGCGCTCCTATCTCACCCCCAGCGGCCGCGCGGCCTTCTATCGCGCCGCGGCCAACATCTACCTGGAGGAGCCGCGTGGCCCCCACGGCTTCTGGACGAGGCTGCCGGCGCTGCGCGTCCCGTCCCTGTTCGTCTGGGGTCGCCGCGACGCGATCGTGCCGGCCGCCTTCGCCCACCATGTGCGTGACGCCCTCCCCCGCTCAGAGCATCTGCTCCTGGACTGCGGGCACGTCCCCCAGCTCGAGCGCCCGCGGGAGACCCACGCGGCGATCCAGCGGTTCTTGGGACAGCGCTCGCCCGCCGTCTAGCCTCCCTGGGTGATGGCCGTCTCAATCCCTCCCTCCTGTCGCCGGTGAGCGGCCCCGCGCTCGGCCTCGCCGTCTCGGTGTTCCTCGCCTGCGCGGTGGAGGCGGTGGAGGCGCTGACGATCGTGCTCGCCGTCGGCTACACGCGCAGCTGGCGGTCGACGTCGGTCGGCGTCGGCGCCGCCGTGGCGGTGCTGGCGGCGCTGACCGCGGCGCTCGGCCCGGCGCTGGCCGCGCTGCCGATCGGCGTGCTGCGGGTGGTGGTCGGCGCGCTGCTCTTGATCTTCGGGCTGCAGTGGCTGCGCAAGGCGATCCTGCGCGCCGGAGGCGTCAAACCCCGCCGTGACGAGCGCGAGGCGTTCGAGCGTGAGCGGCTGGCCGCCCGCCGCCAGGGCCAGGTGCGCGAGGGCCTGGACCCCTACGCGTTCACGATCGCCTTCAAGGGCGTGCTGTTGGAGGGGCTCGAGGTGGTGTTCATCGTCCTCACCTTCGGCGCCAACCAGCACGACGTGGGGCTGGCGGCGGCCGCGGCCGGCGTGGCCGTGGCGGCGGTGGCGCTGGCCGGGCTGGCCGTGCACGCGCCGCTGGCCCGGGTGCCGGAGAACACGATGAAGTACCTGGTCGGGGTGATGCTCACCTCGTTCGGCACCTTCTGGGGCGCCGAGGGCGCCGGCGCCCACTGGCCGGGCGGTGACGGGGCCCTGCTGGCCATCGTCCCGCTGACGCTGGCCGCCTCGCTGGTCATGGTGTGGCTGATCCGCCGCCGCACGGCCGCCACCCGGGGGCCGGCCGATGCCGGCGCCGCCGACCGTGAGCCCGTCTCCGAAGCCGACGAGGCGATGGTGGGGGCATGAGCCGGGTCGTTTCGCTCCTGCGCTTTGTATGGGAGTTCGTGGTCGGCGACGACTGGCGGATCGCCGCCGGGGTGGCGGTCGGGCTCGGCCTGACCGCCGGCATCGCGCACTCCCCGGTGGCGGCCTGGTGGGTGCTGCCGGCCGCCATCCTGCTGCTGCTGGGGCTGTCGGTCTGGCGGGCGGCCCGCCGTCGCGCCTGAGCCGCGCCGCCGCCAGCCGAAAGCCGCACCGCGCTCCGCCCGGCCCCGCCCGCCAAGCGCGCCGCGCCCCTCCGGCCAAGCGCACCGCGCCCCCCAAACCGCGCCGCGCCCCACCTCCCGACCGAGCGCGGATGTTGGCGGCCGCTTAAGCCTGACGCGGCGAGCGCCGCCGCCAAGTAACGTCGCCCCCGGTGCCCAGGTGGCTGCGCATCCGACCGGTGGTGATGGCCGCCGTGGCGACCGGGATCTCGGCGATCGCGGTGCTGGTGATCGCCAGAATCACCAGCGCGGACGTCATCGGCCGGGCGTTCGCGCACGTCAACCTGGACTGGCTCGGGCTGATCGCCGGGGCCGAGCTGCTGACCTATCCGGCCTACGTGCTCGCCTACCGGACGATCGCGCGGATGGGAGGGCATCCGCCGATGGCACTGCCCCTGGTCGCCCGCGTGGTGGTGGCCGGCTTCGGCCCGTTCACGATCGGCGGCGGGTTCGGGATCGACAAGAAGGTGCTCCACGCGCTGCACGAGGACGAGCGCAGCGCGCGCATGCGGGTGACCGCCCTGGGCACGCTCGAGTGGGCGGTGCTGGCCCCGATCACCTGCATCGACGCGATCGTGCTGATCATCACCGGCGCCAACATCCTCCCCTCGCTGGTGTGGCCGTGGGCGATCGGCGTGCCGGTCGGCTTCGCCCTCGGCCTGTGGATCAGCCTGCCGCGGCGCGTGGCGCGCCTGAGGTGGCTGCAGCGGGGCCGGCGGCGGCAGCTGGTGGCGCACGTGCTCGAGGGAGTGGGGCTGATGCACACCCTGGGCCGCCATCCCCGCCAATATGCCGGCGCCTGGGTGGGGACATTCCTGTACTGGGTGACCGACATCGCCGCCTTCTACGGCGGGCTGCGGATGTTCGGGCTGACACCCGTGCTCGGCAAGGTGATCATCGCCTACGCCACCGGCTACGTCGCCACCCGCCGCTCGCTGCCGCTCGGTGGCGCCGGGGTGACCGAGTTCCTGATGACCTACTCGCTCTACTGGGTCCGCCTCCCGCTGGCCCCCTCGCTGGCCGCCGTGGTCGCCTACCGCGGCTTCAACTTCCTGCTCGCGGCCACGCCAGCGCTGATCGCCCACCGCCGCCTGCCGGGCATCGGCCCCGTCGCCCCCGACCCGGGCGAGCGGCCGGCGGAGGGGTAGGCGGACGGGCCGATCCATCTCCGCCCCGCGCCCCGCGCCAGCGCCGCCGCACACCGGCCACCCGAGGGCCCCCCACGCCGACCCGCTTGTGCGCGGGCTATCCGCCGCCGCGCCAGGCCGCTTCCCAGAAGGCCAGCTCGTGCGCGCTCGAGGCGATGAACGCCTCGCGCATCCGAGCGCGCGTCGCCACGCTCGCCCCGGTCGCCGCCTGATCGCAGATCTCGCGACACCACCCGGCCAGGCGGGCAAAGTCATCCCCGGCGTACATCTCGATCCACCGCGCGTAGCGCTCATCGACCGGGCGCTTCCCCTCCGCCAGCCGCTGGCCGATCTCGCTGTAGCCCCACATGCAGGGCAGCAGCGCCGCCACCAGCTCGGCGAACTCGCCCAGGCTGGCGGTGCGCAGCAAGAAGTCGGTGTAGGCGCGGGTGGCGGGCAGCGGGCGCTCGCCCTCCAGCTCGGCCGAGGAGATCCCCCATTCGGCGGCGAACCCGCGGTGCAGATCCATCTCCACCGTGAGCGTCGCCTGGGCCAGCTCGGCGAAGCGCGCCATCAGCTCGAGCCTCGGCGCCCGCGCGCACCCGAGCGCCAGCAGGCGCCCGTAATCGACCAGGAACACGTAGTCCTGGCGCACGTAGAGGCGGAAGCGGTCGTGCTCGAGCGTGCCCTCCCCGATGCCGCGAACGAACGGGTGCGCGTGCTGGGCCTCCCAGATGTCCGCCGCCGCCGCGCGCAGCTCGTCGCTAAAGGCCATCGGCCAGCGTGTCCCAGAACATCAGCTCGTAGGCCTGCAGCAGCCGGGCGGCGCGGCGGGCCAGCTCCGGCGAGTCGCCAGCGGCCAGGCCCTCGTCGGCCACCGCCAGCGCCCGCTCGGCAAAGCCGGGGGGTGGGGTGGCGAAGTAGGCGAAGAACGCGGTGTCGCAGCGACCCTCGAGCAGTTCCCGCAGACGCCCGCAGGCCGCGCCCCAGGCGGACAGGTTGGCGATGAACGCCACCGCCACGTCGGCGCGCGATCCGTTCAGCGCCAGCCAGGAGACGAACGCGGTGTAGGCCTGGCAGCCCGCCGCCGGCCGGTGCTCCCGCAGCTCCGCCTCGCCCAGGCCGAGCGACCGCACGAGCTGGTTGAGCCGCACCAGCGCCTCCCCCTCCCCGTGGGCCATGTCGAGAAAGAACTCGCCCGTCGCCCCGGCGGGAAAGCGCGCCGCCAGCTGCGCGAACGCGCGCCGATCGCTGGCCAGGATCACCTGCTGCTCGGCGGCCAGGGCACGCAGCGAATGCGCCGGCGGCGGGGCGGCCAGGTAGCGGTGGCTGGCGATCGCCCGCTCGACCTCGGCCAGCTCCTGCCCGAGCTGCTCGACCAGCTCCCGCGCGTTCATCGCTCGCCGCTCCCGCTCACCCCTCCGTTCTAGCACCCGGGCCACGGAAGCACCCCTCCGACGCTGATCGACCGAAAAAAGGCGCGCGGGATCGCCCCGGTGAACAGGGGGCGATCCCGCGCGCCCGGTTTTCATACCCGCCTCTTCGTCTCCTCAGCGGCTTCTCTTCGCCGTCCCTCACCGTCCTATTACGCCGCCGTCACAGGCTCACCTCATCACCCAGTCGAGCGAAAGGTCAAAGCGATGATGAGCGGACACAGGCGTGCGCGCCGCCGGACGCTGGCCACGGTCGGCTCGGCCGTGGCCGTCGCGCTCGGCGGCGGGCTGGCCCTCCAGGCGACGGCGGCGGCGGCACAGACCGTCCACGCCCAGCGGCAGGTGAGCGCGAACTGGAGCGGCTACGTGGTGCAGGACAGGGCCGGACGCAGCTTCTCAAGCGTGTCGGGCAGCTGGGTCCAGCCGACGGTCAGCGGCGGCTCCGGCCAGGGCTACGCGGCGTTCTGGGTCGGCCTGGGGGGAGCGAGCCAGGGCTCACAGGCGCTTGAGCAGGTCGGGACGGCCGCGCAGACGGTCAACGGCCAGACCACCTACTACGCCTGGTATGAGCTCGTGCCCGCCGCCCAGACACAGCTGCGCCTGCAGATCCACCCGGGCGACCGCATGTCGGGGCGGGTGACGGTCAACGGAACCCGGGTGACCGTGTCGCTCAGCGACCACACCACCGGCGCCTCGGTGACCCGGACGCTGCGCATGAGCCATCCCGACACCTCGAGCGCGGAGTGGATCGCGGAGGCGCCCGCCGCCGAGCTCCCCGACGGCAGCACCCGCATCCTGCCGCTGGCGGACTTCGGCCGGATCACCTTCACCGGCATCTCCGCCACGGCCGCAGGCCACACGGGCTCGCTCGGCGATCCGGCCTGGAGCGTCGAGCGGCTCTCGCTCAGCCCCGGCGGCGGCGCGCGGGCACTGGACGGCGGCGGGTTCATGGGCGAGCGGCTGTCCGGGCGCTCCATCGGCGGCGCCTCCGCCGGGGCCGCCACCAGCGACGGCAGGTCGTTCACGGTCACCTACACCGCGGCTGCGAGCGCATCGGGCGCGGGCTCCCAGGCGGCATCCGCAGGCGGGGCCGGGCTGGGGGCCTCGGGTTACGGGTATCCGGGGGCGTACGGCTACGGGTATCCGGGGGCGTACGGCTACGGGTATCCCGGCGGCCACGGGTATCCCGGCGGCTACGGGAATCCCGGCGGCTACGGGTACGGCGGGTACGGCTTCGCGTACGGGGGCGGGTACGGCTTCGGGTACGGGGGCTAACCCCTCCCTGTCTGGGCGCGCGGCCGCCGCGCCTGCGTCGGCCGCTCTTCCGCCCGAGGGCCCGCCAGTGGAACCGCAAGGACACAGCGCCGGGCCGCCGTACGCGCTGGGCCCGCGGATAGGCCGGATCTGGGCGGCACGACGCGAGGCGAGCTCTCGCTCGCTTGACAGGCGAGATATTTCGATATATCGTTGAGCTATCGCAACCACCCCGTGCCGAGGAGGCAACCACATGACCGGCGAAGCGTTTTCCCAACCGTGGCGGGGTCCCCGCGGCGGCGGTCGTCCCCGCTCCTGCCCGCCGAGCTGGCTCTTCTCCCGCGAGGGGCACCGTGGAGGGCCTCGCCTCGAGGACCTGGATGAGTTGATCGCGCTCGGGCGCATGTGGAAGGGCGGGCCGTTCGGCGGCCCCGGCTGGGGCCCGCACCGGCGCGGGCGCGGCCGCGCCCGCCGCGGCGACGTCCGGCTGGCGCTGCTGCGCCTGCTGGCCGAGGAGCCCCGCAACGGCTACCAGCTCATGCAGGCGATCGAGGAGCGCAGCCGAGGCCTCTGGCGCCCGAGTCCTGGCTCGGTCTACCCCACGCTCGCCCAGCTCGAGGACGAGGGGCTGATCCGCTCCGCCGAGACGGCGGGGGGACGCACGTTCGAGATCACCCCGGCCGGACGCGATCATCTCGACCAGCGGGCGGGCGAGGACGACCCCTGGGCACCGGCGGCGGAGGGTGCCGAGCACCCGCTGAGCGAACTCGGGCCGCTGGTGATCCAGATCGGCAAGGCGGCCTTCCAGGTTGCCTCGGCCGGGAACCGGGCGCAGCGGGAACGGGCCGCGGCCCTGCTGCAGGAAACCCGGCGCGCGCTCTACCGCATCCTGGCCGAGGACACCCCGTCCGGGGACGAGCCCGAGGACACCCCGTCCGGGGGCGAGCCTGAGATGTAGCCACCGCGGCCAGGATCGGCGGGTGACGGTGACCCCTCGGGCTCGCCCCGGTGCCCGGGTGGCGCTCGCCCCGGCGCGCTCGCCCACGGCATGCTCCGGGGGGCGTTCGATCGCGGCGCGTTCAGGGCGTTCGATCGCAACGCGCTCAGGGCGTCGGATGGTCGGCCGCCGACGCGAGCGCGGCGAGGGCTCCGGATCACGCGTGCGGCAAAAACTCCTCCCCCAGCCAGGCGAGCGTCAGGGCCAGCCCCTCCTCGTAGGAGACCCGCGGCACCCAGCCCAGGACCGCCCCCGCCCTGTGGCTGCTGAAGTCCTGGTCTCGTCCCAGGACATGCACCGCCTGGCGGGAGAGCAGCGGGCGGGTGGTGAGGCCCGTGGTCCGGCGCACCAGCCGGTAGCCGTGCTCCAGCGCCAGCGCGACGCCGAACGCCACCCCGTAGGGGAGGCTCCACCGCGGCTCCGGATAGCCCAGCCCGGCGGCCAGATCGGCGAGAAACCGCCGCCAGGTGATGGCGAGGCCGTCGGTCAGGTTGAACACCTGGCCGCGGGCGCCGTCGTTATGCAGCGCCAGCACGATGGCGTCGACCAGGTTCTCCACGTAGAGCAACCCGGCAATCGCCCGGCCGCCGTCCACGAGCAGCATCTGCCCGGCCCGCAGCGCGCGCGCCATGTCCCCCACCACGCTCTTCGAGCCCGGTCCGTAGACGCTCGCCGGACGCAGGATCACCGCGTCCAGCCCGAATCGCTCCTCCACCCGGCGCACCTCCGTCTCGGCCTCCCGCTTCGTCTCCGCGTACCAGTTGCTGAAGCCGGTGGCCACGTGGCGCTCATCCCTCGCCGGGCGGCCGGGATACCCGTACACGTCGGTGGTGCTGATGTGGATGAAGCGCTCGGCCGAGGCCGCGAGCGCCGCCTCCAGCGCGTTCCGGGTGCCGGTCACGTTCGCACGCCTGATCTCTGGGACCGTCGCCCAGTCGGACACGAGCGCGCCGCAGTGCACGACGTACCGGCACCCCCGGGCCGCGGCGCGCAGCGACGCGGCGTCCGTCAAATCGCCCGTGGCCAGCTCCAACCCGGCTCGCCGAAGCCGCGTGGTGTCGCTGCTCGGCCGCACCAGGCAGCGAACCCGATGACCCTCCCGCGCCAGCCGCTCGGCCAGGTGCCCGCCGATGAACCCCGTGGCTCCGGTCACCAGGCACATGTCCCTCGCCGAGCGCTCGCCGGCGGCGCGCGGGTCGGGAGCGTCCGCGCTCACCGCCGCCCGATGCGGCTCCTGCGCGACAGCACCGCCAGGGCGATGTCACGCACCACCGCCCAGTTCTTGCTCGCGTCCCGCTCGCACTCCACCAGGACCGCCTCGAGCGCCACAAGGAAGCTGCGCGCCTCCTCCTCGCTCAGCGTGAGCGGCGGCAGCAGCTTGATCACGTTGTTGATCCCAGCCGCCATGGTGATCACGCCGTGATCCCGGTGCAGTGGGATCACGATCAGCTGCGCGAACAGCCCCTCGCTGGCCATCTGCAACAGCCGCCAGCTCAGGCGGCCGGCTCGCGTGCGCGGCGGGCGCAGCTCGAAGCCCACCATCAACCCCAGGCCGCGGACCTCGCCGATGATCTCGTGGCGCGACTGAAGCTCCCTGAGACCGTCGAGCAGCAGGTTTCCAATCCGCTCCGCGTGCCCGACCAGCCCGTCGCGCTCAATGATCCGAAGCACGGCCAGCCCGGCCGCCATCGAGAGCCGGTTGCGCCCGAACGTCGATTGGTGCACGTAGGAGCGCTCGAGCGTGCCCACCGCGCGGTTGTGGATCTCGCGGGTGGTGACCATCGCCGCCACCGGCACATAGCCGCCGCTGAGCGCCTTGCCGACGAGCACGAAATCGGGCTCCAGGCGCCAGTGCTCGAGCGCGAACCACCTCCCGGTCCGCCCCAGCCCGGTCTGGATCTCGTCGAGCACGAACAGCGTGCCGTAGCGCCGACACAGCTCCTGCGCGGCCCGCAGGTAGTCCTCCGCGGGCACGGTGACCATCCGTCCCTGGATCGGCTCAACGATGAACGCGGCCACGTCCCGGCTGCGCAACGCGGCCTCCAGGCGGGCCAGATCGCCGAATGGCACCAGCTCACAGCCGGGCAGCAGCGGCCCGAACCCCTCCTGGAAGTAGCGCTCGCCCACCAGCGAGAGCGGCCCCAGCGTGACGCCGTGAAAGCCGCTGCGGCAGGAGACGAGGCGCGGCCGCCCGGTGGCCGCCCGCGCGAACTTCAGCGCCGAGTCCACCGCCTCGGCGCCGCTGTTGGCGAAGAACACCGCCTCCAGCCCCTCCGGCAAACGCCGGCTCAACTCCTCGGCCAGCATCCCGGCCAGCGGCGAGTAGTGGATCTGCACGCCGTCCACCAGGCCGGCGGCGAGCACCGCCTCCAGCACCTCCGCCACGTCGCGGTTGTTGTGTCCCAGGCTGGCGAACCCCTCGCCGGTGTGGAAGTCGAGGTAGCGGCGCCCCGCGGCGTCATACAGATACGAGCCCCTTGCCGTGGCGTAGGTCTTGTCGAACCCGATGATCCGCAGCATGTCGACCAGCGACGGGTCCAGATGCCGGGCGGCCAGGGCGAGCGTTTCCTCGGCCCGCACGGCCGCCTCCATCACGATGCCCAGTGAGTCCGCGCGGACGCCTGGTGCAGGCGCCAGAGACGAAGGAGCACTCCCGTGCGGAAGGGCGCGCTCGTGCAGCCCGAGCGCGCGTGGCGAGTCGACATCCATGGCGATGGCTGCGGGAGCCTACCGAATCAACCGGCGCGGCAGGGCGGATCGGCCCCGCCGTCATCGCCGCCGGCGGAGCTGCGCGGGGGCAGGTTGCCTCGCCGCGTTGGTCGCCGGCGGGGCAGGAGGGAGCAGACTGGCTCGCCGCAATGGTCGCCGGCGGGGAAGGGCTCGCCGCGATGCTCGCCGGCGGCGCGGGACCGGCCGCGCCGGTCCTCTTCGCCGGCGGGGGACCGGGGCGACCAGCCGTAGACTGCCGGGCCATGGACTTCGGAGTCGGCTACTTCCCCACCCACGACGGACTCAGCCCGGGCGCAATTGCGCGACTGGTCGAGGAGCGCGGGCACGAGTCGCTGTTCTTCGCCGAGCACACGCACATCCCGGCCAGCCGCGAGTCGCCCTGGCCGGGCGGCGAGAGGCTCCCCCAAAAGTACTTCCACACCCATGACCTGTTCGTCGCGCTCACCGCCGCCGCGGCGGCGACGTCGCGGCTGCGGATCGGCAGCGGCATCTGCCTGATCGTCGAGCGCGACCCGATCATCACCGCCAAGGAGGTCGCCTCGGTCGATCATCTCTCGGGCGGGCGCTTTGAGTTCGGCGTCGGGGCGGGCTGGAATCGCGAGGAGATGCGCAACCACGGCACCGACCCCCGCACCCGCATGCGCCTGATGGCCGAGCGGGTCCAGGCGATGAAGGCGATCTGGACCCAGGAGGAGGCGAGCTTCAGCGGTGAGTTCGTGAACTTCGAGCGCATCTGGTCCTGGCCCAAGCCGGCGCAGCGCCCGCACCCGCCGGTGCTGGTCGGCGGCAACGGCCCCACCGTGCTGGACCGCGTGCTCGCGTTCGGCGACGCCTGGTTTCCAAACTACGGCCGCGGCGGTGGCGAGCTCACCGAGCGGGCGAGGGAGCTGCGCGCCCGGGCCGACCGGCAGATCGACGTGATCCCGATCGGCGTGCCCGCCGACCCTGGCGTGCTCGAACGGCTGGCCGGCGCCGGCTGCCGACGCGCGGTCTGCTGGCTTCCCTCCGGCGGGCAGGGGACGGTCGTGCCGGCACTTGAGCGCTGGGAGTCAGCGATCGCCCGGTTCACCGGCGAGGCGTGACGCCCCGCCAGGCGCGGGAGCGGTTCGCGGCCGCGCGCGTGGCCCGGCTGGCCACGGTGGACCCGACCGGGCACCCACACCTGGTGCCGATCGTGTTCGCGCTCGACGGCGACACGGTCTACAGCGCGGTCGACGCCAAGCCCAAGCGCACGACCGAGTTGCGGCGGCTCGCCAACGTTCGGGCCAACCCGTTTGTCTGCCTGCTCGCCGACCACTACAGCGAGGACTGGTCGACGCTGTGGTGGGCGCGGGCGGACGGCACCGGACGGGTGGTCGAGCCCGACACGGCCGAGGGCCGGCGGGCGATCGCGCTGCTGGCCGAGCGCTACCCCCAGCAGCGCGCGGTGGGCGCGGTGCTGGCCATCGACGTCGCGCGCTGGAGCGGATGGAGCTCCGGCTTGGAAAGCCGCTGCGGGTGACCAGCCCCTGAAACGCAGTCCTGCTCTCAGTTTGGCGCTGCAGCGAGCGCCGGGTGCGGGCTGGTGAGGGTGCCGGTTCGAGCGCAAGCGAACAACTCGCTCCGCGAAGACGCTCCGGGACCCTTCGACCCGGACCGTATCGAGCCGGTCCCGAGGGCATTGGCTGACCTTCTACCGAGTAACCTCGGACGCGTCGCCTCATTCGAACGCCCCCCGCTGGTGCGGAGGGCGGTTCGAGTTTGCAAAGGAGGTGGGACAGTTTCCAAATACAGCTCGGCGGCCCTTCGCGCCTACATTCCGCTGGGGTTTGTACCGCTGCCCGGCGCCTACTGTACAGCCGGAGTCTGGCCCGAATTAGGGCGCTTCGACCGCACGTGCTCGATAGCGGCATGCTCGCGGAGATACTCACGAAGGTACGGCAGGGCGAACTCAACCCGCCCCCACCCGGCCGGCTCGATGAGTTGCGCGTTCAAGAGGCGAGTCCGGTAGACGTTGGCGTAGCCCGGATTTACGTGCATCCGCCTGGCGATGTCGCTCATCCTGGAGGGGCCATCATCACGGGCCATTGCCAACAAGAAGGTCTTGTCAATATCTGAGCACTCGTCTAGCGCGACTCCGTGAACAAGCCTGCCGAGGCGTCGGCGTGCCTCACTCGCCCCCGCTGAGGCATCTTCAGGGGTGATGGACTTACGCTCGGGGTGCTGGCGCCATGTTTGATGCCCTACTAGCTGGATGAGGAACGGGTACCCGGCGGTCGCCTCCACTGCAATCTCAAGCGCCTCCGGCTCAATCGACCTACCTGCTCCCTCAACCGGCTCCTTGATTGCCCTCGCGACATCATCCGCGTCGACCTTAGCTAGGAGATGAGCGTCGGCTCGACGCAGGAAGGTGAGAACGTCCTCGCTGAGGAGTTCGCTGACTGCGGAGGGAAGACCGGCACCGACGAACGCGAGCTCGAGCTCTTCCCGAAATGCGTGCTGGACCACGGTGAAGAGCTGCACCAGGTCGTCGATGGGTTTGCGCTGGAGTTCATCGACGGTGATGAGCAGCCCAGCCTCGTTCGGCGCGAGCACTTCGCAAAGGTTTGTGACCTGTGACCGTAGGCCAGCCGTGATTTTGTGGATATCCGTCGTGTCCCACACCACGCCCCCAAGCGCTGCAGGCATGTTCACGGCGGATAGCCTGCTCTTCGTGGCCTTCGGGTCGTGCTCGGCCAGGAGAGTCGGAAGACGCTCTTCGACAAGGCGGCTGACCAGCCCTGGAGTAGCGGTTTCCGAGACCACGAGCCAGCCGCGTGAGCGCGCTTCCTCCTGAACTGCGTTCAACATCACGGTCTTGCCGGTACCCCGGGCGCCGGTGTAGATAGTGGCCCGGCCAGGCGCTCCAGGCCCGTCGTCGAGGGATTCTCCGAAATCGCGTAGCAGCGAGTCGCGGCCGACCAGCAGCGGTGGCGAGACACCGAAGGTAGGCTTGAATGGGTTACGAGGCCGCAGAGGCATGCGCTTCGGCAGCGTAGCACAGCGCGTTTATACGTCTTTATAATTTTTGCTGGTCTTTACATTCTGGCCCAGAGCGGACTCGTGCGGCGCTCCTCAACCGCCGCAGGCAGCGTCCCGGACCGCCAGAACAAGAAAGACGCCCCAGCCTCCAGCCTTCTGGAAACTGAAGCGTCTAACTGTCGAGGTGGAGACGGCGGGAATTGAACCCGCGTCCGCGGCCGCGTGCGAGGTGGCGTCTACGAGCGTAGCCGGCGCTCTGGATCTCGCCCTCGACTAGCCTCGCCGGCCGGGTTGTCGAGGGCCAGCTCCGTCAGGTGTCCTCGGATCGGCCGGAGCGGACCTCACCGAGCGAGCCTGCTGGTTGATCCCGAACACCTCGCCGCAGGCGAGCGAGGGTCGAGATGACGGTCGGTTAGCTGCTAGGCAGCCGCGTAACCGAGGTCAAAGGTGTGCGTGTCCGCACTTATTTGTTCCCGGGTGTTTTACGAGGCCTCCCGGGACCTCGACTCGCAACCACCCCCACGATCCGACCACGTCGAAGCCAGTCGTCCCCGGGGGTTATGTTCAACGCCGATTATATCTGCGTGCGGGGTATCCGCGTCCGGGCGCAGTTGGAGGCGCCCGGACGCGGTGGGCGGATCGTGGGGGCGCGGGCGGCGGTTCGTGGGGGCGCGTTGGGCGGTTCGTGGGGGCAAGTTCGGCGGTTCGTGGGTGGGCGACGGCTCGCGGCGGCGAGCCCAGGAGACGTGGCGGGAGTTAAGGGTCGTGAGGACCCTTAACTCCCGCCACGTCGGCCGGCACAGCTGAACGAATCGCGCCAAGCCCGGCACCAACCGCCAATATCGCTGCCAGACTGTGATGGCGATGGCGACAGAAGGTGGATGGTGGCTGGCGCGGGTGCAGGCGCCGCACAGCCCTCGGGCTCCAGCGGAGCCTGGCCAGGGCTGGCCACCGCTTGCTCCCGCGGAGGAGGCGCCGCGGGCCGGCTCGCCGACCCGCCGGCGGTCCGCCAGCGCCAGGGGGCGTGTGAGCGCGGCGCTGGCCGCGATCGCCGCGACATTGGCGAAGTTCAAGAGCCTGCTTCTGCTGCTGCCCAAGCTCAAGCTGCTCACCACGGTGGGGACGATGCTGGTGTCGGTGGCCGCCTACAGCTTCGTGTTCGGCTGGAGCTTCGCCGTCGGATTCGTGGCGCTGCTCCTGATCCACGAGATGGGCCACGTGATCCAGCTGCGGCGCGAGGGTGTTCGGGCCAGCGCGCCCATGTTCGTGCCCTTCCTCGGCGCGGTGATCAGCGCTCGCTCGCTGGGCCAAAACGCGCTTGCCGAGGCGCGGGTGGGGCTGGCCGGCCCGCTCCTGGGCAGCCTGGGATCGGCCGCTTGCATGCTGGTCTGGCGCGCCACCGGCGCCGACATCTGGCGCGCCCTCGCGTTCACGGGCTTCTTCCTCAACCTGTTCAACCTGCTGCCGGTTGTCCCCCTGGATGGCGGGCGGGCGATGGCGGCGATGGCGCCCTGGATGTGGTTTGCGGGCCTTGCGGCGATCATCCCCCTGGCGGTGCTGTTGCCCAACCCGGTGATCCTGCTGATCCTGCTATTCGCCGGCTATGAGACCTTCCGGCGGTGGCGCCAGCGGCAGCGCGGCGGCTTCGGTGAGCGGGCCTACTATCGCGTCAGACCGCAGGATCGGGCGCTGGTGGCCGTCGTGTACCTGGGCCTGGTGGCCGCGTTGGTGGTGGGGATGCACGCGGCCGCTCTCACCCGCACATTCAGCTGAGCGGCTGAGTCCATCCTGCGGGCAAGCTGGACCCGGTCTGAGCCGGCCGCGTCCAGTCCGGGCGAGCGAGGCAGAGTCGCACCGAGACCCACGTCAGCGGCTGCGTCCACGCGGACAAGCGTGCCCGTTCGCGCACTCCAGCTGGAGCGGCTGGCTCCACCCGAGCGGCTGGAGCGGCTGGCTCCACCCGAACGGGCGAGGCAAGCGATCCGCGCGCAGCGACTCAGTAGGGCGGCGGCGGCGGACCCTCGCGCCGGCGGCGAACGACCGTCTCATCGCCATAGCCGCCGTAGCGGTCGCGACTGTTCCACCAGAACGTGTACATCACCGCCAGCACCAGCCCGAGCAGCCCGACCACGAAGATCACCGTCCCCGCGGTCTGGATGTTGAAGCCGCTGACATGGGCGGTCACCGCCCACTTCAGGACCGCCCCGACGGCGATCAGCACGATGGCTGCCCCGATGGTCATGGTCAATGTATACCCGACGAGCGACCCGGGTACGCCCACCGACTCCCCGGACCACCCGCGCCCGGACCGGGCGCGGTGGAGAGGTTGTGGCCGAGCAGGCTGCGGCCCCGGACCACCCGCGCCCGGACCGGGCGCATGTGCGCCCACCGGTTCAAGCTTCGCTACCCCCGGGCCACCCGCGCCGGAGCCGGGCGCTCTCGCTTCCGCTACCGCCGGGCCTCGCGCAGCTCGCGGTCGATCTCGCGGCGCATCTCGCGCCGGCGGATCGTCTCCCGCTTGTCGTGCACGTCCTTGCCCCGCGCCAGCGCGATCTCCACCTTGGCGCGCGCGCCGGGCTCTGAGAAGTAGACCCGGGTGGGCACCAGCGTCAGTCCCCGCTCGCGCGTGCGCCCGATCAGCCGGTCGATCTCGGCCCGGTGCAGGAGCAGCTTGCGCGGCCGCTCGGGATCGTGGTTCTCACGCGCCGCCGGCCCGTAGGGGGCGATGTACATCCCGATCAGCCACACCTCGCCGTCACGCACCACCGCGTAGGCGTCCTTGAGCTGGGCGCCGTTCTCGCGCAGCGACTTGACCTCGGTGCCGGTGAGCACGATCCCGCACTCGAACCGCTCGAGCAGGTGGTATCGAAAGCCGGCCTGGCGATTGGTCGCCACGTCGCCGGGAGCGCTCTTGCGCTTGCGGGCTCTGGCCACGGCGCCTAATCCTCCTCCCGCGCCGGCACCAGGTCCACCCGACCGCGCGGGGGGTCGACCTGATCGACCCGCACCCGCACCGGATCACCCAACCGCAGCGCCCGTCCGCTGTGGGCGCCCACCAGCATCGTGCCCTCCTCGTTGAGCTCCCACCAGTCGCCGCGCATCCGCCGGACCGGCAGCATCCCCTCGAACGCCAGCCCGGGACCGAAGGCGACGAACGCGCCGGCCGACACCAGCCCCACCACCTCGCCCTCGAACTCCGTCTCCCACCCGGCCTCGGTCAGTTGGCGTTCGAGCAGAAAGCACAGTGCCACATCGTCGGCGTCTCGCTCGATCACCATCGCCTCGCGCTCCCGGGCCGATGTCCACGGCCCGGCCTGCACCACGAACGGGCGCTCTGGCGGCGGCTCCTCGCCGGTCAGCGCCGACAGCAGGGCGCGGTGGCAGATCAGGTCCGGGTAGCGGCGGATCGGCGAGGTGAAGTGGCAGTAGCGGGGGGATTGCAGGCCGGCGTGGCCGAGGTTGCGGTGGTCGTAGTAGGCCTGCTTGAGCGAGCGGAGGATCAGGCCGGTGAGCGCGCGCCGGCCGTGGCCACGCCGCCTCACCCAGCCCTCAACCAGCTGCGATGCCTCCCCCACCGCGTCCGCCGCCTGCTGGGGGGAGAGCGCGCGCCGGGGCAGGGGCGGTGTCGGCACGCCGAGCGAGGCCAGCTGCTCGACCAGCCGCTCCACCGAGGCGCCGTCGGGCCGCTCGTGCACGCGGTACAGCGTCGGGATGTGCCGGGCCTCGAGAAAGGCGGCCACCTGCTCGTTGGCGGCGATCATCAGGTGCTCGATCAGCCGATGCGACTCGGTCTGGGCCACCGGCTCGGCCCCCACCACGTTGCCCTCGGCGTCAAAGCTGAATTCGGGCTCCTCTGACTCCAGCACCAGCGCCGCCTGGGCCGCCCGGCGGGCGGCCAGCGCGGCGGCCGCCGCCCGGGCCGCCGCCAGCGGCTCGGCCCACGGCTCCTGCGCCCGCTCTGACCCGGCGAAGATGCGGTCCACCTGAGCGTAGTCGAGCCGCGCGTCGGAGCGGATCAGCGAGCGATGAAACGCGCTCTGGATGACGCGGTCGCGCTCGAGCACCATCTCGACCGTGACGGCGAGGCGATCCTGGCCGGGAAGCAGCGAGCAGACGCCGTTGGACAGCGCCTCGGGCAGCATCGGCTCCACCGCACCGGGAACGTACACGCTGGTCGCCCGCCGGTAGGCCTCGCGATCGATGAACTCGCCGGGCGTCACGAACGCGCACACGTCGGCGATGTGCACCCACACCCGCCAGCGCCCGTCGGCCTCGACGGCGGCCGAGATGGCGTCGTCGAAGTCGCGCGCGCTGGGCGGGTCGATCGTGAAGGTGGGAAGCTGGCGCAGGTCGCGCCTGGCGCCCAGGCGCTCCCGTGCGCCAGGCGGCTCGCGGGCCGCGTGCGCCGCCTGGTGCTCGACGGCGGGGTCAAACGCGCGCCGCAGCCCCCGGTCGACCATCAGCGCCTCGATCACGTCGCGGGCGACGCTCGGCCGGCCGAGCCGACGCACCACCTGCGCGCGTCCCCCCCGCCGCCCGTTGCGCGGCATCGGCGCGCGCACCACGACCAGGTCGCCGACTCGCACGCCCGCGTCGCGGGCGATCGCCAGGCGGGGCCCGGTGGCGAAGAACGGTTCGGCGACCAGGAACTTGCCGCGGCGGGCGACCACCGCCACGCGGGGGCCGCTGGCCGGGAGCGTCGGCGGCCGGCGGGTGGCGGCGGGGCTCACCGGACCTCGGCGGCGACCACCTGCTCGGCCACCTTGAGGGCGTGGTCGCCGGGGGCGCCCGGAGCGTCGCTGGCGTACACGTTGGGGGTGACTCCGGCACCCTCACGCACGCCGCCGCCGCCCAGATTCTGACCGTTGGGGGTGAAGTATTCGCCCACGGTGATGTCCAGCGCACCGCCGTTGGTGAGCGGCTGGATCTCCTGAAAGACGCCCTTGCCGTAGGTGTGGGTGCCCACCACCTTGGCCCGGCCGCGGTCCTTGAGCGCGGCGGTGACGATCTCCGCCGCCGAGGCGGTGTCATGGTCGACCAGCACCACCATCGGGATCCGGGGCGCGATCGCGTTGCCGGTGGCCAAATAGACCTGGCGCGGCTGGCTGCGCCCGGCGGTGGACACGATCGTGCCGTCGGGGATGAAGATGCTGGCCACGTTGACCGCCTCGTTGAGCAGCCCGCCGCCGTTCTCCCGCAGATCGAGGATCAGCGCCTGCACGTGCGCGCCCAGCGCCTTCTGCACGTCGCCCCGCAGCTCGGCGCCGGAGCCGTCGGTGAACGCGGTCAGGGTCAGGTAGCCGATCCGCACGCCGTGGTAGGCGAGGATCGACTCGCTGGCCACCGGCACCACCAGGTTGGCGCGGGTGATGCTCAGCACCCGCGCTCGCCCCGCGCGCAGCACGGTCAGCACCACCCGGGTGCCCGCCGGGCCTTTGATCAGGTTGGAGGCGAACGTCTCGGAGCGGCCGGCCAGCGAGGTGTGGCCGACCCTGACGATCAGGTCCCCGTGCTCGAGCCCGGCCCGCGCCGCCGGTGAGCCGGGGAACACGTCGACCACCCGCAGGCCCCGCGGGTCGGGCAGCACGTCGATCCCGATCCCGCTCAGGTGCGGATTTGACTGGTTGAGAAACGCGCGGTAGGCGGACGGGCTGTAGTAGCGCGAATAGGGATCGTCGAGGCTGGCCACCATCGCCGCCAGCCCCTTGTTGAGCAGCTGGTTGCGGCTCACGGGCCGGTAGTAGTCGGCGGTGATCAGGTTCAGCGCCTGGCTGACCACCCGACTGCCCGGGTTGCCCACGAACGCATCGCTGAGCGCGCCGGGCATCCAGCTGGGATGCCCGCCCAGCCACAGGCCGCCGGCCAGGATCAGCAGGCCGACCAGGAACTCCACGAGCAGCCGGGGCACGCGGCGGGAACGCGACATCATCAGCGCAGAGTAGCCAGCCCCCGGGCGCGGCCTCGCCGGCTGGGCCACCGCGGCCTCGCCGGCTGGGCCACCGCGGCCTCGCCGGCTGGGCCACCGCGGCCTCGCCGGCTGGGCCACCGCGGCCTCGCCTGGGAGGGCCGCCTGCCTCAGCGACGGCCGCCCGTCCCGCCGCCGCCCGAGCGGGTGCGCGGAGGAGGAGGAACCTCACCCCGCAACCACCCCGGCCGGTGCGCGGGCGAGGCATTGAGTCCCTCCCGCCACCGCTCCGGCCGGTCCCGGGGGCGGATGCCCCTCAGACGCGCAGGAAGCGACGAAGCGACAGGCCCGAGCCCACCGCGGAGACCAGCGCGCTGGCGGCCAGCAGCACCGCCACCAGCACCGGGAAGGCGATCGTGCGGATCTGGCTGACCAGCGACCAGCCGGAGAACAGCGGATCGAGCAGCGCCACCTTGGCCACGGCCAGCACCACGATGGCCAGCAGGCCCCCCGCCGCCCCCACCAGCACACCCTCGATCACAAACGGCCAGCGGATGAACCAGTCGGTGGCACCCACCAGCTTCATCACCTCCACCTCGCGGCGGCGGGCGTACAGGGAGAGGCGGATCGTGTTGGCGATCAGCAGGATCGAGGCGATGGTGAGCAGCACCGCGAACGCCAGGCCGCCCCACTTCACCGCCGAGGTCAGCTCGAGCGCCTTCTTGGTGTAGCTCTTCTTGTAGGACACGCTCTGGATCGCCGGGTCGATCATCGTCCCGTGCGGGGTCAGCTCGCTGTGGATGCTGAGCACGTAGGCCGGGTTGGCGGGGATCACGTGGAAGGTGTCGGGCAGCGGGTTGCTCGACAGGAGCGCGTAGGCGGCCGGGTTCTGGGCCGCCTGCTGACGGTAGGCCTGGGCCTTGGACTCGAACTGCACCGTGCGCACGTGGGGCAGCGCCAGCAGCTCGTCGCGCACGCGGGCCTCCTGGGAGCCGGTGGCGTTGGTCTTCATGTAGACGTCGACGATCAGGCGCCCGCGGACGCTGTTGGCGGCATCGTTGGTGACCTCGACGGCGGGGATGAACACCCCCACCACCAGCATCGTCACCAGCACGGTGGCCAGGGCGGCGAAGCTGGGCGCGGCGTTGCGGCGCATCGAGCGCACCGCCTCGCGCACGAAGAAGGCGACCCGCACCGCTAGCGCTCCTGGTCGCCCACGATCCGCCGGTCGGGCGCCGGCCGGCTGCGCGTCGAGCCCGCCGACCGCGTCCTGCCCACGGCCCGCGGCGCCTGCGCCACCGCGCGCGCTCGCTCGCTCGGCCGCTCGCCGCCCAGCTCGATCCCCGGCGGGCGACCGGCGGGCGCGCGCATGCGGGTGGCGAACTCGCGCGTGGACTCCTCGCGCGCATACAGCCCGGCCGCCTCGTCCCGCACGATCCGACCCGCCGACAGCTCCAGCACCCGCCGGCGCATCTTGTCCACCATCGCCTGGTCGTGGGTGGCCACCAGCACCGTGGTGCCGGTGCGGTTGATCCGGTAGAGCAGGCGCATGATGTCGATGCTGGTCTCCGGGTCCAGGTTGCCCGTGGGCTCGTCGGCCAGCAGCAGCGCCGGGTGGTTGACGAACGCCCGCGCGATCGACACGCGCTGCTGCTCGCCACCGGACAGCTGGTCGGGATAGTTGTGCAGCTTGGTGGACAGGCCGGTGAGACGGAGGATGTCCGGCACCTTGGCGCGGATCTCCTTGCGCGTGCCGCCGGTCACCTGCAGCGCGTAGGCGACGTTGTCGTAGACGGTGCGCGAGGGCAGCAGCTTGAAGTCCTGAAAGACCACGCCGATGTTGCGCCGGTAGAAGGGAATCCGCCGGCGCTGGATGTCGCGCAGATCGTGGCCGGCCACGCGGATGATCCCCTCGGTGGGCTCGACCTCCTTGATCAGCAGCCGCATCACCGTCGACTTGCCCGAGCCCGTGGCCCCGACCAGGAACACGAACTCGCCCCGCTCGATCGCGAATGAGGCCCCGTCCAGGCCCAGATCGCCGCTCGGATAGCGCTTGGAGACGCCGCGAAACTCGATCATCGGCGGCCCGGCCGGCCGCTCATCCCGCCGCGCCGCGCCCGCCGCCGCCAGGCGTCGGCCGCCGGCGCGCCCGCGGCCCAGAACACGCGAGGTGAAGGTCGACATCGTCGGCAGGCTAGCGAGCCGCGCGGCCGCGCGCTCGGTCGGGGCCTTCCTGCAAGTGCCCTTGCACGCCTGCCGCTACCGTAGAGCCGTGGCCTCCATCACCCACACCACGCTTGACAACGGGTTGCCGCTGTACCGGATCCCGATTCCCGGCGCCCGCTCGCTGACGATCCTGGTGGCGTTCGACGCCGGCGCGCGCAGCGAGCGCCCGGAGGAGAACGGGATGGCGCACTTCCTCGAGCACCTGGTGTTCAAGGGCGGCGAGCGCTATCCCACCTATCGTGAGGTCAACCAGGCGGCGGAGGCGATCGGCGCGGTGCTCAACGCCTACACCAGCCACGATCTGGTCGCCTTCCACATCACCGCCCGGGCCGAGCGCGGCCCGGAGGCGGCCGATCTGCTCAGCGACTTCGTCGCCCGCCCGCGGATCGACCCCGAGGAGCTCGAACGCGAACGCGGGGTGGTGGTCCAGGAGATCGCCCGCGCCCACGACCAGCCGTCGGTGGTGGCCGAGCACCTGATCGACCGGGCGGCGTTCGGCGAGCACCCGCTCGGCCGTCCGGTGCTCGGCCCGGCCGAGCACATCCGCGAGCGCTTCCGGCGCGAGGACGTGATCGGCTTTCGCTCCCGCCGCTGGTCGCCGGCGCGGGGCGGCGCCTTCCTGGTCGGCAACCTCGAGCACGTCGCCGACGGGCCCGTGCACGAGCTGTTCGCACGCTTTCCCGCCGCGCCGGAGCCCGAGCCGGTCGAGCCCGCCCCTCCCCTCCAGGTGCGCGTGATGGTCAGCCAGCGCGACTCCAACCAATCACACCTGCGCATGTCCTACCGGCCCCAGGTGGAGGTCGCCGACCCGCGCCAGCGCGCCGCGCTGCAGATCTACTCCACGCTGCTGGGGGGCTCGATGGCCTCCCGACTGTTCGACGAGATCCGCGAGCAGCGCGGGCTGGCCTACTCGGTGCACTCGTTCGCCCACGCGCACGCCGACGCCCCCGTGCTGCAGCTGTCCGCCGGTCTGGAGTCCGGCAAGGCGGTCGAGGCCTACCGGCGGATGCGGGAGATCGTCAACGAGCTGCGCGAGCAGGGACCCACGCGCGAGGAGGTGGAGCGGGCGCGGGCGTACGCCGCCGGGGCCCGGGCGATCGCGTTTGAGAACACGGGCGCCGTCGCCCGCCATGCCGCCCAGCAGCTGATCGTCCATCGCGAGGACGTCGACCCCGACCGCGCGATCCGCCTGCTCGACCAGGTGAGCTACGAGGAGGTGGCGGACATCGCCCGCCGCGTGGAGGACCGCCTGGCGGTGGCCTGCGTGGGGCCGCACGAGGAGCAGGACTTCGAGCTCGAGTAGCCCTGGCCTCGGGACCGGCCGCTGAGTGCCGGCCGGCGCACCGGCGGCTGGGGACCCTAGCTGATCGCCACCATCCGCTCGATCGCCCGCCGCGCCCGGTCGGCGATCGCCGGCGGGACGCTGACCTCGTGCACGCCGTCGCGCAGCGCGTCGCGCAGCTTGGGCAGCGTGGTCATCTTCATGAAGCGGCAGGCGGCGGCCTCGTTGGCGGCAATGAACTCGGTGTCCGGCGCGGCCCGGCGCAGCGGATGGAGCATCCCCACCTCGGTGGCCACGATCGCCTTCCCGCCGCGGTGCTCGCGGGCGTAGCGGAGCATCCCGCCGGTGGAGAGCATGTGCACGCCGCGGGGCTCCAAATCGCCGGCGGCCACGTACTCCATCACGCTGGTCGAACAGCCGCACTCGGGGTGAATCAGAAAGTCCGCCTCCGGGTGGGCGGCGCGCACGGCGCCGATGTCGGCCGGACGGATTCCGGCGTGCACGTGGCATTCACCGTCCCACACGTGCAGCGCCCGGCCGATCCGCCGCTCCACGTAGGCGCCCAGGAACATGTCGGGGCCGAACAGGATCTCGGTCTCGGGACCGTGCTCGGCCAGGATGCGCTGCACCACCTGGACGGCGTTGGCCGAGGTGCAGCAGTAGTCGGTCTCGGCCTTCACCTCGGCGCTGGTGTTCACGTACATGACCACGATCGCACCCGGGTGGCGGGCCTTCCACTGGCGCAGCTGCTCGGCGGTGATCGAGTCCGCCAGCGAGCAGCCGGCCTCGGGGTCGGGGATCAGCACCCGCTTGTCGGGGCAGAGGATCGCCGCCGTCTCGGCCATGAAGTGCACGCCGCAGAAGACGATCGTGTGCGCGTCGGCGGCCGCCGCCTGCTGGGAGAGCCCGAGCGAATCGCCCACGTAGTCGGCGATGTCCTGGACCTCGGGGAGCTGATAGTTGTGGGCCAGGATCACCGCGTCACGCTCGCGCGCCAGGCGTCTGACCTCCGCCTGCAGAGCGGGGATGTTCTCCAGGCTCAGCGGCGCCTGGGCGTCGGTGAGCATCGGGAGGTTCATGGCAGCGGTTCGAGGATCAGGCTCAGGTCCAGCGCGCTCACGCTGTGCGTGAGCGCGCCCACCGAGATGCAGTTTACGCCCGTGCGGGCGATCTCCCCCACCGTCTGCAGGCTCACACCGCCGCTGGCCTCAAGCGCGGCCCGCCCGGCCACCCGCTCCACCGCCTGGCGCAGCCCGGCCACGCTCATGTTGTCGAGCAGGATCCGCTCCGCCCCGGCCGCCAGCGCCTCCTCCACCTCCTCCAGGGTGCGGCACTCCACCTCGAGCGGCAGCTGCGGGGCCGCCGCCCGCGCGCGCCGCACCGCCTCCCCCACGCCGCCCGCCATCGCGGCGTGGTTCTCCTTGATCAGGATCGCGTCGTGCAGCCCGACGCGATGGTTGACGCCGCCGCCGGCGGCGACCGCCGCCTTCTCCAGCGCCCGCAGCCCCGGCGTGGTCTTGCGCGTGTCGAGGATCGCCGCCTCGGTGTCGGCCACCGCCCGCACGTAGCGCGCGGTGAGCGTGGCGATTCCCGACAGCCGCTGCAGGAAGTTGAGCGCCGTTCGCTCCCCGGTGAGGATCGCCCGCGCCGGACCCTCGATGCGCAGCACCGGCCCCGGTTCCCGCCACACCCCCTCCGTCACCAGCCGCTCGGTCTCGAGCTGCGGATCCAGCTGGCGGAAGGTCTCCTCGGCCAGCTCCAGGCCGAAGATCACCCCCGGTGCCTTCTGGCTGACCAGCGCGCGCGCCCGCCGGCCGGCCGGCACCGTCGCCTCGGTGGTCACATCCCCGTCGCCCACATCCTCGGCCAGGGCGCGGGCCACCGCCTCGCGGATCACCTGCGGCGCGAGCTCCGCGCCCCGCCCGCCGAGCGCACTCACGCCTCCCTCTCCACCAGCACGCGCACGGTCTGAAAGCTGGGGTCGGCGGCACCGTGCAGGCGCGCCCCGGCCGCCGTCAGCTCCCGCAGGTAGGCGATCACCTCGGCGGTGATCCGCTCGCCGGGCAGAAGCGCGGGGATGCCCGGCGGGTAGCCGGCGATGCTCTCGGCCGAGATCCGCCCCGTCGCCCGCTCGACGGGGACCGTCTCCCCCTCCCCCAGGAAGGCCTCCCGGGGCGAGACCGCGGTCGCCAGCTCGAGCGCCGCGGGGGCGCGGGCGAGCGTCGGCGCCCGGCCGGGCCGGGCGATGTGGCGCACCGCCTCGGCGAAGTCGTGCGCCAGACGCTCGAGCGGCTCGGTCCGCTGACCCAGGCCCAGCACCAAAACCAGCGTGGCGTGGGTGGCCAGCTCCACGTAGATGTCGTAGGCCGAGCGCAGCGCGGCGGCCACCTCGTAGCCGGTGCAGCCGGTGCCCCGCACGTCGATCACCAGCCGCAGCGGATCCCAGCCCGCCACGCCCGGCTGCCCGACCAGGCCCTCCCCCACCACCGAGCAGCCGGGCACCGCGTCGATCGCCGCCCGGGCCTGTTCGGCGGCCCGGATGGTGCGCTCGAGCAGCGCCTCGCCGTGCACGGCGAGCTGGCGCCGCGCGGCGTCCAGCGAGGCCATCAGCAGCGCGCTGGGACTGGTGGAGCGGACCAGGCGCACGGCCCGGGCGATCGCGCCGGCGTCGATGCGGGGGCTGTCGGCAACCAGCAGCATCGCCGACTGGGTGAGGCTGCCGACGATCTTGTGCGTGGAGGCGAGCATCGCGTCGGCGCCCAGCTGGAGCGGCGAGCGCGGCAGGCGGGGATGAAACCCGAAGTGCGCCCCCCAGGCGTTGTCGACGATCAGCGCCGCGCCGGACCGATGGGCCACCTCGGCGCAGCCGGCCACGTCGGCGGCCATCCCGTAGTAGGTCGGGGAGACGATGAACGCCGCCCGCGCCTGCGGCCAGCGGCGCAGCGCCGCCTCGAGCGCCTCCGGCGTGACGCCGTGGGCCATGCCCAGCTCGGCGTCGTACTCGGGAGCCACCCAGGCCGGCACGCCGCCGCTCAGGATCAGCCCGTCGATCATGCTGGCGTGCGAGTTGCGCTGCAGCACCACCCGCGCCCCCGGGGGGGCCAGGGCCAGGCACAGGGCGTGGTTGCCCTGGGTGGCGCCGTTGGTCAGAAACCATGCCCGGGCGGCGCCGTAGGCCTCGGCGGCCAGCCGCTCGGCCCGCTCGTAGGGGGTGGGGGTGGGGCCGACGTCGATCCCCTCGATGTCCTGGGGGACGTCGAGCAGCAGCGCCCGGTCACCGAAGGCGGTGCGCAGCCCCGGGTCAGCCCCCTCGCCGCCCTTGTGGCCGGGGACATGAAACCGCGTCGACCCCCGGAAGCCGTAGGCGGTCACCGCCTCCAGGTAGGGCGCGGTGGGCTGCATCGAGGACCGGGCGGCGGCACGGGCGGGGACGTCGGTGAGCGCACCGTCGCCGGGCGCCGGCGCAGACCCGGCCGCGCTGGGCTCGCCGGGCGCCGGCGATCCCGCCCGGCTGCGCTCGCCCGGCTCCGAAGTGGCCTGCGCCCCGCTGCGCTCGCCCGGCGCCGAAGTGGCCTGCGCCCCGCTGCGCTCGCCAGCCACCGGCGCGGATCCGGCCCCGCTGCGCTGCTGGCGCATCATTTGGCCGCCTGGTGCAGGTAGGCGCGCGCGAAGCCGTCCAAATCGCCGTCCAGCACCCGCGCCACGTCGCCCACCTCAAAGCCGGTGCGGTGGTCCTTGACCATCGAGTAGGGATGCAGCACGTAGGAGCGGATCTGCGAGCCGAAGTTGACGTCCTGGGCCTCTCCGCGCTCCCTGGCGATCTCCTCCCGCCGCTGGCGCTCCTGGAGCTCGAGCAGCTTCGAGCGCAGCATGGTCATCGCCTCAGCCTTGTTGGAGGACTGGGAGCGCTCGTTCTGACACTGGACGACGATCCCGGTCGGCCGGTGGGTGATCCGCACCGCCGAGTCGGTCTTGTTCACGTGCTGGCCGCCCGCGCCGCTGGCCCGGTAGGTGTCGATCTGCAGGTCGTCCTCGTCGATCTCGACATCCTCGATCGCGTCGACCACCGGCGAGACCTCCACCCCTGCGAAGCTGGTCTGGCGGCGGTGGGCGGCGTCGAACGGCGACAGGCGCACCAGCCGGTGCACGCCCTTCTCGCTGGAGAACAGCCCGTAGGCGTTCTCGCCCCGGACCATGAAGGTGGCGGACTTGATCCCCGCCTCCTCGCCCGGGGAGGCCTCCAGCAGCTCGACCTGAAAGCCCCGCTTCTCCGCCCAGCGCATCTCCATGCGCAGCACCATCTCCGCCCAGTCCTGGGCGTCGGTGCCGCCGGCGCCGGCGTTGACCGTCACCAGCGCGTCGCCGGCGTCGTAGCGGCCCGAGAACAGCCGCTGCTCCTCAAGCTCGTCCAGGCGCTCCTGCACGCTGCGCAGCTGCTCCTCGAGCTCGCCCTCGAGCTCGGGATCCTCCTCGGCCAGCTCGGCCAGCGGTTCGAGGTCCTCCACGTCGCGCTCCAGTTCGCGGTAGAGGGCCAGGCGCTTGCTGGCCCGGGCGTGCTCGGCCCCCAGCTGCGCCGCCCGCTCCTGGTCATCCCAGAACCCGGGCTCCCCCATCTGCTCCTCGAGCGCGCGGACGCGCTCGCTCAGCGCAGCGGGGTCAAAGGTAGTCCGCGAGCAGCTTCAGCTGCTCGCGGATCGCCGCGAGGCGCTGGGAGAGCGGCTCTGAGTGCACACTGGCCATCGCCCGCAACCCTAGCAGCGGACACCCGGTTCGGCCCGATCGGCAGCCGGCGGGCTCAGCGGCCGGCGTGAGCGCGGGCCGGCGGCGGGTAGATTGACCGCCATGGCTTCCCTCAACGATCAACCCGTCAAGGAGCTGCTCGAGCAGCCCAACTACGCAGTCGTATCCACCCTCAACCGCGACGGCTCGATCCACAGCACGATGGTGTGGATCAGCGCCGAGGGCGACCGGGTGGCGGTGAACAGCGCGATCGGCCGCCTGTGGCCGAGCAACCTGGAGCGGGACCCGCGGGTCACGGTGCTCGTCTATGAGTCAGGCAACCCCTACCACTTCGTCGAGATCCGCGGCACGGCGACCGGCACCACCGAGGGCGCGGATGAGCACATCAACGCGCTCAGCCGGAAGTACATCGGCCAGGACGAGTACCCCTACCGCCAGCCGGGCGAGCGGCGCATCAAGTTCGTGATTGAGCCGGCCTACGTGCGCCACGTCAGGCAGAGCTGAGCGCGGCGCGGCGAGCATCGCCGTCGCCGCGCCCGTCAGCGGTTGCCGTGGCGCCTCTTGCGCCCGTCGGCGCGCTTCCCGCGTTTGCCGCCGCGCTCGCGGCGCTCTAGCTCACGCTCGACGCGCTCGAGCTGCGGCGCCGGGCCGTAGAGCCGCCACAGGTTGCGCAGCAGCGGAATCAGCACCACGAGCGCCACCCACCCTGGCCAGAAGTCGCCGTGCGCCCCGTTGGCGATCCACACCCCGACGCAGATGGCCAGCAGCGTGATCCCACCGCCCGTCTCCTGCAGCAGCCGGCGCGTCAGCTGCCGCCGGCGCTCTGCCAGCGCCGCCCGCTGCTGGATGGGACTCAGCGGCAACCGGGGCAGGTCGACCATCAGCGCCTGCAGCTGGTCCTCGGTGCGGGCGGCGTAGGCCAGCTGCGAGCGCTCGTCGAGCTCCTCCTGGGTCAGCCGCCCGGCGGCGAAGTGCTCGCGCAGCTCCGACGCGGCGCGCTCGCGCTGCTCATCGGAGACGCGGAGCCGATCGGAGGCCTTCACTGCGGGAAATGTAGCCCCCGCGGCCGGCCCCGTGATGGCCCAGGGCTAGGCCCCGTGGCACCTCTTGAACTTCTTGCCCGACCCGCACCAGCACGGGTCGTTGCGGCCGATCTGCTGGGCCTCGTCCACCCGGCGCTGCTCGACGTGCGGGAGGGGCGGCGGCTCGGCGCCCGCGCCGTTGCCCTCGCCCGCCGCCCCCGCCGCGGCGGCCATCGCCACCGCGCCGGTGGCCACCGCGCCGCCCGAGTAGGTGACGCGTCCGCCGCCCGTGGCCGAGCTGGCCGCCGCCGAGGGGCGCCGGCGCTGGGGCGGCGCCGCGGGGGCCAGCGGCATCCCGTTGGCGTCCACCGGGGTCACCTCGACGTGGTAGATCATCTGCGCGAAGTCGGCCCAGATCGAGTTCATCAGGTCGCGGAACAGCTCGAACGCCTCGTTCTTGTAGGCCACCAGCGGCTCGATCTGCGCGAAGCCGCGCAGATGGATCCCCTCCCGCAGGTAGTCCATGTCGTAGAGGTGCTCCTTCCACCGCTGGTCGATGATCTCCAGCAGCAGATAGCGCTCGATCTGACGCATCAGCTCGGGACCGAACTCCTGCTCGCGACGGTCATACTGCGCCAGCGCCTCCTCCTGGAGCACCGAGGTCAGGTAGTCCCGGTCGGCGGTGTGCACGTCGATCTCGTTCAGCGCCTCGGCGTCGGGCAGGATCTCGCCCATGCGCCGGAGCAGGCCCTCGACGTCCCACTCCTCCACGTAGTCGCCGGCCGTGTACTCCTCGACCAGGCGTTCGACCAGGTTGGCCACCTCCTCGCGGGCGGCCTCGCTCATGTCGCGTCCCTCGAGGATCTCGTCCCGGTAGTTGTAGATCACCTCACGCTGCTGGTTGAGCACGTCGTCGTACTCAAGCGTGTGCTTGCGCATCAGGAAGTGCTGCTCCTCGACCTTCCGCTGCGCCTTCTCGATCTGCTTGGAGAGCATCCCCGCCTCGATCGGCTCCTCGTTGCCCTCCTCGTCGACGGTGCCGAGCTTGTCCAGGATCTTGTAGATCCGCTCCCCCGCGAACAGGCGCACCAGGTCGTCCTGGGCGCTCAGGAAGAAGCGCGACTCGCCGGGATCACCCTGGCGGCCGGCCCGCCCGCGCAGCTGATTATCGATCCGGCGCGACTCGTGGCGCTCGGTGCCCAGGATGAACAGCCCCCCGGCGTCCAGCACCTCCTGGCGGCGGATCGCCACCTGGGCGCGGATCTTCGGCAGCACCTGCTGGTAGTGGCGCTCATAGTCGGGGTCGCCGGGCTTGAGCCCCAGCTTGGCCACCTCCAGCTGCGCCAGGTGCTCCTCGTTTCCTCCCAGCTTGATGTCGACTCCGCGGCCGGCCATGTTGGTGGCGATCGTGACCGCCCCCGGGGCGCCGGCCTCAGCGATCGTCTCGCCCTCGCGCTCGGCGTGCTCGGGCTTGGCGTTCAGCACCGTGTGCGGGATCCCCTTGCGCTTGAGCCGCTGGGACAGAAGCTCTGAGACCTCGACCGAGATCGTCCCCACCAGCACCGGCTGGCCGGCCTCGTGCCGGGCCACGATCTCCTTGATCACCGCGTTCCACTTGCCCTCCTTGGTCTTGTAGACCTGGTCGTTGCGGTCGCGGCGGATCATCGGACGGTTGGTCGGGATCTGCACCACCGGCAGGTTGTAGATCTTCATGAACTCGGTGGCCTCGGTGATCGCGGTGCCCGTCATCCCGGCCAGCTTGTCGTACATGCGGAAGTAGTTCTGCAGGGTGATCGTGGCCAGCGTCTGGTTCTCCTCCTGGATCCGCACCCCCTCCTTGGCCTCGATCGCCTGGTGCAGACCCTCAGACCAGCGCCGGCCCTCGAGGATCCGGCCGGTGAATTCGTCCACGATCTTGACCTCGCCGTCGATCACCGCGTAGTCGACGTCGCGCTTGAACAGCGACTCGGCCTTGAGCGCCTGGATCAGGTGGTTGACCAGGTGGCCGTTCTCGGCCCGGTAGAGGTGGTCGATCCCCAGGAAGCGCTCGGCCTTGGCGACGCCGCGCTCGGTCACCGACACCGTCTTGTGCTTCTCGTCGAACTCGTAGTCGAAGTCGGCCACGAACTGCTTGCGCTCGTGGGGCATCAGGTTCTCGGGCGTCTTGCCCGGCTCCATGCGCCGCGCCAGCTGCGCGAACTTGACGTACAGATCGGCCGCCTGCTCGGGGGCGCCGGAGATGATCAGCGGGGTGCGCGCCTCGTCGATCAGGATGTTGTCCACCTCGTCGACGATCGCGTAGGCGTGGTAGTGGGACCGGCCGTCCTGCGGCTTGGGCCGCCCGCCGTGCTGGACCTTCTCCTCAAGCGACTTGGCCATGTTGTCGCGCAGGTAGTCGAAGCCGAACTCGGAGTTGGTGCCGTAGGTCACGTCGGCCGCGTAGGCGGCCCGCTTCTCCTCGTACGGCTGCATGTTCTGCAGCACCCCTACCGAGACGCCGAGCATGTCGTAGATCGGCTTCATCCACATCGCGTCGCGGCGGGCCAGGTAGTCGTTGACCGTCACCACGTGCACGCCGCGACCGGCCAGTGAGTTCAGCACCACCGCCAGCGTGGCGGTGAGCGTCTTGCCCTCGCCGGTCTTCATCTCGGCGATGGCCCCGTCGTGGAGCACCATGCCCCCGATCAGCTGGACGTCGAAGTGGCGCATCCCCAGCGAGCGCTTGGCCGCCTCCCGCACCAGCGCGAAGCACTCGAACAGCAGCTCGTCGAGGCTCTCGCCGTTGCGCGCCCGCTCGCGCAGACGGTCGGCCGCCTCCCTCAGCTCGGCATCGTCGTAGTGCTCGAGCTCCTCCTCGTAGAGGTTGATCCGCCCGACCCGCTGCTCGTAGGACTTGAACTTCTTCGCCTCGCCCATGCGAAGCGCGCGGTCCAGGATGGACATGGGGCTAGCGTAGCAGTGGCCCTGGCGGCCTCAGGGCGCCTCTGCACCCCGCCTGCGGACGGCCGAATCCACCGCCATCAGGCCGCCGAGGACCGCTCCGAGGGCAGCGAGTCATCGGGGATCACCTCCGCCTTGAGGACCACGTCTCCCCCCTCCAGGACCACCTCTCCGTCCAGCGCCGGCGCCTGGTCCTGGAGCTGGGCGGCGGCCAGGCGCGACTCCCGGCGCTTGCGCCGGCGGTCGCGGTGGCGCTTGACCTGGCGTGCCAGCTCCTCGCTGACCAGGTTGATCGAGCGCAGGATGTCCGGCGAGGCGCCCCGGGCCCGCAGGACGGTGCCCTTGACCTGCAGGGTGGCCTCCGCCACCTGCGAGTCGGCCACGCGAGGGTTGCGCTCCTCAAACAGCTCGAGCTCCAGCGAGGCCAGCTCCGACACCTGCCGCTCCACCTTGCGAAAGCGCTTGGCCACGTGCTCTCTGAGCTCGTCGGAGACGGTCAGATTGCGAGCCTTGACGTCGATGCGCATCGACGACCTCCTTGTGGACGGGAGTGTGGTTGCCCTCAGCCTAGTCCTCCGGCCCGGCTTTGTCGACCGCGACGGGCCGGGCCGCGGCCGCTCCGACCGCCGACGGGCTGGGCCGCGGCCGCCCCGACCGCCGACGGGCTGGGCCGCGGTCGCTCCGACCGCCGACGGGCTGCGCGCTGCCGCCCCGACCGCAGACCGGCTCGGCCGCGGCCGCCCCTGAGATCCAGGACCCGCGGCGCTCCTGAGGTCCAGGACTCGGCGGTCGCCTCAGATCCAGGACTCGCGGTAGTGCTGCTGCTCCGGCGTGGGCACGTCGATCTCCACCCCCAGGGCGGCCAGTTTCAGCCGCGCCACCTCGCGATCGATCGCCTCGGGTACCGGGTGCACGCCGGGACCGAGCTCGCCCCCGTGGCGCACGAGCTCCTCCACGCACAGCGCCTGAAGCGCAAACGAGACGTCCATCACCGCCGCGGGATGACCCTCGGCGGCGGCCAGGTTCACCACCCGACCGTGGGCGAGCAGGTTGAGCCGCCGCCCGTCCGGCAGCTCGTAGCGCTCGACCAGCGGCCTCACCTCGCGCACCCGTCCCGCCGCCAGCGAACGCAGATCGTCGAGATCGAGCTCGACGTCGAACTGGCCGGCGTTGGCCAGCAGCGCGCCGTCCTTCATGCGCTCGAAGTGCTGGCGGTGAAGGACCCGGCGCGATCCGGTCACCGTCACGAACACGTCCCCGCGCTCGGCCGCCGCCAGCGCCGGCATCACCTCATAGCCGGCCATCCGCGCCTCCAGCGCCCGCAGCGGATCGACCTCGCAGACGACCACCGCGGCGCCGGCGCCGCGCGCGCGCTCGGCGATCCCCTGCCCCGCCCAGCCGTAGCCGAGCACCACCACCGTCTGGCCGGCCAGCAGCGTGTGGCTGGCCCGGATGATCCCGTCCAGCGCCGACTGGCCGGTGCCGTGACGGTCGTTGAGCGCGCGCTCGGTGCGGGCCTCGTTGACCGCCAGCACCGGCCGCGCCAGCCGTCGCTCGTGCTCCAGGCGGCGCAGGCGGACCAGTCCGGTGGTGGTCTCCTCGGTGCCGCCGATCACCGCCTCCAGCACCTCGGCGCCGAGCGCGTGGGCGGTCATCAGCAGATCCGCCCCGTCGTCGATCGTCACCTGGGGCAGGCCGGCCAGCGTCTCGTGCACGTGCCGGGCGTAGGTGTCCAGATCCTCCCCGCGAGCGGCGCGAACCACCATGCGGTGGTGTGCGACCAGCGCGGCGGCCACCTCATCCTGGACCGACATCGGGTTGGCCGAGCACAGCGCCACCTCCGCCCCGCCGGCGGCCAGGGCGGCGAGCAGAGCGCCGGTCTCGGCCGTCACGTGCAGGCAGGCGGCGACGCGCACGCCGGCCAGCGGGCGCTCGACGGCGAACCGCTCCCGGATCCGGGCCAGCACCGGCATCTGCTCGGCCGCCCACTCGATCCGCGCCGCCCCCTCGGCGGCGCGGGAGAGGTCGGCGACCTCGTGCGCGGGCAGCGACGCCCGGGGCACTCCACCACCCGCCGAGCGGGCTAGTAGCGGTAGTGGTCGGGCTTGTAGGGACCCTCGCGCGGGACGCCGATATAGGCGGCCTGCTCGGGCGTCAGCTCGGTCAGCCTCGCGCCCAGCGCGTCCAGATGCAGCCGGGCCACCTTCTCGTCCAGGTGCTTGGGCAGCGTGTAGACGCGCTTCTCGTAGATGTCGGTGTGCCCGAACAGCTCGATCTGAGCGATCACCTGGTTGGTGAACGAATTGGACATCACGAAGCTGGGGTGGCCGGTCGCGTTGCCCAGATTCAGGAGGCGCCCCTCCGAGAGCACGATCACCGAGTGCCCGTCGGGGAACACCCACTCGTCCACCTGGGGCTTGATGCGCACCCGGCGAATGCCGGGTACGCGGGCCAGGCCGGCCATGTCGATCTCATTGTCGAAGTGGCCGATGTTGCCGACGATCGCCTGGTGCTTCATCCGGCTCATGTGCTCGGCGGTGATCACGTCCCGGTTGCCGGTGGCGGTGACGAAGATGTCGGCCTGCTCGACGACGTCCTCCAGCCGGAGCACCTGGTAGCCGTCCATCGCCGCCTGCAGGGCACAGATGGGGTCGATCTCGGTGACCACCACCCGGGCCCGCTGTCCCCGCAGCGACTCGGCGCACCCCTTGCCGACGTCGCCGTAGCCGCAGATCACCGCGAGCTTGCCACCGATCAGCACGTCGGTGGCGCGGTTGATGCCGTCGATCAGCGAGTGGCGGCAGCCGTACTTGTTGTCGAACTTGGACTTGGTCACCGAGTCGTTGACGTTGATCGCCGGGAACAGGAGCTCCCCGCGTTCGGCGTACTGGTACAGGCGGTGCACGCCGGTGGTCGTCTCCTCGGTCACGCCCCTGATTCCGGCCGCGATCCGCGTCCAGCGCTCGGCGTCCTCGGCCAGCGAGCGTCGCAGCAGCTCGAGGATCACGCCGTACTCCTCGGAGTCGGAGGCGCTGGGCTCGGGCACCCGGCCGGCGCGCTCGAACTCGACCCCCTTGTGCACCAGCAGCGTGGCGTCCCCGCCGTCGTCGAGGATCATGTTCGGGCCCTCGCCGTCGGGCCACAGCAGGGCCTGCTCGGCGCACCACCAGTACTCCTCGAGCGTCTCGCCCTTCCACGCGAACACCGGCACCCCGCGGGGATCCTCCGGCGTGCCCTCCGGACCGACCACCACCGCCGCCGCCGCGTGGTCCTGGGTGGAGAAGATGTTGCACGAGCACCAGCGCACCTCGGCCCCGAGCGCCACCAGCGTCTCGATCAGCACGGCCGTCTGCACGGTCATGTGCAGCGAGCCGGTGATCCGCGCGCCGGCCAGCGGCTGGCGGGCGGCGAACTCCTTGCGGGTGGCCATCAGTCCGGGCATCTCATGCTCGGCCAGCCGGATCTCATGACGGCCGAACTCGTGCAGGCCGAGATCGGCGACCTTGAACGGCGGCTGCGCGGTTGCCGGCCGCGGTGAGGCGGTGGTGCTCATGCTTCCTCCAGATTCGCGGTGGCCGCTGCGCGCCCGTCGGCGGTCACGCGGCAGCCAGTAGTCGTTGGTGCTTTTCCTGCTCGAAGCGGAGCCAGTCCTCGGCGGCGACGTGCTCGGGCCGGCGCGGACGGGCGGCCAGCCAGCGCTCAACCGACTCACGGAGATCGCTGCTGGTGGCCATGCGGGCGGCGAAGGCAACGTCGGAGAGGCTGATCTGGAAGGTGGCCAGCAGCTCCTTGAGCGTGCGCAGCCGCTGCAGCTCGCCGGGACCGTACAGCCGGTAGCCGGCCGCCGAGCGCGCCGGGGTCACCAGACCGGTGCGCTCGACGTACCTGAGCATGCGCGGCGACCAACCTGTAGTTTGCGCCGCCTCGTTGATCGTCAGGCCCTCCATTGCGTCGAACGTTACCACGATCGTGTCAAGGTCCCCGCTGGGTGGGTGGAGCGGAGGCGCGTCCGGGTGGGTGGATCGGAGGCGCGTCCGGGTGGGTGGATCGGAGGCGCGTCCGGGTGGGTGGAGCGGAGGCGCGTCCGGCTGGGTGGAGCGGGTGGCCTGCCGGCTGGGTGGCGGACGCAGCACCCCCCGATCGGCCCCGGCCCTACGACATGTGTCCAATTCGCCGGGTGAAGACTAAATTCCCGTGGTAGAGCCGCCGATGTTGAGGGGGAAGGGATCTGTGGGCCTTTTCCGGAGGGCCCGTTGGCAACCTTTCAGGAAGGCCGGTACGACGACCAAACCGCGCAAGCTGCTGTGTGCCTGTGTCCTGCTGCTGGGCTTCAGCGGGCTGGGCGTCAGCGTGCCCGTCGCGCGCGGCCATAACGACCATGGTTTCCGCGGTCAGGGGGTGGAGGCTCAGGCCGCCAATCAGGGCGGAGGGTGGAGCGGCCGCGGCCCGGGCGGAGGCGGCCCTCCGGGTCACCTGGATCGCGCCACCAGACTTCAGCTCGGTGGCGGCTGGGGCGGCGGTCCCGGCGGGGGCGGCCCACCCGGACAGGACGGCCGCGGAGCATTTGGGCAGGACGGCGGCGGACCACCCGGGCAGCGCGGCGGAGCGCGCGGGCGAGGCCCGGACGGCCAGGGTCCCCCCGGCCACCGCCTTGGCGCCGGTGGCGAGGCCGGCCCACAGAACCAGGGTTCGCCGACACAGCTGTCGCCGAACGGCGCTCGGTCGACCGAGGTGGCGAGCGCGGGGGTGCTGGCGGCTGCCGCCGCCGCGCCGCAGAGCCATCATGGGCATGGCCGCGGCCCCGGCGGCCAGGGGCCACCCGGGCAGCTGCGCAAGGAGCAGGGCGGCTTCGGTCGCGGCCCCGGCGGCCAGGGACCACCCGGACAGCTGCGCAAGGAGCAGGGCGGCTTCGGTCGCGGCCCCGGCGGCCAGGGACCACCCGGACAGCTGCGCAAGGAGACACCTGCTCTGGCCGTACCCTCGGCGGTGGCGGCGGCGGTGGCCCCGCCGAGCACGGTGGCGACGGCGGCGGCTGCGAACGGACGTGGCGGCGCCGCGCCCGCCCCCGTGGCGCCGGCCGCTTCAGCGCCACCGGCCCCCGCAGCCGCCGCACCGGCCTCGGCGCCCGTGCCGGTGACGCGTACCCCGCCGGTGAGCATCGGTCGCCCCTCGTCCCGCCGGCGCGCCCCGGCTGGGCGCACCCGCTCCTCGGTGGCTTCCCGCGGTGCCGCCACCGGCGCCCCGACGGCGCTCACCCCCGCCGGGCTGGCCACGCCGCTCGCCTCCGGCCTGACCGCCGGCGGCGCCACCGCCACGCACACCACGCCGATCACCGGTGCGCTCGCGCCCGGCACCGCCACCCTCACCCCGGCGACCGCCACCGCCCGCCGCACCACCGGCGCCGCCCGCACCGCTCGAGGCCGCGCCGCGGCCGGTCACCAGCGGATCAACCTCAGACGGATCCTGCCCGCCATCGGGTTCCCCTTCCCGACCGTCATCGATCGCTTCATCCAGGTGATCCCGGTCGGCGTGTGGATCGCGCTGGCGCTGGCGCTGGCGCTGGCGGCGCTGGCCGGCGTTGCCGCCTTCCGCTCGCGCCGCCAGGTGCGCCTGCAGGCCGGCTACGTGGCGGCGGCGAGCGCGGCCGCACTCACCGACCCGCTGACCGGAGTGCTCAACCGCCGCGGCTTTTTGGAGGCGGCCGAGCGCGAGCTCGACCGAGCCCAACGCTACGGACACCCGCTGGCGCTGGCGTTCGTCGACATCCGGGGGCTGAAGGCGGTCAACGACACCGAGGGGCACCTGGCCGGCGACCGCCTGCTCCGCCGCGTGAGCCTGCTGTTGACCGAGTCCGCCCGCACCCATGATCTGGTGGGGCGCATCGGCGGCGATGAGCTGGCGGTGCTCCTGGCCGAGCAGTCCGCGGAGGGGGCGGCCGCGATGACCCAGCGGGTGCGATCCCAGGTCCCCGCCCACCGCGCCGGCCTGGGGCTGGCGACCGCCTGGGACGTGACGATCGGGACGGCGGTCTACCCGGAGGACGGGGAGTCGCTCGAGCAGCTGCTCGAAGTGGCCGACCGGCGCCTGTATCGCCAGCGCGGCATCGACCTGACGCGGTAGCCGGCGATCGGCTGCGAATTGCCTCGAGGGTGACGTGCCCTGGGATGAGGTTTACCTGGGCCGGGTCTCATCCCTGATGAGCACCATCACCCGCGAAGCGGTGCTGGCGCAGCGCTCGCGCGTCCCCCAGCGGGCACGATGTTCGATGACAAACAGCAGCAGAAGCAGGTATGCGCGGGTCGAGGATGTGCAGCGCGAGCAGCGACTGGCGGGCAGCATCCAGGCGCTGCTCTGGAAGACCACCCCGCCGAGGGACCGAGGCCTGGCATTACTGCCGCCGGCGCTCACCCACCACCGCCAGGCTGATACAGCTGAGCTGCGGTGCCCGGCGTGCCACCGCCCACGGCCACAGTCGCCTAGCACCCGGAAGGCTGTCGCGCCCGACGTAGTCGAAGGCCACCTCCAACCCCTCCTCCTGAAGCACACGCGCGATCACATGGGGCAACGCCGGGGTGAGGTGGGGAAGGTTATCCGGACGAAAGCACGTCAGCTGACCTCTGACGAGCAACTCGAGGCGATGGCGCAGACTCCTGAGGTTGGGCGTGGTCAGCACTAGGCGACCCCCTGGCCTAACCAGGCGGGCAGCCAGACGTAGCGTGCTCCAGGGCGCTTCCAGGTGCTCGATCACCTCGATCAGCAGGACGCGGTCAGCGGGCGCGACTCCCAGCAGAACCTCCTCCGCTGGGCCCGTGGTCATCACAACGTCGGACGACAGGTCCGGCGCCAGCCAATCGATGATGTCGACGCCCTCAAGATGTGTGGGCGCAAAGCGCTCCCGCACCTCACGCAGCACCTCACCGGTACCGCAACCGATATCGAGCCAGGAGAGACCGACGCGGGGCTGTGACAAGGCTAGGGCGCCGTGGTGAATCTCCAGATTCGAGTTACCCGCCGAGCACAGCTGGGAACTGGCTGAGGGGGAGTCGGTCGTCACTCGTCCTGTCGCGATGGGCCCGCTATGCGGCACGCACAGCCACTGTAACGCGCGAGCCATGGCTGGCGCTGCCTCTTCCAAGGCAATTGGCCCATTGACTCTGAACGAGCCGAGCGAGGACGACCTTTGTCTTCCGCGCTCAAACGCAGCTGTCTCTGCCGACAGCCGCCGCACCTGCTGCCCAAGCATTGCATCATCGCGGCAGAAGGCCAACGCTGACGCCGGTCCCCCGATGAAGCCCACTTCGCCGCTGGCCACGACGGGAAGGACTGTGGCAACCGCCTCCCTGATCGTCAGCCCACAGGGCTGGAATCTGCCCTAGCCTCCGGCCAGGGTGCTCTTCAGCTGATCGAGGATCGGCACCGGCCCGGGGTCGACGCCGCGCAGCACGGCCAGATACAGCGAGACCAGATCGCCGAGGAACACCAGCGACAGGAGCCGCTCGGTGGCGCTGCCGCCGACGCTCTCCACGCGGCGGGTGGCGGCCGCCTCCCCGGCGATCAGCGCCCGGGTGAGCTCGATTCGCTGCCGGATGCGGGGGTGGAGGTCGGAGTCGTCGAGGAACACGGCCGAGAAGCGGCCGAACTCGCTGGCGCTCTGCCAGCCGACGATCTCGTTGTGGTCGAGTTCGGGCAACTCCTGGGAGAAGGCCGGCAGCTTGGCGTTCTCGTTGAACTGGGTCTTCCACCGGTAGGCGATCGGCGCGGTCAGACCCGAGCCGACGATCTGGGGCACGGTGCGGTGCAGCGCGCGCGCCAGCTCCTTGGGCTCCTCCTCCTTGGCGCCGCCCGGGCCCCAGCTGGCGATCAGCTCCTCGGTGCGCGCGGCGGCCACGTCGATCTCCGAGTGGAGCCGCACCCCGGCCCCGGTCAGCGCCGCGACCTCCAGCGCCACCACCAGCGCGTAGCCGACCGCCGCCCGGGGCTGAAAGCCGCCGGGGAGCGGAATCACCTCGACCCCGTCCTGGCGGGCCGCGGCGGCCAGCTTGCCGCCGGTGGTGGCCACGATCCGGTGGGCGCCCACCGCGCCGGCCGCCTCGTAGGCGGCCAGCGTCTCCTCGGTGTCGCCCGAGTAGCTCGAGCACAGCACGGTAGTGTCAGGCGAGGTCCAGGGCGGAAGCCCGTAGCCGCGGGTGACCACGATCGAGCGCAGGGCGCGGTCGCCGAGCGCCGCCCGGGCCAGCGCGCCCCCGATCGCCGATCCGCCCATGCCGGCCACGATCAGACCGCCCGGCGAGTCGTAGGGCCGCAGGTTGGCCGACTCCACCCGCCACAGCGCGTCGCGCAGATGGTCCGGGAGGGCCAGGATGTCCTCCAGCTGACGGCCGCGGTCCACCGCCGCGATGCTCTGGCGGTCAAGCGCTGCGGCGGCGGTCAAACCCGATGCTCCCTCACCTGCAGCGCCACCCCCGGCAAGATACGGACTCCGCCGCCGAAATGGCGCACGGCCGCGCCCCGATCACAGCGGCACCGCGCTCAGTCGGGCGGCGCCCCCCGCCCGTTCAGGCTCGGCCGCCCGATCCCCTCATAGCTCAGCCCGGCGGCGGTAACCGCCGCCGGATCCAGGCAGTTGCGCCCATCGATGATCAGCCGCCCCCGCATCCGGGCGGCCACCCGGCGCCAGTCCAGCGCACGGAACTCCGGCCACTCGGTGACGAGCACCGCCGCATCCACCTCGTCGAGCGCATCCAGCGCCGAGTCGGCGAGCTCCACCCCCACCATCAGCCTGCGCGCCTCGGCCTCGGCCACCGGGTCGTAGGCCCGCACGAGCGCGCCGTCGGCCTGCAGCCGGGCGGCGAGCACCAGCGAGGAGGCCTCGCGCATGTCGTCGGTGTCGGGTTTGAAGGCCAGCCCCAGCAGCGCCACGCGACGGCCCACCAGCGAGCCGAGGTGCTTGTGGAGCTTGCCGATCACCCGCCGCTTCTGCAGCTCGTTGACCTCGATCACGGCGGTCAGCAGCTGGAAGTGATACCCGGAGTTGCCGGCCAGCTGCTTGAGCGCCGAGACATCCTTGGGGAAGCAGCTGCCTCCGTAGCCGATGCCCGGCTTGAGGAAGTGCGGGCCGATCCGGTGATCGAGCCCCATCCCCCGGGCCACCTCGAGCACGTCGGCACCGGTCTCCTCGCACACGTTGGCGATCTCGTTGATGAACGAGATCTTGGTGGCCAGGAAGGCGTTGGCGGCCAGCTTGATCATCTCGGCGCTGCGGATGTCGGTGCGCACGATCGGAGCCTGCAGCGGGGCATAGAGCTCCACCACGGCATCTCCCGCCCAGGTGCCGTCGTCGCCCACCACCACCCGGTCGGGATGCAGGAAGTCCGCCAGCGCCGACCCCTCCTTGAGGAACTCCGGACAGGAGACGTAGGCGAACCCCTCCTTGCCCTGGGCGCGGAACGACCGCTTGATCGCCGCCCCGGTGCCGGCGGGCACGGTCGACTTCATCACCAGCGCGTGACGGTCGGAGCGCGGCATCGCCTCGACCACCGAGCGCACCGCCGAGAGGTCGGCGTCGCCGGAGTAGGTGGATGGCGTGCCCACGGCCACGAACAGCAGGCGGGCCTGCTCGAGCGCGGGCGCGAGCTCGGTGGTGAAGTGCATCCGCGCCCGGTTGCGCCCCACGCACTCCGCCAGCCCGGGCTCGTAGATCGGCATCTCCCCCCGCTGCAGCCGCGAGATCTTCTCGCCGTCGATGTCCACGCACCAGACGTGACTGCCGAGCTCGGCAAACCCGGCGGCGGTGACCAGGCCGACGTAGCCGGTGCCGATCACCGCGATCGGTTCTCGCTGCGCTGACATCGGCGCCCGAGGGTACCGCCCGCCCGGCGCCGGCGGGACTTCAGGCCCCACCGGGCCTGCTCCACCTGCGTCGGGGTCGCCCTGAAGAGGAGACCGGGACTTCAGGCCCCTCCCGCCCGGCTCCACCTGCGCGGGGTCGCTGACGAGGAGATCGCGCCTTCAGACCCCACCCGCCGCGTCTACCGGCGCCCGCCCTGGACCGCCTTCAGCTCCCGGCGGGGCACAGCCCGCTGGCGGTCCAGCAGCTCCGGCAGCGCCCGTACGAAGCCCACCAGCGCCCGGCGGTAGCGCGCCAGCGAGGACACCGACACCCACTCCTGCGGGCCGTGGTGCCCGCCGCCCGCCGGCCCGAACTCGACCGCCGGGATCCCGGCGGCCAGGAAGGCGGTGGCGTCCGAGGCGCCGTCGCGGCCCACGCTCAAAACCTCGCCGCCGATCGAGCGCCCCACCGCCTCGCGCAGCGCCCGCACATACGGATGATCCCGCGGCACCCGGGCCGGAGGCCAGATGAACGTGCGGGTCACCTCGATGTCGGGGATTCCCCGCACCTCGGCCAGGATCTCGTTCGGATCCTGGCCGGGCAAAAAGCGGACGTCGACCGCCATCTGGCAGCGGTCGGGCACCTTGTTGAGGGCGTCGCCGCCGGCGATCTGCCCCAGGTTGATTGACGGCCGATCGAACACCTCCGAGGAGGCGCGGGCGAACGGCAGCGACTCGATCGCCCGAAAGACGTCCAGCGCCTTGAGGATCGCATTGTCGCCCAGCCAGGGGGTGGAGCTGTGGGCGGCCCGGCCGTGGACCTCGATCCGCAGTACCAGCACCCCCTTGGCCTCCACCCCTATCCGCAGGTCGGTGGGCTCGCCGGTGATCGCGAAGTCGCCGCCGAACCCCTCGCGCACCGCGACCTCGGTGGCGCGCACGTCAAGCTCCTCGGACTCCTCGTCGGGCACGCACACCAGGCGCACGCACACCTGGTCCTGGCCGGCCAGCTCCCTGACCGCGCAGAGCATCGCCGCCAGGCCCCCCTTCATGTCGTAGGCGCCGCGGCCGAGCAGGCGGTCGCCCTCGAGCCGGGGCCGAAACTGCTCGTCCAGGCCGGGCACCACGTCCAGATGGCCGTGCAGGACCACGCACGGCCGGCCCGGCGCGGCGCCTCCGACCTCGGCCACCAGCACCGGCAGCCGCCGGTGCTCGAACTCGCGCACGGCGATCTCGCGGGACTGCAGCCACCCCTTGACGAACCCGGCCGCGGCCACGATTCCCTCCTCGCGGGAGGTGTCGTAGCCGATCAGCCGCTCGGCCAGTGACCGTTCCTCGGACATGCGCTCAGCATAGGCCGCCGGCTTCACCCGGCACCCGGCACCCGGCTCCCGTCGCCCTCGCCCCGGCGCCGGGCGCCTTCCCGCCGCGCCCGCGCGGGGATCCTCCCCACCGCAGAGCGGCCGGCCCGGGGATCCTCCCCACCGCAGAGCGGCCGGCCCGGGGATCCTCCCCGCCCGGAGAGCGGCCGGCGCGGCGATCCTCCCGACCCCGGAGACCGTCCGCCGCGGCGATCTATGAGCCCTCGGCGATGCGCAGAAACCGCTCCCAGCGGCGCTTGTCGCGCTGGGCCACCCGCTGCTTCTCGGTGTCCTCGCCGGCCTCATCCAGCGCCCGCTCGGCCTCCTGCAGGCGCTCGCGCAGCGTGCCGACGTCCAGCTGCTCGGGCGGATGAGCCTCCTCCACCAGCACCATCACCCGATTGTCGGCCACCTGCATATAGCCCTCGGACTGCGCGAAGCTGACCACGTCGGACTCGCTGCGGTACAGGCGAAGCTCGGTCGGGTCGAGCATGGCCAGCACCGGAGCGTGGTGGGCGAGCACGCCGATCGAGCCCACGGCGGTGCGGGTTGAGACCATCTCGACCTCGTCGTCGAACACCTTCCCCTCCGGGGTGAGGACCTCGACGCGGAACTTCTCGTGCGCCATCAGCCGGATGTGCCGGGCTCCCCGGAGCCCTCCTCGCCGCGGCTCTCGCGCTCGCCCGAGCCGTCCCCACGTCCACCGGACCCGCGCTCGGAGCGGTTCTCGCCGCCCTCTTCCTCCTCGCGCACCCGCCCGGCGTCGCGGACCACGTCCTCGATCGTGCCCTTCATGAAGAACGCCCGCTCGGGCAGGTCGTCGTGCTTGCCCTGGAGGATCTCGTCAAAGCCGCGGATCGTGTCCTCGATCTTGACGTACACCCCGGGGGTGCCGGTGAACTGCTCGGCCACGTGGAACGGCTGGGACAGGAACCGCTCGAGCTTGCGCGCGCGGTTGACCGTCAGCCGGTCCTCGTCTGAGAGCTCGTCGATGCCGAGGATGGCGATGATGTCCTGCAGCTCGCGGTAGCGCTGCAGCACCGCCTTGACCTCGTTGGCCACCCGGAAGTGCTCCTCGCCCAGGATCTCGGGCTTGAGGATGGTGGAGGTCGAGTCAAGCGGATCCACGGCCGGGTAGATCCCCTTCTCGGCGATCGACCGCGACAGCGTGGTGGTGGCGTTCAGGTGGGCGAACACGGAGGCCGGGGCGGGGTCGGTGAGGTCATCGGCCGGCACGTAGATCGCCTGGATCGAGGTGACCGAGCCCTTCTTGGTGGAGGTGATGCGCTCCTGGAGCTCGCCCATCTCCGACTCCAGCGTGGGCTGATAGCCCACCTGGGAGGGCATGCGGCCGAGCAGCGCCGAGACCTCCGAGCCGGCCTGCACGAAGCGGAAGATGTTGTCGATGAACAGCAGCACGTCCTGGCCCTCGACGTCGCGCAGGTACTCGGCCATGGTCAGGCCCGACAGCGCCACCCGCATGCGGGCGCCGGGCGGTTCGTTCATCTGCCCGAAGACGAGCATCGTCTTGTCGAGCACGCCAGACTCCTTCATCTCCAGGTAGAGGTCGTTGCCCTCGCGGGAGCGCTCCCCCACCCCGCAGAAGGCCGACAGGCCCTGGTGCTCCTCGGCCAGGTTGCGGATCAGCTCCTGGATGATCACCGTCTTGCCCACGCCGGCGCCGCCGAACAGCCCCACCTTGCCGCCCTTGGCGTAGGGGGCGAGCAGGTCGATCACCTTGATCCCGGTCTCGAACATCTCGGTGGTCGGCGTCAGGTCCTCGACGGTGGGCGCCGGACGGTGGATGGGCCAGCGCTCGGTGTCCTCGGGCAGATCCTCGCCCATGTCGATCGGCTCGCCCAGCAGGTTGAAGATCCGCCCCAGCGTCGGCTTGCCCACCGGCACGGTGATCGGCGAGCCGGTGTCCTCCACCTCCATCCCGCGCGAGAGGCCGTCGGTCGAGTCCATCGCCACCGCGCGCACGCGGTCATCGCCGATCTGCTGCTGGACCTCGAGCACCAGGTACTCGTCCTTGGCGGCGGCGATGTCCACATCCTCCTCCGCCCGCGCGATCTTGGGCCGCTTGACCCGCAGGGCGTGGTAGATCTCGGGCAGGTGCTCGTCGGGGAAGACGACCTCGACGACCACGCCCTGGATCTGCTCGATCCGCCCCACGGGCCGGCGATCCGCCCCACCCTGCTCCTCGGCCCGCTCCCGCTCCGCGGTCTGGGCGCCGGATTCTTCGGTAACTGACATGTTCCTCCAGTCTAGGCGCTAACCGGCGAGCCCCTCGGCGCCGGCCACCACCTCCATGATCTCCTGTGTGATTTCCGCCTGCCGCGCCCGGTTCATCTCGAGCGTCAGCTGGTCGATCAGCGTTCTGGCGTTGTCGGAGGCGTTGCGCATGGCCGTCATCCGCGCGCCGTGCTCGGACGCGGTCGACTCCAGCAGCGCCCGGTAGATCGAGATCTCCACGTAGTCGGGCACCAGCCGGCCGAGGATCTGCTCGGGATCGGGCTCGTACTCGACCAGCGCCCGGTGCTCCCCCTCCGCCTCCGACTCCCGCTCGTCGCCCTCCTGGGCTCCCTCCTCCAGCAGCGTGGCCCGCTGCAGCGGCAGCAGCGTCTCGCGGCGCACCTCCTGGGACATGGCCGAGAAGTAGCGGTTGTAGAAGATCTCCACCTGGTCGACCTCGTCGTCGACGTAGGCGGCGATCAGCCGCTCGGCGATCCGGCGGGCGTCGGCGTAGGCGGGACGGTCGGTGAACCCGGTGAAGCTGTCCACCAGCTCCAGGCCGCGGAAGGTGATCGAGGAGGCCGGGCGCCGCCCGGAGGCGAAGTACAGCGCCCGCCGGCCGTCCGCCTCGTGCTCGCGCCCGGCGGCCACGCCGGCACGGACGATGTTGGAGTTGAACGCCCCGGCCAGCCCGCGGTCGCCGGCGATCAGCAGCAATCCCACGCTCTGAACCCGCTCATGCTCCTGGAGGATCGGCAGCCGGGGCAGCTCGCCGGCCGCCTCGGCCGCCTGGCGGGTCATCCGCCGGATGGCCTCGGCGTACGGGCGCAGCGCCTCGATCCGCTGCTCGGCCCGCCGCAGCCGCGCGGCGGCCACCATCTCCATCGCCCGGGTGATCTTCTGGATGTTCTTGACCGAACCGATGCGGTTGCGGACGTCGCGCTGGGAGATCGGCATCTGGGACCGGGCGGCCTAGGTGGCCATCGCCTCCTCGCGCTCCCCCTCGGGCGAGCCCTCCTCGCCGCCGCGCTCGCCCTCCTCGTCCCCCTCCCGCCGACGCTCGCGCCCCCCCTCGCCCTCCTCCAGGGGATGGCCCTCCTCGTCCAGGTCGTAGCCGAAGTCCTCGGCGAACTGCCTGACCGCCGCCTCGACCGCCTGCTGGGTCTCCTCGCTCCAGTCGCCGCCGGCGATCTTCTTGAGCAGCTCGGGCTCGGAGCCGCGCACGAAGTCGGTCAGGTCGGCCAGGAATCGCTCCACCTTCTCGACCACGATCCGGTCCAGATAGCCGTTGGTGGCGGCGTAGATCTGCACCACCTGGTCCTCGATCGGCATCGGCTGGCGCTCGCCCTGGTTGAGCGTCTTGACCAGTCGCTCGCCCCGGGCCAGCGTGCGCTGGGTCTCGGGGTCAAGCTCGGAGCCGAACTGGGAGAAGGCCTCGAGCTCGCGGTACTGGGAGAGGTCGAGCTTCAGCCGCCCCGCCACCCGTCGCATCGGCGTGATCTGGGCGTTGCCGCCCACCCGGGAGACCGAGATGCCGACGTTGATCGCCGGGCGCACGCCGGAGCGGAACAGCTCCGGCTGCAGGTAGATCTGCCCGTCGGTGATCGAGATCACGTTGGTGGGGATGTAGGCGGAGACGTCGCCGGCCTGGGTCTCGATGATCGGCAGCGCGGTCAGCGAGCCGCCGCCGGGCCGCGACTCGCCCGTCTGCGGGTCGGTCAGCTCATCGGCCAGCTTCACCGCCCGCTCGAGCAGCCGGGAGTGCAGGTAGAAGACGTCGCCCGGGTAGGCCTCGCGGCCGGGTGGGCGGCGCAGCAGCAGCGACATCTGCCGGTAGGCGTAGGCGTGCTTGGTCAAATCGTCGTAGATGACCAGCGCCGCCCGTCCGTCGTAGAGGAAGTACTCGGCCATCGCGCAGCCCGCGTACGGGGCCAGGAACTTGATCGGCGCCGACTCGTCGGCGGGCGCCATCACGATGATCGTGTTGTCCAGCGCGCCGTACTCCTCGAGCGTCTGGGCCAGCGCCACGACGGTCGACTTGCGCTGCCCGATGGCCACGTACACGCACACCAGGTCGCGGTCCTTGTTGTTGATGATCGTGTCGACCGCGATCGCCGTCTTGCCCGTCTGGCGGTCGCCGATGATCAGCTCGCGCTGGCCGCGGCCGATCGGGATCATCGAGTCGATCGCCTTCAGCCCGGTGAGCATCGGCTCCTTGACCGGCTGGCGCAGCACCACGCCCGGCGCCTTGTGCTCGGCCGGGCGCGTCTCACTGGTGTCGATCTCGCCCTTGCCGTCCAGCGGATGGCCGAGCGGGTCGACGATCCGCCCCAGCAGTGCGTCGCCCACCGGCACCTCCAGCAGCCGCTTGGTCCGCTTGACAGTGTCCCCCTCGACCACCTTGTCCCACTCGCCGAACAGCACGGCGCCGACGTTGTCTGACTCCAGGTTCATGGCCAGGCCGGTGACGTCGTGGGGGAGTTCGAGCATCTCGAACGACATGCAGTTCTCCAGGCCATGGATGCGGCAGATGCCGTCGGCCACCGACAGCACCGTGCCGACCTCGCTGAGGTCGGCGCTGTCGGGGTCGAGGCCTTCGATCCGACTGCGAAGGATGGAGGTGATCTCGTCAGGCTTGATTTCCACTAGCACTCCTTGGCACGCGCGAGGGTAGCTAGCCCCGCGCGACTTGCTTGCGAAGTTCTTCCAGACGGTGGCGGATGGAGGCATCCAGCACGAAGTTGCCCACGCGCAGCACCAGCCCGCCCAGGATCTCGGGATCGACGCGGCTGGACAGCTCCACCTGGCGGCCCACCCGCTCGCCGATGCGCTCCCCGATCCCCCTGACCGTCTCCTCGTCGAGCTCGACCGCGCTGGTCACCTGCACCGGCAGCAGCCGGTGCTCCTCCTCCCAGAGCTGGTCGAAGCGGGCGCGGATCCGGAAGATCACCGGCATCCGGTGGCGCTCCACCAACGCCTCGAGGAAGTTCATGAACGCCTCCGCCGCGCCCGTCACCGTCCGGTGCAGGGCCTCCTTCTTCTCCTGGGTGGAGAAGTAGGGCGAGAAGAAGAAGCGCCGCAGGTCGGCGTTCTCGTTCATCGCGTCGGCGAACTGACCCAGCTGCTCGTGGATCTCGTCGAGCCTGCCCTGGTCGGTGGCCACCTCGAACAGCGCCCGGGCGTAGACGTCGGCGATCTCGTCCATCAGCCCTCGCCCTGGGGTGCCAGCGCGCTGAAGTCAAGCTCGGACAGCGTCTCCTCCACCAGCCGGCGCTGGTCCTCCTCGCTGAGCACCTTGCGCGTCACCCGCTCGGTGGCCAGCACGGTCAAATCGGCTACCTCGCGGCGGATCTCCTGGATCGCGCGGTGGGTCTCGGCCTCGATCTCGCGCCGGGTCCGCTCCATCAGCGCCTCGCGCCGCGCCGCCGCCTCCTCCTCGGACTCGCGCTCGTGGGCCTCGGCGGCGCGCCGCGCCCGCTCGATGATCTCCTGCGCCTGCTCGCGCGCCTCGTGCAGGCGCTCCCGATACTCCTCAAGCAGCGCGTCCGCCTGCCGGCGCGTCTCCTCGGCGGCGTCGATCGACTCCTCGATCGCCCGCTGGCGTCGGTCCAGCGCCTCGGCAATGCGCGGGAACACCCAGCGCCAGAGGATCACCAGCGACAGGAAGAACAGGATCAGCGTCCAGACCATCAGCCCGACGTTCGGCGAGATCAGAAACGAGCCGCTGGAGGACGCGGGGGTGAGCGGCGGAGCCTGCATCTACTTGAGCACGTAGGAGAGCAGCCCGGCGACCAGGCCGTAGAAGAAGCAGGCCTCGGTGAGCGCGAACCCCAGCCATTGGATGCTGGTGATCTCGTCGCGCATCTCCGGCTGGCGGGTCACCGACTCGATCACCTTGCCGAAGATGAACCCGATGCCGACTCCGGCACCGACCGCTCCGAGGCCGCCGCCCACGCCGATCCCGAACCCCGCGGTGAGCCCGGAGGAGGCGGCAAAGGTGAGGATGTGTGAAAGCACTTTGAGCTCAGCTCCTTGGTCGATTAGTGGTGGGTGACGGCGCCGCCGATGTAGATCGCGGCCAGCACCGCAAAGATGAAGGCTTGCAGCGAGGCGATCAGCCCCAGCTCGAACAGGTAGATGAGGATCGCGAAGGGCATCGTGAACCAGCCCAGAAACGACAGCCCCAGGATCACCGCCAGCCCGCCGGCCATGAACAGGATGATCATGTGGCCGGCCAGGATGTTGGCGAACAGCCGGATGGTCAGCGACACCAGCCGCATGAAGGTCGAGATCAGCTCCAGCGGGAAGATCAACAGCAGCATCGGGCCCGACACGCCGGCCGGAATCAGGCTCTTGACGTAGCCGATCGGGCCGTGGACGCGGATGCCCTCGATGTTGAACACCACGAACACGACGATGGCCAGGATCATCGGCACCGAGATGTTGGCCGTGGCCGCGTACAGCGCGAAGGCGGGAATGTGGGCGCCGAACAGGGTGAACTTCTCCTCGCTGTTGGTCGGCAGCGGCAGGTAGCCGATGATGTTCGACCACCACAGGAACAGGAACAGGGCGCCGCAGAAGGGGAACCACTTGGCCGCCTCGGCGTCCGGCATGTTGTCGCGGGTGATCGTGTTGCGCATGAACGAGTAGGCCAGCTCGACGGCGGTCTGCACGCGGTTGGGGCGCATCTGCATGCGCCGCGCCACCCAGATCATGGTCAGCACCGTCAGCACCGCGGCCAGGAACAGGTACAGCACCCCGCGGTTGATGCTGAGCACGCCCAGGTCGACCCAGTTGGGGAGCTTGAACTCGTTCTGGATCTGGAAGCTCGAGTTCTTGTGGGTCTTCAGGCCGAACAGCACGGCCAGCAGGGCGAGCACGCCGATCCAGAAGATGGCGATCCCCCACATCAGCTTCTTGCGCGCGCTCACTTCGACCTCGGCCGCTCGATGAAGGAGATGACCAGCTGCACGGTGAACGCGAACACGATCACCAGCAGCGCGGCCAGTGCGGCGTCTCTACCCGCTCCCCGGCGCACGAGAATCACCGCCAGCGCCAAAAGGAAGATCCGCGCCAGCAGGTATCCCAGCCGGGCGGAGATCTCCCGCCGGGCGTCGGGCGTGCCCCGGACGTAGCGCTCCAGCCCCACCCCGACCAGCCGCAGCGCCGCCCACGCCCCCGCCCCCACTCCGTAGCCGAGCGCCGGCACCCCCATCAGCAGCAGGATGGGTGCCGCCAGCGCGACCAGCACCAGGTCGAGATAGCGGACCAGGATCACCCCGGTCCCTGAAGCGGCGAAGCCTGATCTGTCATCTGGGTAACTGCTGATCATGGGAGGAGCACCGCGCGGCGGGCAGGCGAGCGCGAGGCAAGCGTAGCCGCGGGGAGCCGGGACAGTAGCGGCTCGGCGCCCGGCGCGCTCGCTGGCGGCCCTGAGGAAGCCGCCGCGGGGCTCAGCGGCACCTCCGGCCGGATGGCAGGAGCGGCGCGCGCGCCGGGGAGCGGCCGCCGCTTCAGCGGGCGATCAGCGGCGTGCGCCGCAGGGCGCGCCGCAGGTCCGTCCGCGCCCGCGGGCGCAGCCTCGGCTTGGGCAGCTGACCCTCCGCCCAGGCCGCGGCCAGGCTCACCCGCGGCAGCCCCAGCACGCCCTGGTAGACCAGGTAGCGGGGCTCCCAGCGGGGAAAGAACTTGGCGTTGAAGCGGTACAGGCTCTCGATCTGAAAGAACGGGTTGCCGAGCGCCACCAGCCGGCCCAGTAGCCGCTCGTGCCAGGCGGCGGGAGCGTGCATCCAGCGGGCGAAGGTGGCGAAGTTCAGCGACAGCTCGCGCACCCCCCGCTCGCGCAGCAGCTCGGCGGCCCGGGCGACCAGAAACTCGGTCAGCCCGTTGGGGGTGTCGGGGTCTCGGCGCATGAACGACAGGGAGACCGCCGGCCGGCCGTAGCAGGGGACGAAGTGCAGCACGCCGCGGATGCGCCCCTCGGCGTCGCGGGCCAGCACGGCCAGCGTCTCCTCGCTGTGGCGGCTGATCGAGTCCATGGCCATCGAGAAGCCGCGCTCGGGCGCCCCCTGGCGACCCCGCTCGAGCACCCGCTCGATCTCGCCCAGGGTGCCGGCGTCCAGGTCGCCCAGCTCGTGCAGCTCGGCCACGTAGCCCGCCCTGCCCAGGCGGGTAACCGACTGGCGCACCTTGCGAATCGGGCGGCCCTGCAGGGAGAAGCGCTCGAGATCGACGATCGCCTCATCGCCCAGATACAGGGTGCGCAGCCCCAGTCGCCGGTAGTGCGGGCACATCCGCTCGCTCGCCCCCACCGCCCCCAGCCTCAGCCCGCGCGCCTCGGCGAAGGCGCACAGGTCACGCAGCAGCGGCTCGATTGAGGTGGGTGAGCCCACGGGATCGCCCGACAGCAGCAGCACCCCGTTCTCCACCCGATAGCCGACGAACGCCTGCTGGTCGGCGGAGAAGAAGTACTGCTTGTCGGCGCGCAGCTTGAAGAACGACAGCGTGTCACGCCCGTGGCGGCGCACCAGGTCGGCGGCGCGCCGGCGCGCGGCCGGGCCGGGCGGCGTGCGCGGCACGGTCAGCGGCCGGAAGATCACGTAGGCGATGGCCAGCAGCGTGCCCAGCTCGACCAGGTGCACGGCCAGCGGGATCCAGGCGAAGTGGTGGTCGAGCGCGGCGTGCTGCTCAAAGTGGATCGGGCCCGGCTGCCAGCGCAGCAAATCGAGCGTCTCGCGCAGCACCGAGCCGGCCGAGGGGTGGCCCTGGGCCGCCCAGGTGGCCAGCGCCGCCAGGCCCACGCCGAGCAGCCCCAGCAGCGGCACCCGCCACACCGAGGAGCGCAGCGTGATCGGGTCGTGGCGAACCGTGAACCCGCCGGAGGCGCCGGCCAGCGCCAGCGCCACCGCCCAGGTGACCGCCGTCTCCTCGAAGTCGAGCCCCTTCAGCAGGTCGACCACCCCCAGGGTCAGCATCAGGATCAGCGCCGCCCGCCAGGCCCGGCGCCGTCGCCGGGCCAGGTAGGGCGCCACCAGCAGCAGCGCCGCCCCGGCCGGCAGGGCCAGCGCGTGGAACAGCCGGATCGCCTCCACCGGCTCGAACTCGAGCAGCAGGTGGCCGCGCCAGCGGATGTTGGGGGTCAGCGCCGAGGCGATGTTGACCAGCCCGACGAGCGCGGCGGACAGGGCCGCCACCAGCGGCGCGCGGCGGCACAGGCCAGAGCGGGCAGTGCTCATCGTGGACGGCGGCGGATGCGGGACATGGTCATACGGAACGGGTATCGACGGGGCGTGCGTGCGAGGTGAGTCGGGATGGGCCGGTCTGGGCGTGGGCGCGGCGGCCTGGTGGCCGCGCGGGTGGACCGACGCAGCGATGGAGATTACCGCGTGGCTGGCTGAGGGTTACGCCGCGCGGGTTGGGTTTCCTGCTGCTCCCCGCGGGCTTCCTGCTGCTCCCCCTGCGTTTCCTGCTGCTCCCCCTGGGTTTCCAGCTGCTCGCCGCGTGCGATCGTGCCCCCGCGGGGCAGGGCGATGGTCAGCGCCAGCGCCACCAGGGGCAGGGCGGCGATCGTCTCGAACACCGCCCGCAGGCCGGCGGCGTTGCCGATCAGCCCCAGCAGCGGCGAGCCCACCCCGCCGAGCCCGATCGACAGCCCGATCGTCACCCCGGCCGCCACCCCCAGACGCCCGGGGAGGAACTCCTGGCCCATGACGATCGTCACGGCGAAGGTGGCGATCGTCGCCGCCCCGGCCACGGCCGCGAACAGCACCGCCAGCGCCGGCCCGGACAGCAGGAAGCCGACGACCAGCGGCGGCAGCAGGCACATCGAGCTGATCAGCACCGTGCGGCGGCCGAAGCGGTCGGCCAGCGGTCCGCCGATCAGGGTGCCGCACGCGCCGCCCACCAGCATCGCCGACAGCGCCCATCCACCCAGCGAGCGGCTGGCGTGCAGCACGTCTCGGTAGTAGAGGGGGATGAAGGTGACCATCCCGAAGTACACGAACGATCGGGCGGCGATCACGCCGGCCAGCACCCAGAACGGGCGCCAGGCCTCCGGCTGGCGCGAGCGCTGCACCCGGCCGCCGACCACGTCGCGCCGGAAGCCGCGCAGTCGCGAGAGCTCGAACGCCAAAACGCCCGCCATCAGCCAGGTGGGAATCAGCACAAATGTGGTGCCGTGCAGCCCGAAGGCGATCAGCAGCGGCGTGAGGATCATCGGGCCGATGGCGAAGCCGAGGTTCCCGCCCACGCTGAACAGGCTCATCCCGCTGGCTCGGCGCTCGCCGGAGACGTAGTTGGCGAACCGTGAGGCCTCGGGGTGGAAGGCGGCCACACCGATCCCGCTCAGCAGGATGGCCGCGAACCTCAGCCCGTAGCTCGGCGCCCAGCCCGCCAGCGCGATCCCCAGCCCTCCCAGCGCGGGGCCGAGGGGCATCAGCCAGGGCAGCGAGCGGCGGTCGGACATATGGCCGAAGACGGGCTGGATGACACTGCTGGAGATCGTCATCGCCAGCACCAGCGCGCCGAGCGAGGCGTCGCTGAGGTGGTTGAGGAAGGGCAGCAGCGCCGGCACCGATCCCTGGGAGACGTCGGTGAACAGATGGCCGCCCGACAGCACACCCATCGCGCGGCGATCGACGCCGGCCAGCCGCCGGCTGATCAGCCGCCCGGCGAGGGATCGAGATGCTTGCGCGCTCACCCACAGCCAGAATAGCCGCGGGGTCTGAATCCGGGCGGTGGCGGGGCCCAGAGGCGCCGGAGAGTCCGGCGCGCCAGAGCCGCCGGGGAGTCGGGCTCAGCCTGAGCAGCGGCGCCCCCCGGCAGGCGCCGGGCATTCAGCCCCGGCGGCTAACCGCCCGGCGGCGCCGGAGGCTCAGCCCTGGAAGGCGGCCACCGCGGCCAGGATCACATAGGCGGCCACCAGCGCCGCCCCCTCGAACGCGGTGGCCTCGCCGTCGCCGGTGATCTGCCAGACGATCACCGCGGTGCCGAACAGCGCCCCGGCGTACACCGCGTTGAGCGAGAAGGTGAGCGTGGTGGCGGTCAGCAGCGAGACCAGGACCAGCACCGGGTAGAGGAAGGCGGCGATCTGGGCCACCGAGTTCTTGACCACCGAGATCGCCAGCTCGAACCGCCCCCGCCTGGCCAGCACGATGCCCACCGCGTGCTCCACCGCGTTGCCGGCGATGGCGATGATCACCAGCCCGGCGAACGCCCGCGAGATGTGCAGCGTGTGGATCGTCGGCCGCAGGGCGTGGACGAACCAGTCGGAGACGAACGCCGCGCCGGTGCCGCTGAGCACGAGCAGGGCCAGGCTGAGGGCGATCGGCAGCCGCGCCGGCCCGAGCCCCTCATCGCCCTCGCCGCCGCCGCTCAGGTACTGCCGCAGCCACCAGGCGTACACCCCCAGCAGGGCCACGGCGCCGACGATCGAGATCGTCCTGGCGTGATGTCGGGCGGGATCACCGCCCACCCGGGTGAGCGCGATCAGCACGATGATGAACGTCGAGGTGAGCAGCAGGGTCGCCGTGTCGGTGGGCAGCCGGCGGCTGAAGCGCATCACTCCCCCCCGCGCCCCCCCGGCGCCGACCACGATCACCAGCCCCAGCACCAGCAGCGCGTTGACCAGGATCGAACCCACGATCGCGGTCTGCGCCACCAGCAGCTGCCCAGCCCGGAGGGCGAACAGCACGACGAAGAACTCGGGCAGATTTCCCAGCGTGGCCTGCATCACCCCGGTGATCGCGGGCCCGAACCGCCGGCCGGTCTGCTCGGTGGCGAACGACACCAGCCAGGCCAGGCCGGCCAGCGCCACCGCCGCCACCGCGAACGCGGCCACCGGCGGCAGCACGGACGTGTACCGGGCCACGCCGGCCAGCGCGCTCAGGGCGGCCACCACCGCGAGCAGCCCGCGCTCGATCCAGCTCAGCGACCTCAGCGCGCCTGTCCCGGCCTCGTGGGCTCCGACCGTCGCCGCGTCCGCCGGGGCGGCACCCCCGTTGGCGAATCCGCCCCCCCCACCGCCGAGAGCCTCCGCGCCCGCCGGGCCGGCGCTTTACACGCCGGCTCAGCCGGCGCCACCGCCGAGAGCCCCCGCGCCCGCCGGGCCGGCGCTTCGCACGCCGGCTCAGCCGGCGCCACCGCCGACCCTCTCAAACTCGCCCGTGTCCGGCCGCCCCACCGCCTCAAACTCGCCCGTCTCCACCTCGCGCTCCGCCTGCGCCTCGAGCTCGTGCTCGCCGGTCTCGGGCGAGCTGCGCCGCAGCTCCCGGACCCGAAAGCTCTTGAACTTGAGGATCTCCAGCACGTAGACCAGGTAGATGCTCGCTGCCACCGCCGTCAGGCCGAGCGCGATCATGAACGCCAGCCAGCCGGAGCGGTAGTGGTGGTGGTGGTCTGAGTAGGGGACGAAGCGCAGCGCCACCGCCACCCCCGCCAGCAGCGTGGACCAGCCGTACAGGTAGGCGACCGTCTTGCGCTGACTGAAGCCGATCCGGGCCATCCGATGGTGGAAGTGGTTGGCGTCCCCCAGCCACACCTTGCGCCGGTACTTCAGGCGCTTGGCGATCACGAAGCTGGTGTCCAGGAAGGGCACCGCGAGAATCACCAGCGGCACCACCAGCGCGACCACCGCGTTGGTCTTCAGCGAGCCGACGACCGCCGCCACCCCCAGCAGGTAGCCGAGCAGGTTGGCGCCGGAGTCGCCCATCATCACCCGCGCCGGGTGATAGTTGTGGAACAGGAAGCCGATCGAGGCGCCGGCGGTCAGCGCGGCCAGGATGGCCGCGCCGGGCACGTGCAGATCGAACGCGATCACCGCGAAGGCGACGCCGTCGATCGCGCACAGGCCGGCGGCCAGTCCGTCGATGCCGTCCGAGAAGTTGACCACGTTCATCAGCGCCACCAGCCACAGCACGGTGAGAAACCCCCCCTCGTGGGGGAACTGCAGGGCGCCGACGAACGGCACGGTTACGTCGGTGACCACGGCGCCGCCCTCCACCGCGATCACCGCGGCGCCGATCTGCCCCACCAGCTTGAGCGCGGGCGCCAGGTTGCGGGCGTCGTCGATCGCGCCCACGGCGGCGATCACCACCGCGCCCACCAGCACCGCCCACGTGTGCACCACCCCGCCCGGGCCCGGATGGGTGTGGGCGGTGTGCGGCAGGTAGATGGTCGCGGGCAGCCAGACGGCCGCCGCCACCAGCACCCCGACCAGGATCGCCAGCCCGCCCAGCAACGGCGTCGCCCGCTCGGCCAGCCCCCGCTCGCTTGGCATCGCGATCGCGCCCACCCGCCGCGCCATCCAGGCCGCCGCCGGAGTGAGCACGGCCGCGACCGCCAGCGCCGCCAGGAACGCGAGAACGGCGTCGAGATAGTGCATGAACCTCACAAGGATCGCACGGGCGCCGGAGCGCCCGGGCGGCGGACCGGCCGCCGCCGTCCCGGTCGGAGCTAGACCGGGGCCGGCGTCGCGTACAGCGGGTAGCGCTCGGCGATCTGGCCCGCGCGCTCGGCCAGCTCGCCCCGCCGGGCCTCGAAGTCGGCCGCGGTCAGCGCCTCGGAGATGATCCGGCCCACCTCGGTGAAGTCCTCCACCCGCAGCCCCCTGGTGGCCAGCGCGGGGGTGCCGATCCGCAACCCGCTGGAGATCGCCGGCGGGCGGGGATCGAACGGGATCGCGTTGCGGTTGACGGTGATGCCCACCGCCGCCAGGCGGTCCTCGGCCTGGCGGCCGTCGAGCGGCGAGTCGCGCAGGTCGCAGAGCACCAGGTGCACGTCGGTGCCACCGGTGAGCACGCTGACCCCGCCCTCCGCCTGCAGCAGCTCCTCGGCCAGCGCCTTGGCCCCGGCCACCGTGCGCTCCTGGCGCTCGCGGAAGGCGTCGGACATGGCGATCCGCAGCGCCACCGCCTTGCCCGCGATCACGTGCTCGAGCGGCCCGCCCTGCTGGCCGGGAAACACGGCCGAGTCGATCCGCTTGGCCAGCTCCTCGCGGCACAGGATCATCCCGCCGCGGCCGCCGCCGATCGTCTTGTGGATGGTGGTGGTGACCACGTCTGCGTACGGCACCGGGCTGGGGTGAAGTCCGGCGGCGACCAGCCCGGCGAAGTGGGCCATGTCGACCACCAGGTAGGCGCCCACCTCGTCGGCGATGGCCCGGAAGCGCGCGAAGTCCAGAAAGCGGGGATACGCCGACCACCCGGCGAGGATGACCTTCGGCCGGCGCTCCCGTGCCAGGCGCTCCACCTCGTCCATGTCGATCCGGCTGGTGCGGCGGTCCACCTGGTAGGCGACGATCTCGTACAGGCGCCCGGAGAAGTTGATCTTCATCCCGTGGGTGAGGTGTCCGCCGTGCGCCAGCTCGAGCCCCATCAGCACGTCGCCCGGCTCCATCAGCGCCTGGTAGACGGCGGCGTTGGCCTGCGCGCCGGCGTGGGGCTGGACGTTGGCGTGCTCGGCGCCGAACAGCTGCTTGGCGCGGTCGATGGCCAGCTGCTCGGCCACGTCGATGAACTCGCAGCCGCCGTAGTAGCGGCGCCCCGGATAGCCCTCGGCGTACTTGTTGGTCAGCACCGAGCCCTGGCACTCGAGCACGGCCAGCGGCACGAAGTTCTCCGAGGCGATCATCTCCAGCGTGCGCTGCTGGCGCTCGCGCTCCAGCGCCAGCACCTCGGCGATCTGGGGATCCACCTCGGCCAGCGGCCGGTTGAAGAAGTCAGGCGGCAGCTCGACGCTCACTGGCTGGCGACGATACCAGCGGGGGTGGCGTCGGCCACGATCACCGCCAGATCCCCCCGCTCCCAGACCACCCGGGGCAGGAGCTCGGTCTCGGCCAGCCATTCCAGCTGCTCGGAGATCCGGCTTGGCCGGTCGAATCCCGGCGTCAGCGGGGTGCGCGCCGCGGCGGGATCCTCCGGCACCACCACGTCGCCGAGCACGAACCGCCCCCCGGGCGCGAGCGCCCCCCGGATGCGCCGGAACAGCGCCCGCTTTTCCGTCCCGTCCAGGTGGTGGACGGCCAGCGCGCTGGCCACCAGGTCGAACCGCCCGGCGGGCAGCTCATCCTCGATCCGTCCCACCCGCAGCGACACCCGCTCGCGGGGCAGGCGGGACTGGGCGGCGGCGAGCATCGCCGGGCTCTCGTCGATCCCCACCAGGCTCGCCTGGGGGTGGCGGGCCAGCAGCAGCTCGGCGGTCGCCCCGGTGCCGGTGCCGAGCTCGAGGATGCGTCGCGCCCCGGTGCCGCTCGCCTCCGCCACCGCCGCCTGCAGCTCGCCGTAGGCGGGGATCTCGGCCTGGATCTCGCGCTCGTAGCTGGCCGGGTCGAAGTGGTACTGATGGTGGAGCTTCCGCCGCAGCTCCTCCTCCCCCACCAGCCCGGCGCGGACCACGCTCCACTCGCCGTCCCGCTCGTAGCGGCGCAGGTCGACCATCGTGGAGGGCGTGCCCGGCAGCTCGCCGCCGTCGATCACCAGGTCCGCGGCGGCGCGAATCGCCTCCGGCACCTCCTCCAGCCGCCGCGCGTCCGGCCCGTCGGCCAGGTTGGCGCTGGACTGCAGCACGGCCAGCCGCACCCCCGCGAAGCGCGGCAGGTGCGGGACGCGAACGCCGAGCGTGTGGGGATCGGATCCGCAGGCGAGGGGAAACCGCCGAGCGGGGTTGGGCACCAGCAGCCCCACCGGGCCGGGCAGGAGCCGGCGCATCGCCTCGCGGGTGCGGGGACCGAGCTCGGGCAGCGCCCGCAGCGCCTCCGGCAGCGAGAAGAACATCACCGCCGAGGGCTTCTCCAGCGGCCGGCGCTTGAGCGCGTAGAGCCGCTCGACGGCGGCCGGCTGCTCCGGATCGCAGGCCAGCCCGTACACGGTGTCGGCGGGGAATACCGCGATCCCGCCGCCCGCCAGGCATCGCGCGAACGCCGCGGCCTCGCTCACCTCAGGCGCCGCCTCCCCGGGCCCGCTGCGGCCAGCCAGCCCCCGCCCACCGCGGCGCTGGCTGCGCCCGCCGGGCCGCCCGCCGCGGCCAGGCCTGCGCCCGCCTGGCCCCGCCCACCGCGGCGATGGCTGTGCCCGCCGGGCCGCCCGCCGCGGCCAGGCCTGCACCCGCCTGGCCGCCCCACCCGATCCCGCCGCCCTGCACCCCCATCGTTCACGTGCGCCGGCCGACGAGCACCCGCTCGTGGCCGGCCAGGTCCCGCAGCCGCTGCACGCTCTCAAACCCGCTCGCCCGCAGCAGCGCCTCCACCGCCTCCGCCTGGTCAAAGCCCACCTCGAGCGCCACCAGCGGCACGCTGGCCGGGCCGGATGTGAGCCCCTCCCCGCGCCCGCCGGCGGCCGGGCTCAGCTGGCATACGAGCCGGCGGATGACCGCCAGGCCGTCCGGTCCGGCGAACAGCGCCTCGGGCGGCTCATGGCCGGCGATCTCCGGCGCCAGCTCGGCGCCGGAGGCCACGTAGGGAAGGTTCGCCAGCACGGCGTCGAACCGCTCCCCCACCCCGGCGAGCAGGTCGGCCTGCACCAGGCGCACCTCGAGCCCGAGCGCGCGGGCGTTCTCGCGCGCCACCTGGAGGGCGTCGGCGCTCAGGTCGCTGCCCCACACCTTGAGGTCCGGGCGCTCCTGCCGGAGTGCCAGCGCCACCGCGCCGCTGCCGGTTCCCAGGTCGAGCACGCGCGCGCCGTGCGGCAGCGTCAACCCCACCTCGACCAGCAGCTCGGTCTCCGGCCGGGGGATCAGCACCCGTGGATCGACGGCCAGGCTGAGGTGGCGGAAGTCACGGCGGCCGAGGATGTAGGCCACCGGCTCGCGCCGGCAGCGGCGTTCGATCAGCGTCCGCGCCCGGTCCGCCTCGGCGCCCTGAAGTCGGCGGCGGGAGTCCAGCACCAGCCGCTCCCGGCCCACCCCGAGCGCCGCCCCCACCAGCAGCTCGGCATCCAGCCGGGGCGTCTCGCAGCCGCATCGCTCCAGCCGCGCGGCGGCCAGCGCCACCACCTGGGCCACCGGCATCCCCGCGATCACCGCATCCGCCGCCGACACCCCCTCCTCCGGCCCGGGGGCGAGCGCGATCTCAGGCAAGCGCCCCCGCCTCCAGCCGACGGCGCTTCTCGTCGTCCTGCAGGGCGTCGGTGAACTCCTCGAGCTCGCCCATGAGGATCCCGTCCAGGTTGTGCGAGAGCCGGTTGATGCGGTGGTCCTTCACGCGTTTCTCGGGGAAGTTGTAGGTGCGGATCTTCTCCGCCCGCTCACCGGTGCCCACCTGGGCCTGGCGGGAGGCGGCCAGCTCGGCCCGCTGCTCGGCCAGCGCGCGCTCGTACAGGCGGGCGCGCAGCACCCGCATCGCGCGCTCTCGGTTTTGCAGCTGCGACTTCTCGTCCTGCATCGAGACCACGATGCCCGACGGCCGGTGGGTGATCCGCACGGCCGAGTCGGTGGTGTTCACCGACTGTCCGCCGGGGCCCGAGCTGCGGTAGACGTCGATCTGCAGGTCGGCGGGGTCGATCTCGATCTCCACCTCGTCGGCCTCGGGCAGCACCGCCACGGTGGCCGTCGAGGTGTGGATCCGCCCCTGTGACTCGGTTTCCGGCACCCGCTGCACCCGATGCGTGCCCCCCTCGAACTTGAACACCGAGTAGGCGCCGTCGCCCTTGACGGCGAAGGTGTAGGAGCCGTCGCCGACCGCCAGCGGCTCGACCTGGAACCCGCGTCGCTCCGCGTAGCGGGTGAGCATCCGGTACAGGTCCCCCGCCCACAGCGCCGCCTCCTCGCCACCCGCACCCGGGCGGATCTCGACGATCACGTTCTTGTCATCGTTGGGGTCGCGCTCGACCATGGCCAGGCGAATCTCGTCCTCGAGGTCGTCCAGTCGCCGCCGCGAGGAGTCCATCAGCGCCCGCAGCTCCGGGTCATCGCCATCCTCGGCCAAGAGCTCGCGGGCGCCGGCCAGATCGTCCGCCGCCCGCCGGTACTCGACCGCCAGCCTGGCCGCCGGCTCGAGCTCGCGGTAGGCCTTGCTGGCGGCGCGGAACCGCTCGCGGTCGCCGATCACCGCCGGGTCTGAGAGCTCCTCCTGCAGGGCGCCGAACCGCGCCTCGATCTGTGCCACCAGCTCGTCGATCATCGCCAGTCGAGTGTAGGCCCGGCGTCCCCGGGTTTCCGTCGTTGACGCCGGCGCGCCGGAGGGATGGTCTGCGGCCTGCGCGCGGATGACCCTGTAGGCGCGGTGTGTGCGCTCTACGCTCGCGCCCGGGCGCGGCGGCCCTTCGCCACCCGCCGCTGGAAGCGCTCGACGCGCCCACCGGTGTCAACCAGCTTCTGCTTGCCGGTGTAGAACGGATGGCAGGCGGAGCAGATCTCGACGTGGATCTCCGGCTTGGTCGAGCGGGTCATGAACTCGTTGCCGCACGTGCAGCGGACGTGCGCGTCCACGTAGGCGGGGTGCAGATCGGCCTTCATCGCAGTTGAGTGTAGCCGCCCGTCCCGGGCCGGCTCTAGGCCGGCTGGTGGCAGATCGGGCTCAGGCGGGTGGCGGTCCCGATCACCCCCCCGGCGCCGAGCCAGCGAAAGCTGACCCGCAACCGGTAGGCGGCCGGCGCCGGCAGGTTGACCACCGGCTTGTTGAGCACCCAGGTGTCCCCCGCTCGCTGCCCCAGCGTCGGGTCGGCCGGGTTCAGCCAGATGTTCAGGCCGCGGCCGCGCACGGGCAGGAAGGGCGCTCGCCAAGCCGACCGCCGCAGCAGCACGAAGCGCATCTGCATCCGGCGCGTGGCGGGCAGCGGCCGCATCACCGCCGTCACCTCGATCGCGCGGTTGCGCGGGTTGGCCGCGGCCTGACAGAAGAAGCCCCGCAGGGCCACCCGGGGCGGCTGGGCGGCGCCCGCAGCCGGGAGCGCCGCCGCGCCGGCGGCGGCCACCAACCCAGCGATGATCGCGCCCAGGCGAGCTCTCACGCCGGCTCTAACAACCGGACGCAGCGGAAGTTGCAAGCGACGCCGCGGAAGTTGCCGCCGACCGGCTCAGGTCATCGTGTACAGCGGCCCGTCGCCCCCCTCGGGGGGGGTGAGGCGGCCACCCTTGGCGGTGATCGCCCCGCACTGCACGCAGTTGGTGTAGTTGACGGTCACCTCCACCGGGCCGGATTCGGGGGCGTCCTCGGGGATCTCGTACACGCCAGCCGGGCACATCCACACCCACGTCTCGGCGATCTCCCTCGGGACCTGGCGGCGCACGCGAATGTGGTTGGGCGCGTCGTCGCGGGTGGCGTTGCCCGACACGTACACCGAGGAGAGCTTGTCGAAGATGTACTTGCCGTCCGGCCGCGGATAGCCGCTGCGCTTGGTGCCGATCGTCATCGGCGACTCGGCGTCGCGATGGTTGGGCCAGCGGCCGCCGGGGAAGCGGCCGCCGGAGAGCTCCATCGCGTTGGCGATCGCGCCGCCCACGAAGAACCCCCGCCCGAAGGGCTGCTTCATGTTGCGCGAGCGATACAGCTCCCGGCCGATCAGCGACTCCTCCACCCGCCGGTCGTAGGCCGAGAGGTCACTTGCCCCCGCCCGCAGGGCGGCGAAGATCGTCTCGGCGGCGTAGATGCCGGAGTGGATCGCGTAGTGGATGCCCTTGAGGATTGGGACGTTGACCATCCCCGCCCCGTCGCCGCAGATCACCATCCCGGGCGCCGAGGGCTTGGGCATCGCCCAATAGCCCCCCTCGGGGATCGCCTTGGCCCCCCAGGACAGGCGCTTGCCGCCCTCGAGGATGCCCCGCACGAGCTTTGAGGTCTTGAACTGCTGGAGGACGTCGTGGACCGAGAAGGTGGCGTCGGTGTAGTCGAGCCCGGCGACGAAGCCCAGGGACACCCGATCCTCCCCCATCGGGTAGATCCAGGAGCCGCCGAACTCGTGCCAGCGGGCGCCGTAGCGCAGCGGCCAGCCGAGCGTGTGGATCACCCGGTCGAGCGGCTTGGCCACCTGCCAGACCTCCTTGACCCCCAGCGCCCACACCTGCGGCTCGCGCCCCTGGGCCAACCCGAACTCCTTGATCGCCGCGCCGGTCAGATGACCCCATGTGCCCTCCGCCAGCACGGTCGCCTGCGCGGTCACATCCGAGCCGGGCTCGAAGTTCGACAGCTCTTCCCCGTTCTTGCCCCGGCCCTTGTCGCCGGAGCGGATTCCGCGCACGACCCCGTCCTGCACCAGCAGCTGCTGGGCGCTGGTCTCGGTGAGGATGTAGGCGCCCGCCTCCTCGGCCCTGGCCGCCAGCCAGCGCGAGAGTTCGGCCACCGAGACCATGTGGTTGCCATGGTTGCGGAACGGCGGCGGCGTTGGCTTGAGCGGGAGGGCGACGCTCGGGCTGAGCATCCAGTACACGCTGTCCTTGGCCACGGTCCCGTACGTGGGCCAGTCTGACTCGTTGAGCTCGGGGAACAGCTCGCGCAGGCCGGAGGGGCGCATCATCGCCCCGCTCACGTTGTGGGCGCCGCACGCCTTGCCCTTCTCGATCACCGCCACCGGCACCTCGCCCAGGCGCTCCATCACCTCCGGGGCTTCCGCCAGCAGCTGGAGCAGCCGGTTGGCGCAGGCCAACCCGGCCGGCCCGCCGCCGACGATCACCACGCCAACCTCGATCCGCTCCTCCTCAGGGTCGAGCTCGCGCTTGATGAACTCCTTGACGGAGTCGACGGGCGGCGGGTACTCGCTGGGGGCGACGGCTCCGTTGCGCCTGGAGGCCGCCACGTCTAGCCGCCCTTCTTGGCCTTGATCGCCTCGGTCAGCTTGGGCAGGATCTTGTTGAGGTCGCCGACGATGCCCAGGTCGCAGAACTCGAAGATCGGGGCATTGGCGTCCTTGTTGATGGCCACGATGTTCTCCGAGGACTGCATCCCCACCTTGTGCTGGATGGCGCCGGAGATGCCGGCGGCAAGGTACAGCTTGGGCGAGACGGTCTTCCCCGTCTGCCCGATCTGGGCCGCGTAGGGGTACCAGCCGGCGTCCACCACCGCGCGGGTGGCCGCCACCGCGGTGTTGCCGCCGAACGCCGCCGCCAGCTCCTCGGCCAGCCTGAAGCCCTCCGGCTTGCCCAGCCCGCGGCCGCCAGCGACCAGGATGTCCGCGCCCTCGATGTCCACGTCGGCGCCGCGCTGCTCGCCGCGCTGAATCATCTCCGCCTGGGTGGACCAGGGCGAGTACTCGACCTCGACGTCGACCACCTCGGCCGAGCCGCCATCCACGGTGCGCACCTCGAACGCGTTGATCCGCCCGATGATGATTCCCAGATCCCCCTTGTAGCGGGAGACCGAGATCTTGGAGTCCTGCAGGATCGGCCGCTCGGCCACCAGCCTGCCGTCCTCGGCGCGGACGTTGATCACCTCCATGGTCACCCCGGCCCGCATCCGCGCCGCCAGTCCGGCGCCGATCTCAAAGCCGAGCAGACCGCCCCCGAACAGCGCGTAGGCGTGGCCTTGCTCGCCGATCACCTTGGCCATCGCGTCCACCACGGGCTGGGCCAGCCCCTCCGGCCCCCGGGCGCGAAACACCCGCCTGGCGCCGTAGGCGCCGAGCGACTGGCAGAGCTCGTCGGTCAGATCCTCGCCCCCCAGCACCAGCGCGTGGCACTCTCCGCCGATCTCCTGGGCGCGGGCGGCGGCCTCCGACACGGCGCCCAGCGAGTTCTTGTTGAACGCCCCCTGGTAATGGAGCACGTAGGTCAGGATGTCGGGCATCTAGATCAGCTTCCTTTCTTCTAGCCAGGCGACGATCTTCTCCACCGTCTCGTCGGTGTCCTCGTCCTCGATGATCTGGCCCGGCGGCTTGGCCTCGGGGTCGTGGAAGTCGCCGCACTGCACGCGCGAGCCCTCCTCGCCCACCTCCGAGGCGTCGATCCCCGCCTCGGCGGCCGCGAGCGTCTGCAGCGGCTTCTTGCGCGCGCCCATGATCGCCTTCAACGACGGGTAGCGCGGCTCGTTGATCGCATCACCGACGGAGATCACCGCCGGCAGCCTGACCTGCACGGTGTCGTAGCCGTACTCGGCCTGGCGCTCGCAGCGCAGCGCGCCGTCCTGAACCTCCATCTTGATCACCTGCGTCAGCGAGGGCATCTTCAGGTGGTCGGCCACGACGGCGCCGATCGTGTAGCACTCGCCGTCGTCGGACTGCTGGCCGAGCAGCACCAGGTCGGGCTTCTCCCGCTCCAGCGCCTTGGACAGCGCGTAGCCGGTGGCGGCCACGTCGGACCCGGCCAGCACGGGGTCGGTCAGATGCACGGAGCGGTCGGCTCCCAGCGAGACCGCCTTGTGCAGCGCACGCACCGCGGACTCAGGACCCATGGTGACCGCCACGATCTCCTCCACCTCGACGGCGCCGCCCTCCCGGATCTGCATCGCCGCCTCGATCGCGTGGGTGTCGTAGGGGTTGAGGTTCTTCTCGCCGCTGCGGTCAAGCCGACCGGTCGCCGGGTCGATCCGCTTCTCGACCGCGGCGTCCGGGACCTCCTTCACCAGGACGCAGATCTTCAAGTCATTCCTCCATTGAGCGACCGCGGCCGAAGACGGCGCGGTCCGATGCGGGTTTGAACGTGGGGCACGGTTGAACGTGGGGCACTATACCCGTTGACTGACCAGTCAATCGGCCTCGGGGGGCGGCGGCGGTACTGGCCACGGGTCCGCTGACGGGGGGCGACGGCGGCACCGGCCACGAGTTCGCTGCCTGGGTGCGGCGGCGGCACCGGCCACGGGTCCGCTGACGGGGTGCGACTGGCGTCGGGTCCCCGACGAGCGTCCGGCCCCTAACGGGAGCATCGAGGTCCCCCCCGCGCCGGGCGCCCGAATGAGGGTGATGCAAAAGCGTTCATAGTGAACGCAAATCGATCACCCTCACCGCCGCGGGCCGGTCGTGGACCACCGCTCACGCCGGCCGCCCGCACGGGGATCGCCGCTCACGCGCCCCGCCGACCCGGGACCACCGCTCACGCCGCCCGCCCGCACGGGGATCGCCGCTCACGCGCCCCGCCGACCCGGAACCACAGCTCACGCCGCCCGCCGCCCCGGAACCACCGCTCACGCCGCCCGCCGCCCCGGGACCACCGCTCACCCCACCGAGAAGCGCTCACGCCGCCCGTCGGCCCACCGCGTCGCGGATGAACTCGATCGCGCTCTGCGTGGGGGCCCCGGGGGTGAACACCTCGGCCACGCCGAGCCGCTTGAGCTCCTCGACGTCGTCTGAGGGGATCGTGCCGCCGCACACGACCACCACGTCGTCCGCCCCCTGCTCGCGCAGCAGCTCGAGAATCCGCGGCACCAGCGTCATGTGCGCGCCGGACAGGATCGACAGCCCGACCGCGTCGGCATCCTCCTGGATCACCGTCTCCACGATCTGCTCGGGCGTCTGGTGAAGGCCGGTGTAGATCACCTCCATGCCGGCGTCCCGCAGCGCCCGAGCGATGATCTTGGCGCCGCGGTCGTGCCCGTCAAGCCCGGGCTTGGCGACGACGACGCGGATCTTCTTCTCGGAGGTGGCGGCCACGACGGGCGCGGGATTCTAAAGCCGACGCGCGGAAGAGCGGTGTGCGGGCGCCGACGGTCCCGCCGCGGCCGGGCGACACCGGGCGGCCGCCAGGGCCGGCCGGCTGGGGAGCGATGGGCGAGCGGAGACTGAGCGGAGGCGCGCCACTACGCCTAGAACGCCGGCGACTCGGTGTAGGTTCCGAACACCCGCTGGAGCGTCTGCACCATCTCCCCCTCGGTCGCCTCGGCCCGGGCGGCCTCGAGCAGGTGCGGCATCAGGTTCTCGTGCGGGTCGCGCGCCGCCGCCTCCAGACGCTCCAGGGCGCGCTTGACGCGGGTGGCGTCGCGGCGCTCGCGCAGCGCCCGCACGCGCCTGACCTGGTCGGCCTCGAAGGCCGGGTCGATGCGCAGGATCGGGGGCGCCTCGTCATCGCCCTCGGTGTAGGCGTTCACGCCGACCAGCTTGCGCACGCCGGTCTCAAGCTCCTGCTGATAGCGGAACGCGGCATCGGCGATCTCCCGCTGCGGGTAGCCGGTCTTGATCGCCTCCACCATGCCGCCCAGCTCGTCGATCTTGGCGAAGTACGCGTACGCCTTCTCCTCCATGCGATCGGTGAGCGCCTCCACGAAATACGAGCCGCCCAGGGGGTCGATCGTGTTCGCCACCCCGGTCTCCTCGGCGATGATCTGCTGGGTGCGCAGTGCCACCCTGACCGCCTGCTCGGTGGGCAGAGCCAGCGCCTCGTCAAAGCTGTTGGTGTGCAGCGACTGGGTGCCCCCGAGCACGCCGGCGAGCGCCTCGATCGCGGTGCGGACGATGTTGTTGAGGGGCTGCTGGGCGGTCAGTGAGACCCCGGCCGTCTGAGTGTGGAAGCGCATCAGCAGCGAGCGCTCGTTTTTGGCCCCGAAGGTGTCGCGCAGTTCGCGGGCCCAGATCCGCCGCGCCGCCCGGTACTTGGCGATCTCCTCAAAGAAGTCGATGTGCGCGTTGAAGAAGAACGACAGCCGCGGCGCGAACTCATCGACGTCCAGCCCCCGGGCCACCGCATGCTCGACGTACGTCAGGCCGTCTTTGAGGGTGAAGGCGAGCTCCTGGTCGGCGGTCGACCCGGCCTCGCGGATGTGGTAGCCGGAGATCGAGATCGGGTGCCAGCGCGGCATATTCCTGGTGCACCACTCGATCATGTCGGTGACCAGCCGCATGGCCGGGTCCACCGGGAAGCACCACTCCTTCTGCGCGATGTACTCCTTGAGGATGTCGGTCTGGATCGTGCCCGCCAGCTGCTCGGGGCCGATTCCCTTGCGCTCCGCCGCCACCACGTAGAAGGCGAGCATGATCGCCGCCGGCGCGTTGATCGTCATCGACACGCTCACCCGGTCGAGCGGAATCCCCTCAAACAGCGTCTCCATGTCCTCCAGAGAGTCCACCGCCACCCCCTCACGGCCGACCTCGCCCAGCGAGCGCGGGTGGTCGGAGTCATGGCCCATCAGCGAGGGCATGTCAAAGGCGGTCGAGAGGCCGGTCTGGCCGTGCTCGAGCAGGTAGCGGAAGCGGCGGTTGGTCTCGCGGGCGGTCCCGAAGCCGGCGAACTGCCGCATCGTCCACAGCCGCCCCCGGTACATCGAGGGATACACCCCGCGGGTGTAGGGGAACTCGCCCGGAAAGCCGATCGCCTCCTCGGGGTCCTCGGGCAGGTCGCGCTCGGTGTACAGCGGCTTGATCGGCTCGCCGGAGATGGTCGAGAAGGGCGCGTCGCGCTCGGGGGAGCGCGCGTACCTCTCGCGCTCCCAGCGCTCCTGGTCTGAGACCTTCGAGCGGGTGGCCATCGTCACTCTTGAGTCTAGGCCCCCGCTACCGGAGGCGCGAGCGGCGGGCGGGCGCCCGACGGGGGCGCCCGACACGGCGGGCATCCCGAAGACGGCGGGCGTTCCGAAGACGGCGGGCGTTCCGAAGACGGCGTCCGCCCCGGAGAGGGCGTGTGCCCAGAAGACGGCGTCCGCCCCGAAGGCAGGCGCCCCGGAGTCGGCGGGCAACCAGGAGTCGGCGGCCGCGGCGCGGCCCGTGGCCGGTCGCGAGCAGCCAACGGGCGGACCGGCGACGTCGGCGGGCGGCGGCCAGGCTCCCCGCCCCGCCCAGGGCCGCGCCCCCAATCGCGAGCAGCGCCTTCAGCCGCCGCCCGAGCCGCTCGAAGCGCAGCACCTCCCACCCCTGCGCGCGCGCCTCGGCCAGCAGCTCCTTGTCGGGGTTGACGGCCACCGGATGTCCGACCGCGCGCAGCATCGGCAGGTCGGAGGCCGAATCGGAGTACGCGTAGGAGGAGCTGAGGTCGATGCCCTCCCGCTCGGCCAGCCGCCTGACCGCCCGCGCCTTGTCGGCTCCGTAGATGAACAGCCCGGTGGGCTGCCCGGTGTACACGCCGTCCCGGACCTCGGAGAACTGTGAGCCGACCCCGCCGTCGAAGGTGAGCACGTGGGCGAGCATCTCCGCCAGCTCCTGCGAGGCGGCGGTGAAGATGTACACGCGGCGCCCGGCGTCCTGGTGCTCGTAGGCCAGCGACAGCATGCGGGGGTAGATCCGGGGCAGCACCAGCGCCAGCACGTCCCGACCGAGCCGCTGCATGTCGCGCACGCGGACGCCCTCCAGCGAGCGGGAGATCCGGTCCCGCAGCGCGTGCGTGTCCTGGTCGGTGGAACCGCGCAGGCGGAAGCGAAGGTTCGCCCACGCGTCGGCCAGCAGTTGACGCCGGCTCAAGAGGCCGGCCCGGTAGGCGGCCCGTCCGAACTGAAAGCCGGAGGACCCCACCATCAGCGTCCGGTCGAGATCAAAGAACGCGGCGCTGAGGCGCTGTGGGGGCGCCCCCGTGAGCGCCGGCCGCGAGTGGCCAGGCGTGCCGCGGGCGCGCTCGCCAGGCGGCTCCGTCGCGCTGCGCATCCCGCCGGCACGCTCGCCGCTCTCAGCCGGGCGCCCGCCGCTCTCAGCCGGGCGCTCGCCGCTGCCAGCCGGGCGCTCGCCTCTTTCAGCCGGACGCCCGCCGCTGGCAGCCGGGACCGGGCCGCCTCCCGCATGCGGGCCGGCGGCGGTGTCTCGGGCGGCGCTCAGCCGCCGTTCACCTCCACGATCAACGCGTCGCCCTGACCGCCGCCGGAGCAGATGGCCGCGCACCCGAGCCCACCGCCGCGGCGGCGCAGCTCGAGCACCAGCGAGCCGAGGATCCGGGCGCCGGAGGCGCCGATCGGATGCCCGAGGGCGACCGCGCCGCCGTTGACGTTCACCCGCTCCTCATCGATCCCCAGCATGCGGATCGAATTCAGCGTGACCGACGCGAATGCCTCGTTGATCTCCCACAGGTCGATGTCCTCCACCTTCAGCCCCGCCTTCTCGAGCGCCTTCTTGGCCGCGTTGGCCGGGGTGCGGGCCAGGTAGGCAAAGTCGTCGGCCACCTGGGCGTGGGCGACGATCGTTGCCAGCGCCGTCCGGCCGTTGCGCCGGGCCCACTCGTCGCTGGCCAGCACCAAGGCTCCGGCACCATCGTTGACACCGGGCGAGTTACCGGCCGTGTGCGAACCCTCCTTGCCCACCAGCCCCGGCAGCGCCGCCAGCTTCTCGAGCGTCGTGTCCCGGCGGGGACCCTCGTCTACCTCCACCACCGTCTCGCCCTTCTTGGACGCCACCCTCACCGGCACGATCTCCTCGGGCAGGCGACCCTCGTCGGTGGCCGCGATCGCCCGCTCGTGGGAGCGCAGCGCCCACCTGTCCATGTCCACGCGGCTCATCTCGAGCTCCTCGGCCACCTCCGTGGCCTCCACGAACATCTGCTTGCCGCTGAACGGGTTGGTGAGGCCGTCGTGAACCATCGCGTCCAGCGCCCTGGCATCCCCCATGCGATAGCCGAAGCGGGCCTCCTTCAGCATGTAGGGAGCGCGGGACATCGACTCCATGCCGCCGCCCACCGCGACCTCCAGGTCGCCCGCCCGGACGGCGTTATCGATCAGGCAGCTGGCCCGCAGACCGGATGCGCACACCTTGTTGATCGTCTCCGACGAAACCTCACGGGGGATACCCGCCTTGATCTGCGCCTGGCGGGAGGGGATCTGTCCCTGGCCGGCCTGCAGCACCTGGCCCATGACCACGTGCTGGACCTGCTCGGGGGAGACCTCCGCGCGTTCGAGCGCGGCTCTGATCGCCGTGCCGCCCAGCTCGGTGGCATCGATGCTGGAGAGGCCGCCTCCGAGCTTGCCGATCGGAGTGCGGGCGGCGGACAGGATGACGGTCTTGGGCATCTCTTCTGCCTCCGGAGTCGGGTGGTGGCCGACCGCCAATGCTAGTCGTCTCCGCCCGGCGGCGGGCGACATCGGCGCCCGCCGTGAGCGCGGTGGGCGCGCAGTCGTCTCCGCCCGGCGGCGGGCGACATTGCGCCCCGCCGTGGGTGCGGTGGGCGCCCGCTGCTAGGTTGCCGGCGATGCGCGTCCAGGCCACCACCGCCACCCCCTATGCCACCGACGCCGACACGGTCGTCGTCGGCGTGTTCGAGGGCGAGCGGGTGGAGCAGGATTTCGGCGGCGGCACCCTGCAGTCGCTGCTCGACCGCGGCGAGGCGCGAGCCACGTTCAAGCACCTGGCCCTGGCGCACGAGGACAGCCGTCGCGTGCTGCTGGTGGGGCTGGGGCCGCGGGCGGAGTTCGATCCCGAGCGCGCCCGGGCGGCGGCCGCCGTCGCGCACGCCCGCGCCCGGGAGCTGGCGGCCGGCGCGCTGTGCTGGCAGGTTCCCAGTGGGTTTGGCGAGGAGGTGGCCGCCGGTCTTGTGCAGGGGACGCTGCTGCACGCCTACCGCTTCGAGCGCTATCGGCCCGCGAGCGATGAGAAGCGGGTCGAGCGGCTGCTGATCGCCGCCCCCGAGCGGCTCGAGCAGACGGTTCGCGAGGCGGCGATCCTGGCCGAGGCGCAGAACCGGGCCCGCGCGCTGGGGGACACCCCGGCCAACGACCTTCCCCCCAGCGTGCTGGCCGACTACGCCGCGCGCCTGGCCGATCGGCACCAGTCGATCACTGTCACGATCCGGGATGGGAGCGAGATCCGGGCGCTGGCCATGGGGGCGTTCGCGGCCGTGGCCCAGGGCTCCGATCAGGACGCGCGGCTGATCCAGATCGACTACCGGGGCCCGGATGCCGCGGGGCCGCTGCTGGGGATGCTCGGCAAGGGGGTCACCTTCGACTCGGGCGGGCTCTCGCTCAAGCCCGCCCAGCACATGCACGAGATGAAGTTCGACATGTGCGGGGCGGCGGCGGTGATCGAGGCGGTCGCCGCACTGGCCGAGCTGCGGGCGCCGGTGCGCGTGCTGGCGTTGGTGGGGGCCACCGAAAATCTGCCCAGCGGACGCTCGGCCAAGCCGGGCGACATCGTGCGGGCGCTGGACGGCACCACGATCGAAATCGACAACACCGACGCCGAGGGTCGGCTGGTGCTGGCCGACTGCCTCTGCTACGCGCGCCGGCTGGGATGCGAGCGGCTGGTGGACGTGGCCACGCTCACCGGCGCCGTGCAGGTGGCGCTGGGCTCGACCTACGCTGGGCTGATGGCCAACGACGAGCAGTGGGCCGGCCTGCTGCAGGAGGCGGCCGCGGCGGCGGGCGAGCCGGTGTGGCGCCTGCCGCTGCATCCGGAGTACGCGGAGATGGTCAAGGGGCGCGACGCGCAGCTCACCAACCGGGCCAAGCGGCGCGAGGCGATGGCGATCACCGCCGCCGAGCTGCTGCACCATTTCGCCGGCGGGCTGCCGTGGGCCCACCTGGACATCGCCGGCACCGCCTGGGATGTCCCCCGACCGTACTTCGTTGGCGCGGGTGCCACCGGGTTCGGCGTGCGGCTCCTGGTCGAGCTGGCGCGCAGGGTTGCGGCGGCGGCCGACGCCGCCGATCCACCCCGCGCTGGTTGAGGGGTCGCAGGTCAGGGCGATTTGCCCGGGTTCCGTCACACCCACCCGCCACGGGCCCAGCACCCACGCCCGAGCCTCCGTCGGTGAAAATCACAGGCGATGCACTTCGAGCTCTCCGCCGACCACCGCCTGCTCCGCGACACCGTGCGCGACTTCGCCCTGGGCGAGGTCGCTCCGGTGGCCGAGGAGCTAGACCGCACCCATGCCTTCCCCTACGACATCGTCCGGCGCCTGGGCGAGCTGGACCTGATGGGGATCCCGTTCCCCCAGGAGTACGGAGGCGCGGGCGGCGACTCGCTGGCCTACGCCCTGGTCGTGGAAGAGCTCGCCCGCGTCGACTCCTCGGTCGCGATCACCCTGTGCGCCCACACCTCGCTGGGCACCCAGCCGATCTACCTGTTCGGCTCTGAGGCCCAAAAGCAGGAATGGCTGCCCCGGCTGTGCCGGGGGGAGCGGCTGGGGGCGTTCGGGCTGACCGAGCCGGAGGCCGGCTCGGATGCGGGCAACACGCAGACCCACGCCGTGCTCGAGGATGGCCAGTGGGTGATCAACGGCAGCAAGCAGTTCATCACCAACGCCGGGACCGACATCTCCGGCCTGGTGGTGATCACCGCCGTGACCGGCAGGCGCCCGGACGGCGGGCGTGAGATCTCAAACCTGCTCGTGCCCAACGGGACGCCCGGCTATGAGCCGGGTCAGCCCTACCGGAAGATGGGCTGGAACGCCTCCGACACCCGCCCCCTCACCTTCAGCGACTGCCGGGTGCCGGAGGACAATCTGGTCGGCCAGCGCGGCGCCGGCCTCAGGCAGTTCCTGCGCGTGCTCGACATCGGACGGATCGGAGTGGCGGCGATGGGCGTGGGACTGGCCCAGGGGGCGCTTGACCAGGCGCTCGCCTACGCCCGGGAGCGCCGCGCCTTCGGGCAGCCGATCTCGAAGTTCCAGACCATCCAGGCCAAGCTGGCCAACCTGTCGACCGAGATCGAGGCGACGCGGCTGCTGGTCTACAAGGCCGCCTACCTGAAGGACGCCGGCCGTGACTTCAGCCTCACCGCCGCCCAGGCGAAGCTCAAGAGCGGCCGCCTCGCGGTCCACGCCGCCGACGAGGCGGTGCAGATCCACGGTGGCTACGGATACATCGAGGAGTACCCGGTGTGCCGCTTCTACCGTGACGCCAAGATCCTCACCATCGGCGAGGGCACGGATGAGGTGCAGGAGCTGGTGATCGCCCGGGCGCTCGGGGCGTAGACCTGTCGTAGGGCGCGGTCGCAGCTCGCCCCGGCCTTACTGGCGCACCCGTGACTCGAGGATCGTCTCCGCCGCGCTGGCTGGATCCAACTCGCGTGAGACGACGCGGTCGAGCAGCTCCCGCACCTCCGGGTCCTCGCGCACCTGCGCCTCCAGCGCCTGGCGCATCCGGTAGGTGGCGATCCCGAGCACCTCGCTCATCAGGTTGCGCCGCCGGCGCTCGAGCAGCGTGCCCGCCGCCTCGATGTACGCCCGGTGCTGGTCCAGCCGGTCCGCCAGCTCCTCGACCCCTACCCCCCTGACCGCCTCGGTGCGCACGATCGGCACCTCCCAGTCCTGCCGTGGGCCCAGCGCGAGCACGCCCTTGATCTCCCTGACCATGGTGTCGGTCAGCGGGTGGTCGGCCTTGTTGACCACGATGATGTCGGGGATCTCCATGACGCCCGCCTTGAGCGCCTGGATCGAGTCGCCGGAGCCGGGCATCAGCACCAGCACCACCGTGTCCGCGTGGTCGATGATGTCCACCTCGGCCTGGCCGACGCCCACCGTCTCGAGCAGCACCAGGTCGCGGCCGGCGGCGTCCATCAGGAGCGCCGCCTGCAGGGCCGCCTCGCTGAGCCCGCCCAGGGCGCCGCGGGAGGCCATCGAGCGGATGTAGACGCCGGGGTCGAGAAAGTGCTCGGCCAGGCGGATGCGGTCGCCCAGCAGCGCGCCGCGGGTGAACGGCGAGGAGGGGTCGATCGACAGCACGGCCACCGTGCGCTCGCGCTCGCGCTCCAGCTTGGTCAGCGCACCCAGCAGCGTGGACTTGCCGACCCCGGGCGGTCCGGTGAAGCCCACCATGAACGCCCCGCCGGTGCGCGGGTAGATCTCGCGCACCAGCGACCAGCCCCGAGGGTCGTCGTTTTCGACCAGCGTGATCGCCCGGGCGAGCGCCCGCCTGTCGCCGGCCAGCAGGCGCTCGGCCAGCGTCTGTTCGTCCTCGGCCATGGAGGCGGGATCATGCCAGGGGGACCCGGCGCGACGCCCCGACGGGCGCCCGGGTCGCGCCACCGCTGGCTCCAGCGCGACGCCCCCACCACCGCCCGGGTCGCGCCACCACTGGCCCCAGCGCGACGCCCCCACGGATGCCCGGGTCGCGCCACCACTGACGCCAGCGCTCCGCCGCCACAGACGCCAGCGCTCCGCCCCCACGGGCGCCGCCACGGGCTCCGTCCCGGGCGCCGATCCTCCGGTCACCGTTACGATCCGCGCGTGTCCGTGACCCGCTCGAGACCGGCCGATCGAGACGGCCGCGCCCGCGCGGCCGCCGCGCCCGCGCCGGCGCTGCGCCCGGGTCCGCCCCCCCTCCACGGCGGGCCGCTGACCTTCCTGCGCTTCGCCTGGCGCCATCGCATGATCACGCCCGGCTACGGACTGCTGATGGCGCGCTGGCTGTGGCTGAAGCTGCGCTGGCGAGGCCGGCTTCAGACCGATGGGCTGTGCTTCATCTGTCCCCGGGTCAAGTTCGAGATCGGCCGATCGGCCACCGTCCGCCTCGGGCGCTGGTCGTGGATCGGCCACGGCTGCAAGATCCGCGTGCACGAGGGGGAGTTCTCGCTCGGGGCCAAGTCGGTGATGGGCCAGGAGTGCACGATCTCGGCCTACCAGCACATCGCGATCGGCCGCGAATGCATCATCGCCGACCGGGTCATGATGATCGACTTCGACCACGGCATGGTGGAGGTGGAGCGGCCGATCCGCCTGCAGGGGATCTACAAGCGGGATGTCGACGTGGGCCACAACGTCTGGATCGGATACGGTGCCTGCCTGCTGCGTGGCGTGAAGGTCGGCCACAACGCGGTGATCGGCACAAACTCGGTGGTCACCGCCGATGTTCCGGAGAACGCGGTGGTGGGCGGGGTGCCGGCCAAGGTGATCCGGATGCGGGAGGCGCCGAGGACCTTCCGCTGGGCCTAGGTCCTTCAGCCCTCAGCGTCGGCACACGGCGATGAAGTCAAGCGCCCGCTCCAGGCGGTCGGCGCGCAGCGCGAAGTCGCGGGCGCTGATGGCGGGCACAAACCACCCATAGAAGCGCTCGGTGAGGCCCAGCGCCCGGTGCGCGCGGTCCCATCCCGCGCGCAGCGCCAGCTCGTGCCAGCGCAGCTTGCGGGCGTGAAACAGCCCCAGCAGCTCCACCTGAGCAAACACCGAGGCGCACAGCGCCCGAAACTCCTCGGCCCGGTATTCGCGCAGATGCCACGGGTTGTCAGACTTCTTTTGTCCGGGCGGCGCGAGCGTGAGCAGGTTGGGGGTCGAGACGTAGAGCGCCCCGCCGGGCGCCAACAGCTCGCGCAGGTGCGCGAGCACCGCCGGCGGGTCCTGGACATGCTCGATCGTCTGCAGGAACACGACGGCGTCGTAGCTTCCCGGCCGCCCGAATGTCTCCACCGCGCCGCGCTCGAAGCGCAGGTTCTCCCGCCGGTAGCGCAGCCGTGCGTGCTCGTGGGCCTCGGGATTGCCGTCGACGCCCACCACGCTCGCCGCCGAGCGCGACAGCACCTCCGAGCCATAGCCCTCTCCGCAGGCCATGTCCAGCACCCGCTGGCCGATCACCCGCGCGCCCACCCACTCGTACACCGCCAGATGCCGGCGAAACCAGTAGTTCTCGGCCGGAACGTCCGGCAGGGTGCGCTCGCCGGTCAACGCCAGCGGCGGCACGCCCGGCGGCTGGTTCTGCTGCACGTAGAGATCCATGCGGCGGCTGCAGAGGCTAATGTCCCGGCGCTATGCAGGCGGCACGCAGCGCGGAGGAGATCAGGGACGTCAACACCCGCTATCACGACGTGGCCGCCGCGGGCTACGACGCGAAATGGGGCATCGACTTCGGCGAGATCGGCCGCAGCCAGGTGCTGGGCAAGCTTCGCAAGGTGCTGGGCGCGGAGCTGGACCGGGGTTATGAGCGCTCGCTGGAGGTGGGCGCTGGAACCGGCTATTTCAGCCTCAACCTGCTCGGTGCGGGAGTGGTGCGGGACGCGACCTGCACCGACATCTCGCCCGGGATGGTGCGCACGCTGAGCGAGAACGCGGCCCGGCTCGGGCTGTCGGTCCGGGCGGCGCGCGCGGATGCCGAAGCGCTCCCGTTCCCCGACGAGAGCTTTGACCTGGTGCTCGGTCACGCGGTGCTGCACCACCTCCCGGACCTTCCGCGTGCCTTCCGCGAATTTCACCGCGTGCTGCGGCCCGGCGGGCGGATCGTGTTCGCCGGCGAGCCCTCGCGGGTGGGCGACCGCCTGGCCGCACTCCCCAAGTGGGGCGCGAGCGTCGTGGCCCCGGTGTGGCGGGCGCTGCTGCGGATCGCCCCCCCGTCATCCGCCGAGCAGCCGCACAGCCACGCGGCCGAGGACCATGGCCTCGAGCGCCTGGTCGACATCCACTCCTTCTCGCCCCAGGATCTGAGCCGGCTGGCCAGACAGGCGGGGTTCTCCGCGGTGAAGGTCAGGGGCGAGGAGCTCGTGGCCAGCTGGTTTGGCTGGTTCAATCGGTCGCTGGAGGCGCGCGCTGAGGCCGCGCAGGTGCCGCTGCTCTGGCGGCTGTACGCCTTCCACGGCTACCTGGCCCTCCAACAGCTCGACCAGCACCTGCTCGAGCCGCGGCTGCCGCCCGCCATCTTCTACAACCTGCTGCTCGCCGCGCGAAAGCCCGGCCGGGGGGCGCGGCAGACCCGGGAGGCCAAACGGCTCCGGGAGGCTCGTCGCTGAGCCGAGCCGGAGGACTGCTCCCGAGCGTTCAGTCAGACCAGCGCCCGGGCGTGGCCGGAGGCGACGCCATCGTCAAGGTCGTCAAGGTCGTCGGCTAGACGCTGCGCCCAGCCCCCGGGTGGGCCGGAGGCGACGCCAGCAGCGGCGCCACCAGCGACGGGCGGCCCGCAGCGCCCGGGCGTCGCGGGCGCTGACGGCTGCCGGACCGGCCGATCGGGGAGTCGCACGCCTGGCCGCCGCCGGGCGGCGGCCGTAGACTGAGCTGGCGATGCCCGACCAGCTGGAGCGCGAGTTTCCGCTGTTCCCGCTGGGGATCGTCGCCCTCCCCAGCGAGCTCATCCCCCTGCACATCTTCGAGGACCGCTACAAGACGATGATGAACGAGTGTCTGACCGCGGGCAGGGAATTTGGAATCGTCTGGTTATCCGACGACGGTCTGCGCGACAACGGCTGCGCGTGCGCAATCGAGCGGGTGCTGGAGCGCACGGAGGATGGGCGGATGAACCTGCTCACCCGCGGCACGCGGCCGTTTCGCGTGATCGAGCGCCAGAGCCACCTGGCCTATCCGGCCGCCGTGATCGAGTTCCTGGATGACCGCCCCGAGCCGGTCGACCCCGAGCTCTTGCGTCGCGCCCACGAGACCTACGCCGAGCTGGTGCGGCGCGCCACCGACCGCGAACCCGATGCGGCCGAGCTGGCCGAGATGGACGCCTACGCGATGGCCGCCACCGTCGACTTCGGCCCCGATGCCAAGCAGGGCCTGCTGGATTTGCGGGCCGAGAACGCCCGCCTGCGGCTGCTGACGCGCCTGTTCCGCGCCGCCCTCGAGCGCCTGGAGCTGGTGGAGCGCGCCCAGGAGCGGGCCCGCTCCAACGGCAAGATCAGGTTCGGCTCCTGAGGCCGCCGGACCAAGACGGGAACGATCCCGGCGGCGGACGCGGCCCCGCGGCAGGCCCTCGTGAGCGTCGTCGAGCAGTCTTCGGGACGACCCCTCCCGCCCTCTCGAACCGCGCCGAGCTAACCCACGCCTAACAGTTGGAGCGTCTCTGAGCGGCCCGGCGCCTATTTAATTGCGGCCGCATCGCTCATCGCGACCAGGAGGGAAGGGAATGAGGCAGTGGGTTTCTTTTCGCGCCGTGAAGGCGACCGTCGCCGCGCTCGCACTCGCATTCACCGTCGCCGCCTGCGGGCAGAGCGCCAGCAGCGGGGGTGGAGGCGGAGGCGCGAGCGCCAGCAGCAGCTCATCCACCGGCGTCACCAGCACCTCCGTGACCTTCGGCCAGACGGTGCCGTACTCTGGCCCAGCCGCGCTGTATGGCGAGTCGGCGGCCGGCGTCAAGGCCTACTTTGCGATGGTCAACGCCCAGGGCGGCGTGCACGGGCGCAAGCTGAAGCTGATCTCGCTCGATGACCAGTACCTGCCCCCGGTCGCCGTGCAGCAGACACGAAAGCTGATCCCCCAGGAGTTCGCCGAGGTGGCGGTCAACGGATCGGCAACCACAAAGGCGGTGCTCGGCGTGCTCAAGCCCCTGGGCATCCCCCTGGTCGGCCCGCAGACGGGCGCCACATTCCTGTTCCAGAACACGCCGTCGATCCTGTTCAACGTCTGGCCCGAGTACACGATCGAGGGCAAACTGCTGGGCAGCTTCGCCCAGAAGCTCGGGCTGAAGAAGGTTGGCGTGCTCTATCAGAACGACGACTTCGGCCAGAGCCTGCTCAGTGGCGTGCTCGCCTCGGGCCTGAAGCCGGCCAAGACGATCAGCTACGACCCGAGCCAGACCGACTTCAGCCCGGACGCGCAGCAGTTCAAGTCAGCCGGGGTGGATGGCGTGATCATCCTCGCCATTCCCAAGCCGACGATCGCCTTCCTGAACGCGATGGCGGCATTGAACTTCAAGCCGGTCCGGATCATGAGCCAGGTGTCGGCGATCCCCCAGAGCTTCTCGGCCGCGCCCCAGGAGTTTCCCGGCAGCTATGTCGGCGCCTTCATCCCGCCGCTGCAGGACACGAGCAACCCTCAGGTGGCCCAGTTCGAGTCGGCAATGCGCAAGTACGAGCCGGGCGCCCCGATCTCGGTCTTCGCCGGCTGGGGCTGGACGGAGGCCCAGGTGGCGGTGGCGGGCCTGAAGAACGTGACCGGCAAGCTGACGCGGGCCAGCTACATCAAGGGGCTGGAGAGCATCTCCAACCTCCAGACGCTGGGCGGCACGGTCGACTATGCGGCCACCGGTCACGTTGGGCTGACGAAGATGTTCATCGTCCAGGCGCGCAACGGCCAGCTGCGCCCGGTCGGGTGATCCCGGGCCAGCCGCCCGAGCGCACCCGAGATGCACAACTTCGTTCAGTTCGTCGTCGGCGGCCTTGGGTTCGGCGGCATCTACGCGTTCGCCGCCCTGGGCCTGGTGTTGATCTTCAAGACCTCCGGCGTCGTCAACTTCGCCTTCGGAGCCATGGCGACGGTGGTCACGATGATCCTCTGGACGCTGCTCAACCACGCCGGTCTGCCCTTCGCGGCCGCCTGGGTGGTGGCCATGGCAATCGCCATGGCGATCGGAGCGGCCACCAACCTGGCGCTCCTGCAGCGTCTCCACCAGTCCAGCCCGACCGTGCAGATCGTGCTCACCCTGGGTCTGCTGATCCTGATCGAGGGGCTGGCCGGGGTGCTGTGGGGCTATGGGCCGAAGTCGCTCCCGCAGCCGCTCTCGGGCACACCGGTCAGCATCGCCTCATTCCTGATCACCCCCAACGACCTGTTCATCATCGGCCTGACGATCGTCATCGGCCTGGTGCTGTTCGTGGTGTTTGAGTGGACGCGGATTGGGTTGGCGATGCGTGCGGTCGCCGCCGACCGGGAGGTGGCCGCGCTGATGGGTGTCCGCACGCGCCGCTACGTCAGCGGCGCGTGGGCGGTCGGCACCGCGCTCACCGGCGTGGCGGCGATCCTGGTTACGCCGGCGCTGAGCCTCGATCCGACGATGATGGACCAGGTGGCGGTGTTCGCGTTCGCCGCCGCGATTCTCGGCGGCTTCGGGTCACTGATCGGGGCGGTGGTGGGCGGCTTTCTGATCGGCGTGGGCAGCAACTTGATCGCCGCCTACGTATCCACGAACCTTCAGCTCACGCTGATCTTCGTGGTGATCGTCGTCGTCCTGTATCTGCGACCGCAGGGGCTGTTCGGCGTGCGCGCGACCTCCCGCCAATGAGCGAGGTATCCGTGAGCCCGGTGGCGGGTGAAGTTCCTCGACGCTCGCTGCGCGACCGGCGGACGCTATCGCGGATCCTCCCCGCCGTCGTATTCGCCGTCGTGGCGATCGCGTTCCCCGCCTTTGAGGGCGGCGATGCCTACGTGATGTTCACCGCCACCCAGGCGCTCGTCTACGGGCTGGCGATCATCTCGCTGAATCTGCTGATCGGCTTTGGCGGGCAGATCTCGCTCGGCCACGCCGGACTGCTGGCGATCGGTGGCTACACCGGGGCGCTGTTGGCCATCCACGTGAGCGGTATCCCGGTGCCGGTCGAGATCCTGGCCGCCGGCGCGGTGACCGCGGCGGTCGGCTTCCTGCTCGGGCTCCCAACCGGAAGGCTGCGCGGCCATTACCTGGCCATCGTCACCCTCGGCTTCGGAGTGGCGGTACCCCAGATCGCGCTGAACTGGACCAGCCTGACCGACGGACGCACCGGGCTCACCGTCCCGCCGCCGCAGATCGGCAACACGATTTTCCCCACGCCGACCGAGCTCTACTACTTCTCGCTGATCGTCCTTGCCGTCTCCCTGTTGGCGATCTTCAGCATGCTCGCCAGCAGCACCGGGCGGGCCTTCGCCGCCGTCCGCGACAGCGAGCCGGCCGCCGCCGCCATGGGCATCAATGTCACCGCCACAAAGGTCGTCCTGTTCACGGTCAGCGCATTCTTCGCCGGCGTGGCGGGCGATTTGAACGCCCACCTCCAGGGTCTGGTCTCGCCCGATTCGTTCCCCTTCTCGCTGTCGCTGTTCTTCTTCGCCGCCGTCGTGGTCGGCGGGCTGGCCTCGGTGTGGGGATCGCTGGCGGGAGCAATCGTGCTGGCCGTGATCGAGGCCAAGACCAGCAGCTCGAGCGGCTATGAGCCGGTCATCCTCGGGGGGGCGGTGGTGGTGCTGCTCCTTCTGCTTCCAGGTGGCCTGGCTCGTCTTCCCGCCACCGTGCTGCAGGCGGCGCGGCGGGTCGGCGCGCGGGGCCGCGGGGTTCGCCACGCACCCTTGGAGACGCCCTAGGGATGCTGCGGCTGCGCGGGGTCTCGCTGTCCTTCGGCGGCATTCAGGCGATCAGGGACCTCGACCTCGACGTGGCGGACGGGATGGTCGGAGCGTTGATCGGCGCCAACGGCGCCGGCAAGACCTCCGTCCTGAACGTGATCAGCCGCTTCTATCGCCCCCAGGCCGGCACGGTCCACAACGACGAGGTCGACATCCTGAAGCTCAAGGCCCACCAGGTCATCGAGCATGGCATCTCTCGCAGCTTTCAGAACGTCGCCCTGTTCAGCCAGCTGAGCGTGCTCGACAATCTGCTCGTCGGGGCCGACCACATCGCCCGGCCGCGGCTGCTGACGAACATGCTGCGCCTGCCCAAGGCGCGCCGCCACAACCGGGAGGCGCGGCGGCGAGCCGAACGGGCACTGGAGTTCCTCGGCATCGGCCATCTGCGCGATCGCCCCGCCAGCGACCTGGCCTTCGGCGACCGCAAGCTCGTGGACATGGGCAGGGCGCTCACCGCGCAGCCGAAGCTGCTGTTGCTCGACGAGCCGGCGGCCGGCATTCCCGCGAGCGAGCACGCCGCGCTGGCCAAGCTGATCCGGGAGATCCCGACCGTCTGGGGTTCCAGCGTGCTGCTCATCGACCACAGCATGGAGCTGGTGCTGAGCGCCGCCTCACACGTGGTGGCGATGGACTTCGGCGCCAAGATCGCCGAGGGGACGCCGGATGAGGTGCGCTCGCATCCCCGCGTGATCGCCGCCTATCTCGGCGAGGGCGCAGACGGGCAGCCGGAGGGGCGGAGGCCCAGCCCGGCCGCGCAGGAGCGGCGGCCGCAGCGATCGGTCTGAGAGCCCGGATGCGATGCTGACCGTCGAGGATCTTCACTGCTCCTACGGACCGATCGAAGCCGTGCGCGGCCTCTCGATCCAGGCTCAAGCCGGCTCGGTGATCTGCATTCTGGGCGCCAACGGGGCCGGCAAGTCCACGACGCTGAAGGCGATCGCCGGGCTGCTGCGCGCGCGCCGGGGCCGGGTGGTCCTGGACGGACGCGACGTGACCCGGCTTGATCCCGCTCGGCGCCTGACGCTGGGCATCGCACTGGCGCCCGAGGGGAGGCGGATCTTCTCCGACTTCACCGTGCGCGACAACCTGCGGATCGGCGGCCACACCCTCAGCCGCGCCCGCCTCGAGGGCAGGATCGCCGAGATGGCGCAGTTGTTCCCCCTGCTCGGCGAGCGGATGAGCCAGCCGGCCGGCTCGCTGTCGGGCGGTGAGCAGCAGATGCTGGCCATCGCGCGCGCGCTGATGACCGAGCCCCGCGTGCTGTTGCTCGACGAGCCGAGCCTGGGGCTGGCGCCGATCATCACCCGGCAGGTGTTCGACGTGGTGGCGCAGATCCGCGACCGCGGCACCACCGTCGTGCTCGTCGAGCAGAACACGCTGGCCCTCCACGTGGCCGATCACGGCTACGTCCTCAGCGAGGGCCGGCTCGACCACGAGGCGCCGGCGGATGAGCTGTTCGGCGATGAGCGCCTGCGCCGGGCCTACCTCGGCGGCTAGCGGACGAGCGGGATGAGCGCGGGGCACACCGGCTCGCGCGAGCAGACCGGCCACCGGACCGGTTCGCATGGGCAGGCCGGCGAACGCACCGGCTCGCGCGAGCAGACCGGCCACCGGACCGGTTCGCATGGGCAGGCCGGCGAACGCACCGGCTCGCGCGAGCAGACCGGCTACCGCACGGCCCTGCTTGACTGGCTGGCATGCGCGGTGGCCGGCGCCGACCAGCCGGCGGCCCGCTGTGCGCGGAGCCTGGTCGGCGGAGCGCCCGCGCGGGCGTTCGCCGCGGCCGCCGCCGGCCACGTGCTGGATTTCGATGACACCTACACGCCCGGGCTGGCGCATCTGAGCGCCCCCACCGCGCCGGTGGCGCTGGTGGTGGGGGCGGAGGTGGGCGCGTCGGTGGCCGAGGCGCTGGCTGGCTACGCGGCCGGGTTTGAGGCGATGGGTGCGCTGGCCAGCGCCAGCCATCCGGCGCTGTACGAGCGCGGGTGGCATCCCACCGCCGTCTGCGGCGCCGTGGGCGCGGCGGTCACGGCCAGCGCGCTGCTCGGCCATCGCGGGGATCGGGTGATGGCCACCGCGGCGCGCCTGGCGACAGCTCAGGCGGGGGGCCTGCGCCGCTCCTTCGGCTCGGACGCCAAGTCCCTTCAGGTGGGCGCCGCCGCCGCCGCGGGCGTGATCGCCGCTCAGCTGGCGGCGTGTGGCGCCACCGCGAGCTTGGACCTGCCCACCGGGCCCGGGGGGTTTGAGCAGGCGTTCGGGGGCAGGTGGGTGGAGCCGCTCGCGTCCCCGCCGCCCGACGGCCGCGCGATCGAGGCCAACTGGATCAAGGCCTACCCCTGCTGTCTGGAGACCCACGCCGCGATCGAGGCGGCGGCACGGGCCAGGGCCACCGTGGGCGACACACGGAGGATCATCGCTCCGGTGACCGTGCGGGTTCACCCCCGCGCACGTCAGGCCGCCCCGTACGGGGACGTCTCGACCGGGCTGGCGGCGAAGTTCTCGATCCCCTACACCGTCGCCTACACGCTGCTGCACGGCGCGCCGCGCGATCCCGCGTGCTTTGCCGCCGTCGATCCCGCGGCTCGGGCGCTGGCCGCTGAGCGCGTGCGCATCGAGCTGGACGAGGAACTGGGGGAGAACGCGGCCGCGCTCTCGCTCGGCGAAGGCGAGGAGATCCTCGTCGAGGCTCCCACCGGCTCACCCGCCAACCCGCTGGATCCGGAGGCGCTGGACGAGAAGGTGCGGCTGCTGGCCGGCGAGCGGCTGGGAGGAGCGCTCGACGGGGCGGTCTCCTGCCGCGAGCTGCTCGCCCTGATCGGGGTGGACTAGCACCCGTCGGCGGACTCCCGTCGCCCGACGCGTCCCCTGCGTGGCCGCCGGATGGCCCGGTGAGCGTCGGGGGTCCGCCGCGACCCCCACCCCGGCGGCCGCGGCAGCGAGGCGAGGCCACCCGCTCCCCCCACCCCGGCGGCCGCGGCAGCGCTTCAGAAGCGGCGTGGCATGCCCGCCGCCACCAGCGGCCGCAGCGGCGACGCCGCAACCCACTCGACGACGATCTGGGCCGGGCGCCGGAGCAGCCCCCACACCACCACAGCGATCGCCGCTCCGAGCACCAGTCCCACGAGCACATCGCCCGGGTAGTGCACGCCGGCATACACGCGGGCGAACGCCAGCGACAGCGCGATGATCCACGCCAGCAGCCCCACACGCCGGCTGAAGATCGTCAGCCCGGTGGCAATCGCACCGGCGATGATCGCGTGGTCGCTGGGAAACGAGTAGTCGTGGGCGCAGGCCAGGATCACCGTCAGATGGTGGCTTGGGGCCAGTGCCCGGCAGGGCCTGACCCGCGCCACCGCCTGGGAGACGAAGTGGTTGATGCCGAGCGCGATCACCCCGCTCAGACCCGCCAACACAACCGTCACCACGTCGGTGAGCCAGCCGGCGCGCCGGGCCCACAGCCAGGCGAGGATGACGATCACCGCCAGCGCCGTCAGCCCACCCCACAGGGCGTAGGCGGCCATGAAGCCGTGCGCCCAGCGGGAGTGGGCGGACACCGAGTTGACGTCCAAATACAGGTGCCGGTCGAGGGCCACGGAGCCAGGGTACCGATGCGCCTAACGATCAGCTCAGTCCGCAGGCCTGGCGGGCCGCCTGGAGCGTGAACAGCTCGGCCTGGGCCAGACGCGGGTAGCGGCCGCCGGCCGCCGCCGTGTCCGGGAAGCTGATCGTCCCCTGCTGGAGCCGGATCGTGTAGCGGTAGACGCTGTTGGGGGCTGGCGGGATCCGGAGGTGGTGTTGGGCGTCGCCGCCCAGGCCGCTGGCCAGATCCCGCGCCTGCAGCAGCAGCGGGTCGGGCAGCATCCGCGGCCGCCCGCCGTCGCAGCGGACCGTCCCGTCGTCGTTGACCAGCAGCGTGAGCGTCTGTCCCTGGCCGCGCCGGGTGAGCAGGAAGAGATCCGGCGACTGAACGTTCAGCCCGCATCCGGCCACCCCGATCGCCAGCCCGGCCACCAGTCCCGTGAGCGCCAGCGCGGCCGCCGTCTGTGGCCACCGGCTCCGATCATTCCGCTGGCGCCTTTCCCGCCGCATCACAAACAACCGTTCCAACACCTGATCCGCCCGTCATTGTGGGACCGCCGCCGCCGCATCAGCGCACCCCCTGACCGCATGCGCCGTCGTCCGGCCTCATCCGGTCACGACCACGGCGGCGCCGCCACGGCGGGGATCCCCTCCTCCCCAGAACCTGCCGGCCGGGTCGCGTTCCACCGCCTGAACCCCTCCGAAGAACAGGTTGAGCTCCCGGAAGCGCGCGATCGCCCGCCCGGACGACTCCAGCCCGGAGGTGTCCACGCCCGGCTCCGCGTACACCACCCCGTCCTCGTAGTGGACGCGCGGGGCCACCACCGCCTCCCCCGCCCGCAGCCCGTCGTCAACCACACGGATGATCGTCTGCAGAATGGCCGAGCGGATTCGGTTGGAGCCGGCGCTCCCCAGCACCAGCTCCGCCACCCCGTCGCGCATCACCACGGTGGGCGCCATCATGCTCGGCAGCCGCCGGCCCGGCGGGTGGCGGTGGAAGCCCAGCGGGTTGAGGTCCTGCTCGCCCAGCATGTTGTTGAGGTGGATCCCCGTGCCGGGCACCACCACTCCCGAGCAGGAGCCGTTGGAGCAGGTCACCGAGCACGCCCAGCCTTCGCTGTCGAGCACCGAGATGTGGGTGGTCGACCCCAGCGACGGCCACCCGCGGCCGGGCGAGCGGGATCCCCCGCGGCCGGGCGAGCGGGTCGGCCCCCCGCGGCCGGGCGAGCGGGCCGGGCCCCCGCGGCCGGGCGAGCGGGCCGGCGGCCCGCCGGCGCCCGGCGCGCCCTCGCCGCTCACGCTCAAGGACCCCCGGCCGCCGCCGGCACCCGACCGGCCCCCGCCAGCCAAGAAGCGCCCCCCGAACCCCGGCTCGTGAAGCCCGGCCAGAAACTCCGGCGTGCGCTCGGCCTGGATGCCCTCCATCACCTCGACCAACCGCGCCACGTCGGGCGGTCCGGGGGCGGCGGCGAGCGCCGTGAGCGCCCGGGCGATCAGGATCCCGCCCGCGGACGGCGGCGGGTTGGTGAGCACCTGGCGGCCCCGGTAGCTGACGCTCACCGGCTCGCGGTCGATCACCCGGTAGGCGGCCAGGTCGGCGGCGGTGAGCATGCCGCCGCGCTCACCCACCCAGCGCACGATCGCCGCCGCCACATCACCGGTGTAGAAGGGGGCCGGGCCCTCGCTGGCTAGGCGCTCCAGGGCGTCGGCCAGCTCCGGCTGGCACACCACGTCGCCCACCCGCGGCGGGCCGCCCCGGGCGGCGAACAGCGCCGCGCACTCGGGCGTCGAGCGGACGATCTCGGCCAGGATCTCGAACACGTACGCCTGCTGGGCGTTGACCGCCACCCCCTGCCGGGCCAGCCGCGCGGCCGGCTCGACCAGCTGGCCCAGCGGCAGGCGGCCGAAGCGAGCCGCCGCCGCGTGGATCCCGGCCGGCGTGCCGTAGGTTCCCACCGACGCCGCCCCGATGTTGAACACCTGCAGCGCGTCGCCGAAGGACACGGTGATCGGGATCAGCTCGGCGCGGGAGGCGGCGTCCGCCCCCCGTCCGGGCGCCTCGACAAAGAAGTCGAGCAGCACGGCCGCCCGGCCGGGGGCCGTCACCAGCATGTAGCCACCGGCCCCCAGGCCGGTGAGCAGCGGCTCGCACACAAACGAGGCCAGCGCCGCAGCGACGGCGGCGTCGACCGCGTTGCCGCCCGCCCGCAGCGTGTCGGCCCCCACCTGCGCGGTCAGCTCGTGGCCGGCCGCCACCACGCCGAGCTGGGGCTCGGCCAAACCTACCTGCGCGGCATGAACTCTGGGACGTCCAGCTCGACCACCGGCCGGGAGCGGCGCTCGTGCAGGCGGCTGACGCGAGGCTCGCCGCGCGGCTCCTGCAGCAGCGGGGGGGCGAACGCCTCGCGCGCCCGCGGCTCGGCCTCGGCCCGCCGGGGGCGCCGCTCGTCGTAGCCGGTGGCCACCACCGTCACCCACACCTGGTCGTCGAGCTTCTCGTCCAGCATCGCCCCGAAGATGATGTTGGCGTCCGGATGGGCGGCCTCGGACACCGCCCGGGCCGCCTCGTTGACCTCCCACAGCGACAGGTTCCGGCCGCCGGTGATCGACAGCAGGATCGACCGCGCGCCGTCCATGCTCGTCTCCAGCAGCGGCGAGGCGACGGCGTGTTCGGCGGCGTCGATCGCCCGCCGCTCGCCGGTCCCCATGCCGATGCCCAGCAGGGCGTTGCCGGCGTCGGACATGATCGTCCGCACGTCGGCGAAATCCAGGTTGATCAGCCCCGGGAGGGTGACCAGGTCGGAGATTCCCTGCACGCCCTGGCGGAGCACGTCGTCGGCCACGCGGAACGCCTCGACCATCGAGGTGCCGCGGTCGAGCACCTCGAGCAGCCGGTTGTTGGGGACCACGATCAGCGTGTCCACCTCCTCGGCCAGCGCCGCGATCCCCGCCTCGGCCTGCTCGCGCCGCCGCGAGCCCTCGAAACTGAACGGCTTGGTGACGATCCCCACCGTGAGCGCCCCCAGCTCGCGGGAGATGTGGGCGACGACGGGGGCGGCGCCGGTGCCCGTGCCGCCGCCGGCCCCGGCCGCGATGAACACCATGTCCGAGCCGCGGAGCATGGCCTTGATCCGATCGTGCTCCTCGTGCGCGGCCCGCCGGCCGAGCTCGGGATCGGCCCCGGAACCCAGCCCGCGCGTGACGCTCTCGCCGATGTGCACCGTGTGGTGGGCCGCCGACAGCTGCAGCGACTGCACGTCGGTGTTGATGGCCACGAACTCGACCCCCTCGACCTCGGCCTCGACCATCCGGTTGAGCGCGTTGACGCCCGCCCCGCCCACGCCGACCACGCGGATCACCGGACTGCCGATCGCCGCCGTGCGGGTGTCGGTGTCGACGTGGCGCTCGACCGTGAGGATCGGATCGCCGTGCGGCCGGGGCGCGGCCGGACGCTCGAGCAGATCCTCGGGCAGATCGGAGGAGAAGGCGTAGCGCAGGCGCTCCTGCGGGGAGCGCGGGCGCTCCGACTCGGCCGGCGGCCCCGCGGGCGCGGGGCGCCGCTCGGCGGGCGAGGCCGGCAGCGCGGGCGAAGCGGCGGCCGCCGGGGCGCGGGGCTCGTCCTTCTCCGGACCGGCCGGGGGATCCTCGGTGGTCCTGCGGAACAGGGCGGCCAGCGGGCCCTCCCGCATACTCGCGCGCTTACCGGCCGGCATTTGAGAGAACCTCCTTGGCGAGCTGTCGATATGAGTGGGCCGCGATCCCGTCCGGGTCGTACTTCAGCACCGACATGCCCTTCACCGGTGCCTCGGCGAAGCGGATCGTCTTGCGGATCCGGGAGGCGAACACACGGTCGCCGAAGTTCTCCTCGAGCAGCTCGATCGCCTCCTTGGCGTGAAGCGTACGGGTATCGAGCATCGTGGGCAAGATCCCCTCGATGTCGACGTCCGGGTTGAGGTTCTCCCGGATCATGGCCAGCGTGTTCTGAAGCTGGATGAGGCCACGCATCGACAGATATTCGCACTGGACGGGGACGATCACCTTGTCGGCGGCGGTGAGCGCGTTGATCGTCAGCAGCCCGAGGCTGGGCGGGGTGTCGATGAACACGAAGTCGTAGTCCTGCTCCACCTCCCGCAGGGCCTTCTGCAGCGAGCGCTCCCGCCCGATCATCGTCGACATGGCGATCTCGGCCCCCGCCAGGTCGATCGAGGCGCAGGCGATGTCCACCTCGCGGTGGCGAATCACCTCCCGGATCGAGATGTGGTGCACGAGCACGTCGTACATCGACCGCTCGAGCGTGTCGGGGTCGATGCCCTGGGACATGGTCAGGTTGCCCTGCGGGTCCATGTCCACGCACAGCACCCGGTGACCCTCCTCGACAAAGGCCACGGCCAGGTTCAGCGTGGTGGTGGTCTTGGCGACCCCGCCCTTCTGGTTGGCGAAGGCGATCACGCGCGCGGTGGGCGTCACGGCAGGCTCCGGTGGCTCGGGGAACTCATACGCGCACCTATTCGGAGGCGGCGCGCGGAATCCTCCGCCGAACGCGAGGCGGCGCGCGGAATCCTTCGCCGAACGCGAGGCGGCGCGCGGAATCCTCCGCCGAACTTCGCCGCGCGCGCTCCAGCTACGCTGGCCGATCGTGGTCCGACTGCTGGACAAGCGCCTGATCTTCGTCACCGGCAAGGGCGGGGTGGGCAAGTCCACGGTGGCCGCCGCGCTCGGGGTGCTGGCGGCGCGCCACGGCCTGCGCACGGTGATCGCTGAGCTCTCCAGCCAGCAGCGCATCCAGCGGCTGTTCGACCGCTATGGCCCGGGATTCGAGGAGCTGCAGCTCGCCCCCGGCCTGTTCACGATCTCGATCGACCCCGAGCACGCGATGGACGAGTACCTCCAGGTCAAGGTGGGCGCGCTCGGCCACGTGCTGGCCTCAAGCCGCCTGTTTCAGACCCTGGCCATGGCCACCCCCGGGATGCGCGAGCTGCTCAGCATCGGCAAGGTGTGGGAGCTGGCCCAGCTCCATCGCCGCACCGAGGGCGGCGCCACCTATGACCTGGTGATCGTGGATGCTCCCGCCACCGGGCACGGCATGGGCCTTCTGAGGACGCCGCGCACGTTCGCCGACATCGCCCGCGTGGGGCCGATCGCCCACCAGGGACGCACGATCGCCGAGACGATCGCCGACCCCGAGTTCACCGGTGTGATCGCGGTGGCCACCCCGGAGGAGATGCCGGTCAACGAGACGCTGGCGCTGTGCCAGGCGTTGGAGCGCGAGCAGCTGGCGCTGGATCTGGTGGTGCTGAACGCGCTCTACCCGGTGCGCTTCGGGCCGGCCGAGCTGGACCAGCTCGCCGATGCTCTCGGCCGCAGCCGCTCTCCGATGTCCCGCTCGGCGCTGCGGGCGGCGCTGGCCGAGCACGCGCGCGCCCGCACCCAGCGCGAGCAGGAGGCGCGGCTGAAGGCGGGCGTGAACGGACGGCTGATCGAGCTGCCGTACGTGTTCGCCGAGCAGCTGGGAAGCGGCGAGCTGGCGATGCTGGCCGACGCGCTGGGCGCGGGGCTGGGGGGCCGCCGGCGGTGAGCGTGGCCGAGCTGCTGGCCGGCAAGCGGATCTGCGTGTGCGCCGGCTCGGGCGGGGTGGGCAAGACCACCACCTCGGCGGCGATCGCGCTGGGCATGGCCGCCCGGGGCGCCCGGGTGGCCGTGGTCACGATCGACCCCGCCCAGCGGCTGGCCAACGCGCTGGGGGTCGAGGAGCTGCCCAACCAGCCCCACCTGGTCGAGCCGGAGCGACTGGCGGCGGGGCTTGAGCTGCGCGGCCAGTTGTGGGCGATGATGCTCGATCCCAAGCGGACGTTCGACGACTTGATCGAGCGCCTGGCTCCCGACGCCGCGCGCGCGGAGGCGATCAAGGCCAACCGCGTGTATCGCGAGCTCTCAAGCGCGGTGTCGGGCTCGCAGGAGTTCACCGCGGTGGCCAAGCTCTACGAGCTCGACCAAGAGCACCGGTTCGACCTGCTGGTCCTCGACACGCCCCCGTCGCGCAACGCGCTGGAGTTCCTCGAGGCGCCCCAGCGCCTGAGCTCGTTCCTGGAGGGCCGCGGGCTGCGGGCGCTCTCGCGCCCCACGGGGCTGGGCATCCGGGTGCTGGGGCGCTCCGCCAGTCCGTTCCTGGCCGGGCTGCGCCGGGTCACCGGCGTGGACCTGCTCACCGACCTGGCCACCTTCTTTCAGCTGCTGGGGGACATGACCCGCGACCTCAACCGGCGCGCCACCGAGGTCGAGGCGCTGCTGCGGGCCGACACCACCGCCTTTTTGCTCGTCACCTCGGCCGAGCGCGAGCCGATCGAGGAGGCGATCTGGTTTCACCGCACACTCGAGCACGGCGGGCTGCCGTTCGCCGGGGTGATCGTTAACCGGGTGCACCACGACCTGCTGAACGGCACCGACCCGCAGGACCTCAGACCCGCGCTGCGGCGGCTTCTGGGGGCCGAGCTGGCCGCCCGGGTGGCGGAGAACTTCGATGACTACCACGTGCTCGCCCGCCGCGACCGCCGCAACATCGAGCGCCTGGCCCAGGCGCTGGGCGAGGAGCCGCTGCTGCTCGTCCCCCAGCTCGAGCAGGACATTCACGACGCGGAGGGGCTCCTGCAGATGAAGCGCTACCTGTTCGCCAGCGCCTCCGAGCGCGCGCGGCTGCTCGCCGACCTGGTGGCCTAGCCGCCTCCCGCACGCCGAGCGATCATCATTCGCCCATCGACCGCTCGCCCGCGCATACGCTCCAGCGACGCCCGCAGTCGCTGCACGCCACGGTCAGCGCCCAGGCGATCACCGCCGCGGCGCTGGCCGCCGGCAGCGTGGTGGTCCTGCGCGTGTTCGTGCCGGTCGGCATCGACACCGCCGCCCACGCCTACCAGACGCTGCGCTGGCTGCACTCGGGCTTTCAGTTCTGGGACAACTACTGGTACGACGGCCGCTACTCGTTCATTGACTACTCGCTGCTCTACTACCCGCTCGCCGGGCTGATCGGCGAGGTGCCGACGGTGGTGGCCTCGGTGGCGGCGTCCGGCTTTCTGTTTGCCCGCATCGTCTCGGAGCGCTTCGGGCCTTCGTCGGTGTGGCCGGTGCGGGTCTTCGCCACCACCGTCGCGGTGGTGGTCTGGGTGAGCGGCGAGTACCCGTTCGCGCTGGGGCTGGCGCTGGGGCTGGCCGCGCTGTGGCTGCGGCGGGCGCGGCTGCCCCTGGCCCCGCTGGCGGCCCTGGGGGCGCTGCTGGCCAGCCCGCTGGCGTTCCTGCTGCTGCTGGTCGAGTTCGCCGGCGTGGCGCTGGGCAACCTGCGCCGGCTGCCGCGGATCGATCTGGTCATCGGCCTGGGGCTGTGCCTGCTGGTGGCGATCGTGCTGCAGCGGGCGTTCCCCATCACCGGTGCCTTCCACTACAACTTCTGGGCGCTCTTTCAGGTGCTGGGCATGGCGACGATCGCCTGGCTGGCCTCACTGGGGCTGGACGGGGTGGCGTCGATCCGCGGGATCTTCGCCACCATGGCGATCGCCGCCATCGCCGCCTACATCGTGCCCTCGCCGCTCGGCGGCAACGCCACCCGGCTGGTCGACTATCTGGGGGCGCCGCTGATCTGGATCCTGCTGGCCCGCCAGCGGCGGGAGCGGGGACTGAGCTGGGCGACGGTGACGGCGGTGGGGGCCCTGGTGCTGGCCGGCCAGCTCGCCCCCACGGTCATCAGCGCCGCGCTGACGCTGACCGCGCGCTCGGACAACCCCGCCTTCTGGTCGGGCGCGATCCGCTTCCTGCGCGACCATGGCAACCCGAACTTCCGGGTGGAGGCGGTCGACACCGCCGACCACTGGGACGCCTACTACCTGCCGGCGGCGGGGATCCCGATCGTCCGCGGCTGGTTTCGCCAGGACGACTTTCCGGCCAACATGCTGCTGTATCGCGCCGCCGTGTCGGCCGCCGGCTACCGGGCCTGGCTGCGGCGCAACGGGGTCCGCTACGTGGTGCTGCCCAAGGACGTGCTGGACTACAGCGCCGCCGCCGAGGCCCGACTGCTGAGATCGGGCCGGGCGGGGCTCCCGGTCGTCTACGAGGATCCGTTCGTGACCATCTTCGCGCTGCCCCACCCGACGCCGCTGCTGGTGCCCCCGCCCGGACGCCGCGGCTCGGTGCTGGACTTCGGGCACAGCTCGCTGCGCCTGCAGCTGGGCGGCGCCGGCGTCTACCGGCTGGCGGTCAACTACACCCCCTACTGGCTGCTGCGACCGGCCTCGGCCGCGTGCCTGGCCCCGGCGCCCGACGGGCTGAGCGCGCTGGTGGCCAGACGCGGCGGCGTGATCACGATGCGCTTCCATCCCACGCTGCACTGGCCGCTCGGCGGCTCGGCTCGCGCCTGCCGGCTGCCGACCGCTTGAGGGCCCAGCTGGCGCAAGCTGGCGGGCGGCGTGCGGCCCCCCGCTCAGCGGCCGTTGGCCTGTCGGTAGCGCTCGCGCGCCTCGGCCAGCGTCCGGAGCGCCTCCGCGCAGCTGCCCCAGCCCCTCACCTCCGAGTGGCGGTCGGGGTCGAGGTCCTTGTAGACGGTGAAGAAGTGGGTGATCTCGGCCCGCAGCTGGCGGGGCAGGTCATCGACATCCTCCAGGCCGCTCCACCCGGGGTCGTGGCGGGGCACGCACAGCACGTGGTCGTCATCGCCCTTCTCGTCGGCCATCCGGAACAGCCCCACCACCTTGGAGGGCACCAGGCAGCCGGGGAAGGTCGGCTCCGAGACGCAGACCAGCACATCCAGCGGGTCCCCGTCGGGGGCGAGCGTGTGCGGGACATAGCCGTAGTCGGTCGGGTAGACGACCGAGGCGGAGATGAAGCGGTCGAGCTTGATCGACCCCGTCTCCGGGTCGTACTCGTACTTGTTGCGGCTGCCCTTGGGGATCTCGATCACGCAGTCCAGCTCGCGGGCGCTCAATTGAGCTGCCCCCGTGAGACGGCCAGGCAGGCCTGGCACAGCGGCCATGGTGGATCCCAGGGGTAGCCGGCGACATCTCGCCCGCACAGGGCGGTGTCCGGATCGCCGGGCGCGACCAGGTGACAGAGCTCCTCGAACCCGTCCTGGTTGATGCGCGGCGTGTTCAGGCAGCCGGGGTGGACGTTGGGCGCGGTGACCGATGCCATCACCGGCAGCATAACCCCCTCGCGGGCCCGCCAGCCGCGCCTCGCACGTCACAGCGCGCTGGTGTCCGGGGCGCAGCCGCCCGGGCTGACCGCGATTCGCCCCGGCGCGCGGCGCCGGGCTCTACCCGCTCACAGCTCGATGCCCTGCGCCGACAGCCAGGCGCCCACGTGCGCGGGGGGATGGCCGCCGAATTCCGCCCGCGCCGCCAGGCGCAGCAGCTCGACCGGCTCGGCGTCCAGCTCGTCGCGCCGGTGCGCCAGGTAGACGATCACCGCGCGGGCCATGGTCAGTGCTCCGTCGTCCTCGTCGAACTCGACCGGTCCCAGCTGATCGCGCAGCCGCGACTCGATGTCCTCGATCGCGGTGATCGGCTCATCGGCGTCCTCGAAGCGCTCGAGCAGCTCATCCAGACCCTGGCTGGTGCCGTCCTCGCACACCTCGACCGCCCGATGAACCACGTCGGCGAGGGTGACCGGCTGGGGCTCGGTGGGCATCGCTGCGTCGGCTACCCACTTTGCGGTGCGGCGGAAACGCCCGGCGGCCGATCAGACAGAACGAGCGGGCATCGCCCGCTCGAATCTGCAGTCGCGCTCCCCCTTGCTACTTCAGAGCCCCAGGACTTACTGATCGTGCCTGGCAGGCAGGACACTCCCGGCCCGTCAGCGGGCCGAGTGGGGAGCGGCTGCGGTCAAGGCTAGCGCCTGCTCGATCGTCGGCGCGTCGTCGGTGGCGCCCAGCAGCTCGTCGGCAAATGCCACCGGGTCGGACTCCAGGTGGCCGAAGATGATGTCGTGCAGCAGCGCCCGCAGGTGCTCGGCCACCTCGTCGACCAGCTCACGGGCCGCGGCATCCGCCGGGGCGCCCGTGGCGATCACCTCACGCTCCAGGGCGATCGCGGCGGCGAGCCGCTCGGTCACCTCCCTCCTGCGGTCGGGCGGGGCACAGATCGCCGCCACCCGCCAGGCCAGCCTTCCGCTGGCCGGCCCCTCGGGCTCGAGCAGCGCGCGCAGCGCCAGCAGGTGGTCGCTCAGCGCCTCGGCGGGGGCCGAGCGCGTACAGCCCAGCTCAAAGCGCCGCAGCGCCCAGGCCACCGGGCCGTCGACCGGCAGCCGGTGCTCCACCAGGCTGCAGAAGGCCCGCAGCTCATCCTCGCTGCCGGCCGGCAGCGGCACGGCCAGCCCTCCGCCTCCGCCTCCCTCGATGGCGATCGGCCGCCAGGCTCCGCCGCCGACGCGCATCCAGCCGACCGTCTCCAGCGCGTAGGCGCCCGGGGAATACAGCCTGAGCCCGGTCAACAGATGGCGAAGCCGGCGCTGGGCGAGGGGGAGCGGCGGCGGCGCCAGCGGGTCGTGGCTGAGCTGCACCATGGCCAGCAGACGTGGCTGGCCCTCCCCATCCCAGCCCGCCTCCGGCGGTGCTTCCTCGAGCGCGTCGGCCCGGATCAGCGACAGGCCGTGGTCGAGTTGCAGCTCGTCGGTGGCCGGATCGAGCGCCAGGCCGAGGAGCGGCGCGAGCACCACCGTGACGCACCGGCCCTCATACAGCGCCTCCTCCAGCTCCGCGTAGGCGCGCTCGAAGCGCTCGGCGTCGAACTCAAACCGGCTGCGCTCGGCAAACACGGCGTGAAGCAGGGCGCGCAGCGCCAGCTCCGCCCGCTCCCGGGGCTGGCTGGGTGGGCGCGCCTCGCCTCTGCGGCGCAGATACGCGCTAACACGCTCGACCACGCTCAGCGCGCGCACCGCCGCGGCGTGGCTCGGCAGGGCCGCCAGCAGATCCTGGCGCTCGTCGATGAACTCACCGGTGAGGGGGCGATAGCAGTACAGCGGCACCTGGCCCGGGCGCGGATCGCCGCACACCAGCTCAAAGCGAAGCTCCGCCCCGTCGGCCGTCTCAGCCGTCAGCCGGGCCGCCGCCTCGACGGCGTACCCCCTCAGGATGGCGTGCAGGGCACGGTCGCGCACGAGCGCGGTTTCGGGGCGGGGCCGGGCGCTCCTGCACCACGCACGCCGGCTTGCAGCCCCCGGTCCTCGCGCGGTTAGATGCCGCGCTCCAGGGCGAGGACGACCAGGACGATGGCCGCGGTGGCGGCCAGGACGATCACGGCCAGGTTCGCCGCCACCAGCACCCGGAAGCGTCGGCGGCGGGACTGGGGAGCAGCGGACGCACCGCTCTCGGGCTCCCGACGGTTGCGGTGGCCCGACAGCGACCGCGCCAGCGTCTCGGTCACGTAGCGGTTGAGGCTGACCTGCTCGCGTTCGGCGGCCCGGCTCAGCTCCTGGTGAAGCTCGCTGGGCATCCGCACCAGGAAGCGGCCGCTGGGAGTCGAGGACCTGCGGCGGGAGGGTCCCGCGCCCGCGTCCGGCGTCTCCTCCCGGTCCGCGCGCCGCGTCCGTGACGGCTGCCGCCGGAGCGGCCTGGCCTGCCCATCCGGCGACCGAGGCTTGGCCTGCCCGTCCAGCGACGGCTTGGCTTGCCCGTCCGGCGGCGGCTTGGCTTGCCCGTCCGGCGGCGGCTTGGCCTGCCCGTCCGGCGGCGGCTTGGCCTGCCCGTCCGGCGACGGCTTGGCTTGCCCGTCCGGCGGCGGCTTGGCCTGCCCGTCCGGCGACCGGGGCTTGGCCTGCCCGTCCGGCGACCGGGGGTTGATCTGCCCGTCCGGCGGCGCGCCGTCGCCCCTCGCGTCCGCTGCCTCCGCCGTTCGGCTGATATCAGCGCCGATCGGAACGGAATCCTCGGCCAGCTGGTCGCGGAGCTTGGCCAGCGCCGCGCTCAACAGGCGCGACACGGTCCCCTGGGAGATCCCGAGCTCGCGCGCGATGTCGCGCTCGGTCAGGTCGGCGTGGAAGCGCAGAAACAGGATCCGCCGCTCGCGCTCGTCGAGCGCCCGGGCGCCGTCGATCACCGACAGGCGATCCTCGCTGGCGGAGAGGACGGGATCGCTGGCGGCCGGCAGCGCGGGGCTGCTGCCCAGCGCCTCGGGCACCCCAGCCGCCTGGCCGTGCGCGCGCTCGGCTTGGAGAGCCAGCTCGACGTCGCCGCGCTCAACCCCCAGCGCACTCGCCAGTTCCTCCGCCGAGGGGGCGCGCCCGAGCGAGGCGCGAAGCGCCTCACGCCAGCGCCTGACCTCACCCGTGCGGCGCTGCAGCTGGCGCGGGATCCGCAGCGCGGTGGCATGGTCACCCAGGTGGCGTCGGATCTCACCCTCGATGGCCGGCGTGACGAACGTCGCAAACGCAACCCCGCGCTTTGGGTCGAAGCGCTTGCTCGCCCTCACCAGCCCCACCGCACCGGCCTGAACGAGATCGTCCAGGCTCTCGCCGCGACCGGCGTAGCGGCGGGCGATCGAGCGCACGAGCGGAAGGTGGGCCTCCACCAACCGATCCCGCTCGATCTGGGCTGGTTGCTGGGACGGTCTGATCACGCTCGGCTCCTCCCCCTGTCTGCCTCCCGCGCGATACCACTCACGATACCACCGGCGCTCGCCGTCGCCGACGAATCACGTTCGGCCACGGGGGCGAAATAGAGGACACGGGACGCGGTTGAAGAAGAGCGACCCGAAAGCCTTCAATGCGCCCCGTCTTGGCCGTGGCCCGCTCACCGGGCGGGCTTGCGGCCTGGCTCTGGCTCGCTCCGTGGCGTCTCACACCCGCGCCCACGGAGCGACCGGGGCCATCGTCAGCCGGATTGCCACCCCTGAACTCCACTCCATCCCGCTCAGAGCCTTCCCTTCGCCGACCGGAGCCCCGAACGGACGGATGTTCGATGACCCCGCCGCACGACCCGCTGGTTGACGAACAGCTCGAGGCGGCGCTCGAGGCCAGCTGTGCTGCGCTGGTGTCGCTCCAGCTGGTGCGCAGCCTGGCCGGCGACGACGAGCGCCTTGTGGGCCCCACCACGTGCGCGATTGCCGCCCTGCGCAGCGCGATCGGCGAGCTGCGGGCGGCGCAGGGAGGTCAGGCGGCGCCCCTGTCGAGCGGATTCGTGCTCGAGTCCTGCGCTCCGGAGGACCTCGCCGCCGACCCGGGGGCCCTCGCTGCCCACCCGGGGGCCCTCGCTGCCGACCCGGCGGTTCCCGCCGCCGAGGCATCCCCGCGCCGCAGGCGGCGGCTGCGCCACCTCAGCAGGTTGATAGGAAACATTTGGAGGCGTATGGTGCTTGGAAGTGGCGGACGCGATCGACGGGTGGTTGGACGGTCGAGCCCTGCACTGCCGGTCGCGGCGGGGGTGCTGTGGGGGACGCAGGGTCGGGGCGCCGCGCGGCCCGCGCGCTCGCGCCGGCGGGATGCTGCTGCTCGCGCCGCTGCTGGTCAGCCTGGCCCTGGCCGGAACCGCCTCGGCAGCGGGCCCCACTCCTGATCCGGCACCCGCCGGGACGGCGACGACCGGCGGCCCCAGACCTGATCCCGCCCCGCAGGCGCTCTCCTCAGGCTCGGCGCCGGCGGGCTCCTCAGCACCCGCGTCGCTTTCCCAGTCCAGCCCCTCCTCGGGCTCGTCGGCCTCGAGTTCTCCGGGCATCGAGGCGCCGGCCCCGGCCGCGCCGGCGGTGCCGTCGGCCACGCCCCTCCCCCAGGGTGCGGGCGTCGGGATCGCGGCCGCTCCGGCGGCCTCCGGCCGGCGGCCGAGCGCGAGGTCGCTCATCCGCGTGCCGCTCCGTCACCGCGCCCGCCGCGCGGCACGCGGGCACCAGGTCCGCGTCGCGAAGACGGGCGTGCATCCCACGTGGAGCCCGGTTCCGTGGCATGGGCCCGATCCTCTGGACATCCGGAATGCGCTCGCCGCGTCGTTCACCGGCGCCGCGTCTCACCGCGGCGGGTGGTTGCTCCTGGCCGGGGCCGGCGCCCTCGCCCTGCTCGCGCTCGCCGGCGGGACGCTGCTGCGAACGCTCATCCGGATGCAGCGGGAGCTGGGCGTCTGATGGGGAGACGCTGGCGGCTCGGCGTGGCGGGTCTGATGGGGAGGCGCTGGCGGCTCGGCATGGCGGGGCTGCTGGCGGGTCTCGCGGTGGTGGTGGGCTCGGCTGGAGCGGCGAGGGCGGATGACTCGGTCACGGCGATGTGCAACAGCCAGCCATGCGCCGATCAGTGGTACACGGTCCCGGTTTTCCTGAGCTGGTCTTGGACGGGCGGATCGGCGAATCCTCCCTGCTCTGAGCAGTACTACTCATCCGACGTCGAGCAGACGGTGTCTTGCACGGTCGTGTTTCCGGACGGCTCCACCACCCGCAACTACATCCTGAGAATCGAGATCTCCTCCCCCACCGGCACGGCTGCCGCCGTCCGTCCCCCCGACTCAAACGGCTGGTACAACCATCCGGTCACCGTGCAGTTCGGGATCGACTCCATCTCCGGCCAGGCGTCGTGCACCGCCCCCATCACCTACTCGGGGCCATCGGCGGCGAACGTGACGCTCAGCGGCTCGTGCACCGACAACGCGGGCAAGTCGGCGACGGCCAGCGCCTCCTTCAACTACGACGCCACCCCGCCGACGATCACCGCTGCCACCCCCTCGCGTCGCCCCGACTACGACGGCTCCTACACCCATGCGGTCGTCTTCACCTTCCACGGCAGCGACGGCCTGTCGGGGATCGAGCGCTGCCAGACCGTCCCCTACTCGGGCCCCGCCAGTGGCTGGGTCACCGGAGGCTGCTGGGACCGGGCCGGCAACTACGCCAGCAGGAGCTTCTGGGTCCCCTACCTCGCGGTGATCTCCCAGGCCCGCGCCGCGCGCGCCAGCGTCGGCGCGGTGCCGCTGCTGCTGCGCTGGCGGCCCCGGTGGCACGCCTCCTACTACAACGTGCAGATCTACCGCGCCGGCCGCAAGATCCTCAGCCGCTGGCCGGCGGCGGCGCTTTTGCTCGTGGCGCGGCGGTGGTGGTTTGACCGCCACCTGTTCCGCCTGAAGCCGGGACGCTACCGGTGGTATGTGTGGCCGGGCTACGGCCCGCGCGCGGCCGACCGCTACGGGCCGATGATCGTCTCCCGCAGCTTCACCGTCACCTGAGCGGCCGCTCGGCGGCGTTACGCGCTCTCGATCTCGCGCAGATGGGCGACGTTCTCTACGTCGTCGGACTCCCGGCTGGGCGCGGCGGAGAACCAGGCGTCGAGGATCTCCTCCAGCTCGGCGTCCGAGGTGGCGCGCAGGCTGAGCGCCAGCACGTTGGCGTCGTTCCAGCGACGGGCCCCCTCGGCGGTCTTGGCGTCAGCGCACAGCGCGGCCCGGATGCCCGGCACCTTGTTGGCGGCGATCGAGGCTCCGGTACCCGTCCAGCAGGCCACGATCGCCTGCTCGGCCCGGCCGTCGGCGACCTCGCGGGCGGCCCGTTCGCTGGCCCAGGCCCAGTCCGGGCGCTCGCCCTCGACGTAGGCGCCGTGGAGGATCGGCTCGTGGCCGCGGCGGCGCAGCTCCTCGGGAAGTCGCTCGGCGACGCCGGTCAGCTCGTCGGCCGCGACGGCGATCCGCATCCGGCCTCGGTCAGGCGGCCACGGTGGCCGGCTCGCGCGCCTCGACCCCCGGCGCCTCGACCTCCCGCGTCTCGACCCCCCGCGTCTCGGCCTCGGCGGCGCAGCCCAGCCACTGGCGCCCGTAGGCGCGCATGCTCTCGATCAGCGGCACCAGCGCGCGGCCCTTCTCGGTGAGCACGTACTCGACCCGGGGTGGCACCTCGGGGTAGGTCTGGCGCTCGACGATCCCCTCCTGCTCCAGTGCACGAAGCCGCAGCGACAGCGTTCGCGGGCTGATGCCCTGAAGCGAGCGCTCAAGCTCGCAGAACCGCGAGCGCCCCTCGGCCAGGTCGCGGATCACCAGCAGCGTCCACTTCCCACAGACGATCTCGGCCGTGCGGCAGACTGGGCAGGAGCTATCCGACGACATCGTAACACTGAGTCTAGCGCAATGCTTCATCAAGTGAAGCATTGCGTCGTGGGGCCCCCCCGGCGCGGGGGCTGACGGCGTTTGAGACACTCGCGCTCCACGGCGGGCCGAGCGAGTGAGTGGCTGGGTGCGCCGGGGACTACCTGGATCCGCCGCCGGGGGACTACCTGGATCCGCCGCCGGGGGGCGGGATGCTGCGAGACCCTCCCGGCCCCGCGGCCTCGCGCACCTCGCCCGCTGCCTGCGGGCGTGCACCTGCCGGCGGCGAGGGGCCCCACCCTCCTGCCGGCCAGCCGCCGCCGTCAGCTTCGGGTAGGCCGCCATTCTCAGCCAACAAGTCGGCGGGCGCCGCACCGGCGACGGGCGCGGGGGCCGGGGCGACGGGCGCGGGGGCCGGGGCGACGGGCGCGGGGGCCGGGGCGGCGGGCGCGGCACCGGCGGCGGGCGCGGCACCGGCGGCGACGGGCGCGGGGGCCGGGGCGACGGGCGCGGGGGCGCCGGGCCGGACCGGGCTGCGCAGGGTGTCCGGGCCCGCCGAGCTGCCCTCGGGCCGCGTCGAGTCCAGCAGATCGTTCATCGAGGTGGCGGTGCGGCCCTCGGCGGCCACCAGCAGCTTGAAGTCGTGCGGACTGGAGGCGACCTTGAGCGCGTCCTCCATCGAGATCGTGCCCGCCTGATAGTGCTTGAGCAGCGCCTGGTCGAACGTCTGCATCCCGTAGTACTCGCCCTCGGTGATCACCTCGCGCAGGTTCCCCGTCTGCTCGGGGTCCATGATCATGTCGCGGGCGCGGCCGGTCATCCGCAGGATCTCGCACACCGCCACCCGCCCCCGGCCATCGCGCGTGGGCACCAGGCGCTGGGAGACCACCCCCTTGAGCGTGCCGGCGAGCATTGCCCGGGCCTGGTTTTGCTCGTGCGGCTGGAAGAAGTCGATGATTCGGTTCACGCTCTCGGGCGCGTCCAGCGTGTGCACGGTGGACAGCACCAGGTGGCCGGTCTCGGCGGCCGACAGGGCGGTGCGCACCGTCTCCTCGTCGCGCATCTCGCCGATCAGGATCACGTCCGGGTCCTGGCGCAGCACCCGGCGCATGGCCCGGCTGAAGGAGGCGGTGTCCATTCCCACCTCGCGCTGGTTGATGATCGAGCGCCGGTCCTTGTGCAGATACTCGATCGGATCCTCGATCGTCACGATGTGGCAGGCTCGGGTCTGGTTGATGTGATCGATGATCGCGGCCAGCGTGGTCGACTTCCCCGACCCGGTGGTGCCGGTCAGCAGGATCAGCCCCCGCTCCTCCTCCGCCAGCTCGCTGATCACCGGCGGCAGCCCCAGCTCGCTGACCGTCTTGACCCCGAACGGGATCACGCGCATGACCACCGACACCGTGCCGCGCTGCCGGAAGGCGTTGACGCGGAAGCGGGCCAGGCCGGGGATCGCGTAGGAGAAGTCGACCTCGTTCTCCACCTCGAACTCGGCGAGCTTGTCCTCGTGCTCCTCGAGCATCTCGCGGACCACCCGCTCGGTGTCCTCCTCGCTCAGCGGCTCCCACTGGTGCAGCTGACGCAGGCTGCCGTTGACACGCGCCAGCGGATGCTGCTTGACCTTCAGGTGCAGATCCGAGCCGTCGTTCTCGACGATCCAGTGCAGCGCATCATCCAGCGAGAACATCCCTGCCTTCATCGGCGGGCGGCGAACCGCGCTTGAGCGGTGACCGCCCGAACGGACGGGCCGCGGCGCTCTACGCCACGTCGCGGAGCTTCTGCGCCTCGGCCAGCGACTGGAGCTTCTTCAGCGACTGGTTCTCGATCTGGCGGATCCGCTCGCGGGTGACGTTGAACGTGCGGCCCACCTCATCCAGGGTGCGGGGATGCTCGCCGCCCAGCCCGTAGCGGAGCTCGAGCACGCGCCGCTCGCGATAGGAGAGGTTCTCCAGCGCCTCGCGCAACGCCTCCTTGGTGAGGATCTCGGCCGCCCGCTCGTACGGGGACTCGGCACGCTCGTCGGCGATGAACTGACCGAACTCGGACTCCTCCTCATCGCCCACCGGCTTCTCGAGCGACACCGGGGCCTGGGCGGAGCGCTTGATCGACTCAACCTCCTCGGGCTCGATCCCGGTCACCTCGGCGATCTCCTCCGCCGTGGGCTCGCGCCCCAGCTCGGTGACCAGCTTGCGCTCGGCGCGCCCGATCTTGTTGAGCTTCTCCACCACGTGCACCGGGATCCGGATCGTCCGGGCCTTGTCGGCCAGGGCGCGGGCGATCGCCTGACGGATCCACCACGTTGCGTAGGTGGAGAACTTGAATCCCTTGCGGTAGTCGAACTTCTCCGCCGCCCGGACCAGCCCCAGGGTGCCCTCCTGGATCAGGTCGAGGAACGGCAGTCCCTGATTGCGATAGTTCTTGGCGATCGAGACGACCAGCCGCAGGTTTGACTCGACCATCTTCTGCTTGGCATCGAGGTCGCCGCGCTCGATCCGCTTGGCCAGGTCGACCTCCTCCTGCGCGGTGAGCAGCCGGACCTTCCCGATGTCCTTCAGGAACAGCTGCAGCGAGTCGGTGGTCATGTCGGGCTTGAGGTCGAGCGCGGTGCGCGGCTTGCGGCGCCCGCGCTTGTCCGGGGCGCGCTCGAGGTCGGCGCCGGCGAGCGCCGGGTCGAGCTCCTCCACCAGCTCGATCTCCGCCCGCTCCAGGAACCCGTGAAGCTCCTCGACGTCCGCCTCGTCGAGATCAAGCTCTGACACGGCTCCGGCGATCTCGGCGTAGGTCAGAACGCCGAGCTGCTGGCCGCGGTTGACGAGGGTCTTGATCTCTTCGAGTTCTTGAAGTTCGGCTACTGACATCTCATCCCGTTTCCAGGTTTTCGGTTACCGGGGACCGTGGCCTCCACCGGTGTTCAGACTCACGACGGCACGGGCGACCGCTTGGGCGCAGGCCCGCCATTGAACCGGCAGTATAGTGCTATACTTTTTGAAGTCAATGTCGGGCGGGCTGCTCTGAAGGCTCTTTCCGGGGGTCCAAGCGGCAGCGATATGGACGTTGTCGGCGGTCCGGCAGAGACTTTTACCTACAACCGCCAGATCCGTTTCAGGTTGGACGCAACTTCCGTGTTCCACGCCGCGCGATGACCAGCAAGCGCTCCACTGACCTCCTGGGCCAGCTGCCCCGCACGCGTCCGCATCGCCGCAGCACCCGCCGCCCCGCCCGCCCCACGGCGACCTCGCCTGCGGCACCGGCACCGACCGGCGCGCCGGCATCCGGCCCGGCCTCCCGCGGCCGAGGGACCGGTGAGGGGGCTATCGGCGCGGCCAAGCCCGGGGCCCGGGCCGACGCCAGGCGGCCAGCCTCAGCCCGAAGCAGCAAGGCGGCGACAGTCCGTGCCCAGGCGCCAGCCACAGGCCGGACGGGGTCCAGGTCGGATCGTCCCCGCGCTGCCCGCACGAAGCGGCTCCCGCAGCCGGCGCAACCGCGCGGGGTTCCGGCTGTCTCGCGCCGTCGTGATGGCGCCACACGGACTGTCTCTGGCACCCGCGAGGCGTCGGGCCAGGCCGGAGGCGTCGAAGCGGCCGCGCGCCCGGCGCTCATCGGCACCGCCGTGCAGGCGGCGGCCGAGCTGGCCGAGATCGGCCTGGCGGTCGGCGGGCGGGCGGTACGGCGGGCCCTCGGTCGCCTTCCCCGGCCGTAGGGCCTCTCCCCGGCCGTAGGCGACTGGCCCGACCGTCGGCCACTCCCCGGCCAGCAGACCGCTTCCCGGCCGGTGGGCCACCCACCCGTCGGTGAGCCACCTCACGCGGCCGTAGGCCATATACTGCCGACCCACATAACCGCCGAACGGTCCTTCGCCCGCGGAGGACCGGCGGGGGACCCACTTGCGAGCCGTCGGCTCGCAGGGGCGAATCGGCCCGACAGGGCCGTAGCGCCACTCCCGGCGCGAGCCCGTCAGCTCACCCCGTAGGCGACTCCAACCCCATGATCGACGACGTGTCCCACCCCTCCGTCGCCGCTGGCTGCCGCCAGCTGACATCCGCCGCACGCGACCGGCTGGCGCGGCCGCCGGTGCGCCCGGGCGGCTGGCTGCGCGGGCTGTGGGCGGCGCTGGCATGTGTGGGCGCCGGGTTGCTCGCACTTCCCGCCGTCGGTCTGGCGTCCTCCGGTGGGGCGGGGTTGATCGCGGCCTCGCCCGGCACCCGCACCCCGAGCGCCCAGCCCGGCAACCTGACCGTCCAGGCCAGCGCTGGCGGGATGACGATCGCCGCCCGCGAATCCGCCCTGCTCGGGCGCTGGCTGACCGTCGCCGGCAGCCTCCCCGCTTCGGAGGCCGGGCGCACGGTCGACATTCAACTCGCGGGCGTCGGGACGGGAGGCGCGTGGCGAACGGTGACGCAGACCCGGGCGGCGGGCAACGGCCGCTTCTCAATCGCCTGGAGGACCAGCCAGGTGGGCCGGTACGCGCTCCGCGCCGTGGTCGCTCCCGCCGCCGGCGCCGCCGCCGCCAACGGGGTGCCGACAATCGGCGTGACGATCTATCGACCCTCGCTCGCGACCCTCTACGGTCCCGGCTTCTACGGCCACCGCACGGCGTGCGGGACCCTGCTCCGGCGCCTGACGATCGGCGTGGCCAACCGCACGCTGCCCTGCGGGACCCCGGTGGCGGTGTACTACGGCGGCCGTGTGCTGGTCGTCCCGGTGATCGACCGGGGTCCGTACGCCAACGGCGCCAACTGGGATCTCACGATGGCCGCTGGCACGGCGCTCGGTATGAGCGGCACCGAGACGATCGGCGCCGTCCCCCTGCCGCGCCCGCCCGGCCGCACCGGCGCCTGAGCCTGCCCCTGCCACGCCCGCCCGGCCGCACCGGCGCCTGAGCCTGCCCCTGCCACGCCCGCCCGGGCCTCCGCAGCCCCAGCGTGCCGCTGGCGCTGTCGCGCTGCCTGGCGCGAGGCGAGCCGGGCACCCCTGCCACACCCCCACCCCCCGTTGGGGGCGCCGCAGGCTATACCGTCTGATCCCGGACCCATGGCCACGCTGATCACGATCGCCGAAGCTCGTCGCCAGGTGCTGGAGCTCGTCCAGCCGCTGGCCGGCGAACCGATCCCGGTGGAGGAGGCGCTGGACCGCGTGCTGCTCGCGCCGCTCAGCGCCCGCACCGACGTCCCCCCGTTCCCGTCCTCGGCGATGGACGGCTACGCGGTCCAGGCCGGACCCGAAGGTCGGCGCCTGGTGGTGGTGGGCGAGTCCCGCGCGGGCGCGCCGGCGCAGCGGGGGCTGGCCAGCGGCGAGGCGATCAGGATCTCCACCGGCGCCGCCGTCCCGACGGGAGCGACGGCGGTGATTCCCCAGGAGGAGGTCGAGGTCCGGGACGGGGCGATCGTGCTGTCCGCCGCCGTCGAGCCGGGCGCGCACGTGCGCTCGGCAGGCGAGGTGATGCGGGCCGGCACGCCGGTGCTGGAGGCGGGATGCAGGCTGGGGCCGGCCGAAGTGGCGGCGGCGATCGCCGCCGGCGCGGGTGAGGTCACGGTCGCCCGCCAGCCGGTGACGGCCGTGCTCTCCACCGGCGATGAGCTCCGCGACCCCGGCGCCCCCCTGGGGCCGGGCGAGATCCACAACTCAAACGGTTCCATGCTCCAGGCGCTGGCCCGCCGCTGCGGCGCGCGCGTGCATCCCGCCCGCCGGCTGCCCGACGATCCGGCCGCCACCGAGGCCGGGCTCGAGCAGGCGCTCGCCAGCTCCGACGTGGTGATCGTCTCCGGCGGCGTGTCGGTCGGGCCGCACGACCACGTCAAGCCCGCCCTTGAGCGCCTCGGCGTGCGCGAGCGCTGGTGGGGGGTGGCGCTCCAGCCGGGCAAGCCGACCTGGTTCGGGACCCGGGATCGGCAGCTGGTGTTCGGACTGCCCGGCAACCCGGTGTCCACCGCCGTCACCTTCTCGCTGTTCGTGGCGCCCGCGCTGGCCGCGCTGCAGGGCATCGCGCCGGAGCTGGCCGCCCGACAGCCTTTCGGAGCCGACCCGCCGCCACCGCGGGCGCGCCTGGGCACCCGTATCGCCCGCAATCGCCGGCGCGAGCAGGCGATCCGCGTGCGCCTCGAGCAGCGGGACGGCACCACCGTGGCGCTTCCCAACGGCCCGCAGGGCTCGCATGTGGTCACCTCGCTGGTCGGCGCCCAGGCGCTGGCGCTGATTCCGGCGGGCGAGGGCTGGCTTGAGGAGGGCAGTTCAGTCCCCCTGGCGCCGCTCGTACGCTGAGGCTCAGAACCTTCGGCCCACCCCTGACGCGCCCGTACGCTGAAGCGGCGACAATCTGGCCGTGCCCAGGCTGCTCGCGGCGTTGACAGCGATCCTGCTCGCGCTCCTCGGCGTGCGCCGGCGCCGGCAGCGTCGGGCGCCCGCCCGCGCCGCCATCGTCTCCCCGCCCCGCTCGACGGTGATCGCACGCGACGGCGCCGTGCGCTCCGTGCAGGCGGCCGAGCTGACGATGCCGGCAGCCGAGCTCGAGCGGCTGTGGACACCCGAGAACCTGGAGAACCTGGCCCGCACCTACTGGCGGTTTCTCTCCCGCGTGACACTGGGTCTGATCCGGGTGGTCTACGGCGAGGACGAGCGGCGGGTGGTGCTGCTCGCCCGTCCGCTCACGCTGCTTCGCTTCGAGGCCCCCGAGTACCTGCTCGAGGCGGACCACGGCAAGGTCACCTGGCGGATTCGCGACGGGCTGCTCGTGGCCCGCTCGGGTCGGGGGTGCGGGTTTCTGGCCATCGACGTCCGCCGACTGGTGGAGGGCGATCAGGGCGGCGAGGCGCGGGTCCGGATCGAGCTCGAGGTGGCCAACTTCTATCCCGCGATCGCCGTCGGCCTCAGCGAGCCGGTCTACGAGGTGACGCAGTCCTCGATCCACGTGCTGGTGACGCACGCATTCCTGCGCTCGCTGTCGCGGCTCGATCTGGCCAAGTCCCGGGTGGGCCGCCTGGCCCGCATCGCCGGGCGCCTGCCACCTGCGGGGCGGGAGGGCCGCCGGCCGGCCCAGCCGCGGCCCACGCCGGCCGGGGCGGGCCCCCGGCCCGCTGGCGGAGCTGACGGGGCGGCGGCCCGGCGGCCGGCTCAGCCGTAGCGCACGCCGGTCAGCGCCCGCAGCTTGGCCCGGTCATGGCGGGCGATGATCCGCCTGACGGTGCCCGAGCGCGAGCGCATCACCAGCGACTCGGTGGTGGCGCCGCGGTCGCCCTGGTAGCGGACGCCCTGCAGGACGTCGCCGTCGGTGACGCCGGTGGCGGAGAAGAACACGTCCTCGCCCCGCACCAGATCATCGGCGCTCAGCACCCGCTCGAGATCGAAGCCGGCGTCCAGGGCGGCCCGGCGCTCCTCATCGTTGCGCGGCCACAGGCGACCGAGCAGCTGGCCGCCGATGCACTTGATCGCGGCGGCCGAGATGACCCCCTCGGGGGTGCCGCCCACCCCCCAGAGCAGATCGACGGGGGTGTTGTCCGAGACCGCCAGCAGCGCCCCGGCCACATCGCCGTCGGGGATCAGCCTCACCCGCGCGCCCGCCTCGCGCACCTGGCGCATCGCCTCGTGGTGGCGCTCGCGGTCGAGCATCACCACCATCACGTCGCGCACGTCGATCCGCTTGCGCTCGGCGATCAGGCGGATGGTGTCCGGCAGCGGCCGGTCGAGGTCCAGCAAATCGGCGATCTCGGGGCCGCCGGCGATCTTCTCCATGTAGACGATCGGCCCGGGGCTGAACATCGCCCCCCGCTCGGCCAGCGCGATCACGGCCACGGCGTTGGGCATGCCCATCGCGGTCAGTCGGGTGCCCTCCAGCGGATCGACGGCCACGTCCACCTGCGGCGGGCTGCCGTCGCCCACCCGCTCGCCGTTGTAGAGCATCGGAGCCCGGTCCTTCTCCCCCTCGCCGATCACCACCACCCCGTCCATGCGCACCGAGTCGAGCACGTGGCGCATGGCGTCCACCGCCGCCTGATCGGCCCCCTCCTTGTCGCCGCGGCCCACCATGCGGGCGGCCGCCAGCGCCGCGGCCTCGGTCACCCGGACCAGCTCGAGGGCCAGGTTGCGGTCCGGCCGGCTGGCCATCGGCTCGCTGATCACAGCACCCCCGGCGGCTTGCGCCGCGGCGCGCTCTCCTGCGAACGCCACACCGCCCCGACGATCAGCAGCAGCGTGCCGAGCACCGCGATCCCCCACCCGAAATCGACCGAGACCTGGTCGTTGGGCGCGCCCGGCTTGTCGATCACGCCGCGAAAGATGGTCAGGATGAACGTCACCACCCCGACCACCGCGGTCAGCTCGCCCCGCGGCCAGGAGAGCGCGTGGCCGCGAACCACCACCCAGGCCAGGATCAGGGGGGCCACCGCCCCGGCCAGCAGCACGTAGCGGGAGATGGTCAGCGCCTGCCACCCCGTGCACGAGGTGTGGGGGCCATGGCAGCGGTTGATCTGCGTGTAGTGGTTGCCCAGCGAGTACCAGGCCAAGAGCAGCGAGATCCCGAGCAGGATCCCGCCCACTATGGCGATCAGCTCGCCTCGGTTCAGAGCCCTCAGATCCATCGCTCCCGGCAGCCTAACCGCTTCCCGCCCTCGCGGTGCCGAGTTGGCGGACCGTGGCGCCGCGGTGCCACCTTGGCGGGCCGTGCGCGCGCAACCGGGTTGGCCGCCGGTGCGGCCGCGGTGAGGTTGGCCGCCGGTGCGGCCGCGGTGCTAGGTTCGCCGACCGTGCGCCTGCGCCAGCTTCTCCCCCGCCCGGACCTGCTCGACACCGACGATCTGCTGGCCGACCTGGCGCCGCCGGCCGACGCCCCCCCGGAGCGCCCGTACACGCTGGTGAACTTCATCAGCAGCCTGGACGGCCGGGCCACCTTCCACGGCCGCTCGGGTCCACTCGGCGACGCCGCCGACCGGGAGATGTTCCATGCCCTGCGCGCCCGGGCCGATGCCGTGCTGGCCGGGACGGTAACGGTCGGTGTGGAGCGCTACGGGCGGCTGATCCGCCGGCCCGAGGCGCGCGAGCGGCGCCGCGCGGCGGGCACCAGCCCGGAGCCGCTGCTGTGCCTCATCACCCGCAGCGGCGAGCTACCCCATCAGGCGCCGGTGTTCGCCGAGCCGGAGGCCAGGGTGCTGGTGTTCGCCCCCGCCGGGGTCAGCCTGCCCGCGGTGCGGGCCCGTCTCGAGCTGGTCGAACTCGACCCCGGCGAGCTCACGCTGACCACCGTCCTGCGGCGGCTGCGCAGCGAGCATGATGTGCGCCTGCTGCTCTGCGAGGGAGGTCCCACGCTGTTCTCCGGGCTGCTGCGTGAGGGGCTGGTGGACGAGCTGTTTCTCACCCTGGCGCCGCGGCTGGTCGGCGGAGGCCCGGGTCCGCCCATCACGCAGGGACCCGAGCTGCCCGAGCTTCAGCCGCTCGATCTACTCTGGGCGCTCGAGCACTCCGGCAGCCTGTTCCTCCGCTATCGCCTGCTGACCGGCGCCAGCGCCTGAAGCTCGCCCTGGGCGGCCGCGATCACCCCCCGCGCCACGCCGGCCCAGGAGTAGCGCTCGGCCGCGCCGCGCACCAGAGCGGCCCGCGTCGCCTGCCGCAGCTCGTCCGGAGCGCGCAGCCAGCGGGTGAGTCGAGCGGCGAGCGCGCGGACCACGCCACCGTCCAGCGGGAAGGACATCAGCTCGCGCACGGGCGCGGGCAGATCGGTGGCGAGCGCGGCCGAGACCTCGGCCAGGCCCGAGTGGGCGGCGCTGATCGGGAGCGCCCCGCTGGCCGCCGCCTCCACGGCCACCATGCCAAACGACTCCGGAAACGTGCTCGGCACGACCACCGCCTCGCACACCGCCAGCACGTCCGCCAGCTCCTCGTGCTCAAGCCGGCCGCTGAGAATCACCCGCGCGCGCATGTCGCCCGCAGCCCACAGGTATCGCTCGCGCACCGCCGAGCCCCGCAGCCACTCCAGGAATTCGAGCACGAACCGCAGGCGCGACGGCGGCCCTCCCTCGGCCGAGCGCCCACGCTCGGCCAGCGCCCGCACGCCGGCCAGGTCCCCCGCCGCCAGCGCCTCGATCCAGGCCTCCACGGCCCCGCCGTAGGCCCCGAACCCGACGATCGCCAGCTGCGCACCGGGCACCTCCGCCAGCACCAGCGGCCAGGCGGCGAGCAGCAGGTCCACGCCCTTGGCCAGGATCAGCTTGCCGACGAACGCGACCACCGGGTCGTGGCGGGCCGCGGCGGCGAGCCGTCCGAGCGCGAGCGCGGCCACGGCGGGCGTTCGGCCGAAGCCATCGGGCTGCTCGGGCACCTCGGTCGCCGATCCCGCAGCGGAGGCAAGCGCCATCCGCTCGGCCCGACGCCGCAACCGCTCGAGCGCCTGCTGGCGGGCGCGGGGCCGGAACACCGTCACGTCCACGCCGGGGGGAGCGAGCCGGGTGCGGGAGGGGAGCTCCGGGTCGCCCAGCGTGGCCCACAGGCTCTCGGCCACATGGCGCGAGCCGACCAGCACGGCGCGCGCGTGTGCGATCCCCTCGCGCGCGTGAGGCAGGAAGCGCGGGTGGGGCTTGACCGTGTATTCGAGCGCGCTGCCGTGGATCTTGACCACATAGGGCACTCCGGCGCCGGCCAGCGCCCGAGCCAGGATCGCCGGCCCCATGACCAGATGGTTGGCCAGCGCGACGTCGATGCGGACGCGGTCGAGCACCGCGGCCACCGCGGCGACGTTCAACTCCAGATAGGCACGAAGCTCGGCGTCGCTCAGCTCGGGAAACGGCCGCGCCTCAACGCCCTCGTAGCGGTCGCGCACGTACACGGGCAGCAGAGCGCCAATCGCCGGGCGGTACAGCGTGCAGCCGCCGTCGCCCAGCCGCCTGAGCCTCAGCTGGCCCGTATCCCATTCCGCCGCCGCGCCGACGAACTTGAACTGCTCGGGGTGGCGCTCCTGGCAGAGAAGGTGCACCTCGTGGCCCAGGCCGACCAGCGCCCGGGCCAGCTCGGCGTTGTAGACGTTTGAGCCGGTTCCCCGCAGCAGATAGCCATGGAAGATCAGCACCCGCACCCGCCCAGCTTAGGTCTGGTGGGCACCGGGGGGCGGCGGTGGGAGAATGGCCGGGTGGGCGAGGTGAGCGCCGCGGCCGCAGAGCAGCTGGTGGAAGACCTGCAGGTGGCCCGCGAGCGCACCCTGTCGCTGGTCGGCGGACTGCCCGACGCCGAGCTTGACCGCGTCCACTCCACGCTGATGAGCCCGCTCGCCTGGGACCTCGGCCACATCGCCGCCTTCGAGGACCTGTGGCTGGTGCACCGGTACGGAGGGCGGCCGCTGCTGCGCGGTGACCTGGTCGAGGTGTACGACGCGATGGAGACGCCGCGCGCCCACCGCGGCCAGCTGCCGTTCCTGCCCGCCGCCGAGGCCCGCGCTTACCTCGAGCGCGTGCGGGTCCGGACGCTTGAGGTGATCGAGGAGCGAGGGGTGGGCGATGGCCTGCTCCACGAGCTCGTCCTCCGCCACGAGCAGCAGCACAACGAGACCATGCTCCAGACCCTGCAGCTGGCCCGGCTTGACCCGGGGTTGGACACGCTTCCGGCGCCGGCGGCCGCCGGGCCGGCGCCGACCGGGCTTGAGCTGGTGGAGGTGCCCGGCGGCGAGTGCGCGATCGGCGCCGATGCCCGGGCCGGCTTCGCCTACGACAACGAGCGCCCCCGCCACCGCGTGGAGGTGGCCAGCTTCGCGATCGGCCGCACTCCGGTGACCAACGCGGGCTATCTCGCGTTCGTGGCGGCCGGGGGCTACGAGCGACGCGAGTGGTGGTCGCCCGAGGGGTGGGCGTGGAAGCAGGCGCACGGGATCGCTCGCCCCGGCGGCTGGAGCGAGGATCACCGCGCCGAGTGGCGGCTGGGCCGGCTGGTGGCGCTCGATCCCCACCGGCCGGTGATCCACGTGTCCTGGTTTGAGGCCGACGCCTTCGCCCGCTCCCATGGCCTGCGGCTGCCCACCGAGGTCGAGTGGGAGAAGGCGGCCAGCTGGGATCCGGCCGCCGCCACCGCGCTGCGCCACCCGTGGGGGGACGCGCCCCCGCTCCCCGGCCGGCACGCCAACCTGGACGGGCTCAGCGCGGGCCCGGCGCCCGTCACCGCGCATCCGGCCGGGGCCTCGCCCTGCGGGTGCCTGGCGATGATCGGCGATGTGTGGGAGTGGACGGCCAGCGAGTTCGCCCCCTATCCTGGGTTCACCGCCTCGCCCTACCGGGAGTACTCCGAGCCGTTCTTTGGCCGCGGCTACCGGGTTCTGCGCGGCGGCTCATGGGCCACCGCGGCCCGCGTGGCCAGCGCCAGCTTTCGCAACTGGGACCTCCCCCAGCGGCGACAGATCTTCGCCGGGTTGCGCGTCGCCGCCTGAGGGTTCCGTTCCCCGCCGGGCGAGGCCGCTCGTTGCACCGGGCCGGCGGCTCACTGCACCGGGCCGGCGGCTCACTGCACCGGGCCGGCGGCTCGCTCCACCGGGCCGGGCGGCTCATTCCACCGGGCCGGGCGGCTCGCTCCACCGGGCCGGGCGGCTCATTCCACCGGGCCGGGCGGCTCGCCCTCCCGCCGGCCGGGGCGGCCGCTAGGGTACGCGGGATGCGGATCCAGGGAAGCGGTGCGCTGGTGGTCGGCGGGGCCTCCGGTCTCGGGGAGGCCACCGCCCGACGGCTGTGCGCCGAGGGCGCGGAGGTGGTGATTGCCGACCTCAACCGCGAGCGCGGCGCCGAGCTGGCCGCCGAGCTGCAGGCGCGCTTCGTGCCGGCCGACGTGACCGACGCCGCCCAGGTGCAGGCGGCCGTGCAGGCGGCCGCCGAGGCTGGCCGGGGGCTGCGCATCAGCGTCTGCTGCGCCGGCATCGGCTGGGCCGAGCGGGTCGCCTCCCGACGCGGCGCCCACGCCCTGGAGCCGTTTGAGACGATCATCCGCGTCAACCTGATCGGCACCTTCAACGTGCTGCGGTTGGCCGCCGCGGCGATGCTGGCCCAGGAGCCGGAGCCGTCGGGCGAGCGGGGGGTGTGCGTCAACACCGCCTCGATCGCCGCCTTCGACGGGCAGATCGGTCAGGTCGCCTACTCGGCCTCCAAGGGGGCGATCGTGGGGATGACGCTGCCCGCCGCCCGCGATCTGGCCGTGGCCGGGGTGCGCGTGTGCACGATCGCGCCGGGCACGTTCGACACGCCGCTGCTGGCCTCGCTGCCGGAGGAGAACCGGCGCGCGCTGGCCGCCGCCATCCCCTTTCCCTCCCGGCTCGGGCGCCCGGAGGAGTTCGCCGCGCTCGCCGCGCACATCGTCGAGAACGAGATGCTCAACGGCGAGACGATCCGGCTCGACGGCGCGCTGCGGATGGCGCCGCGATGAGCGGCGGCGGCTGGACGCCGCCGCCGTCGGCCCGGGGGAGGACTAGGGTCTGCACCCCAACCTGCAGCTGAGCTTGACAGCCGCGCGTACAATGCCCGGCGGGAGACGTCTGAATGCGGCTGAAAACGCGTGCCGTGCAGGGAAGTCTAGGGTGCGTGGAGCCCGCCTCACCGGAGCATGAGGAGGCCGCGAGCTGATGGGCCCGGGGTGTGAACTCGCCTTCCTGGCCGAGCCCAGCTCGGCGCGCGAGCTGCTCCTCCACGTGGTGGACGGAACCGAGGATGCGGTCATCACCACCTCCCCCGCGGGCGTGATCACGAGCTGGAATGGCGGGGCCGAGCGGCTCTACGGCTACTCGGCCGAGGAGGCGATCGGGCGTCCGAGCGAGATGCTGGTTCCTCCCGGCCGGGCGGCGGAGGACCGGCGGGTGCTTGAGCGGGTGCTGTCGGGCGTCACGGTCACCGATCTGGAGACGGAGCGGCTGCGCAAGGACGGCGAGCTGGTCGTGGTCTCGCTCAGGGCCTGGCCGGTCCGCGCGGGCGACGGGCGGATCGTCGCCGCGGCCGCGATTGCCCGAGACGTCAGCGCGCGCCGGCGCTATGAGGAGCGACTGCGCTACCTGTCCGACTACGACCAGCTCACCGGCCTCTACAACCGCCGCCGCTTCGAGGAGGAGCTCAAGCACGAGCTGGCCCGCTGCGGGCGCTACCACTCCCCCGGCGCCGTGCTCAGCGTTGATCTGGACAGCTTCAAGTCGACCAACGACTCGGCCGGTCATGGCGCCGGCGACGCCGTGTTGGCCGCGGTGGCCGGGGTGTTGCGCCGCCGCTTCGGCCAGGGCGACGTGGTCGCCCGGCTGGGCGGCGATGAGTTCGCGGTGCTGCTGCCGGCCGTGGAGCCGGCCGACGCCCGGCGCGCCGCCCAGGGCCTGCTCCAGGCGATTCACGACTGCCGTCCGGTGTTCGGCGGCAAGACGTTTCGGATCACCGCCAGCATCGGCGTGGCCACGTTCGAGTCAGACGATGCCACCGCCACCGAGCTGCTGGTCAACGCGGATCTGGCCATGTACGCCGCCAAGGCGGCCGGGCGCGACCGCGTGGTGCTCTACACGGCCAGCGAGGGACGGCGGGCCCGGGCCACGGCCAAGCTCAGCTGGGCCGAGCGGATCCGCGACGCGCTCGACCGCGAGGGCGGCTTCGTGCTGCACCATCAGCCGATCCTCGAGCTGGCCACCGGCCGCATCAGCCACGGCGAGCTGCTGCTGCGGATGCGCGACGAGTACGGCAACCTGATCGCCCCGAGCGCGTTCCTGCCCGCGGCCGAGCGCTTCGGGCTGATCCACGCCATCGACCGCTGGGTGGTGCGCCAGGCGATCCGGCTGGTGGCCGGCGAGCGGGACCGGCGGCCGCTGCCGGTGAGCGTCAACCTGTCCGGCGACTCGGTGGTGGGCGACCCGCAGCTGTTTGAGATGATCGAGCGCGAGCTGCGCGAGGCGGCGGTCGATCCCCAGCTCCTCATCTTCGAGGTCACCGAGACGGCGGCGATCGCCAACATGCCGGAGGCCATCCGCTTCGCCCGCCGCCTGGCCGAGCTCGGCTCGAGCCTGGCGCTGGACGATTTCGGCACCGGTTTTGGCTCCTTCTACTACCTGAAGCACTTCCCCGTCCAGTACGTCAAGCTGGACGGGGAGTTCGTGCGCAATCTGCCGCGCAGCGCGGTGGACGCCCACATGGTCAACGCGATCGTGGGGATCGCCCAGGGGCTGGGGATCAAGACGGTGGCGGAGTCGGTGTCCGACGAGGAGACGGTGCGCCTCTTGCGCCGCGCCGGCGTCGACTACGCCCAGGGCTTCCACGTCGGGCGCCCGCAGCCACTGGAGGCGACGGGCGCACATGGCGCCCGCGGGCGCGGACGCTCGCGCCGCCCGGCGGCGGCCGACTGAGGCCGCCGCCCGCCCCGGGGATCGCTGCCTCAGCGCAACCGCTCGATCAGCATCGCCATCCCCATGCCTCCGGCCACGCACATCGACTCGATCCCGTAGGTGCCGTCGAGCGCGTTCAGGCCGTTGATCAGCGTGGTCATGATCCGCGCCCCGGTCATCCCGAACGGGTGGCCGAGGGCGATCGCTCCGCCGAACGGGTTGAGCTTCTCCTCCGGGATCCCGAGCTCCTCCCGGCAGGGGACGATCTGGGCGGCGAACGCCTCGTTGATCTCGACGATGTCGACGTCGTCGATCGTCATTCCCGTCTGGCGGAGCAGCTGCTGAATGGCGGGGATCGGCCCCAGACCCATGATCTCCGGCCGGATCGCGGCCACGGTCGAGGCCATGATCCGCGCCTTGGGCCGCAGCCCGAGCCGCTCGGCCTTCGCGTCCGACATCACCAGCACGGCGGCGGCGCCGTCGTTGAGCGGGCAGGCGTTGCCGGCGGTCACCGTGCCGTCGGGCTTGAAGGCGGGCTTGAGCTTGGCCAGGACCTCCATCGTGGTGCCCGGGCGCGGGCCGTCGTCGCGGCTGACCACCGTCTCCGGCACCTCGACCTGGTTGCCGTCCTGGTCCACCTCGGTGTGCGCGGGGACGGTGACGGGCACGATCTCCGGGTCGAAGTGGCCGCTGTCGCGGGCCGCCACCGCCCGGCTCTGGGAGATGACCGCCCACTCGTCCTGCTGCTCGCGGGTCACGTGACAGCGCTCGGCCACGTTCTCGGCCGTCAGCCCCATCGGGATGTAGACGTCGTAGGCGGCGCCGTCGGAGCCGTTCAGCCGGGGATGCTTGGCCTCGTCGGGCATGCCGGCGCCCAGCCCGGCGCGCGACACCGCCTCCACCCCGGCGGCGATGTACTGCTCGCCCTCCCCGGCGGTGATGGCGTGAAACGCCATGCGGATCGTCTGCAGCGAGGAGGCGCAGAAGCGGTTGACCGTGCAGCCGGGGACGTGGTGGTCGATGCCGGCCAGAAGCAGCGCGTTGCGCGCCACGTTGTAGCCCTGCTCGCCCACGCCGGAGGCCGCCCCCATCATCACATCCACCGTCTCGGCGAAGTTCACCTCGGGGTTTCGCTCGATCAGCGCGCGCAGCGGGATGGCGGCCAAATCATCGGCGCGGACCGCCTTCAGCGAGCCCTTCATCGCCCGGCCGATGGGCGTGCGGATGGCGTCGACAATCACTGCTTCAGGCATCTGGTTTCACTCCTGCTCGGGGGGGGGTGGGGCGGAAAACCGGGCCCGCGGGGCGAAGCCCCAGGCGGGCCCATAAATCACAACCCTAGTCGGCGCACGCCCTTCTCATCCCAGCCGAGATGGTGGGCGAGCTCGTGGCGCACGGTGCGCACCACCTGGGCCTTGAGCTGCTCGGGGTTGTGGCCGAAGTCGCGCATGAGCGTGTCGCGGAAGATCACGATCCGCTCGTGGAAGTAGTCGCGGGCCACGGTGTCGCCCTCGTAGAGGCCGTAGGCCCCCCGCTGCGCGCCGCCGTCGGAGACGACGATCGCCACGTGCTCGAGCGCGCGGTGAAATTCGAGCGGCAGCTCGTCGATGGCCGCGCGCACCAGCGCCCTGAACTCGGCGTCGGTGCAGCGCTCGGGATCGGCGTCGGGCGGTTCGGGGTCGTCCTCGCCCAGCTCCTCCCAGCGCTGCGCGGCGGCCAGCCGCTCGGCCCGCTCGACGATCGCGTCGAACTCCTGCTCGGACACCGGGTCGCGCCAGCCGCCCAGGCGCAGCAGCACCAGCACCACCGTCCCGCCCAGGATCACCGCGCCCGCCCCGAACACCGCCAGCCCCTTGAGCACCCGCACCGGGAGCGGCCCGCCCAGTCCGGCGGCCAGGCTGACTCCGCCCAGCCCGACGATCAGCGCGGCCAGGGCGGCGATCACGATCCGGCGGGGAGCGGAGGCCATCACCCTGGATGCTACGCCAGCGCCCGAGCCTCCGGCGGACCAGCGGACGGGCGCAGCGCCGGCGGCTTTGCGGCCGCCGGGCCGGGAGCGGGCGGAGCGCCGGCGGCTCCGCGGCCGCCGAGAGGCGATGCTGGCGACTGCCCGGGGGGCGGCCGCCACAGCCCGGCCGACGGCTGCTAACAGCCCGGCCGCCGGCTGCTACAGCCCCGCCGGGTGGCGGACGATGTAGTTGCCGCCGTCGGCCAGGTTGCCGAGCGGGTCCGAGCGCCAGCGGGGACCGCTGCCGGCGGGGATGTTCGGGCCTCCGTAGTCGGCGGTGTCAAACGCCCGCCCGGCGACCACCAGGAAGGCGTGGCTGGCGTCGGCGTAGATCGTGATCCAGCGGCCGGGGCCGGGCTCCCCGTAGGACTCAAGCTGGGTTGAGTCCTCGGGCGTGGAGAGCAGCCCGGCGCCGTGCAGCGCGAAGCTGACCGAGCCTGAACAGTCGTAGCAGCTCGAGCGCCAGGCACCGTGGCCGCCGGCATAGCAGTAGGAGGTGTCGATGATCTGGTTGGCCGCCGCCACCACCTGCAGCACCGCGGTGGGGGCGCCGGCCGGGGCGGTGGCGGTGCCGTTGGCGTTGATTCGGGTGGTCCCGGTCGCCGGCTGGGCCTGGATCTTGGCCACCGCGTTGCGCAGCGCGGTGGCGGTGTTGAAGTAGACGATCCCGCTCGGCCGAATCCCGGCGGCGCGCTGGAAGGCGATCACGCTCTGCCTGGTCAGCGGGCCGAAGTCGCCGTCCACCATCGTCCCGTAGCCGGCCACGGTCAGGTAGGTCTGCAGCATGCGCACGTCGTTGCCCCGCATGCCGACGTGCAGCACCCGGTCGCCGAGCTGCCCGGAGCCACCCCTGGCCGGGCTGCCCAGGCTGGAGTTGGGAATGCCGGCGATGAACGCCGCCCCGCCGCTGTAGTAGCCGCCCGCGCTCGTCCCCGTGTCCGCGCTGGCCCGCAGCCGGTGCTGCGAGGTGGTGCGGCGTCGCTTGCTCGCCGCCTGTGTGGGCGCCGCCAGCGCCAGCAGCGCCAGGAGCGCCCCGAGGACCGCATAGCACCCTGCACGTACGGAAACGACCGACAACACCCGGCTCCCTTCTCTTTGACGCCTACGGGGTTAGCTGTCGGGCTCGCGCTGAAAGAGATCGCGCTACGCCACAGAACCTGCGGCGATTCGCCCCGTGGAGCTGGCGCTCCGTTGGGTTCCCCGCTCCCGGGCGGCCAGGGCCATCCGGGATTCGGCTGGGTTATGTGCTGGCGCGGCAGACTACCGCATCCGCCGGCGCCGCGTCGCTAGCCTCAGCGCCATGGACTACACCCCCGAGCAGGTGGCCAGGCTGCTGGACGAGCGGGCGATCGAGCTGATCGACGTGCGCGAGCCGCACGAGTGGCAGGCCGGGCGGATCCCCGGCGCTCGCCACATGGCGCTCACCACGCTCGCCGCCCAGGCCCAGACGCTGACCCACGAGCGCCCGATCGTCTTCTACTGCCGCAGCGGTGGGCGCTCGGCGATGGCCGCCGACGCGTTCCTGGACGCCGGCTTTGACGCCCACAACCTGGCCGGCGGTCTGCTCGCCTGGCGGGCGGCCGGGCTTCCGCTCGAGCCCGACGGCGGGTACGTGGCCGAGCACTGAGCCCGGCGGGGCTCGGCTCGGCCTCGGGGTCGCCTCGGGGTGCGCGGCTCGGCGCTGACGGACCCGTGTTGTGAGGGCGACGGGATGAGGGTGCTGCAAAAGCGTTCACCATGAACGCAAAACGATCACGCTCAGCGGTGGGGCGCGCCGGGCTTGGGCCGTGGCCGGCGCTCGGGCCCCCGGGGCCCAGGTCACCGCCGGACTCTAGGCCACCGTCCAGGTGTCGCCGCGCGCCAGCAGTTCGGCCAGCTCCTGCTCGCCGGCGGGCTCGGGCCGCACCTTGCTGGGGCGCGCGTAGACGGGGCGCTGGACGGCACGGAAGATGCCGATCGGCGTCGGGCCGCTCGGGTCGTCGGCCAGGCGGGCCAGGGAGAAGGCCAGGCCCGGGTCGCGCCTGCCCGGGTCGTGGACGATCAGCGCCTCCTCGCCGACCTCGTCGACGGCCACGATCTGCAGCCCCCCGTCGGGGGCACGGGCCACCCCGCGCTCGCCCTCGGCGCCGAAGCGGATCGGGCGCCCGGCCTGGAGGCGAATCTGGTTGGCGTCCTTGATCTCCTTGTCGGTCAGCGCGGCGAAGGCGCCGTCGTTGAACACCGGGCAGTTCTGGTAGATCTCGACCAGGGCGGCGCCCTCGTGCTCGGCGGCCGCGCGCAGCACCTCGGTGAGGTGGCGCCGGTCGCGGTCGATCGTGCGGGCGACGAAGCTCGCCTCGGCCCCCAGCGCCAGCGCGACCGGGTTGAACGGCTGGTCGGCCACCCCAAACGGCGTCGACTTGGTGATCTTGCCGAGCTCCGAGGTGGGCGAGGCCTGGCCCTTGGTCAGCCCGTAGATCTGGTTGTTGAACAGCAGGATCTTGACCGGGATGTTGCGCCTGAGCGCGTGGATCAGGTGGTTGCCGCCGATCGACAGCGCGTCGCCGTCGCCGGTCACCACCCAGATCGAGAGGTCATCGCGGGTGGCCGCCAGGCCGGTGGCCAGCGCCGGCGCGCGCCCGTGGATGCCGTGCATCCCGTAGGTGTTCATGTAGTAGGCGAACCGCCCGGCGCAGCCGATGCCGGTGATGAACACGATCCGCTCGGGGGGGAGCCCCAGCTCGGGCATGAACTGCTGGACGGCGGCCAGCACCGCATAGTCCCCGCAGCCGGGACACCACCGGGTCTCCTGGTCGGATTGGAAGTCGGCCTTGCTCAGCGGCTGCGGCGCGCCGCCGTTGCCGTTGGCCTTGTGCCCGTTGACCGTCGCGCTCACTGCCGCTCCGCGATCGCCATCTCGATCTCGCCGGCGAACAGCGGCTGCCCCTGGACCTTGGAGAACGACTCCACGTCGACCAGGAACTCGGCGCGCAGCAGCCGCGCCAGCTGGCCGCTGTTCATCTCCGGCACCAGCACGCGCCGGAAGGAGCGCAGCACCTCGCCGGTGTTGGCCGGCAGCGGGTTGAGGTGGCGCAGGTGCGCGCAGGCCACCCGGTGCCCGGCGGCGCGGGCCCGGCGCACGCCGGCCCGGATCGCGCCCTCGCTCGACCCCCAGCCCAGCACCAGCAGCTCGGCGCCCGGCTGGGCGTCCACCTCCAGCGGCGGCACCTCGCGCACGATCCCGGCCACCTTGGCCGCCCGCAGCTCGGTCATGCGCGCGTGGTTGGCGGCGCCGTAGGAGATGTTGCCGGTGATGTCGGCCTTCTCCAGACCGCCGATCCGATGCTGCAGTCCCGGCGTGCCGGGCACCGCCCACGGCCGCGCCAGCCGCTCGTCGCGCGCGTAGGGCATGAACGGCCCGGCGGCCTCGCCGTCGCGCGCCGGCTCGAAGGCCGGGTCGATCACGGGCAGATCGCCGACGGCGGGGATGCGCCACGGCTCCGAGGAGGAGGCGAGGAACGTGTCGGACAGGATGATCACCGGCGTGCGGTAGCGCAGCGCGATCTGCACCGCCGTGAACGCCGTCTCAAAGCAGCCGGCCGGGGTGCTGGGGGCGAGCACCGGCAGCGGTGATTCGCCGTGGCGCCCGTAGAGCGCCATCAGCAGATCGGACTGCTCGGTCTTGGTGGGCATGCCGGTGGACGGGCCGGCACGCTGCACGTCGATCACGATCATCGGCAGCTCGAGGGCGACCGCCAGACCGATCGTCTCCGCCTTCAGGTCCATGCCCGGGCCGCTGGTCGCGGTCACCCCGAGCCGGCCGCCGAACGCCGCGCCCAGCGCCATCCCGGCGGCGGCGATCTCATCCTCGGCCTGGATCGTGGTCACCCCGAAGCTCGCGTGCCGGCTCAGCTCGTGCAGCAGCTCCGAGGCGGGGGTGATCGGGTAGCTGGCCAGCAGCAGCGGCAGCCGGCTGCGCACGCTGGCCGCGATCAGCCCGAGCGCCAGCGCGGTGGTGCCGTTGACGTTCTTGTAGGTGCCCGGCGGGACGCCCTCCACCGGCCTGACCCGGTATTGCACGTCGAGCAGCTCGGTGGTCTCGCCGAACGACCAGCCGGCGTTGAACGCGGCCAGATTGGCCCGCAGCACGGCCGGGTTGCGCGCGAACTTCTGCTCCATCCAGCGCTGCGTGACATCGGTCGGGCGGCCGTAGAGCCAGGACAGCAGACCGAGCGCGAAGAAGTTCTTGGCCCGCCCGGCGTCGCGGGTGGAGGCCTCGTCGACCGCCTCCACCGCGCGCATCGTGAGGGTGGTCATCGGGATCCGGTGCACCCGGTAGCCGCTCAGCGAGCCGTCCTCGAGCGGGTTGGCGGTGTAGCCCGCCTTCTCCAGATTGCGCTTGGAGAAGGCGTCCTCGTTGACGATGATCGTCGCGCCGCGATCGATCTCGGGCAGGTTGGCCTTCAGCGCGGCCGGGTTCATCGCCACCAGCACGTTGGGCGCGTCGCCCGGGGTGAGGATGTCGCTGGAGGCGAAGTGGATCTGAAACGCGGACACGCCGGCCAGCGTGCCGGCGGGAGCGCGGATCTCCGCCGGGAAGTTGGGCAGCGTGGCCAGGTCGTTGCCGAGCACCGCCGTCGCATCGGTGAACCGGCTCCCGGCCAGCTGCATGCCGTCGCCGGAGTCGCCGGCGAAGCGGACCACCACCCGCTCGCGCTCTTCGATCGTCTTGCTCATATGCGTCCCACGTGCTCGGCCGGCCTCCCCCGCTCACCCATTGTAAGCAGGGGCCGGACGCTGCCGGCTGAGCGGGGTCGGCCGCTGCCCGACCCGGCCGGGCCGGCGGGCCCCGCAGGACCCGCCGCTCCGGTCAGCCTCGCGCGCAGAGCCAGAGCGTGCGGCCGCCGCCCACGGTTGGGGGAGGCGACGGCCGCCGTCGGGCGGGGGCTACAGCTTGGAGACGTTGACAGCCTTGGGCCCCTTCGGGCCCTCCTCCTGGTCGAACGACACGCGGCTGCCCTCGGCCAGCGAGCGATAGCCGTCGGTGTTGATGTTGGTGTGGTGGACGAACAGGTCCCGGCCACCGTCATCGGCGGCGATGAACCCGAACCCCTTCTCGTCGTTGAACCACTTCACGGTTCCGGTCGGCATCTGCGACTTCCTCCTTGGACTTCGTGCGGCACCCCGGAGGACTTCTTGCCGATTCCCCGGACCTGCACCTGACCGGCGCCTGACGGCGCCCTTACCGGCGGGGACCGTACCAGGGTTCGGGCGGACAGGGAGGTCTCGGGCGGCGGAGGGGGAGTTCTCGGGCCCGCGGAGGACGCCCGGGGGCGGCTGGGATGCCCGACGCGAGGGCCGGACGGGCAGACGCCCGGCGCGCTTCCGGGCGCGCTGTCACCCGGCGCGCTGCCGGGCGCGCCGTCACCCGGCGCGCTTCCGGGCGCGCTGCACCCGGCGCGCCGGGCATCCTTATGGGCATGGACGATCCGATGCAGCTCGGCCGCGGCGTGCGTGTCCCCCTGCGCGAGGTGGAGGTCCGCGCCTCGCGCTCCTCGGGCCCCGGCGGTCAGCACGCCAACGTCACCGCCTCGCGGGTGGAGGCGAGCTTCGACGTGCGCGCCTCCACGGCGCTGAGCCCCGAGCAGAAGCGCCGGGTGATCGCCCGGCTTGGGCCGCGGGTGAGCGCGATCGCCCAGGATTCGCGCAGCCAGACCCGCAACCGGGAGCTGGCGCTGGAGCGGCTGCGCCGGCGTTTGAGCGCGGCGCTGGCCGTGCCGCGGGCGCGGGTCCCCACCCGCCCGAGCCAGTCGGCGGTGCAGCGGCGGCTGGCCGCCAAGCGCCACCGCTCCGAGCGCAAGCGCGCCCGCCGCGCTCCCGGAAGCGCCGAGGAGGAGTGAGCATGCGCTGGATCGTCGACGGCATGAACGTGATCGGCACCCGGCCGGACGCGTGGTGGCGGGACCGCGACGCCGCGATGCTGCGCCTGGTCGACATGCTCGAGCGCTGGGCGGCGGGCAGCGGCGAGGAGGTCACGGTGGTGTTCGAGCGCCCCCCCTCGCCGCCCATCCGCTCCAGCGTGGTGGATGTCCGCCACGCCCCCAAGCCCAAGCCGGACGCCGCCGACGATGAGATCATCCGCCTGCTCCGAGCCGATCCCGATCCGGCCGCCATCCGGGTGGTCACCTCGGACCGCTGGCTGGCCGACCGGGTGTGGGCGGCCGGCGCGACGGTCGAGGGCGCGCAGGCGTTTCGCGCCCGGATCGAGCGGGGGTAGCAACCCGAGCGCCCGTCTCCGTCTGACCGGCGGTGGCGTTTGGGGCGTGCCGTGGCCGGATTCTGGGCAGTAACCGCCCGATCCCCTGCCACAATCCCACTGTTAGATGACGGACCAAACCCCCTCCCGCCCCGAACCGGCGCGCCGCGGAACCAATCCGCCGGACACCGGCAGACGCCGGACGCCACCGCGCAACGGTCAGCGGGGAGCGCCCGAGCGTCCGCTTCCCGGCTGGCGGGTGACCCCGGCGCCGGACGGGCGGGGCGGCCAGCAGCCCAACCAGCAGCCCCCCAGGGGGCCGAACGGGCGCTGGCTGATCGCCCTGCTGGTGATCGCGGCGCTGTTCGCGATCAACATCTACGTCTCCCACAGCGCGCTGCAGCCCGCCTCGCGGGTGCAGATCCCCTACAGCCCCACGTTCCTCACCCAGGTCGAGAAGGGCAACGTCAGCTCGATCTCCTCCACCGGCGAGTCGATCCAGGGAACGTTCAGGACCGCCATCACCTATCCGCCCAACAGCCGGACGGCGCAGCCGACGACGCTGTTCTCCACCCAGATCCCGTCGTTCGCCAACAACCAGCAGCTGTTCAACCTGCTGGCCAAGCACAACGTCACGATCAACGCCCACCCGGTCCAGAGCAGTCCGTCGCTGGTCTCCGAGATCCTGTTCGGCTTCGGCCCCACGATCCTGCTCGTGCTGCTGTTCGTGTGGCTGATGCGCCGCGCCGCGAGCGCCGGCGGCGCGGGCGGCCTGATGGGCTTCGGGCGCTCGCGCGCCCGCCGCGTCGAGGCCTCCGAGCAGCACGTGACGTTCAACGACGTGGCCGGGATCGACGAGGCCAAGGAGGAGCTGACCGAGATCGTCGACTTCCTCAAGAACCCGGACAAGTACGTGCGCCTGGGCGGCAAGATCCCCCGCGGCGTGCTGCTGAGCGGCGCGCCGGGGACCGGAAAGACGCTGCTGGCCCGGGCGGTGGCGGGCGAGGCGGGGGTCCCGTTCTTTCAGATGTCGGCCTCGGAGTTCGTGGAGATGATCGTGGGCGTGGGCGCCTCGCGGGTTCGCGACCTGTTCGCTCAGGCCAAGGCCGCCGCGCCGGCGATCATCTTCATCGACGAGCTCGATGCGATCGGCCGCTCACGCGCGTCCAGCGCCGCCAACATCTCCGGCGGCCACGACGAGCGCGAGCAGACGCTCAACCAGATCCTCACCGAGATGGATGGCTTTGACCCGCGCACGGGCGTGATCGTGCTCGGGGCCACCAACCGCCCGGAGATCCTCGACCCCGCGCTGCTGCGCCCCGGCCGCTTCGACCGCCGCGTGTCGGTCCAGCCGCCCGACCGGGCCGGCCGCGAGGCGATCCTGCGCGTGCACACCCGCGGCGTGCCCCTCGACCCCGAGGTCGACCTCGGCTCAATCGCCGCCTCCACCCCGGGGATGGTGGGCGCGGATCTGGCCAACCTGGTCAACGAGGCCGCGCTCCTGGCCGCGCGGCGCGAGCATCAGCGGGTCACCAACTCGGACTTCACCGAGGCGCTGGAGCGGATCGTGCTGGGCGCCGAGCGCAAGGTGATGCTGAGCGAGGACGACCGCCGGCGCACCGCCTACCACGAGGCGGGCCACGCGATCGTCGGGATGCTGACGCCGGGCGCCGACCCGGTGCGCAAGATCTCGATCATTCCCCGGCGCCAGTCGCTCGGCGTGACCTTCTCGGCACCGGACGCCGACCGGTTCAACTTCGACGAGCAGTACCTGCTGGCGCAGATCAAGGTCGCGCTCGGCGGCCGGGTCGCGGAGGAGATCGTGTTCGGCAACATCACCACGGGTGCCGAGTCGGACATCCAGCACCTGACCGAGATCGCGCGGCGGATGGTCGGGCGCTGGGGGATGAGCCCGGCCATCGGCCCGATCGCGGTGATCCCGGCCGACGGCAACGGTCCCCTGTTCCCAGGTGCCTCCGAGGCCTCGGAGACCACCCAGCGGCTGGTCGACGAGGAGGTCAGGCGGATCGTGGAGACCGCCCACCGGGAGGTGACCGAGCTGCTCGGCGAGCACCGCGAGAACCTCGACTCGCTGGTGGCCGCCCTGCTCGAGCACGAGACGCTGGATGAGGCCGACGCCTACCGGGCGGCGGGGCTGCCGCGCAACACCCTGGCCCGCGGCGAGCCGGCGCCGCCGGTGGTCAGCTGAGGGCCGGCCCGCCGGTCAGTCGCCAGCCGGCGCCGCCGATGGTCAGCTGAGGACCGGCCCGGCGGCCTCGCCCAGCCGACGCCGCCGGTGGCCAGCTTAAGGTCGGCGGGCCGCCGGTCAGTCGCCCAGCCGCGTCATCCGCGCCAGCGCCTCGTGGCACTCGACCACCCGCCGCTTGACCGGATCGCGGTCGCTGCGGTCGTGCACGAGGTCCCACGTGCGGTCGGCGATCTCACGCGCGTTCTCGGCGGTGGCCGACTGCCAGAGCCGGTCGACCAGCTGCAGCTCGAAGTTCTCGATCTGCTTCGCCGGGTCGCCGGGGGGCATGCGCGGAAGCGGCTCGCCGATCGCCTCCTTCCACATCGCGGTGGCCATCAGCAGCCGGTTGCGCAGCGCTATCGGATCGGTCGTCGACATACCGGGGAGACGGCCATAGCTTACGTCCCGGGCAGCTCCTGCCTCAGGGTGAGCAGCGGGGCGAACAGATCCCCCCGCTCCTCCACCCGGCGCAGCACCTCATCGACCTCGAAGGTCAGCAGCCGCTCGTCGCGCTCGCGGCGGCAGCGCTCCACCTCCTCCCAGCTCACCGGGGTGGACACCGTCGGTCGCTCTCGGGCGCGCACCGAGTAGACGGCCACCGTCGTCTTGTGCTCGTCGTTCTGGCTCCAGTCGACCAGCACCTTGCCCGCCCTCAGTCGCCTGGTCATGCGCGAGACGACCAGCTCGGGCATCCGCTGCTCGAGCAGCTCGGCGATCCTGCGCGCCAGCGCCTTGGTCTGGACGAAGTCGGCCGCCGCATTCAGCGGCACGTACACCTGCAGCCCCTTGGAGCCGGAGGTCTTGGCGAAGCTCTCCAGACCGAGCTGGGCGAACAGGCCGTGGAGCACCGCGCCCACCTCGCAGCAGGCCACCAGGCCCACGCCCGGTCCGGGATCCAGGTCGAACACCAGCATCGTCGGCCGGGCGGGGGCGTGCGCGTGGGCCAACGAGGTGTGCAGCTCGATGTCGGCCAGGTTGGCCAGCCACACCAGCGTCGGTCGATCCTGGACCAGCGTGTAGACGATGTCGCCCACCCGCGCCGTCTGCACCCACTCCGGGCGATGGCCGGGGGACTGCTTTTCGTAGAAGTGCTCCCCCTCCACGCCGTCCGGGTAGCGCTTGAGCGTGAGCGCCCGGTCGCGCAGGTGGGGCAGCACGGTCGGTGCGATGCGGGCGTAGTAGGCGATCAGGTCCCCCTTGGTGAACCCGGCCCGGGGGAACAGCACCTTCTCCCAGTTGGAGATCCTCAGCCGGCGGCCATCGAGCGTGACCGCCAGCGCGCCGTCCGGGAGCCGCTCGACGCTGTCGAACAGCGCCTCGGGCGAACTGGACCGAGGCTGGGCGCCGGACCGAGGCTGGGCGCCGGGCCGGGGCTGGGCGGCGGGCTGGGGCTGGGCGCCGGGCCCGGCGTCGGGCTGGGGCTGGGCGGCGGGCTGGGGCTGGGCGGCGGGCCTTGGCTCGGCGCCCGGCTGGCGCGCGGCGGCCGGGGCGCGCCTGGCCGTGCGGGCGGTCGAGCGGGAGGGCCGATCCTCGCGCACGATCGAGCGAGCGGGCTTGTCCTCGCGCAGCCCCTTGAACGACGGCGCGCGCAGGACGCCGTCCTCGGTCCAGTCACGGAACTCGACCTCGGCCACCAGCTGCGGCTCGACGAACACCGCCTCGCGGGGAAGCCGCGGCGCGCGCTCGAACGGTGAGCTCGGGCGGCGCAGCGGCGCCAGGCGCGCCGCCAGCTCCTCGAGCGTCGCCTCGGTGAACCCGGTGCCCACCCGCCCGGCGTAGACCAGCGCCCCGTCCGCGTGGTAGCCGACCAGCAGCGCCCCGATCCGCCTGGCGCGCCGCCCCTCGCCCGGCAGCCAGCCGCCGATCACGAACTCCTGGCGGTGGGTGTGCTTGATCTTCAGCCACGCGCCCGACCGCCGACCCGGCTCATAGCGGCAGTCAAGCCGCTTGGCGACGATTCCCTCGATTCCCTGCTCGGCCGTCGCCTCCAGCAGCCGTGCTCCCTCACCCCGATGGGACGCGGCCACCCGCCAGGCCCGCCCGTCGAGCTCAAGGGACTCCAGGCGCGCCCGCCGGTCGGCGTAGGGCAACTCGGCCAGCCACTGGCCGTCGAGATAGAGCAGGTCGAAGATGGCGTAGACCACGGGGATGGAGCCCATCAGGCGCCTGACCGCCGAGGGGGAGCTGACGTGCATGCGGCGCTGGAGCCGCTCGAAGCTCGGCCGGCCCTCGGCGTCGAAGGTGACGATCTCCCCGTCCAGCACCATCTCGCGCATCCCGGTCTGCTCGAGCAGGCCCCGCACCTCCGGGTAGGCGGCGGTGATGTCGTTGAGGTTGCGACTCTCCAAGCGCAACCGCCCCGGCTGCACGTAGGCGATCGCGCGCACGCCGTCCCACTTGACCTCGAACGCCCAGCGCTCCGGATCGGGGGGAAGCCGACCGCTGCGGGCGAGCATCGGCAGCACCCGCTCGGGCATCGGCAGGCGGCCGGGATCCTCGGGCGGATCCATCCGGTGGATCATCCAGTCCTGACGGGAGTCGCCGTCGCGCCCGATCGGGAACAGGCCGTGGCGCCCCCTGAGGCGCTCGCCGTGGAAGGTCACCTCGACCTTGCGCTCCTCCCACTTGTGCACGTCGAACCGGCCGCGGTCCCAGATCGTCATCGTCCCGGCGCCATACTGTCCCCGGGGGATCTCGCCCTGGAACTCGAGGTACTCAAGCGGGTGGTCCTCGGTCCGCACCGCCAGGCGGTTGGCGGCCGGATCGGGTGGGATGCCGTTGGGCAGCGCCCAGGAGGCGAGCACGCCGTCGTGCTCGAGTCGCAGATCCCAGTGCAGGCGGGTGGCGTGGTGCTGCTGGACGACGAACCGGGGGCCGCGCGGGTCGGAGGCTCCCCGCACCGCATCGCCCGTGCCGGCCTCCTCCTCCCCGGCCGGCTGGTTCTCTGGCCCGGCGGGGTCGTTCCCCGCCGGCTCCTGAGTGCGCCCGAAGTCGCGCCTGGCGCGGTACTGGCTCAGTCTGTTCGATGCCACTGCGTCAGATGATGGCGCCCGCCACCCTCTCGGCTCTTCGTAAGCTTTTACGCACGGGCGCCATCCTCTACAGACACCATGCCTCCCCGCGTGCTCGTCGTCGATGACGAGCCGGCCGTGCGCCGGGCGCTCGAGCGCGCGCTGACGCTCGAGAACTACACGGTGCAGCTGGCCGCCGACGGTCAGGAGGCGCTCGACGCGCTGGCCGAGGCCCCCGCCGACGCGGTGGTGCTGGACATCGCCATGCCGCGCGTGGACGGGCTGGAGGTGACGCGGCGCATGCGCCGGGCCGGCGACCGCACGCCGATCCTGATGCTGACCGCACGCGACGCGATCGACGACCGCGTCACCGGGTTGGACGTGGGCGCCGACGACTACCTGGTCAAGCCGTTCGCGCTCCGGGAGCTGCAGGCGCGGCTGCGGGCGCTGCTGCGGCGGGCCGGGGACGGAGACCAGGACGAGGTGCTTCGCTTCGCCGACCTGGTGATGGACATCTCCGCCCACGAGGTGCGGCGCGGCGAACGGCCGATCGAGCTCACGCGAACCGAGTTTCTGCTGCTCGAGCTGTTCCTCCGCCACCCCCGCCAGGTGCTCACCCGCTCGCAGATCTTCGAGCACGTGTGGGGCTATGACTTCGGCCCCACCTCGAACGCCCTCGGCGTGTACATGGGCTATCTGCGCCGCAAGACCGAGGAGGGCGGCGAGCCGCGCCTGCTGCACACCGTCCGCGGCGTCGGCTACATCCTGCGCGAGTAGATGACGCTGCGGCGGCGTGTGGGGATGGCCGCGGCGGTCGCGGTGGCGATCGCGGTCGTGCTGGTCGCCGTGGTCAGCTACTTCGTCGTGCGCAGCCAGCTGCGGGGTGCGGTCGACAGCGCGCTGCGGGCCCAGGCGGCGGCCGTCCAGCAGCACCCCGATCTCCACAGCCTGCTGCCCGGGATTCCCCCCAGCGCGGGGGGGCCCGCCCCCTACGCTCAGCTGCTGGCGGCGGATGGGACGACGTTCCCGATCGAGGGCGACGTGTCGCTGCCGGTCAACGCCCACGAGCTGGCGGTGGCCGCGGGCAACGCGCCCCCCTATCTGACCGACGTGCACGTGGGTGGCAGCCACCTGCGCGAGATCACCTTTCAGATCCCGCGCGTGGTCGGCGGCGAGCCGGTGGCGGTTCAGCTCGCGCGTCCGCTGAACGCGGTCGACCATATCCTCGCCACCCTGCGCCTGATTCTCGCCCTGCTGTGCCTGGGCGGCGTCGGCCTGGCCGTGATCCTCGGCCGCCTGGCCGCCAGCCGGGTACTGGCGCCGCTGGCCGAGGTCGCCGCCACCGCGCAGCACATCGGCGAGACCGAGGATCTCGCCTCGCGGATCCGGGTGCAGAGCGACGACGAGGTGGGACAGCTGGCCACCCGCTTCAACGCCATGCTCGAGCGCCTGCAGGCCTCCCGTCAGGCGCTGGACGAATCGGTGCGCGCCCAGCGTCAGCTGGTGGCCGACGCCTCGCACGAGCTGCGCACCCCGGTGACCAGCCTGCGCACCAACATCGAGCTGCTGCTCGAGCACGACCGCCTGGATCCGGCGGAGCGGCGGCGGATGCTGGCCGACGTGGTCGAGCAGACCGAGGAGCTCACCTCGCTGGTGGGCGATCTGATCGAGCTGGCGCGCGGAGATCTGCCCAGTGACTCGGCCGAGGACGTGCGCCTGGACCAGGTGGTGGCCGAGTCGGTCCGCCGGGCGGAGCGGAACTTCCCGGCGATCCGCTTTGACGCCCGGCTTGAGCCGGCGCTGATCGAGGGGATGCCCGACCGCCTGAGCCGCGTGGTCAACAACCTGCTGGACAACGCGGCCCGCCACTCCCCCCCGGGCGGTCACGTCGAGGTGGAGCTGCGGCCGGTGGGCGGCCAGGCGAGGCTGAGCGTGCGCGATCACGGCCCGGGGGTGGCCGAGGCCGACCTGCCCCACGTGTTCGACCGCTTCTATCGCGGCGCCAGCTCGCGGGGTCGGCAGGGCAGCGGGCTGGGACTGTCGATCGTCCGCCAGGTGGTCGAGCAGCACGGGGGTTCGGTGGCGGCCCAAAACGCGGCCGACGGCGGCGCGCTGTTCACCATCCATCTGCCGCTGGCCGGAACCTCAGCTGGGCCCGATGACCGGCCGGGTCCGGTCTCAGCCGACGCCTGGGTGGACGATCACGGTCCCTCCACCGCCTGGGGGGGCGGTCAGGGTTTCGCCGCCTGGGGGGGCGGTCAGGACTCAGCCGCAGCGTGGGCAGGCGATCAGGGCTCAGCCACCGCCTGGGCGGACGGTCAGGACTCAGCCGCCGAGCCGCCGCGCAATCCGCGCGTGGCGGGCCACCCGGAAGCGCCTGCGCAGGAGAACGAAGCAGACGACGAACACCGGGAGCACGACGCCGAGCAGCAGGCCACGGTTCAGCGAGCCGCCGAGTAGGGCGATCATCGCGATCCCCACCGCTATCGCCACCCCCGCCGCCAGCAGCGTCGTGTGCGAGCGGTACCCGGAGAAATGCTCGCGCACCGTGAACTCGCCCACCCCGAGCACGCACGCCACCAGACCCACCGCCAGGGCGATCGGGGCCGACGCGACCAGGCCGTACACGGTCCCGACCGCTCCGGCCAGGATCAGCACCTCGGAGACCGGGAGGCCTCCGAACGGGCTCTCCGGCCGCTCCCCGTAGGTGCCCATCATCGTGTCGGGCTGGCGCTGGCGGCTCTCCGCCGCCGCGCTCCCCTGGGCGCTCGGCCGTCCGCGCCGCGGCCGCGGGGCGGGCCTCAGCGCCTCCCGCGCCGAGCGGGGAACGATCTCGACCGCGGGGGCTGCGACATCGCCCGCCGGCGCGGCGGGATCGCCATCCCGGCGCAGGCCGGCGGCGTCCGCTCCCCCGCGCACCGTCCGTGCGCCGGCGGCCGGGCGGCGGCGCTTGCGTGACTGGCGCCCTGACTTCGGCGTGGCCATCGTCAGGCAGGATAGAGCCGGACGGCGCGGGCCTCCCTCAGTCGGACGGGGGCGCCCCTCCCTCAGCCGTCCGGGCGCGGGCCTCCCTCAGTCGGACGGGGGCGCCCCTCCCTCAGCCGTCCGGCGACGTTCCGCCGGCCGCGTGAGAGGCGTCGGCGAACTCGCGAAACAGCCCGGTGACCACGAACACCACCTGCTCGGCGATGTCCACCGCGTTGTCACCGATCCGCTCCAGGCAGCGCGCGACGAGAATCATGAACATCGCCCACTCGCGCAGCTCGACGTCGTCTCCGGCCTGCACCGCGCGCCGGAAGATCTCCCGATTGAGATGGTTGATCTCCGAGTCCTGGCGCAGCAGGTCCCGGGCCAGCTCGGCGTTGCGGCTGCTCAGGGCGTCGATCGCCTCGGCCACCTCGGCGCGGGCGCGGAGCCCCATGCGCCGGATCAGATCGAGGATGTCCTTGTCCTTCGGCGCCTCGTGGCCGGACAGCGGCACCAGCTTGGCGATGTTGACGCACTGGTCGCCCATCCGCTCCATGCAGCGGAGGATGTGCAGCAGCGCGGCCAGCATCCGCAGCTCTCCGGCCGCCGGCGGCTGACGGCCGAGCAGCGACAGGATGCCCTGATGGACCTCCAGGTAGCGGCCGTCGATCCGGTCGTCGTCGGCGATCACCAGCGCCGCCAGCTCAACGTCCTGGTAGTGGAGGGATTCCAGCGCCCGGTCGAGCTGCTGGACGACCATCTCAAGCCCCCCCAGCGTCTGCCGCTCGAGCGTGCTGAGGTCCTCGCTGAACTGGTGGCGGGCGTGCTCCACGGTATTCATCTACCCCGACTTGGGATTTCTCGGGCCGCGACCGTCAGGCCCGAGGCTGATCATGGCACCCGCCGGCGGCGCTATTTGGGCTTGCTCACGGTCAGGATCAGCCCGTAGGCGACGATCGCGGCCACCAGCAGCAGCGACAGGGCCGACGCGGCCTGGAACAGCAGACCGGCGAGGCGACGGTCCGAGCGCCTGAGCACGGTCGCCCGGTCGGCGCAGAAGACAACCAGCGAGAAGGCGATCGTCACCCCCACGCCGGCCAGGAGGGCGGCCACCACCAGCTTGACCAGCGTGGCCAGGGTGATGATCGTCGTGGCGGCGGGGATGGCCGTGGCGACAGCGGGGATCATCTTGCCACCGCTCCCCGTAGCCGCCGCCGGGAGGCCCGGGCGGCCACGAAGGCCACCGCGGCCACCGCCACCAGCAGCACCACCACCGGCCCGGTCGCCCCCCGGCCGAAGATGCGCGTCAGCTCGTAGACGATCGCGCCGCAGGCCCCCGCCGCGGGCAGCGTCAGCAGCCAGGCGACGACGATGTGGCCGGCCACGCCCCAGCGCACCGCCGACAGTCGTCGGGCGGCGCCCGACCCCATCACGCCGCCGTTGATCACGTGGGTGGTGGAGATCGGATAGCCGAAGTGCGAGACGGCCAGGATCACGGCGGCGCCCGCGCCCTGGGCGGCGAATCCCTGGGCCGGGTTCATGTTGATGATCCTCATGCCGGTGGTCTTGATGATCCGCCAGCCACCGGCGTAGGTGCCCAGACCCATCGCCGTGGCCGCCGAGGCGATCACCCACACCGGAACGTGCACGTGCGCCGCGCTGATCGACCCGTGGGCCACCAGCGCCAGGGTGATCACGCCCATCGTCTTCTGGCCGTCATTGGTCCCGTGCGAGAGCGACAGCAGCGCGCTCGAGAGCACCTGCCCGAGTCGGAAGCTCCGGCTGACGAAGCCGGGCGGGCGGTTGGCGAGCATCCGATAGGCGACCACCACCGAGGCCGCGGCCACCACGAAGGCCAGCGTCGGCGAGATCACGGCGGGCAGGATCACCTTGCCGACCACGCCGCCACCGTTCACCGCCCCGGCCCCGTCCGCCGCCAGCACCGCCCCCACCAACCCCCCGATCAGCGCGTGCGAGGAGCTCGACGGCAGCCCCCGATACCAGGTGATCAGGTTCCAGACGATCGCGCCCACCAGCCCGGCGAACACGACCGGCAGCGTGATCTGCCCGGTGGCGACGATGCCCTTGGCGATCGTGGTGGCCACCCGGAGCGAGATGAACGCCCCGACGAAGTTCAGCAGCGCGGCGAAGCCGACCGCCACCCGCGGGGCCATGGCCCGGGTGGAGATCGTGGTGGCCACGGCATTGGCGGTGTCGTGGAAGCCGTTGGTGAAATCGAAGGCAAGCGCGGTGGCGACGACGACGACCAGCAGAATGTCGGCGCTGGTCTGGCTCACCGGTTCTTGATGACGATCCCTTCCATGATGTTGGCCACGTCCTCGGTGGCGTCGATGGCGTCCTCGAGCCGCTCGTAGAGATCCTTCCAGCGGATCACCACCATCGGGTCGATGCCGTTGTCGAACAGCGCCGCCATCGCCTCGCGGGTCAGGCGATCGCCCTCGTTCTCCAGGCGATTGATCTCGATCGTGTGCGGGGAGATGTCGCGGAAGCCGCGCAGGAGCGGCAGCGCCTGGGCGATCTCCCGGCAGGAGCGGTGCAGGATCGTGGCCATCTGCTGGGCCTGGACCATCGGCGCCTCGACCCGATACAGGCCCAGGTAGTCAGCCACCTCCTCGGTGTAGTCGACGATGTTGTCCAGCGCGCCCGCCAGCCGGTAGATGTCCTCCCGGTCGATCGGGGTGACGAACGTGTTGTTCAGGTGCTGGATCAGGTCGTGGGTGATCCGGTCGCCCTCGTGCTCGCAGACCAGGATGTCGCTGGCCAGCTCCCGGCGGTCCGGGTAGGTGGCGAGCATCTGGTCCAAGAGGTCGGCGGCGCGCAGCACATTGGTGCCGGCCTGCTCGAACAGCGCGAAGTACTCGCGCCCGCTGGGCGCGAGGAGGTCGGACAGTCCCATCGGTGAGGAGCTCCTTGGTCTGGGCGAGCGCCGACCGGGATCAGCTATCGCTCGCGGTCGGGTGCGGGGCTGGTGAGGACTCGCTCCGCCTCCGCATCGCCCTCAGCCTGCCCCACGGGCGGTGAGACGCTGCGCGCGGCCGGGGCCTGCGCCTCCTCGGAGGGGGAGGAGCTGGGCACCGGCGCGAAGCGGTAGCCCACCCCAAAATGCGTATGGATGTAGTCCCAGCCGGGGGAGGCGGCATGCAGCTTCTGGCGAAGCTTGCGCACGAACACATCCACCGAGCGGTCGCCGTGGGCCATGGCGTACCCCCACACGCGCTCATAGATCTCCTCGCGGCGGAGCACCCGATCGCTGTGCACCAGCAGCTCCAGGATCTCGAACTCGCGAGCGGTGAGCCCGACGCTCGCCTCGCCGACGAATGCCTGGTGGAGCTCGGGCCGGATGGTCAGCTCACCGACCACAGTCGGCGGCTCGAGCAGCGCCAGCTCCCGCCGGCGATGGCGGCGCATCGCCGCCTCGATCACGCACAGCAGCTCCTCCGGGTGGCAGGGCTTGGTAACCCAGGCGTCGGCGCCCAGCCGCAGCCCCCGCACCCGCTGGGCCACCGAGGAGGGACCGGTGCAAACCACCACCGGCAGGGCGGGAAGCCGCGCGCACACCGCCTCCAGGTAGGCCCAGCAGTCGGGCCCCACGACGGCCGTGTCCACCACCAGCGCGTGCAGGCGCATGCGCACGAGCGCCTCGGGCGTCACCGGGCTGCCCACGATCGTGTGATCCCAGCCCCGCTCGCCCATCCGCCGGCTCAGCACCTGCATGAAGCCGGGGTCGCGGTCGATCAGGGCGATCCGCACCCGCTCGCCTCCGGAGGAGCTCAACCGGGCGGCGGGTTGGGGTTGGTCGCTGCGCTCGGCCAACATCTGCCTGAGACTCTAGCTGGCGGCGGACACGGAAGACAGCAACGGGGCCAGGACCGCGCAAATAGCGGGCTGGGGTCGGTATACCCAGCCGCACCGCCGCCGACGCGGCCTCGACCACCGCCCACGCGGCCGCGGTCCCGGCGCCGCCCACACGCAGCGGTCCCGGCGCCGCCCACGCGCGTTCGGCCGCGCCGCCGGCGGTCCGCCACTCGGGTCCGCTGGCCGCGGAGGCCCGCTTCTAACTGCACCCGCAGGCCCCGCCCATCTAATAAACGGCTATGAGCCGCTGACGGGGGCCCGAGCGGTTGTCTATCCTCCCCACCTGGCGCTCTCAAGCGGCGCCTGCTCCCATGGCGTCACGCACTCGACAGAAGGAAGAAGCTCGCGCCCGGCGACTGGCGGAGGAGCGCGCCCGGGCCGAGCGGGCACAGCGCGCCCGGCGGATGCGGATGCTGGCCGGGGTGGTCGTGGCCGCGATCGTGGTCGTGGCCGTGGTGATCGCGATCAGCGTCAGCGGCAGCAGCAAGCCCAGCAAGGTCACCGCCAGCAGCCCCGCGGCGCACAAGAACGTGGCCGCGGTCAGCGCGCTGCTGAACGGGATCCCGGAATCAGGGGAGACGCTGGGGTCGCCCAGCGCGCCGGTGACCGTCACCGAGTACGCCGATCTCGAGTGCCCGGTGTGCGACGCCTTCGCCCTGCCGACCAGCGCCAACACCTCGGATGGCACTCCCGGCAGCGGCTACTTCGATCAGCTGGTCAACCAGTACGTGCGCCCGGGCAAGGTCAAGATCGTCTATCGCTCGCTGGAGACGGCCACCGGCAACGGCCCCAACTCCTCGATGTGGACCCAGCAGCAGGCCGCCGCGTACGCCGCCGGGCTGCAGGACAAGGCCTGGTACTACATCGAGCTCTTCTATTACGAGCAGCAGTCGGAGACCTCCCAGTACGTCAACACCGCGTTCCTGCAGAACATCGCCCGCCAGGTGCCGGGGCTGAACTTCGCCCGCTGGAACGCCGATCGCACCAGCCCGAGCCTCCAGGCCCAGGTGGCCAGCGACGGGCAGACGGCGATCGCGCACGGCTTCCAGTACACGCCGACGCTCGTGGTCCAGGGCCCCAAGGGACAGGCCACCCCGATCCAGAGCCTGCCCTCCAGCTACAGCCAGCTCACCTCCGCGATCAACTCGGTCAGCTGAGCGCGGGCATTCCCGGTGCTTGCCGGCGGGCCACCGGCTCAGATCATGGGGGCCGGCGCGCCGCTCGCCTCAATTGAGCCGGCCATCCCTCAATCGAGCCGGCCATCCCTCAATCGAGCCGGCCATCCCTCAATCGAGCCGGCCATCCCCCAATCGAGCCGGGGGCGCGTCAGACAAGCTGGGCGCGCCTGAACCGAGCTGAGCGCCGCGGGTCCGGGCCGGGCGTCGCTGTGCATGGCGGCTGCGCCGTCATTCGGCCGGGGCCGCCTCGCCCATCCCGTGCGAGGCGTCGGCGAACTCGCGGAACAGCCCGGTGACCACGAACACCACCTGCTCGGCGATGTCCACCGCGTTGTCGCCGATGCGCTCCAGGCAGCGGGCCACGAGGATCATGAACATCGCCCACTCGCGCAGCGCCGGGTCCGCGCAGGCGTCCACGGCCCGGCGGAAGATCTCCCGGTTGAGGCGGTTGATCTCCGAGTCCTGGCGCAGCAGGTCCCGGGCCAGCCCGGCATCGCGCTCGGCGAAGGCCGACTTGGCGTCGGCCACCTCAGCCCGCGCCCGCTGCGCCATGCGCTCGATCAGCCCCAGAATGTCCGCGTCGGCCGGGGACTCGTGGCCGGACAGCGGCACCAGCTTGGCGATGTTGACGCACTGGTCGCCCATCCGCTCCAGGCAGCGCAGCGTGTGCAGCAGCGCGGCCACCACCCGCAGGTCGCCGGCCACCGGCGCCTGACGGGCGAGCAGCGACAGGATCGCCTGGTGCACCTCCAGGTAGCGGCCGTCGATGCGGTCATCGTCGGCGATCACCATCGCCGCCAGCTCAACGTCCTGGTAGGTGAGCGACTCCAGGGCGCGGTCGAGCTGCTGGATCACCAGGTCAAGCCCCTCCAGGGTCTGCTCCTCCAGGATTCTCAGCTCCTCACGGAACTGGTGACGGATCTCCTGAGCGGCCACGGCTCACCCGAACTCCCCGGTCATCTCACCCGAACTTTCCGGTCATCTCACCCGAACTTTCCGGTCATCTCACCCGAACTTCCCGGTCACGTACTGCTCGGTCCGCTCATCGCGCGGATTGGTGAAGATCTGCGCCGTGGGTCCGTGCTCGATCAGCCGTCCGTCCAGCAGGAAGGCGATCGAGTCGGCCACGCGCGCGGCCTGCTGCATGTTGTGGGTGACGATCGCGATCGTGAAGCGATCCTTCAGCTCGCTGATCAGCTCCTCGATCCTCAGCGTGGCGAGCGGATCCAGGGCCGAGCATGGCTCGTCCATCAGGATCACCTCGGGCTCGACCGCGATCGCGCGCGCGATGCACAGCCGCTGCTGCTGACCGCCCGACAGGCTGGTGCCGGCCTGATTGAGCCGGTCCTTGACCTCATCCCAGAGACCGACCGCGCGCAGCGAGCGCTCCACCTGCTCGCGCACGGCCGCGCCCCGCACCCCGGCCAGCCGCAGACCGGCTGCGACGTTGTCGTGGATCGACATGGTCGGAAATGGGTTTGGCCGCTGAAACACCATGCCCACCAGGCGGCGCAGGGCGGTCACGTCCACCCGCCTGTCGTACACGTCGACGCCGTCCAGCCGGATCGATCCCTCAACCCGGGCGCCCGGAATCTCCTCGTGCATCCGGTTGATGCAGCGGACCACGGTCGACTTTCCAGATCCGGAGGGCCCGATCAGCGCGGTCACGTGGTTGGCACGCAGCTCGATGCTGAGCTCGGTGATCACGCGCCGCTGCCCGTAGTAGGCGTTGAGCCGCTCGACCGTGATGCCGTGGCCGCCGCCCGCCTGGGACGGCGAGGGCGCCATTGCGGAGATATGTCGTGGTTCGATCTTTTCCATCTTCTCGGTGTTGGGTGGTGAGAGCATGCTGTCGGGACCTGCTCGACTTCAGCCGCGGATCCGCCGGCGGCTGCGCTCGTGGAAGGTGCGCGCGGTGACGCTCAGCGCGAGCACGAACAGGATCAGCAGCAGGGCGGCCGCCCACGCCTGGGCGTGATCGGCCGGGCTGGGAGACTCCGACAGGCTGAAGATCGTCACCGGGATGTTCGGCATCGGCGCCCCGGGGTTGGTGGTGAGCCCGACGTTCGAGAAGATCGAGCTGGTGAACAGCAGTGGCGCCGTCTCCCCCGCCACCCGCGCCACCCCGAGGACGGCTCCGGTGAGCAGCCCGCCGGCGGCGGTCGGCAGCACGACCCTCAGCACCACCCGCCAGCGCCGCAGTCCCAGCGCGAGCGCCGCCTCCTGCAGCGCGCGCGGCACCAGGTCCAGCACCTCCTGAGCGGCCCGGGCCACGATCGGCAGCTCGACAATCGCCAGCGCGATCGCTCCCGCCCATCCGGACTGCTGGTGACCCACGACCAGCAGCCCGAACACGAAGATCCCGGTGATGATCGTCGGCACGCCGTTGAGGATGTCGAGCGCGAAGCGGATGGCACCGGACAACCCCGGCGGGGCGAACTCGCTCGTGTAGATGGCGATCAGGATCCCGATCGGCACCGACATCGCCGTGGCCAGAGCGATCAGGATCGCGCTTCCCACCAGCGAGTTGGCGATCCCACCCCCGCTCTGGCCGAACGGCGCCGGATCATGGGTGAGGAGGTCGAGGTTGATGGCCGGAAGCCCCTTGACCAGCACCGAGATGACGACCAGCAGCAGCACGGCCACGGCCGCCACCGCCGCCAGCATGGAGAGCACCTCCACCAGCCGGTTGACCGCCCGCCGCCGGCGGCGGCCGGCACCCGCGCCGGCCAGGTGGGGCGGGATCGGATGCAGCGCCGCCTCCATCAGCCGACCGTCGCTCCGCGCGCTTGGCCGCCGCGCGTGAGCAGGCGGACGGGGAGGATCCTCGCGCCCGGGCCACCCCTGGCGATCAGTCGGGCGGCGAGGTTCACCAGCAGCGAGATCACGAGCAGGATCGCGCCCAGGTACATCAGCGACGCGGTGTCGAGATTGCTGGTGGCGCTCTGGTACTCGTTGGCGAGCTGCGCCGCCAGCGTCACGCCGGGCTGGTACAGGGAGGCCCTGATCTGCGCGGCGTTGCCGATCACCTGGGTGACCGCGATCGCCTCCCCCAGCGCCCGTCCCAGCCCGAGCATCACCGCTCCCACGATCCCCGCGCGCGCGGTCGGCAGCACGCTCATCCTGATCATCTCCCAGCGCGTCGCCCCGAGCGCGTAGGCGCCCTCCCTGAGCTCGGTGGGGGTCGTCGCGAACACCTCCCGCACGATCGAGGTCACGATCGGGAGGGTCATGATCGTGAGGATCGCCGTGGCGGTGAGAATCCCGTAGGGGGAGGCGGGGCCGGCAAACAGGGGGAGCCAGCCGAGCAGGCTCCGCAGCAGCGGCTCCAGATGGTTGGCCAGGAAGGGGCCGAGGATGACGATCCCCCACAGGCCGAGGATCACGCTGGGTATAGCGGCCAGCAGCTCGACCAGGATCGCCACCGGCCGGCGGATCAGTCGCGGCGCCAGCTCGGTCAGGTAGATGGCGATCGCGATCGCGATGGGCGTCACCAGCAGCAGCGAGAGAAGCGAGGTGACCAGCGTCCCGTAGATGAAGTCGAGCGCGCCATACGCGCCCTGGGCGCCGGCGTTGGGGTTCCACACCGTCCGGCCGATGAACCCGACGCCGTAGCGCGAGATGGCCGGTCCGGCCTGGCTGAACACGGTCTCGGCGATCCAGACGATCAGCCCGATCGCCCCCAGGCCGCAGGCCAGCGACAGCCCCTGCAGCACCGGCTCGCCCACCCGATCTGACAGCCGGGAGCGAAAGGCGAGCAGACCGGGGCGGGCGGGGCTGGTGATCGATGCCTCGATCACCTCGCTGTCGAGGGGAGCGCCCATCACTCCCGCGGCGCGGTCGGGGCGGGCGCGGACGAGCTCTGTGGCGCCCGTCCGGTGGGCCGCCCGCGGGCGGCCCACCGCTTGCCTGACAGCCAGGCGGTCGGACTCACCTCAACCCACCAGGTTGAGCGTCGAGCGATCGGCGGCGACGACCGAGGCCGGCAGGGGCGCGAACAGCAGCTTGGGCCCGTAGCTCTGGCCGTCGGTGATCGCCCAGCCGATGAACTGCCGGAGCGCGGTCGCCACCGCCTTCGATTTGCTCTGCCGGGGCACGAGCACGTAGGTGAAGGTCGAGATCGGATACGCGCCCGGCGCCGAGGCGGGCGGATCGGTGATCGAGATCCCCTGGGTTCCCCCGGCGGGAATCGAGGGAAACGCGGCCGCCGCGGCGAGGATCGAGGACACGCTGGGCTGCGGGAACCGTCCCGCCGCGTTCTCGACCAGGCCGTAGTCGAAGTGGTTGGCCACCACGTAGGCCATCGTGATGTAGGCGATCGCGCCGTTGGTGGAGGACATCGCTCCGCCCACACCGGAGTTGCCCTTGCCGCCGATGCCGCCGGGCCAGGCGACCGTGGTGGCGTTGCCGATCGTCGATTTGAACGTCGGGCTGACCTTCGACAGGTAGTTGGTGAAGGCGAACGTGTCCCCGCTGCCGTCGGTGCGGTGAACGGGGACGATCGGGGTGCTGGGCAGATTCACGCCCGGGTTGAGCGCCTTGATCGCCGGGTCATCCCAGGCCTTGATCCTGCCCATCCAGATGTCGGCGAGCACCGGGCCGGTGAGGTGCAGGTGGTTCGGCACGCCCTTGACGTTGTAGGCGATGCCCACCCCGGCCAGCGCCCACGGAATCTCCAGGCAGCCGTTGCAGGCGCGTTCCTGGCTGGGGGTGAGGGGCGCGTCGCTGGCACCGAAGTCCACCGTCCGCGCGCTGATCTGCTTGATGCCACCCCCGGAGCCGATGGCCCCGTAGGTGATCGACACGCCCGTCTTGCTCTGGTAGGCGGGCTGCCAGTTGGACATAAGCGGCGCCACCAGCGTGCTCCCCGCGCCGGTCAGCGACTTCGCCCCGGTCGAGGAGCCCGAGCCGGTCGAGCCGGTGGAGCTGGCTGCTCCCGATGATGCGGCGTGGCTGGCGGTGGCGCTGCTGGAGCTCGACCCACAGGCCGCCACCCCGATCGCCAGCGCCAAAGCGCTCGCCGCTGCGATGGCACGACTCACTCTCACTTGCTTCTCCTTTTCTGCTTCGTTGTGATGGTCAGTCTCCGGTCGACCGGGAGCCGCGCTGCGATTCGTGCGGGAACCCCTTCTCGCCAAGCTGTGAGCCGCGCTGTGACCCGTGCGGGAACCCCTTCTCGCCAAGCTGTGAGGGCTCCGGCCGGAGCCGGTAGCCGAAGCCGAAGTGGGTGTGGATGAAGCGCCATCCGGGCAGTGCCCGCTCGAGCTTGACCCGCAGACGTCGCACGTAGACATCCACCGAGCGGTCGCCGGGCCGCATCTCCCGGCCCCAGGCCAGCCGGAACAGCTCCTGGCGGAGCATGATCCGATCCGGGTGGCGCGCCAGCTCCTCGAGCAGTCGCAGCTCCTGGAGGGAGAGCATCAGCGCCCGTCCCCGCACCCGCGCGGTGCGCTCGGCCGGCAGGACCACGAGCGGCCCCACCTCGAGCCGCTCCGGGCCCGAAGCGCAGCCACCGGCCGGGGCCGCCCACGCATTGGCCCGGCCGGATGACGCGGATCTCCGTTCGCGCCCGCCTTCCGACGAATGCGAGCCGGAAGCTGGGATGTTCGCTCCTCTGTGGGCGGTGGCGGTCAACTCGCGCACAGCCTGCACCGCCCTCCCACACCGAGCGTTACCGAGGTGTGACGAGCCTGTGAACGACTTGTGAGCGCGGGGCTCCGAGCGGTTGTCTATCCTCGTTTTGAGGCGCCCCTCGGCGCCGCTCGGCGCGATGTCCTCCCCCCCAAGCAACAGGATGAAGCCATGAGCCGCACCCTGCGGCGCGCGATGCTCGTGCTGGCGGTGGCCGGACTGGGCGTGGCCTCCTACCTCACCTACGTCCACTACGCCGGGTTCGGCGCGCTCGTGTGTGTCGGCGGCCACGGCGGGCACTCGAGCTGTGAGACCGTCCAATCTTCGGTGTGGTCGAAGGTGGCCGGGGTTCCGGTGGCGCTGCTGGGGTTGATCGGCTACGTGGCGATCCTGGCCAGCCTGCTCGCCCCCGACCGCGAGGAGGCGCGGCTGGCCACGCTCGGGCTGACCCTGGTGGGCGTGGGCTTCAGCGGCTATCTCACCTACCGCGAGCTGTTCTCGATCCACGCCATCTGCGAATGGTGCGTCTCGAGCGCGATCATCCTCACCCTGCTGCTGATCGGTGCCGCCATCCGCTACGTGCTCGGCGGGGGGCCGGAGCTCGGCCCGGAGCTCGACGGCGACCGGGGCGCGGCGAGCCTGGGCGCGGGACGCGCCGGGGAGCTCGCGCGTCCCCGCGCCTGAGCCAACGTCCGCCGCGGGGGCCATGATCAGGCCGTGAGCTGGCGAAGCACGCGCGCCACCGAACGCCTGCGCTCCCGACCGCGAGAGGTGGCGGTGATCGACCTGGGCTCAAACTCCTGGCGGCTGGTCGTGTTCACGTTCGCCCCCGGCGTCTGGTGGAAGCGCACCGATGAGCTGTATGAGACGGTGCGCATCGGGGCGGGCATGGCCAGCACCGGCGCCCTCACCCAGGCGGCGATCGACCGGGGGCTGGAGACGCTCGATGTGTTCGGGCGCTTCTGCGCCGCCCACCGGCTGGGTCCCGACCGGATCCACGTCGTGGCCACCAGCGCCATCCGCGACGCCGCCAACGGAGCGCAGTTTGTCGCCGCCGCCCGGCGGGCCACCGGCCTGCCGATCGAGATCCTGCCCGCGCGCGAGGAGGCGCGGCTGGGCTATGTCGCCGCCGTCAACACCTCGACGCTGCGTGACGGGGCGGTCCTGGAGCTGGGTGGGGGGAGCCTGCAGCTGATCCGGGTGGCCGACCGCCTGGCGCACGAGCTGTGCTCGCTGCCGCTCGGCGCCGTGCGCTTGACCGAGGCGCTCCTGCCCGCCGATCGGCCGCCCCGCCGGCGGGAGCTGGCGCGCGTGCGCGAGCGGGTGCGGGAGGCGCTGGAGGCGCTGCCGTGGCTGGCCGGCTGCGGCGGCCGGCTGGTCGGCATCGGCGGCGCCGTGCGCAACCTCGCCGCCGCCGCCCAGCACGCCGCCGGCCAGGGCGATCTCGGCGTGCAGGGATACGTGCTCACGCGCGAGGCGCTGGAGGAGCTGATCCAGCGGTTGGCCGCGCTGGCGCCGGGCGAGCGCGGGGAGCTGCCCGGGATCAAGCCGGGGCGCGGCGACATCATCCTGGCCGCCGCGCTGACGATCGCCGGAGTGCTGTCGTGCGGGGCGTTCACCGGCATCGAGGCCACCGAGGCGGGGCTGCGCGAGGGGGTGTTCTTCGACCGCGAGCTGCTGCAGGGCGACCGGCCCCTGTTCGAGGACGTGCGCGCCAGCGCCGTGCGCAACCTGGCCGTCCAGTACGAGTCCGACCTGCCTCACGCCGAGCACGTGGCCAGGCTGTCGCTGCAGATGTTCGACTCGCTGGTCGAGGCGGGTCTGTTTGCGCCCGCCGGCGCTGAGCGGGAGCTGCTGTGGGCGGCGGCGATGCTGCACGACGTGGGGATGACGATCGCCTACGACGACCACCACAAGCATTCCCGCTACCTGATCGTCTCCGCGGAGCTGCCCGGGTTCGATCCGCGGGAGCGGGCGCTGATCGCCCAGATCAGCCGCTACCACCGCAAGGGGACGGCCAAGCTGGGCGAGCTGGCGCCGCTCGCCCGGCCCGGTGACGAGCAGCTGGTGGCGCGCTGCGCGGTGATCCTGCGGCTGGCCGAGCACCTCGAGCGTGGCCGCGACCAGTCGGTGCGAACCGTCCGTCTGCACGGCAACGGCGACGGCGTCGACCTGCATCTGGAGGCCGCGGGCGACCTCACGCTGCCGCGCTGGAGCGTCGAGCGCTACGGCGACGGCGAGGCGTTCGCCCGCGTGTTCGGCCGGCGGCTGCTGATCGGATAGCGGGCGCACGGGCGCTGGTCGGCCCCGCTCGCCGGCGCCTTCTCGGCCCGCCTGCCAACCGGCGCACCTGCCGCCGCGCCCGGATATGTTCCCGCCCACATGGCACCGTGATCAGCGGGAGGATGCGTGATGTGGAGGATGCTCGGGATGCGGCGAAGGCTCAGGATGCGGGGGACGCTCGGGCTGCGGCAGACGCTCGGGATGCGCACGACGGCCGCGGCGTGTGAAGGTCATGGCGCAGGATGCGCCCGGCGTGAGAAGGCGCACCGCAGGCTGGTCCACCGCAGGCTTCTCATCTGCGCCGCGGCGATGCTGGGCGCCGCGCTGGCGGCGCCCGCCTCGGCGTCGGCGGCGATCGCCAACGTTCTCGGCGGCCACACGATCAGCGGCGCGCCGATCCCCTGCGTGGCGCAATCCGACGGCGTGCGCGTCTGCCACGGCTCCGACAACGGCGTCTCGGGCCCCGACCTGCGGCTGAAGAGCTTTGACGGGGTGCCGCTGGAGGTCTATGTGATCCTCCCGCCGGCGCCCAGCTCGGGGGCCGACGGCCCGTACCCGACAATCGTCCAGAGCCACGGCTGGGGCAGCTCGGCCGGCGGCCCCAACAACGGCGAGTTCTACGGGCCGACGGCCGATCAGTGGGCCAGGCAGGGCTACGCGGTGCTGCAGCTGACCGCCCGCGGCTTCGGCGACTCGTGCGGCAAGGTCGCCCAGCGGTCGGAGCTTCCCGCCTACTACGCCGCCGTGTGCGCCAACGGCTACATCCGGCTCGACGACGAGCGCTACGAGGCCCGCGACGTCCAGTACGCGCTGGGGCTGCTGGTGGACGAGGGCATCGTCGCCCCCGGCCACATCGGGGTGACCGGCGAGTCCTACGGCGGCGGGGTGTCGCTCGAGCTGGCCACGCTCAGGAACCGGGTGATCAACGCCGACGGCTCGCTGTCGCCGTGGACAAGCCCGAACGGGACGCCGCTGTCGATCACCGCCGCCGCCCCGGTCATCCCCTGGTCGGACCTGGTCTACGCGCTGGTCCCCAACGGCCACACGCTCGACTACCAGATCACCTCCCCCACCGCCGATTTGAGCCCGTTCGGGGTTCCGAAGGACTCCTACGTCTCCGGGCTGTTCGCGCTCGGCGAGGCCACCGGCTACTACGTGACCCCGGGGGTCAACCCGCAGGCCGATCTCACCACCTGGTTTGCCTCGGTGCAGCAGGGCGATCCCCCCACCGCCGAGGACAGCTACATCCTGGATCAGATCGCCCGCTACCACTCGCCCTACTACCTGCTCGACGGGGCCTACGGCGCCGCCCGGCAGGAGCCCCCGCCGCTGCTGATCGCCAACGGCTTCACCGACGACCTGTTCCCGGTCGACGAGGCGCTGCGCTACTACAACCTCGCGCACGCGCTCTACCCCTCGGACCCGATCTCGCTGTTTGACTGGGACGGCGGCCACGCCCGGGGACAGAACAAGCCGGCCGACAACGCGCTGCTGGCGGGCCGCATCCAGGCGTTCTTCAACTACTACCTGAGGGGCAGCGGCAGAAGGCCGGCCACCGGCTTCACCGCCCTGACCGAGACATGCCCCAAGACCGCGCCCTCCGGCGGGCCGTTTCAGTCGCCGACGTGGGCGGGCCTGCACCCGGGAGAGGTGATCTACAACGGCGGCTCCGCCCAGACGGTCACCTCCACCGGCGCCGACCCGTCCGCCTCCCGGGTGTTCGACCCGATCGCCGGCGGGGGCGCGTGCGCGACCGCCACCGCCGGAAGCCAGGGGCCCGGGGTGGCCGTCTACCGGCTGCCGACGGTCAGCGGACCCGGCTACACGCTGCTCGGGTCCCCGACGGTGATCGCCGACCTGACCGCCACCGGAGCCTATCCCCAGATCGACGCCTGGCTGCTGGACGTCGATCCCAGCACCGGCACCGAGACGCTGGTCGCCCGCGGCCTCTATCGCCTCAACCCTTCGAGCCCCAACGGTTTTCAGGTCTTCCAGCTGCACCCGGGCGCCTGGCACTTCGCCGCCGGGCACGTGCCCGAGCTGGAGCTGCTGGGCCAGGATGCCCCCTACGCGCGCCCCAACAATGAGCCGTTCTCGGTCACCATCTCGAGCCTGCAGCTCCGCCTGCCGGTGCACGAGCGGCCGGGCACCGTCCCCGGGGTGGTGGCGCCGCTGAGCGCGCTGGCACCGGCGTGCTCGAACCTCCCCCACTCTCGGCTCGACAAGCCGGCCACGCACGCCTACCCACGACTGCTGGTCGCCTCGGGCACCGCGGGGGAGCGGCCCTGCTCCGGCGGCACCGCGGCCCAGCGCGAACGCCAGCGCGTCGCCCACGTGTACGTGATGATCTACCGGCGACTGGCCGACGGCCGCTGTCGCTTCCTGCAGCGCGACGGCCGGCTGACCGCCCCGCGCTCGTGTGCCGAGCCGGTCGAGTACCTGGCCCACGGCACCACCCGCTGGAGCCTGCACCTGGTCATCCGCATCCCGCCCGGCACCTACTACGTGCGCTCGGACGCGGTGGACGGCTACGGCCGCCATCAGCCGCGCACCGCCGCCTCGGTGAAACGGGTGACGGTGGCGGCCGCCTCCGCTCGCCGTCCGGTGCCGCATTTCACCGGCTGAGCTCGCCGGCGTCCATGCCGCTGGGCTGTCGCGTGGACACGTCCGCCTCCCGGACGGGTGGGCCGGCGAGCGCTTGGATCCATCCCCCAGGCTTCCTCGCGAATCAGCCCCACTGCGGGGGGCCAGGCGCCGACTACAGTTTCCAGTCGATGCTCTGGTTGCTGCGACACGCCGAGGCGGCCGACGGTGAGCCCGACGATGAGCGTCCGCTGACCGAGCGGGGCATCCGCCAGGCGCAGGACGCCGGCCGGGCGCTGGCGCATCTGGGGGTGCGGATCGACGCCTGCCTGTCCAGCCCCAAGCGCCGGGCGCGCCAGACCGCCGAGCTGGCCTGCGAGCCGCTCGGGGTCGAGGTGTCGCTGGAGCCGGCGCTGTCGGGCGAGCCGTTCGACGTGCGCGCGCTGACCGCCGGGCGGGGAGAGGTGCTGCTGGTCGGGCACGACCCATCTTTCTCGCTGCTGCTGCACGACCTCACCGGCGCCCAGGCGCGGATGTCCAAGGGCGGGCTGGCCGGGGTGGCCAAGGGGGAGCTGGTGGTCCTGCTGCGCCCGGCCGAGCTGGCCGCGATCGCCGCGGCGAGCGCGGTGGTGAGCCGCGGATGAGCCCACGGGCGCCGGTCCGCAGCACCCGTCACGACGAGGCCGCGGCCGCCGTCCAGGCCCGGGCCAGCGTGGCCCAGGTGCGCTCGGCCGCCGACGCCCGGGCCGAGCAGACGCTGGAGCTGCGCGAGTTCGCCGACCCGTCGCTGTTCGCCAACCGGGAGCTCTCCTGGCTTGACTTCAACGACCGCGTGCTCCAGTTGGCCGAGGACGAGTCGCTGCCGCTGCTCGAGCGGGTCAAGTTCCTGGCCATCTTCGTCACCAACCTGGATGAGTTCTTCATGATCCGCGTGGCCGGCGTCCACGATCAGGTGGACGCGCGCATCGACGCGCGCGGGCCCGACGGCCTGTCGCCGCTCGAGACGCTCGAGGCGATCGCCGAGAAGGTCACCGCGCTTGACCGGCGCCACTCGCTGCAGTTCAAGGAGGTGATCCAGCCCGCCCTGGCCGAGCACGGGATCAGGATCGTCAGCTGCGAGGATTCGGGGGCGTCGGAGGAAACGCTGGCCCGCCACTTCCGGGAGCAGATCTTCCCCGTGCTCACGCCGCTGGCGATCGGTCCCGGGCGCCCCTTCCCCTACATCTCCAACCTGTCGCTGAGCCTGATCGTCCGGCTGCGCGACCCCGACCTCGACCACGACTCCTACGCCCGCGTGAAGGTGCCCAAGGAGGTGCTGCCGCGGTTCGTGGAGATCTCCAAGAACACCTTCATCCCCCTGGAGGATGTGATCGCCCGTCACCTCGACGCGCTGTTTCCGGGCATGCAGATCCGCAGCTACGACCTGTTCCGGGTCACGCGGGACGCCGACTTCCAGGTCAACGACGAGGCCGACGACCTGCTGCAGGCGGTCGAGGACGAGCTGCGCCGCCGCCGCTTCGGGGAGGTGGTGCGCCTGGAGGTGGGAGCGGGGATGGATCCGGCGCTGCGCTCACGGCTGATCGAGTGGCTGGGGGTGGACGAGCTCCAGGTCTACGACGTGGACGGCCTGCTCGACATGTCCGATCTGTGGCAGATCGTCGGCCTCGAGGGCCACCCGGACCTGCGCCAGAGCTCCTGGACCCCGGTCATGCACCCCGCCCTGTCGACCGGGCCGACCGAGGACGACGATGCCGCCGACGTGTTCGCGGCGATGCGCACCGGCGATGTGCTCGTCCACTATCCCTACCACTCCTTCCACGCCAGCGTCGAGCGGTTCGTCGAGCAGGCGGTCGAGGATCCGGACGTGCTGGCGATCAAGATGACCGTCTACCGGACCTCCGACGACTCCGAGCTGGTCCCGTCGCTGATCCGGGCGGCCGAGAAGGGCAAGCAGGCGGTGTGCCTGGTGGAGCTCCAGGCCCGGTTTGACGAGCGGCTGAACATCCAGTGGTCCCGCGCGCTCGAGCAGGCGGGAGCGCATGTGGTCTACGGCATCCCGGGACTCAAGACGCACGCCAAGGCGATCCTGGTCGTGCGCCGCGAGCGGACCGGGGTGCGCAACTACGTGATGATCGGCACCGGCAACTTCCACGCCAAGAACGCGCGGCTGTATGAGGACTTCGGGCTGTTCACCACCGACCGTCAGCTGGGCGAGGAGGTGGCGAACCTGTTCAACACGCTCACCGGCTGGGGCCATCCGGTGCGCGAGCGCAAGGTGCTGATCGCGCCGGGGTCACTGCGGGCGGGGCTGATCGAGGAGATCGAGCGCACGATCGCCGCCCACCGGGAGGGCCAGCCGACGCGGATCGCGATGAAGATGAACGCGCTGGTCGACCAGCGCTGCATCCAGGCCCTCTACCGCGCCTCCCGGGCGGGGGTGCCGATCGACCTGAACGTGCGCGGGATCTGCTGCCTGATTCCCGGCATCGAGGGGGTGAGCGAGACGATCAACGTGGTCTCGATCGTCGGCCGGTTCCTTGAGCACTCGCGCATCTACGCCTTCTATCGCGGCGGGGAGCGCGCCTACTACATCGGCTCGGCCGACCTGATGCCGCGCAACCTGGACACCCGCGTGGAGCTGGTGGCGCCGGTCGAGGATCCCGAGCTGCAGGCCGAGCTCGAGGACACGCTGGAGCGCTGCCTGGCCGACGACACCAACGCCTGGACGCTCGGCCCCGACGGCCGGTGGACACGACGGGACGGCCGCACCCGCTCGGTGCACCGCGAGCTGATGGAGCGAGCCCTCAGCCAGTGGGCGGCGATGACCAGCTGAGCGTCAGCCGGTCTGCGGCGCGGTGTTCGGCCGCGTGCCCAGCGTCAGCTTGATGTGCAGCGTCGCGCCGCCGCGCCGGACGGTCAGGGTGATCGTCTGCCCGGGGGTGTAGGTGTCGACGGTGGCGATGAACTGCTCGGTCGAGCTGATCGTCTTGCCGTTGATCGCGGTGATCAGGTCGCCCGGCTCAAGCCCGGCGGCCGACGCCGGCGAGGAGGGCTGGACGGACCCGGGTTGACTGCTGATCTGCGCCCCGCCGGTCGAGTTTCCGTTCAGCAGCACGCCCACGTAGGGGTGTCTGATCGGATGTCCGGCCAGGATCTCGTTGGCGATGTGGGCGACCATGTTGGAGGCGATCGCGAACCCCACGCCGGAGTTCGACCCCTGGCCATTCGCGGTGGTGTTGTTGGTCTCGATCTGGTCGGCCAGGCCGAGCACGCGGCCGTTGGCGTCGAGCAGCGGTCCGCCCGAGTTGCCGGGGTTGATCGCCGCGTCGGTCTGGATGGCGCCGAGAATCGTGAAGCCGTTGGGCGCGGTGATGCTCCGGCCCACCGCGCTGACGATCCCCGAGGTGACCGTCTCCGGCAGGCTGAACGGACTGCCGATCGCCACCACCGGGTCGCCCACCTGGGCGGTGGAGGAGTCGGCGAACGGGATCGGGTGCAGCTGCGAGGCGGGCGCGTTGACGTGGATCACCGCCACGTCGGTGGAGGGGTCGGTGCCCACCACCTTGGCCCCAACCTTGTAGCCGTCCTCGAAGGTGACGGTGACCGAGGTCGCGTTGGCGACCACATGTTCGTCGGTGAGGATGTCGCCCTTGGTGTCGTAGACCACGCCGGCGCCCTCCCCCTGGGTCTCCTGGGTGCCGCCGAAGAACCCGCCGGTGCTGGTCTGGGCGGTGACCACGATGTCGACCACGCCCGGCCCGTCCTGGCGGAAGATCTGGTTGATCGTCAGCCCCTTGGTGGGCGCCAGCGTGGTGAGCGAGCTGGGGACGCTCGCACCCCGCGCCGGCTGCACCACCGTGACCGTGCGGGTGCTGCCGCCGCCGCTCAGCGCCAGCGCGATCACCGCGCCGGCCAGGGCGGCCGTGAGGACGGGGAGCAGGTAGCGCAGACGGAACATGCTGGTGGAGGTCTACCCGGTTGACGCGCCGGCTAGGCGGCCGGTGGCGGTCCCCCTGGTCCGGGCAGTCCGGCGGGGCCGCCGGCCGGCGGGCCGGCGGGGCCACCGGCGGGCGGGCCGAGGAGCGCAGCGCCGCCCGGAATCATCGGGCCTCCCTTGAGCGCTGCCGGGTGCGGGGCCCTGCCCCACCCGGTGCGGTTGACCAGCCTGTCGATGCGGGCGCTCAGCCGGCTGAGCAGCTTCTGCTCCTGCGCCTGGGTGATGTGCCCGTTGGCCACCGCACGGCTCAACCGCGCCTTCTCGGCCGCCATGATCGCCTGCTCAAGGCCGCTCACCGACTTGCCGCGCGCGGTGGCGATCTGAGCCAGCGACTTGCCCGAGCGCAGCTGGGCCAGCAGCTGCGGGGTGGTCAGACCCAGGTAGTGGGCCGCCGCCGGCAGCCCCACCCGCCCAGCGGCGCGCAGCGGCCCGGGCCGACCGAACGCGAACATGAGCGGCAGCCGCTTGCTGTTCTCGATTCGCCGCTCGAGCCGATCCGCCCGCGCCTGGGTGAGCTTGCCCGCCTTCACCTCGGCCTGCAGCCGGTCGATCAGCGCCGCCTTGACGGCGGAGGTGAGCTGGTTGGGGGAGACGTGCAGCCGGGCGGCCACGTCTGAGACGAGCGCCTGCTGGGAGGTGCCTCCGCTCTGGGTGGCCGCGTACGCGGCGCCGCCGCTGGCGGCCACGGCCGCGGTGGCCAGGCCGACCAGGAGTCGCTGTCGAGTCAATATCCGCATTCGTTCATTCCCTTCGCTCGGTTGCCCATGAAGGTGGCAGGCGAGTTTCAGAGGCGTGTAAGAAAGCCGTCGGCGGTCATCTCCGCAAGTCGTGGGGCCGTTCCCGCGAGCGGTGGGGGGCCGTCGGCGGCGACCTTCTCCACCTCCTGCTCGATGGCGCCGTTCCCGTGAGCGGTGGGGGGCCGTCGCGGGTGCCGACGGTCAGATGCTCGCTGATGGCGCCGTTCCCGCAAGCGACGAGGGCGACCATTTCCACCTCCTGCTCGATGGCGCCGTTCCCGCGAGCGGTGGGAGGCCGTCGGCGGCTCACCGGCCCCGGCGCGCGCGCAGGATCGCCCACAGGCGCTCGGCCTCCCGCTCAGGCGTCTCCCGCACCCGGCGGTGGGTCACCCTCACGGTGAGGATGTCCAGCGCCAGCGCGCTGGCGTCCCGATCACGATCGGCCTCGAAGCTGGCCCGGTCGCGGTGAAACTCCCAGCCGTCCAATTCGACGATCACCCGCTCGCGGGCGAACCACGCGTCCACCTCCCGTCCGGCCACCCACACGTTGATCTCCGGCCTCGGCAGCCCGAAGCGCTCGATGAAGGCTAGAAAGCTGTCCTCGAGCTCCGAGCGAGTGGGGTTTCCGGTCGTCTCGGCCACGAACGGCCGCAGCGCCCGCGCCCCGGAAGCGCGCGGAAAGCGACACAGGACGTCCTCGAGCTCGGGCAGACGCAGCCGGCCGCTTCGGCGCAGGTCGTTGACCGCCCGTCGGAGCGCCTTCTCGGACAGCCGGGGCGCCACATCGAGCAGCGTCCGCGCCGGGCTGGTGACCCGCAGCCCCGCGCAGGTGCGGATGTCCCGGTGCGCGAGCAGGCCGCGGTGCATGCGGATTCCGGAGCGCCGACGGACCGTTGGCGCCGTCACCTCGAATGGCATCCTCCACTCTCGAAGGATGCCCCACAGCGCCGCCGCCGAGCCGTGGCTGAGGACTGAGTGCGGCCCGCTGGCCAGCAGCGCACCCGCCGCCCGGTCCTGGGGCAGGGTCGGGAGATGCCCGACCGCGTAGATGCCGGCGTGGACGCGCAGCAGGCGCCCGGTCCGGGCGCGGTAGCGGATCGCCTCCGGGCCCACTCCGAGCTCCAGCAGCTGCTGACGGGTCACGTACCCGCGCTGGCGCCTGGCCAAGGCCGCGATTTGCCTGTCGATCGTCTCTGCCACCGATGAGGGTGATGCATTTGCGTTCACCATGAACGCAAATGCATCACCCTCCGTAAGAGCCCCGAGCGGCAAACTTCCACCCCCCCATCCGAACCGACGACGAGGCGTCACCCCGCCCGCGCCCGCAGCGGCCACGCCGCCAGCGCCCCCAGCGCACCCCACGAACCCCCGCCAGCTGCCACCCCCGCCGCAGCGCACCCCACCAACCCCCGCCGGCTACCACCCCCGCCAAAAGCCCAACACCAACCCCCGCCGGCTACGACCCCCCACCCGCCAGCGCCACAAAGTAATCCAGCGCAGCGGGGTTGGCCAGCGACTCCCGGGACGCCGCCTGCTCGGCCGGCACCCCGCACAGGATGCGCTTGACCGGCACCTCGAGCACCTTGCCGGACAGCGTGCGCGGGACCTCGGGAATGGCGCGGATCTCATCCGGCACGTGGCGCGGCGAGACGTCCTCGCGGATCCGTCGTCGGATGGCACCCACCAGCTCCTCATCCAGCGACACCCCCGGCCTCAGGACCACGAACAGCGGCATCCAGCCGTCGGTCCCGGGCCTCGGCACGTCGACCACCAGCGCGTCGACCACCTCGTCGAGGGCCAGCACCGCCCGGTAGATCTCCGCCGTCCCCATCCGGATCCCGCCCCGGTTGATCGTCGAGTCCGAGCGGCCGTAGATCACCGCCGTCCCCCGGGAGGTGATCTTGATCCAGTCCCCGTGCCGCCACACGCCCGGATACACGTCGAAGTAGGTTTCGCGATAGCGCTCGCCGTCGGCGTCGCCCCACAGAAACAGCGGCATCGAGGGCATCGGCCGGGTGATCACCAGCTCCCCCACCTCGTCGATCAGCGGACGCCCCTCGGGATCCCACGCCTCGACCGCCGCGCCCAGCGCCCGCGCCTGCAGCTCCCCGAGATACACGGGCAGGGTCGGCACCCCCCCGACGAACGCGGTGCACAGATCGGTCCCGCCCGAGGTCGAGAACAGCCACACCTCCTCTCCCAGCGCGTCGTACACCCAGCGAAAGCCCTCGGGTGCGAGCGGCGAGCCGGTGGAGCCGACCGCCTGCAGCGCCTCCAGCGCCCGCCCGTTGCCCCGCGGCGCCACACCCGCCTTCATGCACGAGGCGATGAACGCGGCGCTGGTGCCGAACGTGGTGATCCCGCTGTCCTCGGCCAGCTGCCACAGCCGCTCAAGGTCAGGGTGACCCGGGTTACCGTCGTAGAGGACGATCGAGGCACCGGTCAGCAGCACCCCGACCAGGAAGTTCCACATCATCCAGCCGGTGGTGGAGAACCAGAACAGGCGGTCCTCCGGGTGGGCATCGAGGTGCAGATATCCCTTCTTCAGCTGCTCGACCAGGATCCCGCCGTGGCCGTGGACGATCGGCTTGGGCAGTCCGGTCGTGCCCGAGGAGTAGAGCACCCACAGGGGATGGTCGAACGCCACCGGCGTGAAGCGAAGCTCGCCCGAGCCCAGGAATCCCTCCTCCCAGCCCGAGCCATCCAGGTAGCCGAGCCGCACCACCCGCTCGAGCGAGGGGATCGCCGCCGCGATCTCCTCCACCGCTGAGCGCCGGTCGAAATCGCGCCCGCCGTAGCGGTAGCCGTCCACCGCCAGCAGCACCTTGGGCTCGATCTGCGAGAAGCGGTCGATGACGCTGCGGGCGCCGAATTCCGGCGCCGCCGAGGACCACACCGCACCCAACGACGCGCAGGCCAAAAAGGCGGCCACCGTCTCGGGGATGTTGGGCAGGTAGGCGGCCACTCGGTCTCCCGGGCCGACCCCCAGCGCGCGCAGCCCCGCGGCCACGGCCGCCGTCTGCGCCCGCAGCTCGCCCCAAGTCCACTCCCCCAGCGGCCGCAGCTCGGATGCATGGCGGATCGCCACCGCGTTCGCATCCCGACCGCGGAAGATGTGCTCGGGGTAGCTGAGGCGCGCCCCGGGAAACCACTCGGCGCCCGGCATCGCGCTTGAGCCGAGCACCGTCCGCGGCGGCTCGACGAAGCGCACGTCGCAGAACTCGACGATCGAGCGCCAGAACTCTTCGAGGTTCTCCACCGACCAGCGCCACAGCCGGTGGTAGTCATCGTCGGGCCGGCCGAGCCATCGCTGGTAGCGCGTCAGCCAGGCCCGCTCGATCCGCTGCTCAGACGGGGTCCACAGGAGCTCGGGCGCGGCGGCGCTCATCGCCGGGAGTATCTCGAAGTCGGGTGTGCGAAGGGCACGGGCAGGGGGTGCGTCCGCAGCGCCTCCCTTCGTAGTAGCGTGTGCGAGGTGCGCGGCACCGCTCCCACCCGGCAGCACACCCGCCCGCCCAAGCGCGCGGACGCGCTGGCCGACATCGTGCTTCCCGATCACGCGGAGCGCCCGGTGCGGCTGGGCGAGCTGTGGCGCGAGCGGCCGGCGGTGCTCGTCTGGCTTCGCCATTACGGCTGAACGTTCTGCCGCCAGCACGCGGTGCAGTTGCATCGCGCCCGCGCCGAGTTCGAGGCCGCCGGGGCCAACCTGGTGCTGATCGGGCAGGCGACGCCCCGCCACGCGGCCCATTTCCGGCGGCGCACGGGGATCGAGCTGCCGGTGCTGGCCGATGAGAGTCGGTCGAGCTACGTCGCGGCCGGTGCCAAGATGGCGACCGTGGGCGAGCTGCTCGGCCCGAAGGTGCTGGCCAAGGGGGCGCTGAGCACGCTCCGCGGGCAGGTGCAGGGACGGCCGGTCGGGCATCCCGCCCAGCTCGGCGGCACGCTCGTGGTGGTCCCGGATGGCACCGTCGCCTGGTCGCACATGTCCGAGGACGCCAGCGACAACGCCTCACCGCAGGAGATCCTCGAGGCGCTGCGCGCCGCCGCACGACCCTAGCCTGCGCGCCGCCGCCGCCGCGCGACCCCAGGCCGCCGCGCGACGCCAGGCCGCCTCGCCGCCGCCGCCTCGCCACCGGCCGCCCCGCCGCCTCGCCACCGGCCGCCCCGCCGCCTCGCCACCGGCCGCCCCGCCGCCTCGCCACCGGCCGCCCCGCCGCCTCGCCACCGGCCGCCCCGGACGCCGGTTGCGTGATCATGCCGCCCGATGGACGTTCTCGCCCCCTTCAGCGGTACCGTCGTTGCGCTCGCCCGGGCGCCGCAGGAGCCGGTGGCGGCCGGCGAGGCACTGGTCGTGCTCGAGGCGATGAAAATGGAGCACGAGGTGGTGGCCGAGCAGGCCGGGGTGCTCGAGCGCCTCGAGGTGGCGGTGGGTGACACGGTCAGCGCCGGCCAGCGCCTGGCGGTGCTGGCACCGGCCCCCGATCCTGTCCCCGCCGGCCGCAGGGTGGACACGCAGCCGACACCAGCCGCCGCCCGTGAGGACCTTCGGGCGGTGCGCGAGCGCCACGCCCTGACCCTGGACGACGCCCGGCCAGAGGCGGTGAGGCGCCGACACGAGCAGGGGCGCCGCACCGCCCGCGAGAACCTGGCTGAGCTGGTCGATCCGGGCACGTTCGTCGAATACGGGCCGCTGATCTTCGCCGCCCAGGAGCGGCGGCGGGACAGGCAGGAGCTGATCCGCCGCACCCCCGCCGACGGCCTGGTGGCCGGGATCGGTGAGGTCGACGGTCATTCCACCGTGGTCATGTCCTACGACTACACGGTGTTGGCCGGCACCCAGGGGATGCGCAACCACGCCAAGAAGGACCGGCTGTTTGAGATCGCCGAGCGCCGTCGGCTGCCCGTGGTGCTGTTCGCCGAGGGCGGCGGCGGCCGGCCGGGCGACGTCGACTGGCCACACGTGGCCGGACTCGACTGCCGCGCCTTCCAGCTGTTCGCCCGCCTCAGCGGGCTGGTCCCCACGGTGGGGATCGCCTCCGGCTACTGCTTTGCCGGCAACGCCGCGCTGCTGGGCTGCTGCGACGTGGTAATCGCCACCGAGGGGGCGAGCATCGGGATGGGCGGTCCGGCGATGATCGAGGGCGGCGGGCTGGGCAGCTTCGCCCCGGAGGAGGTGGGGCCGGCCGCGGTTCAGTATGCGGGTGGCGTGGTCGACCTGCTGGTGGCCGACGACGCCGCCGCGGTCCGCGCCGCCAGGCGGTACCTGTCCTATTTCCGCGCTTCGCGTGCGCCCGAGCGACCCTCCGGCCCCCCGGCCGACCCGGAACCCGCCGCGACCGATCTCCAGCCCTCCGGCCCTCGGCCTGACTCAGGACCCCCCGCCGCCCCCGGCTGGCACGGCGCCGACCCGAGCATCCTGCGCGAGCTGATCCCGGCTCACCGCAAGCGCGTCTACGACATCCGCGCGGCGATCCACGCGCTGCTTGAGGATGTGCTCGAGCTCCGGGCCGGCTTCGGCCTGGGCATCGTCACCGCGCTCGCTCGCCACCGCGGACGGCCGCTGGGGGTGATCGCCAACAACCCGGCGCATCTGGGCGGCGCCATCGACGCCCCGGCGGCGGACAAGGCGGCTCGCTTCATGATGCTGTGCGACGCCTTCGCGCTGCCGATCCTGTTTCTGTGCGACACGCCGGGGTTCATGGTCGGACCGGCGGCCGAGCGCACCGCCACCGTGCGTCACTTCGCGCGCATGTTCCTGGCCGGAGCCAACCTGAGCGTGCCGATCGGGACGATCGTGCTGCGCAAGGGCTATGGCCTGGGCGCCCAGGCGATGGCCGGCGGCAGCTTCAAGGCCGGACTGTTCTGCGTCGCCTGGCCGACGGGCGAGTTCGGCGGCATGGGGCTTGAGGGCGCGGTGCGACTGGGAATGCGCCGCGAGCTGGAGGCGATCTCCGATCCGCACGAGCGCGAGCGCGCGTTTGAGCAGATGGTCGCCGCCGCCTACGAGCGGGGCGGCGCGATCAACATGGCCGCCTACGGCGAAATCGACGACGTGATCGACCCGGCCGACAGCCACCGCTGGATCGACCAGCTGTTCGATGAGCGCACCGGTGGCTGGTGGATGCACCCGGGCAAGCGCCGTCCGGCCGTGGACGCCTGGTAGGCCCGGTCACCGCCCCGAGCGGTCGCCCACCGCGTCGCGCAGGGCGGTCGCCCAAGCCACCACCCCCAGCGGTCGCCCAACCAACCGCCCCCGGCGGTCAGTCGCAGTCGTCGCAGGCGCCTCGGAGGACCACGTCGTGATGGTCGACGCGCATCCCCAGCCGCTCGGACACCCGATCGATCGCCCGCTCCAGCGCCGGATCATCGAAGGCCACCAGCCGCCCGCAGCGGTCGCACACCAGATGGTGGTGGTGGGCGCCCGCCGGGTCGGCCAGCTCGTAGCGGGCCACGCCGTCGCCGAGGTCCAGACGATTGATCAGCTCGTGCTCGCGCAGCAGCTCAAGCGCCCGGTAGATGCTGGCCCGACCCACTCCCTGGTCCTCGTCGCGCAGCGCATCCTCGATCTCCTGGGCGCTGAGCGCGCAGTGCTGCTGGGCGAGCAGCTCGATCAGCCGCTCGCGGGCGGCGCCGCGATGGTGGCCGGAGCGCTGGAGCACCTCGCGGGCGTGCTCTGCCCACTGCCTCTGCACCCGGCCAAGCATACAGCCATCCGGATGAGATTGAGACTAATTCTCACTCTTATGATATGTTCACCCCCGTGTCCAGACCGGTCGCGCGCGTACCCAGGACAGCCCCCACCGCTGCGACTCGCGCGTACCCAGGACAGCCCCCACCGCTGCGACTCGTACGTACCCAGGACAGCCCCCACCGCTCCGACTCGTACGCACCCAGGACAGGCCCCCACCGCTCCGACTCGTGCGCACCCAGGGCAACCCCGCTGCACCGACCCGCGCGCCTGCCCATCGCCAAACCCGCCGCACCCAGAGGCGCCCGCCCACGCCAAACCGCCACCCGTGACGCGCCTGCCATGCCAGATCCCCACCAATTGACGCGCCTCCTCCGAGGGGTCCACCCGCCGCTCCTCAGACGGGTCCACCCGCCGCTCCTCAGACGGATCCACCCGCCGCTGGTGCCGGCGGCGCTGGCCCTGTCCCTGGCCGGCTGCGCGGCGGCCACGGCGCTCCCCGCCGCCCCCGGAAGGATCATCGCCGTCGGCGCCGAGAGCCAGTACGCCAACGTGATCTCCCAGATCGGCGGCCGCTACGTGGCCGTGAGCGCGATCGAGCGCAACCCCAACACCGACCCGCACGCCTACGAGATCAGCCCGAGCGTGGCCCGACTGATCGCCGCCGCCCGGCTGGTGGTCCAGAACGGTCTCGGCTACGACCCGTTCATGAACCGCCTCGAGGCCGCCTCGCCCAACCGGGCCCGACGGGTGATCGTCGTCCAGCGCCTGCTCGGCCTGCCCGACTCCACCCCCAACCCTCACCTGTGGTACGCGCCCGCCACGATGCCGGCGCTGGCCAGGGCGCTGACCACCCAGCTGTCGGCGCTCGCCCCCCGCCACGCCGCCTACTTCGCCGCCAATGAGCACCACTTCGACGCCTCGCTCAACGCCTGGCGCGGCGCGCTCGCCCGCTTCGCCGCCCACCACCCCCACACGCCCGTGGCGGTCACCGAGCCGGTGGGCGACTACCTGCTGCAGGCGGCCGGGATGCGCATCCTCACCCCGTTCGGGCTCCAGGCCGACATCATGAACGGCATCGACCCGGCGCCCCAGTACGTGGCCCTCCAGGACGCGCTGCTCACCCGCCACCGGGTCAGGGCGCTGGTCTACAACCAGCAGGTGACCGACACCGTCACCCAGAGCTTCCTGGCCACCGCCCACCGGAGCGGCGTGCCCGTGGTCGGCGTCTACGAGACGATGCCCGCGGGCTACGACTACCAGGGCTGGATGCTGGCCGAAACCCGCGCACTGGAGCGCGCGGTGGTGGCGGGAGCCTCCACCCAGCGCCTGCCATGACCGCCCCCCTCACCTCAGCATGACCACCCTCACCTCGCCATGACCGCCCCCCTCACCTCAGCATGACGGCCACCCTCGCCTCGGAGCCGGCGCTCGCCGTGAAGGATCTGACCGTGCGGCGCGGGGGCCGCACGGTGCTCGACGGGGTCAGCTTCGCCGTCGAGGCGGGCGGGTTCACCGGCCTGATCGGCGCCAACGGGGCGGGCAAGACAACCCTGCTGCGCGCCATCCTCGGGCTGGTGCCGGTCAGCCGCGGGCGGGTGCGGGTGCCGCGCGGCAGCGTGGGCTACGTCCCCCAGCGGCTCGTGCTCGACCCCGATCTGCCGGTGCGCGCCCGCGACCTGATCGCCCTGGGGCTGGACGGCCACCGCCTGGGGCTGCCACTGCCCTCCCACACCAGACGCCGCCGGGTGCAGGAGATGCTCGAGGCGGTGCAGGCGGAGCCGTTTGCCGACCGCCGGGTCGGGCTGCTGTCGGGCGGGGAGCTGCAGCGGGTGCTGATCGGCCACGCGCTGATCGGCCGCCCGCAGGTGCTGCTGCTCGACGAGCCGCTGGCCGGCCTTGATCTGCGCAGCGCACAGCAGGTGGTCGCGCTGCTGGCCCGAATCGCCGCCGAGCAGCGGGTGGCGGTGCTGATCTCCGCCCACGAGATGAACCCGCTGCTGCCGGTGATCGACCGGATCGTGTACCTGGCCGGCGGCCGGGCCGCCGCCGGCCCGGTGGAGGAGGTGGTGCGCTCGGAGGTGCTGAGCCGCCTGTACGGCCACCATGTCGACGTGCTGCGCGTGCACGGCCGCGTGATCGTGGTGGCCGGCACCGGCCAGGCCGAGCATCCGGCCCACGAGGGCGTCGAGCGGGCGGCGGTCGAGATCGTCTAGCGGCGTGGCGGCGATCTTCGAGCCCGGCTTCTTCTCCAGCCCGCCGGTGCGCCTGGCCCTGCTGGTGGGGGGTCTGGTGGCGCTCGCCACCGCCGCCGTCGGGGTGCTCACGGTGATGCGCCGCCAGGCCTTCGCCGGCGAGGCGCTGGGCGACGTGGGGGCCGCCGGAGGCTCGGGCGCCCTCCTGACCGGGATCGCGCCGCTGTGGGGGTTTTTGGGCCTGGCGCTGGCGGCGGCGGGGGCGATGGAGTTCCTCGGCGTCCAGCGCGCCCGCGGTCGCGAGGTGGCCACCGGGGTGGTGCTCGGCGCCGGCTTCGGGTTGGCGGCGCTGTTTCTGTATCTGGCCGCTACCGACAGCAGCGCCACCGGCGCCACCGGCAGCGTGCTGTTCGGCTCGATCTTCACCCTCTCGGACGCCACCCTCCCGCTCGTCGCCGTGCTCACCGGACTGACCCTGACGATCGTGCTCGGGCTGCACCGGCCGCTGCTTTTGGCCTCGCTCAGCCCGGAGCTGGCCGCCGCGCGGGGCCTGCCCGTGCGCCTGCTGGGCGCGCTGTATCTGGGCGCGCTGGCGCTGGCCGTCGCCCTGGCCGCGATCACCATCGGGGCGATCCTCTCCACCGCGCTGATCGTGGGCCCGGCGGCGATCGCGCTGGCGCTCACCGCCCACCCGCTGCGGGCCACGGTGCTGGCCGCCCTGATCGGGCTGGCGGCCGTGTGGGCGGGCATCCTGCTCGCCTACGACAGCTTCTACTGGCCCCCGCTGCACCACGGCTGGCCGGTCAGCTTCTTCGTGGTCGTCCTGATCCTGGCCGGCTACCTGGCCACCCGCCGGCGACGCTGATGTTCTCGGGGTTCATGACCGACGCCTGGATCGTGGCCAGCCTGGCGGCGCTGGTGGGGGGCGCGGTGGGGTTCTTCGTGGTCCTGCGGGGGTCGGCGTTCGCGGCGCACGCGATCCCCAACGGATCGTTTGCGGGGGCGGCGGCCGCCACCCTGGCGGGCGTCAACCCGCTGATCGGGCTGGGGGTGTTCTCGCTCGCCGGGGCGCTTGCCATCGGCGGCCTCGGCCGCCGGGGGCGCCGGGAGGTGGCCACCGCGCTGACGCTGGTGTTCATGCTCGGGCTGGGCGCGCTGCTGCTCGGCTTCAGCGACCAGTACGCCTCCCAGGTCTACTCGCTGCTGTTCGGCCAGCTGCTGGGGATCTCCAGCGCCCAGCTCGCCCCCACCGCGGGCCTGGCCGCCGCCTGCCTGCTCGCGCTGGCGCTGCTCTACCGGCGGCTGCTGCTGACCTCGCTGATCCCCGAGCCGGTCGGCCTCCGCGCCTCCGTCACCCAGATGGCCTTCCTGGTGCTGCTGGCGCTGGCCACCACGCTGGTCGTGCCGGTGGTCGGCACCACGCTGATGTTCAGCCTGATGGTCGGCCCGCCGGCCGCCGCCCGCACGCTCACCGCCCGCCCGCCGGCGGCGATCGCGCTCTCGGTGTGCCTCGCGCTGGCGCTCGTGTGGGCCGCGCTCGCCCTCTCCTATGAGACCGACTGGCCGGTCGGCTTCTTCGTGGGGGTGGGGAGCGGGCTCATCTACGCGACCGCCAGGGGGTGGGGATGGGGGCGCGCCCGGCTTGGGGCCGGGCGCGCCCCTGTTTTTGGTCCGTCCGCCCCGCGCGGCGCCTGAGGCTCAGGCGGAGCTGCCGCTCGCGCCACCCGTCGGTCGGGGCGCCAGCAGCACGCTCTGGCAGGCCCGGCTGGCCGCCTGGAACTTGGGGTTGGTGCGGATGCTGGCCGGGAACACGGCGCCGTGGCCGGAGAAGTTGGGGTTGGGCATCTGCGGGTATCCGTGGCGACGCACGCAGCTCACGTACTGCTGGATGCGGGCGTGGGAGATCCGCAGCCGCCCGGCGCCGCGGAAGCGCAGGCCGCCGCCGCAGGCCCTGAACGCCGCGCGCAGCTTGGGGTTGTTGCGCAGCCGTCCCGCGCCGCCGCCCGGGGCGCCGCCGAAGAAGAACCCGCCCCCGGCGGGAGGCGAGCCACCCGGTCGCCGGGCGGGGAGGGTGACGCCGTGCTGCTTGAGGCAGGTGACGAACGCGCTGCGGCTCACCGCCGCGTGCGCGCCGGTCGCGGTGGTGGTCGCTCGGGTGGTGGTGGCGGAGGAGCTGCTCGCGCTGCTCCCGCAGGCGGCGAGCGCCAGGCTCGCCGCCACCGCGGCCGCCGCCGGCGTGAGGCGTCGACACAGAAGCGAGGGAGGGGTCAATGGTGTGGGTCCTTTCCGGTTTGAGGTGGGCGAAATTCGGCGCTGCGGCGGTGGCGGCGCGTGGCCACAGGGGGGCGGCGCGGCCATCAGCCGCCGCCTGCGCCGAACAGCGAGTTGACCGCGGCGCCGGCGCCGCCCGCGCTCCCGCTGCCGCCGGCGCCGGCGGCCGACCTGGCCGCGGCCGCGCCCGTGTCGCTCACGGCCGTGGCGGCGACCGTCCCTCCCGAGCCGCTCACCCCCTGCACCGAAACCGTGTCGCCGGGTCGGATCGCCGACCTGCCCACGCCGACGCTCTTGGTGATCCGGGTCGCGCTCGAGAGCTCGACCTTGATCACGTTCCCGCTCGCCTCGGTCACATACAGCGTGTTTCCGCTGATGCTGCTGACGGTCCCGAACGAGCCGCCCCCGAACGCGGCGGCGAATCGCCCACCGCCCCCGAACAGGGCCGACGTTCCGCCCCTGCCCGCCAGCGCCCGCGTGCCGGCGCCGCCGGCTGCCCCTGCCCTGCCCGCGGCGAGCGCCGCCAGTCCCCCGGCGGTCTTGGGGGAGCTCGGCAGCTGGGTCTTCTCCACCCGCACGCCGGCGTAGAACCCGAGGGCGCCCACGAGCAGCGCGGTGAGCGTGGCCGTCGCCGGACTCCAGTATCGCCGCCGCGGCCGCTGGGGCAGCACGATCTCATCCTCATATCCCTCCCACTCCCGCTCCGGCGCGTCGTAGTCGGTGGCGCTCATCTCGCTTCCTCCATCCGATCTGTCGGGTTGATGGCTGCTCATTCGAACCTCAGGGCCTCGATCGGCCGCAGCGCGGCCGCCCGCCCGGCGGGATAGGTGCCGAAGAACAGCCCGACCAGCACCGCCGCGCCGAACGCGAGGGCGAGCGAATAGGGGGCGATCGCGGGCTGGACGCCGGCGATCTTGAACTGGCTGCCCACCACCCCGGCCACCACCCCGGCGATCCCGCCGAACAGCGACACCAGCACGGCCTCGACCAGGAACTGGATCAGGATGTCGCTGCGTCGCGCGCCAACCGCCTTGCGGATCCCGATCTCGCGGGTGCGCTCGGTGACCGACACCAGCATGATGTTCATCACGCCGATCCCTCCAACCAGCAGCGAGATCGCCGCCACCTCGCCCAGCAGCGTGGTGAACACCCGGCTGGAGGCGGTCGAGGTCTGGATGATCGAGCTCTGGTTCTCGACCAGGAAGTTCGCGCCGGTGAGCGACCCGGGCGTGGGCGGGTCGAGCTGGTTGAGGATCCCGGTGACCTCGGCCTGGGCGGCCCCGAGCGCCTGGCGAGAGGTGGCCTGCACGACGATCTGGTTGATCGAGCCGTAGCCGGTCAGCGTGTCCTGCACCGCGGTCAGCGGCGCGATCGCCACGTCGTCGAGGTTCGAGCTGCCGTTGGTTCCCTTGGGAGCGGTGACGCCGATCACCTGATAGCTCGTGCCGTTGACCTGGACGGTGTCCCCGACCGGATCCTGGCCGCCGAACAGCTCGCTCACCACGGTGGGGCCGACCACCAGCACGCGGCTGTGGTCCGTGAGCTGGGACGGGGTGAGGAACGAGCCGCTGGCCATCGTGTAGGCCCGCGCGCGGGCGTAGGCGGGGGTGGTGCCGATGAACGACGAGGGGGAGTAGGTGGTATCGCCGTAGCTGAGGGTCACGCCGCCGACGTTCAGCACCGGCGAGACGCTCCGCACGTCCGGGGCCTGGAGGCGGTTGGTGAGGGCGTCGGCGTCGGCCACGGTCAGTGAGCCGCCGGCACTGGGGCCGGCGCGCAGACCCCCGAGTGTGGGCGCGGGCGTGACCGTGAGGATGTTGGAGCCGAGCTGGTCGATCTGCCGCTCGACCGCGTTGGAGGAGCCGGTGCCCACCGAGATCAGCACGATCACCGAGCCCACGCCGATCGTCAGGCCGAGGATCGTCAGCGCGGTGCGCAGCCGGTTGGCGGCCAGCCCGGAGAGCGCAACCCGCAGCACCTCGCTCACCGCGCCTCCCTCACGCTCAGGCCGCCGCCTCGCTCAGCCGCTCGTCGGAGACGATCAGCCCGTCGCGGATCCTGACCACACGCCGGGCCCGCCTGGCCACCGCGTCCTCGTGGGTGATGAGGATGATCGTCCGCCCCTGGTCGCTCAGCCGCTCGAACAGCCCCAGCACCTCGGCACCCGATCTGCTGTCCAGATTCCCGGTCGGCTCATCGGCCAGGATCAGGGCGGGGTTGGTGACCAACGCGCGCGCGATCGCCACCCGCTGCTGCTGGCCGCCCGACAGCTCTGAGGGCAGGTGCTCGACCCGGTCGCCCAGCCCCACCTGGTGCAGCGCCCGCAGCGCCCATGCCCGCCGCTGCGCCCGCGGCACGCCGGCGTAGGCCAGCGGCAGCTCGACGTTGGCCAGCGCCCGCGTGCGCGGGATCAGGTTGAAGCTCTGGAACACAAAGCCGATGTGGCGGTTGCGCACGTCCGCCAGCCCGTCCTCGTCAATCCCCCGCACATCCAGTCCGTTCAGGCGATAGATCCCGCTGGTGGGGGCGTCCAGGCAGCCCATGATGTTCATCAGCGTGGTCTTGCCGCTGCCCGAGGCCCCCATGATCGCCACGTACTCGCCGCGGGCCACGCGCAGGTCGATCCCGCGCAGCGCGTGGACGGCGATCTCCCCCACCCGGTAGGTCTTGCGCACGTCGCGAAGCTCGATCACCGGGATGTCGAGGCGGACGGGCGCCGGTCGGCCGGCCGCCGGTCGTCCCGACGGCGGTTGTTCTGCCGGCGGTCGGCCGGCCGCCGGTCGTCCCGACGGCGGTTGTTCTGCCGGCGGTCGGCCGGCCGCCGGTCGTCCCGGCGGCGGTTGCCCCGCCGTCGGTCGCAGAGACGCCGGTCGCCGGGACGGGGATCCGCCGGCGGGCGCACCCCCGGCCTTTCGCGCCCGCAGCAGACGCTGGGCCCGGAGAACCGATGGGCGCGGAGGACGCCGGCGCGCCATCACCCTCCACCCGCGCGCCGGAAGAAGCCGCCGCCACCGCCGAGCAGGCCGCCGCCGAAGAAGCCTCCGCCCAGGCGACCGGTGCCGCCCAGCGTGCCGCTCGAGCCACCGGTGGTGCTGGTGGTGGTGAGCGGCGGCAGCGTGATCGTGACCACCAGCTGCTGGCCGGCGCTCAGGCCGCTGATGATCTGCGTCCGCGAGTCGCCCCGGAGGCCGACCACCACCTGACGGGGAACGCTCCTGCCCCCCTGAAGGATGTTGACGGTGCCCAGCGACCCGCTGCCGCTCACCGCCTGGTTGGGCACGGTGACGCCCTGGGCCTGGCTCACGATGATCGAAGCGGTGGCGCTCATCCCGGGCCTGACCTGGGGATCGGTCTGGTCGAGGTCGAGCGTGGCGGCATAGCTCACCACGCCGCCGCTGGTGGTGCCCACCGGGGAGATGGAGGCCACATGGGCGGCCAGCTCCACCCCCGGCAGGGCGTCGAGCATCACGGTGGCCGGCGCTCCCACATGCACCCGGGTCACGTCCGACTCGCTGAGCGAGATGCTCATGGTCATCGTTGAGGTGTTGACGATCTCCGCGAACGCAGAGCTCGACCCGCCCCCCGAGGATGTGGAGCCCGAGCCAGCGCCCAGGCCGCCAGCGGTGGTGGTGCCGCCGCTCAACCCGCCGCCGCTCGAGGTCGCGCCCGTGGAGGAGCTGGCCGCGCCGGCGCTGGCGGTGGCGCCGGCGCTCACCGAATCCCCCGGCTGCAGGTTTGACAGCGACGCGATCGTGCCGCTGATCGGCGCGTAGAGCTTCGTCTCCGAGAGCGTCGTCTCGGCGTTGTGCACGCTGGCCTCGGCACCGTACACGGCCGCCTGAGCGGAGGCGATCGTGGCGGGTGAGGGAGTGGTCGTGGTGGAGGTGGCTGTGCTTGTGGTTGTGGGGGCGGAGCCCGAGCCGGTTGTGGGGGCGGAGCCCGAGCCGCGGCCGCCTGACCCCGGTTGGAGACCTGCCGCCGAGCCGGCCCCGGTGGAGGCGGTGGTGCGTCCGGCGGCCGGGCGGCTTGAGCGCGACGTGCTCCGGGTGGTGGCGGTGGGCCCGGTGTTCGCCCTGGCGTTCGCGCTCGGCCTGTAGGCGGCGAACTCCGCCTGGGCGGCGGCATCGCGCTCAGCGCCGGTGGTGGTCGCCGCTCCGCTCTGCGCGCCCGTCGCCGCTCCGCTCTGCACGCTCGTCGCCGCTCCGCTCTGCGCGCCCGTCGCCGCCCCGCTCTGCCCGCCTGTCGTTGCCGCCCCCTGCGCCCCCACCGGACTCCCGCTCTGCGCCGCCGCCAGCTGATCCTCGGCGGCGCTCAGGCTCTGCTCGGCCTGCTCGAGCGTCAGCTCGGCGGCGGTTGGGTCGAGTGTGGCGATCAGCTGACCCTGCGCGACCCGCTGGCCGACGGTCACGTAGACCGCCTGGAGCGTGCCGCTGGTCTTGAAGTTGAGGTCGACGTCGGCGCCGGCGGCGATGTTGCCGGTGCCGCTGACCGTCGACTGCACGACCCCGTTCTGCGCGGTGACCACCTCCCGCGCGGTCCGGGCCGAGCTGCCGGGGGCACCGACCTCCAGCGCGGCCAGCACGGCCACCAGCACCACGACCAGCCCCAGCGCGTACAGATGCCACGGGCGCCCGCCCCGATCGTGCCTCATCGTGGGCAGAATTGTGCGAGCGCGGTGTCAGCTCGGCGTAAGCGCGCGCGATTCTTCCCCAACCGTTAACTTCGCCGGCGCCGCCGGCAGCTGGATCCGGACGGCCAGACCGCCCGTCGGCGCCGCCTGCAGCTCCAGCGTGCCGCCGTGAGCGACCACCACCGAGCGCACGATCGACAGCCCGAGCCCGAATCCCTGTCCTCCCCGCTCCAGCCGCCGGAAGGGCTCGGTCAGGCTCGAGACCTGCCGGGGGTCGATCCGCGGCCCGTCGTTGGCCACCACCACCGACACGCTCCGCCCCCGCGTGGCGACGGACACGCGCAGCCGGCCGCCGCGCCGGTTGTAGCGGATCCCGTTGTCCAGCAGGTTGGCGAGCATCCGCTCCAGCAGCGCCGGCTCGCCGCTGACCCAGGCCGGGCTCAGATCATCGTCCAGTGCCACGCCGGCCTCCCGGGCGCGGGCGCGCAGGTCGGTGAGGCAGTCGGCCGCCAGCCCCCCCAGCTCGACCGGCACCTCCCGGCCCGCCGCCGCCTCCGAGCGGGCCAGCATCAGCAGGCTCTCCAGCAGGCGCTCGCAGCGGTCGATCGTCTCCCTCACCGCCTCCCCCATCTCGCGCAGCTCGCGTGCTCCGGCGTGCGGATCGGCCAGCGCGACGTCGATCTCGGTTCGCATGATCGCCAGCGGCGTGCGCAGCTCATGGGAGGCGTTGGCGACGAAGTGCCGCTGGCTGGCGAAGGCGCTGTCGAGGCGGGCCAGCATGCGGTCGAAGGTATCGGCCAGCTCCTTGAGCTCGTCGGCCGGGCCGCGGAGCGCGATGCGCTCACCCAGATTCTCGCCCGACACCCGCCGCGCGGTGGCGGTGATTCCGGCGCAGGGGGCGCAGGGCCCGTCCCGCCAAAAGCCAGCCGGCCAGCACCGACACCGCCGTCATCGCCCCCAGCGCGCCCAGGTACTCGATCAGCAGCCGGTGCAGCGCGTCGGCGCGCAGCTGCCGGCGCAGCGCCGCATACACACGGAAGTCCGGGGGTGCGCCGGCGGGCGGAGTCCCCGGCAGCCGGTGCCGGTGCGGCGGCGCCAGCCCGAGCCGGGCCAGCGTCTGGCGGAAATTCCCCGGGCCGCCCAGGTTGTGGCGCACCATCAGGTAGCCGAGCGTGAGCAGGATCGCGCCGCTGACCAGGAACACGACGCCGTAGAGGGCCGTCAGCCGCAGCCGGATCGTGGGAGCGGGCAGCCGCAGATGCCTGCGCGCCCGCCTCCGATCAGCCAGCCCCCGCATCACGCCATCCTGTAGCCCACGCCGATCACCGTCTCGATCACCGGAGGCTCCCCCAGCTTGCGCCGCAGGGTCATGATCGTCATCCGCACCACATTGGTGAACGGATCGACGTGCTCATCCCACACGCGCTCCAGCAGCTGCTCGGCGGACACCGTGGCCCCGTCGACCGCCATCAGCGCCTCGAGCACCGCGAACTCCTTGCGCGCCAGCTGGACCGGCCGTCCGGCGCGGGTCACGGTGCGCCGGGCGGCGTCCAGCTCGATGTCGCGGTGGCGCAGCACGGGAGGCTGGCTCGGCGTCGACCGGCGGGCGAGCGCGCGGATGCGGGCCACCAGCTCGGGGAAGCGGAACGGCTTGGCCAGATAGTCGTCGGCTCCCAACGCCAGTCCCGAGACCAGATCGTCGAGCGAACCGGCGGCGGTCAGCATCAGGATGCCCGTCTCAGGATGCTCGTCGCGCACGATCTGGCACACCCGGTCGCCGTGGACGCCCGGCAGGTCGCGGTCGAGCACCAGCACGTCATAGCGCACCACCCGCGATTTCATCACCGCCTGATCGCCGTCCGGCGCCAGATCGACCGCCATCCCCTCCCGGCGCAGGCCTCGAGCGATCGCCTCCGCCAGCCGCACCTCGTCCTCTGCGATCAGGACCCGCACGGCGGAGCTTCAGGCGCAGGCAGAGCACTTGGCCGATTTCCTCCGCACGACCGGCAGTGTTGCGCGCGGGAGTGAAAGACGCGTAAGAGCACCCGGCGCCGCCTCGACCCTGACATCAAGCTATGTAACACCAAACGGCGTTATCGTGTAGCTGGATCATGGCCACGCAACCCAATCTCGCCGAGCGCGGCATGGCCTACGGCCTGCGCGCGCTCAACTGGCTCGCCGCCTCCGATCTGCTCGACCGGCTCGGCCTGCGGGAGCCGACCGAGCGCTTCCTGCAGGGCGCCTCCCGCAGCACCGCCCGCACCGCCGCCCGCGCCGGGCGCACGTTCGCCGCCGCTCAGCGCCTCTCCCGCCCCGCCCGCCAGCCCACCGGCCCCCGCGCCGAGCTGTTCGACCTGGAGCCAACCGACGAGCAGCGGATGCTGCGCGACTCGGTGGGCGAGTTCGCGCTGGCCCGCCTGCGTCCGGCCGCCCAGGAGGCCGACGCCGCCTGCGCCGCCCCGCCGGAGCTGCTGGGCCAGGCCAACGAACTGGGGCTCTCGATGGTCGGCGTGCCCGAGGAGCTCGGCGGCGCCGTCGAGCAGCGGTCGGCCGTCACCTCGGTGCTGATGAGCGAGGCCCTGGCCCAGGGGGACATGGGGATCGCCGTGGCCTGCCTGGCGCCGGCCGGCGTCTCGACCGCACTCAGCCTGTGGGGCGACGCCGACCAGCAGTCCACCTATCTGCCCGAGTTCGTGGGCGAGAGCGTCCCCGCCGCCGCGCTGGCGCTGCACGAGCCGCGAGCGCTGTTTGATCCCTTCGCGCTTGGCACCCGGGCGCGGCGCGAGGGCAGCGATTATGTCCTCGACGGCGTCAAGTCGCTGGTGCCGCGGGCCGGCGACGGCGAGCTGTTCATCGTCGCCGCCGAGCTGGGCGATGACGCCGCCTCCCGGCCCGCGCTGTTCATCGTGGAGTCGCGCAGCGCCGGGATCAGCGTCGAGCCCGAGCCGGCGATGGGCGTGCGCGCCGCCGCCACCGGGCGGCTGATCTTCGAGGGGGTGCGGCTGCCCGAGCGCGCGCTGCTGGGGGGCGGGGACCCGTCCGTCTACTCCGACTGCGTGCATTTGGCCCGGCTGGGCTGGTGCGCGGTGGCCCTGGGCACCGGACAGGCGGTGCTCGACTACGTGATTCCCTACGTCAACGAGCGGCGCGCGTTCGGCGAGCCGATCTCCCACCGCCAGGCGGTGGCGTTCATGGTGGCCAACATCGCCATCGAGCTGGACGGGATGCGGCTGGCCACCTACCGGGCGGCCAGCCGCGTCGACCAGAACCTGCCGTTCGCCCGCGAGGTGGCGCTGGCACGGCGGCTGTGCGCAGAGCGGGGAATGGCGATCGGCTCCGACGGCGTCCAGCTTCTGGGCGGCCACGGCTACGTCAAGGAGCATCCGGTGGAGCGCTGGTATCGCGACCTGCGCGGCGCCGGGCTGATCGAGGGAGGCCTGCTCGTCTGATGCCAGTGCGTCCGCTGATGTCAGGAGGCACCCGCCGATGATCAATCTCGAGATCCCTCGCAAGTTCGAGCAGCTGGTCGACCAGGCACACATGGTGGCGGTCGAGGTGTTCCGCAAGAACTCGCGCAAGTACGACCTGGCCGAGCACGAGTACCCCAAGGAGCTCGACATGCTGGCCGCGGTGATCGAGGGCGCCAATCCCGCCGGGGCGGGCGCCGCCCGGGTGGGATCGGGCGAGAACGGCGGCGCCGCCGGTGCGGAGCGCGGCAACCGCAATGCCGGTGCCGAGCGCGGCAACCGCAATGGCTCGAACATGGCCACCCTGCTGGGCCTGATCGAGCTCTGCTGGGGTGACGTGGGCCTGCTGCTGACCATGCCTCGCCAGGGGCTGGGGCAGGCGGCGATCGCCGCCGTGGCCACGCCCGAGCAGCTCAAGCGCTTCGGCGGTCGGTGGGCGGCGATGGCGATCACCGAGCCGGAGGCGGGCTCGGACTCCGCCGCGATCAGGACCACCGCCCGCTTCGATGAGGAGACCGGTGAGTGGGTGCTCAACGGCGAGAAGATCTTCGTCACCTCGGGTGACCGGGCCGAGCTGATCGTGGTCTGGGCGACGCTCGATCCCAGCCAGGGCCGGGCGGCGATCAAGTCGTTCGTGGTCGAGCGCGACAACCCGGGGCTCAAGCTCGACCGCCTGGAGCACAAGCTGGGCATCCGCGCCTCCGACACGGCCAACTTCGTGCTCGACAACGTCCGCGTGCCGGCCGACAACCTGCTCGGCAGCCCCGAGATCGCCCCCCGCGGTGGCTTCTCCGGGGTGATGCAGACGTTCGACAACACGCGTCCGCTGGTGGCCGGGATGGCGATCGGCGTCGCCCGCGCCTGCCTGGACCGCGTGCGCGAGCTTCTGTCCGAGGCGGGGGTGGCGATCGACTACGACCGGCCGCTGCACGCCCAGCCCGCGCCGGCCGCCGAGTTCATCTCGATGGAGTCCGACTGGGAGGCGGCGCGGCTGCTGACGCTGCGCGCGGCATGGATGGCCGACAACCGCAAGCCGAATTCCCTGCAGGCGTCGATGGCCAAGGCCAAGGCCGGCCGCGTGTGCACGGACATCGCCCTGCGGGCGGTCGCGCTGGCCGGCTCGATCGGCTACGGCGAGGGGGAGCTGCTGGAGAAGTGGGCGCGCGACGTGAAGATCCTCGACATCTTCGAGGGCACCCAGCAGATCCAGCTGCTGATCATCAGCCGCCTGCTGTTGGGCAAGACCTCGGCCGAGCTGAAATAGGCGGCGGGCAGCAGGGGCCACCCGCCGACCTGCCGCCGTCGCGCCCGGCCGCCGGACCGCCGCGCCCGGCCCCGCCACCCGTTCGCCCGCCGCGCCCGGCCGCGCCACGCCCGGCGCCACCCCCCGCCGCGACACCTGATACTCCTGTGCCATGGACGGCTGGCTGGATGAGCTCTCGGAGTTCCTGCGCATCCCCTCGGTGAGCGCCGACCCCGCGCACGCCGACGACGTGCGACGGGCGGGCGAGTGGATCGTGGAGTTTCTTCGCGCCGCCGGGGCGTCGGCCGAGCTGCTGGACTGGCACGGGCAGCCGCTGCTCACCGGCGAGCTGGCCGCCTCCCGCGACCCCGGACGGGCGCCCACCGTCCTCTGCTACGGCCACTTCGACGTTCAGCCCCCCGACCCGCTCGAGCTCTGGGACTCGCCGCCGTTTGAGCCCGAGATCCGCGGCGAGCACCTCTACGCCCGCGGCGTGGCCGACGACAAGGGGCAGCTGTACATGCTCCTGGCGGCCGCGCGCGAGCTGGCGCGCGCGGGCGAGCTGCCGGTCAACGTCCGCTTCGCCTGCGACGGCGAGGAGGAAACCGGCGGGCACTCGATCCTGGAGCTGCTTGAGGCCGACGCCCGCCCGGCGCAGGCGGCGGTGATCTTCGACAGCGGCATGGTGGCCCGCGACCAGCCCGCGTTCAACATCGCCACCCGCGGCCTGATCTACTTCCACCTCACGGTGCGCACCGGGCGGCGGGACCTGCACTCGGGCCTCTACGGTGGAGCGGCGCTGAACGCGGCCCACGCCCTGGTCCAGACCCTGAACGGCCTGTTCTCGGTGGACGGACGGTTGGCCGAGCCACTGCGCAGCGGCACCGCGGCCCCGGGCGCCGAGGAGCTCGAGAGCTGGCGGCGGCTGCCGGACGGCGCCGCCGAGCTCTCAGACCAGGGGGCGCGGCCGGCGGACGCCCGGGCGGCCGAGGAGTTCTATCTGCGGACGTTCGCCGAGCCAGCGCTTGACGTCAACGGCCTGCACAGTGGCTCGCCGCAGCTTCAGAAGACGGTGCTCCCGGTGGTGGCGGAGGCGAACGTGTCCATCCGGCTCGCCCCCGGCCAGGAGGTGCAGGCGATCGCCGCCATCTTCGAGGAGCTCGTGCGGGGCGCCGCGCCGCTCGGAGCGGAGGTTGAGATCGAGCGCCTCTCGGCCGCCCCGCCCGGCCTCGTGCCCCCGGATGCCAGAGCCATCCAGCTGGGGCTGGGCGCCTTCGAGCGCGTCCTCGGTGTGCGCCCGCTGCTCACCCGCTCGGGCGGGACGCTGCCCATCGTTCCGGCGCTGGCCGACCGCGGGATACCGGTGATCATCACCGGCTTCTCGCTGCCGGACGCCAACATCCACGCCCCCAACGAGCGCCTGCTGGCCGACTACGTCCCCCGGGGGATCGCGGCCGCACGCGCCCTGTTCGAGGAGCTCGCCGCGCTGTAGGGCCGCGTGCTGGCTGACGCCGACGGCGGGCGTGGGCACCCCGCTGACGGTCCGTGGCCTCGGCGGCGCCCGTCACCCTCGGCCGGTGAACGCCTCGCACGGCGGCGCCCGCCAGCCTCAGCCGGTGAACGCCGGCGCCTGTGGCACCGCACCACCCTCAGCCGGTGAACACCCGCGCGGCGGCGCCCGCCACCCTCAGCCGGTGAACGCCGGCGCCTGTGGGTGGCGGCCGTGGCGGCGCCTGACGGGCGGCGGATGGCGAGGAGGCCGCCCCGGCGGCGGCTGGGCGGTGCTCACCCCGTCGCGCAGCGCGATGATCCCGCCCAGCGTCCCCAGGTACTCCGTCCCGCTCGGGCTCAGCTCGATGCCGGAGTAGTTGTTGTTGTAGCCGACTCCGTTGCCGGCCAGAACCTGGTAGACGATCCGGCCGGTGCGGAAATCGAGCGCGGTCCAGTACCACGGCTGGGCGCTTGAATCGGTGGTCGTGTAGGTGTAGATGAGCCCGTTGGCCAGCGACAGCTTGGAGACCACGGTGGGCACCTCGACGCTGGTGTTCGTCCACACCAGCCGGCAGCCGCTGCCGTCCGGGTTGATGTCCACCCGGGCGAATCCCGGCGCGGTGCTCTGCCCGATCACCGAGGCCGGGGTCTCATATCCGTAGTTGTTCTCGATCAGGTAGCTGCGGCCGGCGGCGATCATCGCATTCTCGTCGGCGCTGCGGTTCTTCGCGAACACGGGCACGCGGCACACCTGGCGCGGTGCCGGCGCCCGCCGCAGACGGCCGTGGACCCGGACCAGACGGGTCGGATGCACGGCGGTCCGGTAGATCACGACGTCGATCGGGTTGGCGTTGTCGTCGATCCCCACGTAGCCACCGGAGACGACCGGGGTGGTCCCGGTGCCGGCGTCCAGCTCCCCGGGCTTGCTCATTCCGTCGTTTGGATAGGCCACCGACCAGCTGATCCGGGGCACGCCGTCCCGGCCGGCCACGAACCGGTAGAGCCTGAGGTTGGTGGGGATGTAGACGCCGCCGTCCGCGTCGGCGGCCAGCGATTTGGTGATCTCTCCGCTCGCCCCCTTCCCCAGCCGGATCACGTGCACGGCGCCGGTGGCGAAGTTGAGCGTTCCCACCACGCCGTCCTGGCGAGCGGTGAACCACAGCAGCCCGTGGGAATCGGGGAGCTGCGAGGTGAACTCCTCGTTGACCCTCAGCACCCGGCTGAGGTCGTAGTCGTGGATGAGCCGAAAGCCCGGGACACCGCCCGGATCCTCGCCGATCACGTAGATCTGCCGGTTGGTCGTCCCGGTCACCACCTGATCGTGGTTGTCCAGGTAGAAGTAGCCGCCGTTCTCGAAGTCCTGGAAGGTGTTGGGGTTGAGCAGCAGGTCCTCGGGCGTGCGCGGTGGTAGCGGGAAGGTGGCCAAGGTGGCCAGTGTGTTGGGGTCGAACATGAAGAGCTCGGGTCCGCTCAGGCTGATGCAGATCGCCACCACGCGCCCGCGGCTGTCGAACGTGATCGAGCCACAGTCGCGCCCGGGAGCCAGGTAGCTGGAGAATGTCTGCGGGTCCCTGCCCAGCGGCCCCCCGTGGCGGTAGGTGTCGCTCTGCCACTCGTCGTCGTGGATCTCCGAGGCTCCGTTGGGAGCCATGAACGGATTCTGCGGCACCGGCGGGATGCCCTCGATCGGCTGCGGCGTGGCCGGGCTGCCGATGTAGGTGGGAGCCGGCGGGGGGCCGTTGACGCTCGGGATCGGCTGCGGGGGCAGCTGCGCGGCCGCCGGCGCCGCCGCGGCCAGCAGGCAGAGCAGGGCGAGCAGCGAGCACAGCGCCAGCCGGGGCGGCGCAGCGCCGCCTACAGTCCGTCCGCCTCCCGTCTCAGCACCTCCCATGCGCGACTCACGTCCTCCTCGCTCGTGTGCATCTGCCCGACGGCCAGCCGCAGCACGTAGCGGCCGCTCAGGACCGCGTGCGAGAGCAAGATATCGCCGCTGGCGTTGACGCGCGCCAGCAGCTCGCGGTTGCGCTGATCCTCGCCCCGCAGGCGAAAGCAGACGACCGAGAAGTGGCGCGGCGCACAGACCTCCCAGCGCCCGTCGGCCCTCACCCACCCCTCGAACAGCTCCGCCAGCGCCACCCCGCGGCGGATGTGCTCCCGCAGGCCGCTGGCACCATGGCAGCGCAGCACAGCCCACAGCTTGAGCGCTCGGAAACGCCTTCCCAGCGCTGGCCCGTACTCGCTCAGGCTGAGGGCGTCCTCGGCGTCCGGGGTGCGCAGGTACTCGGGGATCAGGCTGAACGCGCGCCGCAGGTCGGCCGGCCGGCGCGACCACAAAAGCGAGCAATCCACCGGCGTGAGCATCCACTTGTGGGCGTTGACCACCAGCGAGTCGGCGCGCTCCACGCCGGTGAACGCCCAGCGGTGCTCGGGACACACCATCGCCGCTCCGGCGTAGGCGGCATCGACATGCAGCCACGCCCCCGCGCGCGCACACGCCTCGGCCACCTCCGCCACCGGATCCACGGCGGTGGCCGCGGTCGTGCCCACCGTGGCCACCACCGCGGCGGCATCCGACAGATCCCCCAGGGCGTCGACCCGCAGCCGGTACCGCTCGTCGCTGGGCACCTTGCGCAGACGCATGCCGAGCATCCGGGCCGCCTTCTCGACCGACGAGTGCGCCTGGTCGGAGCACACGACCAAATCCCGCCCGGTGACGGTGCGCGCGGCGATGATCGCGGCCAGGGTGGAGGTCGAGGCGCTGTCCTCGATGTGGCCGTGCCAGCCGGCGGGCAGCCCGAGCAGCTGCGCCACCCAGTCGAGCACCACACCCTCGAGCTCGGTCGCCGCCGGAGCCGTCCGCCACAGGATCGCGGCGGAGTTCAGCGTCGCCGCCAGCAGCTCGGCCAGGATCGCCGGCGGCGAGGAGCTGGTGGCGAAGTAGGCGAAGTAGCGGGGATGCTGCCAGTGGGTGACGCCGGGCAGGAGCACCCGGTCCAGATCGCGCAGCACCGCCTGGAACGGCTCGGGGTGCTCGGGCGGGGAGGCGGGCAGGCGGGAGCGGATCTCGCCCGGCTTCACCTGCGCCAGCACCGGCAGCTCGTGCACCCGCTCCAGGTAGCGCGCCGCCCACTCCAGCGCCGCCGCCCCGTCCGCACGCAGGTCGGCGCCAGCCGACGGTGGGCGGTCGTCGGCGCTCAGCGGCCGCTCCTCGCCGCTGGCGGCGCTCGGTGGCCGCTCCTCGCCGCTGGCGCTCCCCGGGTGCTCCTCGCCGCTGGCGGTGCTCGCCGGCCGCTCCCCGCCGCTGGTGCTCCCCGGGTGCTCCTCGCCGCTGGCGGCGGTCAGTGGCCGCTCGCCGCCGCTGGCGGCGCTCGCCGGCCGCTCCTCGCCGCTGGCGCTCCCCGGGTGCTCCTCGCCGCTGGCGGCGCTCGGTGGGTGGTCGGGCGGATGCCCCACCCGTGCCCGAGCGTCTGGCTCTCGCCCATCAGGTTCGTGTCCCACGCGGTGGTTCAGGCCGCGGCCGCGGTGGCCGAGAACTCGTAGCGCACCCCGGTGAGCTGCTCGGAGATCTCCCACAGCCGCCGCCAGGCCTGGCGGTCGTAGGCCCTCCTCGCCGCCCTCACCACCTTCGGATGGCCGCGCTGCTCGAGCGGGCCGTCGGGGCCGACGAACGTTCCGCCGGGAAGGTCGGGCACGGTGGCCGCGTACAGCGTGGGCAGCGCGCCCATCTCCGCGCTCTGCGCGAACAGCCGGTTGCCGACCGCCATCAGCGCCTGCTCGTAAGGCGGCGGCCCGGCGAACTGCAGGTTGGTGGCCGCATAGCCGGGGTGCGCGGCCAGGCTCCTGAGTGCGCTGCCCGCCTCTTCCGAGCGCCGCTGGAGCTCGAACGCGAACATCAGGTTGGCCAGCTTCGATTGGCCGTAGGCGAGCCAGCGGACGTAGCGCCGCTCGCCCTGGAGATCGTCGAACCTCATCCACCCGAAGCGGTGGGCGCCGCTTGACTGCGTCACCACCCGCGGCTGATCGGCCTCAAGCAGCCTGGGGAGCAGCCTGCCGGTGAGCGCGAAGTGGCCCAGGTGGTTGGTCCCGAACTGGCTCTCAAACCCGTCCCTGGTCAGCCGCCGCGGTGGCGCCATCACCCCCGCGTTGTTGACCAGCAGATCCAGCCTGCCCGCAAATCGCTCGGCGAACTCCCGCACCGAGGCCAGATCGGCCAGGTCCAGGCGCTCGACCCTGAGGTCGGCTTCGGCCACCGCTGCGCGGATCTGCTCCGCCGCCCGCTCGCCCTTGCTCAGGTCGCGACAGGCCATCACCACCCGCGCTCCGGCGCGCGCCAGCTCGCGCGAGACAACCAGTCCCAGCCCGCTGTTGGCCCCGGTGACCACCGCCACCCGGCCATCTTGGCTGGGCATGTCGGCGGTTGTCCATTTGTGGGGCGAGGTCATGTCCTCGGAGTATGCCCACTCCGGCGCTCAGCGCTCCACCACCTCACCATGCCCGCGCGCATATTCCGCGCCCCACCACCGCGCCCGCGCGCGCTCAGCGCTCCACCAGCTCAGCGCGCCCGCGGGTGCACCCGCTCCACCAACTCAGGGCGCCTGCGCGAGCACTCAGCGCTCCACCACCTCAAACCGTATGCCGGCCCGCCGCAGCCTGTCGATCAGCCGGTCGCCCATCGCCACTGCGGGCGTCACCTGGCCAGCGGTTTGCGGCAGCTCGTCGTGGGCCAGGCAGAGCGCGGCCTCGGACAGCATCTTGGCGGTCTCCCCGTAGCCGGGATCCCCGCCGGAGACCTCGCTCACCACCCTGACGCCATCCGCCAGCCCGAGGAAGCGAACCCGGAACCAGCTCCGCGCGCGCTGCTCGGCCGAGGGACCCTCGCCGGGATCCTTGAGCTTCAGCAAGAGCTCCCGGGTCGGCGGCAGCTGCGCCAGCGCGACCAGCGCCCCAGCTCCCCCGAGCAGGCCGAGCGCCAGCGGCAGCCGCTTCACGACCAGGTAGTGGCTGTAGCTGAAGTCGGGGCCGTAGCGCTCCAGCGCGCGCGCCGAGCGCAGCACGGTCTGAGGGTCGATGGTCGGAAACGGCACCACCCAGCCGCCGGCCACCGGATCGTCGTGTGGGCGGCCCCTGACCCCGCGCACGCGCCGCTGCGCGCCGCGCCGCTCCTGGCCCCGACCGTCTCGGGCGCCTCGCTCCTGCGCCCGCCGCTCCTGGGCCAGACCGTCCGGGGCGCCTCGCTCCTGCGCCCGCCGCTCCTGGGCCACCCTCGCCCCCTGGCGCAGCCGGGCGAAGATGTGGATCGCTGAGTGGTAGGTGCCGCCGGAGAACTTCGCGTTGCTGGCCACGAACCCCTGCAGCCTGATCGGCATCCCCTCGGGCAGCTGCTCGACGGTGAACAGCGCCCCCAGGTCGTAGGGGATCGAGTCAAACCCGCACGAGTGCACGAGCCGCGCGCCCGTTCGCTGCGCCTGCGCGTGGTGGCGCAGCCACATCAGGTCGACGAACTCTGGCTCCCCGGTCAGATCGACATAGTCGGTGCCGGCCGCGGCGCAGGCGGCCACCAGCGGCTCGCCGTACTTGATGTAGGGGCCGACGGTCGAGATCACCACCCGGCTCGACTCGGCCAGCCGACGCATCGAGGCCGGATCCTCCACGTCCGCCTGGAGGATCGGCAGCTCGGCGTGGGCCTCGCCCAGCCGCAGGCGCACCGACTCGAGCTTGGCCAGGTTGCGCCCCGCGATCGCCCACCTGGTCCCAGCATCCGTGTGGCCAGCGAGGTACTCGGCCGTCAGCCCGCCCGTGAACCCGCTGGCGCCGAACAGGACGACATCGAACTCCCGCTCAGCCATCGTCGCCGAGCTCGCGAGCCACCTCCAGCGCCGGCTCGGGATCGACGCCGGCCCGGGCGGCCACCCAGCAGGAGACCGGCGCCGCCACCCGCTCGGAGGCATGGGCGGCCACCCCGGACAGCTCAAGCAGCGTGCTCCACTCCTGGCTGGTGGGCGGCTCGACTCCCAGCCGCTCGGCAAAGGCGGTGATCCATTCGCGCGCGTTCATCACCGGCGACTCTACCCGTCGCGCGCCGCCCGATGCCGCCCTCCGCCTCACGGCACGCCTGCCCCCCTTCTCATCCCCACTCGCACCGCCCTCCCATCGCGACTGCGGTTCTTGTCCCCACTCGCGGGGCGTCCCCGGTCCCGCCCCTGGCATGATCCGCCCCCCGCAAGCGAAACGAAAGGTCAGAGATCAATGGGAGTGTTGGACGACAAGGTCGCAATCGTCACCGGCTCGGCCCGCGGGATCGGGCGCGCCACCGCCGAGCTTCTGGCCGAGCACGGCGCCAGGGTGCTGATCAACGACCTGGACGGCGACGTGGCGGAGGAGACCGCCGGCCAGATCCAGGGCGAGACGCTGGTGTTTGCCGGGGATCTCACCCAGCCCGGGGTGCCCGACCAGCTGGTGCAGAAGGTGATCGACGAGTGGGGCAAGGTCGACATCCTGGTCAACAACGCGGGCTACACGCTGGATGCTCCGATCCACAAGATGAGCGACGAGTGGTTCCAGCGAATGCTGGACATCCACACGGTGGTCCCCTTCCGCATGTGCCGCGCGGTCGCCCCCCACATGCGCGAGCCGGCCAAGAAGGAGCGCGAGGAGGGCCGCGAGGTGTTCCGCAAGATCGTCAACGTCTCCTCGATCTCGGGGACGATGGGCAACGCCGGCCAGGCCAACTACTCGTCGGGCAAGTCGGCGGTGGTGGGGCTGACCAAGACGCTGGCCAAGGAGTGGGGCCAGTTCAAGATCAACGTCAACGCGGTCGCCTTCGGCTACATCGAGACCCGCCTGACCGCCTCCAAGGATGAGTCCAATGTGGCCGACATCGGCGGCGAGAAGGTCCAGCTGGGGATCCCCGACCAGATGCGCCAGCTGGCGCCGATGATGATTCCCCTCGGCCGGCCGGGCAGCCCCCGGGAGGCCGCCGGTGGAGTGTTCTTCCTCTGCTCGCCCTGGTCGAACTTCGTCCACGGCCAGGTGCTCAACATCACCGGTGGTCAGTTCGGCGGTATGACGATGTAGACGCGGGCCTGGACCCGGGCCCGTCGCCGGCGGCTCGGGTCTGAGCGTGATGGATTTGCGTTCATAGTGAACGCAAATCCATCACCCTCCCGGCGGTGGCGACGGTTTCCCCCGGGGAAGTTCGGGCGGTCGGTGCTAGAGGCCGAGCGTGCGGCCGATGATCTCCCGCTGGATCTCGCTGGTGCCGCCGTAGATCGTGGTCACCAGCGCCACCCGGGCCTGCAGCTCCATCCCGTACTCGACCGCATACCCGGCCCCGCCCATCATCTGCACGCCCTCCAGCGTCGCCCGCTTGGCCACCTCGGTGGCCTTCAGCTTGGCCATGGAGGCCTCGCGCGGCAGCGTGACCGACGGGTTGGCATCGGCGCGGAAGGCCACGTCGTAGACCAGCAGGCGAGCCGCCTGGATCTCGGCCAGCAGGTCGGCCAGCCGATGCTTGAGAGCCTGAAACGTCCCCACCGGCCGCCCGAACTGCCTGCGCTCCCTGACGTAGGCCAGGGTGTCGTCGAACGCCCGCTGGGCCATGCCCAGAGCCTGCGCGGCGATGATCAGCCGCTCGTGGTTGAGGCCCGCCATCAGCTGGCGCCAACCCTCGTCCTGCACCCCGACCAGCCGATCGGCCGGCACCCGGCAGTCGGTGAAGAACACGTCGTTGACCTCCCGACCGGCCATCGTCTCGATCCCCCGGACCTCCAGCCCCTCGGCATCGGTGGGAACCGAGATCATCGACAGCCCCTGGTGCTTGTCCTCGCCGCGCCCGGTCCGGCACACGAGCAGGATGTGATCGGCCACGTGGGCGGCGGTAATCCACGTCTTCTGACCATTGATCACATAGCCGGAATCGACCCGCTCGGCGCGGCAGCTCAGCGCCCCCACGTCCGAGCCGGCTCCCGGCTCGGACATGGCGATCGCCTCCGGCCTTCCCCGCGCGATCCCCCCCAACAGCTCGCGCTTGAGCTCCTCCGAGCCGAAGCGGGCCACCGCCCCCGCGGTGATCATGCTCACCCCCACAAACTGGATCGGGATCAGGCCGCGCGTGGTCTCCTCCAGCATCAGGCACATGTCGACCGCGCCGCCGCCACCGCCGCCGTACTCCTCGGGGATCGAGACGCCGATCCAGCCGAGCGCGGCCAGGCGCTCGTAGAGCTCCTGGTTGTGGGGCTCGCGGCCGTGGTCGGTGAGGCGCTCCCGCTGCTCGCGGGTGCCCACCTCGCGGGCGGCGAACTCGCGGATCGAGGCGACGAACGCCCGCTGCTCGTCGCTCAGCTCCCGGAGCTCGAGCGCTCCGCCGGTCATGCTCTGGGTCACCATCGCGGAGGGATCGCCTGGGTCAGCATCGCCGAGGGATTGCCTGGATCACCATCGCGGAGGGATTGCCTGGGTCAGCATCGCCGAAGGATCGCTTGGGTTCAGCATCGCGGAGGGCATCGTAGCCTTCATGGAGATGGCCGCCGTGTTTCCCCCAGCAGCGGAGGCCGAGCAGATCCTGGTCGGCCCCGACTCGGTGGCCTGGCAGCGCGTCAGCGACATCCGCCTGTACCTGGCCATGCTGTACGCGCTACTGCTCCAGGTCGCCCACCCCACGGTGGGCGCGGGCGTGCGCGACCACTCCGACTTCGAGCGCCGTCCCTGGCACCGGCTGCTGCGGACGGTCGACTACGTGACGCTGCTCGTCTACGGCGGGCACCGGGCGATTCCGGCCGGCCGACGGTTGCGCGCCTTGCACCGGCGCTTCACCGGGGTCCGCGAGGACGGCCGCCGCTACCACGCGCTCGAGCCCTCGGCGTACGCCTGGGTGCACGCCACGCTGATCGACACCTACGTGACCGGTCACGCCCACTTCGGCTCACCGATGACCCCCGGCGAGATCGAGCGCTTCTACGGCGAGTATCGTCGCCTGGGCCGTTTGATCGGGGTGCGCGAGCGCGACCTGCCGCCCACCTGGCGCTCCTTTCGCGACTACTTCGAGCGCATGACCGCGGAGGAGCTCACGCGCACGCAGTCTGTGGACCGGGTGCTCCGCGCCGTGCGCAGGGTCCCCCCGCCTCCCCTGCCGATCCCCGACCTGGCCTGGCGCGCCTTCCGCCTGCCGGCCGCCGATGCCCTGCGCCTAGGCGGCGTGGGGCCGATGTCCCCCGCACTGCGTGAGCGCCTGGGCATCCGCTGGACCCGGCGTGACGCGGCGAAGCTCCGGGCGCTCGAGGTCGCCTCGCGCAGCCTCACCCCGCTCCTCCCCGAACGACTGCGGATCACCGGCCCGGCGCAGCTGCGCTACCGCCAGCGTGCGATCGCCCGTGGTCCGCTCGGTGGCGGTGAGGCGACCGGCGGCGGGGGTGAGGACTGGCCCGCAACCGCCGAAGAGCGGTGAGGACTGGCCGCCGACCCGCGGCGTGGGGTGCGACCCGCGGCGTGGGGTGACGACCCGCCGGTGCGCCTGAGGCAGCGTGAGGACTAGCCGGTGAGTGGCGGCGAGCCGCCGGGCCGCGCGAGTGGCGCCGCGGTGTCCTCCTCGAGCAGCAGCGCCAGCGTCGGGCAGGCGTCCACCGCCCGCTCGGCCAGCCCCACAAGCTCCGGCGGGACCTCGGCCACGTCGATGATCGGATAGCCCCAGTCGTCGAGCCGGATCAGCTCGGGCAGCAGCTCAGCGCACAGCCCGTGCGCCTCGCAGGCGATCGGGTTGACCCGCAGCCGCCGGCTCATCGAGCGGCCCTCCTCACCCGATCCGGACTCCCGCGGCGCTCCACGCGCCCCTGCCGCTCCATCGCGCCTCGCTCACCTCAGCCTCAGGGGTTTGGCCGTCCGCCTCTCCCGCGCCCGTCCGGAGCCGTCTTCCCGCCCGCTCCGGCGCACGCTCGCCCGCCCGAGCGGCAGCCCCGCGGGCTGGGCACCGCAGGGATGGCGCCGGTGGTGTTCGATCTCCTGGGCGAACACCGAGAGCGCGCTCATCACGAAGCGCACCGCTCCGTCCGGGTGGTGGCAGGCGCCACGCCCGCGGATCTCCGCCGCCCACCGTGTCACCCGCTCGACGTTGCCGTTGCGACGCCCGGCGGCCAGGGCGGCGACGCCGTCGGCCACGGCGCGCAAACCGTGGACGCACGGGCCACACTGCCCCGCCGACTGCTCGGCCAGGTAGTCGATCACCCGTGCGGTCTCGTGCAGACCGCAGGAGCTCTCGGCCAGCACGATCAGTACCCCCGAGCCGAGCGTGCAACCGACCGACCGCAGCTCCTCGCGCGAGAGGCGCAGGCGCATGATCTGCGAGGCGTCCACCCAGGTGCCGAAGTAGCCGCCCACGAGCAGCGCCCGCATGCGCTCCGTCGGCCCGCCCGCCGCGTCGAGCAGGTCGGCCATCGAGGTGCCGAACGCCATCTCGTAGACCCCCGGGGCGGCCACCGCCCCGGAGATCGTGACCAGCGCCGAGCCGGGATCGGCCGCGGTCCCGAGCTCGCGGTACCAGCGCTCCCCGAACCGGGCCACGAGCGCGACCTGCGCCAGCGTCTCGGGGTTCTGGATCAGCGTGGGACGGCGACGGTAGCCGCGCTGAAACGGACGCGGCGGAACGAACGTGGGCAGCTCGGGTCCGCCGTTGAGGAACTGAACCACCGCGCTCTCCTCGCCGGCCACATAGCCCTCGGGGGCGGCCACCACCCGCACGGGGACGGGATCGTCGTGGCGCACGGCCAGCGCTCCCTCCAGCGCCTGCAGCGAGCCGACCGCGCTCTCGCCCACCTTGACGATCACCTCCTCGGCGCCAACCAGCCGGGCGGCCACCATCGCCCCATCCAGCACCAGGTGCGGAAGCCGGGTCAGCAGCAGCCGATCCTTGGCGCTGGCCGGCTCGGTCTCCGAGCCGTTGACCACGACCGCCGAGGGGCGCCGGCCGGCGGCCACCGCGCGCAGCTTGGTGGCGGTGGGAAAGTCGGCCCCGCCGCGACCGCGCAGACCGCTGCGCTCGATCGCGCCGATCAGCTCCTGCGGCCGGCGCTGGGGAAGCTCCCCGTGGACGCGCAGATGCTCGGCCAGGGTCATCGACCGCCCGTCGGGACGAAGCCCGGCCAGGATCCGCGGCAGCCCGGGATGGCCCCGCAGCCATCCGCGAATGCCTGCCCCGGCGGGCGCTGCCGCGGTCGCAGGGTCCGATCGCCCGGTCGGCGGTCGCTCATGGGCACCTGCCGCGAACCTCATCCGCCGCCCCCAACCGGGGTGCCGGTCAGCGTCCCGGTGACGTTGCCGTTGCTCTGATCGATCGACAGCCCGGCCCGCAGGTTGACCACCGTTCCCGTCGTGTCGCGCACGGTGGCGATGATCGTGCTGCCCTGAAGCGAGGTGACCTTGCCGCCCAGCGCCGAGGGCAGTCCCGGGCCGGTGAGGTCCACCTGACTGCCGGTGAGCGACAGTCCTCCCTCGGGCAGCGGCGCACCGCCCAGGCGGATTCGCATGTGCCCGCTGACCCCACCGCCGAGACGCAGGTCCAGGGTGACGATCGCGCCCCCGCCGACGCTCACCTGGCTGACCGTCCCGAACAATGTGGCCGTGAAGGGCCGGGTGAGCAGCGAGGTTCGGGTGGAGGCGGGGGTGACCGTCTGGCGCAGCGCCACACGGCTGACGGCCGCATGCGGCAGCGGCGTGCCCGCACGCCGCGCCCACCCCTTCTGGAGCGGCCCCAGGAGCGCGAACGCGCCCAGCCCTATCGGAGTGGCGATCGCCAGGGCGGTGCCGGTGGTGCGGATGCCGGGGACGGCCGACGGTGTGCGCGCCAGGCGGATCAGCACGGCGACCACCACCGCCGCCACGCACAGCACGCTCAGCACCAGCAGCCAGGCCGACTTCACGTCGGTGCCGGTGCCCAGCCCGTGCAGCACCGCCACCGGCCAACTCGCGTAGGCCAGCCAGTGGATCGCCCGCCAGAGGCGGTAGCCCAGCCTCCGGCGCAGGAGGCTGCTCACCGCCAGCGCCAGCAGCAGATCGAAGGCGATCGTGCCCAGGCTGAGCCACAGCGGCCGGTAGGGGGAGTGAAACGGGATCACACCGTCGATCAGCGAGATGGGCGCAAACCCGTCGGCGACGGTGGTGATCACGTGCACGGCGACCATCACCACCACCAGCAGCGAGACGTCCCGGTGCAGCGCGTCGACGGCAAAGCGCGGCCAGCGGGGAGCCGAGAAGCGCGCGGAGGCCAGCACCCCGAGCACGACGCTGAGCGTGAGCAACAGCAGCGCCACCGCTCCGGTGGAGCGGGTGACGTACCAGTAGGCGCTGGGGCCGAGCGTGGAGGCGGTGGCGGTCATGCCGGCTCCGACCCGAGCAGCTCGTCGCCCTCGGCTGGCCACCCGGCCAGGTGGCGAACGCCTCCCCGACTGTCCACCAGGCGGCTGGGCAGCCCCAGCGACTCAAGCCAGCCCACCGCTCGCTGGCCGCGGATCATCGCCGCCGTGCTGGCGATGTTGGCGTCCAGGCAGGAGGCGGCAGTGACGCTGACCGTGCGCCACGGGCTGCGGGCGGGGGTCCCGGTGGCAGGGTCGATCAGATGGTGCGCCTCGCCGGCTGAGGTCCGCCAGCGGCGCACGCTCGTGCTCGATGTGGCCAGACCGCCCGTGTGCAGACTGATCCACTGGCCGGGCGCGTCCGCGCCAGCGCGGTGGTCGTCGGTGACGCGGATCGTCCATCCACCGACGGGTGGCGCTCCGGCGATCGCCAGATCGCCGCCCAGCGAGACGAGCACGCCGCAGCCGGCCGCCCGGCAGGCCGCCGCGCTGGCCCGATCGGCCGCCAGCGCCTTGGCGGTGGCCCCCAGGTCGAGCGTCACGCCCCGCCCCAGTTGGATCGTTCGGGCCTCGGGGTCGACCCACACGGTCTGCCAGGCGGGCACCGGCCGGATCCGCAGGCTCACCTGCGGCGGACCCTCGGCACCGACGGCCGCGAAGTCGCGGTCGTAGCCCAGCGCCACCAGCGCCTCGCCCACCGTGGGCACCACGTCGCCGTCGGTCACCCGCGCGGCTCGCAGCGCCGCGACCACGGCGTCGAGCAGCAGCGCGGAGACGGGGACCGGCTCGCCCGGTCGCGCGTTCAGCTGACAGAGCTCGGAGTCAGCGCGAAAGCGAGAGCAGGCCAGGTCAAACTCGCCCACCACCGTCTCCACCGCGCGCCGGGCGGACGCGAGCCTGGAGGGATCGACCACCGCGACCACGGCGGTGGTGCCGAGCGCCTCAAAGCTCGCCTGTCCACACGCCGAGGCAGAGTCCGCGCGCTCGACCGTCGCACGACCACTCAGCCCGACGGCGCTGCGGAGATCAGATGCCGGGAGATCGCTCACCGGAGGCAGGCTGCGGCCGCACGCTAGGAGCCGCCGGACACGACCTCCCCCGAGCCGCCCGAGGGAGCCGGGGCCGGCTGCGGTGCGGGGGTCGGAGGCTGCGGAGCGGGCTGTGGTGGTGAGGCACCGGAGGCCTGGGCGGAGGCGCTGAGGCCGAGCTGCGCCGCGTCCGCCGCGGCGGGCAGAGGCGGCGTCTGGTCGATGCTGCCGGCGGCGCGCACGCCGCCGGTCAGGCTGCGGGCGCCGAACGAGCGGCCCGGCAGCAGCGCCGAGGCGAGCGCGGCCAGGGCGGCACTGAGCGCCGCAGCGCCGGCCAGCACCCAGCGCCGGGTGTGGCTGATGCGCCGCAGCGCGGCGTCACGAGCGCGGACCCCGTCGGCCGCGGAGGCGAGCTGCCTGCCGGTGCGTGCCCGGTCGACGTCGGGGGCTGGGTGTCTGCGGCTGGGCACCATGTGAATCTCGGCTGAGGGAATCATCCCTCGCTAAGAGCGAGGTGAGAATTCACCCACGCTGGACGTCCCCGGCGGGCTGCTGCCGCGCCCACGCTGGAGCTCCCGGCGGGCTGCTGCTGACGAACGCTCGACCCCCATGAATGTCCCTCACGCCGGAGATCCCAAGGCGCATCGCCGCGCAGCACCTCAGCCCACGGTGAGCGGCCGCGGCGGTGAGCCGACGCGGGCCGGCAGCTCGATCGTGAACGTCGAGCCGGCCACCGACACCCGGCCGTGGTGGCAGGCGGCGACCGCGGCGACGATCGGGAGCCCCAGCCCGCTCCCGGGACGCTCCGCCGCCTCCGGGCCGCGCCAGAAGCGCTCGAACAGCCGCTCTCGGTGGGCGGGGTCGGGCCCCGGCCCCTCGTCGCGGACGCTCACCAGCGCCCACGCTCCCTCCCGGCGCACGCTCACCCAGACGCTCCCGCCCGGCGGGCCGTGGATCAGCGCGTTATCGATCAGGTTGCCCAGCGCCCGGCCGAGAGCGTCCCGGTCGCCGGGCACCGAGACCGGCTCGAGCCGCTCGGCGCACACCCGGGGTCCGCGCTCCTCGACAAGCCGCTCGACCAGTTCCTCCAGATCCACGGTCCCGCCCTGCGGCTCGCCCACGCTCGCCCGCTCCAGCACCAGCAGGTCATCGACCAGCCGCGCCAGGCGCTGCGCGTCGCGCTCGAGATCGGCCACCACCTCCGCGCTTGAGCCATGCCGCGCCAGATACTCCACGTTGCCGAGCAGCGCCGCCACCGGCGTGCGCAGCTCATGCGAGGCATCGGCCAGAAACCGACGTTCGTTCTCGCGCGCCTGCTCGAGCGCATCGAGCATCCGGTTGAGCACTCGGGCCAGCTGCCCGATCTCATCGGTCCGGTCCGCCTCCGGCAGCCGGCGCGAGGGGTCCGCGGTGCGCTCGATCTGCTCGCCCGCGGCGGCCAGCCGCCGCAGCGGGCGCAGCCCGCGGCCGGTCAGCAGTCCGGCGGCCAGGATCGAGAGCAGCGCGGCGCCGACGCCGGTGAGCGCCACCACCAGGCCGAGGCGCCCGATCGTCTGGTCGATGTCGGCGTCATCGGAGGCGACCAGCACCGCACCGCCGGCCGCCGGACCGCCCACATCGGCGATCGGCGCCACGTACATGCGGTAGGGCGCGCCGTTTACCCTGACACCCTCAAACCCGGCCTGCCCGGTTCGCAGCGCGCGCCGGACGAGGCGATCCACGGGCAGCACGTAGTCGCCCAGCGCCAGTGAGCGAGCCAGCAGCCGGCCGCGGGCGTCGAGCACCTCGACGGCGATCTGCCGACCGGATACCGGGCTCTCCAGCGCGCCGGGCGAGGTGAGGATCCCGGGGGCGGAGACCGCCAGCTCGGCCACGTCGGCCGCCCGCTGGCGCAGGGCGCTGTCCAGCGTGCCCCGCAGCTCGCCGCGGATGATGATCACGGCGGCCACTCCGAACACGACCAGCCCGGCCACGATCGTCGCGCCCGCCGTCAGCATCAGCCGGGTGCGAAGTGAGCGGCGTGCCGGGCTGCGCATCGGCGCTGCGGGTCAGGCGCGAAGCGCGAAACCCGCTCCGCGGACGGTGTGGATGATCCTGGGCTCGCCGAGCTTGCGACGCAGGCGCGTCACGTACCGGTCGACGACGTTGGCCTCGGCGGCGCCACCCCAGATCTCGGCGATCGCCAGCTCGCGGCGCACCAGCCGTCCCGGCCGGCGCAGCAGCAGCGCGAGCAGCTCCGCCTCGCGCCCGGTGAGCTCGACGGTCCGGCCGCCGCGGCGGGCCACCTGTCGCTCCACATCCAACACCAGGTCGGCGTAGGCGAGCGTGCGTCGATCGTGTTGGCCGCCGCGCCGGATCAGCGCCCGCAGCCGCGCGATCAGCTCCTGCACGGCGAACGGCTTGACCAGGTAATCGTCGGCCCCGGCCTCGAGGCCGGCCACCCGGTCGGGGACCGCGTCGCGGGCGGTCAGCATCAGAATCGGCGTGGCCAGCCCCTTGGCGCGCAACCGTCGGCAGACCGCCAGCCCGTCGAGCGTCGGCAGCCGCACGTCGAGCACGATCACGTCCGGGGCGCAGCGCTCGGCCAGCACCAGGGCGCCGCCGCCGTCGGCGGCGCCGGTCACGGCGAACCCCTCGGCGGACAGGCTGCGCTCGAGCATGCGCCGCAGCGAGGGATCGTCGTCGACCACCAGCACGCGCTCGCGGCGAACGTCCGCGTCGCCGGCGGCCGGCGAGCCGGCTGAAGGCGCCCGGGCGCTCGCCGTCGCGGGCAGCGGCCGGGTTTCAGCGCCGGGTGCCGGCGACCGGGCGCCTGCGGTCAAGCCCCCTCCCGGTCAGCCCCCGGCCACATCCCGGCGCAGGAAGGCGATGTAGGCCACCGTCAGGCACGGAATGCCGTACATCGCGCACACCCACACGGCGCGGATGATCGGCGCCCAGTCGGTCGGCGTGCGCAGGAACCCCTGCCAGGCGTTGAACTGCGTGCTCAGCAGGTAGGGCACGCTCCCCCCCATGCCGGGCAGCACCCCGATCAGCTGGAAGAGCAGCGAGATCATCAGCGTCCCCACCACCGCGGCCGCGCTGTGGCGGGTGAGCGAGGACAGCATCAGACCGATCGCCACCACGGTCAGGATCGGGATCAGGTACACGAGCAGGCTGACGTACACCAGCTCGAGCGACTTGGGCGCCGAGACGATCGTCCCCGACAGGCTCTGCAGCGAGTGAAAGCCCGACTGGGCGATGCCGGCGATCACCGCCACCGTCCCGTCGAGCAGGATCGCCACCACCGCGTAGCTCGCCGCCGCCAGCGCCTTGCCGAGGAAGATCTCGTGGCGCTCCACCGAGCGGGTGAGCACCGTCTTCAGCGTTCCGTTGTGATCCTCGGAGGCGACGATGTCGCCGGCCACCAGCGCCGTGATCAGCGGAAACATCCACACCGCCCCGAACAGCAGGATCACCAGCGGGAAGGCCAGCCCGCTGCGGTCCAGATAGCTGGAGAAGGCGAAGTCCCCACCGTGCGGGCCACCGCGGAAGTGCACGGCCAGCACGAACAGGATCGGCACCAGCATCGAGGCGCCCAGCCCCAGGTAGGTGCGCTTCTGGTAGCGGAGCTTGATCAGCTCCCAGCGGTAGACGGTGCCCACGCCGGGTCGCCGGGTGCGGGTCGGGCGGCGGGCGACCAGGCGCTCGTCGACCGCCTCGGCGACACTCATCGGGCCGTCACCTCCAGCGGCTCGGCGACGGGCTCGGAGTCGGGCGCTCCGGCCTCGGTGAGCGAGAAGAACAGCTCCTCGAGCGTCGCCCCCTGGGGCGCCAGCGCCAGGATCAGCGCGCCCGCCTCGACCAGCGCCTGCGATAGCTCGGCCACGGCACGGTCCTCGGCCACGAATGTGATCTGGCCCTCCCGGACGCGGACCTCCTCGATCCCGGGCTGGGCCCGGCAGACCGCCAGCGCCCGCTGATCATCGGTGGTGGACAGCCGGTAGGTCATGCCCGCCGCGCGCTTGAGCTCGGCGATCTGCCCCTCGTAGACGATCCGTCCCCGCTGGACTATCGCCACCCGGTTGCACACCTCCTCGACCTCGGCCAGCAGGTGGCTGGAGAGGACGATCGTGATCCCCTGCGCGGCCAGCCGCTTGACCAGCAGCCGCATGTCCCGCATCCCCCCGGGATCCAGGCCCGTGGCCGGCTCGTCCAGCAACAGCAGCCGGGGATTGCGCAGCAGCGCGGCGGCGATGCCGAGCCGCTGGCGCATCCCGTGCGAGTAGCCGCCCACCCGGTCCCCCGCCCGGTGGGAGAGCTCCACCGCCTCCAGCGCCTCCTCGATCCGCCCCTCGGCGCCGTCGCCGTCGAAGGCGGCCAGCAGCTCGAGGTTGCGCCGGCCGCTCATGTACGGGTAGAACGTGGGCGCCTCGACGAACCCGGCCACCCCCTCCAGCGCGCTCACCGACTCCTGCGGATCGCGGCCGAACAGGCGCACCGAGCCCTCGTCGGGCCGGATCAGCCCGAGCATCATCCGCAGCGAGGTGGTCTTGCCGGCGCCGTTGGGGCCGAGGTAGCCGTACACGTCGCCGGCGTGGACGGTGAGGTCCACGCCGGCGACCGCGACCAGCTCGCCGTAGCGCTTGACCAGCCCCCGGACCTCCAGCGGCGGCGCCTGGCTCATAGGCCTTCGGCCGCCGCCTTGGCCACCGCCGGCTCAAGCGAGGCCAGCACCGTGTAGGTGACGTTGCCCTGGGTGAAGCGGATGATCGTCCCCAGCGCGGTGTCGAGCTCCTGTCCGCTGGCGCCGTTGATCGTCACCGTGGGCAGCGAGATCCCGTGGGCGTGGTCACCGGAGCCGGAGCTCAGGTTGAGCTTCTGCTCGCTGCGGGCGCTGGCCGGCTGCTCGACCACCGCGATCCCGCCGAGGTTCTGCCCGTAGGTGACCAGCGCACCGTGCTGGCGGCCCAGATCGAGCAGCGAGACGGAGCGGCGCGGCAGGCCGGCGAGCGTGGCCGGAGCGGCGAGCCGGAACGACAGGTGGCGGGCCACCGCCTGTGCGCCGGTGATCTCGGTTGCGCGTTTGCCGTGCTTGCCGTGATTGCCGGACGCAGACGGGTGACCGGAGGCCGCCATCGCCACGTTGACCACGCGGGGGCCCTTGGGCAGGCTGATGTTGAAGTAGCTGGCGGGGATGCTCTGGTAGCTGACGCCGGTCGCGGTCAGGGCCAGCACCGGGGTGCGCTCCCCGTTGCGGTAGACGGCAAACTGCAGCGGCACGCCCCTGTAGGCGTCCCAGGCCAGCTGCAGCTGACCCAGCAGCCCCGCGCTGTGCCTGGGCGAGATCGTCACCGTGTAGGTCGGGTGGCCGCCGGTGTCGGAGGGCACCGCCCCGCTCAGGTCGAGGTGCGCGGCCAGTCGGTTGAGCTCGGTCTGGATCTGGGCCACGCTCGGCAGGGTGTCGGTCCTGCGGCCATGACCGCTGGCGCCTGGCTGCGCGGGGATCGTCCCCCGGTAGACGGTGTTCAGCGTGGGGTCGTAGACCCACCAGGAGTGGTGGTTGACCACGATCTCCGGATCACCGGGGCCATTGTCGTTGTAGAGCTCGATCCGCAGCTGCCCGTCGCTTGACACCCAGATGTGACCGGAGCCGCCGTTGAGCAGCGGGTCGGTTCCCTGGAGCTCGAAGCTCGGGATCAGGTTGTTGGTGAAGCTGATGTCGGCGCTGATGCCCTTCACCGGCTTGGCCGCCAGCGCCTGGTGGATGGCCGCCGCCAGGGGCTTGTGCGGGGGCACGGGACCGCCGCTGGTCGCCGCCAGCGCGATCGCGGTTCCACCGCCGATCGCCGCCACGGCACCCGCGAGCACCGCCAGCACGCGGCGCATGGGAGCTGTCCGCAGAAACCTGTTGACCATCTGCCACTTCCTTTCCGACTCGTCTGTGGCTCTCACGGTAGGCCACGAGCCTGAAATAACTCTGACAGATGGTCGATCTCGGCCCGGAGGGGCAGCTCGCCGGCCTCCCCGGCTGGACCGCCGGCACGCCCCGGCGCCGCCCACCGCCGGCACGCCCCCGGCGCGGCCCGCCGGCACCCCCGGCGCGGCCCGGCGGCACCCCCGCCGGCGCGGCCCCCCGCCTGCCTGGCGCGCCAGCACCCCAGCGCCCCATCCGCTACCGTCGCCCGTCCATGTGCCGTCTGTTCGGGATGAGCGGGGGCCGCGAGCGTGTCCGGGCCACCTTCTGGCTGTTGGAGGCGCCCGACTCGCTGGCTCGCCAGAGCCGCCGCGACCCGGACGGCACCGGGCTGGGCTACTACGACGAGGACGACCACCCGGTGGTGCTCAAGCAGCCGCTGGCCGCCTACGAGGATCAGCGGTTCGCCCAGGAGGCCAAGGAGGTGAGTTCCCGCACGTTCATCGCCCACGTCCGCTACGCCTCCGGCACCCCGCTCACCGTCCGCAACACCCACCCGTTCGTCCAGCACGGCCGCCTGTTCGCGCACAACGGCGTGATCGGCGATCTACCCGGACTCGAGCGGGAGCTGGGTCCGGCGCTGTCGGTGGTGGCCGGCGAGACCGACTCCGAGCGCTACTTCGCGCTGGTCACGCGCGAGATCGCCCGCACCGGCGACGTCGGCCAGGGACTGGTGTCCGCCGCGCGCTGGATCGCCGAGCACCTGCCCGTGTTCGCGCTCAACTGCGTGCTGATCAGCGATTCTGAGCTGTGGGCGCTCCGCTACCCGGACGTGCACGAGCTGCATGTGCTGGAGCGCGAGGCGGGCGGCCGCAGCGGGCACCGGCACCTGGAGCACGCCAGCGCCCGCGGCTCGATTCGCGTCCGCTCGGCGGAGCTGGCCGAGCGCCCGGCGGTGGTCGTGGCCAGCGAGGTGATGGACGAGCACCCGGGTTGGCGGGCGCTTGAGTCGGGCGAGCTCGTGCACGTGGACGCGGATCTGCGCGTGAGCATCACCCGCGTGATCGACCGACCTCCAGCCCACCCGCTGACGCTGGCTGACCTGGACCCCAAGGCGGCGGCCTCACAGGGGTCGGGGACGCACTCCTAGCAGCGCACAACCAGCTGCCGGATTCGGTTCGCGCACCTATCCTCCAGGAGATGGATGCCGCAAGCCGCCCGCAGACGGACGGCGCGAACCGCCCGCAGACGGACGGCGCGAACCGCCCGCAGACGGACGGCGCGAACCGCCCGCAGACGCACACCGCAACCCCCCCGCAGACGGCCAGCGCAAACCACCGGGAGACGGAGGCGGCAAGGCTCCCGCCCGGCCCCCGCCTGCCCCGGCTGCTCCAGACCGCCGGCTTCCTGTTCGGCGGCGTGCGCTTTCTGGAGTGGTGCCGGCGACGCTACGGCGATGCGGTGACGCTGGGGACGCTGTTCGACCCCGGGTTTGTGATGGTGTTCCACCCGACGCTGGTGCGGGAGGTCTTCCAGGGCTCCAACGAGCAGCTGCACGCGGGCGAGGCCAATGCGCTGCTCGGGCCGGTGCTGGGTCAGCGCTCGGTGCTGCTGCTCGACGGCTCCGAGCACCTGCGCCACCGTCGCCTGATGCTGCCCCCCTTCCACGGCGTCCGGATGCGAGCCTGGGCGGACGCGATGCGCGAGGCGGCGGACCTGGAGATCGACGGCTGGCCGGTGGGCCAGCCGTTCCCGATCTTCCCCAGCCTGCAGTCGCTGACGCTGGGGGTGATCATCCGGGTGGTCTTCGGCTATCCCCCCGGACGCGAGGCCGACGAGCTCCGGCGCCGCCTGACGGCGATGATCGAGCCGGTCGCCCGGCCGCGCGGCCTGCTGCTGGCGCAACTGCTGGCGCGATTCGGCGTGGGTGGCGAACGTCAGGCGCTGACGCGCTTTGAGGCCCACCGGCGGGCGGTGGATGAGCTGCTGTACGCCGAGATCGCACGCCGGCGCGAGGATCCCGAGCTCCCCCAGCGCGGCGACGTGTTCTCCATCCTGCTGCTGGCCGAGGACGAGCGGGGCGAGCGCCTGTCGGATGCCGAGGTGCGCGACGAGCTGCTCACGCTGCTGCTGGCCGGCCACGAGACCACGGCGGTGGGACTGGCCTGGACCTTCGACCTGCTGCTGCACTCCCCCGCCGTCCACGCGCGCGCGCTGGCGGACTCCGACGAGTATCTGGACGCGGTGGTCAAGGAGGCGCTGCGCATCCGGCCGGTGATTCCGGCCGTCGGCCGGGTGGTTCGGGGGCGCCCCTTCCGTCTGGGTGGCTATGAGATACCGGTCGGGTTTGAGATCAACCCCTCGATCCGCGTGATCCACCAGCGCGCCGAGCTGTACCCCGAGCCCCACACTTTCCGGCCTGAGCGCTTCCTGACCCCGGATCCGCCTGACACCTACACCTGGATTCCGTTCGGCGGCGGCACCCGCCGCTGCCTGGGCGCCAGCTTCGCGCTCACGG